>Ga0207422_1000253_pt1 | contig 197062 bp, 164 predicted proteins | sample MarCyaLeptolynsp_FD_187757 | JGI IMG/M metagenome (GOLD analysis project Ga0207422, IMG submission 187757) | Marine cyanobacterial communities from Panama - species 1 Leptolyngbya sp. (SPAdes) | ecosystem: Environmental > Aquatic > Marine > Unclassified | place: Panama: Panama City | collected...
AACACCCCGGATCACGTCGATCAACGACCGCCGCAACCGGATCGAAAGTGAAGTCGACTACCCCATCGCAAAATTAACGTCGAGAATTTGGATAAGCGTCTGGTTTTGGGGATAAATTCCCAGGCTCGGTGCGGACCCTACAAAGGCTTGGGTTTCACCAGTACCCCAAGCAAAATCGGATCAACATATACAACTCAATACAACGGATTCACCACAATGCCCGTCGCGAGTTTGGGGAAGAAGTACGTCGACTTCTGCGGCATGAGTTCGCCCGCCGTGCAGATGTCGCGTAGTTGATCCATCGTCGTGGCTTGCATTAAACAGGCGATGCCTTTCGTCTCTCGCGCGACGGCGACGGCTTCGTCCATGCTCTTGAGATAGCGCATGGCGACGGGTTCGCCGTTGTTGAGCTTGGGCTGAACGAGGCGATCGATGATCAGCTTGTGCAGGATCGTGTACGACAGCGTGCGCCATGCGGGGGCGTGATCGGGTTCGAGGCTGGCGAGCGGGTCGTCGGCCTTGGGTTTGATGATGGCGTAGGCGTCGTCCTTGGCAACATATAGACAAATGGCTTGATGGCTGTACTTGGCCAAGTCGCTGCTGAGTTGGTTAACGTCCTTGGGCGCGGCGCAGCTCGTCCATTCGAAATCTTCGGCGAGCGCGTCTTTAAGATCGTTACTCGTTACGCCCGGCAGCTCCGTCATCGTTCGGAAGTACGCCTGGATCGTCGCGCCCGGGTCTTCCATGCCGCCGAGAACGGCCAGCACGTAATTGATCGGATCATCTTCGGCGACGCTGCCGGAATCTTCCAGTTGTTGCTTGCGATACATCAGCGCTGTGCCGTAACGATGGTGACCATCGGCGATGAAGATGGGCTTGTCGGCCATGCGCACTTGGATGGCTTTGATCGTCGGCAAGTCGTCGATCACCCATAGCTTGTTATCCACACCTTCGAGATGACCGAACTGATCCGGCTCGCGGTCGATCGATTCATCGATGAGTTGCGAAATCTCATTATCCGCATCGGGATACAAGCCGAAGATGGGGCTCAGATTGCAGCGCGTCGCCGCCGTCAGCATCAGGCGATCTTCCTTCGGGCCGCCAAAGGTTTGCTCGTGCGGAAAGATCTTGCCTGTGCCGAATTCCTCGAGCCGCAGGCGGGCGAAGAATTTCTTGCGCGTGAGCGTCTTGCCGTTGAGTTTGTAAGTCTGGTGATAGACGTAGAGCCCGGGCTTGGCGTCGCGGGCCATGGCGCGGATGTCGAGCCAGCAGGTCAGATCGCCAGCGGCTTTTTGATAGGCCGATTTGGGGCCTGCGGTCTTGGGCGGCAAATGCGGCAGATCGATGGCGACTATGTTGTGATCGTTTTTCTCCAGCAGGGCATTTTTATCGGCCTCGTCGAGCACGTCGTAAGGTGGTGCGATCAAGGAGGTTACGTCGCCAGAGGTGAATCGAATCGCCGGAAAGGGTGCAATCTGCGCCATGGGAGGTCCTTAGGTTGTGATTTTTCGGAGGGCAATTTTTGCCCGGTTGAGGGTATGGTCGGGCGCGGTCGGGAAGATGTCCAGACGTTCAGAACTGTTTATTTTATTTGACTTTACGTCGCGCGGCGGATTAGCATCGATGGGAGGTTTGCACGGGCTCTGCCCGCGACGAGGCTATCGTGTTTTGGGGAGATAGCTGCGCCGCGACGTAAGCGGAAGCCTTTGCGGGCCACCGACCGCCGATTGCTCGCCGAAAACGCATCCAGCCGCAGGGCGGCCACCACGGAGGCGTCGCATGAAGAAGTTCAAATGCTCGGAAATGACGCAACTCGCCCGCGAGTTGGCCAAGGCACCCGCGCGCCTGCGGTTACGCCACGTCTCCGGCATTTTGCGAACGATTCAAATGCTCGACCCCAAGCGCGAGTATCCCTTCGATTTCATTTCGTACCACGTGACCGGCTATCAGTCGAAGCGCGGTCGGCCGATGTCCGATCTGCCCGATCAGGGTAAGGCGCTGATCGAAGATCTGACGGCGTTGGCGGATCACCTCACCAAAGAGCGACCCATCCCGGCGGCGGCGCTGCCCGGCGTGTTGCTCGATACCGCATCGCTGTCGTCGCGGTTTGGCGTGTCGACGAAGACGATCGCGCGCTGGCGAAAGCGCGGTTTGGTCGGATTGTGGTGCGTGGCAAATGACGAACGACCGCGATTGTGCTTTTGGTCGCGTTCGGTGCGAGCGTTTGTCGGTTGCAATATGGAACTCGTGAAGCGCGGCGCATCGTTCAAGGTGATGCAAGACGGCGAGCGCGAGTCGCTGTTGAAGCGAGCAAGAGAGATTGTCGCTGCAACGGGTGCGACTACGCTGCATGCCGTTACGCAACAACTGGCCGATGAAACGGGCCGCGCGATTGAAACGCTGCGTTATACGTTGCGCAATTTCGATCGCGACCATCCCGAGCAGGCGCTGTTTAACAATGTCGAACAGTCGCAGCCCGTCGAGTGGAACGATGTGGTCTATCAGGCGTTTATGGAAGGCGAAGGGCTGACGGCGTTGGCGTCGCGCTGGAATGTGTCGACGGCGCGAATCGGTGAAGCGATTACGCAGGGTCGCGTGAGTGAGCTACGACGCCATCCGATTGAGTACATGCATTGTGCCGCGTTTGATGCGAAGAACGCAGACGATCAATTCCTCGGCGATGAGTTCGGTGCCGATCAGGTTGGGTCAGCGGATGGTGATGATTCGTCGGCGGAGCGCATTCCCGCCGGGTTGCCCGCATACATGGAAGCGCTGTACCGCACGCCGCTGTTAACGGCCGAGCAAGAGCGCACGTTGTTTTTGCAAATGAACTATCGCTTGCATCGTGCCGAGATGATGCGGCAGAAGCTGATCGCAGCGGATGAAGTGAATACGTCGGCAGTGGCGGCAATCGACGCCGAAATCGACGTCGCCAATCGCCTGCGACAGCGCATCGCCCAAGCCAATTTGCGACTGGTGGTGAGTGTGGCCAAGCGGCATATCAGTTCCGAGCCGGATCGCGGATTGTTTGAATTGGTGAGCGACGGCAACGTGGCGCTGATGCGTTCGATCGATAAGTTTGATGTGATGCGCGGCTTTAAGTTTTCGACGTATGCCACGTGGTCGATCAAACGGGCGTATGCCAAGGCGCTGCCGCAAGAGCAAACGCAGCGCAAGCGCTACCGTACGGGGCACGACGAATTTTTGGCCGAAGTGCACGATCATCGACCGAACGTGCTGGCGTTTGAAGCGCCGGAGCCGGCAATCGAGAACCCGACGTTGGCGTCGAGTTTGGCGTCGCTTTCCGAGCAGGAACGCGAAGTCGTTGAGCGTCGCTTTGGACTTACGTCGGCAGGCGCTGCGGAAAGTGCCGAAGAAATCGCCCAGCGCACGGGCATGGAACTGGCGCGCGTGAAGTCGATCGAAGCGGCCGCGCTGGCGAAGTTGCGCGATCAACTCAGCGGCGAGGCGTTACAGCGTGCCGGTTGACTGCAGAAATTCTTGCGACGCGACACGTGAGCGTCGTTGATCGACTCGATTGAACGAGAAAAGGCGGCTCGAAATGAGCCGCCTTTTTGTTTTTACTTGAACGTCTGTGGCGTTCGTCTTACACCCAGCCGCGCAGTTTGCATGCTTCGGCCACGCGCGTGACCGACACCATGTAGGCGGCGAGACGCATGTGAGCCTTGGCCTTCTCGCGTGTGTCGAACACCGCGTTAAACGCGTCAGTCATGCGGCGATCGAGTTGTTCGTGCACGTGTTCGAGTGACCAATAGTAGTTGTAGGTGTTCTGCACCTGCTCGAAGTAGCTGACGGTCACGCCGCCGGCATTCGCGAGGAAGTCGGGCAGGATGAGCGTGCCTTTTTCGTGCAGGATTTCGTCGGCACCGGGCGTGGTGGGGCCGTTGGCCAATTCGCAGATCAGCTTGGCTTTGATGTTGCCCGCGTTCGCGTCGGTGATAACGCCTTCGAGCGCGGCAGGGTAAAGAATGTCGACGTCGAGTTCGAGCAACTCTTCATTCGTGATCGACTGCGTACCGGGGAAGCCGGAGACCTTGCCCGTTTCAAGCTTGAAGCGCACGATTTCTTCGGGGTCGATGCCATCCTTATTGACGATGCCGCCCGACGAATCGCTGACGGCAACCAACCGACCGCCGCCGAGGATTTCGTTGTGTAGCGTTGCGGCATATTGGCCGGCGTTGCCGAAGCCTTGAACCGCATAGGTGGCCTTGGTCGGGTCGAGGCCGATCTTTTGCGATGCTTCGCGCACGACGTACACGCCGCCGCGGGCCGTGGCGTCGCCGCGACCTTGCGAGCCGCCGATGGCGATGGGCTTGCCGGTAATTACGCCGGGATGGCTTTCGCCGAGGATGGTTTCGTATTCATCCATCATCCACGCCATGATTTGCGGATTGGTGTACACGTCGGGCGCGGGTACGTCGCGATGCACGCCCAACTCGCGCGCGACAGCGCGGATGTAGGCGCGTGCCAGACGTTCCTTTTCCGTTTCGGTCATTTCTTTGGGGTTACACGTAACGCCGCCTTTGCCGCCGCCGAGGGGAATGTTCACGACGGCGCATTTCCACGTCATCCATGCGGCGAGCGCGCGCACCGTGTCGATGGTTTCGTCTGGGTGCCAGCGCAGGCCGCCTTTCGTTGGGCCGCGCGCGCCGTTGTATTGCACGCGATATGCATGAAAGACGCGCGTGCGTCCGTTATCCATCTTAACGGGTAACGTGAAGCGATATTCACGTTGGGGCCATCGCAAGAACTCGTGGGTTGCCTGATCGAGCCCGAGCTTCTTGGCCGATTCGTCGAGTTGTTGCTGAGCAATTTTGAAAGGATTCATTTCCGCCATTTGAGCCTTAACCTCCGCCGCGCCCGTCAGTTGTTTCTGGTCTCAGGGTTGTCGCAAGATGCAAATGCGGCCAACCACACGGGTCGCGAATTGCACCGAATCACCAGGCGCCATGTGGATGGTAATAATGGGGTGTCGGAATCGCAATGCATGCGAGGGGCTATTGCCAATGGCGATCCGAGGGCGCAACGACACCCACGCCGATGGTCGGTAAAACGATGAGACTAGATTGGTACGAACGGCTCGTTCGCGGCTTAGCGGAAGTTACCCAGCTCGGCTCGCTGCAGGAGTTTCTCAACCATCAGGTAGTTCACGCCGCGGTATTCCGTGACCTGACCGCTGACGACAAAGACGATGGGTTTGCGACCGCTTTCTGAGATCAGTTCCATGTCTTCGAGCAGGCGATTGGGCAGCAAACGCAGCGGCAACTCTTCGGTGCCTTCGCTGCGGCTTTCGAACGTGAACGTAAGATAATCACCGGCACGGGTGAGGCGACCTGCACGATCCACAATGCGCGAACCATCGGGGCGTAGCTTGCGGTTGATAGGGGCCACGGCGTTAGAAGGAATGGCACCGGGGGCGGCGTTGACACGCTGTTCGCGATTCACGCCGGGGCGAACCGGCAGAATGGGCTGGTTTTCGCGACGGTTGCGGCGCATGCGGTCGAGAATATCGCTTGCGTTAACGCGGCGGCTCGGTGGCGGGCCGTCTTCAGTGGTTTTTTCGTTAGCCTGATTGTTGGTCGTGGGCTGGTTTGATTGTACGGCCGGTGCGTTGGTGTTGTCTTTGGCTTTGTCGTCGCCACGAATCTCATCGCGCCGTTCTCGCATGCGTTCGCGAATATCGTTGGTCGGGGGAGTGTCGGATTTCTTGTCTTGCGCCGAATCCTGCGCGATCGCGCTGGTGGTGAGAATAAATCCGCTAAGCAGCAGCAAGCTGATGATGCGTTGTCGATTCATGCCAATACTCCTTTAGGGGCGTCACGCATTTGTCGGTCGGTATCGTACCAAATATTGCCAGAATGCGTTATTCGCCAGCGGAAGCGGCTGACGCGTCGACGCGCAATGCCGCCAGTTGGTCTTGCAATACCCTGGGATCGGTCGTTGGGGCCTGACAAGCGTAGTTTTGGCAGACGTAGGCCGTGGCCTTGTCGTCGAGCAGTTTTTTGTCGCGCATCAGCGGGAGTTTCTTGGTTATTTCGGTCGCCTGCGGATCGTCGAGGTTCATTGCAACCACGACCTTGTTCGGCACGTAGTGCTCGAAGACGGCGGATAGCAAGGCGGCTGCGTCCTTTTCGGTGGCATTGTTGTAAACGATCGCCACTTCGCGCGTGGGCTGATGGAAGAAATCGGCACCGGCCAAGAATCGTTCGGAGCTGAACGCCATCTGATTCACCTTGTCGCCGAAGCACGCCAACATTTTTTCGGCTTGTTCGCGATAAGCGGGGCGGTCGAGCAGAATCGCCAGCCGCTGCAGGTTCATCAACTCAACGGAATTACCCGACGGCACGGCGTTATCGTTGGCATTCTTCATCCGCACCAAAACGGTTTCGGCATCGTCGGCGGTGAAGAAATAACCGCCGGCATTCTTGTCTAGGTAATGTGCGTCGAGATCGGATTGCAATTTCGCGGCGGCGTCGAGCCATTTGATCTCTTGCGTGGTCTCAAACAGATCGAGCAGGGCATCGATCGTAAATGCGTAATCGTCGAGATATCCGAGCGTGTGCGTCTTACCCTTTCGCCATGTGCGTTGCAGACGTCCGGCGTCGTTGGTCATTTTCGTAAGAACAAAGTCGGCGGCGCGAGTTGCCGAGTCTCGATAGCGATCTTCATCGAGCACGCGACCGGCCCGTGCCATGCCGGCGATCATGAGACCGTTCCAACCGGCAAGCACCTTATCATCGAGGTGGGGCGGCACGCGCTTGGCGCGTGCCGTTAATAGCTTCGCGCGGGCGTCTGCCAGTTTTTTGCTTAGATCATCGACGCTGAGATTGTTTTGCTTTGCGAACACCTCCGGCTCGTTTGGCACGTTGAGAATATTATGGCCTTCCCAATTGCCGCTTGGCGTTACGTCGTAGAACTGGCAGAACAGCTTGCCATCGTCCGCGCCGAGCACCGCGTGGATTTCGTCCACCGTCCAAACGTAGAACTTGCCTTCTTCGCCTTCGCTATCGGCATCGCGTGCCGAGTAGTAGCCGCCCGCATCGTCTTGCAAATCTTCGATGACGTAATCGCAAATGTTGCGCGCAGTAGCGGCGTAAAGCGGATTGCCGGTGAGTTGATACGCCGACAGGTAGATGTCCGTCACCAGCGCTTGGTCGTACAGCATCTTTTCAAAGTGCGGTACCAACCAATCGGGGTCGGTCGAGTACCGTGCGATACCGCCGCCGAGATGATCGTAGATACCGCCGTAAGCCATGTTTTCCAGCGTCGTATCGACCAATTCGAGCAATCGCGTTTCGGGCTTACCCGCTTGGGCAGAGCGGGCGTAACCGCGCAGCATCAATTCCAACGCCATGCTCGGCGGAAACTTGTTGGTATTGCCGCTCAGGATGCCGCCTTTGGTCGGATCGAAGCGTTGCGCGATGAAGTTGGTGGCCGCTTCGATGGCACCGGCGGGCACCGGTTGATCGCCTGCGGGCGTTACCGTGATCTGTTGCACGGCGTCGGTGAGTTGCTCGGCTTGTTCCAAGACTTTGTCGCGCTCTTCGTTCCACGCTTTGATTAAGAAGAGCAACACATCTTTAAAGCCGGGGCGACCGTAGCGCGAAGTGGGCGGGAAGTAGGTGCCTGCATAGAAGGGCTTCAGATCGGGCGTGAGCCAAACCGACATGGGCCAACCGCCACTGCGCGTGAGGGCCTGCGTTGCGCTCATGTAGATATCGTCGAGGTCGGGTCGCTCTTCGCGATCGACTTTGATGTTGATGTAATGCTCGTTCATGACGGCGGCGATGTCTTCGTTCTCGAAGCTTTCGCGTTCCATCACGTGGCACCAGTGGCAGGCCGAGTAGCCGATCGATAGGAAGATCGGCTTGTTTTGTTCCTTCGCCGTCGCGAGCGCTTCGGGGCCCCATTCGTACCAATCGACGGGGTTGTGCGCGTGTTGCAAGAGGTACGGACTGGTGGCGTTGATCAGGTTATTCGTATGTGCAGGCTGGGTGGTGGACGTCATGTTGCTTGGCTTTGCGCTAGAGGATTGAGTGCTTGTTGACGACGAAGCAGATGAATCGTGCGGGGGTTCATTACCACTTGCCGCTTCGCCTACTACTGTCGAAACGCATAGAAGCAGCGCGAGGCTTGCTGCAAAGCGTCTCACTAAAATGCGAAATAATTGCTCGTGTTTCATTTGTTTTGCTCGCTACTTTTCGCTTACGTCGCGAGTATAGGGGGCAATTCTCGGCGCGGCCAAAATGACGCCCGTTTACGCGGGTTTGCCGTCGCGATGGCAGTTCCAGCAGATATCGAATGTTGCCGGATTGGGTTCGTCGCAGTGTTCGCAGGTCCAATCGGGTGTGTCGGCACCGTTCGCCGACGTTTCGCTGGTGGGGGCGCCATCCGCTTGTTCCGTCGGGTTCAGATGTTCTTCCAGCACCAGTTCCAACGCGGCGAAGTATTCCGAGCGCAACACGCACGCGAGTTTGGTGTCCTTGAAAATCGGCATATGCTCCAGACCGTACATCCCGTCGGTATGGCCGAGCTTGGTGGTGTAATGAATGCGCGTCCTGCGAAAGCGCTCTTCGAGTGGCGGTGTTAAGCGCACTTCGCGACCGGCAAAGATGAGGACAGGGAAGTCACCCTTCGGAACGTACGCTTCCAAATCAATCGCGCTGCCGCATTCCGGACAGCGCGGTCGCGTTAATCCCGCCAAACGGTAGCGACAGTTGAGGCAGACCAAGCCGAAGTCAGGCAACGGGCGATCGGTTGGAAACTCAAACGACATGCCAATGATTGTAGGCGAGGCAGCAGGTAGTGTGCACGGGGTAGATGATGCACGCGACCAATCAGGGCCGCGCCCGTAAGGAAGCGGAAAACGTCGGTATGCAACTACAACTAAACAATCTCAGGCAATCGTCCGTCAGTCACGATCACCTCAATAAAAAAACGGCCCGACCGCCTGAAGTAAGATGAGCTCAGGCGACCGGGCCAGGGGTGGAGTGGGGTCAAAGTTAAGTTGTTTGCGCGACGTTTCTCATTTGTCGCGCGTTGCGGTCGCGCTCGGGTGCCCCTGCCCCTCTGGGGCTGGGGGACTCAAACCCGCGTAGCATTACCGCGCGAACGTCGTCGCACACGGGCTAAGCATCAGCACGCCTTCTTTCGAAAGCATTTCCATGTGCGTGATGAAGTCAGCCAAAATCATCGCCTTATCCGGGTCGATCGCGCTGACGGCGCCCATCGCCTGCTGCACAAACGGATTGCTGCGATAGGGCGTGCCGATGAACTTATCTTCCTTTGCCGCGCCGCCGAGAATTTCGGAGAAGATGTCGAACGGCGACTTGGGCCGCGGATAGACGCGCATTTCGTAATCGGAGATGTTCGCTTCATTCGCGGCGAAACGCACGGCATCGCTAAAGCTGCCTAGTCGATCGACGAGGCCGAGATCCAATGCTTGGGCACCGCTGTAAACGCGACCACCGGCGAGCGCTTCGATGTCTTTCTCGAGCTTGTCACCGCGACCTGTTGTTACGCGACCCTTAAAGTCGTCGTAGATGCGGTTCATCATATCCATCATCAGCTTGCGTTCGGCTTCGTTCCATTTGCGCGTCGTGCTGAAGATATCGCTGCGTTCGCCGCGCTTGTATTCGTGCGTGCTGACGCCGATCCAATCCCACAAGCCGTTGGTGACGAACTTGCCGCCGACCACACCGATCGAGCCGGTAATCGTCATCGGGTCGGCAAAGATGGTGTCTGCCAACGTCGAGACGTAGTAGCCACCGCTGGCGGCGACGTTACCCATCGAGACGATGAAAGGACGACCATCGGCTTTGAAGCGTTCGGCCGCTTCGCAAATGATGTCGGACGCCAACGCCGATCCGCCCGGCGAGTTCACGCGCAACACGAGCGCCTGCACCGAAGGGTCGTCGGCGGCTTCGGCAATCGCGCGGCGAATCGTGTCGCTACCGGCGTTTTCAGAACCGCCGAAGAGACCTTGCTGCGTCGGGCCGGTCGTGATGGGGCCTTCGACGTAAACGATGGCGACGGCGGGGTCGCTCGACGTTCCCGGCGGCTTCATCATATCGCCGAACACCTTAAACATGCTGAACGGGTTATCGAAGTTGAGGTCAGGCTTTTTGCCGGACTTGTAAGACGCCGTCACGTTGACATCCGAACCGTAGCGATCTTTCACGGCGCGAACGAAGTCTTCGCGATACATCAGGTCATCGACAAGGCCGGCCTTCTTGGCTTCCTTAGCGCTGAACATGCCGATGTCGATCAATTCGCGTACGCGCGATTCCGAAAGGTTACGGCTCTCGGCGATGTCTTTGATCATCTGCTCAAACAAGCTGTCGAGCAGGCGATTCATCTGCGACGCGGCCTCTTCGCTGGGGCCGGTGCGCGTGAACGGCTCGGCGGCCGATTTGAAATCGCCGCAGTGCATCATGTCGGCTTCGACGCCGATCTTACCGAGCATGTCTTTGAAATACATGCCTTGCGAATAGAGACCGTTGATCATTACTTCGCCGGTCGGCACGAGCAGGAGGCGCGTGGCTTCGGAACCGAGCAACATCGTTCCGTTCGTCAGCCCTTCGGCCAATACCCAAACGTCTTTGCCGGCGGCCTTGAGCGCTTTGATTTGGCCGCGCAATTCCTGAACTTGGGCGAAGCCAAGACCAGCCTGATCGATATCGAGAATGACGCCTTTGAGGTTGGCATCCTTCTGGGCGGTGTGCAGTTTCTTGATCAGCGAATACATGCTGACGGGGCCGGCATCGCCCAACAGTTCGGCGAGGCCCGACTGATCGGGCTGTTCGGCCACGGGGCCGCGAATTTTGAACACGGCGACCGTCTCGCTGGCGAGGGCGACGGCACTACTGGCCAAAACGGCCACGAGCGTGAGTGCGACCGCAAAGAGGTTACGGCGCGGTGTTGCGGATAGGCGAGCGAGTCGGCGGTTGGCCTGCATTCGTTGGTTCCTCCCAGAATCGAAACTTTTGGTGCGACCCCGTCTTGGGGCGTATTGGATAGCGTTCTTCGTTTATTTCGGCAGCGATGCTGTTTTGTCGGTGCCGCAAATTCCACTTCGCCGCAACCGTCCGGAAACGGGGCGGTGACGACGACTCGAAGCCAATCTGAAAAACGGGTGGGGCGGTTGGCATTCACGCGGAGGGTTGGGATTTTTGGGGTTTTGGGGCGGGCAGAGAGGATCGTCACTGGCGTATCATCGGCTAAATCAATGATTTCGCAACTCAATGGATTGGGTCAGTGTCATTAATTTGATTGTGAATCGCCGGGCGTTCAGTCGCCCATTCAATTCGGATGTTTCGGGTATTACCGATTATTTTGACAGCTTAGAATTGTCGTCCTACTAAATCTGCGCGACAAGATCACAGCCGGAGAATCGAGTGTGTCTGACTTAGACGTTTGGAATATCAAGAAAATTGATGGTGCGAGCCGGAAACGAATACCGCCTGCGGGCTCGATCTTCACCTACTACCTTGTGCAAAAAGGAATCTGCTTCGGGCGCGTTATTAATACTTCAAAAGAACTGAGTCTTGTATTGCCGTCGGCGTTGGTCTACCTGTATCGCACCCATTCATCGGCCCCGCATGACATTGCGACGCTTAAAAAAGACGACTTGTTGGTTCCACCTTTTTTTGCCGATTCCGAATTGTGGTGGCATGGATACTTCCTTACGGTCAGAAAGGAAAAACGCAAAGAAAGCGATTGCCTAGCGCGCCATTGCTTTTCGGTGGAGTCGTTATGGCCGGGTGGTCAGACGCGTTATCAGGACGAATTTGGGAATTAGCTTCCAGAAAAAACGTGTGAATGTGGTGGTAACGGTGTATGGCCGGTCGGAGTTGTCGACCTTTTTGTGTCCCAAGCCTGGTCGCTTCCGAAGTCGCCCGGCGTACTAACCGCTGACGAATACAGAGAGCGGCTCGAAAGAGACAGCGGGTAGGCTGGGTTGTACTCAACCCAACGCGACATCCGACGATAAATTCCGCAGCACGACTTAGTTGGCCTCGGCACGCTTGCCTTGAAGGGCAAGTGTGGCACCCGGCAACACACTCAATCCCACCGGTCGCAGGGTCAGGTAATCACCTGACCTACCATCGGTTATTCCGATTGAATTAACGAAGTGATTGAAGTACCGGCTAATCGCCGACGAACTTATCGTCGTCGGCGGGTTGCGGCGATACCGCCAACGAGTAGCAGGGCACAGGTTGCCGGTTCCGGGATGTATCCGTCGTAGGTGAAGCGGCGGACTTCTGCATCCATTTGACTAATCGAATTGACGGCCACTGATGCGAGCGCGCACGACAAGAAAAGACTTTTGTGAGACATCGCTTTATTTCCCCCAAGTCGAATACACTTAAATATTGGCAGGAGATCATCGTTAAACCAAACTCCTGGTAACCCCCGTCTCGAATGTAATTCTTGCTCCTAACCGGCGTCACATTTTACCCAAGTTTCCCCGTCGCCCGCGTCTGAACCCCACATTTATCGCTCAAAGTGGGGCAATGTTCCCAATTCCTTAGAATCGAGGCGGTTTCTCGAATGCTGCCGGTTTGTTTTTACGTCATAAGGCTATTGTTTGTAGTTATTTAGCGATTTTCTCCGAGTTCCGTTGACTATCCCAGGGTTTCTGGCATCGAGGATGCATTCCCCACATTTCGGCGACGGGCCTTACCCACGGGGGGATGTGGGAGGCGAAGGCCCGACCGGTTGGAACTGAGGTGTGCGATGTGGAGACGTGCGACAGACAGCGAGCTGAGTCAAATCCTCGGCAGGGCGGAGGCACTGTTGGGGCGCTGGCGCTATTCGCTAACTTCGCGGGGGGCGCTGTGCATCGAACCCGTCGGCCCGGAATTGGCGGCGGAGGAAATCGGGGGATTTCTCCGTTTGCTGCTGGATGTCTTCTCGGCGGAACCGCCGACGGAAGTCATCTTCGATTTGGGGCAGGTGGAGCATCTCGGTCCTAGCTGGACGCTGGTGTTGGCCATGATGATCGACTTCGCTCAGAAGATCGACGCGCCGTGCAGCATTGCCGGCGTGCATGGCCAGCCGGCGGCGGCCGCATCCCTTTACAACCGAAGCCCGATGGTAGCGCAGTTGCTAACTACCGACTCACGGGCTTCGTTAAACGACCAGCGCCTTAGCGCGTGAAGATAGATTTGCGGTGACAAGCCTACGGGCGGGTCAACCACCGATGAGTGTGGTGGCCCGCCCGCTGGCGTTTTACGTTCGTTGATTACAGCCGATGTCGAACCGCCCACAGGTCGGGGAAGACTGGCGTAAAGAGCGACTTCTTTAGAAACTCAACGCCCAAGCTGCCGCCGGTGCCTTGCTTATTGCCGATCGTTCGCTCGACGACCTTCACATGACGATAGCGCCATTCCTGTAAGCCTTCGTCGAAGTCGGTCATGAGTTCGAACAAGATCGATAACTCGGGCCGCTCTGTGTAAAGGCGAAATATCTCGTCTTGCACCGCTTCGTTACCCACCGTCGATTCTGTGACCGGGGCGTCTTTCACGATCGCCGGAATGGTCGCGCCTTGCTTCTCAAGAAATATATAGAAGTGGTCGGTCACGCTTGGTTCTTGCAAGCGCTTGCTCATGAGTGGCGCCCCGCGCGAGTCGTCGGCGGCGGGCTTCATCATGTCGGGGCGCTTGTAGCCGAGGAGGAACTCAAACTCGCGAAACTGTGCCGACTGAAAGCCCGACGAGGTCTCAAGCCGATCGCGAAAGCTGCTGAAGCTCATCGGCGTCATGGTTTCGAGGATATCGAGCTGACCCACCAGCGTTTTCATGATCGTGCGGGCACGCTTAAACGTGGCGATGGCACCGAACAAGTCGCCGTTATCGAAGTCGCGACAGACCTTATCGAGTTCGTGCAGCAACTGCTTGAACCACAATTCGTAGGTTTGGTGCACGATGATAAACAGCATCTCGTCGTGCTCGGCCGGATCGGACATCGGCGTTTGCAAATCGAGCAGCGTTTCGAGTTTTAGATATTTGCCATAGGTCAGAGCCATGGGGTGTTACTCCGGGAAGTTTCTCTCGATACGCTTTTATGTTCGGTGTTTCGGTGCGAATCGGCAAGCCGCTTCCGGAGCGTTGAGGTTAATTATCTCGACTAATGCGCTGGCGTTTCCAAGTGGTGAGTTTCTTCGAACGAAAAAGTAATCGGCCTAAATAAGTGCCCATATCGCGCCAATGGCGATCACGCACAGCGCGGCTATCGCGCCATACTTCACGCGCGCAATCGTGCGATCCTGCTCTTGCGCGCGGCGAATCGTTTCAGCGTAGGGTATGCGCGTGAAGCTCACCATCTCGTATGGCGGGATGTACCAATTGGGCAGCAGTTTGCGGAGCAGCTTCTGGCGCTTCTTTTTGCGCAAAAACGCCGGATCGGCGACTTTATCGCGCATCTCGATGAAGTTTTGAATCGCCAAATCGGCAATGGCGTCGGCATTTTCTTTACGATCCCGGTAATACGTTTCAAACGCAGCAGTGCGATCGCTCGGGTGTTGGTTCAACGCGTCATTCAACGCCGTGCAGTCTTCAAACGCGCAGTTCATCCCTTGCCCGTAAAACGGCACGATGGCGTGCGCCGCGTCGCCAAGCAGCACAACCTTATCCTGATAGTTCCACGGCCCACAGCGCACGGTAACCAACGAGCCGACGGGATTGGTCTTGTAGTCATTCAGCAAATCGGGCATCAACGGTACGGCATCGGGAAACCATTTCTTGAAAAATGCTTCGATATCTGCGTCGCTTTGAAGGCGATTGAATCCGTACGGACCGTCGTAGGGCCAGAAGCACGTGACGGTGTACGAACCGTCCGCGTTGGGCAGCGCGATGGTCATAAACGACTCGCGCGGCCAGATGTGCAGGGCGTTTTTCTCCATGCGACAGCCGCCACCATCGGCAGGCGGGATCGTTAGTTCTTTGTAACCATGCGCGAGGTAGTCCTGACTGTAATCAAACCGCTCCATGCGCTGCATACGCGTGCGCACGGCGCTAAACGCGCCGTCGGTGCCGATGATGGCGTCGCCCGTGGCCGTGACGGTGCTGCCGTCGGCGTTCTCGAACGTTGCCGCCGGCGCGTCCATATCAACGTCAACACATTTGTGTTCGAAGAACGTCGTAACGTTGGCATGCTTTTCAACGGCATCGAGCAAAATGCAATTGAGCCCGCCGCGCGAGACGGAGTGAATCGCTTCTCCCTTGTTTCCGTAGGGTTGATACGTCAAATCGCCATCGATCCCATGCATCATGCGACCGGGCATCGGCACGGCTTCTTTCATGACCTCGTCGATGACGCCGATTTCTTTCAGCGCGTGAATGCCGCGCACCGACAGTGCCAGATTGATCGAGCGACCGGCGGAGATATCGGCTTGACGCAAGTCGGGCCGTTTCTCGTACACCTCGACGGTATGGCCGGCCTGTGCGAGATAGTTCGCCATGACGGCACCTCCCAAGCCGGCACCGACGACGATATATTTTTGTTGCGTTTGCGTTGGCATGACGGATTATTGTGCCGTCGTTGCGAAAATTGGCCAGCGAACGGCTTAGGCCTTGCCCAGATAGGCGATGACTTTGAGTTCGACGGCGATGGGCGTGGGCAACGCGCCGACTTCGACGGTCGTGCGCGTGGGGTTGGGCTTATCGTCACCAGCGAAGTAGTCGGGGTAGATTTCGTTGAAAGTTTTGAAATCGCGTTTCATGTCGGTGAGAAAGACCTGCACATCGACGATGTCATTCCACGACGCACCGGCGTCTTCGAGCACGAGGCGGATGTTTTCGAAGACGGCGTGCGTTTGTTTGGCGATGTCGTGATCGACGACGTTGCCCGCCGCGTCAAACGTTACGCCGGGAATCTCTTTGCTACCGCGCACGCGCGGACCAATGCCCGAGAGGAATAGAAAATCACCCACGCGCTTGGCGTGCGGAAACGCTCCAACAGGCTCGGCGGCACGGTTGCTGTATTTGTTGTCAGACATGATGTGGGGCCCCAGTTTGCCGAAGGTCTGAATGAATCGCGCCGGTGGAATATCCCGTTTACTCGGGTAGCATCACTATAAGGAACATGAGGCCAAAAATCGCCATACAGGCAATCCAATTGATGACCAATCCAACGGCTGCCGTTACCTTTTTTCGTCGCGTTTGAATACAACCCACGAGAGCCGTGGAGCCGCCGACGAAAAACGTGAAGGCACTTAAGCCGAACAATATTGCAGCATTGATCTCAGCGTCGGAAAACTCTTCGACATATGCCTGCTCCTCAGGAATGATCGCCACTGAATATATGAAGGCAAGAAGCGTTAGCAGGCCAACGCCGAAAATACCTAATGATACGATACCACTCCTTGCATGGGGTATCGATGGTGCGTGATGGTGGGAAGCTTCGTATTGGCTTGTGAGGGGGACAGGTTGGTCGCTATGCGTCGGAAGAGGGGGCGGCGTTGAACGCGTCTGTGGACGGCGGTCCACATCGAAATCATATGGACTTGGCATGTCTTGGCCCTCGCGTCTTTCGGTATTGCCTCATATTGCCGTGCATTCTTGCGATACAGTATACCGGCATTAAGGAAATCGTGGCACGCGGCACCGTTGCTCTTAGCTGGAAGTCAAGCGATTTTCAACTGGTTCGCCGCGCGTATCTCCTTGGGTGTTCATACTTCTTCGGCTGCCGTCACACGCGTTGGTAATGGTGAGGTGGTTGTCAGGTCTCGCCCAACGCCGCACGCGATTCGCTATAAATGAAAATCTTCTGCCAATCCTTGGATATCCCGATCCAACCGTAGAAGACGAGCCAGAAAATGGCGTTGTCGACTTCGGTAGGTTCGACCTTGCGCGACTTGAGCAACTCGATTGGAATGCCCGATTCGCGTTCACACAATAAGGTGACAATTTTGGCCGCAAGTTTCGAGTTCGTCGGCGGTAATTTACGCGTTTGTCGAAGATGCCTGATGCCGTTGACGATGAGACGCGGGCCGAACAAAAACAACTCAACGACACCGGCCACGCTGCGGCGCGGTTCGACTGCGGAGCCAGCCGCGACGGTCGGCAACATACCGAACACCATCAACCGACGAGCGACATCTGCACCGCCCGGTAGTTCCGGACCGGGGTCGGACATGACGCCATCGAGATAGCCGCCCTTCGTGCGAATCTCAAGTGAAAACAACAACGGCATGCATACGACCGTGGCACCAAGAAAGAAATAGTTCCAATGGATGAAGCCGAACAATTTGCCGTGCGAAAACCAAAATAAGCTGCCGAGTAATAATGGCGCGAACAAACAGCAGGGCAAGCCGGCGAAGATGCCGACGATGGCCAACATGCGACGTCGGCGCGATCGCGCGACGAGTTTATTCTTAACGGAGTCAGAATTCATTTTCGATTGGCCCGCTAATGCCGAGTTCCCCATCCTTCGTGTCAGCGATGGTTGAGGTTTCGCGATTTCGATTGTAGTGAAGTCTAAAAATCTCAATGAATCAAGCTTGTTTAAACCGCGACGCATACGGCAACACGCGAATCGCCTTTTCGGGTGCCGTCGGGCATTGCTCTTCGCATACGCCACAGCCGGTGCAACCCGAACCAGTCGGTCGCGGGTCGATCACGTGGATGCGACCGTCGTCGATGCGAATGGCGTCGTTACCAACGGGGCATACGTCGACACAAATCTGACACGATGCGTCTTTGCTGCTGGGTTTGGCAGTAGTTCGCAGGCATACGTTAAGTCGCCAAACGGCGAGGCCGATGCGGATTTCGTGTCGTTCGACGAACTGCAACGCGCCACTCGGGCAGACTTTCATACATGTAAGATCGTCGCACATCACACACGCGCGGCGCGTGGGTTCGATGGTGGGCGTGCCCTTGTTTTGATCGTCGGTCTTAATCAACGTGATCGAATCGGCAGGGCAATGGTCGACGCAGCTACCGCAGCGCAGGCAGGTCGATAAAAAATCGCTTTCGAGTCGTCGCGCGCCGGGCGGTCGCAACGGTTTCGGAGTTGTATCACCTTGATCCGCCAGCTTGGGGATTTTCTTTTCAATGTAATCCGCCGCCGGTCGCATGATGTGCGAAAGGCTCTTGCGAAAAAACTGCCGACGATCGGCAGGTGTGTTGTCGTCTTCGTGTGGGGGCATTACCTGATTGTATCGACGGATACGCGGGGTGGCTTGCATCTAGGTTGTCGTCCCCCAAGTCTGGATGAGCCGGGTGCCCCATCCTTCGCGCTAGCGAAGGGTGGGGGATCGTGCGTTTCGTCGTTTGCGGTTCGTAAAAGAAGATACCCCACCCTTTTCTGCGAAAAGGATGGGGCACCCGTGTGCGTGAAGCGTTTGTTGTGGGTCGAACTATTCGTAGGGTGCATCCCTTGATGCACCAATTTGTGTGGTGACTCGGTGCGTCGAGGGACGCACCCTACTTGGTCGTCCCCCAGCCCCAGAGGGGCAGGGGCACCCGGTCAAGCCTGATTAACGCCGTCGCCGGCGTTGGCGGCTGCCGCCCCACATGCAGGCACCGGCCATCAACATCACCGGTGCGGCCCCCGTGCCGCAGATACCGTCGGTCGCGACGGTGTCATTGTCGTCATTGCCGTCGTTTTCATCGTCTTGGTTGCCGTTGTCATTGCCGTTGTTTCCGGCGTCGTCATCATCGTCGGTATTGTCATTACCATTGTCACCCGTGTTGTCGGCGTCACCCGTGTTGTCATTGTCGTCGGTGTTGTCGTTACCACCATCATTGTCGTTACTCGTGTCGTCATCGGCTTCACCATTGGGGTCGCCTTCGTTTTCTTCCGGCGTAATGTCGTCGTCCATGCAATCGAAGATGCCGTCGTTGTCGAAGTCGAGCAGGTCGTCTTCGCCGGGGCATAGATCGTCCGAGTTGCACACGCCGTCGCCGTCATCGTCACCGTCGGGGCAGACTTCGATGCCACAGTCGGCGGTTTCTTCGTTGTTGCAACCACAGTTGCCGGGCTCCGTCTTTGCCGGATCGACCGGGCATGCGTCGAGACAATCGACCACGCCGTCACCATCGCTGTCGGCGTTGTCATCTTCACCATCGCACAGGTCGCAATCGTCGGGCACGCCGTCACCATCGCTGTCGATATCGCACGCGTCTGGGATGCCGTTGCCGTTGCAATCTTCGACCGCAACATCGTCGGCGTCGTCGATACCGTTGCCGTTGCAGTCTTCGATTTCTTCCGATACTACGCCGCGAAGCGTGAAATCGAACGCACCGACCGTGTTGTTCGCATTGGTTTCGATGAACACGGGCGCCGTCTTAGTGCCGGTTGAGTTCGGATCAAACCGAACGCGGAAGAAGCGGGCGAAATTTTCCGGATTGCCTGCCGGTATCGGTTGCGGTGCCGGTTGAGCCACTAGACTGAACCCTGATGCGCCGCCTACGACATTCACCAGCGGGTTGCCGGTTAACAGCAGGTCCGCCTCACCGTGGTTTTCGATGAAGTAGAAGATCGCCTGATCTTCGCCGAGGAACGTCTCAGGGAAATCGGAGAACCCGCCGTCGGTTACTTCCACCTTGCCGAACACAAACGCAGGCGTGACTTGGAAAACGCGAATCTCCGCCGCACCCGACGAGGGTGCCGATGCCGTCGTGCCGTTGCCGGTCACGATGAAGGCGAAGTTGGCTTCGTCTTGGTCGTCGTTGTTGATGAACACGAACGCTTGGCGCGTGCCCGTTGCCGACGGCGAAAAGCCGATGTTGAAACTCACAGTACCGCCTGGGGCGACTTCATCGTCGAGCGGCTGCACGTTTACCACAAAATCTTGCGGGTGCAGGCCACCGATCGTGACGATCGGATTGCCCGTCAGATTCAAATCGCCGGCGCCGTCATTGTTGATCGAAAAGAACGTATGGCGATTGGCGTCGGTTGTGACGCTGCCGAAGTTGTACGTGTCGCCGCTTTCGATGTTTTGCGCCGTCGCGCCATGAGCGGTCAGGCGAATCTCAGGTTCGAGCGTCGCGCCGCGCGATACCAACATTTCGTAGCGTTGCGGTGCGTCGTTATTGGTGACGGCATCCACGTGCACCACGTACACGCCGTCGGCAGGGGCCGTGAACGTAACCGACTCGTCGCCGCCTGCCGGTGCTGCGTTGGCCAGGTCGATCAAGTTGCCCGAACTGTTCAGCACGCGCAAACGCAGGTCGTGAATCGACAGGGCGTTGACAACATTAGTGCCCGGATTCGGGTTGTTGTTCGTAGGCTGTGCGCCTTGCTGATACGACGTACCTACCGGGAATAGATCGACGGTGACCTGAGCGCCGGCGCTCGCACTAAATTTGTAGAAGTCGCTCGCACCCGCCCGTTCGATAGCCGCGTCGGCCACGAAAAGTTCCTCGGCACCGTCAAAGGCAACCGAACCAATCGGGATCGCGGTGAACAGCGTGTTGTTGCTTTCGTAAACATCGCCGTAAAGAAAGGCCAAAGCGCGAATGTCGTCTTCTTGCGGTCCATCAAAGTTGGTATTGAGCGCGGGCTCCATCAGCTTGGTGTTGTTCTGCGGCATAACGTGACGAAGACCGAGACCGTGACCCAACTCGTGCATAAAGACATTTTTCAACCGACGAAAGTCGTTGGTGGTATCGGTGAACGTCGCCATATTGCCGGCGTCCAGAACCATGTCGCCGCCATTGGCTGGGAAACGGTTATAGGCAAGCACGTTGCGATCGATGAAACCGTCGCTGTCGGTGTCGACACCGTTGTCGTCAACGAGCCGCATGGCGATGCGAATATCACCGCGACCGATGGCGTTGGCCGTCGGCACGGCACCGTGGTTGTTGACGGTGTATGCCGCGCCGTCATCCGGCACTTCGACGAAGCGAAAGTTGGTGAACTGCTGCAATGTATCGAGCGCTTCGCGCACTTCGGCGCGGAACGCGTCGAACCCACCTGGGAATTGCGCGTCCATCGTCGCTTCGAGATTGCACGGGCGCGGGTTTTGGTCGGTTTCCCAGAAAGACGCCGGAATGCTCGTTCCATCGAGCACGAAGCTGTATGTGAGAAAGAAAGGCTCGCCTTCCGCAATGGTGGGATGGGTGCGGGTCGAGGTCCAACGCGAACCGGCGAGTTGGAATCGCAGGTTACCGGCGGCATCCTGTTCGCGAATGTTGCGCTGAGCGTCGGTCGAAAGAACTTCATCAAACATCGCCGCCGATTCGGAAATCGTCATGCACATCACGCCGTCAGCGTGATCGTGTTCGTGGTGATCGCGCTGAGCCCAAGCGGGCGTCGCCGTCGCATTGGCGCAACAAGCGATAAAGGTGGCGGTCACGAATCGTCGCAGCGTGTGGTTGGGGGTGTTGCGGGTCATCTCAAAATCCTCTCGTTCCAAGGCTTCCGACGGCCCACACATTGGGCCTGTCATACCTAGCACGAGCGGATTCGGGGTGTGGACTGCGTTGTGGCATATTTTTGTAAGCAAACGTCAGCTAAAACGTTCACATTGCGGCACCGGCTAGGGCGTCTAGAATACGTATCACATTGTCAGACCGATGTTTTCGGCCTTTTAGGGCCAATTCTCGATATGCCGCCCAGCACCAGTGACATCGTGATTGTCTCTAACCGATTGCCCGTCAATCGGGTGGAGCGCAATGGGAAAAAACAGTGGGAAACCAGCCCCGGTGGATTGGTTTCGGCGCTGACGCCCATTTTGCGGACCAAGCCCAGCACGTGGATCGGTTGGTCGGGCATTCACGGCCGCGCTCCGCGCCCATTCGAGCACGAGGGGATCCTGAATTACCCCGTCAGCCTCAGCCCCGAAGAGATCGAAAATTTCTACGAGGGTTTTTCGAACAGCACGCTGTGGCCGCTGTATCACGATGCGATTCGACCGCCGATTTATCATCGACACTGGTGGCGACCATACAAAGCGGTGAACAAGCGTTTTGCTGAGATCGCCGCCAAGATCACGGCGAAGAACGGGCTCGTGTGGGTACACGATTACCACTTCCAACTGGTGCCGGCGATGTTGCGCAAGTTGCGGCCCGATGTGCGCATCGGCTTCTTTTTGCACATCCCGTTTCCGCCGCAAGAGCTGTTCGCACAGTTGCCGTGGCGACGACAGGTATTAGAAGGGTTACTGGGGGCCGATGTCGTTGGTTTTCAAACGCGATTCGGCGCGCAAAACTTTACGCGGTTGTGTCGGCGTTATACGAACTGCTCGCCCAGCGGTCGCTTGACGTTTGAAGGGCGGCCGGTCGTTGCGAAGGCATTTCCGATTTCGATCGATGTGAATCGGTTCGAGTCGTTGGCGAGCGACTTTGAAGTGCAAACGCGCGCGGCGAATTTCAAGGCGAAACTTGGGCTTGGGCGTCGTATTTTGCTGGGCGTCGATCGACTCGATTACACCAAAGGCATCGAAATTCGCTTTAAGGCGTTTCGCGAATTGTTGAAGACCAAGAAGGTCAGTCTCGACGATACGGTGTTCGTGCAAGTGGCCGTGCCAAGCCGCGAACGCGTCGATGAATACATCGAATTGAAGAACGAAGTCGAGCGCACCGTCGGCGCGATCGACGGCGAGTTCGGTGAAATCGGTAAGAGCGCGGTGCACTATTTGCATCGCGGATTGCCCGTGGATGAGTTGGTTGCGTTGTATTTGGCCGCAGATGTAATGGTCGTAACGCCATTTCGAGACGGGATGAACCTCGTTGCCAAGGAATACGTAGCATGTCGGCATCGCAACGATGGAGCGCTGATTCTGAGTGAATTCACCGGCTCGGCGGAAGAGTTGAAGCAGGCGTTGTTGGTGAATCCGCACGACGTGGACGGCATGTCGGATATTCTGCTCGAAGCGATTCAACTGCCAGCGGAAGAACAAAAGCGACGCATGAAGAAGCTGCGCAAAATCGTGACGGGGCATACGGTGTTTGACTGGGCGAACGACTTTTTCGAGGCGCTGAAGAAATGAGTTTGGACGCGGCCATCGACAGCCTCGCCCGCAGCGCCGTGTTGCTGGTGGCGACAGACTACGACGGCACGTTGTCGCCGATCGTGGAGAACCCCGCAGATGCGCGACCGCACCGCGAGGCGGTGGTCGCGTTGCGGTCGCTCGTGTCGTTGGATCGTACGCATGTGGCGGTTATCTCGGGGCGGAGCCTACGTGACTTGGCCGAGATGACGGCGATGCCGGACGATGTGCACTTGGTCGGCAGCCACGGCAGCGAGTTCGATTCCGACTTTGCGACGTCGCTATCGCAAGAAGTGGCAGAGTTGAAGCAGCGCGTTGCAACCGAGTTGACGGTAGTCGCCGACGAATCCCCGGATTTTCTAATCGAAGAAAAGCCCGCCAGCGTGGCGTTTCATTATCGCAATGCCGATCCCTCACTTTCTGATTCCGCTGTGGATCGCATTTTGAACGGCGCGGCCAAATGGGAAGGTGTGCACCTCAAACGGGGTAAGAAGGTCGTCGAACTCAGCGTTGTCGAAACGAACAAGGGCATGGCGCTCGAGCGCATTCGCCATCAGGTCGGCGCCACGGCGGTGTTGTTCCTCGGCGACGATGTGACGGATGAAGATGCATTCGCGACGCTGCACGGTCCCGATGTCGGCGTGAAGGTCGGCCCCGGTGAGTCGATGGCGCCATACCGTGTGGATGGGCCGATCGACGTCGCACGCGTGTTAGCACGGTTATGTGAAACGCGCGCCGAATGGGTTACCCACGCTGCGGCGGTTCCGATCGATCAGCACCGAATGCTTAGCGATCAGCGAACGGTCGCAATGGTGACGCCCGACGCACGAATCACGTGGTTCTGTGCGCCGCGTGTTGATTCATCTGCGATCTTCGCAGAGTTGGTCGGCGGGCCGACGGCAGGGCGGTTTGCGATTTCGGCGTCAGACGGTTCGGCACCGATCGATCAAGCGTATGACGGTGCGTCTTTGGTTCTCACCACACGCTGGTCGGATTTCAGCGTGACGGATTTCCTCGATTGCTCGGGCGGCCGGACCGGCCAGCGCGCAGGTCGTACCGATCTGGTGCGCATTATCGAAGGCAAGGGAAAGGCACGCATCGAATTCGCACCGCGGCTCGACTTTGGTCGCATTCATACGCTCTTGGAACAAAAAAGCGACGGTCTCATTGTCGAAGACACGCTCGACCCGATCGCGCTGCGGAGCGAGGGCGTGCAGTGGCAGATCGCGACCGAAGGCCAGCACCATGTTGCGACGGCTGAAGTGGATCTAAGCAAGGGGCCGATCACGCTCGAATTGCGTTACGGCACCGGCTCGTTAAGAGAATTGTCGAAAACGGCCAACGATCGCCAGCGTTTGACGAAGTCATACTGGACTTCGTGGGCCGATCAACTCACGTTGCCGAGCGTCGAGCCAGAATTTGTGAAACTTGGTGCGACGATTCTGAAGGCGCTATGCTTTGGTCCCAAAGGCGGTATCGCGGCGGCGGGTACAACGAGTTTGCCGGAACACATCGGCGGCGTGCGTAACTGGGATTATCGCTTTTGTTGGCTGCGCGATGCCGCAATGACGGCGACAACGCTCGTGCGTTTGGGTAGCACGGCGGAAGCGATGGAATATTTGGATTGGCTGCTAAACGTGGTCGATCATTGCGAGAGCCCGGAGCGCTTGTCGCCGTTGTACAGCGTAGCCGGCGGACCGGTGCAGTCGGAAGCGGAACTCGGCGACTTGTCGGGGTATCGCGGAAGCCGACCGGTGCGTATCGGCAACAGTGCCGCGCGACAGGTACAGCTCGACGTGTTCGGCCCGAACGTCGAGTTGATTGCGCTACTATCCGAACGCGATGCACCGCTGTCTACCGATCATTGGCGACTCGTCGAATCGATGGTGGCGGCGGTGAAGCGGCGTTGGATGGAGCCCGATCACGGCATCTGGGAAATCCGCAAGCCGCGGCGGCACCACGTGCATTCCAAGGTAATGTGCTGGTTAACCGTCGATCGGGCGCAGCAGGTCGCGCTGCGATTTTTGGACCGCGAACGTCCGGACTGGGCGGATTTGCGCGACGAAATCGCGGCTGACGTGCTGGAAAAAGGGTACAAAAAACATCTGGATTGCTTCACGGCGGCCTACGACGGCGACGATCTCGATGCCTCGGCACTTTTTGTCGGCCTCACCGGCCTTTTACCGGCTGACGATTCCAGATTTTTGGGTACCATTACGGCCACCGCGAAAGCGTTGTGCGACGGGCCGGTCGTGTATCGGTATCGCGCGGACGACGGGCTGCCGGGTGTAGAGGGCGGTTTCTACATCTGTGCGTCGTGGCTAATCGATTCCTACTTGTTAGCGGGGATGCGGCAGGAGGCCGAAACGTTATTCCGTGCGATGATGCAACAAGCATCGAAGGCGGGCTTGCTTTCGGAACAGTTTGACCCGAGCGCCGACGTGGCGTTGGGCAACTTTCCTCAGGCGTACTCGTATTTGGGATTGATCGATAACGCGTTGCGACTGTCGAACGCGTAGGTAAGCCGCCGATTGAAAAAATGGTTTGATTGCAATGTCGCATTGGCTCCGAGCAGCGCGACGGATATTGCAAACGTAGAGTTCTCGGAAGAGTTTGTGAGTGATCAATGAAATCCTTGTGGATTGGATTCCTGCGCTGGTTTGATAACGGTCAAGTGGGTGCCGAACTCGACGAAGGTACCGACCCGGATGCCATCGATTGGGTACGCGTGATTCCGTTCTTGGGTATGCACCTGATGGTATTGGGCGTGATTTGGGTCGGTTGGAGTTGGCCTGCCGTTATTCTTTGTCTTGCCTTGTATGTTCTCCGCATGTTTGCGGTTACCGGTTTCTATCATCGTTACTTCTCGCACCGAACATTTCAGACGACGCGATTCTGGCAATTCGTCATGGCCGTGTGGGGCAGTGCCGCCACACAAAAGGGCCCGCTTTGGTGGGCGGCTCACCACCGTCATCACCACCGCCACTCGGATGATGAGGAAGATCCGCACTCGCCGCACTCGCACAGCTTGTTCCACAGCCACGTCGGTTGGATCACGATTCGCCGGTACTTCCCGACCAATCTGAAGGCCGTACCCGATTTGGCGAAGTATCCGGAACTGCGCTTCCTGGATCGCTTCTACGTGTTGGTGCCGGTGCTGCTCGGCGCTGCGTGCTTCTACTTCGGCAAGGCTTGGGCATATTGGTTCCCCGAGTCGGGCGTGACGGGCATGCAAATGCTGGTCTGGGGCTTCTTCGTTTCGACCGTGCTGCTGTTCCACTGCACCTGTCTGATCAACTCGGCCGCTCACCTGATGGGCAAGAAGCGGTTCGATACGGGCGATCAGAGCCGTAACAGCCTCATCCTCGCGTTGATCACGCTGGGTGAAGGCTGGCACAACAACCACCACTACTATCCCGGCGCCACGCGTCAGGGTTTCTATTGGTGGGAAATCGACATCACCTATTACGGTCTCAAGATGTTGCAGGGCTTGGGCTTGATTTGGAAGCTCAACGCCGTGCCGCAAAACGTGGTCGACCTCGGTCGCACGCGAAAGGCCGCCGGTCGACCGGTTGCCGAACGTGCGGTTGAAATGGTCGAGGATGCGCTGCCCAACGTCGCCGACTTGGAAGCCGCCGCCAAGGCCGTTACTCGTAAGACGGTTACCGGATGAGAATTGGTATCGTTGGTACCGGTATCTCCGGAATGGTCGCTGCGTATTTGCTGCAACGCGACCATGACCTGACGATTTTTGAGGCCAGCGATTACATCGGCGGGCATACGGCAACGATCGACGTGCCGCTATCCGCAGGTGCACCGACCAATCAGTTAACGCAATCAAATGAAGCCGGTACCGCGCCGATGATGGCGGTGGATACCGGCTTCATTGTTTATAACGAGCGGACGTATCCGAACTTTGTGAAGCTTCTGAAGCAACTCAGCGTCGAAACGCAGCCGAGCGAGATGAGCTTCAGCGTGCGCGACGAAGCCAGCGGCATGGAATACGCCGGCGGGTCGCTGTCGGAATTGTTCGGCGGATTGAACAACGCATTGCGGCCGTCTCACTATCGCATGTTGCTCGATATCCTGCGATTCTATCGCGAAGCACGCTCCCTGCTCGACGAATCCAAAGAAGAGGACGGTCTGACGCTCGGCGAGTACTTAAGGCAGGGCGGATACTCGCGGCCATTTATCGATAAACACATCGTGCCGATGGTGAGCGCGATCTGGTCGGGCGAGCCCGAGCGGATGCTGCAGTTTCCTTGCCGCTTTTTTATTCGCTTCTTCCACAACCACGGGATGATGGACCTGAAAGATCGCCCTCAATGGCGCGTGATCAAGGGCGGCTCGCGCGAGTATATGAAAAAGCTGACGGCGGGCTTCGTCGATCGGATTCGCTTGAATTGCCCCGTGACGGCAGTCTCGCGCGACGCCGACGGCGTAACAGTCGAAACGGCAGGCGGTAAATCGGAGCGGTTCGACCGGCTGATTATCGCGACCCATTCGGATCAGGCGTTGAAAATGTTACAGGACGCAACGCCGACCGAACGCGAGGTGCTCGGGGCGATTCCCTATCAGGCCAACGACGTCACGCTGCATACCGACGCGGGGCAGATGCCGCAGCGCAAGCGGCTTTGGTCGGCGTGGAATTATCATCTTGCCAAAAATCCTGAAAATCGGGCGACGGTCTCCTACAACATGAACATCCTGCAAAGCCTGCCGGGAGCTACACAATATTTGGTTTCGCTCAACCGGAACGATCGGTTGGCAGAGCGGGCGGTGGTGCGAAAGTTCGTGTACGACCATCCGGTGTATGAGCCGCAAAGCATTCGAGCGCAGCGGCGGCAGGATGAAATCAACGGTGCGCGGCACACGTATTTCGCCGGGGCCTATTGGGGCTTCGGCTTTCACGAAGACGGCGTGAAGAGTGCCTTGGCCGTTTGCAAGCATTTCGGAGTCGGTCTGGATTTATGAGAAGCGGTATTTTTGAAGGTCGTGTTGCGCACGTACGGCATACGCCGCGCCGGCACGCCTTCGATTACCGACTTTTTATGATGGCGTTGGATTTAGACGAACTGCCGTCTTTGTTTCAACGTGTGCCGTTTTGGAAAAACGAAGGTCGCGGATTGGCCGTCTTTCGAAGACGCGATCATCTCGGCGACGCAAACAAGCCCTTTAGGACTGCGGCTCACGATTTGGTCGAAGCCAAGACTGGCAAGCGACCCGACGGGCCGGTGACGCTGGTAACGCATCTGGCGTACTTCGGTTACTGCATGAACCCGGTGAGCTTTTACTGGTGTTATGAAGCCGACGGGGTAACGCTGGCGGCAATCATTGCCGAGATCAACAACACGCCCTGGGGCGAGCAGCATTGTTACGTGTTGGACGCCCGACCTCAGCGAAACGCATCGGGTGGGGCATTGCGGTGGCAGTTCGGGAAAGGATTTCACATATCTCCGTTTATGCCGATGCAGGTCCAGTACGACTGGCGTTTTCGCGTTCGGCCTGAATCCATTCACATCCGCATGGCGAATTACGAGCAGGAACGGCGCAGCTTCGATGCGACGCTGGTGATGCGTCGGCGCGCCATTACGCCTGCGCGGCTCAATGGGCTGCTGGTCCGTTATCCGCTGATGACGGCAAAAGTTTTCGTCGGAATTTACTGGCAGGCGCTAAAACTCTACTTGAAGCGGGTGCCGACGTTCACCCATCCTAAGAATTCACTGGCGCTACCGGGAGATCCAACGCCATGAGTGCTCATCCAAGTTCGGCTGTGCTGGACAGCATCAACACACCCGAGTTCGCGACCGGCAATGTGCTGGATAACGCCGCGCGGAAGATTATCTTCGGGGCGTTGCGTCGTCTCGATACCGGCGACCTCGCATTGCGCGAAGGCGCACATGCGTATCACTTTGGCGGTGCGGGCGGCCCCGACGGTTTCGGTGCTGACTTGTCGGCGGTTGTGAACGTGCATTCGCCGCGCCTGTATCGCCGCACGTTGACGGATGGCACGAACGGCGTGGCCGAGTCGTTCATGCGCGGCGAGTTTACGTGCGACGATCTGGTCGCCATGTTGCGAATTTTTTTAGCGAGCGCGATCAATAAGAATGTGGTCGGTTACGGTAGTCGGTTAAAGACGCTTGTCGCGCGCTGTGCGAACGTATCGCGTCGCAACTCCAAGCCCGGCAGCAAGCGCAACATTGCCGATCATTACGATCTAAGTAACGACTTCTTCAAGCTCTGGCTCGATGAGACCATGAGTTATTCCGCCGGTATCTTCGAGACGCCGACGGCAACGATGGCCGATGCCTCGCGGGCCAAGAACGATCGTATGTGCCGCAAGCTGGCACTCACGTCCGGCGATCATCTGTTAGAAATCGGAACGGGCTGGGGCGAAATGGCGATTCACGCGGCAAAGCACTTCGGTTGCCGAGTCACGACGACGACGATTTCCGAACAGCAACACGCGTATGCCAAGCAGCGCATCGAACGGGAAGGTCTGAACGATCGAATTACGCTGCTCAAGCGGGACTATCGCGATTTGACGGGCAAGTTCGACAAGATTGTTAGCGTGGAAATGATCGAAGCTGTTGGCCACGAGTATTACGGCACGTTTTTCCGGAAGTGTTGCGATCTGCTCAAACCCGACGGGGCGTTGATGATGCAGGCGATCGTGATTGCGGATGAGGCGTATGACGAAGCCCGCCGCGCCGTCGATTTCATCAAACGTTACATCTTCCCCGGTAGTTGCATTCCGTCGGTGGCCAAGCTGACAACCAAAGCTGCGGGAAGTTCCGATTTGCGATTGCGGCATCTCGAAGATATCACGCCGCACTATGCCGAAACGCTACGCCGCTGGCGCGTCACGTTTATGGAAAAGGCCGACGAAGTACAGGCGCTCGGCTTCGATGAACGCTTCTTGAAGATGTGGGAGTTTTATCTGGCGTACTGTGAAGCGGGCTTTCACGAGCGGCACATCAGCGACGTACAGATGTTATTCGTGCGACCGCAACAGCGCGGCGAGATGATTCTGCCGCGGCTGGGTTAGGTTTCAGATGGGCGTCCTGATTCGCGTGATCGCGTACAACTTGGTGTGGGTCGCTTGCGTATGGGGCGCCGCCAAGGGCAACGAATGGATCGGCCCGTTGGTTGCCTTGGTTACAGTGGCGGGGCACATTGGAGCGAGCCAGCATCGCTTGAGTGAATCGAAGTTAATTGCGCTGCTCGCCGTCATAGGTCTCGTGATCGATAGCGCGTTAATGCACGCAGGGATACTGCAGTTTATTGATGCGGGGTTCTTGGTGCCGCTCTGGTTCGCTGCCTTATGGCCGGCATTTGCCACGCTGTTGAACACTGCGTTGACTTGGTTACGCGGTCGAACGCTTCTAGCCGTTGTGTTCGGCGCGATTGGCGGACCGTTAGCGTATTACTCCGGCGCGAAACTCGGTGCGTTGCAATTGAACGAGAATCTCTGGCTGGCCTTAACCGTGATCGCAATCGAATGGGCAGCGGTAACGCCGTTGGCAATATGGCTCGCGCACCGTCGCGATGGTAAGGCCGTGAGCGAGCCGAATCATGTCGATTCGACCGACGCACCCGACGCGAGTTCGCGCGTCGCACTGGAAGGTGGTCGCTGATGTTCGACGGCACCTTCTGGTCGATGATGGGTTACATGTGGGCGGGCCTCGCGGTCGCGATGACGCTGCTGTTTGTCGTGCAGATCAAGATTCGCGATGCCGGTTGGGTCGATGTGATGTGGACAGCTGGTCTCGGCGTCTCTGCCGTGGTGATGTATTTCTTTGCTGACGGCAATCCCGATCGACGTTTACTCACGGCGTTGCTCGCGGCGGCTTGGTCGTTGCGACTGACGATTCACTTGTTCATTCGCGTCTGGCGCGGTCCCGAAGATGGTCGCTATCAGGCCATGCGCGAAAGTATGGGCGTTAAAAAGTTTCGACCGTTTCTGTTCTTTTTCGATCAAGGACAAGCTCTGCTGGTTGTTATCCTGGTGGTGCCGTTTTGGATTGCCATGTCGAATCAGATGGCCTTTCCGACATGGTTTGATTTTGGGGCGGGGGGGCTTTGGTTAATTTCGGTAACGGGCGAAGGAATCGCCGACTATCAACTATCGCGTTTCAAGTCGAAGCCCGACAGCAAAGGCAAGACTTGTCGCGAAGGGTTGTGGCGCTATTCGCGACATCCGAATTACTTTTTTCAATCGCTATTCTGGTGGACATTTGTCTTGCTCAGCGTCGGCACCGAGTATTGGTACCTCTCGCTTGTAAGCCCGGCGCTGATTCTACTGTTCATCCTCAAGTTCACCGGCATCCCTTATACCGAAGCCCAAGCCATCAAGTCACGCGGTGATGATTACCGTGCCTACCAGCGTGAAACCAGTGCGTTTGTGCCGTGGTTTCCGAAGAAAGCAGCAACTTCATGAACGCCAGCCCGCGCATTGTTTCCGCCGTCGTCGCTCTAATCGAACGCCGCCTCGTGCCCGACACCGCTGTGCGTTGGGGTATTCGTCGGTTGCTCGACGAGCGTTTGCAAACGTCATGCAGCAAGACCGATGCCGAACGTGAGCAAGCGTTGACGGAGTTCGTGGCGCAAATGGACGCCGGTCCGGTCGCCGTCTCGTGCGACGCGGCCAACGAACAACACTATGAAGTGCCCGCCGGTTTCTTCGAACGCGCCCTGGGGCCGCATCTGAAATACAGCGGTTGCTATTGGGATGAGAATACGCGCGACCTTGGTACGGCCGAAGCAAACATGTTGCGGCTTACTTGCGAGCGGGCGCAACTGGTCGACGGCCAGCGCATTCTCGAACTCGGCTGCGGTTGGGGCTCGCTTTCGCTGTGGATGGCCGAGCAGTATCCGGCGGCACGTATCACGGCGGTGTCCAATTCCGCTTCGCAGCGAGCGTTTATTGAAGGGCGTGCCCGTGAACGCGGGCTGAACAATCTGACGGTGATCACCTGCGACATGAATGCGTTCGATGCGGACGAGCGCTTTGACCGCGTAGTCTCGGTGGAGATGTTTGAGCACATGCGCAACTGGCGCAAGCTGTTTGGCCGCGTGGCAAGCTGGCTCGATGACGGCGGCAAATTCTTAATGCACATCTTCGCGCACCATAACACGGCATACTTTTTTGAGGCGGGCGGCCCGGCGAACTGGATGGGGCGTTACTTCTTCACCGGCGGCATGATGCCGAGCGCCGATCTACCGTCGCGATTTCAAGATGAGTTAACGTTGGCCCATCAATGGTCGGTCAACGGCACGCATTATGCGAAAACTGCTGACGCGTGGTTGGAGAACACGACGGCCAAGCAAGGTGAGATCACCGAGTTGTTCGCCGATGTGTACGGTGCAGGCGATGCCGAATTGTGGGTGCAGCGCTGGCGCATGTTTTTTATGGCGTGCTCAGAACTATGGGCTGCCCGCGACGGGCGGGAATGGACGGTTGAGCATTATTTGTTTGAGAAATGATCGCCGTTGATATCAAGTCCCAAGTCCCAAGTCTCAAATTTCAAATTTGAGAGTTAACGGTTTCGGATTAGACCGAGCGAATTGGTGAAGTACCTTTAGCGTGCTGTGCTATTCTCATTGTTTTTAGGTTCGATTCGATATGTCGCAGAATCAATAGCCGTTCCGTCAATGTTTCCTCGAATAGTGATCTCACGATTTTTATCGTCGATTGACGATAGCTTCACATGATCGAGCCGTATGTGGAAATTTGATTTCTTCCATCTGACCGATATCGGTGCATTTCCAGTGAAGTGACGTTTGTCGTAGTCGGTCTTGGATAAGTTCTTAACGATTAGATCAATTTTGGCTGGTCGATATTCGTCATCTGTTGGAATATGCAAAGGAGTGAAATCGAAGATCAATTGTCGAAATGGCTCAGACGGAAAATGTGGGACCATGGGGAGCAAATACCACCAAACGCTTGTCCGCGGTTTGTCATACCAATATCCATTGACGATGATTCGACATTCATCTTCCGATTGACCGCTGGTGCTCAAAATATTCGGGGCAGTGAATCCCAACCCGGTTGGCTTGTCGCCGTCAGTGATAAGCCCATCAACCTGCATAATCGTGTCAGCCGGCGGTTGGATAATCGGGATCAGACACCCAGTCGATGCGCTAATTAGTGCCACCAAGAAAGATAATAGCGATTTCTTACGTCCCAGATTCATAGTGGATATGTACCTTCCAACAGCCGCACGAAAGTTCTTCTCCAGTTAATCAATACAAAAAGGAAATCCGTTCCACTTCTTACAAAAAAACACCCGCCACCAACGTGACGAGTGTTTCGCGTTTCGTGAATACTGTTAAACCGACCGGCGAGATGTTGAGCGATCTGATATTAGCTCGCCGCATCAACCCGCCGCTAAATCACCAAATCACGCAATCACCAAATCTACTGATTGCTTCCCATTCGCACTTCCGTCGGGCGCGGTCGTTGAACGCTCGAATCGCTCATGCGATTGACGGGTTGCGGGTTGGTGGGGCCGTCGGATGACGACGAACTGCTCGAGCTGCTGCTGCTCGACGAAATCGGTCGCGGGCCCGACTGGCTGGCGGATTGTCCGACGACGACATTGCCGACGAAGATGGCGCCGTCGGCGATTTCGAGGCGGCTGGTGCGCAAGTCGCCTTCAACCTTCGCCGTCGACATCATGTGCAGCTTTTCGGAGACGCTGAAGTTACCCTTGCAGTTGCCTTCGATTTTCACGTTGGTGGCTTCCACATTGGCCGTGACGGTTGCGCCTTCGGCAATGTGCAACGTACCTTTCGACGAAATCTGACCTTCAAATTTACCTTCGATGCGAACGCTTTTATCAAACGACAGTTCGCCCTTGAAATTGGCATCGGCACCAATGACCGTCGGCGATTCACCATTCATATCTGACATAGAATTGCCTCCAAGCAATATGAGAAATTCGAGTCCTTGAGCGGGTGGAATTGGTTACGGCAACAATTGCTTCCATCCCATGCCGAAACAACGCGAGTATATCCGCAAACAGTGCAATCTCAACCAATTCAGGCAATGTTTGCGGTCTGTGAATTTCAGATATCGCGTCGTGTTAATCACAAGTTACGCAAGCGGCTTGTGATTTGACAGCACGTTTCTCACAACAGGCTGTACGTTGAGCGAATTGCGCGGGTTCGTTCGGATTTGCATCGGCGCTTTAGATTGTGAATTGGTGTGGCGGCGACGGAGACTTTTTTATCTGCGCCCGCGCGAATCCTACGCACCACTCTGCGACCAACTTCGTCGGCGCGGTGGCGGTCGATTGGAGAAGCCGCGCACCGGCAGGTCGCACCGTGGCACGACGGCCACGCCGTAGGGGCACGAGACCGTCAGTGGCGCGCCGGCGGGCGGATCTTGAATGGTCACATCGGCGATCAGTTCGCCACCTTCGCGGCGCAACGCGTCGAATGAGATTCGATACTGATCTGAATAGGTTCGCCCCAGCGTGACGATCAACAGCATCTCTTCGCTGAAGTTCACGTCGAAGTCTTCCAGCGGTATCTGCGTGAGGTCGCGCTCATTGCGAATCGTTAGCCGCAGCGGTCGATTCTCATGACAGTGGGGCTTGGACCATTGCCGCAAAATGGGCAGTGAAACGCCGTCGGGTGGCAGGGTATCGGGCGCGGGGTCATCCATCAGCGAACAGCCGGCCAGCGGCAACATAGTTGCACAAATAATGGTCGCGAATCGGAATAACGTTGATGTTCGTGCGGGGCGTATGCGGGTCATGACGCGGATTATGAACGAATAGACGGGTTTCGGCAGCCCCGTGGATCGGAATCTGTGGTTGCGGCATCGGGGCCTGGTGTTGTGTGTTGCCGTTGGAACCGAAATTGACCGTAACCCCAGTCGGCGGATAAGATTACGTTATGACTTTACTCACATGGGCAGTTGCAACGAGCCTCTTCATCGGGCCGCAGATCGGTCTGGGCATGACGGAAGATGAGCCGTCGCATCGCAGTCGCCGCGATCGGGCGATGGACGCGATTGAGGCGAAAAACTTCGACGCGGCCCGGGATCTGATTCGCAAGGGCATGCGTGAGCGAAGCAGCCGCCGCAAGGATGAGTGGCGGATTATCGAAGTGCGGCTGCTGCTGGCGGATGGTCAGCCGAAAACGGCGGGGTTGCACGCAATGCGAATGGTGTCGCTCCGGCCCAAGTCGAAGCAATATGCGGCGGCCCTGTTTCTCGCGGGCAATGCTTACGAGGAGATTGGGCGACCTTCGGTTTCGCGAACGGTCTATGAAGAAGCGCTGGCACATGAGACGTGCACGGGCGGCCTGCGGCGTGCCGTGGAATCGCGTTTGGAACGGTTGACCGAGAATGAGTAGGTCGATGACCCGACCTACAGCGTGATATACGCTCGTTCACGATACAAGCACCAAACTCCCAACCAAAATTGTTGCACCACGCATGAAACCCAACCGCACGATTTATCTTGAAACCATGGGCTGTCAGATGAATGCCCTCGATAGCGAACTGGCGCTGGCCGCGCTGGGGCAACAGGGCTATGCGCTTACTCCCGCGATCGAAAGCGCCGACCTCGTCGTGTTAAACACGTGTTCGGTGCGGCACCATGCGGAAGAAAAGGTGTATTCGCGGTTGGGGCAGTTGCGCACCAATCAGAAGCGCGTTGACGATCAGATCGTGGCCGTGATCGGCTGCATGGCCGAGCGCGATGGCGACGGCCTGCTCGAAAAAATGCCGCACGTGGATATTTTGTGCGGGCCGAGCGAACTGAATCGCCTGCCGGGCTTGGTCGCAGATGTGGAAGCCACGCGCGAACGCGCGATTGCCTTGTCCGGTCGCTTGCGCGATTCCACGACGCCGCAGCAAACCAAAATTGCACACGACGATCTCGAGTCGCTCGATTCAGATCGCAGCTTCGGGCTTTCGGCCCACGCGGCCATGCCGAAGGTGTTCGGTCGGCATCAGGCCTATGTGCGCATCACGCGCGGTTGCAACAAGTTTTGCACGTTCTGCGTCGTGCCCTACACGCGCGGGCCGGAACAACATCGACCACCGCAGCAGATTGTGGATGAAGTGCGCCGCCTTGCCGCCAACGGCATCGTGGAAGTTACGCTGCTCGGCCAGACGGTTAATCATTATCACTTCGATCCGAGTGGCCCCGAAAATTGCAGCTTTGCGGCGCTGTTGCGCAAGGTGCACGACGAAGTGCCCGAGTTGCCGCGCTTGCGATTTGTGACGAGTTATCCGCGCGACTTCACCGACGAGGCGTTGCAAGTGATGGCCGAGTCGCCGCGGATTTGTAAGTACCTGCACATCCCCGCGCAAAGCGGCAGCAACACGGTGCTCAAGCGCATGAACCGCGGCTATACCGTGGAAGAGTATATGTCGCTGATCGAGCGGGCTCGCGCGCTCATGCCCGATTTGGCGATTGCCGGTGACATGATCGTGGGCTTTAGCGGTGAGACCGAAGAGGATTTCCAGAAGAGCCTCGATCTGCTGCGGTTTTGTAAATACAAGAACTGCTTCATCTTTAAGTATTCACCGCGCCCCGGTACGCATGCGGACAATCGCATGCCCGACGATATTCCCGAGATCGAAAAGAAGCGGCGGAATAACGATATGCTCGCGCTGCAGGCGGAGATCAGCTTGGCCCAGCATCAGCGGCTGCTCGATTCGTCAAGCGAGGTGCTGGTTGAAGGGCTCAGCAAGGCGGCGCTCAAGCGGCAAGAAAGCGAGCAGGAACGCGGCTCGGAATGGCGCGAAGCGCCAAACGGCGAAGCCGGTACCGGCGCGAACGGTCAAGCCGAATCGGCCCGTCAGGCGGATGATCCCGCTGATGTTAGTTCTTCTAAAAACGCAGATCCCGCGAGCGGTATCAGCGCGACGCAAAATGCTCAAATGAATTCGGGTGCCATGCCCACCCTTCAAGGTGGGCATGCCGGCGCAGCGCGCGACGCGAGCGATTCAAAAAATGCGAAAGAAAACACCGTCCAACTCGTGGGCCGCACCGAGCACGATCGAATCGTGGTGTTCGACGGCAGCCGTGATCTGATCGGCAGCTTCGCCAACGTCCGCATCATCGGCGCGACGCCGCACACGCTGCATGGTGAGATTACGGAAGTGACGCGGGAGGCGGCGAAGGGGGCGGGCGTGTCGTTGACGGTGTTGGGGCATTAGGCGCCACAGTGGAAGCGCGATGGTAGGGTGCATCCCTCGATACACCAACTTGAATTGCGTTTTTGCACGTCAATTCAAATACTACAGATTAACTCTGTGGAGCGAACGAATCGCTCATCTTGTACCAATTTTGGAATAGCCGGTGGTTTTCTTCATCGTTTATGCTTGTTCCCCAATACTGAGGGCCGCTGCCGCAATCGAGGCGTCCATCCCAATACCACGGAGCAACGAAACAATCGCCTGGCTTATAGGTGAGATCGCAGGCTGGGCAGTAGATTGAAATGAACCTAAAATCGAGTACGCGATCTATTGCTCGAAACCAAATACCAATTTCGTCAAAGTTCTTCGGGTCAATCAACCCATTTCGATCGCTATATTCAAGCATAGCTTTGAATACAAGGAGCGTACTGTTTAGGCGTGCTTTTCGTTTTGATTCGTCGGATGACAGGTTACTAATTGAGTTTAGTTTTTCCTTCTCAGCCACAAGCTCACGACCCAAAGGTTCGAAGTCCATGGTGATGATCGAAGGTTCGACAATGATGTCGGCGATAGAAGTGGTTGGATTTCGAAACGAAATGATTCGCACAAAGGCCTCAATCGCAGAATTTGGTCATCCCTAATCGATACCCGATGTGATGTTCGAGAATATCAAATGTCCCACCGGGCAGCTTAGATTGTATCCAAAGAGGCGATGCACATCGTCGGGTCTGTCAAAATCGTATTCCCAAACTACTTGGGTGCATTTCTCTGGGCCAATTTTTTCCGCACATGTTGAGCACCAGATTGCCGAAAACAAGCTGTGTCTAACCGCATTGCGGACATCGCTGGAAATGGGCTCGAATCGTGAGGTACCGCAGTCGACAATCTCCGGCGGGTTGGTTTCGAGGTTTTCAAGGGCGACTAGCTTTTTGTTTAACTCAGTGAGTGCTTCTCTCGCTCGACGCACTGAGAACTTTTCCGTCTTTTCTCTTTCGATGGACTCTTGAATCGAATTACGAATGATTGTCGACTCGATCGTCACCATTGGGGCGCGGAGTTCATACGGGATGTTAATCTTCAGCGGGATTTTAAACGTCAACGAAACCATCGTTTAGCGATTCTACAAGGAATTCAGTGGGAATGCTGGATTCGTGAAACAACTTCACCCCGCATCCCTCACCATCGCCGCCGACCAATCCTCATCATCGTGCGCGTGGCACATCTCAATAAACCGTCGCCGCCGCGCGTCGGTGAAATCCGGGTAGTACAAGCGTTGCACCAACTGCAAGAATCCGTCCTCCAATTCCTCCACGCTCATATGCGCAGGCTCAAAGTTCACGTCGAACAGCGTGCATTTGCGCCAGCCGCGCTCGTCGAGTAAGCGGCCTTCAGTGTGTAGGCGTTCGTATAGCGGTGTGCCGGGAAAGGGCGTTAGCACCGTTACTTGCACATCGAACAGGCCGCTTTGTTCGACGAAGCGATAGACCTCATCGAAGACGGCGGGCGTGTGACCGTCGAGGCCGAGGATGAAGCAACCGTTGACCGTGATGCCGCGCGATTGAATGCGGCGTACGGCGGCTTCGTAGTCCGGCAGTTGCTTGAGTTTCCAATTGCGTTTGAGTTCGACGCCATCGAGACCGCCGCCGGTAGGGCTTTCGAGACCGACAAGCACTTGTCGACAACCCGCTTCGCGCATCAGGTCGAGCAATTCGAGATCGTTGGCGATGCTGATATCGGCTTCGGTAAACCACTTGACGCGTTCGTGCTTGAGGGCACGCATCAACGCTTTGTAGTGAGGCCGCGCGGCAAAGCTGTTGTCGTCGGCAAACTCGATGAAGGGCTTATCCCAAATGGATTTGATCCGGCGGATTTCGGCGATGACTTTTTCGACCGGCTTCACGCGATAGTGGGGCGTGAGCAAAATTGAGCTGGCACAGAAGTCGCAGCGATGCGGACAACCTCTGCTGGTTTGCACTGTGATGCGGTTGTAAGCGCGCGGTGCGAGCAAATCGAAGCGCGGCATGTGGGCGTTGCGCAAATCGAAGTATTCACCCGCCGGCGGACGGTAGATCTCTTGCAACACGCCGGCTTCGGCATCTATCACAAGTTGCGGCCACGTCATTTCACCTTCGCCGACAATCGCGGCGTCGCAATGTTGTAACGCTTCTTCGGGCAGCGCGGACACATGCAATCCGCCCATGACGACGGTGATGCCTGCCGCGCGATAGCGATCGGCGATCTGGTAGGCGTCGTCGATTTGGGCGGTCAACGAACTGATCGCGATCAAGTCGGCGTCCATCGGCAAGTCGTCGGCTTTTTTGAGGTCGTCGATCTCGTGATAAGAAAGGGTGTGATGTTCCGGCGTCATGCCGGCGAGCGTCAGCAGCGATAAACTCGGCAGCGACGCGACGACTTTGCTGCGCTCGACGACGCCCGGCATGGTCAGGCCTGCGGCGACGAGTTTTTCGTTCTCGGCACGAATGCCGCTCATGGCGATGAAGGCAATTTTCATGATGACACCAGCCCGATGAACGTCGAGATACATCCCGTCGCAAGCAGTGCGACCGGCAGATAGAACAGCGGCTTGAAGCGCGGGTTCCACGCGTTGACGAAACACGCTAGCGGCATGGCGAACGCCCCAAGGGCAAGGCACCACGACGCGAGAGCGGTGGCATGATCGGTCGATGCCAGTCGTTCCGCCGTCTGAACAAATAGTAAGTTGAGATACCCCAACGCGATGAACGCGATATGCCCGAGGCGAATGAGGCGACGTTTTAGCGAACCGTAGCCGCCCAGCCAGTTTTCGCGGTCGAAGTTGAGCCCAAGAACGGCACCGCCAAGGATGCCAAGAGCGATGCCGAGCCAACCGGCAGCTTCGTTGATCATGGCCGTGCCTACCTTTCCGACATGCGATTCGTTATTCGCATGTATCTTCAATGTAACGGGATCGACAGGGCAGGCTTAACGGTCGCCGGATTTAGCGGCGATAACGCGCCCAAAAAACGCGTTTCATCGCGTCAAACGTTACGTTGGCGCGATATAATTTCACCGACGGAGCTGCGCGCTCGCAATCGATTTGAATTTCGCGTGTTGTACCGCCTGTTGATACATAAACATTCGTCACGACGGAAACTAATTTACATATGCCACCCGTTCACGATCCCGAACGCGAATCGTCATTCCTCGCGCCGTCGACGGTGCAAACCAGTCCTAATGTAAACGTCGACCATTCACCCGCCGCGCCGCGCGGTTGGCGCAACGTGGTGGCCAATTTTGCGCTGCCGCTGTTGTTGTTGGTGGTGGCGGGTGGTGTGGGCGTGATATTGATTCAGTCGCCGCCGCACGTGCCGCGCGCCGAACCCGAAACGCTCGCGCCGGTGGTTGGTACGGCCAATTTGGTTGCAAAAAACGAAAGCGTGTACGTCAAAGCATTTGGCACGGTGATTCCGTCGCGCGCGATTGACGTTATCCCTGAAGTCAACGGGCGCGTGATCGAGTTACACGACAGCCTCGAACCCGGCGGCATTATTCGCGAAGGCGAAATGCTCGTGAAGATCGAACCGATCGACTACGAGATTAACGCCGCGCAGTGGGAAGCCGAGTTGGAAGTGGCCCGCAATGAAGCCGAGCGCTTGCAAGCCAACGTCGAAGCGTCGAAGGGGCGTGGGGCACAGCTCGATGTGGAGATTGCTTACCTGCAATGGAATAGCGATCGGTTGGGGCGCTTGGCCGAACAGGCGCAGGCGGCACAATCCGAAGCGCGCGACGCACGAACGCAATTGGATAGCCGCAAGGCCGAGCGCGATACCTTGAATTCTGAGATTGCCGCGCAGGAGAAAGCCGTCGAAACGGCGCGGGCGCGCATCCGTGTGGCAGAGCGTCGATTGGAATCGGCGCGGCTGGCGTTGGAGCGTACCGAAATCAAAGCACCTTTCGATGCCATCGTGATGACGGAGAATGTGGAAGCCGGCCAACTCGTCGGCTCGCAATCGATGATCGCACGGCTGGCGGCGACGGATGAATTCTGGGCCGAAGCGGCAATTCCGGTTTCGCGGTTGAAAGACGTGCGCTTCAAACTCGAAGACGAGAGCAAGGTCAGCGACGTGACGATCCGCTTGGCGGCAGGTGGCAACGCGAACATCGAACGACACGGCGTCGCATTGCGGCCATTGGGCAATCTCGATCCCCTAGGGCGCATGGCGCGGGTGATCGTGTCGATCGAAGATCCGCTCGGATTGGCAATGAGCGACGGCGCGGCCGCGCGGCGCGTGCTGCTTGGTAGTTATGTGCGGCTTCAGATCGAATCGACACAGCTGGACGACGTTTACAGCATTCCTCGCAAAGCCCTGCGCGAAAACGATCGCGTGTGGGTGCGCGATGCCGACGGTGAGCTAGCCATTCGACCGGTTCAGATCGTGTGGCGTAGGCAAGACGATGTGTTGGTGCGCAACGCGTTTCAGCCGGGCGACGAATTGGTAACGACGCACTTATCGAGCGTGGTGCCGGGCATGCCGTTGCGCATTCGCGAAGAATCGTCGCCGGTTTTGGCCGATGAAAACGCAAACAGCAACGTTGACGATGACGGTTCGGTTAGCGCGAGTGATGGCGAGCGCGAAACCGACGTCGTGGCGAAATCAACGGATGGTGCGACCGACACGGAGGAAACGCGATGACGATGATGCCCGGTAGCAAGCCCGGCGAAGGCATCATCGGATTCATGGCCCGCAATCACGTGGCGGCCAATCTTTTGATGCTTCTGTTTATCGTCGGCGGCGTAGTGGTCGCGTCGCAGATCAAGCAGGAAGTTTACCCTGCATACGAACTCGATATCGTTAATTTCGACATGTCCTTGCCGGGCGCGACGCCGGAGGAAGTCGAAGAGGGCATTTTGCTGCCCGCCGAAGAATCGGTGCGCGGTTTGGAAGCGGTGAAGCGCATCGATTCGACGGCCGTTGAAGGCAGCGCGTCGATGTCGCTCGAATTGAATGAAGATTTCGACCCTAACCGGGCGTTGCAAGACGTCAAAAACGCGATCGATCGCATCTCGTCGTTCCCGGAAGAAGCCGAACGGCCGCGCGTGGAGTTGGCGATTCGTCGGCGTTCGACGGTCACGATTGCGATCGCGGCCGATATGGACGAACGCACGCTGCACGATTTCGCCGAGCGCGTGCGAAACGATCTGCTTAACAACGACGAAATCTCGCAGATCGATATCTACGGCATACGAAATCCGGAAATCACGATTGAAGTGCCACAGGCGCAGTTGCGCGCGTTGAATCTAACGCTCGATGACATCGCCCAAACGGTGCGAGCCGCCGCGCGCGACGTACCGGGTGGCGAGGTGCGCACGACGGGCGGCGAGGTGTTGTTGCGCAGCGCGGGTCGGCGCGTGTATGCCAGCGAATATCACGATATTCCGATCGTCAGTAGCACGAGCGGCGCGACGTTAACTCTGGGCGATATCGCGACGATTACCGACGGATTCGAAGACGTCGATCGCGTGTCGTCGTTCAATGGAAAAGCCGGCGTCACGCTTTGGGTGCATACGACGGGCGATCAGAAACCGTTGGATGTGGCGCAAATCGTTTATGACTACGTCGACAGAATGAACGCCGAGATGCCGGACACGGTCGAAATGATCGTGATGTGGGATCGCGCGCGCGAATATCGCGAGCGGCTCGACTTGCTTCTGACCAACGGCGCGTTCGGCATGGGGCTGGTGCTCATCGTCTTGGGGATATTTCTCGCGCCGAAGCTGGCGTTTTGGGTCGGTTCGGCTGTGCCCGTGTGTTTGTTGGGCGGCATTATGTTGCTGCCGGCAATGGGCGCAACGATCAACATGATCTCGCTGTTCGCGTTCATCATTACGCTGGGGATTTTGGTCGATGATGCCGTCATCATCGGCGAAGAGATCTTTGAGAACTTGCAGCAGGGGCATTCGCGCATCGATGCGGCCATTATGGGTGCCAAGCGGATGGCGGTGCCGGTCTTGTTTGCCGTCGTCACCAACGTGATTGCCTTTATTCCGTTGATGTTTGTGCCGGGTCGCACCGGGCGTTTCTTTGCCGCGATTCCGTTGGTTGTGATTACGGTATTTATTATTTCGCTATTCGAGAGTTTGTTTATTCTTCCCGCGCACTTGGCGCATGCCAAAGCGGTCGATCCGACGAGGCGCGGCTTCATGGCGTTGATCGCGCGAACGCAACGGCGGCTGGCGTCGGGGTTCGAATCGCTAACCAAGCGGATTTACGAGCCGATGTTGGCGTGGACGCTGCGCTATCGCGGGCTCACGGTTTCGATTTTTCTCGGCGGCCTGCTCGTTGTCGGTGCGTGGTACCAGAGCGGACGGTTGAACTTCACCTTCGACCCGCGCATCGAAGGCGACCGTGTGGACTGCGAAGTGCGCGTTCCGTTCGGAGCGCCCTTCAGCGAAACTATGCGCGTCTCGGCCATTATCGAAGAAGCTGGCATGCGGACCGCCGATCGGTTCGGCAAGCGCGACGAGGTGTTGGCCGGTTGGATGAACAGTCGCGGTCGTCAAGGTTCCAATGCGGCGGACGTCAATTTTGTGTTGGTGCCGCAGGAGAAACGCAATTTCACGCCTGCCGATTTTGTGCAGGTCTGGCGCGAGGAAATCGGCGCGTTGCCGGGGCTCGAATCGATGTACTTCGAATGGGAAGTCGGTCCGTCCGGTTCGCGCGGGCTCACAGTCGAGTTGTCTCATCCCGATCGGCGTACGCTCGAAGCGGCGTCGGCGCAATTGGCGTCCACCTTGAAAACCTATGCGGGCGTGACCGACATCGACGATGGCTTCGCCGCCGGTAAGCCGCAACTCGATTTGCGCATTACGGACGAAGCGCGATCGCTTGGGCTTTCGCACGAAAACATCGGTCGTCAGGTCCGGCATGCGTATTACGGTGCCGAAGCGCTGCGCATGCAGCGGGCGCGCAACGAAATCAAGGTCATGGTGCGTCTGCCCGAGGAAGAACGCCGCAGCCTCGCCGACTTGGAAAATATGATCATTCGCACGCCTGCGGGTGGCGAAATGCCTCTGTTTGAAGCTGTCGATCTCACGCGCACGCGTGCACATACCGAGATCAAACGCGTGAACGCCCAGCGCGTGTTGTCGGTGACGGCAAACGTCGTGCCGGAACTCACGAACGTGAATAAGGTGCGCGCCGATCTTGAAGCAAACGTATTTCCCGAATTGCAAGCAACGTATCCCGGTCTCACGTTTGCATACGGCGGTCGGCAGCAAGAAGAAATCAACGCCATGTCCACGTTGATGTGGGGCTTGGGCGTATCATTGTTGGTGATCTTCGGTTTGCTGGCGGCGATCTATCGCAGTTACGGCGAAGCGCTGATCACGATGATGGTCGTGCCGTTTGCCGTCGGCGCGGCGCTGTTGGGGCATATCGTGATGGGCTACGACCTGTCGGTGGTCAGCGTGTTGGGCATCATCGCAACGTGCGGCGTGGTCGTGAACGGCGGCTTGGTGTTGACCGTCACGATGAACGATCTCATCGATCAAGGTGTGCCAGTCGAAGTTGCAGCGTTGGAAGCCAGCAAGCGTCGCTTCCGCCCGATTTTATTGACGTCGCTCACGACGTTTATGGGCTTGGCCCCGATGATCTTCGAAACGTCTCCGCAAGCGCGCTATCTGATTCCGATGGCCATTGCGATGGGATTTGGCATCATGTTCTCGGCGGCTGTCGTGTTACTCATGATGCCCGCGAGCCATCTTATCGTGCACGGCATTACGGGTGGCGCGAAGCGGGATGAGTATGCGGAGCCTTCGAGCGGTAGCCCTCAGCCGGCGCTATCGTAATCTTGGATAATGCGATTTTCGGCGTAAATCGTTCGAATTGATTGAGCGGATATTGCATGCTCGATCTGAAAATGATTCTTCAATACAAGCCGATGAAAAAAGCCCCATCCTAGCCAGGATGGAGCTTGCTCCATTTTTAATGATCTCGCCTTAAAGTTTTAGCACGCTTTCCGCGTCGTTCGCTTGCGGCGTCGCATACCGCAGCTTGCGAAGCCGGCGATCATCGCCATGCCGACCATGTTAGTGCCCATGCCGCAGGGCGTGGCCATTGGGACGGGTGTGATCGGATCTTCATCGTCATCGTTGTTGTTGTTTCCGTCGTTGTTGTCGTTCTGATTGTTATCGTCGCCCTGATTGCCGTTGTTGTTATTGTCATCATCCTGCTGTTGCAGACAGTCGGGCGTGCCGTCGGCGTCGTCATCGATCAGGTCGTCCTGGCCGGGGCATACGTCGCAGCCGTCGATGATCAGGTCGTTGTCGCTGTCGGCTTCGCATTCGTCCGGCACTCCGTTGACGTTGCAGTCTTCGCTGAATCCGTCGGCGATGTCGTCGGCGTCGAACACATCGTTGCCGTTACAGTCGTCGTGCACGGTCGCGGTAAAGGTTACGCGATACGGGTTCTGCAGGCTGTCGTTGTTGATGCGGGCGGTGGCCGTGAGTTGACCAGCCGCCGAAGGCGTTAACTCGATCAACATGTCTTCCGACTGGCCCGACGGCACTTGCGTGTTGCCACCATCGATGACGGTGAAATCGGCTGCGTCGTCGCCTTCCATCTGAATGCCGAAGAGACCGAGATTTAGTGCGCCGATGCTGTCGGCGAACATTTCGATGTCCACCGTTTCGCCCAGCAACAAATCGCCAAGATCGAACGTGCTGTTGTTGGGTACGGTTTGACCGTCGATTTCCAATTGCATGGCAGACGTCAGCGGGTTTTCAAGAACGGTGCCCGATACCTGAAACTGAAACGGCGCGTCGGGTGCGTTCGTATCGATCGAGAGAATCACGGACGAACCCGGCGGATTGTGAAACGCCGGCGGCGCGAAGGAGACGGCGATGTTCATCTGGCTACCGGGCGGAAGAATGCGCGGCAATGTCGCACCGCCGATGACGGCGACATCCCAATCGAACGCGAACGCGCCCTGCGCCGTCACACTTTGCACCGTCATGTTTTGGTCGCCATTGTTGAAGAGAATGTATTGGCGACTTTCGGAATCCCCTTGGACAACCTGACCGAAGTTCTTGATCTGGCCTTCGGTGACGGTTTCGAATGGATCGGTTTGCTGCACAAGCAAAACGGGCTGTGCGACGGCGGCGGCTGCCGTGCAGAGCAGGGCGGCGATTGCCGTCATAAGAGTTTTGGTGGTCGAGCGAGCGAAGCGACTGGTATGTGTGGTGTTGCGCGTCATGGCACATCTCCTTCAATCTGGCCCCGTTTCAAAGTGCTCGCCGGTCGGGCTGGGGGGGATGCCCGACCGGCGGTGGGCGGCTGCATTCGTCCGCCGCTCATAACCACGCGTGAGGGCGGCGAGCGGACCGCGCCGGATGCGAAAAAGTGAAAGACGCCGCAACGACCGAGAAATCGTCGATCCCCGGGCCCTAGCGGCGCGTTTTTGCGATAGAATCCGCCACGCCAACCACAAGGTTTCATCAGAGGTCGTGCAAGATGCCGCCGCCAGACGGGAATAAACCAGACAGGAGTCATGCCGCAGGTAGCGTCGGCAGCCCGGCGGACGCCCGCGGCTTCCTCGACCTGTTGGAGCCGATCAAGGATTCGCTCTACCGCTACGCCCTGCGAAACGCGTGGGGCGACGATCAGGCGGGCGATATTCTACAGGAAGCGGTGATGACGGCCTGGCGTGAGTTCCACCGATTCGAGGTGGGGACGAACTTTAAGGCTTGGATGTTCCGCATCCTGATTAACTCGATTTATCGGTTGAACAAAAAAGTCGCCCGACAGGGCGGACCGCAACTCGATGAGGTGCACGAAGAGCAACACGGCGACGTCGATCGCGCGAGCGACTGGTTTTCGATACTAGAGTCGCCCGAGAAGCTGAACGATTTATTGGATGAACGATTGGTGCAGGCGTTGGACAAACTCGGAACGGATGAACGGCAATGCTTGCTGCTGCGGTTGCTCGAAGATTTTTCGTATAAGGAAATCGCGGCCATGATGGACATTCCGGTCGGTACGGCCATGTCGCACGTGCATCGCGGTCGCATCAAGCTGAGGGATGAATTGACAGCGTTGGCAGTGGAACACGGTTTGTTGAAGGAGTCGGCCTGATGGATTGCAAAACGGCACGCTCCCATCTGAATATGTATCTCGATGCGGCGTTGGATGCGTCAACGACCGCGCGACTCGATCAACACTTAAGCGATTGCGGCACTTGCGCGGCACAGTTCGAAGCCGAGACGCAAATCGAAGCCAAGCTTTCGGCGGCGCTGAGTCAGCCCGATATGCCACACGCGCTTTGGTCGCAACTGCGCACCAGCGTGAACGAAGATGCGTTGCAAGGCGGTGCTGGCGAATCGTTGCCCGCATCGATTCCTATTAGCGATACGGCTCAGCCGGGTTGGAAGTTGCCAGTCAGTTTGGCTGCCGCAGCCGCCGTGGCGATCGCCGTTTGGGGCTATTGGCCGCTGCAGCCGGATCGCGACTACTCCGCGTTTTGGCAGACCGATGTGCCGACGATGTTGGCAGCAGGGCCCGCGACAGATGCGATGGTCGATGAAGCCGAGATCGTCGCTTATCTAAAGAAGCAATACGGCTTGGCGATGGCCGAATCGAAAACCGAAACGCACGGTCACCCGGTGAGGGTCGATTTCGCACAAATGGCCGACTTTGCCGGGCGGCAGGGAATGCAAATCCGTGTGAAGTGTTGTAGCCGACCCGTGATGGTGACGCTGTTGAAAGCGTCGGTGAGTAGCAATTTGCCCGCTGCGATAAACGCCGTGGTAAACAAGGCGCGGCAAACAACAAGCAAGCAGGGCGAGTTAAACGTCGGCGTGCAACGCATTGGCGATTACGAAGCGATCATTATTTCAGAACACAAGCTGGACGGGATGCAGACGTTCTTTAAACGCGCGGACGCGTAGAGACGCGTAGAACTGTTGATTGAGCTAACCCTTGCGCCCGCGACTTTTGCGTGACACTTTCTTTTCCGCACGGCCTGTGCTCTTGTTCGATTTGCTCGCCTTTAACTTCAGCGCCTTGTTCGCGTCGTTCACCTTGAAGATACCCGTGGTCTTGCCCCCCGAGGCGCCGGCCGTGACGTAGGCGTAGCGGATACTGATCTTCTCGGCGTTGAGACGTGTGCAGACGTCGGCCAAGGCACCGGGCTTGTTCGGCAGGACCGTCTTCAGCACCTCGGTCTCGGTCATGGGCAGGTCGAGGCCCTGCAGCACGACGCGGCATTTCTCGACGTTCATCGGCACCAGCCGCACGACGCCGTGCTCGACCGAGTCCATCAGCGTGATGGCCATCAGGTTGACGTGCTTGTCGGCGAGGGCGTTGCAGACTTGCGAGAGCACGGCGGGCTTATTGGTGAGAAAAATCGAAAACTGGGTGGCGGGCTCGAACATCTGGTGATTCCCTTTCAATTGCGCGGCAATCTGTGCTGCCGTCGCTGAGGCGTCACTATATCGGACCCGGGACGAAAGGTAATCCCCGCGACGCAATAGCAGGCGCGTCGCGGCGGGGTTGGGGCTCAGATTGGGAGACGCGACCGCCACCTTAGGTCATTGCCAACTGTGATTTTGTCGCGGTTGGCAGGGCTGATTTGCCGGTTTCCTCAACGGCCTCGGCGTTGACGAACGCCCCAACCGTGGTAAATTACGGGGTTTCCGCACCGATGGTGCGTCAATTGGTTTTTGCTGAAGGATTTGCAAGATGGCCGCTGTGACGGACAAATGCTATCAGGCTAAGCCCCACGAAATCGAGCGCGATTGGTATCACGTTGATGCCGATGGCCAGGTGTTGGGGCGGCTCGCGACCAAGCTCGCGACGGTACTGATGGGCAAACATAAGCCGACGTACACGCCGCACGTTGATACGGGCGATTTCATCGTGGTGACCAACGCGGAGAAGATTCGCGTAACAGGTAACAAAGCCAATACGAAGCGGTACATGCGTTATTCGTATCACCCGGGTGGTCTGCGGATTACGCCGTATCAAGAGATGATGGAAAAGAATCCCGATCGCATCATCACGGCCGCCGTGCGACGCATGTTGCCCAAGAACGCCATGGGCCGCCGGTTGTTGACCAAGCTCAAGGTATATGCCGGAAGCGAACATCCGCATCAGGCACAAAATTGTCAGCCCTTTCCGATGGAAAAAGTTTAGGCCACGCGGCTAAAGACGCTTTGGAGATATTGATTCGTGTCTGACCAACCCAACGCAACTGAATCTGCCGCATCGACGCCCGCGATTACGCTGGGCGATTCTCCGGCCGCAACGGCTGAAGCAACTGCACCGCAACCGGAACGCCGCAAGCCCGGCAAAGAGGGCGGCGGTTACTTTTGGGGCACCGGCCGTCGCAAGACGTCGGTCGCACGCGTGCGCATCAAGCCCGGTGACGGTAAGTTTTTCATCAACGGAAAGAAGGAAATCAAGGATTTCTTCTTCTCCGAACAGCATCGTCGCGACGTGGTCGCGCCGCTGGCTGTTACCAAAACGCACGGCAAGTTTGACGTTTATGTAAACGTCAACGGCGGCGGTCAGACGGGGCAGGCAGGTGCTGTATTGCTCGGCCTGTCGCGTGCTTTGGCCACGGCCAACTCCGAATATGAGCCGGCGCTCCGCGAGCATGAATTCCTCTCGCGTGATGCCCGCAAGGTCGAACGCAAGAAGCCCGGTCAACCGGGCGCCCGCAAGCGATTCCAGTTCTCGAAGCGTTAAGGCGGTTTACGGATTATTCGAATCTTCCAAGCCTCGAACGATGGTTCGAGGCTTTTTTTTGCGCCGATCGCTGGATGATTTATTGAACGTGCCCGTTGACGGACAACGTCATTCTGAGCAATGAGTTTCGAATTGGATTTGAGCGAAGTCAGCTTAGGATACCTTGGGATGGACCGAAGCAATGCCGCGTTCAGTCGTTGTGAAGATTGTTTCAATCCGTTACCAGCCAAAGTATCTCATATGCTGCCATCAAACCGAGATTTGACTGCCGCCTCCCCTAAACGAGCGCGAATTTGCATAGGGATGTTATCGATCGTGTCGCTACTAAACCTTTGTTGCTACCGTCCGTTCTTTAATCCCGATCGCGAACAGCGTCCCACGCCAGACGTCACCAATATCGAATTCGTTGACGTGTTCTTTAAGACGGCTAACGGTAAGAAGTTGCACGGTTATTTCATTCCCGCCGTGGGAGATGTTAGTGGTGCCGTGGTACACCTGCACGGCAACGCGGCCAACGTGTCCGGTCAATGGCCGTTTTCTGCGTGGTTGGCGTTGGAGGGCTATCACGTTTTGACATTCGATTATCGCGGTTTTGGTCGGAGCGAGGGGCGGGTATCACGTGCGGGCGCGATCGATGATGCCGAAGCGGCGCTTGCGTATTTGCGAGATAGACCCGAGGTGAACGGGGCGCCGGTGGTCGTATTCGGTCAGTCCATCGGCGGGGCGATTGCCACGGTGCTGGTCGAGCGGCATCAGGACGCGGTGTGCGGCCTCGTAATGGATGCGGCGTTTTCTAGCTATCGGGGAGTGGCGGCGCATCATGTACGGCGCAGCGTGTTGCTGACAATTTTGGCGTGGTGGTATCCGTCGCTGTTAGATGATTCGTTTGAGCCGATGGTGGCCATTGGCAATATTGAAGACACGCCCAAGCTCATCATGCACGGCGACGCCGATGAAGTGGTGCCGGTCGGGATGGCCCACGAGTTATTTGCCGCCGCGCAAGAGCCGAAGGTGCTTTGGATTATTCCGGGTGAATCGCACTGCTCGATTTGGAACGAGGACGGAGCGACGGCACGCGAGCGGGTGTTGGCGTTTGTCGAAAGTTGTTATTCAGATCAAACGCGACCCGATGTGGACGACGTTGTGGTCGAGTCGATCCGTTAGCTGGGCTGTTTATCCATCAGCCAGTAGCAATAGCGCCAACGCAATTAAAACCACCGCCGTCACTCGGTTCATTGCCGCTTGCGACTTGGCCGAGCGCAACCAGCCACCGATCGTGCCTGCCGTGAGCGCAATCCCGCCGAACACAAGAATCGTCGCAAGCGCGAAGACGACACCCAGCGAAACAAATTGAAAAAACAAATGCCCTTGTTCGGTCGCTACAAACTGCGGCATGAAGGCGAGGAAGAACAGGCTGACCTTCGGGTTGCTGAGGTTCATGATGATGCCGCGGCGGTACAACACGCCGTTGGACAGTCGCGGTGCGGTCTCGGCGGCTTCTAATGTTGCGGCATGGTTGGCGGCGCGCCACGCTTGTATGGCAAGATAGACCAGATAGACGGCGCCGAAGATTTTCACGACGGTAAAGGCCACGGGGTATGCCTTTAGCAGTGCGGCCAAGCCCAAGGCGACGGCCAACGTGTGGCCGATCAACCCCGTGCATAACCCAAAGACGACGCTGAGTCCCGCTGCGCGACCATGCAGAGCGGCTTGCGTGAGCACAAAGATATTGTCGGGCCCCGGCGTGAGTGCGAGTACGACAACGGCACCGAAGAAGGCGATGAGATTTTCCAGCGGCGGCATGCGAGCATGGTAGGGTGCATCCCTTGATGCACCAACGGGGAGTCGCGTCGCTTTCGCGATTTGCGCTGTGGCACCGGTTTGCAACCGTTGTTCGCGGGGGAGATAGCTTTAGACCAGTTGCGTTCGATTTTGAGCATTCGCTGTGCATGGTCAGAATACCGCGACGTCTCACCTGTCCCGCTTCCTGACGGGCGCGGCTCTGACTTGCGCTACGGCTCTGAAATGCGCTGTGGCACCGGTTTGCAACCGGTGTTCGCGGAGGAGATAGCTTTAAACCAGCTTCGTTCGATTTTGAGCATGAGCTGTGCATGGTCAGAATACCGCGACGCCTCACGTGTCCCGCTTCCTGACGGGCGCGGCTCTGATCACTTAGCTGAAGCTCATCGGTCGTCGCGCTTGTCGCGTGGTTGAATCACCGTCACGTCGTGTTTCTTTTTCTTCTGTTTTCGCGGTGGTCGATAATCGCCGCGGCGAATCTTCTCGATCACGTCGGGCAAAAGTTCGCGTTCCAATTCCTGCACGCGTGCGGCCAGCGTCTCGGGCGTGTCTTCGGGCAGCACTTCGCACTTGCGCTGTGCAATGATCTCACCCGCGTCATATTCGTTGTTGACCCAATGAACCGTCGCGCCCGATTCGGTTTCGCCCGATGCCAAAACGGCTTCGTGCACATGAAGGCCGTAGAACCCTTTGCCACCGTAATCGGGCAGTAGCGACGGGTGTAGGTTGATCACCTTCTCATGCCAGCGTTCGGGCAGAATCCAATGCACCAGCCAGCCCGCTTGTACAACCAAATCTACGGCATACACATCGAGCGTGAGCGTGAGATGATCGCTAAACGATTCTGTCGAGTCATAGTCCATGCGCCGTACGACATCGACCGGCAAGTCAGCGGCCTCGGCGCGGCTTACGCCTTCCACGTTTGTACGCGATGAAATAACGATCGGGATTTCAATGTTCTTAAGCCGACCATCGGCGATGCGGTCGATCAGATTTTGCATCGTCGTGCCGGAGCCGGAAATCAATACGGCTATTCGCAGACGACGGTTGGACTTTTGCTTGCGGCTCATGGGCTGGCGGGCTTTGCGGCACGTTGAAGAAACGCCTCGATCTGCCCCCAATAATCGTCTTCGTTGTCGGTACCGGGCAAATCGTTGTGCCCGCAATCATATTCGATGAGCGTGACTTCGCGAGTTCGCGTCGCCAAATCGCGCAGCTTATGGGCGTGATCGACCGTGATGAGCCCGTCGCGCTTGCCGTGAATGAGCAGCATCGGTGCGGCGAGATTCTCGATGACAGAATCGGTACGAAACGGATGACGCGATAACCACTGAGGTGCGAAGTATTGATTGGCGAACGATGCCAGACTCGTAAACGTCGATTCGAGAATCAATCCGGCGGGCTCGTGTACGGCGACCATCTGTGCCGCCACGCCGCCGCCGAGGGATTGACCGTGATAGAAGATGCGCTCGGCGTCGACTTCGGGCGCATCGAGCAGTTTTTCAACAAAGAATCGTGCGTCGGCCACGATGCTGGCTTGGCTGGGCTTTCCTTCGGATTGACCGTAGCCGGGGTATTCGGGAAGCAACACCGAATAACCGAGGCGATGATAGCCGCGCACGATGGGCGGTTGATGGTCGATGATTTCCGCGTTGCCGTGAAAGTAAACGACGGTTGGGCCGGGCGTTTCTGCGGCCGCACCGTTCACGGGGCAGAACCACGCGACGCCCTTGGTGCCATCAGTGCGTGTGTATTCCCATTTCTGCGTCGTTTTTATCGTGGGAAACTTCAATGGCTCGGGTAACGCGCTCAGTGGAAAGATCATGCTGTCTTGCAAGACATACAACGCGCCGAGGTAGGTAATGTAGATCGCGACGGCGTAAATCGCGAGGCGTTTGAGCAATGACGGTTTGCGTTTTGGAGAAGAGATGTCGCCTGAAGGTGTGTGGACTGTCGTTGTGCCCGAGTCCATCACTATTCCTTCCGCGTCGTTGGTTGTTATCTTTTCCGGATATTCTTAACGATGTCGTGTTTATCGAGGAACGCGCGAATCGCCTCCCAATATTTTGATTCATCGGGTCCGGGGAAGTCGTTGTGCTTGCAACTGAGTTCGTGGTATTCGCCGTTCGGCGCGATGTCGCGCAGTTTGCGACCGAAGCTGACGGGCACGATGTCGTCATCGGCGCCGTGGAAAATGAGAATTGGATAGTCAGCCGTTTTGATAACGCCGGCCACATCGAGCGGGTGCCGCACCAAGAAGCCCGGTACCAACGCCTTACGCGGCGCCAAGTCCGTCATGCTGGTAAACGTCGAGCCCAATATCATCGCGCACGGTGGTCGTTGTTTCGCAACGCCGGCCGCAATTCCGCCGCCCATCGAGCGGCCGTGAATGACGATGCGGCTCGCGTCGACGTCGGGTCGTTTGAGTACTTCGTCTAAAAAGTACACGGCATCTTCAACGAGCGCCGCTTCGCTTGCGCTGCCATCGGAGCGACCGTAGTCGCGATATTCGCAGAGCAAAACCGAGCAGCCGTTGGCGCGATGGCCTTCGATGCGGTCGTCCTGCGTGTCGATAATTTCAGCGTTGCCGTGGAAATACATCACAAGCGGGGCGGGCTTGTCTGCGCTGGCCCACGCGACGGGGATGTACCACGCGACGACCTGACCGTCTTCGATGTCGCGTGTGAGGACGGTGGTGGTGCGGTCGTATTTTTCGATGCCGGCGGGCTCGGGCGTGATGTAGCTCGGGAAAATGAGATAGTCCTGCGCAAAGAACACAACGACACAATAGACGATGTAAAAGGTTGCGATGCGGAAGATGATGCGCGAGAGGCGCCCGCGCTTTTTCTTGGCAGGCGGGGCGTCATCGTTGGGCGGCTCGTAGGTTTGTTCGTCGGTCATATTTGTACTCACGCGGTGATCTGTGGTTGCCCAGTATAAAAAACGGACGCCCGCTCGCGATCTTTCGACAAGTGGGCGTCCGGTGGGTTTTTGGTCTAATCGGGCCCGCGCCCGTGAGGAAGCGGTTACCGTCAGGTCCTTGGAAGTTGGTTGATACGCGATCAGCCGTAGGGTGCGTCCCTCAACGCACCAACATGAGATTCGCGAGCCACCAATTGGTGCATCAAGGGATGCACCCTATGGGCAACACCTCGTGATTTGGTTCGTCACGTGAGATGTTAAGAGGCCCGCGCCTTCTCACGCGGACCGCTCCCTTACGGTCGCGGCTCTGATTCAATCACCGGTTAGAAACCGGTGCCACAGCGCTGATGTACATCACAACGCCTACTGATGCGCGACGAGATAAGCGTTCCAACCGGGGCAATTTTCTGCCTTCTTGGTCTTCTTGTAGATGCCGTTGCCGTCGCCGTCTTTGTCGGTGCCTTCCCAATACACGTCGAGGTCCTTAAAGCCGGCATCCACCAGGCAGTCGCGCACGCTTGCCAACGTCCACAGACGCCAGCGGTATTGGAACGCATTCTTCATCTTGGTGCCGTCGGGGAAGGTGAAGTGAATCCGACAGATGGCCGTGTCGTCAATCGGGTTGTAATCGGCCTGATCCCAAATGTAAGAGAAACCATCGTATTCGGTTTCTTCTTCCATGTTTTCCTGGGCTTCCCAACCGCCGTATGCGTCGAGAATGAACAAGCCATCGGGCTTCAAGCTCTTCTTAACCGCTTTGAAGTAGTTCACGAGATCGTTGCGATCCATGAACAGGAAGTAACTGAAGTTGAACGCGCCGACGATATCGACTTTCGGGCTCGTCACGTTAAGCACGTTGTCGTGTATCAGCTCGATGCGCTTTTTCTGATCGTCATCGAGGGGGCCGACGTTGTTTTCGATGCCCCAATCGAGCGTGGGCTTATCGAGATCGACACCAACGGCGGTGTTTTCCTTGCGCGTCTTCACCCATTCGGCTGCGAGCAGCGCCGTGCCGCAAAAATCTTCGCGGAAGGACGTGGGCTTCTTATCGTACTTCTTCTTGTACACGCGCGTGCAGAATTCAACTTCCGACTCGGGCGATTGCACGGACAGTTGATACAGCACGTGTCGATCCGCCGTCTTGGCGGTGTACACGGGCTTTTTTTTCTTCTGCTTCTTCTCTTTTTTCTTGGGCTTCTTTTCCTGCTTGGTCATCACTGCGGGCATGCGTTTGGAACTCCATTTCAAAGGGAAGGATTTCGAGGCAATTTAGCAGAATTATCGCTGCGAGCCAATATTAGCCGTTTGGCGCTTACGCCCCGCGAACAAAAATCTGCACGCCATGGCCATCGATATCCGCAGTGATTTGTTCGCCATCGGGCAGCGGCTCGCGCTTCAGATCGCGGGCGAGCGTTTCGCCGCCGATATAATCGCCGAACGAATCCATCACGCGCGTCATCTCGGCGCTCGCAGATACCAAGGCCAAATCGATTTGCTGCTCGTATTTCAAGTCCAGCTTCTTACGGACTTGCTGAATCTGGTTCACCAAATCGCGGGCCCAGCCCTCATCGCGCAGCTCGTCGGTAATGTGCGTATCGAGCACGATGATGCCGTAGCCTGGGATGCGCTCGGCAGCGTAACCCTCGCGCGCGTGCAGTTCGACTTTGAGTTCTTCGCCCGTTAGTTCGACATCTTGCCCTTCGACGTTCATGTGATACACGCCATCTTTTTCGAGTTGCTTGATGATCTCGTCCGGGTTCGGATGCGACGCCAGCGATTTTTTGATCTTCGGTGCGAGCTTGCCGTATTTGGGGCCGAGCAGCTTGAAGTCGGGCTTCACGTCGTAATGCACGTACTGATCGATCTTGTCGGCGTCGACGTATTGAATCGACTTCACGTTGAGTTCGTCGGTGATCGTGTCGGCGTAGCGCTCGATCACCTCAGCTTCGCGGTGGACGAGTTCGATCGTTGCCAACGGCTGTCGTACGCGCGTCTTGGCGGCGCTGCGAGCGGCGCGACCGCAGGACACGGCTTGGCGCACGATCTCCACTTCGTTGTTTACGGTTTCATCGATCCGCGCGACGACATCGGCACGCGTGGCAGACGTCACGGGGTAGTCGCACAGGTGTACGCTTTCGGGTACGCCATCGTCGTGGCTGCGGGCGAGATTCTGATACATCGATTCGGCGATAAAGGGCGTGAACGGTGCGATTAGTTTGCATAGCGTGAGCAAACATTCGTGCAACGTGGCATAGGCCGCGCGCTTGTCGGCATCCATCTCGCTGCGCCAGAAGCGATCGCGACAACGGCGGACATACCAGTTGCTCAGCGCATCGACGAACGCGTTCAAGGTGCGGGCGGCGGAGAAATTGTCGTAGGCCTCCATCGCGTCGAAGACTTTGACGCAACACGAAGCCAACTCGCTTAGCACCCAGCGATCCAACTGGGCCAAGTCGCTGTCTTCGACTTGCATGTCGGGCGTCCACTTATCGATGTTCGCGTAGATCACGAAGAAGCTGTAACAGTTAAACAGGCGGATGAGAAACTCGCGCTGACCTTCGGCAATAGCTGATTCCTGAAAGCGGATGCTCGTCCAAGGTGCTTGCCCACTAAAGAAGAGCCAGCGCATCGCGTCGGCGCCTTCCTTGTCGAAGATGTAGCCCGGCTCTTTGTAGTTCTTCTTCGACTTGGACATCTTGAGACCGTCTTCGCCCATCAGTAGGCCGAGGACGATACAGGTCTCAAACGGGTGCGATTGGTTACTGCTAAGCAGTTCGGGCAGCATGTTGCGCGCGACGCCGTTCTTGCCGAACAACATGACGCTGATAGCTGTGAGCGAGTAGAACCAACCGCGCGTTTGGTCGAGCGCTTCGGAGATAAAGTTCGCCGGGAATTGTTCGGCGAACATCTCTTGCGACTTGTGTGGCCAACCCCATTGGGCAAAGGGCATCGCGCCCGAGTCGTACCAACAGTCGATCACTTCGGTGACGCGCTGCATGCGCGCATTTTCAGAGCCGCGACCGTGAGGGAGCGGTGCGGGTTCATCTTTGCCTGAATCGTTTTGACTAACCGTAGGGGCCGTGTTAGCTCGGCCGGTTACCGCTTCCTTACGGGCGCGGCTCTGATCAGAAGCACACTTCGGACAATCGAACGTGACGGCATCGATGTACGGCTTATGCACCTTCAGGTGTTCGCTGATATCCGGGTCGGCCTTCTTGGCTTTTTCCCACACGTCGAGGCCGGCTACGCCGCTTTGCGCGCACAGCGCCTCGTACGAATCGATCGCTTCCTGATGGCCGCAGGTGCCGCAGTGCCAGATGGGCAGTGGCGTACCCCAATATCGCTCGCGCGAGAGCGACCAGTCAACGTTGGATTCGAGGAACTTACCGAAGCGGCCGGTCTTGATGTGATCGGGCAACCAGTTGATGTGCTGGTTGTTACCGAGCATGTCGTCTTTGAAATGCGTCGTGCGGATGAACCAGCTTTCGCGCGGATATTGAATCAGCGGATCCTGATCGGCACGCCAGCAGAACGGGTAGTCGTGACGGTATTGCTCTTGATGCAACAGTAGGCCGCGCTCCTTGAGATTGCGGCTGATGTCTTTGTCGGCTTCTTTGACCCAGCGACCGCGACAGAAGTCGGGTGCCTCGTCGGTGAATTTGCCATCGGGGCCGACGCAGAAAAGTAGCGGGGCGGTTTCGGAATCTTCATACTTCGAACGGTTGTCGATGAAAAGGTCGTAGTCCACTTCACCAAACGCCGGCGCTTCATGAACGAGGCCGGTTCCCGAATCGAGCGTCACGAAATCGGCTGCCGAGACACGCCAGAAGACGGCTTGCTGGTCGCCGTTTGATAGCTTGGCTTGGTGTTCGCCAACGGTGCCCTTCGCATTCTTCACATATTGACTGATGTCTTTTTCGTAATAGCAATCCGGAAACGGCGGTATATAGCGCATCCCGACGATGTCGCTACCCTTAACCTTCGCCTCCACCTTCCACACATCCGTCTTCTTACATTTCTTCGCGATCGCCGGCACCAGTGCATCGGCAAAGATCAATCGTTCACCAGTTTCCGTGTCATGCACAATCGCGTAATCAAAGTCGTTGTTAACAGCCGCATACATGTTGCTCGGGAGCGTCCACGGCGTAGTCGTCCAGACGAGGAGCGAAATAGAAGCGTCAGCTCCGTCAGAGCCGCGACCGTGAGGGAGCGGGGCGGGTTGCTCTTTGCCGGAATCGTTTTGACTTGCCGTGAGGGCCGTGTTAGCTCGGTCGGTTACCGCTTCCTGACGGGCGCGGCTCTGATCCTCAAGCCCCACGCCCCAAGCCCCAAGCCTCTCCTTCGCCGTCTCGTCCAGCACCAACGGGAACTTCACAAACACACTCGGGTCATCGACTTCGCGATAACCCTGGCCGACTTCACCGCTCGAAAGTGCCGTACCACCTTGCGCCCACCACCAAACAATCTTGTGGCCCTGATACAAAAGCCCCGCGTCGAAGAGTTGCTTGAGAGACCACCAAACGCTTTCGACGTAGCTTTGGTGATACGTCACATACGCTTCTTCAAGGTTGACCCAAAAGCCCAATCGCTTCGTCATCGTTTCCCATTGCTGGGTGTAACGAAACACGCTTTCGAGGCACTTACGGTTAAATGGCTCTACGCCGTAGGCTTCGATTTCTTCCTTGCTGTGGATGCCGAGTTCTTTGCAGACCTCAACTTCGACGGGCAGGCCGTGGGTATCCCAACCACCCTTGCGCAGGCAGTAGTGGCCCGTCATGGTTTTGTAACGCGGGAAAAGGTCTTTCATCGCGCGGGTTAGACAGTGACCCGGGTGGGGCAGGCCGTTGGCCGTGGGGGGGCCTTCGAAAAAGACGAACGGCTCACCATCGCGGCGCTGCTCGAGCGATTTCTGATAAATATCGTTTGCTTCCCAGAACTGCAGGATGCGGGCTTCTTCTTCGGGGAAATTCAGGTTGTTGGAAACTTCGTGAAACATCGTGAGTCTTACCGCGTCTGGGAAGTTGAAATTTGTTTAAGGTTGCCGTCGGCACCCGACGGCTAATCGCGCGAGTATACTGTATTTCGGGGGTAATACGACTGTCGCGGGTGGGGCGGCGACGCCCCTTTGGCAGTCATTGCCACATTGGTCGGCACCCTCGAAGATGCATGACAGTGGCAGGCGTGCCGGGCAAACGGCGCGAGCCAACGGACAATAGAAATTCGACGACCGTCGCGGCCCCGATCGCGCGGACACGCAAAAGAAGGATGAACCCAGAATGATCTTTTCCAAAGCAATGAACGACGCATTGAATAAGCAGATTGGCAACGAGCTTTTCGCCTCGCTTTCGTATCGCCAGATGGCGTTCGAGTTGGAAGAGTTGGGGCTGAAGATTTTCAGCGCACGCTTTCACCAGCAGGCTGACGAAGAGCACGATCACGCCATGAAAATGGCGAAGTACATCGAGGACTGCGGCGGGCAGGTGAAGCTGGGCGGCATCGACGCTCCCAAGACCGGCCACGGTTCGTGCAAGGCCATGGCCGAGGCGGCGTTGGAAAGTGAGAAGCGGGTCAGCCGTCAGATTTTTGATTTGGTGAACCTCGCCGAGTCGGAAAAAGATCACTCGACGCGCAGCTTTCTAAAGTGGTTTGTGGACGAGCAGGTGGAAGAAATCGCGTCGATGTCGGACCTGTTGCAATTGGTCGAAATGGCCGGTGACGGCAACCTGTTTCTCGCCGAGCAACGGCTGAGCGAAATGATGAAAGCCGACCCGCACGGTTAAGTATTAACGGGTTTGTTCGTCGCGCGAATGTCGATAGTCCCCCAGCCCTGGAAGGGCTTGGGCACCCATTGCGCCGTGCCCCTGCCCCTCTGGGGCTGGGGGACTTCTAATGCGCGCGGTGTGAAAACGCGTGGGTGCCCCTGCCCCTCTGGGGCTGGGGGACAACACACGTGCGAGATTTGTTAACGCGCGAATGAGCAAGAATTGAAAACGACACACGACACGTAACCACGAATCAACGCGTTTACGAATCGAACCATTTCAATTCACAGCTTCATAAAAATTATTCGTAAACAAAAGCGTTAAGAACAAACGAACAAATCACACCTTGGCGGCGTACTGTGAAGTGCAGCCGCTTTTTCGTGCGCGGATTGTTCGTTGAAAACACGCCGTTGCGCGGTATGCTTTACTACATCACCGAAACGTTACGAACGTCACGTCATGTGCGTGTCAAAACGTTCGGCGGTCAACCCATCATCTTGAAACGCATGAAGGATCGCGCGTGAATCGATTTCCCCCCGTCAAGCAGGAGAGACCCATGAAAGGACGCCCCAGTCTCTTCGAGGTCATGAATAAGGCCCCGGAAGCGAGCGGACCGGTCGATCCGCGCAGCCGCGGAAAGTGGTGGCAGCGCAACAAGGCCGAGCAGGGGCCGGTGCAAGTCATCGCCGAGGCCCTGACGGAGGAGGAAGCCGCCGAGGCGCTCGCTGTAGAAGCCGAAGCCATGGCCGAGGCCGCGCGCGAAGCCCAAACGCGCGAGGAAGAACGCGCCGCCAAGAAAGCCGAGCGCAAAGCCGCCCGCACCGCGATGCGACAGTCCATCTTGGGCTCGCTGCGCGATCGTATTCCCGACTTGGAAGGCACTGCCCCCGTGGTGCACCGCGAAGATGGACGGGTGTTGATTTCAATGTCCAACCGTAGCGGTGTCGCGGCATGCGTGGCGTTGCTGGCGGTCTTGCTGGGTGTCTTTTTCGTCGGTCGCTACACGGCGGGCGGAGGTGATCCGGCTATGGTGCAGGCGGCAGCCAAATCCAACGGCGGCAACCGTGCGGAACCCACTGAAATGGCGGTCGCCGGTATCGATCGGTATCGTGCACCGGAGAATCGCAGTTACCGCCGCGAGCCGCTTCCGGCGACGTCGCACGATCCGCGACGCGAGGCCGCCGAGCCCGGAGACGGTCAACCGACGGTCCGGGCCAATGCGGGAGCGTCGATCGGCACGGAGCCGGTGAATTCCGCAGCCGCCGACCAGAACCTGAATTTCCTCGAAATCCAATGGTTCGACCCGCGCCGCCACGGCGGATATCCCGATACGATTAAGCATGTCCGGGAAATTCAGCAATTTCTGGCCGATCGCGGCGTGAAGACCTTTGCCCGACGCTGGGGGGGTGGCGTGGTTCTGCGAAGTCCGGTAGGATTCCCGACTTCCGACGATTTTTCTGCGGAGCGCGAGGCGTTTCGCTCGAAGATCGCGGGTTACGGACGAGAATATCGCGACGCCGGCGGCTTGTACGATTGGCATGATTGCCTTTTCGTCGGCAGCGAGCGTGCTGAGGCGGGACAACCGCTGTAAGTCGGCACGAACAAGCTACTTACGATTTCGCTAGGAGCCCCGTGCGATGTCACTGGATGTATCCCTCAAAGCCAAGAACTCACTGCAGCGCCACCGTAACGTGCTAACGCGCGCCGAACGCGTGGCCAAACTCATCGAGCAGGAAAAGTTCGACGCGGAAAAAGACAGCGTCGTCGGCCTGCCCAAGGTCGGCCACCGCAAGCCGCCGGTCGGTGGTAAGACCAAGAAGAAGGGTCCGAAGGACGAAGAAGCGGACGACAAGAAGAAAAAGAAGTAACGATCCGCGTTATTTCTCGATTTGTCTATTTGATTTTTCAAAACACCGTACGCCGAATAGGCTGTGCGGTGTTTTTTTGTTTTACGTATTGCGCAGAGTGGTTCTTTGTGATACGTGGCGGCACGCGATCAGCGTTACGACAAGATAGGTAGTGCGAGAATCGAATCTCTTGATTCGAGTTGTTCGCACGGCGCATCTGACGTATCGCGCGTCGTTTCATCGATATAGGAGAAAGGCCGACCGTCGGCGATCTCTTGTTGTACAAACGCGCACATGCGTTGCGTTGTGCAGGCGTGAAAGACCTTGCCGGCGAGCAGTTCGCGCTTGACGTTTAAGTAGCGCTCGTTGTCGAGCAGGGGGCCGTCGTCGATGCGGCCCATATCGACCGGGCTGCGCACCATGCAACACGGATGCAGCGCGCCGTCGCCACCGACCCAAACGCCATCGATCCAACCGCAACATGCGAGTTTATTTTTGGCGGCCTGCTCGCTGCCGACGCTGTCGACGTGTCCGTATTCGTCGCCAATCGCACCACTCGTCCGGGTGCCCCCGCCCCTCTGGGGCTGGGGGACTGCGTCCACGCGGGGTTCGCCCATCTCCTTAAGCAGCGATTGCACCACACCATGAAGATGCACTGCAATCCCGCCGCTGTTTACATTTGCATCAGAGGCAATATCCAACGAATCCCCTGAACCATTATCAGGCCAATCACTATCCTTTTGACCATCGGCGTCAACGGAGGCTTGCCGTTTCGCGTCATCCAACACCCGCTGCAATCGTTCGTGAAACGAAATCCGCACACCCAATTCGCGCGCCATTGATTGAGCGCGCCCAAGATATCCTGCACACCCGTCCGCCGCAGTGGCCGGTTCGTTACCGTTCCCCGCGTCGCGCCAGCCGCTGAGGTCATCGACAATCACCTGATTCGCGCCGAGGCCGTACACCGTGCGCACAAACTCGGGCAACTCGTGAACGTTATCGCGCATGGCAACGAAGGATGTCGAGATAAGCGGTTGCTGTGTGCCGGCCTCGTTGCGCATCTCGGTAAGCATGCCGAGGTTGCGAATCACCTTCTCGAAATCGCCCCCGCGAATGCGCGCATAGGTTTCGGCCATCGCCGCGTCGATGGAAACGTTGATCATGCTGACGGCACCGCCGGTGGCGATGGTGCGCGCCGTTTTGGCAGAAAGCGGTAGCCCGTTCGTGTAGAGATCGACGCGCACATTGTGTTGAGCGGCGACGTTTAATACGTCTGCGAATTGCGGATGCAAGAGCGGGTCGCTGTCACCCGAGCTCAGCGTGATGCCGGTAATCGTCGGCGCGGCGGCGAGCATCGCGGCGATCTCGTTGACGTCGATGAAAGATAGCTTGTTCGGATGGCTTGCCGCATTGACGCCGATACACATGCGACACTTCAGATTGCACTTGCCGCTGACAAATTCGAGATTGAGAAACTTCGGCTGCACGAGAAGGGGGATGTAAGCATCGCGCCAATCTAAGTCGTTCCAATGTTCGAGCAGGTGCGATCGTAAGGTGTCGAAATTGGCACCGCGCAGGTGGTTCGCGTTCAGCAATGCGGCCAGCAGGTTGTGAAAGCCCGCTTGCGCCGTGGCGTCGAGGCGTAGGGCTTGTTGAAACCGCGCGACGGCTTGCTGTACGTTGCCATCCGCCAAGGCCAACACGCCAAGGTCGGAGATGGCATTCGCGGCTTGGTGATTGGCCAACGCCTGGACGTCGGCTGGGTCACTGGCCAGCGCGCGGCGCACTTCGTCTGACGCGATGTGTGGTCGATCGAATGAAAGTTGCTGCGTCATGGCATCCTTGCCGTAAACGAATACTATTCTCTCGCCGGACAGCCGCTCGGCGACGCGACGACGACCGGGCAACAAACGGAAGCTCGTCGTCGCAGGCGACCGATCAGAGCCGCGCCCGTTAGGAAGCGGTGAACGCAAGAGCTAACACGCCTAGATTGCTACGCGCACGTTTTTTGCGACAACCTATGTATCGGGGAGATACTGCCGGGTAATCAGCTTTCGGAGTAGATGAATGAGCCGATGGATCGCGTCACGTTCACGTATGGCTTTACTGCCAGACCTGACGCGATTGATATTCGCGGACGTGTTTTAATGATATTTAGATAATCGGCGGTCTCGACCCGGCGTTGCGTATCGTCCTGTGGCTGTTAAGTGGCGCTTCTCAGCGCTTAATTGTCTTGCCGCTTGGGCCGCGATAATTCTTACAGTGACCGCTTCCTGACGGGCGCGGCTCTGTTGAAGAGGGTATCTACGCCAAGTTGGCTTTTTCTGATGGTGTGTAGTTCTCTGTTGCAGTCCCGCACTCGGGGCAGGTATTCGAAGTGTTTTTATATAGGTCGTAATTGCATTGTTGGCAGTGGCCGGGTGGGTACGAACGGAATCGCCAGAAGATCACGCCCAAGAAAAAACTTGCGATCAACAAGGGCGTGCCAATTGGAATTTCAATATTCTTTTTGTTAATGAGTGGAATAGTATTCCACATTGGGCCTCCAATATTATCTGGTAGATCGCAAACATCTTGATAGGCGAATTTACTAAATCCGAGGCAACGATTGTTCCAGAATTCCTTTTCAAAGAGTCGCGACACGTCGACTGATGCAAAATCCCACGCCGGCAGAGGGAAGGCCATATCGTAGGTATCAGTGAAATACCAATTCGAGGCAGTCTCGCGATCGACCAAACCGGCAGCGGCTTCCACAAACGCTTGATGAATGTCTTGGCCGCGATGTTCGACCAGTACGTCCTCACTTGTTATGAGGGTGAATTTTCCTTGTGCGAAGATGAAGATCGAATGCGAATCGAATCGCGCTACCGCCGTCGTGAAACTCGCAATCCACAGCACAAAAAATAGCGCCAGCACAAGTGACGCCGCGCCGCGAATTCGTCGATTGCGTTTGGTGCGCTTCATCGTTCACGCTGCTTCAATACTTGCGCCCACTGCTTCCTGACGGGCGCGGCTCGGATTTTGCGCGCGTCGCGGTTTTTACCCCGCCAACTCTTCCAACACCGCACAAAGCAACTTGTACGACTTCTCCACGCCGTCGATAAACACGCGTTCGTCGGGGCTGTGGGCGCCGCGGATGGTGGGGCCGAAGCTGATCATATCGATGTTGCCGCCGACGTTCTTGCCGATGATGCCGCATTCCAGACCGGCATGGATGGCGGCCACGTGTGCCGGTTCGCCGAAGAGTGCTTCGTACTTGCTGGCCGTGATCTTGAGCAGCTTGGAATCGGGGTTGGGTTCCCAGCCGGAGTATTGATTGCCTGTGGTCAAATCTGCACCCGTCAGTTGTGCGACGGCGGCGATCTGAGCCTTCGCGACTTCGAGTTGCGAATCGGACGAACCGCGCGTGAGGCAGCCCATTTGAATCTTGAGTTGACCGTTGCCACGCTCGTTTTTGATGGTCGAGCAGTTATTGGAGGTTTCGACGAGTGCGGGCACCTTCGGGTGCAAGCCCAGCACGCCGTTGGGCAGGGCGGCCAATGCCGTCAACCATGTGGCTGTATCGCCCGTCGAAGCAAACGCATCGACGCCGCTTTCGTCGGTCACGCTAATTTCGAGATTCGCTTCGTACGATTCGGCGCGGCCTTCAGCTTGAACCGTCGCAGCCGATTTTTTCAGTTTGTCGATATCGCTCTTCTTAACGGCGATGACGGCATGTGCTTCGCGCGGAATGGCGTTACGCATGCTGCCTGCTTCGACCTCGCCGATGCGAAGATCAATTTCCGCACCGCGCAGGCTGCGCATCATCAGCTTGATCGCATTGCCGCGACCTTCGTGGATATCACCACCCGAGTGACCGCCGCGCAGGCCGGTTACCGTCAAGCGCACGGCCACTTCATCGCCGCCAATGGGGCTGGTGGCGTACGACCAAAACAGGTTGCTATCGCAGCCGCCGGCGCAACCGATGTAAATGTGATCGTCTTCTTCGGCATCGAGATTGATCAGTTGGCGGCCCTTGAACGAATCGGGCTTGAGCGCCTTGGCACCCGTCATGCCCGCTTCTTCGTCCGCCGTTAGCAACAATTCGAGCGGTCCGTGCTTTACATCTTTCGAAACCGCGGCGGCTAGCGCCATCGCGACGCCCATACCGTTGTCGGCACCCAGCGTCGTGCCGTCTGCTTTGACGATGGGGCGACCGGTCTCTTCGTCTTTGCTTTGCAGCGTGTTAATCGCGTCGTTATCGAAGTCGTGCTCGGTGCCGCGATTCTTTTCGCAGACCATATCGAGGTGGCCTTGAATGACCGTGATCGGCGCGTTTTCGCAACCGGGCGTGGCGGGCACGTCGACGACAATGTTGCCCGTAGCATCGTGATGGGTTTTGAAACCGTAAGATTCGGCAAGCTTGAGCATGTGCGCCTGAATCTTTTCTTCCTTTTTGGAAGGTCGCGGCACTTGCGTCATGCCGTGAAAGATGTCCCATACGGTCTTCGGTTCAAGATCTCGAATATCACTCATCGGATTTATCCCTTCTTTTTGTCTTTTTTCGGTGCGGGCGGTGTGATGTCGGCCGCCGGCGTTAGCTTCGACTCGACCTCTGCGGGAGCCGTTTGCATCGCCTTGGTCGCAGCCGTCACGGGGTCTTCATCTTTCGAAAGATGCAGCACAAAGCGACGGTAGTACGCGATACCGAGACAGGTCAGCGGAATCGCCAACAGCAAACCGAGGAAGCCCAGCAACTTACCCCAAATGAAAATGCCTAACAAAATCGCCACCGGGCTCAGGCCGACGGCCTTACCCATGATTTGCGGCACAAACACGCCGTCTTGCAGGAGTTGAACGACGCCGAACACGATGGCAACATAGAGCGATGACCAAACCAGATCGCAATTGCCCGATAGGTAATCGATCAACACTAACAAAAACGCCGGCGGTATGGCGAGCAGTTGCATATACGGCACGATGTTGAGCAAGCCTACAAATAAACCGAACGGCACCGCCATCGGCAGGCCGACGATCGAAAAGCCGATTGCGAAACTGATGCCTGTTAGCGCCGCCACGATGAACTGACCGCGGAAGTACTTGCGCAGGATTACGTCGAACTCGGCACCGAATTCGAGAATGCCCTCGCGATACGTGGGCGGTAAGAACCCCTTCCAGTCACGCTGGTATTGCGGGAAGTCGAGCAACAGGAAGATCAAATACAGAATAATGATGATGACAAGCGACACGACCACAAATGCTTGCACGGCAAAGTTGGTGATCGTGAGACCGCCGGCGGCGAGTTGTTTGTAGGCGGCGTTGACAATCAGCTTCAGGTCATCATTTTTGTTCATGAACCGTGCGGCTGCATTCAATACGGTTTCGGTATACGTTCCTCTGACGGCGTTGGTGAGGTTCTCAAGGCGCGTACCGATGCTGGCGTCGGTGGCAGAAGTGAAATCGGAGAGCGCGTCATACAGCTCGGTGAGCCCAAGTATGGTCTTTTCTTCACCCGGTTGGCTGGTCGGTGCGTCTTCCGGTTTTTCATCGCGTTCGGCGGTGGCATTAATCCACTCCGATGCATCCGCCCGTAAGGCCCGCCACTGATCGTCGAATCGATGTACCTGCTCCAACGTCAGGTACGACATAATCAGCACAATACCGAAGCCGATGAGCGTGGCTGTGCCCATGGCCAAGCCGACGGCGGGCCCACGATTGAGGCCCAAGCGCTCCTGAAAGATTACGACGACGGGGTTGATGAAGTAAGCCAACACCGCCGCCACCACGAATGGCACCAGAACATCGCTCAGATAGCGCAGCATGAAAAAGACGGCCACCAACGCCAGCGTCGTCAGCACCATGCGCACCACGCGGTCGAACGTGTAGGGTTTCTTTTGGTCTGCCATAGATAGTGGCTATTGCAACACGGAACGCGTGGTTCGGCAATCGACAGGGGCGGGGGCCTAAGGTGCGGGGATTGCCGTGCCTCGATCCACGTCAAAGAACGTCGCGACGTCGGTTTTTAAGTCGAGCACGACGGCGGAGTGAATTTCCGCGCGATAGAGTGCGCCGGGGTTGATCACGCGCGGGTGACCGCCGCGCGTGTCGGCCATGATGTGGCTATGCCCGTGAAAGAGAAAGTCGAGCGTGTCGTCGTGCAGCAGGGCGCGAAACGCCGATTCGTGACCGTGGCATACGCCGATGCGCTTGCCGGCAATCTCGGTGGTAAACGGGCCGTCGGGCCAGGGCAGATCGAGCGATTGTACGTATTTGCGGGTTGCAGGGCCGACGTCGTCGCAGTTTCCGAAGACGAACTGCGCGTCGTAACCCGCGAGTTCGGCGATGACCGAATCGGAACACAAGTCGCCGCAATGGATGAATAGCTCGGCGCCGTTGGCAGCCAACAACTCCATCGCCTTGCGCGTAATCTTGGCATCGCCGTGGCTGTCGGAAAGCAGGCCGATTCGCATGATGGGTAACCGTAACGCGCCGACAGCGGGTCGCAAGTTTTCCGCCGGTCATGACGCAGTGCCGTATCGATAGGGGGGAATGCTTACTCGGAAATATCCGCAGGCGAGTTCCAGTTGGTCACCCAACGCGCTTCGGTAGGCGTGAGCGATAGGTTGATGACCCGAAGTTGCTGAAGAACGCGCATGAGACCAAATTTTTTCGCGTCGATCGCTCGCTTGATAGCGGGAATACATGATGGGCGATACAGCGAGCAGCAGGGATGCGACTTTGGCTCGTCATTATTCGCTGCATCGCTCGTTACCGGCACGATGGCATCCCAATGCGTCGATTGGTCGCGACCACAGTCTCGCAGGCGACTAATCAATTCGCTCGACAGGAACGGCATGTCGCATGCGAGAAGTAACGCAGCATCATCGGGCTCGCAGCGTTCGAGTAGCGATAGCAAGCCACCAAGTGGACCGATGTTTGCAATTGCGTCCGGCAGAATGGGGATAGTGGTGCACGAGTCGGGCAGGGCGTAGTCGATCTCGGTGCCGAGCAGCGCAATGGAATCAACGACGGGGCGTACCGTCGAGATGGTACGCTCGATCAACGTCGCGCCGTCGGACTCGATGAGCGCCTTCGGTCTGCCCATACGCTGAGAGCGACCACCGATGAGAATGCCAGCGTGGATGTGCATCATGCGTCATCAAACGCTCGACAGTAGGGTTATGCAAGGGAAGGCGGGAGAGAATCAATACTCTTTACGCTGCCGTGCAGACGGAATATTCAACTGACCGCGATATTTCGCAACGGTGCGGCGCGCGACTTTGGTGCCGTCGGCGCTGAGCTGCTTGGCGATGGCCTCGTCGGAGAGCGGGTTGCTCTTGTCTTCCTCGTCGACGATTTGCTGCACCTTGGCCTTGATGCTGTCCCAACTGATTTCCTCGCCGCTGGCATCGGTCGTGCCGCCGGTGAAGAACATGCGCAGCGGATGAATGCCGCGTGGCGACTGGATGTATTTACCGTCGACCGTGCGGCTAATGGTAGACGGGTCGCACTCGAATTCTTCGGCGACGTCCGACATGCGTAGCACTTTTAGAAACTGTGGGCCGTAGTCGAAGAAGTCGCGCTGTCGGTCGACGACAAGCTTCGCCAGTTGCAAGACGCGCTCACGCCGGAACTGAATCGCATCGATAATCGCGCCAGCGGCTTCGAGTCGTTGGCGGAGAAAGTCGCGAGCTGACTTGTCCTGCATCTTATCTTTTAGCATGTCGCGATATTGCGACGAGATGCGCAAACGCGGAATGCTGCCGCGCGCCATCCGCACCGTATAGCCGTCGGTCGCGTCGTGTTCGATGATCACGTCAGGCGATATGCGCGGCGCGTCGGCACCGCCCACGGCGTGGCCGGGATGATGACGCAGGCGACCGATGATGCGCAAGGCGTCTTTTATTTCATCGATTTCGCGACCGGTTTTCTTTGCGACCTGCGGGAACATGTTTTTGCCGAGTTCTAGCAGGTGATGCTCGACCAACTCTTCGCAAAGCGGATCGTGTTCGTCGCTGGCGCGCAACTGAATCAACAACGCTTCGGTTAGATCGCGGGCACCGACGCCCAGCGGTTCCAATGTTTGCACCTTGTCCAGCGCTTCGTCGAGCACAGTTCGATCGATCGGTGGATTGCGCGACAGGGCGATCTCGTCCATTAGCAGTTCGCGCTGCTCGTCCGTACGTTTGATGATTAGCGGTCGCAACTCGGCGGTGCCGTTGCCATTGCCGTTGGTCGACGGTGGATGCACTTCCGATTCGCGCCGCAGGTAGCCGTCTTCGTCGAGCCATTCGATGATGACTTCACCGGCAGCGGAGACTTCCGGCGTGAGTTCGAGCAGATGCCATTGGCCGATCAGATGTTCCGTCAGGTTTTCGCTGCGGCTGGCCGTGTTGGCCATGGCGTCCATCTTGGCGTCGCGTTCGCCGCTGGCGACGCGACCGCTGCCGTAGGCGAGATCGCCGGAATCGAATTCCAAGTCGCGGGCCATCTGGTCGAGCCGTTCGAAGCTGTCGGCGGCGTCCTGATCCTGTTCGGTGGTGGTGGCGTTTTCGGTGGGCTGTTCGTCGCGTTCGACGGTCATGCCGCTGGCCTCTTCGAGGACCGGGTTGGACATCAACTCTTCCTGAACGCGGGCTTCGAGGGCCAATAACGGTAGCTGCAAAATCTCCATCGACTGGATGAGCTGCGGCGTGAGCCGTTGCTCCAGCTTCATTTGCTGGCTGGGAACCATCGAGAGATATTGCGCCATCGTGGCTGTTGCCCTCCTTCGTGGCAGCGGATCGCAAGGCCATGCCGCCGAAACCTTCATCGGCACGCGGCATCGCCGATACCATTATACCTTACGACGGACAAATTATGCGGACGGACCCTAAATTCGGCATGAATTTTGCAGGAAGTTTTCGGAGGTAGGGCCACCTTCTACCTTTCAGGGAGAGGGCCGGGTTGAGGGTGGCTACCAAATACGCCGGGTGCTCCATCCTTCGCGCTAGCGAAGGTTGGGGAATCGGACGTTCGGAAAGGTCTGCCCGCCTAGGTCGGCGGGGTTAACCCTCGGCCATTGGCCGAGGGCAAAGTGAGTAAGCGTTGCCGTTTCAAATTGAGCTTTAGGAACGCATTTGAGTTTGCGACGTGGTCAGCCGGGTCCCCCTGCCCCTCTGGGGCTGGGGGACATCACCGTCGGCGTGGGGGCTGAGGATCGTCTGCAGCGAGGCTGGGGCCACGACGCCGATCGCGGTCGGGTCTTGCATCAACGCAGCCTGCTAATTCCGGCTCGCGCGAGAATCCGATCGCACCAATCGACCCGAGTCGCCGAGGATGGTTACTTCCAACCGCGTCGGATAGTCACTCGACCGATACACGCGATGCGTCGCCTTCACGAAGTCGGCCTCCGTTGCTTCGAAGATATTCGGCACGTAACGCTGCGGGTTTACGTCCACAAGCGGGAACCACGTACTTTGAATCTGAATCATGAGTCGATGGCCGGGCTTGAACGTATGCAACACATCCTGCAACGGCAGCTTTACGAGCGTCGGTTCATTCGGCGTGAACGGTTCCGGCTGCGAATGACTGTTGCGGAAGCGGCCACGAATCACTTCGCTGCGCACCATCATCTGATAGCCGCCCAACGGTTTGAGCTTGGGCCAATCGTCACGTTCTTGTTCGGTCGTTGGCGTGTCGTCGGGCAATACGTCGATGAGTTTGACCACCCAGTCGGCGGCGGATTCGGATGTGCTGACCCAAAGCTGTGCGGTCATCGGTCCGGCAATGGTCAGCGCTTCACTCAATGGCTCGGTTTGATAGACCAACACATCGGGTCGTCGGCTGGCGAAGCGTTGGTCTTCGTTCATGTACGTCTTGGGCATGCGCAGCGTGATGCGCTCGGTAAACGGCACCGGGTGTTCCGGATCGCTAACGAACTCATCGTATGCACCGTTGCCTTCTGTCGGTGATGCACTCATGCGCAGACCACCATTGGCCATCGTGTAGATCGACTGCATTCGCGCAGTTGCCGGCGGCCAGTCGTCGAATTTGTGCCACGTGTTGCTGCCCGTGTCGAACACATTGGCCTCGGCCAATTGCGGCGCGGGGGCGTCTTTCAAATGGTGCTCGAAAAAGGGCACCTCGATTTCTTTTTGGTAGTACGTGCTGGTCTTCGCACCGTAGTGAATATCACCCAGCCGGTCGCCGTCGGTGCGTGCCCAACCGCCATGCACCCACGGCCCCATGACCAACGCATTGCTGACGTTTGGATTCTTCGCTTCCGCCGACTGATAAATCATCAACGGGCCGTAGAGATCTTCCGCGTCATACCATCCGCCTACCGTCATCACTGCCGGTGCGACGTTGTTTAAGTGCGGCAAGATGTTGCGAGCTTGCCAATAGGCGTCGTAAGTCGGGTGCTCGACCATCGCGTCCCAGAGTGGGTTGTTGGTAAGCAGGTTTTGTTTGATCTGCCGCAGCGGACCGATGCGCTGATAGAACGCGTAACCATCGGGCGTGCCGTAGTCGTAGCTGCGAAAGTGCGATTCGGTGAGGCCGTCGCGGTCGTGTCCGAAGACGGCTAAGAACGGAAAGGCATGCCCGAGGAAAAACGCGCCGTGATGATGGAAGTCGTCATACCACCAATCGGCAATCGGCGCTTGGGGTGATACGGCACGCAGCGCGGAGTGGGCATCGATCATGCCCGCCGCCGCATAAAACCCGGGATAAGAAATGCCCCATTGGCCGACGCGACCGTTGTTGTTGGGGATGTTGTTGATCAACCATTCGACTGTGTCGTACGTGTCGGTCGATTCGTCGATGTCGTTCGGCCCACGTTTGATCGTGAGATGAGCGCGCATGTTATCGAAGCGCCCTTCGGACATGTGCGTGCCGCGCACGTCTTGCTCGACGAAGATATAGCCGCGCCGCATGAGTTCGGGATTGAGACTAATGCGGTCGGGGTATTTGTCGTCGCCGTAAGGTCGGCAACCGTAGGGCGTGCGCATCATCAGAAAGGGATACTTCTGTGACGTATTGCGGGGCGAGAACACTGCCGTGTGCAACTTGACGCCGTCGCGCATCGGGATGCGATACTCAGCCTTGCGATAATGTTGGCGGATATAGGCTTCGCCCTCGGGTTGGCCGCAGCCCGTGTTCAAGCCAAACAGGACGATGACGGCAAAACCCGTTACGCGTGCAATTCGGTGACTCAGCTTCATAATGTGTTGCTCCCTGAATTCGTTGGGGCAAGTGTAGGCAGACCTGCGGCGTAGGCAACCGATCCGGGGTTAGCGGCGTTCGGCGGCGCGTTGCAACACGACGCCGATGGTGAGTAGTAGCAGCAAAATCATGCCCGAGTCCTCCCAGTGGGAGCGGCGGAAACGTAGCCCCGATTTGGCAGCGATGCTGACAATCGACAAATCGCGCGTGCGGTCGTATCGTTCCGACTCCCATTCTGATGAACGGTGGGGCGGCCTGCGGTTTGTTTACAAAGGGAAGCGTCGTTTGTAATCGCAGGAAATTGCCGGTCGCAAGATGGCTTCGTTATCGTCGTAGGCAATAAATCAGAGCCGCGCCCGTCAAAGAAGTGGTGGCATCGGTGGAGGAGTGATCCTTCGGCAAGTTACGGGAAATTAAGGTATCGAACGCAACAGTCATGAACCTTGGCGACTCGAAAAAGAACGACTGGCAACGCGAATACCCGTTCGCGTCGCACTATTTCCAACGGCCTTCGGGTCGGATGCATTACGTCGACGAAGGCAACGGCGCGCCGATCGTGATGGTGCACGGAAATCCGACCTGGTCGTTTTATTATCGTACGTTGGTCGAGGCGTTTCGGAATTCGCATCGATGTATTGCGATGGATCACTTGGGCTGCGGCCTGTCGGATCGCCCCAGCACCGATGACTACGACTACCAGCTGCGCAGTCGCGTCGATGACTTGGAAGCGTTGCTCGATCATCTCGGCTTAAATGAAAATGTTACGCTGGTCGTACACGATTGGGGCGGCATGATCGGATTGGGCGCGGCGCTGCGCAAGCCGGAGCGCATCGCGCGTTATGTGATCCTCAACACGGCTGCGTTTTTGTTACCGCCGGGTGTGCCGTTTCCGTGGCAGTTGGAGATTTGCCGACGCGATTCGGCGTTGGTGCGAACGTTGGTGCGCAGTTGCAATTTGTTTTGCTGGGGGGCGGCCATCGGCGGCACGGGTAAGGGGCTGAGTCGCAATGCGCGGCGCGGTTTGATGGCACCCTACGATTCGTATGCGAATCGACTGGCCGTGCACGAGTTTGTTAAGGATATTCCGTTAACGCCCGACCATCCGAGTTACGAGACGGCGTTGGAAATCGATAACGGCTTAGTCGAAACTGTTGGTGATAAGCCGATGCAGATTTGCTGGGGTTTGCAGGATTTCGTTTTTGACGGGCTGTTTCTGGCCGAATGGCAACGACGGTTTCCGCAAGCAAACGTTGAGGCGTATTCCGATGCAGGTCACTATGTATTGGAAGATGCACCACAACGAATCATCGCAGCGATGAAGCGGATATTAGATATTGAATAGAGGGCGGCCAAACATCCCCAAGCCCCAAGCCCCAAGCCCCAAGCCCCAAGCCCCAAGCCCCAAGCCTCAAGCCTCCAACCCATTCCCTCGCGGTTTCTCCAATAAATACCACAACGCCGAATTCACAAAGGCGCGGTCGCGTGTTAAGCCCATGTGATCCCCCGGCAGAAACGTGACGCCGGTCCACGATAGCGGTGAAAGCAATCGCGGATAATCAACGCACTCGCGTTCGTCCATCAACGCACTGGATCGCAACACGACTTTGTCGCCGGGACCGTAATCCGTCACCTTCAACCGCGTTTCGTTGGGCGTCATCATGACTTGCCGCGGCGTGGGGTAACGGTCTCCCGCGAAAAGATACACGCTCACATCGCCTTGAATGTCGGTTGCCGAATCGATCGATTTATGAAAGGCCTTTGCCCGTTGCAAACATTTGGTCAAATGTTCGATGCCGTGTTTGCGCCGCGCTTGCGGCGAACTTTCATCGGGCAGCAACAACCTCAATCGGTCGTCGGCATTCTTGCTGCCAAGGCCCCAACCGTATTCGACCCACGCGTCGGGGTCGTAAAGACCGTCGAAGACATCGCCCGTGGTCGACAAAACAGCGGGGGCGTGGCGGACGCGCGGCATAAGTTGATAAATGGCCGGCAGCGTGCCGAGCACAGCCGCGTCGAACGCGGGCGTGGCGGGGCTCGCCTTTAACCCTTCGAGCATGACCTTGATCGCGTTCATGCTGCCGGCGTTGGGCGTTCCGCAAAAAATGGCGTGGTCGGTCACGGCCGCGCCGGCCCATGTCAACGGTGGTGCCGAACCATCGGGTCGTAAGATTTCGCCGCCATAACGCAGGTAATATCGCAACAGTAGACCGCCCATCGAATGTGTGACGATGTCGACCTTCACGTCTTGGTTGTCACCGCGTTCTTCGGCAACGAACTCGCGAACAGTATCGATGAAATCCGACAGGTGAGCCGCGTTTTGATCGAGACTCACGCGCCAGTCATACGGAAACTCAAAGCACGTACCGATGGCTTGCGCGCCGTAGTCGAGATCTTTCTTACCGAGCTTTTGATTCGGTTCGAGGTATCCGCCGACGCCCAGCATTTTGAGGATGGGGGCGTAGGTGCTCATGCACATCTTGATGCCGCCGAAGCGAAGTTCGAGCGTGCGCAACACGCCATCGGGGCGCAGCAGCGGTTCGACTTCCCACAAGCCTTTGCCTGGCACGACCGGGTGGCAAATCAAGCGTGCTTCTTCGCCGAGTTCCTGTTTGGCAAAGCCCGCTTTCTGACCGCCCCAGTAGCAATGACCGGTGCTCGGGTGGCTAAGGCGGCTGCCCATCACGCCGGGTATGACGACCACCGGGTTGCGCGAATCCAGCCCTTGTCGAGCGGCTCGCCGATACAAGTCAAACGGTTCGAATAGTCGTCGTCGCCAAAGCGCCAAAGCGGTCTCTCCATCGTTGGGGTGTTGGGCCGCCGACTATCTTACCCGAGTTGCTCGCTACCGCCCGCGCATGAAAAAAGCCGCCCCTGCCGAAGCGGCTGTTGAACGTTCGTTGCAACGAGGATTATCGAGTCTTAATCATCAAACAGATCGTCAAAATCATCGTCATCGAAATCATCGAAGTCGTCGTCATCGAAGTCGTCGAAATCATCGTCGTCAAAGTCGTCAAAATCGAAATCGTCAAAATCGAAATCCAGGTCATCAATGAGATCGGTCAATTCTTCCAACGCGTCGCAGCCCGTGGTGAAGGTCAGCGGGGCTGCCAACAGCATCAACGAAAGCAACATGGCAAACAGACGGCTCAAATTACTCTTACGAAACATAGCGGCTCCTCGTCATTCGAAGTAAAAAAACGACACTGATGCGGAATATTAGCGCCGCATCGTGCCGTTCTCTATGGTCTTAAATGATGATTTAAGCCGCGTTAGCGCCGCGTTCGACGATTCCAACGTTGGCGTCGCATCAGCAGCATGCCGATGGGCATGGCCGTTAGAGCCAACACACCCACGCCGCCACAGCTTTGCAGGGCCGACATCAACGCGGCAACGGCATCGCCATCGATGAAGAAGATCGGACCGACGTCGTTGAATTCGATATCGTCGATCGGGAATGGCGCACCGAATTCGGGCCCACCGTAGAAGTAACCGCACTCATCGACGTTTGCCATTTCTTCGTCGCTAAAGAATACGGCCATGCCGGACATCGTTGGGGTATCGCGATCGTCGATGTTAACCGTCTGCAACCCGATATCGGATAACGCAAAGACGCGATCGCCGATCACGCCCACGCGGCTGACTTCGCCGATGTGTTCGAAGTTTCCGCGACGCGTGAGGCCGTCGTCGCTGAAGTCAACGAGTTGCACGCCGTTGGTGCAACGGGATTCTGCCAGAATGCGCTGCGTAGCGGTAGCACCACTCGTTGGCACGACGGGATCGATAGTGGAGGGCGGCGTGGCAATGTCTTCGCCGTCATCTTCAAAGCCGAAGCCATCATCTTCAACAATATCGTATTCGTAATGATGATACGGCATCACGATCAGACCGAGTTCGTCGATGATTTTGAAGGCCTTTTCGTCGTACGTCGCGTTTGACGAGGTGTACGATCCGGGAGGGCCCAGAATCACGCGACTGAGTTGCGTCGGCAACGTCGGGTCGGATACGTCATAGTAGGCAATTGCCGGTCGATTGCCGTCGGTATCGTCAATGCCCACTGCGATCAAGCGTTCGCCGCGCGGCTCGATGTGTGTCGACCAACCCGGCACTTCCAGTTCGCCGGACACCTTGGGGTCGGCCGCATCGGACAGGTCCAACACGAACAGCGGATCGACGCGCAGGAACGTAACGGCGTAGCCGCGCACGCCGTCGAAGCGTACGGCTTCAAGCGATTCGTTTTCGATGATGAGCACTTCGCCCAGCGGCTTGACGTCGTCCATGTCCGACAAGTCGTAAGTGAACAAGCGCACTTGCTGGAAGCCAAAGCCCCACGATTCGGTCACGATACGAAACGCGCCGTCGTATGCATCCATGTAGAAGCGATTGCGAATGTTACCCGGCACGGTAAACGCGTCACGCAACGTGATAGCACCGCCGGCGTCGGAGATATCGACGATTTGCACATCTGTCATTTCTTCGTTGTTGCTGAAATCGTAGCTGTAGGCGGCGGCGTAGATGGCCGTGTTGGTTGCGTGCAGGTAGAGACCGTCGCCGGGGATGTTGAGGCGATCGATCGGTTGCGGGTCGGCTGGGTCGGCGACGTTAATCGACGCGACAAAGCCCTGATCTTCTTGTTCGCTGCCAGGGGCGTAATAGTTGTAATAGCGATTGACGTTGGTGCCGATCACGTAGATCACATCACCGACGCGGCGGCTTTCGTTAGCGTAACCGACGAGGTTTATCTTGCCTTGTTGCGTCGGGTTTGTGCGGTCGCTGAGGTCGATGACCGCAAGGCGACTGCCGTCAAACTCGGGCGGGGCGATGTTTTCGTCGGCAATGGCCACATCGGCAACGAGCGGTTCGGCAATGCCGGGCTCGTCAACAGCAGGCAAGTCGATCGCACCGCCGCGGTAGTAACCGTAGAGATAGGAATCGGCGCTGGTGATGACGAAAGCTCGATCGCCGACGACGTAAAGCTCAACGCCGCGGCCGCCCATGTTGAGCTGGCCGATGACTTCGGGCTTATCCGGGTTGGTGACGTCGATGACCAACAGACCCTTGAACGGGTTCAATGCGTACATCGTATTGTCGACGACTTTGATGACATCGGCTTCTTCGATGTCGCGCAGCACATCGTTGGTGCCGCCATCGGTCGCGTCGTCTGCGGCGAATTCACCTTGGCCGGCGGCGTCACCACTTTGCGGTGCGAGCGGGGCGGGGTTGGTCGACGGCGGACCACCGATCTCTTCGTTGTTGAACTGCGTGCTGCCGACGAGGTTGTTTTGCAGGGCCGTGTCGCAAGCGGTTGAAGCCAGCAGGCAAAGCGTTAATAGAGCGGTGAGAGCAAAGGTTGCCGGCGTGGCGGCAAGGCGACGGGTCATCGGTCGAACTCCAAATGGTTGTCGTTCATTTGTGATACGTGTACCACAAACGGGTGCCCCATCCTTTGCGGAGCAAAGGGTGGGGGATCGCGAATCGCAGCGCATCTTGGGCGTAGTGGGGCAAACAGAATTTCGGGGGCTCAACATGAAAAGTTCCTTCTTGGCCGGGCGAGGCAAGACCGACGGGGCGGAAAGCGAGGTGAGGGTGCCGCACGCGCCGGATGAACACGTAGTGATTATACACCGCCTCCGGGTGTCTCGAAAAGGGGCGGGCCAAAGAAGTTTTGACGGGCTAAACGGGTTTACCGGGTGTTAATAGGTGCTGTCTATTTCATCGATTGAAGAAACACCCGGTCGATGACGCGATGCAACGCCTCAGTTGTAAACAACAATCCACGCATTGATCGCCGTTGCCAGCATCAACCAGCAGGCATAGGGCACCAACATAAATCCGGCGGCGGGGCGCAGGCGGGCGTAATGGAAGACCATCGCGATGACGACGATATCCAAGGCCAATATTTCCAACAGCGCCCACCCGGGTAGATGCAGCGTGAAAAACAGCAGCGACCAGCCGACGTTCAAAACCAGTTGAACGCCGTACCACCTGAGCGCCGTCTTAGCCGCGCGACCGCTGCGGGCGACTTGCCACGTGGCGAACGCGAGCAGTACGAAGAGCACGGTCCAAACGGGCGAAAAGACCCAGCCCGGCGGTTGGAACCAGGGCTTCTTGAGTTCGTCGTACCACGTGCCGAAGCCGAGCGAGGTGAGCCAACCGCCCATGCCCAGCGTCACGACGGAGAGAAAAGCGAAAAGTGCAAGTAGGTCGAGGCGGCGGTTAGATTGACCGGTCGATGAGGGGGTGGTGTTAACCGTGGTCGTGTCCATGACAAAATTCTAGCGCGAGCGACGGGGCGGGTACGTCGATGGTTCCCGAAACTTTCGAGCATGACAATAATCGTTGGCGTATGGTGACGGGCAAGTCGCGTTGCCGCTGCCGCTAAAACATCAATAGCCCATCGTGGGTGCCATGCCGACCTAATCGTAGTGAGTTGGTCTGTCGATAGATCGGTGACTTACGCCGGGGCCACTCGAATGCGAGACCAACATGAAGGTCGGCATGCTTCTTACGCGAATATCTTAGAGCGTACCGAATTCAAATGTAGCGGATTTGAGAATTTGTCGACGACTTGAAGTTCGATTCATTTCTTCGGATATGTGAACTGACGGCCATGTTTATCCGTCCTCTGCTACGCCAAAGGCGTTGTCTCAATAGCCTGGGGTTGACGCGAAGCGGCTACCCCAGGAAATGGTTGGCAAGATATCTTTGAACTCTGAAGGAGTTCCGTCTCCGTACGGCATGCCGCGACGCTTACAGCGTTGAAAGTCTAGAGACAACATCGCAACCCAGGGTAGCTGCTGCGCATCAACCCTGGGCTACTGGCGCAACGCCTTTGGCGTTGGTTTTCGCGCATCGCATCTCAACGCTACGTCTGCATTACGCACGCTATAAACTTAAATATGGGTTACAACCGGTTGGCACGTGGTGGGCAGCATTGACTCCGTTCTAAATTCATCGTATTCGCGAGTATAAAGCATGCCGACCTATTGACTGGTTGAGCATTTGAATGATCACATGCTAGGTTGCATGCCTAGTGGTTTGCTAAATTGCTTCGATTGGGTCGGCATGGCACCCGCGCGAACGCTCTTAATCTATCAATGCAGGAAGCCCGAGCAACTTCGACCTGACTTGCGAGGGGTACTCCGGCGCCCATGGCATTTCAGCCGGTCGCAAATGGCCCGATTTGTCTTTGGCGGGCCTGCTGTCGTGCCAAGAAGTGATTTGTTGATACCCCGATGATTCGAGATCAACTTGTTCCGACTTGCGAAAGATGTTCATCGGCAGTTGCGTAGTCGGGTCGTCAAACTGCACGCGCCCCGAAATCAGGTCGTTAGATAAGCCTGATAAGGGATTCGTTGACAGGTTGTGCTCGTCAACGTTGTAAGATGCAACCGCATTTGGTCCCAGCATGTGTAACTTAAATCCATCCACTTCATTATTCGGAACGGCATATCGAGTACCGTCGACGACAACGACCGTCATGCCTGAGTCGCGGCGGCTTGCTTGAGCTATGGGTTCGTGCAGGTTCGCGAAGCGCTCGAATGCGTCATCATTGTTTGCGGGTGCGTTCGATCGCGACGATTCGTTACCGGGGACACCCCAAATGATTACCGCGACAAAGCCGACTAGTGCGAGCACCAACATCGATTGCATTAGGTCTTGTTTGGTCATGATTTCGAAACCCTCTCAGAGATCGACTTCCGTTCGCGCGGCATTATACCTGAATCATCTGCGGTTATGGTTTGCGTCCTAGGCCGCTACAGACATTCGGGTGTAGGTCAAGCCGACGCGGCGGCGTGGTCTGCCAGCGAATTTGCGCTACAAATCGCCGTATTCGGGACGGCAGGCGAACTCTTAGAAATTTTTTCTGCTAGCGCGGCAGATTTGAATGGTTGGCGGGTACTTCCCCTTGAGCCGGCGGCCAATTGGCCTCGGCCACCACAGGAGGTAACTGTGAATCTTCATTTTTCTGAACCCACCTTGCGCGCATGCCCCGCGCTCGCCCGTCGGCGGGCTGGCAAGGCATGCGCTACGTATCTGAGTGCCGTTTGTTTGTTCGTTGCAATCGCAAACACGGGTTGCGGCGGTGACGTCGACCGATTTCTTGCGCTCATTAACACCACCAGTTTGATAGCCGGAAACGATTCGGCATTCATTTACGCACAGTCCGAAGCGGCACAGTGCCCAACGCCCAACGGCGGGCTGTTCGGTGAGTCGCTGCAACCGGCGTTGTGCGACAGTCTCGATCCCAATCGAGAAACGATGCGTTCGCACATGTTGCTCGATCCGGCAACGCTGACGGCCTCCACGCTGAACATTTCGTTGGAGCCGTTCGGTTCGTCGGCAAGTGACGGCGAGCGGTTGGTTTGGATCGGTTCGGACGATCAATCAATCGAATCGTATGACATCGATAGTGGCATGACGACGACATACATGCTCGACGACGATCGTCTGGGCGGCACGACGACGGCATACGTCGTAGCGGTTAAGGGTGACTACATCGCATTCACGATCTTCGGCGACAACGTCGATGGTTCGCGCATCTTGGTTTACTCGATCACTGCCGACGCCATTGTACGTGAGGTCGAAGTGTATCTAAGTCCCGCAGCGCTCGAAGGCGATTGGCTGATCTATCAAACGGCGGGCGTAAATGACGACGACGAGATCGATACCGACTATCGCGACGTGCATGTCATCAACGTGCTGACGGGTGAGACAGACGAACTCGCGGCGTTCGTCGATGACAACTCACTTGGGCGCACCTTCTGGGGCTACGACGGGCGCGTGTATTGGACGGTCGGATCGAATGAATACGTTTTGCACGGTTACAACCTGGCGGAATCACGCGAAGACTTCGGTCGCAGTTGGGACTTTACCGGCACGACAGTGCTGGAGCCGCTACTGATCACCGATTTGGGTGCGGGTGGGATTCTCTTGGCCCAACATAGCTCGAGTAACAGTGATACCGTCGGCTATCGACTGGTACCGTGGGACGACGGCGAAACGTTGACGCTGTTCGAGTTCGATTCGAGTACCGACGCCGGCTCGTGGTATCGCAACAATGACTTACGCTTCGGCGGCACGAGCTACGTGATTTGGACCGACCCACAGACGGGCGAGTTTGTTGTGTATGACGTTTCGACGGGTGAGACCGGTCGGCACGACCCGATCGATCGCGATCTGCCGTAACGGCGGGGCGCAGCAGTTAGGCATTCTAAAAGAGTACGAAAAGAGAGAGGGATACCTTCTGTGGCAGCGGGTGGTGTCGATGTAATGTCGGCGCCGCTCGCTGTATTTTTTATGTCGCCAACCGTCCTGTCGATTCAATAGAATAAGTCGATGCAAAGCGATCAGTCGTCAACCGAAAACGAGATTCAGACCCTACCTTACGCGGGCTACGGATCGACTAGCGACGGGCGACCGCCAAAATTGTTATTGCGAAATGCGCAGAGGTGTTTGATCGGCTTCGCTGTATTGATCGCGCTGGGCCTCGTTTTTGATGTGTTGCTGTTTACATCGATACTCGGCGTTGTTCCAGCGGGGGTAGCCGTCGTCTGTATGGTCGGCGCGGCGCGAAAGAATAGCATTCAGTTTGTTCCTGCGCCAATGTTGGTTGATTCCTGCACGATTCGAAAATTCCGGGCGATATCGTTCGTAGCGATTTTTTCTTGCTTGGCAGTTGCCGGCATTATGCTACCACGCTGGATGACGGCAGCCGCAAGTGTCTCCGCTAGCTCTATGTCGATGGCTAAATTGCGGGGTATTGAATCCGCCTTATTCAGTTATATTCAAGTACACGGCGAGCCAGCGGAGTCACTGCAGCGATTGTTTGATATTGGGATGTGTTCATCGAGAGTTTTTGTCGAGCCGATGGATCTGGCCGCAACTCCTCCGAACCCAACATTTTATTCGTCTTATGCGTACTTTCCTACCGGTGACTATCTTGTGGTCGGCGAAGAAGGTAATTGTTTGATACTCGTATTTTCAATGCAGGCCCGTTTTCCAAATAGCGGTGGACTGCGCCGCGAATGGCAACGTGCGGTTGTTTTTCCTTGGGGGGCTGCCTTAATGACCGACCGCGAGTTTCAAGCGGCGATCGAGGCAGACAGGAAGACCCGCCGCGCCTTGGGCTGGCCCGTCTATCTCTGGGACCAAACCACCCAAACCGTCAGCCGCGCGGCCGATCTGTAGTACGACTGCGCACAGAAGGTAAAACGCATCAACGTGAACGTGCATGCCGGTAACCATACGTCAACCGCAAAAGCTGTGCATTAAAACGCGATACTAACAAGCCGTCGCCGACTATTCGGGTTATCCAGCATCGCAGACATTCACGATCATAGAACTCCAATCGCTGCGTGACTGTCCGCACCTGAACGCCGTCGCGAATGTACCTCGCTCATTTTCGGTTCGCCCCGTATACCGGCCGCGATTCCAAGGCTAATATTCGTATCTCGCAATTATTCAGGAGGTTCGCCATGCACCTACGTTTACGTCGTCATGCGGTCGCGTTGGCCGCGTTTGGTTTGGTTCTCACGCTGCAAAGCGGTTGCGATCTGTTCTTTCCGAAGCTCTTCGCGCCGCCGGACGTGATTCTCGAATGGAATTTGGTCGCGCTGGATGCCAACGCCCGCGACCATACCGCGCCCGACGTGCCGGCCGATCAATTATCCGAAACGCAAGGTCCGCCTGCATCGGCGCGCGTTTTGGCCATTGTGCATGCCGCCATGTTTGACGCGCTCAACTCGATCGAGCAGCGCTATGCCGAATACATTACCACGGCTCCAAACGCCGATGGCGCGTCGGTCGATGCTGCCGTCGCGCAAGCAGCGCACGACACGCTCGCCGCGCTCATCCCGGGTGGGGCCAGCTTTTACACGACAGCTCTAAACGAAACGCTGTCGCGCGTTCCCGATGGCGACGCCAAGACGCGTGGCATCGCCGTCGGCCAAGCCGTTGCGCAGGCGATTCTAACTGCGCGCGAAAACGATCCCGATTTTCTTTACGGCACCTACACGCCCACGGGTGCTCCCGGCAATCACGATACCGATCCGACCAACCCCAATCAGAACTTCATCGGCCCCGATGTGGGTATGTTGCCGCCGTTTGGTGTGGAAGACATCACCACGTATCGCGCACCGACCCCTCCCGAGATCACGAGCGCCGAATACACGGCGGCCTTTAACGAAGTGAAAGCACTCGGTGAGTTTCGCGGCGGCATGACGGGCGATACCGTTCCGACTGACGACGAGACTTACGTGATTGCCAACTACTGGAGCTACAACGGCAGCCCCGAAATCGGCACGCCGCCGCGGCTGTATAACCAGATCGCGCGTGTGGTGGCGATCGATCGCTGCAACGAAGTGCATGAGAACGCGCGGTTGTTTGCCTTGATCAATCTGGCGATGGCAGATGGTGGGATCAGTGCTTGGGATTCCAAGTACGCGTACGCCTATTGGCGACCGATTCGCGGCATTCGCGAAGCGGCGACCGACGGCAACGACGATACCGAGGCCGATACCGAATGGGTGGCCTTGGGCGGTTCGCGCAGCAATCCGTTCCCGCTCGGCGATGGGTTTGAAAGCAACTTCTCGCCGCCGTTCCCGGCGTACACCTCTGGCCATGCCACTTTTGGCGCGGCGATGTTCAAGACGCTGGCAAACTTCTATCAGACCGACGACATTTCGTTCACGTTTATGTCGCAGGAATGGAACGGCACCACGACGGATCAATTCAACCGCGTGCGCCCTGAGATTACGCGTACCTATAACAGTCTGAGCCATGCGGCCGCCGAAAATGCGGCCAGCCGCGTGTTCAACGGCGTGCACTGGCGCTACGACGGTAGCGAAGGCGTCCGCGCGGGTAACGCGATTGCCGACTACATCTTCAACAACCTGCTGCGCCCGCAGGATGGTACCGGCACGATGGCGGTCGCCGATCAGGATTTCGAAACGCAGATCGATGAGATCCTGACGGACGCGATGGGGGGCTAAGGCCAGGCCCCGTCGAATGTAGCACGCGCGAAATGTGCCGCACGACATCTTCATTAACCATCAACGCCCCGCATTTGGTTCGAATGCGGGGCGTTTTCTTAACGATATCTAGGCTGTTTGACGCGGTTTTCAGGTAACTGTCGCTCGAATCGCGACGTATTCGTCGTCGGCGGATTTTGTTTGCCAAAACCGGTTCTTTCACGTACTGTTACGCATGTTCGAACTTCTCTGCACCCTTCTTCCCGAAGATCTGCCTGCAACCATAGGGCAGCGCTTCCCGAAAAGGCTCGCTCTAAGAGGCTCGATATGTTGCCCGACCGGCGGGTGTCGCGGAGTGGTTCCGCGGCCGAACGGACCGGTGGGGCGTTGGCGGAGTAACGCCCGCCGTGGACCCCGAGAGCCTTACGATCCGACGACGCTTCTTTCCGCTCAGGTTCAAGCAGGTCATGTATGCCCTTACCGAAAACTCGGTCGGCACGCATGGACGCATGCACGTTGACGGCGAACGCCCAGCCGCATCCGGCCTCGAATTTTTTGGAGAACCCTATCATGGGACGCAAATTGTATGTCGGTAACCTGAGTTACGACGCCAGCAGCAGTGACCTCGAACAAATGTTCTCGGCGCACGGCACCGTCGAAAGCGCGACGATCATTGCCGATCGCGACACCGGCCGCAGCAAAGGCTTCGGCTTTGTCGAAATGAGCAGCGACGAAGAAGCCCAAGCGGCCATCGACGCCCTCAACGGCACCAACCAGGGTGGCCGCGATATCAAGGTCAACGAAGCCAAGCCGATGGAACGTCGCAGCGGCGGCGGTGGCGGTGGTTACCGCGGTGGTCGTGGCGGCGGCGGTGGTGGCGGTCGCGACCGCGATCGCTGGTAAGCCGACCGTCGATCGGTAACGAAGTTACCGATCGACAAATGTAGAAATAAAAAAAACGCCCGACCGAAAGGCCGGGCGTTTTTTTGTGCGCCGGCGTGCCATGCTCCCCCTTCAAGGGGAGCATGTCGAAGCGGGAGTGTTAGGGGGAGTAATCGAAGACTGGTGGGCAGTCACTCGCGTATCCCATGCTTGCCTTGAAGGGCAAGCATGCCACCCGTTGCGCCTAACGGCGTATTCGCGCGGTTCGTTAATCCGATGCGTGTATAAGCTAAATCGCTGCTTGCGGTCTACCGCCTTCCGCAATCGCTTGCGGCACGCGCACCTGCCACGCCAAGCCCATGAACCGCATAGTGCATATCAACATGTAACTCAGATCGAGCTGCCACCAGCGAAAACCGTGGCGTGCCGACGTTGGAAACGCGTGATGGTTGTTGTGCCAACCCTCGCCGAACGCGAGCAGGCCGAACACCAGGTTGTTGCGGCTTTCGTCGTTGGTTTTGAACGGTCGCGTTCCCCACAAGTGACAGACCGAGTTGATGCTCCACGTCACATGATGGCCGACGAACATCCGCACCAGCCCTCCCCAGATAAAGCCCAACCAGAAGCCGTTCCAGCTGCCGGATACCCAACCACCGATCGCGGCGGGAATGAGCAAACCAAGCAAAGCCCACACGACAAATAGGTCGCTGGCCAATTTTATACTTTTGTCTTTACCCAGATCCTGCACGTAACGATCCAGCCCCGGCGCGTCGGACCGAAACAGCCACCCCACGTGCGCGTGATAAATGCCGGCTAACAAGCCGGACTTGCCATCGCGGGTGCGGTGGGGCGAGTGTGGGTCGTCTGCGGCGTCACTGTGTTGATGATGTCGACGATGGATGGCGACCCAACGGATCAGCGGCCCCTGCACGGCCATCGAACCGAGCGCGGCCAGCACGAACTTCACCCAACCGTGCGTTTCAAACGCACGATGGGTAAACAGGCGATGAAAGCCGACCGTCGTGCCGAGCGCGGCCAGCGTGTACATGCCGACCATCACGAGCAGCTCGGTCCAGAACAGCCCCCAACCCCACAGGCCATAGCCGACGGCAACGAGCACGGCGACGGGCAACACGACGGCAATCAACGTGGCAACACGATACGCGAATGGCACCGACGTCAACGGGTCGGCCTTGGGCGAAACAGACAAACGGGGGCTCCGATCGAATGGCGTGAGCGGGGGGCAACGGCGCGTAAAGCGGCACGATGCCCCTGCGCGATCTCTATATTAGATCGGAGATCGGCAGTGGCTGCCACCATCGAGGCAGGATTTACTCGTTCAAACGCGGACGCAGTGTCCATCTCGTGCGAAAGCGTATACGCGTATCGGGCGTTTCATTAGTAGGCGAATCTTGCGCAGCGCGCGCCCGTCGCGTCCCGATAATGCGACCATGTGCCGTGCCAGCGTTACCAACGGGGGCGAAGGATCTGCGACTTGTGAAAAGTGAACTGCAAATGCCGCAAAAGGAAGAACCGGCGCGACAAAATGAAGCACCCGCGCGGAAAAAGGAAGTGCAAACACGGCAAAATGAACTGCAAATGCGACGAAAGGAAGCACCCTCAGGGCAACGGGAAGCACCGGCGCGGAACCAGGAAGCACCGGTAAGACAAAAGGGGGTGCAAACGCGGCATTACGCACTTCCTTTTTGGCATTCTGCACGTCGAACGCGACGTTTGTCATGTTAGCCGCGCCGTTTGAAGTATCTAGCGAGGCGTCTGTAATACCTAGCGAGTCGTTTGCGTGTGCCACTGTTCGATGAACAGTGCGAGGCGGGGGAAACCCACCGAGACATTCGCGCTCGCGGTGACCGTTAAGGGCGTGGCCTCACCAGGTTCGACATCTCCGAACACGCCGATAGTCGCAGGTGGGCACTGTTCGCAGAACAGTGGCACGGTAGTTTCATGGACAACGACAACAGAGCCACCAGCCAAGCGTGCCACCCACCGAAGACCGTCGTCGAGTTACCCGAGATCAGAACCGACCCGAAGACCCACGCCGAGTTGCGGTGGTAAGCGATGGGCGGGTGCCAGGTGCCCCATGTTGGTACTCCAACGTGGGGCCGCGATTGGGTTTCCGCGTTGGTGCAAAGTTTCGATTTACGCCGCTGATAAATAATCGAATCCCCCAAGTCGGAGTACCGACTCGGGCCACCCGACCAATAGACCGCACCCGCATTGTTGAAGCCGGTATCGTCACCCCACGCCCCGACCGCGACCGTCGTGCCCTCGATGGCCACACTCGCACCCACGCGCGCGGAGGCGGCGCAGTCGTTACGATGGAGACGGATCTAACGGGTTAAATCTCGAAGGGGGAACTTGGTAAGAGCGTGTGTGCATTCGCGCTTGGCCATGTCGATCCTATGGATCGACATGGCGCCTGGCACATGATTATGTCAAACCCAAATATTTAATGTAGATGAGATACTAGCCGGCAGGCCGTATCTCAAGACTTTCACATCTTCCGGCAACAATATCATGTACCTCATTTAATGTCACCTGAAACCAATACTCCTTACCTTGCCGATTCCAGTAGCTGAAGCAAAAGGCCACCTCGTCCGCATCATATCCACCTTGATAACTCTCTGCGTTGAACATGTCATCAGACTCGATTTCTGCCCATTGCTCTGGACTTAACGATTCTTGGATGATCGTCGCGCAGATTTTCTTAAACTCGTCGTCAATTAAGTGATGCATTGTTTCTTTCTATCTGTAGGGAACCAAGGGATGCCGCTTAGGCCGTATTCATCCATTAACTGGCGGGGTACTCCAACGTGGGGTCGCGATTAAGCTACTGCGATGGTGCAAAGTTTCGATTTACGCCGCTGATAAATAATCGAATCCCCCAAGTCGGAGTACCGACTCGGGCCATCCATTTGGCCCGACTTGTAAATTCAAATCTGGTGACGCAGCATCAATATCGTGTGCAAAAATGGTCCGCGGTGCGGCCCCTACGAGTTGTTCGCTCACGGCAACAATCAGATGTTCGCAACGTCGCTCACCGTTGCTCATCCAACCCTGTAAACTCGCTTCGTATCCGTCGCTTCACGCTCATCACGCCGTTGGCGCTGAGGGTGGCGACAAATGGGCCGCGAATGCGACAGGGGCCGAGCACGGCGACGGAGTCGTCGGTCGCGCCGGCGGGGTAGAGCGTGGCCGATTCGATTTCACCGACGATGGTGCGACCGTCGTCTTCGAGTTTGAAGTAAACGAAGCCCGCACCTTCGTAACGCGCCCGATCGCCACCGCGTTGCAAGCAATAAGAAATGCCCGCGTCGGTCTGCGTGCGCTCGGCGTACGTCTTTCCGGGTCGCGGTTGCCAAAGCATTTCAATGTGCAGCATCTGGGCGATGTAAACTTGCTCGTCGACCATCGGGATGCCGTCGTTTGCATCATCGCTCGGTGGCGCGTCGTCATTGGTTTCGACCATGGACGTGTTCGCGCGAACGACGACCTCGTCGGTGGCTTCGCTGTCGTTTTCATTGGTCGAACTCATCGCCGCGCGTTCGGCGGGCGTGGCAGGGCGTTCGACAGTGACGAGCGTTGGCGGAATTTCGAATGTGATGTTGACGTTCTTATACGCATCGCGCGTGTAGCTGCCGTCGGGGAATGACTCGACGAATTGTTCGGCACCCAAGCGCTCTTGTTCGAACGAGACGATTTCGATTTGGGTGGTGGGTTTTTCGCAGCCGACGGTTAGGAGGCAGATGGTGGTGATAAGGAGGGTGGTGACCATTATTCGTGCGATGGAGTGGTAGTCCCCCAACCCTTTAAGGGCAGGGGCACCCGGCACGGGGGTACCAGCTCGAACTTCGGTGGGTTGAGTACAACACACCCTACAACAGTCTGACTGCCTGGCGCTAAACACGGTTGAATTCATGCGAGCAGTTTAACGCAGTTATGCGTCGTCGCTAAGGATCGCATTGCCGTTGGTCGGCTCGGCGTGCGAGAGGCCGTTCGATTCGAGGCCCAACAGTTCCAGCGTATCGCGCTCGACAATGCCGGCTAAGTATTGACGCGGAATGGTGGGCAAGTTGGTGCCGGTGACCAATTGATTCAAACGATAAATCGATTCGATGGCCTTGGCCGCATGGGTAAATGGGAAGTCGCTACCGAACAGCAGTTTATCCATCACGCCGTATTGATAGGCCGAAAGCAACGCGTTGTAGGCGTGCCATGGTCGATGAATGAGCCCGCTGATATCGGCGTACACATTCTCATGTTTACCAAGCATGACAATACACTCGTCGATCCACGGGAAGCCCATGTGTGCGACGACGACCTTCAACTGCGGTAACTCGCGCGCGACCTCATCCAAGTGGGTGGGGCGGGCGAACTCCATCTTGCTGGCGGCGGCAAAGCGAATGCCCTGATGAATAAAGACGGGGAACTTGCGCTTGTGCGCTTCCGAGAAAACCTGCATCGCGCGGCTATCTGCAGGGTGAAAGTCCTGCGCCGAGGGTGAAACAGTAATGCCCTTCATGCCGTAGGTGGCGGCGGCTTTCTCCAAGTCTTCGAGCGCTTCGTCGAGATTGGTCGGGTCGATCCCGGCGACGCCTATCATTTTCTCGGGCTGCTGCCGTACGTATTCGCGAATCAGGTCGTTGGGAATTTCCGCACCAACGTGGCGGCTCTTGAAGCCGAAGACGAACGCCCGGCTGACCGGCTCGCTGCTGCGGAGGTGGGCCTCGGCCGATGCACCCGGCCATTTGCCGTTGTCGCCCTCCATGCCGCGGCGCACCCGCCCGGGGCCGTCGGCGGCGGGGCCCAACTGGCTGACGTCGCTCCAAATATGCGTATGGCAGTCGATGATCACGGCAAATAAGCCCCCAAACAGTCGATCGCGCCGGTGACACGGCGTCAAACGGCAAATTTCGCCGTCCCAGCATCGGAATGCAAACGGATGAGCCTAGCCGAGCCCGATTCCGCCGGTCAAGCGCGGCGGAATTCGCGCCGTCATTTGGCCGGTTCCCGGTCATCCAGATTCCGGCAGCCCGCAGCTTCAGCCCGTCCGAGATTGCTCCGAAGATGATCTTGATGGAACTGTGCAACGTGCGATATAGTGCCGCCTCTTGGGATGTGTCGGCGGTTTTTGCCGATTTCACCCGAATTCGACCTTCAGTTGCGTCGGGTAAGCGAGTGGCCCGTCGCGCGCGAATTCGCAACAAGCATGGCGCAGGCGCGAATCGCGGTTTTCATAACGACAGAGTTCAACGGCGCGCGAGCTTTCGGGCTCGTTGCGCATGCAAAACAATATTAAGTTGATGTTTCGCGGCAAGGGTTCGTGAAATTCATCACAAAGTCGGCGGGCAAGTGGAAGAAGACAGCGCGCCGCTAACAGGACGATCGAATGACACCCCGAACGACCAGACGAGGAGACAGCGGAGTGACGAACGCAGGTTTATTCAAACAAAACGGCAAGTTGGCGCGGCTACTCATGCTCGCGTTAACCATGGTGCTCGTCGGTACGGGCGTGGCGTTGGCGCAGGGCGGTGAAGACGGCAGCGCCGGATCGACCGCAGCTGCGGCAGGAACGGGGATCGGAATTGGTCTTTGGTTTTGGTGGGCGCTCGCGGTCGTGGCTGCTTTGTTCGCGCTCTACAAAGCTAAAGAGTTCTTCGGCGACGTAATGGCGTCGGACGAAGGTGACGACCGTATGCAAGAGATTGCCAAGTACGTTCGCGAAGGCGCGATGGCATATCTCTACCAGCAGTATCGCGTCGTGGCGGGTGTATTCTTCGTATTGTTCGTCGTACTCGGCGCTATGGCCTGGGGCATGCACGCACAGCACTGGATTGTTCCCTTTGCATTCCTTACCGGTGGTTTCTTTAGTGGCTTGTGCGGTTTCTTCGGTATGAAGACGGCAACGTATGCCGCTCACCGCACGACGGCCGGTGCACGTCAAAGCTTGAATGACGGTCTTCGCGTCGCATTCCGCGCCGGTGCCGTTATGGGATTGGTCGTCGTCGGTTTCGGTCTCATTGATATCACGGCATGGTTCCTCGTGCTGCGCGGCTTCATGGGAATGCCGTTGCACGAAGTGACGGTCGTTATGTTGACGTTCGGTATGGGGGCTTCGACGCAGGCACTGTTCGCTCGTGTCGGTGGTGGTATCTACACCAAGGCTGCCGACGTTGGTGCCGACCTTGTCGGTAAAGTTGAAGCGGGTATTCCGGAAGACGATCCTCGTAACCCGGCTGCTATTGCAGACAACGTGGGTGACAACGTGGGTGACGTCGCCGGTATGGGGGCCGACCTTTACGAGTCGTATTGTGGTTCGATTCTGGCCACGATGGCCCTCGGTGTGGCTGCTGCCGCATCGCTCTACGACGCCGATACGTTTTCCGCCGCCGGCATTTCGGCTGATGCCGCTGCGTTTAAGTTCATCATGGTTCCGATGGTGCTGGCCGCCGTTGGTATCTTTCTCTCTGTGGTCGGAATCGGGTTCGTAAAGACGGACGCCGGTGCCAGCATGAGCGCGATTATGAAAGCGCTCGAGAAGGGCATTAACGGTTCGTCGGCGTTGATTGCCGTCGCCGCGTTCATTGTTTGTTGGCTCGTTTTGGGCGGCATCCCCGGCATCTCGCCGATGGGTATCGCTTCTGCCGTCGTCGTTGGTCTTGGCTCGGGTGTGTTGATCGGTAAGTTCACCGAGTACTACACCAGCTACGAATACGGCCCAACCAAGGAAATCTCCAAGCAAGCTGAAACCGGTCCCGCAACCGTCATCATTGCCGGTGTGGCCGAAGGTATGAAGTCCACCTGGGCGTCGCTCGCGATCATCATCGTGGCGATCATGCTCTCGTTTATTCTGGCCGGTGGTGGCACCGAGTTCATGCTCGGCCTCTACGGCATCGGTCTTGCCGCAGTCGGTATGCTCGCAACGCTGGGTATTACGCTGGCGACTGACGCTTACGGCCCGATCGCAGACAACGCTGGTGGTAACGCCGAAATGTCCGAGCAGAAGCCGGAAGTTCGCGAACGCACCGACGCCCTCGACGCCGCCGGTAACACGACGGCTGCAACCGGAAAGGGTTTCGCCATTGGTTCGGCTGCTTTGACGGCCTTGGCATTGTTGGCCGCCTACGTCGAAGAAGTTCGCGTCGGTCAGGTTCGCGAAGCCAAGTCGTTTATCGAGATGAAGATTGGTGCGTCTGCAGATGCAGGCAAGCTCTACTACATGGATCATGGCAAGGCTGCGATGAAATTGGCTGATGATAGTGACGCCGAGAGCAACTATCGTGCCTACATGATTCTCAATCAATCTGAGGTTGGTGATAAAGTGTTTGGCATTGGCGAAGACATGATCAGTGTCGGTAAGCCGATTCCAGATGTTTCGCCTGATAGCGCTCGCACCAAGGACGGTGCTTGGCTGCAGACCGCGAAGGTGCCCGTGGAAGGTGTCTCGCACACGCTCGAAATGGTTGCGACGGACAAGGCGTCGCTCAAGCAGTACATGACGTTCTACGACGTCACGCTGATGAACCCGCGCGTGCTGTGCGGTATGTTCGCCGGTGTGTTGTTGGCGTTCTTGTTCTGTGCATTAACGATGAAAGCCGTCGGTCGCGCGGCCTTCGCGATGATGCTCGAATGCCGCGATCAGTTCGACAAGATGAAGCGCTACCTGAAGAGCCAGGGCAAGTCCGACGAAGAAGCGAACGACTGCGAAAACTGGCCGCGACGCCAGGTCGATTTCGAGGGCGGCAAGCTTCCCGACTATGCGAACTGCGTGCAAATCTCCACGCTGGGCGCACAGAAGGAAATGGTCGTACCGTCGCTGTTGGCGATCGTCATTCCGATCGGTGTGGGTCTGTTCTTCGGTGTGCCGGGTGTCATGGGCCTTTTGGCCGGTGGTCTGACCAGCGGTTTCGCCGTAGCAATCTTTATGGCCAACGCCGGTGGTGCTTGGGATAACGCCAAGAAGTGGATCGAAGTGGGTAACCACGGCGGTAAGGGTTCGGATGCTCACAAGGCCGGCGTCGTCGGCGATACCGTGGGCGACCCCTTCAAAGATACGTCCGGCCCGTCGCTCAACATTCTCATTAAGCTGATGAGCATGGTGTCCGTTGTGTTTGCCGGCCTCGTCGTCAAATACGCACCGGCGATCAGCTCGATGATCGGCCTATAAGCACGGTTGGGTTGGCATGCCGACTCAGATGGGTTGGCATACGCAACTTGCCTTGAATAACAATAGCGAAAGGGCGGCTCGGTAACGGGTCGCCCTTTTTTTGTGGAATCTTGAATTCCGGCGGATTTGAAGTATCCTATTCGCATCGTATCGATTCAAAGGAGACGCGGCGAGCGGACTGATTACAGCAGCAGGCGAAATGTACCCGCGTGTATCTCACCCTCGAGACGCGTGGGTTTTTTGTTGGCACCGAAGATTGAGATTGCTATGAGTGGTAAAGACGATTTATTGAAACATGCCGAATCGTTGGGCGTGCAGCCCGCAGCCGTTGACGGTAATGACGAAATGCTGCCCGAGCGCAAGCGTCCGCAGATGACGAGCGACGTCGCGCGCGAATTCGCGATCGAAACCGCACGCCTGATGGATGACGACAAGTGCGAAGACATCGTGATCTTCGATCTGCGCGGTATCAGCCCCGTGTGCGATTTCTTCGTGATCTGCACGGGCACGTCGGATCGCCAAATGCGTGCCGTCGCCGACCACGTAAAGCAAATGGCCAAAGAACGCGGCGAAACGCCGTACAGCATCAGCGGCGTGGACGACGCGTCGTGGATCGTGGCCGACTATGTCGACGTGGTGATTCACCTTTTCGCGGAAGAGCAGCGCGGGTATTACGACTTGGATTCGCTCTGGGGTGATAGCCCGCACGTGGAGTGGAAGCGGGTTTAGGCTTGAGTCGTGGGGCTTGGGGCTTGAGTCTTGGGGCTCGGGCTCTGATGCTTATAGTTTTCGGGCCGACGGCAGTTTGCAAGAATTACGCCGAAGGCGTTACACCCACTAGCCCAGGGTTGACGCGCAGCGGCTACCCTGGGTTTAAGATCGAGCCAAGCAATTCAACGCTGAAAGCGTTGTGCCCCCAACTTTATTGATTGACGGTATTTCCTTGTAGTCTTCTCGACGCTGATATCTCTTCAAAGTGATGTAGGATCGCAGTCCGATCGTTGAACCCCACCCAATGAAGCTGCTGTTCGAGTTGCTGTTTAACCTTCAAAACTTGTTGCTCGTTACACCAGTCGATATCGATGCGATCGCGCTTTAACGGTCGCATTAAGATCGCCTCTCGGCAAAAGGCAATCAATATTCCGCCGGATATGAATAGTTGAATCGCAAGAATGATCCCGTAAACCCAGACAATCGATCCAACCAAGAAGATCGCCGCCGGTACGTATTGCCGCTGCTTTTGAAATACCCAGCTTGCAAAAAGAAATGCCGAAGCTGAGATCGCACAAAAAAGCAAGCTATTTAGGCGAATCAGCCGCCTGTTAAGGGAGAAGACTCTGGTTTGTGCGTCAAATGCCCAACCGCACTCAGTGCATTTTCCATTCGTCGGCTCGCGCAATCGAAGTTGATAATTGCAATCGGGGCAATTCTCCATCCAAAATTGCGCGTTGCCTGCTGGAATCATCACCGCCGCCCATAGCGTTTGATGCCATCTTCGACGCATACCGCAAACGCACAACCATCTGAAAAACTGCGTAGCGCTTTCTTTACATTGATCCGTTGCGCCCGATTATTACCGTGCACTTTGAACGTCGGCATGCGATAGGCCGATGCCTCGGCAAACACCACGCGACCCCAGGGTATCACGCGCGTTTTGTGCGAACGAATGCGACACACGACGCCGCGCGGCGTCGTGGCGATAAAGCGACCGTCCTGCGCGATGAGCATGTCGTACACGGCGTACGCAATCAAACCGATCAATCCCAGCACGACCAACACGACCACCCACCACGGCGGTACGAGTACGATCATCGCGCCGACGCCGATCACTGTCGCGAAGATCGAACCACCGACGTTGCCGCCGCGCTTGCCTTGCCACGCGCGTGTGTGCTCGTCGTAAACAAAGCCGCAGTCGGGGCACTTGCCACGCCGCGATAGACCGATCCATGTGACGTCACAATCGGGGCAACTCGTCGGTTGGCGACCGGGCAGGGGCGAGCGCGGCTTCTTGTTTTGTTGCTGATAGCGGATCTTCTCGTGCATCCGCTGCAAAGTGCGCGGCGGCGCAGCGGGGGCCTCGACGATTTCGTTGTCGGCCGTGATGACGTCGGTGGTGGGGGATTCGTATTCGAACATCGGCACACTCAAGTCGTTAGACGGGATAGCATAAAGCTACCTGCCGATGCGTGCGAACGGCCTAGCCATAGCGTTTCCGCAGGTCGGCGAGGGCGATTTCGAATTCCCGATGCTCGTCGGGCCGCTCGAAAAACACGGTGATGTTTATGCCCTGCGAGCGCGTCATTCGCGTTAGGTAATACCGGTCGTCCATGCTGTGGGTAACGCCGACATCCAACCATCTAATCACCGTCGGTCGCAAAATGCCTCGCGGGTAAATCTCAACGCCGCTGGGCGAGAGGCAGAGCAACCTGGGGCCTCGCAGAAGTCGGTACAACCCCGCTGCGATAGCGACGATGCAAAAAATGAGAAGCCAACGGTTGATGCCGAAAATCACGGGAGCTTGCCAAACCAAAATTGAGAAAAGCAGGATGCCCGGCACGGCTTCCAAGGTATATCGCCAAGGGGTTCTCACGGTCGGTCGAATACGCTTCCAGACCATCGTGTGTTCGTCGTAAGCAAAACCGCATTCGGGACAAGCATGTCGCGACGGTAGACCAGTCAGATCGTAATCGCAGCGCGGACAGTCGGTGATGCCGTATGGGAGAAAGCCTTGAAATGATTGAATCGCCTCGTCCGTCATGCGTCGTCGCTTTGTTTGGTATGCAACTGTCGTTGCATTTCGATTAGCTCATAAAGTTTGATGATTTCAGTTCGATCCTTCGCGAACGGTTTGATATCGATGGGGGTGAAGCCACGGGCAATAACATGCGCTCCGAAGAGAAACATAGAGAACTGCAGCTTGTAAAGATTGATCGGTCGGATTTCTTCCCATGGGGCAAATTGTCTCCGCGCTTGGTTCATGCTTCTAAACACGATTCCCGCTGGCGTAATGGCAAGAATCTGATTCTTCATGCGACGGAATCGCAAAAGGCAGATCACGAACATCAATGATGTGCTGGCCATCGAGAGGATTCTCGTGGAGCCGCCACCAAGTAGAAATAATAAGCCAAAGACTGTAAGCGGAATCCCGGCGATCACCATCATAACAACTGTCGGCCAACGGGCGGGCGATGCAAACCAAACCCGAGTGTTTCCGTCATACGACAAACCACACTCGGGGCATTGGTGCTCGGGCGGCAGATTACTGAGCTCATAATCGCACCGGGGGCATAACGTGCTACCGGATGGCGGAAAGCCCTTAAACACATCAGTCTCACCCAAAGCCTGATCGGAAAACGCGTTGATCGTCATGCGTCACGCGAATTGGATGGGTTACCTTGTTCGTTTGCGATGCGTCGATTCCCCTCGACCATAAGTTGGTACAGATCGTGGGCCGCGCAACCGGCCAGCGATATCTTGGTGCGCTTGGGTGGATTCATCGAGTTTTTCGATGTCGGTTTATGCACAAGTTGAATCATCCCGACATGGCTATTCGATTCGCGCGGGTCAGACGCGGTATCCGATCCAAAATACACGCGCGTGATGTCGTCATAGCGGAGCCAAGTCGGGGTTCGCAAGATGCGTCGGGTCAACACGCCGTCGGGCAATACAGCGATGAGTATGCGCGGTGACCGCTGTGTGCTCATTCTCAAGATAATCGAAATCAGCAAAACAAATAATATCAAGAGCGAGCAATACCACATAAATGGATCGTTGCCAAACAAGCCTCTCACAAGAGTAGGGAGTTGTATGAAAAGTATCATCGGCAGGAGCATATAGTTCGAAAACCAATTGCTTCGCGCCAATGTCTGTTCGACGACCATCGATTCAGCGTCATAACGGCATCCACATTCCGGGCAGGCACCGACCGGCGGTAAGCCGAGCAACTTGTAATCGCACTGAGGACAAAGCACTACGTTCGCAGGGGCGAACCCGGTGAACGTCGGTTCGGATGTAGCGCGATCGGATGAAGACGCGTCGTCGGTCGGTTGTTGGAACACGGATGCGCGATAGTCACTGCAGCGCCGGTTCGCGTAACGCGCGATCTCTTCTAATAACGCGGGCGGATAGCCGCGCATCGGCAAGCGCGTGGGGCGGCGATGGGGTATGTTGACGGGTGGGTGTTCGACGATCAACTCATATCGAAACCTGCTTCGACCGGTTCGCACCGATTCGATCTGCGCAAACGGAACGATGATGGGGGAGCCGCTCATGTCGATTGCGACCAAGCTGTCGCCAGTCACAGTAACAATCTGCCGCGCACCGAGCGCGATTCCAATCAAAGCAAGGCTACCTATGGCGGTCCCCGCTAAAGTGAACACAAGAATCAAGCTAATGTCGAAATGCTCCGGCCCATCCAGTTTATAGAACAGTAACCAAGCAAAGAGCACCGACAGAGCCGGCAACATCACGCATAGCAGCTTGCCGGTTCGACTTCCAAGTGGCGAGCGCGACCAAACGCGCGTGTCGGCATCGTATGCCATGCCACATTGCGGACAGCGACCGGCCGCGCATTGACCGGTCAGGTCAACGTGACAACGCGGACACTTCGTTAAACTCGACGGCGCAAACCCTTGAAACTCACCGGCCCGTTGTTCGCTCATGACTGTATCGGCTCCAATCCCAACCGTTTCCGTCGATGGTTTTCGATTTTTTGCATCAATTCAATGCGATCGCGGGTCGTCTTCGCAAATGGCCGAACGTCAATGGTTTTTAACAGCTCGTACGTGATATGAAATCTATTTAACGTGAAGTATCGACGGTGCGAATTGATATTAATGGGATCGATATACTGCAGTGCGACGTGCACCCGACGTGCGTCTTTCCCGTCGCAGATAATTTCGTCGCCCGTGATTGCGAGAAATGCACGCTGCGATATTTTATGATACATAAGCCAGCCGTAATACGCGACCATCGCTACGTAAGCGCATGTCATAGCTGCCCATTTCCATGCGCTAGCCGCGGGGCCCAATCTGGTAACGACAATCAAAAAGAAAATTGCGACCCCCAATTTAACCACCGTGTCACTTCTGTGTACCCGCCCGGTCCATACCATTGTTTCCTTATCATACGCAAGGCCACACTCTGGACAGCTATATTCCACCGGCAAACCGCGAAGATCGTAATCGCAACCTGGGCAGAGCGTGCTGCCGGATGGGGCGAAGCCCTGAGACGAATCACCAACTTGTTTGCCGTCGTTCGCACTCATGCTGGCTGTTGATCCGTCCGCCAATGCTGCCAGCTTTCCACACACAACGTAACAATCGTATCTACCTGCGGTCGCGTGTATTGATGGCAGCGTATCTGCACGGACGTCGGTTGTTGGTTCGGTGTTGATGGTATCAAAATGATCACAACATTCGGGATCGTGGGATGCTCGGGCGCGCGAATGTCGGCAACCTGATCGAACGGAATGAACCGCATGCCGCGCCAAGGCTTTCGCACGACAATGCCATCGGCGCAAACGGCCAACACGTTCCGCCAGCCGAACCACATCGGCAAAAGCCCGACGCCGAATGCCAATAACAGACCCGCCAACAAGACGACTTGCATCGTTACTTCGCGCGGGTCGGCGGCGACTGTCAGACGATAGACTTGAAAGCCGCAGATGATGAGCGCGATGATCATCAACGGACCGCGCACCGGCGCAAGCATCGACGGTGATTCCCATAGGTACGAACGATCGTTAAACCGCAGCCCGCACTCGGGGCACCGACCGTCGCGCGGCGAGCCGCGCAAGTCGTAATCGCAGCGCGGGCACAGAATACCGGCCTGAACAGTAGCGTTCGTGTTATCGTCGGTCGCCATCGCTTGCCTTTTGATTGCCGCGCCATAGTTCCAGCGCTTCTGTTGCCGCGTTGATAAATCGCTTGGCGTCGCTGGGCTCCTGCGTCGGCAATTGAATGCCGGATACTTTCGTCAAGCCCTGTTTCGAGCCGCGCCGGCGATGTCGCACGGCGATATGTTTGAGCGTATGCATTCGGTCCGATTCTTTTACCCAACGTACGTCGCGATATTCAAAGACGCGCATCCGCTGCAATGGCTTGCGGTCGATCAATCGGTCGGCGGCCACGGTCACGCGCGTGTTGAAAAACCAACGACCATAGCGCGACGCGGCGTATAGCCCGAAAAAGATCGTCGGCATCCACAACATGATCGCAAATCTACCCGGCCCGGTCGCGAAGACCCATTGGAGAAAGTGTACCGTAAACCAAATAATGCCCTGCGTGAGCATCGCGATCTCGAATGCACGCTGCCCCTTGGTATCGACAGACCAGACGAGCGTGTGGTCATCGTATTGCAAGCCGCATTCCGGACAGCGATGCACAGCGGGCAAGTGCTGTAAGTCGTAATCGCATTGCGGGCACAACGTTGTGCCGGTCGGCGCGAAGCCGGTGAATCCCCGCTCGGTTTGATTGACACCAACATCCGTCATGATGCGTCACCGTCAGCTACAACGGGAACGTTACCGTAGCGCCGGAGAGTATCACGCGCGTCGCGTGGGTGTTCGAAAAGATCGCGCAGATCGACATCAAGCACCGTACGCCGGTCGCGATCGAATATCGTTATCGTGACGGCCTTACGACCGCGCTCGACGATTGCGCCGGCGATCTTTTCCCATGGCGTCCAGCGGTGCCGCCCGGCAAGGCGACGTTGATAGATGCCGTCGCGCGTAACGGCCAGCGCAAGCCGAGGCCGAATGGTGTACATCGTGGCGATTAAACTCAGCGTGCTGAGAGTCGCCATCGCGACGCCCCAAGTTGTTAGCGGTTTATTACTGCCAATGCCGTAACCACCGAGCGCGCCGAACGGCAGTACGATCGCAAGCACAAAGAAACAAACACGCTGCCGCCGATGGCTGCTCGAAAGCCGCCATGCACGCGAGTGTTCGTCGTAGGCAAAGTCGCATTCCGGACAGCGATATTCGACCGGCAAGCCGCTAAGGTCGTAATCGCACCGCGGGCACAGCGTACTACCCGACGGCGGGAAGCCGGTGAATCGATCTTCGATTCTGATAACGCTACCTAGCGAGATGTTGTTTTCTGGATCTATCACGAGCTCTTCGCTTGTTCTTTTTCCGATTTCCTAAGATCTTGCCGTCTGATTGAGGCATTCGGAAACAGCAACTGAAACTGACGGCACATTCTCTGCCGGTCAACCGTGCCCATCCCTATTCGATCGATTTTATGGAAACGCAGTCCGTGACCGAGCGCTGTTCGTTTGTTATAGACCAGAAACACAAGGCCAAAACTATCCGAGCCATATTCTGAGCAGAGTAAACGCTGAATCGCGCTGATATCGATCTGCTTAATGGTGACCTCGGAACGTAGGATGATTCCAGCACGATGGAATGCCACAAGACATGTTTCTCGTGGAATGATGAAAAATTGTTGAAGCGATAAGAATGCTAAAATTATGAGTGGATAGGCAATTAGTAACGTGACATTTCCATGCACAATACCGAATAAACCAAGTGCTCCAGTGATCGCCAGCAAAGCATAACCCTGGAAGGTGTTTAATCTCTTTGTATGCCGAGTCCGGCCTTTCCACACGTGGGTGGTGGCGTCATAAGCGAAATGGCATTCTGGGCACTTGTGGTCGACTGGTAGTCCCTGCAGATCGTAGTCACACCGCGGACAAAGCGTACTGCCCGACGGCGCGAATCCGCTGAACAACGAACCCGATTGTCCGTTAACCGTCGGAAGCCCTGTTCCCTCTGTTGCGTCATCCATCCGCATACCCCATATTGCGGCCAGCCCGAAATTCGATTGCACCGAGATGCATGTTATGTCGCACAAGTTGGCCCTGCGATTACAATCCCCGGCGTTGATTATACGTGTTGGCACGGAAGGCCACGGAAACCCATGAAATCACTGCTCCAATCCATTCGCAATGAAGTCACCTCGGCCCTGACAAGCGCCCTCGGCGATGCTGCCGCTGGTGTTGATCCATTGGTCAAGGCCGCCGGCGATCCGAAGTTTGGCGACTATCAAAGCAACGTCGCCATGAGCCTCGGCAAAAAGCTGGGCGCCAAACCGCGCGACATCGCGCAGCAAGTGGCCGACGCGTTGAAAGATTCCGACTTGCTCGAACCGCCCGAAGTCGCCGGTCCGGGCTTTATCAATTTGCGCATGAAGACCGACAAGCTCGCCGCGCAACTCGAAGCCGTGCCGCCGGCTGTCGGTGATGATGATCGACTGGATGTCGAGCGCGTGAGCGACGACGAGCGGCAATACGTATTGGTCGATTACTCGTCGCCCAACGTCGCCAAGGAAATGCACATCGGCCACATCCGCAGCACGGCCATCGGCGACACGATCGCGCGGGTGATCGAGTTCCAAGGCCATCGCGTCATTCGGCAGAACCATCTCGGCGATTGGGGCACTCAGTTCGGCATGGTCATTCTCGCCCTGTGGCATCTGTGCATGCACAAGTATCAGGGCGAATCGATCGAGGACTTTATCGCGCTGACGTCAAAACTTTCCGATGACAAGTTTCCAAAAGATGAAAAGCTCGCGCTAATCAAACAGCGTGTCGCCATCGTGCAGGAGAACCTCGACCGCGACCCGTCGGGTGAGGCCGACTTCCAGCCGTTCCTCGAAGCATTGGAGCCGAGCTTCGATACGCTGCTGCCGCTCTATAAGTATGTGAACGCGTTGGAGAAAGCAGCCAAGGGCATTGACGATCCTGCGTTGCACGTAAAGCACGCCGACTCGGGCACGACGCGGCACATCTCCGAATCGTCGCGCTACGTTGCCGCCATGCTGCAAGGCAAGACCGACCGCGCGAACGATCAGGAAATCGCCGCGTGGAGAAAATCCATCGCGGCCACGTTGCGCGAATGCAACGCCATCTATCGACGGCTAGGCGTCTCGCTTACCGACGACGACGTGCGCGGTGAAAGTTTCTATCAACCGTTGTTGCACGAGATCGATGCACAAGGCGCGCGATTGCCCGGCGTCGTCGACGAAATCAAACAGGTGCTGGCACCGCCCGGTAAAGAGGGCGGCGGTTTGCGTGTGGAGTGTCGCATCGATCAAGGTGCCGTCTGCGTCTTCTTCGAAAAGCCCGATGGTAAGCCCGCGTTTAAAGGGCCAGAGGGCGAATCGCTTCCGATGCTGATCGAAAAATCCGACGGTGCTTCGATGTATGGCACAACGGATATCGCGGCGGCCTTGTTTCGAGTGGCGCATCCCGAGCGCAACCCGGTGCAGTTGCAAACGCCGCGGCTGCGCGAGCGGCTTGCCGAACTCGGCGGGGGCTTGGGTGCAGATCGCGCGATTTACGTCGTCGGCGCACCGCAGAAGCTGCATTTTGAAATGTTGTTTCCCACTGTTCATGCGGCCGGATGGACGAAGCGGCCAGATGGTTCGATGGCGCGGTTGGAACATGTCGCGTTCGGCTCGATTCTGGGAGACAACCGCAAAATGCTGAAGACTCGGTCGGGTAAGACGGTGCGGCTGAAAGACGTGCTCGCCGAAGCGATTCAACGCGCGACCGATCAGGTGCAGAAGCAACAGGCTGATAACGAGCGCGGAGATAAGCTCAGCGAGGACGAGTTGTCGCGCATTGGCGAGGTCGTCGGTATCGCAGCCGTGAAGTACGCCGAGTTGAGCCAGAATCGCAACACCGATTACATTTTCAATTGGGACAAAATGCTGGCGCTGCAAGGCAACACGGCACCGTACATGTTGTACGCCTATGCGCGTATCCGCTCGATCTATCGCAAGGGCGCGGAAGAAGCACCGTTCGATGCGGCAGTTGAAACGGCACCGTTGCAATTGAGCGATCCCAAAGAACGCGAATTGGCGATGGCGATTTTGCGCCTGCCCGATGTGATCGACAGCGTGGGCGAGCAGTTGCTACCAAACTACCTGTGCGAATATCTGTACGATTTGGCGGGCAAGTTCATGGCGTTCTACGAAAATTGCCCGGTGTTAAAAGCACCCGATGCCGCGACGTACGCATCGCGCATGCGCCTATGCGACATGACCGCGCGAGCGTTAAAGCTGGGGCTGGGGCTGTTGGGTATTGAAACGCTGGAGCGAATGTAAGCAACAGCGAAAGCGATCCAAATTCGCGAGCGTCTAGGCAGAGCCGCGGCCTGTGGCCGTATGTGTTGTTTGCGGCATGACTCGTAATCGAAACTACGCACCCGCACCCACACCCTGCAACACCGGGTCGGGAAAGCCCGCTTCGATAAATCCGCGATTGCGTGTGGCGCAGCCGATACAACCGCCGCATGTCTCTTCGGCCATGCTCAAACATGACCATGTCCATTCCAACGGCACATTTAGACGTTTGCCTAACTTCACGATCTCGGTGCGGTTCAAATCGATCAGCGGCGCTTCGACGATAAACTGCCGCTCGGGCGATGCGATTTCGTAGGCCTGTTTGGCCAATTCGATAAACTCGCACGAATAATCGGGATAGATCGTCGCCAATCGCGGAGCCGGAGGCCCAAGCTCTTCCACAACGCCAACCAAAATGCGCGACGCACCGATCGTGTGCGCCCAGTTATATGCCGCGCCGATGAACGTGCCGATCATGCCGGGCACATGCGCGTTCGATCGCGCATCGCCGATGGCCATTGCATCTTCGATTTGCATCTTGCGCGACACGCGCGCGTTGCCGCCGATCTGCTCGAAGTGCGGCATGTCGACCGTCAACCACTTGTCAGGATTGAGCGCCTTCACCTGTTCGTCGAAACACGTGGCTTCGCGCTTGGCGGATCGATGCGGGAAGTTGACATGCAACAACGCTAGGTTGAATTCCTGCGCGGCGGCATGCGCCACGACCGTGCTGGTGAGCCCACCCGAACACAAAACGACTGCGGTTTCTTTGGCCATAACAAGTACTCCGCAGGTGTTATCGGTGATTTCGGGTCGCGCCTGAGGCTGTTTCGGACGCGTGCGGCTTACTCTCTCTCCCTTGAAGAGTGAAGGCGACCAAGGCGGGGGTCTGAACGGGCCGGGGTGAGGGATTATTTCGAGTCGCAAACCGCAATGTGTTCGTGCGGTAGCTGGTCTCAGGCAGTCCCCCAGCCCCAGAGAGGCAGGGGCACCCGAACGTATACTCCCTCTCCCTCGAAGAGTGAAGGCGACCAAGGCGGGAGCCTGAACGGGTTGGGGTGAGGGATTCGTCCAGTCGCGCGACGCTAGGTCTGGGATGACGGGTGATAGAACGCGATATTTGCGAGTCAAGTCCCCACCCGTCGCTGGCGCGAAGGATGGGGCACCCAATGCACACGTATCCCTTAACGATTTAGAACTCGCCCGCTGCCCACCTATGTGATCTTCAACTCGCGCCGCTGATGCCTGCGACCAATGCAAATCGACCGGCAGCTTTTGCCTGTCGTCGATGCGACCAAAACCGCTCGTCGGTGATCGTCGAAACGTTGGCAACTTCGATACGATCGAGATTTACGCCCTCATCTTCGAGTTGCGCAAGATTTGCCGTCCGCATATCGAAATATAGACGGTCGTCGCGATTCTCAAAAAATCGCGAGGCGCCGTCACCCAGTCGCGCCGTCGCAATGCGTCGAATCTCGTCGCCCACTTCGTATTCCGCCGGTCCGGCACACGGACAAATGCCGCCGTACAAGTTGGTTGGCGCGACGTCGAACTCCTGCACCAGTTGTTTCACCAGCTCCGTCGTAATGCCGGCGACCGTCCCGCGCCAACTCGCGTGGGCCATACCGAACACCAGCGGATCGGGGTTCACCAACACGATCAAGGGGCAATCGGCCGAGAACTGCATCACGGACACATCGGCAAGATTGCATACGACACCATCCAGAAACGGCAGGGCGGTCTCAGGCCCATGGCGACCGCGCCCGATGTCGCCCGTGTCGATGCGCAGCACGTGATTGCTATGGATCTGATTGACGGTCGTCAGCCGGTCGAACGGCATGCCCAAAAAATCGCAAACCTTGCGGCGATGCGTTGCGGCGTCTTCACAACCCGGGCCGACATGGGCGGACATGTTCCACGGCGCGGCGGTAATGGTATGTCGAAAGCCGGCCAGCCCGGCGAGCGATGGCAGTTGAAATAGACATCCGTCTTTAACCGGCGTTTCGAGTAGATCGACCAACGGCATCAGGCAACACCCGGCGGCGTGAGTAGCACCTTGATCGTTTCAGACGCCGCGGCCCGTTCGAAGGCGGCAGGTGCCTCGGTCAACGGCATACGAGCGGAGATCAATTCCGTAACGTCGAAGTCCTGCCGGGCTAGCGAACGTAGCGCTTCGGCGAATGGTCCGCAGCGGCTGCCTACAACGGTGATTTCGTTGACGACGAGATTCATCAGGTTGACTAGGTGCCGATCGGCACAGGTGGTTTTCATAACGAGCGTGCCGCGCGGTCGCACAAGTTCGATCGCTTTTTCCAGCCCGGCAGCGCTACCCGTTGCATCAACGACCAAATCGAATGATGCCTTCGCATCCAACTCATCTACCCGCGCCGTGCGAATGCCGCGTCGATCCAGCAGGCTTAGCGTTTTATCGTTGCGACCCACAGCCGTCAGGCTACAGCCGGTTTTGGACAAAACAAACGCAATCAGCAAGCCCAAGCGCCCCGTACCGAGGACGGCAACCTGATCGCGCGCTTCCAGTTTAACCTGTTGCGTGATCTGATATGCCGCCGCCAGCGGCTCGGTGAAAACTGCCGCTTCGTCGGAAATCGAATCGGCTACCGCATGCAGGTTAATCGCCGGAAGCGCAAATCGTTCGGCGAAGCATCCGTCGCGATTGACGATGCCCAGCACCGTCCGGCGCCGACAGTGATTGCTTAGGCCGCTGGTGCACATATCGCAGCGTTTGCAAACGCAATTGATCTCGCCCACGACGCGCTTGCCGCGCCAATCGTCGGGCCCTTCTTCGACCACGCCGACAAACTCATGGCCCAACGTGCCGCTAAAGCCGCCGTAGCCCTTGATCAACTCGAGGTCGGTCGAACACACGCCGAGCAACGTCGGACGAATGAGTACCTCACCGTCGGGCGGTGTTGGGGCTGCAACGTCAGTAACGCTTAGCGTCCCGTTATCGATGCGAATGGCTTTCACGAAAGTAACTCACCTTTGCGTGTGGATGGATGCGAAAATTCGATGGCGAGCCTAACACCGGTCGCACCGCCTCGCCACGCGCTTCGCTCCAGGCCATTGGCCGTGGGGCTAAATATGAAGCGAACGCTCTAAATGCAAAACCCGCGCGGCAAATTGATTTCCGTCGAATATCAAAAATTAATCACGCATCACACTTAGCCCTCGGCCAATGGCCGAGGGCCAACCCGAAATGTGAGGGAGCCTCAAGACGACCCACGACCCATACATACCCAATCCCACATCACCCACCAGCGCATAAAAAAGCCGCGACGGTTCAACGTCGCGGCAAGCGAAGGGGATGAATTCGAAAGAAAGGGCCGCCAGTCGTCGAATGTGCCAAGCAGCAGGGCTGGGATCGGAGTCAGTCCTGACCGAAGTTGCGGGTCCGCCGTGACCCACCAAATCGCTCGCGCCTGGCCTTCGGCAAACTTGCAGATCCGTCTGCCTTCACGGCCTTGTAGCCTTCTTATCGGTCAGTGCGGCGCGAAAGTTGAGCCCGATGTGCCTAATTTCCTGTCATAGCGAAGCTTGGCGTCGATTTTGGCCCACCAATGCTGAAAACTTTGCCGACGCCCGTGGCTGTGCTAGCATTTTTTTATGCAAACCAACGCTTCCATCCGAATCGCCATCGTTAGTTTCGTCGTCGTGGCCGGCTTGCTCCCCGTTTCGGCGACGGCCAAAGAGGTCTATCTCGAACAAGTACGCACGGCCCTCATGTTGCGGGCCTCGCGCTGCTCGACCTGTCACATCGACCAAGACCCGGTTCTCTGGACCGACGACGGGCTGAACTATTACGGCCAGCGACTCAAAGGTATCGAGGGCGGCACGTCTGAGCCGTTGTCGAACCGCATGATCCTGCTCGATCGACCACCGCAAGACAGCGACGACCCGAACGCCACCGTCGCGCTGCCGCCGGTCGGTGACGACGGCGTGCAGCTTGGGCCCAACACCGATGTCGACGGCGACGGTATCGAGAACTGGGTGGAAATTCTTGCCGAGGCCAACCCCGGCGACCCCGATGACAAGCCCAGCGAGAATCGCATTAAGCGTGTGCGCTACGTGATGAGCTGCAAGATATGCCACACGGGCAACAACCTGCCGGGCAAGATCGGGCGCGAAGCCAATCCACACAATGAATTCGGCGAACTGTTAGCCGTAACGGACGACCCGACCGATCGCAAGAAACGCGTATCGCCTGCCGAACGTCGCAGCGCCGCCGAGCGCGTTCAAATCTTGCGGCGTATCGCCGTGAATAGTCACGTCAAACCGGAGGGCGAACGCGCGACGTACTGGGAGCGGCTGCGTCTGATGTATCTGCCGGTCGATCCGGACCGGCCCACCAATAAGAAGCGGTTGATGAATCTCCGCAAGCACGTGATCGCGCAAAAAAGCGAACGCCGCCGCGACCCGACGCTGGGCGTGCCGAAAGAAGGTCACGAGATAGGCTTTGTCAGAGCGGCGGAAGGTTTGGATTAGGGCGGTTGGTCGCAAACTAATGCAACGCTTTTCGTTTGCTGCCGTATGAGAATCTATGACGGGAAGCGCGTATAAGCCGGCCGGATTTTGCCCATCTTGCGACCATGCCATCGATCCGGGGATATGTCCGGAGTGTGGTCGCAACGTATCCGAAAAGGAATTGGTTATTTCGCAACGGCGGCAACGCCGTCGGCGAACTGCGCTTCGCATTTCCAAATTCATATTAGTGGTCGGATTGGTTTTTGGTTTGGGATATGGGGTTTACCATGAAACGCGACCACACCGGTGGGTTAAATATTGCACCAATAATTATCTGCTTGACTTGGCGAGCGATGAATCACCAGGACGCTACATCATCCCCGAGCTTCGGATTCGTATTCTTAACGGTGAACTCGATTCTGAACGCGAACTAGATCGATACTTGGCTATCGAAGCCGACAAACCAGATTTATGGCTGTTTCCCCAATGGCCGTTCGGGTTAGAGCCACAACTTTTCGGTGATACCCAAGCGTGCCCGAGTGACACTCGATTTGCTGGCTGCGGCGGTGGCTTCTCGAACGTATTCCTGTTTTATCCTGAATCCGTAGTTGATTCGCTCTATATTGATGGTCGTCAAATTGCGGCAAGGCGAAATTTTGTCAGCGTCAAAGACGATATTTGTCCCCGACTAGCGTCATTGTCGGTGGGACAGCATCAATTCGAAGTTCGAAGAGTCATTTCATTTACTGTCCCAGACTATTTGAAGACCTTTGTTCCATCTGAGGTCACTCAGTGGTCTCCACGCGAGATTGAGGTTGCATCGACGACTTCAGTTGAAGTAGTTGATGCAACGGCGGCTGACTTACTAAGACCGGTATTTAATGACGTCAATTCATCGATCTTCGCCGACTGGAATTGGTCGTCACCATTCAGTAATGAAATGCCGTATTTGGTGAATGGAGATTCATTACCGCCAATTGCTGGCGAGATTCAGTTTTACGGCGAAAATTCAGATGGCGAACTCGAACTTGTAACTTGTGCATACCCTCACGAAGCATGTTCGTTACGCAAAGAAATCAAAGCGATGATCGACCGAGGGCACATTAAGGTAGGAATTGAATTTATTCCTGATGCAAGTCTTGCATTTGATCGAGGGCATGAAAGTTATTATTCGGGATTACTCACTTGGCGGGCTGCCTCACTCCAAGATATCGAAGATGGGAAGTTTGGAATGCCCGATGATATCGTCGATCAGTCGCTCAGTGACTGACGGCGTGAAGCAGCGTTGATGCTATGACATCAACAGTTATCCAAGTTCAGTGCCAAGTATGCTACACGTAACGTAGAACGCCTTCCGTCAAGCCGCATCAATACAAGATCGTCAACACCAAGTGCGATTCCTTCGCCTTGCCTTCAAACACGCCGATCGATGACGTTGATTGTTTGATGTATATATCCGGATTGGCGTCCAGCCATTCGTTGACCAAATCATCCATATGGGCCAGACCGGCGGCGGTGAGTTTGCCATGAAACGTGCGCACGCGCGTGGCGGGTTCGGCCATGGCCGCGAGTGGTCGATTGAGATTCGCGTCGCTATGCGCGCCGCCCAGCGTGCTGCCTTCCGAAAAGGATCGAATCTTCGTGGGCTCGCGCTTTTGAATGCCCGGCTCGTCGTCAATCAGCGATACGGGTTCATCAGAGATATCGCGCACGCCGTCTTGCACGGACGGCATATAAATTCCGCCCGTTGATGTGCCCACTTCGCGCGACGTGCTGTGCGACGGCAACGGCGCATCGTCGGTATCGGCCGCACCGTTGGATTCAAACGGGTCATCCGCAAAGCGCGATGCATGAGGCGGCGGCGCGGCAGTCGGTCCGTTACCGCCCACTTGCTGCTGCGCCTGCATGGCTTCCTGTTGGGCGATAATTTCCTGTCGCTTTTTTTCGACGCACGAGGCACACAACAACACACCGCCCACCAGCCCGGCGCGGCGATGGATGATGTCTTCGTTATGAATTCCGCTATTGCAACCTTCGCAGAGGCGCGTGTTGGTGGTTTGCGTCATGATGGGCGCTCCTGATTTTCTGATGTGCGGCCCGCAGTCCCGTTGAACGGTGGCGATATGGCGAAGGGCCGCGACGGTTGGCGTGCAGAATCGCACGCAATTTCGATAGCAAAATTGTACGTGGTGGGGTGGATGATTTGCAAGGATCATCCGCGTGACGAACGCGCTAAATCGATGCCAGAAGCGGCAAAGTGCGGTTAATCGTTGGCGCAACGATCAAAATCAGCGCCGTCAGAACGGCCAAACATGCGATCACAGCGACCGTCGGTTCGGTACTGTTGTTGATCAACAGCATCAGACCGGCCGCCATGACCAGCGCCCCGATACATGCGAGCGGAACCGTCCACGCGGCGATATCGACGATAGCAAGAACGACCAACAGCCCAATCGGAATAAACCGCAAACTCTTATGCAGCACGCGCAAAAAACGGGTTGATGCATGCAGCAAACCGAAAACGATTAGCCCCGTCAGCAGCGCGTAATGCAATTCCCAAGGTTTGGTGTCGTGAAAGCGCAGCATGATGACGTGATAGACCAACGCGAGACCGGCAAACACCTTGAGCGACTGCCGCGCGATGGAAAAGCGATTTTGCACGAGCCGGTCGAGCAGCGAATCCGAATGATGCAGCCGCGCGACTTCGCCGTCGGGCAACACGGCCGCGAAGTCATCTTCTTCGTCAGATGTGCCTCCGCTGGCCGTCCCGAGCGACGACTTAAAGTCGAGCCGAAATCGAAACTCACCGACCCGAAACCACTCGCCCGCGCGCAATTTTCCTTTGGCGATGCGCGCACCGCCGACCCACGTGCCGGCTTTCGTATCCAAATCTTCGATAACGATGTAGCCTTTGGTCGACACGCGGATGCTGCAATGGCGTTCTTCCATCTCAGCGCTATCGAGGCTTAGCCAAATGCTGCTGCCGGTTCCCACGGTTAGACTTTCGCCGATCGGCACGATAAACTTCTCGCCCACCCAATCCGACTCGGCCGCTTCCATCACGGTCAACACCGGTCGCTGGTACCGGCCAGTGGCAACCTCCAATTCCAAATTGAGCATTCGCTGACAGCGCGGACATTCCGCTTCAACGATGAGATCGATGTTCTCAGCGTCGATCGGCGTTCCACAGGGGCAGCAAAGCAGAAATGCCATGAAATCGGCGTCCTTCTCTCGGCCAAGGGCGTTTGGCGCGATCTTACTAATTGATAATAACCGACCCGGAACGCGACGCGCCTTTCGGCGTCGCGTAACGCTTGCCTATTAGAATGATCCTACCGAATTCGTGCAAGATTTGCGCGTCCGTCCCTCTGCGGCGGACCCGCCGGGGACGCCGATAAAAACAGGTTGAGATCGGATCTTTTTCGACCACCTTACTGAGATTGCGCGCCCGAATCGAATGATTTACCTTGCCGCTGCCATCTGGATCAACGTCATCGTGCTCATGGCTTGGGGAATTGACTACCTCTGGACGCGCATGGTCAAGCCGCGTTATTTCAACGCGGCGCTGTTGCCCGGCACCATGGTCGCTACGCTCGGCCGCATCGTCGGCCTGCTGATCACGGGCGCGAAGGTCAACAACACCGCCCTCATGAGCGACGACGACCAAGGCGCACCGCAGACCGATCTGCAATACGAACCCAAGATTCCGTTCTTCGGCCCGATGCTCGTCGGCTTTATCCCGCTCGTGGCGATCGGTACCGCGATCTATCTACTCGTTATGTACCTGTACGAGCCGCTCGCGCAGCAATTGCCGGTCGAAAAAATTTCGGCAGAGTTACCGGCGACCGGTGCCGCCTTTTGGGATCAGTTGCGCCACCTCATCGATTTGACCGAGGCGACGTACGTCACGTTGATGAAGGCGGATTACGACAACTGGCAGGTCTGCGCGGCGATTTATTTGATGATTTGCTTGGCCATTCGGTCTGCACCGTATCGCGGAAACGAGCGCGGCCACTTCGGCGCGATCGCAACGACGGCGGCGATTGTGGCGCTGGCGGGCACAGTCACGACGCGCCCGGCCGAGCTGATTGAACAGTCGTGGCCCATCCTTGTGGTGACCGTTGGTTGGTTGTCGCTGTTGTTGATGGCCAGCCTCATCGCACGCGGCATCGTCGCCATCGTTCGCGGCTTAGCGAAAGGCGGCGGATGACCACCGACGCATTCGACAGCGCGGGGCATGCTCGACCGTCGGCGAACTATGGTGATTTTCGTCGCAAGATCGTCACCGCCGCCCACTTGGCGCACGGTCTCGAAACGCTTCGAACCAACGAGAGCGGACAAGCACCGCAAGTCGTCCACTGTCACGGTTGTTTCGACATTGTTCATCCCGGACACATTCGATATCTGCAATTTGCGCGCTCGCTGGGCGATATCCTCGTCGTCTCGATGACGGGCGATGCGCGGATCGATAAACAACCGCAGCGTCCTTACATTCCAGAGGAGTTGCGTGCGGAGAATCTGGCGGCGCTGGAGTTCGTTGATTGGGTCGTGATCGATTCGCAACCGACGGCGCGCGAAGTGTTGTCCGTCATCAAGCCGGATATCTACGTCAAAGGGCGCGAATATGCGGATAACGATGATCCGCGTTTTCTCGAAGAAAAACGCGTCGTCGAATCGCACGGCGGGCGAGTCGTATTCTCCAGTGGTGAGGTCGTTTTCAGTTCATCGCGTCTGATCGAATCGATAACGCCGACGGAAGATATCGAACGTCGCCGTTTGGAAGTGCTTTGCCAACGACACGAGATTTCTCTTCCGCGCGTGCATCAATCGCTTAACGGCATTTACGACAAACGCATTTTGGTCGTGGGCGACGCGGTCATTGAGCGGTATGTGTATTGCGATGCGAAGCGCGTGGCGAACGAATCGCCGATGATGTCGCTCCGCGAATTGCAAGACAAACAATTCGCAGGTGGGGCAGCGCTCGTTGCGCTACAGCTCGCGGCACTGGGGGCGCAGCCGACCTTGGTGACCGGCGTGGCGGACGGACCCGAATCGGAATGGCTGAAAGACGTGCTCGATCAGCGTGGCGTCGATTTGGTACCCGTGCTCCGATCGGTCGATCTGCCGGTTCGCACGCGCTTCATTGTGGACGATCAAAAGTTAATGCTCGTCGAACGCAACGAGCCGCATCCGGTCGAAGCCGAACGCAGCCAACAGTTGCGCGATATCCTTACGCCGTTGGCAAAGCAAGCCGACGCGTTGGTCACTTTTGACGCCGACGGCGGATTGTTGGCGCAAAGCGGCCTGCCCGAACTGATGAAACTTGGCCAAAGATTGTTACGCATGGGCGGATCTGCAATCGCGCCGTCACGCTTATTGGCAATGGCCGACACCGACGTGCTGATTACCTCCGAACGCAAGTTGCGATTGGAGATGAACGACCTCGAAAGCGGCTTGTCCGCGTTGGTCTATCGCACGATGCAACGCACTAGCACGGCGGCGATGATCGTTTCGTTGGGCAAGCGCGGTCTGGTTACCTTTCAACGACCGACCGACGACCCTGATGTGCCCGAATGGAAGGGGCGTTTGCTTTCGGAACATCTGCCGGCCTTCGGCGAGTTCGCACACGATCATTTTGGCTGTGGTGAAGTGTTGTTGGCAACCATGTTGGCATCGTGTGCCACGGGTGATTCGTTAATGCTCGCCGCCTATTTGGCGTCGATTGCGGCGGGGCTGGCGGCTACCAAAGCGGGGCCGTTGCCGGTGGATCGCGACGATTTGCGCCGCGCTTGTTTGAGGCGACCGGAGTTGCAAGTTGGCCACGAGGCGCGAACGGCAGGTCGCGTTGCATGATGGGAGACAACCAAAACGCGCCGCGGCTTAGCGTTGTCATTCCAACGCGCAATCGATGTAAGCGGCTAGCCGAAACACTTAGACTATTACACGCCTTACTCGACCGATCCTTCGAAATTATCGTCGTCGATAACGCATCCACCGACGAAACGAAATCGCTTGCCAAACAGTTCCCCGGCGTCGATTGGTGTTTTGAAGCGCGCAATCGTGGTGCGGCCGCGCGCAACCTTGGCGTGCAACGCGCGCGCGGTGACGTCATTCTCATGCTCGATGATGACAGTTGGCCGGAACCCGGCGTGATCGAACGACTGATCACTGCATTCGATTGCGATGCAAACTTGGGTGCCGTCGTCTGTCGTGTGTTGATGGCCGACGATTCGTCGCGCCACGACGCGGGCGGCGCTGCCGGTGTCATCGTTAACTGTGGCGGGGCGGTGCGTCGTTCGGCGTTTCTCGAAACCGGGGGCTACCCTGCGGCGTTTGATTATTACGTCGAAGAATACGACCTGTGTTGCAAGTTGCTGCACGCGGGTTGGCAGATCGACATGGCGGGCGACTTGGTCGTATACCATCAACGCACCCAACAAAATCGCGACCCCGCCGCAATGATTTATCGCCTGGTGCGCAACAATATCGAGCTTTGGACACGCTATGCACCCGCTGGCCGACGCGATGTGCTCGTCGATATGGATGTGGAACGCTACCGTCGCATTGCCAAACATCTCAATGCAACGGATGCATTTCATCGCGGCTTGCGCGACGGCGTTGAACGTGCGGCGAACGTAGCCGACGACATGGCGTTAACCGATGCGCAATTTGATAAGCTGTTTCGACTCGATCGCGCGCGGCAATTGTTGCGCAACTGGGCCGATAAGCATCGCATCGAGACCATCGCGATATGGTCGCGCGGCAAAGGTTGCGAGTTGTTGATCGAAGCCGCGTTTTGCGCTGGCGTTCGTCCGATTGCGGTGTATGATTCGCAACTCGCCGAAGAAGAAAATGTCGCGACGCTTCGATGGCGCGGCATCCCATTGCATGACGCATCAAATGTTCACCAAATCGAAGCGCACGGTGTGTTGCTCGGCACACTTTCACCGGGCGTGGCCGCCAATTTCGAGCGCGACCTTCGCAACGCAACGTGGTCGCGTCCGATCTTCAACCCGGTGCCATGGTCTAACCTTTGCGACGATACCCCCGTCGCACGCCAAGCACCCGCGTCCGACAAGCTGGCAAGCACTGTTCGGCCAGTTAGCAGGGCAGTTAAGCATACAACGGCTTAATGTTGCCGTTGCAAACGACCATTGCTTGTCCATACATCAAAGAACCGCTGGCCGTCGCCAACGTAATAGCATAACAAGCCAAGTTATTCGACGTCGTTTGTTGGCGAATAGCCGTGAGCGTGTTGCATCGCGGTGTTATACTGATACGACTGTCGCGCATAACTCGCAACGTCCAAGTTCCACGCGTATCCGTCGCGCGCAACTCAGCGCGCCGACGGTCATAACCGATCATGCTTGGTCGAACGACGTTCGTTTCGTACCGAGTACCTTTCCAAAGCGGATCGCAGTATGAGTCGCAGATCAGATCGAGACCGCCCACTCCTTGCAGGCCGCGTAAAGCCAACGCGTACGCCGCCGCGCAAAACAGTCGGGCCGATTCTGCGCCTGTCGCATCACGATGCGTCCGCTTCACAAGTGGAACAAACGGTACCCTCGCTCGCAACGGCATTATCGACCGCTGTCTATGCCGGTAAGTCGCTCCATCGAGCACTCACTCAGTTCGCCGGCATGATTTCTCGCCTCGAATTGGCAGAGGTCGAAGTCGGCCGCCAATTCGATCAGGATCCCGTCGAACTTGTGCAACGTCGGCTCGATACGCTGATGTTGGAGCTCTCCGCTTTGTGCGAAAGCAAAGCCAAAGATGGTCGCATGCTGTTTGACGGAGCATGGTCAACGCCCGTTGTGGATTATTCCGGCGACGTGATCGATACCGTTACGCTACCGGCCGTGTCTCTCGCAACACTCGGCAGCGAGGGCATCGGTGGTCGCCTCGAATCGGTTCTGTCTCAACGTGACAACTGTCTTGAATACGTCGGCCCCGCAACGGTCTTGGCGTTGTTGCGATCGGCTATCCTCTGGATCGCTTCGGAGCGCGAGCGCGTTTTTCGCGCGTTGGCCGAAGTCATCGAGCCGCTCGTTTCCGAGTTAGAGATCATTGAAGCCAATGCGTCGGCCTTACAAGACAGCGCCGATTCAGATTTTTGCGCCTCGCTGGCAGAAATTTCCAGGCTGACGGTCCTCGCCCAACAATCTGCCGGCGTTCCGTCGGTTAGCGCAGCCACGCCGCCCGGCGGTCTGCGACTTTCCCACTCAGACAACGATTAAGCCCGTCATTATATGACGTTGTTGCGCTCATGGCGATTCTCGCCGACGCCGCTGCGATCTTCCGATCTATATCCAGTGGTTCTAGATTCAAAAAATCGTCTGGCCAAATCCGACTTTTTTGTGGACTAACGAAAGTCCCATCTTCGACCGCCCGATACGACGAGCAGACCGCGACAAAGGCTCGCGGGAGCGCTTTCATCGGCAATGGATATCAAAACGATATCCGCCACCCGAAGGCAGCTCGACGATTCACGGATTGGATGACGTCGAGGCCGATCGGTATGAAGGAAGCGGCAGCGTACGACAACGCATTGAGTAACGTGGCACGCAGGTAGGCGTGCCAGGCCACGCGCAACCAAACGACAAAAGCGTGGGCGTTCAGGGAGGAACCGATGACTCGTATCAACACGAATGTTCCGGCACTTACGGCGGTAAACAACCTTACCGCCAATAACCAGTCGCTGACCCGAAGTCTAGAGCGACTGAGCTCGGGGCTTCGCATCAATCGCGGCGCCGACGATCCGGCCGGTCTCATTGCATCGGAATCCCTCCGATCCGAGATTCGCGGCATCAGCACGGCGATTAGCAACTCCGAACGAGCCATCAACGTCATCTCGACGGCCGATGCCGCGCTCGGGGAAGTTTCCAGCCTTCTGCTCGAACTTAAAGAGCTGGTGGTGGAAACCGCTAACGATGCGGGTCTATCCAACGACGAAATCGAAGCCAATCAGCAGCAAGTTGACTCACTGCTCGTGGCCATCGATCGTATCGCCAACTCGACGCAGTTTAACGGCAAGCGCCTGTTGGACGGTCAGTTGGGCTATACCGTCAGCGGTCAGGACAAGAGCAATCTTGCACGGCTGCAAATCTTCGGTGCCCGCGTCCCCGAAAGCTCCAACCTAGCAGTTGATGTTAACGTTACGCAGTCGGCACAGACGGCGCAACTCACCATCGGCACCGGCGGTTCAACTGGTGTGGACGGTACGGGTGCTCTCTCTGCCGGCAACGGTGTAACGCTTGAGATTCGCGGTAATCGTGGTACGACCTTGCTCAGCTTTGCGAGCGGTACGACGCTTTCCTCCATTGCCGCCGCCGTCACCAACAACGCCACGCTTACGGGTGTGTCGGCTGTCGGAAGTGCCGGTGGTATCAGCTTCAACAGCACCGAATACGGTAGCGATCAATTCGTATCCGTTCGAGCCATCACCGGTACGTTCGGCGTCAACGCCGGCGATCAGGGCGATAACGAAGACCGCGGTCGCGATGCACAAGTATTCATCAACGGCCAAGCCGCTTCTGTAAACGGCCTAACGGCTAGCATTCGAACGTCGGGCCTCGACCTCGTCGCGGAATTGAGCGAAGCATTCGGTACCGCAGTCGGTACGGATAGCTTCGATGTCACCGGCGGTGGTGCCAACTTCCAGATCGGACCAAACGTTAACGCCCAAGGTCGCGTCAGTGTCGGTATCGAATCGATCACCTCGGCAAACCTCGGTAGCGTGACGAACGGCTTCCTTTCGGCGTTGCGAACCGGTGGTGCGTCTGACCTGGTCAACGCAGAAAACCTTCCGCAGGCCGAGCGCATCGTCGCCGACGCCATTACGCAAGTCTCAACGTTGAGCGGTCGCTTGGGTGGTTTCCAAGCCAACCAGATTGAAACCAACCTCAACAGTTTGCGGGTCGCACTCGAAAACGTCACCGCATCGGAATCGGCCATCCGCGATACCGATTACTCGCTCGAAGTATCCAACCTGACGCGGGCACAGATTCTGCAACAGTCCACGACGCAGTCGTTGGGCATCGCGAATCAGTTGCCGCAGACGGTGCTATCGCTACTGGGATAATCGTTGCCGCAGCCGCCGGTTGAATCGGCGCTACGGACGGCAACTTTTGCAACAACGGAATAAGAGGCGTGTGGCATGGTGGAGGATCGACCGGCCCACGCCTCGTTCCATTTAGATGCGTCAAATTTCCGATGAATAGAAGGGCGACCGGCTCGTTTCGCATTCGCCTAAGGCCCCATCGCCGAGTGGGAGTTGCAGCTCAATGAATCCCCGTCCACCCATTGCCCCACGCTGCCGCAAGGTCGGCTACGTACTTTCGTGCCGCGTTAACGGGCGCAAGAAATTCAAAGCGTTGGGGCAGATCGATACGACGGCACCTACATTGTGCGTGGGTGATCTCGCTCGCGAAGATCGCCTGCGTCACACCATGACGCCGCCACCGATGCAAGTGGAAAAACCCATCTAGCACCTCCGGCAACGATCCCTCGCATCACCGCCAAAGGTTTGCAACTCATAACGAACGGTTAAGCAACATGTCTGCCATTAGTTCCAACGTCGGCCTCATCTCCGGATTGCCGGTCAACGACATCATCGATTCGCTTATCGGCGCGCAATCGGGGCCATTGCTTCAGTTGCAATTGCGCGCTCAAAACATTAGCGCCAGCCGCACGGCATTCGTACAGCTTTCGGCGCAGTTGCTAAGTATTCGCAATGCCGCCAGTACGCTCAAAACGCCTACGCTCTTCAACGGCACGTCGGCAACGTCGAGCAACGAGTCGGTACTCCTCGCACAATCTTCCCCCGGCACACCCGCAGGTGAATTCACGTTTGCGGTGCGCAATCTCGCGACGTCGCAACAACTGATTTCAACAGGATTCGCCAGCGCCAACAGCACGCCCGTCGGTCTCGGCACCATCACGTTGGAGCGAGCCTCGGGCCAAGTGAATCAATCGACGCGGCTCTCGTCGCTAAACGGCGGCACGGGTGTACGTGCCGGTGAGATTCGCATCACCGACAAGGCCGGCAACGCCGCGGAAATTGATCTCGTAACAGCCAAGACGATCGACGACGTAGTTGCCGCCATCAACAACGAGCCTGCCGTGAATGTTCGCGCGGAAGTTCGCAACAACCAACTTGTGGTCGAAGATCTTTCCGGCGGTACGGGCTCACTCGTCATCGCCGACGTTGGCTCCGGAAAAACGGCAACCGACCTCGGCATCGTGGGTTCGAGCAGCAGTACCTCGATCGATGGTCGCAGCCTCGTGTTCTTATCCGAAACGACGCGACTCAGCGCGTTGAATGACGGCAATGGCATTCGCACGCGCCCCATCGGCGGCGAAGATATTCGATTTAACCTGTCCGATGGTAGCCGCTTCGACGTGAAGCTCGCGCCGGACTTGGAAGCATCGACGCCGTTGGCGTTGCTAAACCAAGGCAATGGTATCGGTGAGGGCACGATTCGCATCACCAACCGTCGCGGTGAGTCAGCGGAAATCGACATCAGCGGTTTGCAAACCATCGGCGAAGTGACCGCGGCGATCAATGCGGAAACGGGCTTGAATGTTAACGCAACGGTCGGTGCCGGTCGCATCACGCTCAAAGATAATTCGCTCGAAGGCCTCAGTGCGCAACAACTCGAAGCAATTGAGACCAGCGAATTCAAAATTGAAGATGTCGAAGGAACCGTGGCCGATGCGTTGGGCATCATTCGCGAAACCAACGGATCCGAAATCGTCGGCACCGACATCTTTCAGATCGATACCGTCGGCGACTTGCTGAACGTCATCAATCTCGACCCGGACAACCAAGGTCGCATCGTCGCATCGATTGCTGAAGATGGTCTGGGGATCCAAATCACCGACACCAGCGGCGGGGCAGTCGCCATCGAAGCGCTGGGCGGCTCGCGCGCCGCGCAAGACCTCGGTCTAACGCGCGGCACAGCGAACGGTAGCGAGTTGGAAGGTGCCGACTTGCTGTCGGGCTTGAATACCGTTTTTATTCGCACGCTCAACGGCGGGCAGGGCGTCGATCGTAGCGACCTTCGCATTACCGACGCTTCCGGAAACACGGCGGCGATCGATCTGAGCGGTGCGAGCACACTGACGGATATCATCGACGCCATCAATGGGGCGGGCTTAGGCGTTGAGGCGGCGGTATCGTCGTCGGGTTTGGGGCTAGCTCTCCGCGATACAACCACACCAACCGGCACGGCGAACTTTACCGTCGAAGGCATCACGGCAGTTTCGCTCGGCATTGACGGCGCGTCGCAAGGTGGCGCCATTCGCGGCAAGAACCTGCAACGCAAATACATCAGTGAAGCGACACGGCTTGAAGAATTTAACGGCGGCAAAGGTGTGCCCCGGGGACGCTTCCGCATCACGAACAGCTTGGGCACCAGTGCCGTGATCGACCTTACACAGGGTGACGAGCGCACGATTCAGGATGTCATCGACGAAATCAATTCGCGCGGCATCAACGTCGAAGCACGCATCAACGACAGCGGCGACGGCATCGCGCTGGTCGATACCGCCGGCGGAACACAACAACTCAAAGTCGAAGAAGACGGCAGTACGGTTGCGCGGGCACTGAATATTCTGGGCACCGCCAAGCCGGGTACCGACTATATCGACGGCACGTTTGAACGACGAATTGAAACCTCGGCGGCCGATAGCCTCGAAGATGTTGCTCGCAAGATTCGCGAGAGCGGGGCGGATGTCGCCGTGTCGGTCGTTAACGATGGCTCCGGCAGCCAGCCATTCCGGCTCAGCATCACGGGGCAGCGCAGCGGGCTTGCCGGTGCGATTGCAATCGATGGCGGCCAAACGCGCTTGGGTTTTGATACCATCGTTCAAGCGCGCGATGCCACTGTCATCTTCGGGCCCAACGGCGGTGATAGCCCGTTTGTCATTAGCTCGGCAACCAACACGCTGACCAACGCCGTTGAAGGCTTGCGCATCGATCTGGTGCAGGCCTCCAACGAGCCCGTCACGATTGCTGTGAGCGAAGATCGCGATTCGATTGTCGAAGACGTTCGCAAGTTTGTGGATGCCTACAACAACGTGATCGGTTTCCTCGACGACGTGACTGATTTCAATCCCGAAACCAACGAGCGTGGCATTCTGCAAGCCGACGGCACGGCACGACGCGTTCGCAGCACACTCACAGGTTTGTTCGGTCCTACGGTCACCGGCCTAAGCAGCAGCGTCGACAGCTTCGCCGATGTGGGCATTCGCATCGGGCCCGGCAGCCAGCTTATTCTCGACGAAGAACGCCTAGCCGAAGCGATCGAAAACGATCCCGAAGGTGTGGCCGAGCTGTTTACGTTGGAAGAAACCAACGACGATGGCGACGTGATTCGTCGTGGATTGGCCAGCCGGATTCAAGCCGAAATCGATAGCCTCACCGACCCGGACAACGGGGCCATTTCGCTGCGCGATCAATCGTTGCAAACCAACGAGGATCAACTCAACGATCGCATCAGCGATTTTGAAGCACTGCTCAATGGTCGCCGAACGCGACTAGAGGCGGAATTCGCCAACCTCGAATCGGTCATCGCCCAACTGCAAGGTCAGCAAACCGCATTGGCAGGCTTGCAGCAACTGCAGTTTACGGGGCTGTAAACATTCGACGCCTTAGCGACGAACATAATCAACCTAATTCCGTACCCGCATGACGCGCAGTTGGATTTCCGGTTCATCGCGCAACAACTGCTTCCACCGCGCAAAATTCTTCCAAATTCGTGGCTTAAACCACCCATCGATCCGACCGATGAAAGGTACGGTGCGATCCGCCCGGCAAACGTTGCACGCGGTTCGCACACCTTCAACAAAAACTAACATCAAACGTCGGTGGATCTCCCCCAAATGACCAACGATGCTTCGAACGAATATCTCAAGAACGCGGTGATGTCCGCCTCACCGGCGCAGCTCACGATGATGCTCTACGACGGCGCGATCCGTTTTGCTCAACAGGCGAAAGACGCGCTCAAAGTCGGCAACATCGAAGAAAGTTGCGAGAAGCTTATTCGCGCGCAGAAGATTATTCTCGAACTGCGCAACGGGTTGCGGCACGAATACAACCCGCAACTGTGCGAACAGATGGCCGGGCTATACGACTTCATCTACAACCGCTTGGTCGACGCCAACCTCAAACGCAGTATGTCCCTCGTGGACGAAGCGTTGAAGGTACTGCATCACCAACGCGAAACCTGGCAGTTACTGATGGACAAGCTTCGTACCGAGCAGACCAACCGCAGCGCCATGGGCGATGCCGGTGAAATCGGTGCGTCCCTCAGCTTCCACGCCTAAATCGACTGCCACAAATTAATCGGGCTGTTAGCATTGATCGTGGCACCGCTGTCTCGACCGTGATGACCGCCGTGACGCCCGTTCTGCGGCCAAAGTTGCCGTCTGACCTGCCAAAACGCAGCGATTTTCCCCATTTTTATAGGTTGGGCCGCCGCTTCATTGGGACGATAATCTCGACGACGGTGCAGTTTTTCTGTCAATTCGACGGCCGGCGAACCAAATGACGTCACTGTCGTAATGCGCCGTAGCGATGGTAGAAACAAGTTGCCGCGACACGTTCGGAGCGAGACCTTTGGGCGATCTGAATGATATGCGAGCAAGCTTACATAACAGAGGTACGCACATGTTTGGACGTACGGCCCTAATACTAGTAACCGTGCTGGTTTCAATGCCGCTTTCCGACGCTTCGGCGCAAAATCCGCCAAGTGACGCAGCAGTGGGCAACCCGATTGTGATGGTCGAACGCGCCTTGGAATTGATCGAAACGGGCGACGTATCCAACGCACAAAAGCTCTTGCAACAAGCCGAAATCAGTAAGCCGGATTTGGAATTGCTCTTGCTGGGCAAAGGCATGCTGATGATGGCCTCGAGGCAGGACTTTCAGGCGATAAACTACCTCGAACTATACAACAAGAGTAAAGCGGCGCGGTCCGACTATCGCGGATTCGCTGCGGTAGGTGAGATATACGTACGCAATCGCAAATACAGCCTCGCAAAGAATGTGTTGCAACGAGCACGCGATCTCGCTCCCATTGAAGAGGATGATCGCGCGATCCGTTCGGAAATCACGACGCGCCTTGCCGAAGCGCTGGTTCGCCTCGATCAACCCCGTTTGGCGATTCGGCAGCTAAAGGAAGCGCAAGCTACGTCGGTCGATGATCCGGAAACGCAACTGATGATTTGCCAGTTGGCGGCGCGCGTAAATGAACCCGTACTGGCCAATGAAGCAGCAGACAATGCCATCAATGGGTTCAACCAAACGCTGCGCGTCTCGCCGTTTCGTCGCGCGACGTACGAACAGCTAACGCGATGTTTCGAAGTGCTGATCGAAATGGCGGCGAGAGATGTGAGTCGAAATCCTGACGATGCCGATGCGATCCTGCGCACAGCGCGGTTAATGCGCGAACTGGGAACGTTGCGACGCCGTGTGCACCTAATCGATGCACGTGATCTCGTGCTGCAAGCTATTGAAGTCGGCGGCTCTTCGACGGATAAATTGTTGTTGGTCGCAGAAATGGAAGCGGAACTCGGCGGAACCGAGCAGGCCCGCGCCCGCATCGACGAAATTTTGCAACAAGACGCCGAAAATGCCCGTGCCCTGCAACTTAAACAATCGCTCGGGGAACTGGGCGCATCATCTGCGTTCGGTCGCTAATCACGGGTCGCGTTATCACTAGGAAAATCTAATCACGTTACAACGACCGCGCCATAGTTGCGCGGTCGCGTTCATTATTGCCGCAAACTCAGTGAATCAAATTGGCGTCGAAATTTGCGCATGAACGCGGTGTGATTGTGTTTTTACATATTGGGGCGTTTCAAGGGCCGCACGGTTTGCGTCGATACAAATTCACCGGCTTATCGGAACTCGAAGTTTGTTCGTTACTAAGTGATTTGCCGTCGTGGTCCAGCCGATAACGTTGACGACGCGCGCTACGGAGCGCGCGAAATACGCCTACTTCGCAATTCTGGTGTGTCTTATGCGACGTCAACATCTCCTGCCGGTTTCGCTGGTAACGCCGCGACTGTGTGGAATTCTGCTCGTGCCCTGTCTTAGCTTGGCATCTTGTTCGAAGATCGAATGGCCTCAGAGCCTCGGCGGCACGTCGTTGGTGGCGGGTGATTCGCAGACCGAAGTGGTTGCGAACGAGCCGAGCGTTTCATCCGCATCTATAGAGACTGGCCCCGAGGGCTTGATGCGCGCTCCGGCGATGCCAGACGTGCGCTTTACCGGTTTGGCGGGGGGCGACATTCGCCAGCACAGCGCGCCGAGTGAGGGCACGGACTTCGATCCCGATGTGGACGCAGCCGGCCAGTCGCTCGCCTTCGCGTCGACGCGGCACAGCAAATATAGCCATTTGTATATCAAGTCGGTCACCGGCGCGACGCTCACGCAAATCACCGACGGTCCGTTCAATGACACGCAGCCTTGCTTCGACCCGACCGGTCAGCGGCTCGCCTTTGCCTCCGACCGCGGCGGCAACTGGGATATCTGGGTGATCGACATCGACGGTCGCAACCCGATTCAAATCACGCGAACGCCTTCGGCGGAATTGCACCCGAGTTGGTCGCCCGATGGGCAACGGTTGGCATACTGTCGCATTGATGCGGCCGGCGATCGCAACACGATCTGGCTTGCCGATATGCAGCAGCCCGGTTTGAAAAAACTCGTCGGCGAAGGCAGCTTTCCGGCCTGGTCGCCGCAAGGTGATAAGCTCGCGTTTCAGCGCGCACGAGCGCGCGGTAGTCGCTGGTTCAGCATCTGGACGATGGACCTGACTTACGATGAAGCGCTCTACCCGACGGAGATCGCTTCGCAAAATAATGCGGCGTTGATTTCACCGTCGTGGTCGCCTGACGGACAATTTTTGACTTTCTCGATTGTTGCCGAAGATAGCGCCAAAATCGTTCCTAACGCGGAAATAGGGCTGATTGGTGTCGACGGTTTGGGTATGCGACGGCTCGCAACAGGCGACGGTGATAAATATTCTCCCGTCTGGGGCGGTGATGGACGCATATACTTTAGTAACCGCACGACTGCGGCGGAGACGATTTGGAGCGTAAAGCCGCACTTGGGCGCGCCGTTTAAATCCTCGCCGTCTGCCATTTCCCCCCAAACGCGCCGCGCCGTTCTTCTTGAAGACAAGGATGTCGAAGAGTGAGTTTTGCGCGCACCGTGCGCGCTGAAGTTGAATGATGACGCCCGAAAATGGGCCACCTAGCCGCATGGAAACACGCGCGGCGACGAGCAAGAATGAGACAAATGACTTTTTCCCACCAACCTTCCCGACTGCAACTGGCCGCCACGATGCTGTGCGCGGCGGGCATGCTCGCGCTGGTGGTGGGGGGCTGTCAGCAGCCCAATACCTCAACGCGCATGGCGCCCGGCTTCGAACAGCCGGTGGTGATCGCCGTCGCGCCGATTCTGAATTTCTCCGGTGAATTTCAATTCGACCCGGTCCGCGCCGCCGATTTGTTGGCGTCGGAGCTGACCTTCGTGGATGGCGTTACCGTCTTGCCTGTAAACCGGGTGATGGCGGTGTTGGCCTCGCAAGGAAAGTACCAGATCGAATCGCCCGAACACGCCGTTGAGATTGCCGACGCCTCCGGCGCGGATGCAATTCTCGTGGCTGGGGTAACGGAATACGACGCTTATACACCGACCGTCGGGTTGGTGATGCAACTGTACGGCGGCAAAGTCCGCTCGGCGGTGTCGACGGTGTCGGCAACGTCGGTTGCGCGACAGGCCCGACCGACGTTGAACGGTCTCGACGTCGGTGATGCGACGCAGCCAACGTCGCAGGTGCAGTTGGTGTTAAACGGATCGCACGATCGGGTCCGGAAATTGGTGGAACAATATGCCGCGCCGCGCACCAGCGACGAGATTCACCTCGGATGGCGGCAATACCTGAAAGTGCAAACCCTTTATCTCCGATTCTGTTGGCATGAGGCAATTGCCGACCTGATGGAACAGGAGCGGGCGCTGCGCAATCTCTCGCTTGCAGCGCGGGCCACGGAGGCGCAACCAAGGTGATAGAAACCATTCGACAACTTTCGCTCGTGAAGGGCGATCAAAAGTACTACTTCCGATATCGCGCCGGCAACGAAGCCGACATGATCGGTGCATTTGCGTCGCTCGCCAGCGATGTGGAAGCCGATTTTGACTGGTTCGATGCCGCGGTATTGAGCTACCAGATGGGGCGTCGCCTCGAAGTGGAAATAGACGAAGCGCAAAATGCATAATTCTCGCATTTCTTATCAGAAATTAGATAAGCAACCGTCGGGATCGGCCCGATACGGATGCTGGAGCCTGCGAACGGAGCAGTTCGCAGCGTGCGGGACGGTTAGACCACCGACTCGCCGTAACCTGGGCTCGGGTTGGGAAGACTGCGGAGCAGGTCTTAGCCAGGTTGAAGTCATAAACCAAGAATGTCGCCGAAGAAGAGTGTCGCGATCATGAGTCAAGAACATCCTCTGGTCACAGAATTCCTTAACTACCTGCGTTTCGAGCGGCACTTTTCTCCGCATACCGGAAAGTGCTACGCCGCCGACCTGCATCAGTTCTCCCAGTTCTTACTGGGCGGCCCCGATGCGGCGATGGACGCCTCGGCACCGGCGGCGCGCACGCACAGCGCTCCGGTTTCGAACGTTAACGCCAACGCCGGCGGCTCTGATGCAACGGTTGCCGTTGCCACGGGCACGACCACGCAGGCCGACGTGTTGCGTCAGAAGCTGCTTGCAGTCGATGCCGCGCAGATTCGCTCGTTTCTCTCGTTCTTAAGCGAACGCGAGTATTCGAAGGCGACGGCGGCCCGCAAACTTGCCACGCTGCGGAGCTTCTTTAAGTTCTGCATGCGACGCGGCTACATCCAGAATAGCCCCGTCGAAACCATCAAAACGCCCAAGCAAGAAAAGCGTCTGCCGCGCTTCCTGGATATCTCGCAAATCCAGAAGCTGCTGACCACGCCCGACGATACCACGCTGCTCGGCGCTCGCGATCGTGCGATGCTCGAAACGCTGTATTCGACCGGCGTTCGCGTTAGCGAATTGGTCGGCCTGAACATCGACGACCTCGATCCGGTGAACGGCCAATTGCGCGTTCGCGGTAAGGGTCGCAAGGAACGCATCACGCCCATCGGTCCGACGGCCGTGACCGCGATCCGACGCTACCTCGATATGCGAAACAAAGACCCGCGCAGTGCCACGTTCGATCCGAACTCGATGTTCGTGAACAAGCACGGCCAGCGCCTCAGTACGCGTAGCGTTCGTCGCAAGCTCGACAAATACTTGTCGGAAGCCGGCCTCGATCCGTCGATCAGCCCGCACACGTTGCGACACACGTTTGCCACGCACATGCTCAACAACGGTGCCGATCTTCGCAGCGTTCAAGAGTTGCTCGGTCACCAGTCGCTCAGCACCACGCAGGTGTACACGCACGTGACGACGTCGCAGCTCAAGAAGGACTACGACGAAAGCCACCCGCGAGCCTAAGCCTGTACGATTCTTGTCCGTGGCAGTAGCCACGAGCAGAACATCTTTTCGCGACACTCTCAACGCCGCGTTTCGCATCAGCGAGACGCGGCGTTTTTTATTTGGACATTCGGATTTCCTCAGAATGGCGAAAGGGATGGAGATTATTTATTGAAATATCGGGATGTAACGATATAATGATATATATGCCGAGGGCGAAACCGCTCAACCTGATTCCGCTCGATGCCTTGGAAGAGGCGGCCGAATGTTTGCGCACGCTTGCCCATCCGCATCGTCTGCGAATGGTGCAGATGTTGCTGCAGCAGGAGCATACGGTCGGGGACTTGGCGACGGCTTGCGATATACAACCACATATGGCGTCGGAACATCTGCGTCTGATGAAGGATCGCGGCTTGCTGGCCAATCGACGGGAAGGGCGGAATACGTTCTACCGTATCGAAGAAGCCGGACTGAAGAGCATCATGGCTTGCGTGGAGAAGCGCTTCGGTTAATTGGCGAGTTGCAACCACCGCAAGGAGAAATGAGATGTCGGTCAACACCGTAATGCCAAAGTCGGCATTTGAAGATTTGCAGTCGAATTCGCAGGCATGTCTGGTGGACGTGCGAACGCCGGTGGAGTTTGACGAAATTCACGCCGACGGCGCGCGATTGATTCCGCTCGATCGTTTTTCCGTCGACCGGCTAAAGGGTGAAGTGGGTGGTATCGCCGGTCGGCGGATTTATTTTATTTGCCGCTCGGGGCAGCGCGCAACGCAGGCGGCCAAGCAATTAACGGCAGCAGGCATTGAAGACGCGCAGGTTATCGTCGGCGGGACGGTCGCGTGGGAACAAGACGGTTTGCCTGTTACGCGCGGCCGCGCCGCCATGTCGCTCGAAAGGCAAGTCCGCATCGCCGCGGGGTCGCTGGTTTTGGTGGGTGTGATTCTGTCGCTAACGGTGCATCCGTGGCTCATCGGCTTGTCGGCGTTTGTCGGCGCAGGCTTGGTTTTTGCCGGCATAACGGACACGTGCGGAATGGGCATGTTGCTCGCGAAGATGCCTTGGAACCAACGGCGCGGTGGTTCGCAGCCGCAATCGTGTAATATTCGATCTGCGTGAATCGTGGATTGAGGTATCCTGATTACTTCCTTATTCGCGGTAGTTCTTATTACAACATTCAAATCCTACGCGGTCGCGGCAGTTTCCAACCGAGCAAAACCGCTTCTCTTTCAGGCAAATACCGTTTTGCCGTAATACATCCGCGTCGCCCAATGTCTATGCTTGCATTCTCGCCGTAATTCCGAGTGAATATTCGTGATGGCCATTCGGGTTCTCCATCTTGCCGACAGTCATATCGGTGCGGATTTGCCGCGTCGGCGGCGACATGCGCGACCGCGGCGGGGCGATGATTTCATTGCGAGTTACCGTCGCGTGCTTCAGTTGGCGTATGAACATCGTGTTGACGCGGTGGTCCATTCGGGCGATGTGTTCGATTCACCAAAGCCGACGACCGACGCGGTATGGGCGGCGACGGAACCGTTGCGAGCGTTGGCCGAAAACGGCATTCCGGTCGTCGTGATTCCGGGCAATCATGAGCGTTCGGTTCTGCCGGAAGCATTGCTGCTGCATCATCCGCTGATTTCCGTTTTGGATCGACCGTGCACGGTTCGGATTGGGACGGACAACGGCGTGCTAGCCGTATCGGGTTTTCCGTATCTGCGGCGACCAACTCGTGCGGAATTTGTGAACGCCATCGAAGCGACGGGTTGGCAAGAACATTCGGCAGACGCGCGCATGTTGGTGACGCATCAGGCATTTGATACAGCCGTTTGCGGTCCACAGCATTATCGATTTCGAAAAGGCGGCGACGATGTGGTGACGCGCGGCGATGTGCCCAGTGCGTTTGACTACGTGGCGGCGGGGCATATTCATCGGCAACAACGGTTGAAGCCGTCGAAGCGATTGCGACCGGAAATCGTTTACGCCGGTTCGCCCGATCGCATCACGTTTGCCGAGATCGATGAGCCGAAGGGCGCTATGTTGGTTTCGTTCGACGGCGGGCATCCGCAGCATCGTTTTATCGAGCACGACGTACGGCCGATGGCGATCTATCCGTTGGCCGTGAGCGGGTGGTCGCGCACGCAACTGCTCGACGCGGTCGAAGCAACGGTGCGCGACGTGCCACAAGGGGCGGTGGCGCAGATTCGATTGACTGGCGTGACGGATCCGCAAGCACTTGTGCGATTGAATCTGCCCGCGCGAGCATTTGCATGGCGCGAAGATGTCATCTTTTCTTACACGGTACGTGGCGTTGAGTTAGCGAAAGACGAGCAACGCAACGCACTGCCGCCTAATGCGTCGTCAAAGGATGGCAAAGGCACGTCCTCATCTGTAACGGTTGGCAGTGGCAAGCTATCGACAGCAGTCGAGATTGAGCGATTACGCCGAACACCGGAGAAAGACGCGGGCATAGGGCTTCTACCCGCAACGCCCGCGACATCAAAGCGATTGCCGGACACGTGCGGAATCTATCTGTTTTATGACGAGAGCGACCGGCTGGTGTATGTGGGGAAGGCGAATAATCTGCGTTCGCGCGTGCAGTCGCACTTTCGCGATTCGGCTGGAAATTTCTTCGCACATTGGACGCGCCAGGTTCGTTCGATTCGCGCCATGCAACTGCCGGATGAACAATCGGCGCTGGCGCTCGAATCGCGCATCATTGAAGTCGCACGTCCGGCGTTTAACATTGCCGGCCGCATTCCCGCCGGCGGCGGAATCACGAAACTTCGAGTTGCCGCCTCCGCGTGGCTGGCAGATTGCAGCATTCCATTTATATTTGCAGGTCTTGAGCGGGCTTGTAGCTCAATTGGTTAGAGCAAGGGACTCATAATCTCTTGGTTCCCGGTTCGAGTCCGGGCAAGCCCAATGCACATTGTGCGGTCGAACATTTGCCGAGATAGCGGGCTTGTGCGGGGCGGCTTTGCTACGCGAAATTCATCAATACCAATGATTGCGATATGACCCCGTCGCTATGACGGTTCAACTTTCGGCGGCACGGTTCGTTCGCGTCATTCAATTGGCTTGCTATCGATTTTTACGTGCGATGCTTTGGCATTTGAGATCGTTACCGTCGATTGATACGGTGTCAGAAACCCTTTCAACTCATTGGCATTCTCAGTAGTGCGCACCAACGCCAATCGGTTTACCGCCGAATTGAAGCCCGTCCATTTCATCGTCGCTGCCTCCTTGTTCTCAAGATTTGGCAACTTGACGGTGCAGCGAATGCGGGATGTCACTGTAGCGACGGGGGATTCGTTTGGCCGGGCGATGTTCTTTCCCGTCGGGGCGATCATCGTTATCTCGCAACTGGGCATTTGCGGCATGCGTTGCGAATCGGACGGATGATTCAGAAACGAGATGTTTGAGTTGGCCCAAACATGAACGAACGGCCTCAGGTGTTCGAACTCTGCCATCGTGATGGTGTTCGATTCAAACGCCGTCATCTCTGACCAAGTCGCCAACAAACGACAGGGATAGTCGATCTGCAACGTTGAACCGTCGGAGCCGCCGCTGATTCGCAATATGGGCTCAATGAACGGATCGACGCCGGACGGCTCGATGGTCGGTTGGCCGCGCAGTAGTACGGCATGGTTACCTCGCGAGGTTAACCGAAGGTGACGCGCGATCGTCCCGTCAGGCTGCTTTAAGCCAAGTTGAAGTTGGCGCGCGAGCGGGCCGAGCGTGCGGTGATCGGTTTGGTGAATCAGCGCGACGGCACTGACCGACGGTGGAACTGTGTAGTATGTTTTTACACTGCCCAGGGATGCAATTGCTTCAACGCGCGCAGATGGGATCGGCCCCGATTCGTGACCGACGACCATGATGCTGCGTACCAATCGTTCGAGCATTTGCGTGGATGAAAGCTGCTCGCCCAATGCTTTGGTTTCGTGCTCGAGCACGTGCTTGTCAGCGTCGAGCTGGATGCAAAGCTGATTACCTTCCCACTGCACAGTGCCGGAATGCACGACAATCGAGTGTGCGCGGGCAAGGGCGGGAAATGCCAAGGCTGCGAAGAGCGTGCATAGTAGGGCGGTTGCATTTCGCACGACGAGAGCATCGGTTCGCGCAAACACTTTGCAATGCTTGGATGGTAACCCTCCTATAACCCCTCCCTGCGAGGGAGGGGGAGTTATCGCAACGCCGCATCTTGCTGCCAATCGATATTTTGAATCGCGCCGCGCAATCATTCGGCAAAGTCCATGTCGATCTCGGTTAAGAACGTGCCGTGGCCCATGTCTTCGCATACCCATAGCAGGTGCCGATAGGGGCCGATCGGTTTATCCGCACGTTCGATGCGCGTGGCATGCACGCCGCCGTCACCAAGCGCTCGCGTATCGACGACGGCGATCAACTCCCAACGATCGCCCTGACCGCCGGCTTTGAAGTCGGCATCTGGCATGTTCTCTTCGTAGCTCCCCCAGACGGAGAAGTACTGCGGGGCGCGATCGGAAACGTGCCACGAATAGGTATCGATGCGTTGGATCTTGCGCGGCTTTTGCAAGTCGAGCGTGAAGCGACCTTCGTTGTCGTACCACACGCTGCGGCGCGTGTCATCGTTGTTTTGCGAAACCTCACCGTCGTTCAGACGCGTGATCTTGCCGTCGACGACGCCCGATTGATGATGGATTTCCAGCTCGGATCGCGGGGCGAAGACTTTGAAATCGAACTCGTCGCCGGAAGCGGCGTCGATATCGTCGTCAGTGCGTGGCTTGGTGGTCGTTAGTTTCGCAAACGATTCGGCGCGGGCAATCGCGACGTGTTCGTTCGGCTTGAGTTCGCCGAAGACGGGCAGCTTGTCGCCAGAATAGCCGTGGCGAACGGCAATCGGCTTGCTATCGGCAAAGTCGTCATAAAGTGAGGCCGCGGCGGTTGCTTGATTGCCTTCCGCGACAGTCATCGCAATCACGCGCACGCGCTCGTCATGCGGCAATGTGATCTCGTCGGCACTGTCGCGCGGCAAAACGTAGTGATACAGGTAGGTGAACCGATACGACTCGTTGCCGTTTGCCGGGTCGTGCCGATGTGTGGCGAACCACGCGATTGCGTCGCGCTTGATAAACGCTGGCAGAATAGAGACAACTTTGCCATCGCAATGGTGATCGTTCTCGCCGAACTTGCGGTCGAACACGCGGTCGTACCATTGGCCGACGAAGCCGGTCCACGATTGGATGCCGATTGTTTGTGGGCGGTCGCCGACCGTAAATGTGGTGTTGACGTCTTCGGTGGCGGCGGCGAGCAAGTGAATCTCGTTGCCCTTGGCGTTGCCGAGATTGATGCGTTGACCCTTGCACGTGACCGCTTGCTTGGCACCCGACGCAGTCGAACCGAGGCGGAAAGCGATGCCGTTGTCTGTTAGGTTGTTCGGTAGCATTTCGGCCGGGTAGGTGCGACCGTGCGCGTCCATGTTGCCGTCGGATCGATCGTTGTCGGTCGAAGCGACGTCGGCATTGAATTCAAGGGCGATTGGCATCCCTGCCTGCGCACCGGAAGTGGCGTCGGACATCTTGCCAAGCTCGAAGGCGAAGGTTCGCATGCCATACGCACCGACGTCGAACTGGAAGGTTTTCCCATCGCCACTTAACGATTCAAGTTTGCGTTCTTGTCCATCGACTTCGTCAACAGCGGCGATCGCGGTCGGGAACGTAATGCGAACGTTCTTCGCAGGCTTTCCAGTTAGCTCTTGTACGCGCACGATAATTCGATCGCTCTCTTCGGCGCGCTTGATGGCTCGGATATCGACTTGGGGCGTGCTGCTATGTGCGAACGCAAACGAGCGGCCCAAGCTGCCGTCGTGTTTGTCGCACCAAAAGCCGCGCAACGGTTGATTGAACCGTCGACCGCGCCATTCGCTATTCGCCGCGCGCCAATCGCCTTGGTGACCGAAGATGGCGTAGTGTATGTCGTGCACGCCCCAATCTTGGCTGTGTTGATCCATGTAGGAGCTTCGCACACCGGGCGTGTAAAGCAGCGTGAGCCGCACTTCGTCGTCGGCGGGCTTGTCGGAGCCGAACTTCGAATCTTCGAGAATCGTGACGCCGTAATCGCCCGATTCATCGGTTAGATCGAACCATTCGTGCGACGGCACTTCGTACTTCTTGGGTTCGTTGTTGCCGCGCTCGATTGTGCCCATGCCCCAGTTGTACGTCGCTTGTTTGTTGCTAACGCTCAAGGGGAAGGCGGCTTTCAATGCACACTTGGTCGATTGCCAATCGATTTCGGCGGCAACTTCAACCAGTTCGCCCGGCTCGTCGCGCAGCAGACGGATGTACTGCGTAACCTTTGAATCGCGTGCCCAACGCGTGACGGCGATGGTCGCGCGGACGGGGCCGTTCTCCACGATGCGGAACGACGGCGCGCCGTCGACTTGGCCGACTGGCGGATTCTTGCGATCTTCCCAATCCATATTCCATGCGGGGTAGTGTCGCGGTCGCTCGTAAGTGAATTGCAGCGTGGCCGGTTTGGAGAGAATGTTGCGGTTGTTCTTCTTGTCGACGATTTCGGTGATGTCGCCAGCCTCATTCAAACGCACGCGGTAGGCTGCATTTTCCAGAAGACGATCTTCCGCGCGCGGGCCGCGATCGCCCTTGAAGCCTTTGTCCGTCGGACGTACGTCGTACACGGCGAACCCGTTGGCGGGCATCGATGCCATAAAGATGAAGTGCATTTCGTTGCTGTCGCGCGATACGACCTGCGACGGTACCTCGCGATTTTGATGGTCGAACACGCGGATAGATGCGCTACCGGTGTTGGGCATGCTGGCTTCCACGACATCGGTGCGTTCGGTATCGAGGGGGTTAAAGACGACGAGGGGGCGACCTTCGACTTGCGTATCGAGTTGCGACGACACGCGGCCGACAGCATGCGTGAGTACGTGCGCGAATTGGTTGAGCGCGATGACGTCGTCATTCCACGAGTAACGGTAGGCTCGTGGGATACTGGTGCCGGGCAGGATGTCGTGCATTTGGTTGGCCAACAGCCGCACCCATGCGCGTTCGAGTTTGTCGCGCGGGTATTCCATCTGGCCGAGGGCGTAACCGATGCTGGCGGCGCGCTCGGCGGCGTCGGCAAGCTGTTCGGCCTTGCGATTCCAACGCTTCATGTAGCTTTGAGACGTCAGCGTACCGGCCGAGTGCTCAGTGAGCAGCATATCGCCTTTGTATCGCGGCAGTTTCGTGCGAATGCCGGGCGTGATGTCTTGGAACAATTCTTCGGACGTCGCGAGTTTGACATCCATCTTTCGATCCGACGCTTTACCGCTGGCGATGTAGTTCTTGACGTCTTCTTCGCGCGGCGCTCCGCCGATGTCACCAACGCCGTAATAGTGATAGTCGGCCCACATGCCGTAGAGGTTGCCGTGTTGATCGACGCGACCGAGCCATTCGGCATTCTGATCGACGCGGCCTTTGATCGCGCCGACGTACGGACCGGGGTCGAGCGCGGCCATCACGCTGTTACCGTCCGGTCCTTCCCAAACACCAACGGGAAAGGGAATGCCGACGGCCGAACCCCACGTGAGCTTTTGCGTGGAAAAGCCAAGCAATCCGCAATGGCCCCAGATCGACGGCATCGATGCGGGAAAGCCAAAGCAATCGGGCAACATGTAGTCATTGCTGACCTTGCCGAATTCGCGTTTGAAGTAGAGATTGCCGTACAAAACTTGTCGAATAATCGACTCGGGCGAGGGCACGTTGACATCGCCTTCGTCAACGCTGGATCCCGAGACGTACCAACGACCGTCGGCGATGTATTGCTTTAGTCGCTCGTAGCGCTCGGGGTAGTACTCCTTCATCATCTCGTAGCGCACCGAGCCGGTGAAGTTGAAAACGTACTCGGGATACTTCTCGAACAAGGCGAAGTTATCGTCGAGCGTGTTGCGCACGTAATCGTCGATCGTCTTGACGAAGTCCCACCGCCACTGCGTATCGAGGTGGGCGTACCCGACGCAGTAGAGCGCCTTGTTCTCGGCGTCGGCGATATCGCTGCGGTCGTGACCCTCGCGCGAAAGTTTTTGGGCGGCGTTTTCACCACCGTCGTCGGCAAAGGTGAATGGCGCGACGGAACAGATAAATAGGGCGGCGACAAGGATACGTCTCACGTGCATAGGATCGGGCCTTGTGGTTGGGCGCGGACGAGCAAGGTCCACGGCGAATCGGAAATACGGCATCAGTAAGGAGATATCCGCAATTGACTCAAAGAGTCGGTCGCGGAGGCATGAAGCGGATTTTGGCTGTCTGAAACCGGCAAGGCAATCACGGTGGGCCATTTCGGATGCGAATGGTGCAATTTGGAAATGAATGGTGCAATTTGCCTACCGAAAATGGGCAGGGCCTGCGCGGTTGGCGAGGGCCGCGTTTTCCATTTCCTTTAAAACACAAATCACAGGCTTCGTTGTGGATTTGAAGAATTCCGCAATCGGCAAAGCGAGTGGCCCGAGAATTGCACCTTTCGTTCCAATGATCATGGCAACGAAACCTTCCGAACATATCTCGCTCGAACTTCAACCCGATTGGCACGCCTCAAACAGCGAGGCCTCAGGGAAGTTTGGCAGCATGAATCCGCATTTTCCGCTCTATAATCGCGGAATGGTCGCTTCCTGCTTCGAAGACATGAAACGGTATGTTGATTTCTCCGCCACGGACGCCGAACTGCTTGCCGGGTTGGCCGAACCCCTAGCGGAGCGGATTCCGGCGCTCGTTGCGGAATTTTACGCCATCCTGCAACGCGACCCGCGTGCAATGGCGGTATTCGGCGGTGACACCGACCAGATCGACCGCCTACGCGAGTCGCTGGGCGCGTGGTTCAGCCGGTTGCTCGGCGGCGAATATGGCGATGCCTATTACCAAAAGAGCCTCGACATCGGTCATACCCATGTACGCGTGAATTTGCCGCAGTATCTCATGTTTACCGCGATGAACGTCGTTCGGCGGTCGTTGCTACGCGAGGTCGACGGGCTCGATTTGCATAATGGCGCGGCATATCGGGCGGCGTTGGAGAAAATCCTCGATCTCGAACTGGCGATCATGAATCAGTCCTATCACGAGGATCTGATGGAGCGATTGCAAACGCTTGAATCCGTTCGCTTCGAGAAGCGACTGGACGAGGCACGGCATCTCGCGAGCTTGGGTGAACTGGCCGCGTCGGTCGCGCATGAAATCAAGAATCCATTGGCCGGCATCAGCGGCGCTTTGCAAGTCATTCGCCACGGTTTGGCCGAAACGCATCCGCACCGCGAAGTGATGGACGAGGCACTCAAGCAAATCAACCGTCTCGATGCCGCAGTGAAAGACCTGTTGATTTACGCGCGTCCTAAGCCGCCAAAGCGCGGGCCGCTCGATCTAGTGAGTCTCGTTCAGCGCGTCATCATGATCGTGCGGCGCGAATCGGGATTGGGGCAGGTCAAGATAACCGTCGATGCAGAGCACGACTCGATCGAGATGATCGGCGACGAAGCGCAACTGCAACAAGTCTTAATGAACGTCATCATCAACGCCGCGCATGCGTGCGGCCGCAAAGGCACCGTGCAATGTCGCATCCAACGCATGGGTGCCGGCGCGCGCCTCGCAATTGTCGACGATGGCGTCGGCATCGATCCGGACGTGCTGCCGCGCGTATGGGAACCGTTCTTTACCACCAAGGCAAAAGGAACGGGGCTGGGGCTTTCGATTTGTCACCGAATCATCACGGCTCACGGCGGCACGATTGCGCTCGACAGTAAACCGAACGAAGGAACGCAGGTAACGATCGAATTTGGCGACCGCAAGAGCGGCAGTGCCGAAAGCGAAGAGGCAACATCATGAGTACGCCACGCATTCTAATCATCGAAGACGAAAAACTGATTCGTTGGTCGCTACGACAGCGTTTTGAGGATGAAGGCTACAGCGTCGACGAAGCGGAAAACGGGCCGGAAGGTTTGGAAAAACTCGAATCCGGCGTGTTCGACCTCGTGATGCTCGATTACAAACTGCCGGGAATGACCGGTCTGGAAGTGCTGCGTCAGATTCGCGCCGGCGATGAAGACATCGTCGTGTTGATGATGACGGCGTATAGCAACGTCGAAGACGCCGTCGAAGCGATGCGGCTTGGTGCGTTCGACTACGTTAGCAAGCCGTTCAACATGGACGAGCTCATGTTGACAGTGGCGAAGGCGCTGGAAACCACGCGGCTAAAGCGCGAGGTACGCGACTTTCGAGCGCAGATGAAAAAGGAATTCGGCTTCGACCGCATCCTTGGCAATTGCCCGCAAATCGTGCGGTTGTTTGGAATGATTCAGGATGTGGCCGAGAGCGGTGCGTCCACGGTTTTCCTGCGCGGTGAAAGCGGCACAGGTAAGGATTTGGTGGCGAAGGCGATTCATTACAACTCGGACCGCGCGAATCGACCGTTCATGAACATCACGTGTACGGCCATTAGCGAAGCGCTGCTCGAAAGCGAACTGTTCGGCCACGAACGCGGTGCGTTTACCGACGCGAAGCAACAGAAAAAGGGCCTGTTTGAACTGGCGGATCACGGAACGGTCTTTCTCGATGAAGTGGGCGACATGCCGCTAAATTTGCAAGCGAAGTTGCTGCGCTTCTTAGAAGAAAAGACGTTTCGACGCGTCGGCGGTGTGAAAGATATCGCCGTGGACGCGCGCATTATCGCCGCCACCAATCGCGATTTGGAAAAACTTATTGCCGAAGGGCAGTTTCGCGAAGACCTGTACTATCGCATCAACATCATTCCGATCGAGCTGCCGCCGTTGCGCGAGCGGGGCGATGATATCCGCATCATTGCGGAGTTTTTCGTCGATCAATTCGCGACCGAGTTTCGCCGCGGACCGCGACAAATCTCGGAAGCGGGCGTGAAGAAGCTGTTGGACTACAGTTGGCCGGGCAACGTGCGCGAACTGCGAAACACGATCGAACGGGCGGTGCTGTTCTGTAAGAATGGAACGATCGAAGCAACCGACCTAACGATCGGGCCGTCGGTCTCGTCACGACCGACGTTGGTGCCGACGGATATACCGTCGGACGGCATCAGCATTCAGGACATCGAAGAACGCTTGGTGCGCAAGGCCTTAGAACAAACCGACAACAACCAAACCCGCGCCGCCAAGCTGTTACGCCTGTCGCGCGATCAGCTTCGCTATCGCATGGAGCGCTACGGTATGCTCTGAAGGGCAGGGAAGGGGAAGGGCGAGCGGGAGCGGACGGTGAATTAGACCGATTAATGGGGTGTGGACCCTCGCGATGATTTTGTGCTGGGGTTTCGGCGGTCGGTGTTGTGTTGTCGGATGTCGGGCGCTGGTTGTCGGGTGCCGGTTTTCAGTTGCCTGATTTCGGGTGCCACGCTTGCCCTTCAAGGCAAGCGTGCCGGGCGCTCGGTGACTCGCGTCTGAACACGCGATCCCAATTGCGCGGGTGTCGCGGGTTGGTACTCCAATCTGGGGTTCGATTATTAACGGTAGCTGAGTAGGGAAGGCACACGCGCCGCGAATGATTCGCGACCCCACGTCGGAGTATCGACATGGGCCGCTCGGTCGCCATTTTTTTGTTATCATAAAAAAAATGTATAGAGTCATGATAAGGAAAATTGGTGCTCCACTTGTGAGGCCGCGACAATACTTGATTGTAGGTGTCTGTTTTGTGGCCTTAGGTGTTCTGCTGAATTTAGTTTGGTTTTATTTAGAGTACACGAGTGTGTTTTCAGGTGTACCTCTTACTTGGATGTCTCCCGCTTTGTACTTCGGCGGCATCGTAATCCTCTGGATGGCCGGAATTCAAGTAAAGAACACCATTAGTAACATAAATATTTATAAGAAACTCGTCATATGTCTATGGGTTGCCACTATTTTTTTATGTTTCTTGGCATTACTTCAGTTGGTTTGTAGCGTGACCTGCGTAGGAGATGGGGATCGTTACCTGTTCGGGATTGTTCAAGGCCGTGGCTTGATAGTTGCGATAGATTTGCATCCGACCGACCACGCTTCGGCGTGGTCTTACGAGTACATTGAGGGGCCGAACTTCGGAGGATCATCTGAATTCAGTCGTTTTTATCGTTATGGGCTCCATAAGGGTTATCCAGTCTCTTACCTATGGTTATCTTGCTTCCCGGGAGTCATTTATCTAGGGGCGGTACTTGCTTTGGTAAAGAGAAAGGTCTTTTTCCTAGAAGGTGATTGGTGCCCGCGATGTCGTTATTCCATTTTTGGGAATACTTCGGGTGTTTGTCCGGAATGCGGAGTTTCGATCAAGAACAAGTCGGATGTGTGTGAATAAGACCCTTGTGTGTGGCTGCCATGCCGACCAAACCGTCGTGTGCTAATGCGTCTATGTATCGTTAGTTACGTCGGGCTCACATGATCGCGAGACCGAGTCGAAGGCCGGCATGCTCATCACGCAAGATGCACAATCTCAGAAATTGGGTTCAACGGATTCGTGTGGGGTATCAGGAGGAGTTATTATTGAGAATCGGTGAATTCTTATGTGAATAGCATGCCGACCTTCGTATTCGTTAAGCGCTCGAATGATCCCGCGCGAGGTTGCCTGTCTAATAAATGATACATAGCATCGGTTGGGTCGGCATGGAACCCGCTTTGTAAATTAACGAATGCGCGTGAGGTGATCGTGATCGTGTGTCGACCATCATCGCCTATGTCTCGGTGGGTCGAGTACGACTCACCCTACACCGTCGTCCTTCGCATCAACGATGCTTACCACGTCTCGATTACATCACCACTCGCGCTTAAGGGCGCTTCACATACGTCATCACGCTACAAATACGTCACCACACTAAATAAACGTCACCGCGCTACACATACTGCTGCAGCGTCTTCATGTAGTTCGCGCGCTCGAATGCTGCCGGGTCGGGGCAGGCGCGTTGGCTTAGGCTGCCTTTCATTTGCTCGATGGATTCGTATTCGTTTTCTTCCATCCACTGCCGCAGGTCGGTCAGCACATCGTGCACGACGCGGCAGCCGCCCTTGAGCAGGGCCGAACACATCTGCGTGATATCGGCGCCGGCCATCACCAGCTTCAACACGTCGGTCGCCGTATGCACGCCCGATGTTGCGGCCAAACTCAGGCCAAGGCGCCCGTAGAGAATCGCGATCCACCGCATGGGCAATCGCGACTCGGGCGAATCGGACAACACCAGGTTGGGGCCGACCGTCAGATCGTCAAGATTGATATCGGGTTGATAGAAACGGTTGAACAGCACCAAGCCATCGGCCCCGTTTTCGTCGAGCCGTTGCGCGACATGGGGCAGGCAACTAAAATATGGGCCGATCTTCACCGCCAGCGGAATACTAACGGCCGATTTCACTTCGCGCAGGATGTCGACATAGCGTTGCTCGACTTGTGCGCTGGACGTGTCGAATTCCGCCGCGACGTAATAGATGTTCAACTCCAATGCGTCGGCACCGGCCTGTTCGATTTCGCGTGCGTATTGCGTCCAACCGCCCATGGCCGAGCCGTTGAAGCTGGCGATGATCGGGATACCGACGGACCGCTTCGCGTTTTGAATATGGTTCAGGTAGTCGTCGGGCCCAAGCCGAAAATCGCCGACGTGCGGAAAGTAAGAGAGCGATTCGGCGAAGCTTTCGGTTCCGTGGTCCAAATGATGATCGAGTTCGAACGCGTCGTGCCGCAGTTGCTCTTCAAAGAGCGACGGCAACACGACCGCGGCGGCACCGGCGTCTTCCAGTTGGCGGATCGTGCTAAGGTCGGACGTCATCGGGCCCGCCGACGGCACGATTGGATTGGCCAGATTCATTCCAAGATAGCGAGTGGATAGGTTCATTGCAGTTTCCTTATGGCAGTGCTATACCGTCGCGGGCTGTACGGCGGGTTCGGCTTCCACGGTTTGTTGTTTGCTCATGCGTTCGTAATGTTCGAAGCGATTGCGAGCATCCTGTTGGCTGTCGCGCATCAACTGGGCGGCGCGCTGCGGTTGCGATTTGGTCAGCATCTTGAATCGATTCTGACGATAGGCGAACTCTTTGAACGGCAGTCGCGGAGCTTTCGAATCCAACTGCAACGGTTGTTCACCGCGGCGCGGATCGAAACGCAGCAGCGGGAAGTGGCCCGAATCGACTGCACGTCTTTGCATGTCGAGACCGGTTCGGATGTTGATGCCGTGCGCGATGCAATGGCTATAGGCGATGATGAGCGACGGCCCGTTGTACGATTCGGCTTCGATGAACGCGCGAATCGTCTGGTTGTCGCTCGCGCCCATGGCGACGGTCGCGACGTACACGTGGCCGTAGCTCATGGCGATGCTGGGCAAGTCTTTCTTGCCGAGCGGCTTGCCGGCAGCGGCGAACTTGGCAACGGCGGCGCGCGGCGTGGACTTGGAGCATTGGCCGCCGGTGTTCGAATACACTTCGGTATCGAGCACGAGCACGTTGACGTTCTTACCCGACGCCAAGACGTGATCCAACCCGCCGAAGCCGATGTCGTAGGCCCAACCGTCACCGCCGATGATCCAGATACTCTTATTGACGAACGCGTCAGCCGCTGCGGACAGTTGCTCGGCAACAGGGTGGTCGAGATTGCCGAGTTTGGTTCGCAGTTCGGCGACGCGGGCGCGTTGGTTTTCGATATCGGCAGCGTCGGCTTGATTTGCATCGAGGATGTCCGTCACGAGGCCCTCGCCGACTTCGGTCTTAATGCTTTGGAGCCATTCGCGCGCTTGTTCTGCTTGCTTGTCGACCGACAAGCGATAGCCGAGACCGAATTCCGCGTTGTCTTCAAACAGCGAGTTACACCAGGCCGGGCCACGTCCATTGCGATCGACTGCCCACGGCGTGGTTGGCAGGTTACCGCCGTAGATCGACGAGCAACCGGTGGCGTTTGCGATGAGGGCGCGATCACCGAATAGCTGCGAAATGAGTTTCACGTAAGGCGTTTCGCCACAGCCCGAGCAGGCTCCCGAGAACTCGAAGAGCGGTTCGATGTACTGCGAGCCTTTCACCGAATCGATCTTCAACAATTCGCGATCGACTTCGGGCAGCGTTTCGAAAAAGCTGTAACAGTCGCGTTCGGTTTCGCGCAACGGCGCTTGCGGAGCCATGTTGATGGCTTTCAGTCGCGCTTCGCTCTTGTTCTTGGCGGGGCATGCTTCCACGCAGATGCCGCAGCCGGTGCAGTCTTCGGGCGCAACCTGCACGGTCATCATCATGCCGTCGAATTCCTTGCCGCGTGTCTTGATCGACTTAAACGTTTCCGGGGCGCCGTCGAGGGCGGTGCCGTCGTAAGCTTTCAACCGAATCGACGCGTGCGGACAAACGAAGGCACACTTGCCGCATTGAATGCACACTTCGGGATCCCACACGGGGATTTCTGCCGCGATGCTGCGTTTTTCCCACTTGGCCGTTGCCGTTGGGAACGTGCCATCGACGGGCAATGCGCTGACCGGCAATTCATCGCCGCGACCGGCGATCATGCTGCCGAGCACGTCGCGCACAAATCCGGGGGCGTCGCCTGCGACCGGCAGCGGCACGGTACGTGCGCCGTCGGCTTTGGCGGGCAGTTTGATTTCGTGCAGGTTGGCGATGGACGCATCGACTGCCGCGCAGTTTTGTTGAACGATCTCTGCGCCTTTGGCGCTGTAGCTTTTTTCAATCGACTTCTTAATGCGGGCGATCGCTTCATCGCGCGGCATGATGTCGGAGATACCAAAGAAACAGGTCTGCATGATCGTGTTGATGCGACCGCCCAACCCGCAATCGCGCGCGACGGTGAGCGCATCGATGACAAAGAGCTTAATCTTCTTGTCGATCATCTCTTGCTGTACCGACCGTGGAATGCGATTCCAGGTGTCTTCCGGGCTGTACGGGCTGTTGATCAATACGGTTGCACCGTTCGCGGCGCGGCCGAGTACGTCGTATCGCTCGATGAACAACCATTGATGGCAACCGACGAAGTTGGCGCGATCGATTTGATAGGTCGAGCGAATCTCGCGCGGGCCGAAGCGCAGGTGAGAGACCGTCACAGAGCCGGACTTCTTGCTGTCGTAAACGAAATAGCCTTGGGCGTAGCGTTCGGTAACGTCGCCAATGATTTTGATCGAGTTCTTGTTGGCGCCGACCGTTCCGTCGGAACCAAGGCCGAAGAAGACGGCGTTGAACACGTCGGAGTCTTCGGTGGTCCATGCCGGGTCGAAGTCGAGGCTGCGATGGGTAACGTCGTCGTTGATGCCCACGGTAAAGTGATTCTTGGGCTGTTCGACGGCCAGTTCGTTGAATACGCGCTTGACCATTGCGGGCGTGAATTCTTTGGACGACAGACCGTAGCGACCACCGATGACGCGCGGCAGTTGTTTCGTTTTAAGGGTGTTGCTCGAATACGCTTCGATCAGTGCGTTTTGCACGTCTTTGTAAAGCGGTTCGCCATCGGCGCCGGGTTCTTTGGTGCGGTCTAGCACGGCAATCGAGCGCGTCGATTCGGGGATCGCCGCGAGCAAGTGTGCCGCCGAGAACGGTCGGTAGAGCCGTACCTTGATGAGGCCGACGTTTTCGCCGGCGGCGTTGAGGGCGTCGACCGTTTCGTGTGCGGTTTCAGCACCGGAGCCCATCATGATGACGACGCGTTCGGCATCGGGCGCGCCGATGTAATCGAACAAGCGATATTGCCGACCGGTCAGCTCGGCGAAGCGCGCCATGGCCGATTCGACGATGGCCGGGCAGCGGTCGTAGTAACCGTTGCAGGCTTCGCGTGCTTGGAAGAAGACATCGGGGTTTTGCGCCGTGCCGCGAAGCACGGGGCGGTTCGGGTCTAGCGCGCGACTGCGATGGGCTTGAATGTGTTCGAGCGCCAGCATCGTCCGCACATCTTCGGCGGTGAGTTGCTCGATCCGCATGATTTCGTGCGATGTGCGGAAGCCGTCGAAGAAGTGTAGGAACGGGATGCGCGATTCGAGCGATGCCGCCGTCGAGATCAGAGCGAAGTCCATCGTTTCCTGTACGCTGCCCGCACACAACATGCCCCAACCTGTCGCGCGGCAGGCCATCACGTCGCTATGGTCACCGAAGATGCTCAACGCATGCGTCGCCACAGTGCGCGCGGCCACGTGAAAAACGGCTGGCGTCAGTTCACCGGCGATCTTGTACATGTTGGGAATCATCAGCAGCAGGCCTTGCGACGCAGTGAAGGTTGTCGTCAGTGAGCCGGTTTGCAGTGCGCCATGAACGGCACCGGCGGCGCCGCCTTCGCTCTGCATCTCTGCGATGCTTGGAATCGTGCCCCACGCATTGGGTCGGCCTTCGACGGCCCACTGGTCGGCCCATTCGCCCATGGGGGACGACGGCGTTATCGGATAGATGGCGATGACTTCGTTGGCGAGGTAAGCCACATGAGCGGCTGCTTGGTTTCCGTCCGCCATCACTTTTTGTCGCGTTTGCATCTGCTTGCTCTCCTGGCAGGGTTGCCGGCGTTTCGTCGAAGCCGGATGTAGGCCTGGAATGTGTTTCGCAACTGCACGTAGCAAACGGCGGGCCAATGGATAATCGGGCGTGGGCGGCGGACTGCGGGTACACGTTGGCCCGTGCTGCGGATTTGTATGCGAGCCATCGCGGAAAACCCCGCAGCGGCAACGGGCGCGTAGGGCGCGGCGACGATATTAATGAGGCTACGACCGCAAAAAGCCGCATGAGCCTTGCTAATGTGCGTGGCACGACACGTGCAATAAATCTCTTTGGGAGGCGGTGGATCAGCCGTTCCGCACGGAGGAATTGACCATGATGCTCGGCAACCTTGCACAACCTTACGTGATTTCGATCGGCCCGGACGATTCGATCGACAAGGCCATTTCGCTAATGGAAGAACACGAGATACGTCACCTGCCAGTCGTTGAAGCGGGGCGGGCTGTGGGCATGGTCTCCGACCGCGACGTGTTGCTGGCTGTCGGATGGAAGCTGGAGGTCGAGCGCGAAGCGCTCAGCGATCATGAGATTGTCGGTCCGCGGACGGTTCGCGAAATCATGTCCAGCCCTGCGTTGTATCTCGACCCGAAGGCGTCTCCTGCCGACGCCGCGCGCATGATGGTCGAAGGGCGATTCCACGCCTTGCTTGTGATTCGCGATGCGACGGTGCTCGGCGTGGTGACGAGCACGGATCTCTTACGGTTGTTTTCGTCGTACGATCATGAGTTGTTGGATCAACCGATCAAGGATCGGATGCGCGCCAACGTGAAGACAATCGCACCGAGCGACGCGCTGTTTGAAGCGTCTCGACTGTTTAAGGACTCCGCGATTCACCATTTGCCGGTGGTGGCCGGCGATCAACTGCTCGGCATTTTGACCGACCGGGATTTGCGGCGTGCCTGCGGCGAAGATTCGGTCAGCGACGAATTGGCCGAACACGATGGGCACGTTTTCTTCGGCACGACGAAGGTGTTGGAAGTGATGTCGCATTCGGTCAAAACGTTAGAAGAAAACGCAACGATGCGCGACGCGTGTCGACTGATGTCCACGCATCACATCGGGTGTGTGCCGATCGTCGACCAGGACGCACTCGTCGGCATTGTCACGGACTCGGACTGTCTGCGACTGGCGACCGAGATCGAACGGTCAACGAATATTTGAACAATTGAATATAGCTGCCTTTCGAGACACGACCGACAGCACGGGATGGCGTGGCGGTCGTGTCTCTTGTTAATTACGAAGTTGCTCTAAATGAACTGGCATGAGCGCTCTTCAGGCTATTGAGGTGGTCTCGCCTAACGGAAATGATTGCTGCAAGCGTTCTTAGGGCGCATGTAGTTAGCCGAGACAATGTATCCGTACTGTATCCCGGAAAGATGAAGAGAGAGTGAATCCTATCGTCCTTAACAGGACGAAGTATTGCGATGCTGCACCTTTCATCCACCGTTGAAACGGTGGGCTATTATCATTCGATCCCTACCGTGATCGTGAAGCCGTTTGAGTCGCGGTGTATGGGTTCATGAAGCATGATTGTGGAATCCTTCGCACGGTGTGCGAATTTATGGCGAATTCGAATAGGCGAATGTCGTCAGGATTCACTCTTAATATCGAGGGATGCATCGCCAATCGGCACGATTATTGCACTAACTAATCTCGAGGTAATGGCAAAGAATGTACGAGCAACAAATCGACGGCGAGTGTCGCATCGACGGGATGGAACGAGACCTCTTGTGTCCTTGAAAGGCCAGTCGATTCGTATTTTGTTCGACGCGATTTCGCCTTAAAATTTGGGAATAAGATTCCGAAGTCATCGCGGTCGGCAGACTGCGGAAGTTGGGTAGCAAAGGGAATTGATGATTCAGCAACATACCAATACGCCGGTGTATGAAGCCGATGTGGGCAAGCTTCAACGCAACAGCCCACCCACACGCACGGCCCCGCAAGCGGAGCCCTCTGCGGCAGACGACGCAAAACGCCGACCGCAACGACGGCGGCATCCGTTGATTCGTTTGTTCGGCAGTGTACGCTTCGGCATCGCGTTGATGGCGATCATTCTGGTATACGCATCATTGGCGTCGGCCCTTCCACAAGTTCGCGGTGCGCTCGAAATGACGGAGATGCAAATCTTTCGTCATTGGATTTTCGTCGCGCTGTGCGTACTGCTGGCCATTTCGCTAACCGTCGCAACGATTACGCGGATCAAGTTTAACTGGATCAACGCGGGCGTTTTAACAGTACATACCGGCTTGTTGCTGCTAATCGGCGGGTCCATCTATTACTTCGGCACCAAAATCGAAGGCGATGTCGTGTTACGATCGCCGCGCGTGGAAGTGGTGGCGAATATCAGCGGCGACGAACGCGTGATCGCTGCGATACTGGCCGACACGGAATCGACGTGGCAAACATTCATGCCCGCGTTCGGCGGCGATGTGTCGCTGTCGGTTACGTCAGCAGAGCATGACGACACCGGTGCCCTGCAGCGTTGCGCGATCGAAGCTCGCATGGGCAACGGCGCGGTGCAGCCGATTGAGCTAACGGCCAACGGTGAAGCGGCGTCGTTGGATGGCGACCGTCTGCAGGCACGATTGGTCGCGTATCCGGCGGTCGATCAATTCTACGATAACGAAACGCCAACGCTTTACGTGCGCGAAGCGGGTAGTAGCGAAGCGGTCGACTTACCGGTGCACGGGTTACCGATTTATCGCGAGCGCTATCTCGACGAAGGTTACGATCTGCAGGATCGCGATGGGGACGTTGTGCCGTCAAAGCGAAGCAGCCCGCACGTCGCGTTGGCTGGCTTCGAGATTCCGACGAAGGGGCTCGAACATTGGTGTTTGCCGATCAAGCTGAGCGACGAGCGTCTGCCATTTGATATGACGATCACCGGTTTTGTGCCGTACATCGCCGACATGAAGAAAGTGGCCGTCGGCGGCGGCAATGAAGACAATCCCGCGATCAATCTGGAACTATCCGCAGGCGGCATGAGCCGCGTGTTTTCGCTATTTGCCAACAGCCCGAAAGATTCGCTGATTCCCTCGTCGATTCCAATCGAGTTTCGCGTTGTCGACAGTGTGGCCGAGCGCGAAGCGCTGTTTGCCAACCTCGTCGGCCCGCACGAACTTACGGTCGAAGTGAAAGAACCGCCGGCGAAGAAAACGTTTGCGATTCGCGCGGGCGACGTTCTTCCCATCGACGGTACGTCGTATCAACTCACGATCAAGAACGTCATGCCCAGTTGGCCGCTGATGACGCCGGGGTTTGAAAACGCCGTTTCGCCGATGGCGTCGGTCGATGTGACCAACGGCGAGTTGAATTACAACCGCACCGTGATTCAACGCTTTCCGCATTTGTCGCAAGACATCGACGAAGCGGGCGTGCGACATCGCGAAGGGCCGTACGACCCTAATTTGGTGTTGAATTATCGTTCGTCGGCCAATGGTTGGATGATGGTCGTTGCCGTGCCCGACGAACCGGCGATGCTTGGCGTGTTTGACGCCACGGGTCGCGTGCATCGATTCGAGTTGCCGGTGGGCCAAACGCAGACGATTACGGTCGGTCTCACGCAATTGGACCTTAGGTTGGCCGACTACTTCCCCAAGGGCCGCTACATGCAAACGCCGGTGATCGAACCGTTAGAGCGACGGCGACCGAACATCGCGGCGCGCTCGATGTCATCGATTCGTATCGCGTTTACCGGCAGGGGTGAACTCGACGGTTGGCAGGAATCGCGTTGGTGTTTGTTTAGCCAATATCCGCATGTCGATGCGCGACCGATGAGTTTTGCGACGCCCGACGGTCGCAATTGGGAATTGATCTACTCGCGTTTGGCACACGATTTGGGCGTGGATATCGCCGCGCGGAAGTTGAGCGTGACGTATTTCCCGGGTCGGCAAAACGTGGAAAGTTGGCGTAGCGATTTTGTCGTTATGGATGGCCCGAACGCCGAGCCCAATCCGGGTATGGTGTACACCAACGAAACGTGTAAGGCGGGGGCGTGGACGCTCTTTCAGAGCGGCGCCGCTAAAGATAACTGGAGCTACACGATTCTGGGGGTTGGCAATCGTAACGGCATCATTCCGATGGTCTTGGGTTGCGTGCTGATCACGATCGGTTGTTGGTACGCGTTCTACGTGAAGCCGATTTTGAAGAAACGTCGGCAAACCGCGGCGGCCTGAAATAATTCGATGTGCTGAAGTCATGATGATAAAGCAGTATCACGATCCGAAGAGACGAATTCCGATGATCCAATCACGTTTGATGATTCCGATGTTTTTCGTGTTGGCCGTACCGAGCCTTTTCGCTGCCGACGACGAGCCCTTTGCCGCCTCGCAACGGGCGATTGCGCTCGACGCGCAAATCGACTGGCAGCAAGCGCGATTGATCGCCGTGCAAGATGGCGGTCGCTACAAAACGCTGGACTCGTTTGCGCGCGAATCGATGACGGCGATGTACGGCAAAGAGCATCTGCCCGGCCTTTCGCCGATGGCGTCGTTGATGGAGTGGCTCTTCAATCGCGAAGCCTATGCCGATACGCCGGTCATTCGCCTGAAAGACAAGGGCGCGCGCATTCACTTGTCGGCCCATATGACCGAAGTGCGTCGGCAACGCATTCAAAAGACGGGCTATATGACGTTGCGCGAGCTGAGCGACCCGACGGTCGAAGATCGCGTTGCCGAACTCGAACCGCGCGCCGTGATGGTGACGGCCATGCGCCGCGTGCGCAACGCCGAGGCCGTGGCGAAGTTTCTCGACCGCATCATGCGCATCGTGCCGCAACCTGGGGGCGATGCATCGGCACCTTGGTACACGCCCGACGAATTGAAGGCCAACCTGCCGCCGGAGTATGTCGATGACGACACGCTACGGCGACAAGTGCGACCGATCGAAGGCGTTTCGACGGAGCAGGCGCTGGCCGTGATGCTTCCGTGGGCGCGGTTGGGTTTGGGTTGGCAGAATGGTGATGCCGGGCAAGTGCAAATTGGGATTGACGATTTGGCGACGGCGCTGCCGACGTTGGCGGATGCGGATGTGTATCCCAGCGCCGCTCAGCGCGCCGCTGAAGCACAGTATTACGCGTGGGGCAAGTTCACGTGGGGCTATTGGTTCTACCTGCTCGGTGCGCTGATCGGTGTGATGGCGTTCGTGACCAAATGGCGATGGCCGTGGGTGGCGTCGATGGTGTTGCTAATTGTTGCGATGGGCGTGCACGGGTACGGCATTGGCTTGCGCTGGCAGATACTCGGGCGCATACCGGTCGCCAATATGTTCGAGGCCGTGGTCGGTGCAGCTTGGATCGGAATCGCCATCGGCTTTCTCGCCGAGCTGCGATATAAGTCGCGATTATTTGTGATCGGTTGTCACGTTACAGGATTCAAGGCCCTGATTCTTGCCGGTTATGTTATCCCTGGTGGTGGCACGCTTACCAGCATTATGGGTATTCTCGACGATGTCATGTTGCGGATTCACACAGTATTGATCATCGCCAGCTACGCACTAATATTTAAGGCCTCTGTCATCGCCGTGATTTATCTATTCGGCTATTACTTCACACAAGCGCCGGCCCGCTCGGCCGAGGCCGGTTTGATTGTCACAACGGGCGGCGTCGTCTTATGGTTGCTGGCGAGTTTCGCATTCGAATCTAATGCCGCCGCTGAAATCACCAAGCGCGCGTTCATCGCACCGTCGTTTGCCTATGCCGCCGCCGCGGCGGTCTTCACGCTTTTGATGATGTTGCGGCGCGGCGCGAGCGGCACGGCGCTGACGGCGATGTCGGTGGCAACGCTCGTGTTCGCGACGGTCGCGATCGGCAATTTGGGATTCGTGCGCGGCATGAGTTTGGCGTTCACATTCGGCGGCGCGACGTGGGTCATGGCGACGGGCATCGGGTTGGTGATTCAACGACGCGGCTTGTTCGCCGCAGCGCCGACGTTGGCGATGGTCGGCGGCGGGGCGGCAGCGCTAACAGGTCCGTCGTTACGATCGCATCGACCGATTCTTGCGGGCGGCATGCCGGGTGATGAATCGTCGTCGAAAAAGCTGCCCGCATGGTTGCATCAGATCGACTGGAGCCACCTGATCATTCTCAACATTGTGTTCGTAATCTTGTTCGTGGGCGTGATTCTGGGGGCGGTTTGGGCCGACTACTCGTGGGGCCGCCCGTGGGGTTGGGATCCGAAAGAAGTCTTCGCGCTCAACACGTGGATCATCTACGCGATTCTGATTCACGCACGCTTCGTGACGAAGCAACGTGGCCTTTGGACGGCGTGGCTCTCGGTGCTTGGCTGTTTGATGATGGCGTTTAACTGGGCGTTTGTGAACTTCTATATCGTGGGATTGCACAGTTACGCGTAACAATCACGGCGTGCCATACGTGAAGTTCACGTGTGCCACGCCATGACAGGTGAGCGTACAACTGCCGCTTTGTGTGCCCGTGTCGTTGAATAACCGTGCGCCGCTAACGATGGAAATATCGAAGTTGATCAGATTGCTATGCTGCGAGCGGCTTCCGCTGACGCCGTGCGGGTCGTGACAGGAACTGCAAGTTGAACGCCCATCTACAATGTGCAGTCGGTGAAACTCAAAGCTCTCATCGCTGAGGATCGACGACCGATCGTGGCAGCGATAGCAAAGGGCATACGACCGTGGCGATTCCATCGTAAAGTCCTGCGTCTCGTAATTCTCCGACAATAGAAAATCGAAACGCGAACCGTGCGGGCCGTTGGGCCCGGCGCCGCCGAGTTGGCGCGCATCGGGATTGTTATGACATTCCTGACACGACATCGTCGTGAGATTGCGAAACTCGGGCAACAGGCTTGGCGTGTTGTTGATATCGCGCGGTGCAATCGCGATCGGATGCGCCGAGGCCGTCGTCGGAAGAATGTCGCGGCGAATGTTACCCGCGTTGTCGCGTTGACGGATGATGCGATTGCGCACCGGCGCGGGGTTATCCGCGTGGCAGCGCAGGCACACTTCGTAATAAAAATTGGCCCGTTCGGTGACCGTGCCACCTAACGTTACGCCTTGAACGTGTTCCATCGCCGGCGGGACGCGCGGCGAGCCATCGACCAATGGCGAAACGAGCGCCGCCGGATTATCGCGAACGGCGTGCGGGTTGTGGCAATCAACGCACTCGACGTGCGGGCGCATGACCAGCGGGTTCTCCGCTGGATCGTGCACGTCTAAGAATCGCCGCGCGCGGTGACCGCTGCGCTGGTTGAGCACGCTTTGAATATTGCGCCCCGAAATACCGTCGTGACAGCGAATGCAAAGGTCGAACGATCGGGCACGCAACAGACGCTCGGGTTGCAATGCGTTATGCGAGACGTGGCAGGCACCGCAGGCCATGTCGGACATCGTCGGGAATTGCGGCACCTGCCCGTTGAAGAGCGTGGCCGGTACCGACTTGGAACTGCGCGCATGGCTGCTCGACGACCAACCGTCGAGACTGTGACAGGTATTGCAGAGCGCGCCTTGGCGTTCGGTGATGCGCAGGAAGTTGCCCAGCTCGTTGTTGTGCGCGTCGTGGCAGGCAGTGCATTCCATCTCGCCGCGATCGCCGAGTTTGATTTCGCGGCTCACCAGATCGGGCGAACGCAACTGACGATCGCGATTGGAAAGTTGGCGATCGAAGCGAAAGCCGATGGGATGATCGTCGGAAAGATCGTTGGTGAGATTGCTGCGGCCCGACGGCATGAACGGATGGTTGAGCGGAATGGGTTCGTCGCGATTCAGCACGAGGCCCATGGCCACGCTACCGTCGTGACAACTGAGACACATCTTGCTGTCGCCGCCGGGTTGATCGATACGGGCGTCGGTCGTGCTACTGTTATAGATTCGGTAATACGTCGTCGGATTGTGGCGATTCCAAAGCGGGGCTTGCGGACTGGCGTTGTGTGGCGTGTGGCAAAAGATGCACACGCGATCTTCGTCGAGCGCGCGGATGGTGCCGGGGCCGCTGGCGGAAAGGTTGTGTTTGGAGATCACGACCGACTCATCCGCCAAGGCAACGGTCAACGTCAGGATACAACCCGCCAGTGCGATGGCGCTGCACCAAAGCGTGCGCGCCCATGCATTGTGGTCGGCGTTCGCGTCGTGGGTTAGTGAATTATGGTGCGACGTTTGTTTCATAATCTGCTTTCGTGACATCGCCCTGAGAAAGATATTGAAACACCTGTACGCGCCGATTGTAAGCGTCGGCAATCCAGATGCGATCGCGCTCGTCGATGGTAATACCGGCGGGCAAATAAAACTCGCCGGGTCGTTGGCCTTCGCGACCGAACGCCATTAGCAGTTGCCCCGCGTTGTTGAAGATTTGCACGTTCTCGAATTGGTTGTCGAGCACATAGATGTTGCCATCCGAATCGACGGCGACATCGCGCGGCATGGCGAAATCACCGGCGGCGTCGCCTTTTTTTCCGAAGACGGCGTCGGCGCTACCGCTGCTGGCGATCAATTGCACGCGAAAGTTCATCGAATCGGCCACGGCAACGCCGGTGCCACGCCGCCAACCAATACCCGCGGGAAAGTTAAACTTGCCCGGTTCTACACCGCGGCCACCGACTTTGCGTAGCTGACGACCGTTGGCGTCAAACACGACACAAGCGTGCGCGCCGGCGTCTAACACCCACAGCTCGTTTGCAACAGCGTCCCACGTTAAAGCGCACGGTCTTTGCAATCCGCCTTTGCCAACGGCGCGCTGAAAGGTGCCGTTTGCATCGAAAATAAACACCGCTGCGAGGCGACTGTCGCATACGGCGAAGCCGCTGTTCACGTTGACGACATCAATGGGCCAAGCGAACGGTTCGCCCGCGGCTTCGCGTACCGTGGACATCGAGCGTTTCTGCAGATCGCAGATAAAGACGGCCCCAGCTTGCGCGTCTGCGACCATCGCACGCTCGCCGCTAACGGCGACGGCCATCGGCGTGGTAAATCGCAACGCAGGCGCTGGGCCGGTGAACACTTCCTTCAGCGATTTGATTCTGCCGCCGCGACCGAAACTTTTTTCGCCGAAGATTTCGCCGATGAAGCGAATGCGGGGCGTGTCGGGAGCGGGTGGCCAGACGCGGGTGAAACCGCGAGCGGGAAATTGCGGCACGCGCTGAGGTTGTTGGCAGGCGAGGGATAGGCCAATCAATGCAACCAGTGAGCCGACGACGTAAAGTCCGCGCGTACCGGTGAGTCGGATGCCGAGGATGCGGGTCTTACCATGTCGCGCTCGGTCGGTCATCGTCGAGCCTCTCCCACGATCGGAATGTCGCGGCGGAATTTGAGCCAGACGGCGGCGGTGTTGTCCGTCGACGACGGCAGGTCGAGTGCATCGTATTCGACTTCGAGCAACACCGAAAACAGGCCGATTTTGTATGCCAAACCTGCGGTGAGATCGACGCCGTTGGTTTCGCCGAAAAGGGTATCGTTCTCGAAGCGATAGCTCGCCGTGGCGTTGGCCTCCAAATCCTGATTGAAGAGGTAGCGATATTGGAGGCCGACATCGACGAGATTGGTTTGACGCGGCCGGAAGAAATCCTGGCCATCAAAGCGGAAGAACGAATACGTGCCGCGCGCGTTGAGTTGGTGATGTGCGTCTTGCAAGATCGATACGTCGCCATTGGTATGCACGGCCATGAACGGATCGATCGAGTCGTCGTTATATTCGAGTTCGAGCCCGGCACTCCAACGGGGTTTGCGATAAACCGTGCCGAGGCGATGCCGATTGATATTGCGTTCCTGAAAGACCAAGAACCGGCTGCGGTCGATGTCCTCGTCCTGCAACGATAGGGCGTAATAGACATCGAAGCCATTCTCGAATTGCTGTTGAATGCGCCAGTCGAGTCGGTCGCGGCTCACGTGATAGTCGTTAAACGTGCGATACGTGTAACTCACGAGCACCGTTTCACGATCCGCAATGCGACCGTTCCGTACGCGTACCAACGTCGTTACGCCGCCGACGGGCACGACGAGAAAGTCGCGCCCCAGAACGTAAAGCCGCGCGCGATTGGTACTCCAAACGACAATGCTCGTCAAATCGACATTGAGTTGGGCCAGTTGCGACGGCAGCGGGTCGCGAAACGTGACCGACTCAAACGTGACCACACCGCCGCGACTACCGTCGTTAGTTTGCGTATCGGAATGTAAATACGACAAGCTAGAAGAGAAACGCCCGTAACGGTTCTCTTTGGAGTAGGCGAGGTTGGCCGTCGCGCCCCATTCGCTCGTGTCGGCGTTGAGATTCGTGTCTTGCCGCAGGCCGTAAATGCCGAAGGTGCTGGTGAGGGCGTCGTTGTATTGATGCGTGATGTTCCAATCGCCACGCAGCGTGTTCGTATCGAGATTGCTAAACGACTGTTTGAGGAACTGCGCGCGATAGGTGGTAAAGAGCGAATCGGTGTGCTGCAACCTAAGGCTGGGGGCCAATTCGAGCGCGTCGCGCGGCAGGTCACCGCTTTCTTCTTCGATGCGAAAAATCGTATCCAGACGGTTGCGATGCTGTTCGCCGAACTGTAGAGCGTGATTCAGAATTAGGTAGTTGCGTTCGGTGTTAAAGATGTTACGCGTGCCGGAATACTGCTCGGTGCGGCGTTCGTATTCATATTGCAGGTTGAGCGAATGATGCTGCGTCGGTTGCCAGGTGAGTTCGTACCGTAGCGTGTCTTCGGCGCGTTCTTCGTCGTCGAGCAGACTGCTCGAGTTGCTGGTGACATCGTCGAACGTATGTTCGTAGGTCAACTGCATCGGCAGCTTCGGGTCGTGATAGAACAAGCCCACGCCGTAACGCTCGCGCCGCCGATTCAAGCTCGGTAGGAACGGTCGTTGAATGCGGTCTTGTAAGTTCGACGCAAACGCCGTGGCGGAAAGCTTGCCCGCCGGGAAGAGTTCGAGGTTGATATCGTATTGCAGCAGCCTGCTATCCGGGCTGGTTTCCAGATTACCGGTGGGGGCGTTTTCGACGTAGCGTTCGTGGGACAGGCCGAAGCGAAATTCAGTGTCGTATCGCAACCAGCGACGCTCGCGCCCGACTTCGCCGCCGGCCTGCAAACCGAGTGTTTCCTGAATGCGGTAGAAGCGATTGTTCTGTTCGAAACGCGGCAGGCCAAAGCCCTGACGATCGGTTCGCACGGTGCGACGCTGAGCCAGCGCCTCGAATTGCAAATCGAGAACGAAATAATCGAGGCTCAGCGGGCCCGTTTTGTTGGGGGTGTGGTCGTTATAGTAATCATCGAAGTCGTTGGCTTGCTCGCTAGGTGCAGGTGGCGTCTGCTCTGCGTCATCTTCCGCAACTGCGTTGAAACTCGCGCAGCAGATTCCGCAGATCGCAGTCACTAGGATGGTGCGCGGTCGAACGTATGGCAAACGAGGCTAACCCTATTCAATTCAGTTGCGCTTCAAGCAGTTCCCGAACATTCACAAAGCAAGTTCTTTGCCAAGTCGATGCTGAGGTTTTCAATTCTGTATTCGCGCCGAACTCGAAATGCCTTACCATACCAGACGAATTCAATTGAGCGAATCTGCCATGAGCACTTTTACGTCAGCTTCGAATATTCATCGCGTCGCCATGTTGCTACTCGCCGTCGTCGTATTCGTCACGATTGCGACTGCCGCATGCACCGACGAAACCACCGGCGTCGATAATGCTCAATTTAGCGACGCGCGACCGAGCAAAAACAAACTCGGCGATGTCGATTCGATCGAGTCGTTTCTGGCAGCGGGCATCATCGGCAGCGCTCACGATTTCACACAAGATGGTGCCCATCCACGCGATCTTTGCACGCCATGTCACACGCCGCATATTGCCGATGCCAAGGCACCATTGCTCGATAAGCGACCTGCGGCAACCGACCGCTTGCGACCCTACGAAGCCGTCGGCGTCGAGCTGGACGGTCCATCGCTGCTATGCCTTAGCTGTCACGACGGCGTAATTGCGTCCGACGTTTACACGTCATCCCATGCAACAGGGCTCGCTCGACAACTGGGCTCATCCCAACTCGGTATCGGCGGCCTGACGGGCCATCCCATCGGTGTGGCCTATCCCGTCGCAAATCCGCGCTATCAACCGGCGGCCAGTTTCACCGCTGGTGACGACGCCATTCCGTTGCCCGACGGTCGCGTACAGTGCATTTCGTGTCACGATCCGCACAACACCGGGCGTCATCCCGGCATGTTGGTCAGATCAAACCGCGGTAGCCAACTTTGCCTCGCATGTCATCGACTTTAAACGACAACCGCCCATCTTCGCCTGCGGAAAATGACGCGATCCGCCGCGAAACTTTCCGAGTGCGGCGAGATTGCAATTCTCGAATTCGCACCTGTCTGGTGCTTTTAGTGGCGGCTCTATGTTCGGCGCAACTGAGTTGTCGGCATGGTTCGGAATCCGAGCGTGCTTCGATGCAACAACAGAACGCTGCGCTCGAAGGACGCGGCGAATATGTCGTGCCGCTCGGTAACTTGTCATCGCGTCGAAGGCTTTCCGACACGGAAGCAAAGCTCAGCGAGTTCTTTTTTGGCACTGTGCCCGAGCCGCCGTTGGGATTGGTGAAACCGGTGGCGTTGGCGGCGTGCGGAAACGACCTTCTCATTTGCGATTCGGCGCTTAATGCCGTCTTTGCATTTTCCGGCGGCAAACTATCGCAGTTGCCGTTGCGACCCGTGCCGCAGAAACCGGTCGGTATTGCCGTCGCGAATGACGGACGACTTGCCGTGGCCGATGCGGGTACCGCTGCGGTGCACGTGTATCAATCGGATGGCTCATCGCAATCGACGCTTACACTCGAAGAAAACTTCCGACCGGCCGACGCGGTTTTTGTCGGCGGCGATGTATGGGTAAGCAACGCGGCGGGCAATTGCATCGAGGTGTTCGACGCCAAAACGGGTTCACATCAACGCAGTATCGGGGCGCGCGGCAACCAGCGCGGTCAGTTCGGCGTGCCGCTGGGTATGGCGGCGGGCCCGGGCGATGCCGTTTCTATCGTCGACATGTTGAACATTCGCGTGCAAGTGTTCGATGCCGGCGGATCGTGGCAACAAATGATCGGTCGTTCCGGTGATCGAGTGGGAAGTTTCGGTCGTCCGAAAGATGTCGCCATCGGGCCAGACGGCACGGTGTTCGTCGTTGATGCCGCGTCGCAACGCGTGCACGCGTTTACGTCCGACGCGAAGGCGCTACTCGGATTTGGCGAGCCGAATGGAGGGGCGGGCGCGCTATCGATGCCCGCCGGTATCTGCGTGGCGCCGTTGGAAATCGTCGAATCGTCGCGTTTGCCGACCGGCGTACGTGCGGACTATCTGATCGCCGTCGCCGAGCAACTCGATGAGCCGGGCGTTCGACTATATGCATGGTGTTCGACAGCCGCGAACGAGGCTGTGCGGCTGGCCTCGCAACGACACGTATCAAAAACGCGCGTCGCTGCCGCGTCAGTTCGCAACCCGCATTGGGATGCAAGCCGTTGTAATGATTGTCACCAAATGCAAGGGCCGCGCGCGTTGCCGATTGCTGACGATCGCGTCGACAAAACGTGTTTGAATTGCCACGACGGTGAGAAGGCAAGCTTGGAGCCACATCCGATCGGCCGCTTGGCCCAGCACGACGACATTCATACGCCGACCGATTGGCCGTTAAACGACGGCCTCCTGTCGTGCATCACCTGTCACGATATTCAGCGACATTGCGAACCAAACGCGACGCGACCGACTGTCAATTCGGCGTTGTTGCGCCATCACGATCCCGAACAGCCGATGGCGTTTTGCACAAAGTGTCACGTGCCGACGGATGATTGGCGACTTAGCCCGCACGATCAGATCGCAGCCGACGGCAGCCTGCGCACCAACACATGCACGTTTTGTCACGTCGGTGAACCGAGCAACGATCGGTCGGGGCGGCGGTTGGGCAATGCCGAACTCAGGGCGAATTCGTCGGATGTATGCCTAACGTGTCACACGAAGCATTGGGACTATTCGCCCGAAGGCCACGTCGAACGACCGACGACGAGCAAGATTCGAGCCCGCATGGCCGAACGCGCAGGCGGCATATCGGCAAGCGCTTCGCTAAGTTATCAAGCCAGCGTGCTGCCGCTAACAAACCAAAACGTAACGTGTTATACCTGTCATAACCCACACGCACCGGGGCTCTTTCCAACCGGCTCGCAGCTCGGTAGCTACGCAACCGACGCAACCGACCGCGCGATTGACCTACGCCTCAACCGCGACGACCTCTGTTTGTCTTGTCACCTAAAATAGATTTTTACGTTATCTGAATGGTAGCGTTCGAAGAAAGCATCGCGGCTCGACGGGCTTGGGCGCGTGGACCAAATTAAGTAGCGACGACCAACTATCCAAGACTCATAGAAACGCATCTCGCATGTTTGGAAGGGTCCCAAACGCTCGATTTCCGCAAAAAGCCGGTGGGACGCCGGTACCATTTCTTTGGGCCTTGGGAAGAATCTCAGCTCAATTAGTTAGCGTTGTTTCCTGACGCTTTTTGCGACAGTCGTGCTAGCACCGTCAGGCTGTTTGCAAGAAGTGAGAAGTCGAGAAAATTCGCGCAAGGAAGCTATCATCCCCATAATTCCAATAGTCGATTCTGCGAGGGATTCTCTCATGGTTGGTTATGTATTGCGGCGAGTTGTCGCCAGTTGCTTTTGTTGTTTGGGAACGTGCGCGCTCGCCGGTTGTTCTCTACCCTTACCCTGGCCCGCCAGTCCGCTGTATCCGACACCGCAAAACGATTCCGGTTGGGTGCCGCCCGCGACCGTCGAAGAAGCGAAGGCGGAGATCGCCGGGCATTACGCGCACTTTGATGTCGTTGCGTACGAAGGCGAAACGCCCAACGGGCCGTTGTCGACGTTTGTCATTTCGTATGGGTTTACCGACTTTGTATTGGAAGACGGTGAGTTATATGAAGTCGATCGTTTTTGCTCGGCGTCGTACAAGGCAAATCAACCTTTCGAGACGCGCTTTCCCGATGCGGCAACGCAAGCAATTGTGCCGCGGCGCGCGTTGGTCGAAGTGTTTCAGGAAGATGGCCGGTGGAAGGTCTATCGGCCTGCGACGCCCACGTTGATTGGCGCGACGGGCAACGCGGATGAGCCCTTACCGACCGCCCCAGAAATGGTGACGGCGGCAGACGACGATATCGACGGCAAGCCAGGCGTCACGGTTTTCGTCACGCTCTTTGGATTCATCGAGGGAGAAATCTACATCGCGCGGCGCGAAATCTTCCAGAATGACATGACGCTATATAGCGATGGCTCATTGCGTGGCAACGTGATCGATGACTCGGAACAACTCGTGTTGGGCGCGTCGCTCGATATCTTGAACGTGCCGAACAATCCCGATCAGTTTCGCGATCCGGGATTAAATCCGATCATTCTGATTCCGATCGATGATGAGATCGATACGTGTGAAGAACTCGCCGCACTCCGCGATACGCTTTTCCCGCAAGAGCCGGCGTTTTGATTGGATGCGCAATGAAAAAAGCCGCCGTGGCAAACCACGACGGCCTTTATTAATCGAATCCTAATTGCGATCGCAGTCGTCGTTAGCGGCGGCGGCGAAGCAGAGCGACGGCACCAAAACCAAGCAGCGACAGCGTTGCCGGTTCCGGAATCGTGCCAATGACGATGTTGCCAAAGGGATCGGCATCGGTGTCCCAGACATTCACGCCTCGAACCTGAAAACCGTATTGAACATTGCGGCCAGCACCCGGCAGTGTGGCGAGACTAATGCTGAACGGGCCAGCCGTTGCCGGAACAATCGTTTCGTTAAACGACGAGAAGTCCGGAGCGAAGTCGCGAATGAAGATGAATGCTTCATGAGCCTGCGTGAATGTATTCGAGAGAATGTTGCCCTCAAAAGTCAACGTAGTGCCCGAAAGCGAACCGTCGTTGCTTTCGATGAAGCCGTTCGCTTCCATGATTTTGTTGCCGGGAGCTCCGGGGCCGCCGCCACCGATGTACCAATACGGATCAGGGTCGCCAATGGTGTTGACCGAGAAGGTTGCCGTGTTGCTCGGATCGTCGAAATTCAGACGCAGATCGGGAACACCCCAACCGCTACCAAACTGGAACGCGCCACCGTCACCGGGAAGGTTAAACACATTCATAAAGCCGAGCCAAGGGCCAGTAGAATCAGGTACGTTAACCGTCACCTGAGCCTGAGCCGACGAAGCTGCCAATAGCAAGGCAACCGTCATTGCAAGTAAACGACGCATGTTTCTTATCCTCCAAGAACTGAACGAAATGAGAGGTTAATTGAAACTGTTCCGCGAACAGTTCGTTTTTTCGATAACACAATATTAACGGATCGCACATATGGAATCCATATTTTTTGTACATGGCGGTGACTGTAAGTTCTTGAAACTGTTTCAGTTATGGAACTGTTTCAGTACGAATCGGACTCGCGTTGACGACGGCACCTGATCCACAGTTCCGGCGTATTCATAGCGGTTTTAATCGGAAATTGGGTGATGGAACCGTCGGCTCGCGATGTGCTTATAAGACCCGAAGGGGTGTGCAACAACACACGGCTTTGCGTAAATGGGCTTCATTAGGAAACGGCCTCTGCGTCGATCACGTACTTCAGCGGGTGTAAGCCGTCGTATTCCACGGTGCCGTCGAGTCGCATTCCGATCTTTTCCAATACGCGAATCGAGCCAGTGTTCTCCGCGATCGTGAGCGCGATGATGCGGTTGAGCTTCAATGTGTCGAAGCCAAACGCAACTGTCGCGATAGCAGCTTCCGTCGCAAGCCCGCGGCCCCAATACTCCGGCAGCAATCGATAACCGATATCGATGGCATCAAACTCGGGCAGATACTTCAACCCACAAAAGCCAATCATCGGCCCGCCGGTATTTAGGAAACATCCCCATCGACCATAGCCGTAGCGATCGAAGTCTGGGTAGGCCGCAATGGCGGTGCGGGCATCTTCGACGGACGCGCAAAGCGGCTCGTGCGTGAAACGCATGACATCGGCGTTGCTATTGAGAAGATAGAACGCTTCGGCGTCGTCGGGCGTCATCGCGCGCATCGTGAGTCGGTCGGTCGTGGGGCCGGTGAGGTGTTTTTCCATTTCTAACGAACTTTCGAATAGTAGTCGCGAGTGACTGCCAATTAAAATGCATCGCCTGGATTACACGATTGCTCGGAAAACGTACGGCGATCGCTACTGCAATCATACTCGGATGCACGCATGCTGATAACCGCTGGTGTGAGATCGTAAGGCGGTCGAGCGAGTTGCGTGTAGAGACGCGAGGTGATTTTGTAATCGATTGGCCCGGTGCGAATTTGTAAACTGCTTAATCAATGATTCAAAAGTGTTGAGACGCCGACGGGAGAATGAAAATGGCTGGCAACAAGAAGCAAGCACTCTATTTGCACGAAGAGATCATGTTGCTCGTACTGAGCGACAAGCTCGGCACGCCTGAGTTCGGTGCGATGTACGCGCAGGCGATGGGCGGGGGGATATTGGCCGAATTGGTGATGACCGGGCGGCTGGAGATCGAAGAAGGCTCGCGCGGCATGGTCAATCTCATCGACGGTACACCGCTGGGTGATGCCATTATCGACGAGGCATTACGTAAGGTCCGAACTGCCAAACGGCGCGCGGCGGCAACTACATGGGTGCAACGGTTCGCAGGATTGCATCGCATGCACCATCGCGTTGCGTTGGAGCTCTGCAAGAAGGGTATTCTTAAGGCCGATGAACAGAAGGTGCTGCTCATCTTCAATCGCACGGTCTATCCCGAACTCGACCCGAAGCCGGAACAAAAGATGAAGGAGCGCCTCGAACGCGCGATCTTCACAGATACAGATAAGATCGACCCGCGCACAGCGATACTAATTTCACTCGCCCACGCGGCGGATTTGTTGCGCATTTACTTCAAGAAAGCCGAGTTAAAGAATCAGCAAAAACGCATCGAACAAATCACGCAAGGTGAACTCATGGGCAAAGCCACCAAGGAAGCGGTGCAAGCGGCGCAGGCAGCCATGATGGTCGCAGTGATCATGCCAAGCATCATGGCCGCTACGATGGTGTCGGTGAATAGTTAGCACGCGGTCGATATGGTGAGAGTCGTAGTCGCCGGTAAGAACTCGTGGGGTCCGTATCGCGGGCCAATTAACGAAAAGCGCGCGGCGTTCATTCTTGCATTGCGTGTGGTTGCATTCGAAGAATCTTGTAGGGTCTCGCTGTGGGGACCAAAATGGTGAAAGACATTCATACGCCGGGAAAAATAATTGGCTTGGTGCAGATTTTCAATTAACGCGACATTTAGAATTCGCTTGATATGACTAGCAATTGGTCCGCACAGCGGACCCTACGTTCATTTGTTATCGTCGCGATTCTATTCTTGCGACGCCGGCTTTCTTGTTGACGCATTGCTTGTACTGGCCTTGGTCGGTTTGCGCAACAACGTGTAATGCGCGAAGAGGTCTTTGGCCAATTGCTCGCGCGTTTGGCCCTTGTCGTAGCCGAGCGCGATCCAGACGTTGTGTATTGCTTCGTCGTCGCTTCGGTCAAACGCGATGATCTCAAATCCGATACGTTCGATCAGCGACTTCTCAAATGGGCATCGTCCATCTGCATGCGCAAGGTAGGGCTTGTCCGGAGGATTCTGCGCCGGCGCGATGTTGTATATCAGCGCGAGGCCGCCGGGTTTTAGCACGTCGTACATTGCCTTTACGAACGCCTCATCGCTAACGCCGAGCTTAATTTGAAAGCGCTCGTCCACTTCGCGCTCCGGGTGGATGTAGCTGCGCTTCAGAACGTTCTTTGAGAGGAATACGTCATAACCATCACCGACGGCGCGGCGCACGTCGTTGTCGCCGGGAAAGTGGCCGTGTGTGAGCGTGATCCGACCGCGCACTCCCGGCGCGTCGGCGATCACGCCTTGGTCGGATGGTTGACTGTAAAGCGCACGAAAGACGGGGTGCACATCGACGCCGGTGACATCCGCTCCGCAACCTGCCAAGAGTCGCAACTGCCCGACCATGCCGTAACCGAAGTCGAGCACGCGCAGTCCTTGAATATTCGTCACGCCCTGTCGACCGAGCAGATCGATAGGGCGGGCATAAATCAATGGCGAGCCAAAGCCTGTGTAGTAATAGGTGAATTCGTCGTAGGTCTTCTTCTCCAGCGCGTTGCGTGTCTCCTCGCTTAGCTTTGCCGCCTCCGCGTCGTTGTAAGCAAGGTTGCGTTCGCGATCGCGATAGATGACGCGTGGTTCTTGTGGGGGCAGATGCTTCGTGGCCGCCAGATAGGTGCGTGCAAGCTCCGTTTCAACGAGCGGTCGCAGTTTGGCAGCATCGGCCTGCATCTCTTTGATCGCATCACCGGGCTTTGTGGGTGTAGGAGCGTCATCGGCAAGGCATAGGGTGGTTGTGAAGACGAGTGTTGCAACTATGGTTAGTCGATTCGGCATTGAGTGAGTCCTTTTTCGAGATGTTTAGTGCGAGGAGAGCCAAGCGCCTGACCGTTGTAAGCGGCTACTTGCATTACCCACAGAAAAAGCTCGGCGATGAATCATCGTGCGGGCCTTTTCAAAAAAGCCTGGCATTTACTTTTCATCAAACGCACAGCGACCGATTATCATTCGGCGCAGGTTGATTTCCATTTGTCGTTTCTTGTCGGCAACCCTAGCACCAATACTGTCAACGATAGCGTAAATCCGCGCTCACTATAGATCGAGCCCGAGTGGGGTTCGGAGAAGGCTGCGTCCTCCAAGATGTTCGAAGGCCTCTCGATCTGGGATGAACATACGGAGGCCCAGGGCCGTTTTGCTGGCTAAACGACTGCCGTGACCTGTCGGGAGTGTATAATCTACGAAACAGCGAATCGGGCGTGTGCAGCGAATGCGGGGCTGGGTATGAGTATCAGTCGGAAGAATAAGCGGCGTATTGGAAAGGTACTTCTGGTTGGCTTGGGCTCGGCATTAGTCATGTTTCTGGGCGCATGGATTTTCAGTTGGTTTTATACATGGCGACCCGGAATTGGATTTCATAAACCACAAGTCATGCTCGGCTACGGTAAGGTCGTCTACACCGTTCCTGGGGATGATTTATTAATTGTCGGTCCGATGGCGGATGAGTTGGAGTACAACGGCTTTAGTGGGAACATTTTCGATTGGCCGCATGCGAACAGTAGAATCGGCCTTGAAATGCCGTACTTCCGCATCGATTCAGCCAGAGGCGACATCTATTCTCTTCCGCTTTGGTTGCCCAACTTATTGACCGCGGTGATGCTGTCATTCTTGGTTGTTCGAGATAAAAAACACGCGCGTCAAAGCACGACAACTTGTTTGGATTGCGAATACGACCTCACTGGAAATGAGTCCGGCACCTGTCCCGAATGCGGCACGGCTATCGCACCGCCCAACAAGTCGGAGGTCGCAGGCTGATGTGGAAGTGGTTGCATTACGGCGTGGTGGGGCTGCTGTGTTTGCTGAGCGTTGTATGTGGTGTTTTGTCGCTTAGCAAACTCGATGTGACGTTTCTTCGCTATCCTCTAAAGGCGGCGCGAACGCAGTTGCTCGAGTATTCTGGTGAGCTATTGATATCTGCCAGAGATCACCAATTGGTCGTACATTGGGAAGGTGAAGATTTCTCGCAACGTGCGACCGCACTAAAACGTGAGTATGGTATCCCCGGAGTATCCTTTACGCGCGAAGAGTTTGACATGTCACCCCATACCGCTCATGAGTTTATCGCAATCTTCTATAGACTATTGATAGCGTTTTGGTTCTTATCGCTGGTCTTTGCCGTATACCCCGCCATCTTCTTCATCCGCAGTTACCGTCGTCGTCGCTTGCGTCGCCAAGCATTGAAACCGTGCGGGCAATGCGGGTATGACCTGCACGGCAACGAAAGCGGTACGTGCCCGGAGTGCGGCAGGACAGTGGAGTCAACGGTATGACGAGCGAAGAGCGGGCCACAAAACGAATGATCGAACAGCTCGAAGCTTGCACGCTATCGACGTTGACGCATGAAGATCATGTGCGCGTTGCGTGGTATTACTTATCGCAGGCCCCACTGCCGAAGGTGCTTCATCGATTGCCCGTCGTGCTGAAGAAGTTCGCCAAGTCGAAGGGCGCGCCGGAGATATACCATGAAACAATCACGTTTGCATTCACGTGCGTGATCGCTGAGCGGTTGGCGATGACCGAAACCGATACGTGGGGGCAGTTCAAAATTGAAAACGCCGATTTGCTACAATCGGATTTTCTGAAGCGCTATTACGACAAGAAAGTCTTAGATTCAGCACACGCCCGCAAGTGTTTTGTGTTGCCAGACGGCAAGGGCGGTCGTCGCAAATGACTGTTGTCGCGCCACGTTAATTCGCAGCCGCCAGTGGATTGCCCTCCCATAGCAACGGTAAAAAAAGAAACGACCGACTCGCTGGAGTCGGTCGTTTCCCGAATTTTGAAGCTGCCGTGTTGCAGCCACGTTCGCTGGAAAGCCAATCTGCAACCGCTGATATAGACACAAATTGCGCTATGAGTAATTCGGCTGTCCACCAAAATTCCACCAATCCACGGTTTACGCCCGACCGGCGCGAACGAGTTGTGCGGGATATTCAGGCGAATGCTCGGATGCTGACCGAGACTTGGCACCTTGAAGCGTTACCCGATGACCTCCTCGCCCGTATCGACCAACACATGATCGCACTTCTCACCACGGCGGTGCACTCCCACAAGGTAATAAGGCGGCAGGCCGCCACCCCTGAGACAATCGAGGTGCATGCCGATGTTTGTGCCGCCGTAGCCCCTTGAGGCACTGGCAAAGGTATCCTGTGACATTCTCATCAATTCTACACGTTAGCTTGTCGAGTTTGCCTCCGATGACGAAATAGCTGCTGCTTATGCAGTGTTGTAATTGATAGGGGCTAGAGCAATAACGTCTGCCATTTGATTTAACAAGTTCGAAATGCCCCAGATGCTGACATCGCCTCTGCGTAGTTAATTATTGACGGTAACTTGTTCCCGGTATCTTAGGCAATACTATCGATCTATAAGTAATCAGCTCTGCGAATTGACGGCAGCCATGGGGTAGCATTTGCGTGACCAGCAAAAACCAAAACGCCCCGCCGTAGCCTTACGTCGATTTGAGGGTGGTTGCTGGCATCAGAGCTTTGGTTTGCCGTCTAGAAATTTTAATCCGATACGTTTAAGCTAAGCTGATTCTTTTTTCGGACACGTTGTGTCAATTCATGCTCGGACCTTCAGTTGATTTCGGTTGGATCGGTGGTGTCTGTTATCCTCCATCCAATTCAACTCTAGTCATTTTGCCTGCTCAGGGTGCGGTGGAAGAAAAGTTGCGCGAAGACGAATTCGAGAGACAATTCATTCGGCTCACGCCAAGGTTAGCGGGGTTGGTTCATCGGTATCTGCCCGACAGCCTTCGGACTCAGCTTGATCCAACAGATATTCTGCAAGAAGTCTGGGTGGCTGCTCATCGCCATTGTAAAACATTTGATTCACGCGGTGATGATGCTCTATTTGCATGGCTGGCGACAATTACGCGCTCGAAGATCGTTGAGGTAGTGCGGAAAAAGAATCGGGATAAACGCAGTGGAGGTCACCTGATGGAACCACTATCAGGTAAAGACGCTATGCGCAATCTACTTCGATTGGCGTCGTCCGATTTGCGTTCCCCTAGTGGCGAGGCACGTCTGACCGAGACGAACATGATGTTGCGGGTTGCGATGGAAGAACTCGCCCCTAATCGACGGCAAGCGTTGGAGCTTCGATACGTTGACGAATGCGAAACCACTGAAATTGCCCAAATGATGGAGACAACTGAATCGGCGGTACGTAGCCTTATTGCCAATGGTATTAAAGACTTGCGTAGGATACTTGGTTCGAAGAGCAATTATCTTGCTGATGACCTTTGAGAAGTTAGTCAGCATCTAGGGATGAGTCTATGCAATACGACGAGGGATCGAAACAGCGTCGGATTGACGAGCTTCTTGATGATGTACGGGCGCGGCTTGCCAACGGCGAGAAGATTGACGACCACGTAATAAAAGGCAAATACCCTGAGTTACTTCCGGAATTTGCCATCCAGTTGCGGATGACCATTCGTATTCACAACGTTAAGGTGGCCGATGCCGACACTTTGGAATTACCGGAAGAAGCACGGTTCGACCATCTTCGCAAGGCTTTGGCCAACGAACTTCTCGAGTACGAAATTGGCGAATTGTTGGGTGCAGGCGGTCAGGGCGCGGTCTTTCGGGCATCTCACAAGACCCTTAGGCGTGACGTAGCCATCAAAGTCTTGATTCACGGTCGGCACGCCACTAAGCGCCAGCGCGAACGCTTCCTGCGTGAAGTGGAAATTTCGGCACGTATGCGGCACGAGAATATCGCGATCGTGTATGACTGCGGAATTGTCGACCAATGCCCCTATGCAGTGATTGAGTATGTTCAGGGGGCTACACTTAACGACTATCTTGTTCTTGAGAGACCCGACATCACGAGCCAGCTACGGCTGATTCAACAAATTGCCGCCGGTGTAAACTATGCCCATCAACGCGGTGTTATTCACCGGGACTTAAAGCCTCAGAACATCTTGATTAACGCAAACGGTCAACCCAAAATCGTCGATTTTGGACTAGCGAAATCCCTAGCCGACGATGGCACGCAATCGGTTTTTTCGCGAGCCGATGAAGTTGTCGGGACTGTTCAGTACTTTAGCCCCGAACAAGCATCGGGCGATAGCGGCGCTGTAGATGTTCGTACAGATGTATATGGGCTGGGTTTGATATTTTATGAAATACTGGCTGGGCGATTGCCGTACCCGGTAGTTACGGGCACACAAGCCCTCAAAGACGAAATCAATTCGACTCCCCCGACACCTTTGGTCTCTACGATTATGACACAGGAGGGGCAGCGAATTTCTAGGTCTAATGCAAAGGATATTGAAGCCATTGTCTTTAAGGCTCTAGAGAAGCGTCAGCAAGACCGGTATCAAACGGTGCAGGAACTGCTCGATGACCTCGATCGTTATTTCTGTGGCGATCCAATTGAAGCACGCGCGCAAACCTTTTTCTATGTGATCGTCAAGTTGGCACAACGTCATCGTAAGGCGGTTGCGGTCGCAACTTCATTTGTCATTCTATTGGTCACTGCAGCAGTCGTATCGACAAGCCTTTATTTTCGCGCGACCCATCAGCGTGATCGGGCAATGCAGGCCGTAGGGTTCTCGCAAGGAATTGTCGATTTTTTGCTCTCGGAGCTTGATTACGATTTATCGCGGCTACCCGGCGGTTCTCATTTACAAGGCAAACTCAATCAACACCTAATCGAAGAATTAGCCCGGTTGCAGGCTCTTCAATTGAATTTGGACCTCTCGCCAGCGTCGCAGGCACGACGCGCATTCAATATTGGCGTGATCTTTCACCAACTATCAAAAACCGAGGAAGCAGAAGAGGCATTTGAAAATGCTAAGGCATTAGCTGAGAAAGCGGGTGCGGACGCAGCGACTACAGAAATTGCTACGAAGATTGCAGTTGCGTCATATCACGAGGATGAATTCAACTTACTTAACGAGGCAGCGGAACAAGCCGGTGAATTGATTAAGTCGCGTCCTGAAGTCGCTGAATACCGAATTTTGAGAGCTCGTGCATTGATGAGGATTACGAAACTTGCAGTAAAGTCCCATCGACTTGCGGATGCAGTAGAGTTTGGGAATCAGGTACTTGAAATCGAATCTGCAGGGGGCGAGACGGAGCAACTTGATAGAATCCAATCTGAAACTTATCGATGGCTCGGAACGGCATACGAGGCGATTGGTGATTGCGAACGGGCGGAGTCGCTGCTGGAGAAAGCGCTCAATCAAGTCAACAAGATACTGGAAAGGCAACCTGCGGACATTCGCGCGTTGCAGAACCGTCTTCAATTCCGGCGGAGTTTGGCCGATATATATCACCGAAACGGCAATATAAAGGATGCAGAACGTCTCCTTGAACTTGCATTTAAAGATGCACAGTTGCTGGAGACTATTGAGCCAACGCATATTGAGATTGCGACCGACGTACTCGATTTCAAAAGTCAACTCGCATTTTTTGCGATTCGCTCGGATGCGATCGATGCGAGCAGGTACTTGGCACTTGCGAACACGGGGGTTGCTTCTGCGGAAGCCCGGTTTGAATCCAAGCCTGAGATACTCTATCAAAAGGCGCGATTGGCCTATATTTGGTATATGTATCACCAAAAGAAGGGGGATTCTGAAGCAGCATCGAAATTCCTACGACAGGCAATTGACACAGCCCGTTTCGTCACTGCGGAATATTCGACCTATGATCCCATCGATTCTGTATTGGCCATGGTGTTACGGCAAAATGTCAACATACTTCTCGATCAACGCCAACTTGAGGACGCTAATGTTCTCGCAAATGAAGTTCTTAGCATACGTACCAAGCAGTGGCAACGGAGTCCCGAATCCCTTGATCTTGACCTGAAAAGGCTCAAGGCACGCTACTCCCTCGTAAGGACTCAATTGCGACTTGGCATTGGCAAACCTGCGGTCGACGAGGTCCGAAAGATACTCAACGAGGCGAATGCCTTGCGGATGCAATCTAAGTCAAATTGCCAAACAGAGCGCATTGTCGAATTCACCAATACGCTCGAAGAGGCAATCAGGAAACTTGGAGTTGAAATCGTTTCAACGAAAGAAGGACCGTGAAGTTATTCTTCATCACGGTCCTTCTGAGCATCGGATAACTTACGACAATTAGAAGATCAAATTCATCGCAACGACATCCAGCCCGAGTTCATTGCACTTTTCGACGTAGCGATTGAACTGAATCGCCCCTGATTCGCTGCCGTTTCCCCAGTCTTCGTGGATGGCCCAATCAAGAAGATCGAGTTGCTTATCGCCTTGATTCGGATCAGCTTCCGGTGATGGTGATAACACTGGTCCAGCCATAAGCATTGAGCTGCCTGCGCCTCCCGATCCATTCATTTGCTGGCTCTCGCAGGTATCGGGGATCGAGTTGCTATTGGCATCCTGACTTGCGCCGCTGCTGATGTCACACGAATCAGGAACCCCATTCATATTACAATCTTGGCACAACGGGTCTGCTTGGCACTCTGCGATGTCGCACTCGTCAGGAATTCCGTTTGCGTTGCAGTCGAAGCTCGTGAAGGGGGCCGGTAACGTCAGGTTGCACGAGTCGGGAAATCCATCGGCATTACAGTCGCTGGCTACGAGACCATCGCCATCAGGGTCCAAAGGGTCGATGTCGCAAACGTCAGCGATTCCGTTCGCGTTGCAGTCATAACCACATTCATCGGGCACACCATCGCCATTACAATCAAAGCTCGTAGAGGATGAGATGTCGGTATCGTCGGGCTGCCTGTTGCTATTGCAATCGGGATCGCATTCGTCCGGAATGGCGTTGTTGTTTACGTCGTTGCTAGTGCCATCCGCTAAGTCTTTATCATCCGGAATCCCGTTGCCGTTGCAATCGGCATTGCATTCATCGGGAATTCCATCCGAATTCAAATCAGAGCTGGTGTTCGCAGATAGATCGCAATCATCTGGCACCCCATTCCCATTACAGTCGTCGCTGCCGCCCAATAAGATGTCAGCTTCATCGGCTATTCCGTTACTGTTACAGTCGGAAACTTGGGTGCTACACGTTTCACCGAGTAGCAACTTAACAAAGCAAGGTCCGTCCTCAGTGATGTCATAGTCGCAACCTGAAAGGGCGCGAGTTATGAAGGGCTCGATGTCGAGGCCATCAGTTGTGCCATCCTGATTAAGATCATAGGGACTTATCTGTAGATCGAAATCAGGCCAATCCGGAGGATCGGATGGCAAGTCCGGTCCTTCCGTGTCCTCTTCGTCGTCATCATCATCCAATTCTTCTGGCTCTGATGCACCGACAAGTTGAAACGTGTAATTTAGTTTTACTCGCCCTGTAGCGTGTGTCCCAGGTACCCCCTCGAAATCAAAGATAAGGTCGTCATATTTCGCGGGCTCGGTTGAAATCGCCGTCCCTTCTATCCACGGCGGCACATCGAATTCGACCGCGACCGGGTTGGCTGTGTCTATGTGGCTGATCCACCAGAGGTTATCTGTGGTCTTAACGATCGGGACGGCAGTCGACCATGTACGGGGGCATGCTGACGGTAATTGCGGCTGACGTAGCGCGACCTCGTCGAGTTGCCAGCCGATTTCATTTCCGTTGATTGAGTTAGGACTTAGCTTTAGTGCTACTGCGAATCTGACTTCCCGATGTCCCGGCACAGTCTCCGTGATCATGTGATAGTGGACCTCAATCGGTCCCGCCGTGTTGGCAAGAAGAGGTTGCGAGATTGCGACTACAAGGAATGGGCACAACAATCGCGCGAATAAATGAGTTTTCATCTTGAGACGACTCCCCGCGCTCGGAATCGAGCGCGCACCTGTCGCACAGAAATTGCCGAATGGCCTGTGCTAGGTAGTTGCGATTACTCGGGAGTCGGCACCGAACGACCGCTTACAATGCGGTCCCTGAAAAAGAAATCGCTACGGAGATAAATGCGATTTATTGATTGACCGTTCAGTTTTTTAGTTTTTCTTGATGGAGGTAAGTTTTTTTACGATTTGCTTGAGCGCAGTGCGGGGTTAGCGCATTTTGCATAGAGGAGGTGGTTCTAATTGTTAAACTAATTGCCTTGTGACTTACTTTGGTTGGGGCGTGTTGATGGTCGCACGAGATTCAGTTCCGAGCAGTTCTAGTTCAATGAATCGAAACTCACCGACCCACGGGTTTTCGCGGTTGGTGGGTGATGTAGAAGCGTTTGATCAGATTATGTCGATCCTCAGAATCGATGCTGACGAATTGCCACCGCTATCAGAGGATTGGGAAAGTGAACTATCGGGGATGGCGGTCGATGAATTGGCTGTAATACTAGAGCGCGCGATTTTGCTTTATTTGGTCAACCGGTGATGGGCGTTACGGAATAATATTCAGAATTCGTTGAGCGCGCGCAGCAAAGTCGGCATTTACCTTACAGGAAGGGCCTGGTTTTGCGTTGGGATATTGATGAAACCGATGGTCAAGCCACCCTGCTCGAGGTCAGAGTGCCGCGATGGCAAAATTCCACAGCGACGTTTTGTCGAACCAAAGCCCCCGTACGCCTTGGGCGTCGATGGTTATCCATTTGGTTAGCGAGCATTGCTTTGCCAATGAAACTATCGTGGACGAGAAAGGCAATATCGGTTTTGCGCTAACTGGTTGCCGTCAAAGAGTTTATGCTCGGGGACTTGCAGCCGAGATCGAAATCTTGAGCGTTACTATGATCGGCATGGTGTTTACGGCCAATTTCAGCCTCGAAAATCAATTGCGATTCAAAATTAACCATAGGTTCACGCCCACACTGCGACTGTGGTGGAACTTCACGGTCAATCATTGCGTGCTAATCGATGAGCGGAATGGGGAATACCGCTTCGACGCAAAGATCGATGATCCGATTGGCATTGATGAAATCACTTTGCCGGGCCACATCGGTCGCGATCGGCTTGACCTGCGTAGTCGACGATGTCGGCGGCAAAAGTGTAACTAGCCGCTCTGTTGGCATCCGGATCGAGAAGTCAATTCCAGCAGCAAATAACGACGAACAACATCCATGAACTTGTTCGTCTCGAATTTTCGCATAATGTTTGCGCGATGGGCCTCGACAGTTCGATCACGAATCTTCAAGATCTTTGCTATCTCATGATTGTGTTTGCCATATGCGAGAAGTTGAACGACCTCGGCTTCTCTAGTGGTTAATTGCGAAAGCTTGCGGCGAGTATCTCTGCATTCGGCAACTTTTGAGACGATCTCCGAAACGTAATTTAATGCGCGGTTCACGGTTTCGATTAAGAGCTGGTCGCGTGAGTTTTTCTCGATCAGGTGGAACGCACCGCTTTGAATGAAGTCAACGGCATCTGAAACGGTGGCATGCTTGGTATATATGATCGTTACTGCGGGGACATCTCGCTCTGCGAGTGCCTGAATTAAATCGGGGATTTTCCATCCGGGCAATCGGCTTTCACTGATCACAACAATTGGTTGCGTGCGCTTTGCCTTCCCAACAAACGTATCTATATCTTCCACGCACTTAGCCTTGAATCCTGCGGAAGTCAGAAGCTTCCGCGTTTTCTCGGCGGCGCGGCGTTCGGAGTCAATTATGATTATGGAAGGGGTTGTGTTGCGTCGTGTTCGTTTTTTTGGCATGGGTGCGTCCTAAAACAAGCAAGTGATTTGATCTAGGTTTTTGGTTACGTCTTGAAGCGCAGTTTCGGAACTTCCTTATGTAGCGTTACGGGGACCGCTCTGCTCCTATGTCATTATCCTGATTGAGAGCAGCCTCTTATTCTCAATTCGTATCATACGCGCCGACAACAAGATTCAAAAAGAAAATCAATCGAATAATGGCTGAGACATCGAGTATCGCGACATAGTGAACCTTGTTTGTCTCTTGTGTTCTAAAGTATGGCCAAAACATCGCCCGCTGCAATGAACGGGTTGCCTCGTGAATATTTGACGAGACTTGGTCTTGGCCATTTTGGCGAAAGCCGCACATCAAAAATACCGGGAAAACTAGGGTCAGTTCCGTTAGAATCTCGGATTACGAAGGAAGGCCCGAAATGGCAGTTCGACGATATGGCTTTGCGATGTAACTGGCTGGGGGCTTGCTATTTGGATGCAGCGAATCGAATGCGGGCTATTGGTGCACATGTCCCGGTGGCGGGAGCGGCGGAAGCACTGGACGCACAACGCACGATGGCCACGGTGACGGTTGTGGCGTGTATGGGGCGGTTGTGCCGGAACATGGAAACGGGAACGGCGGACACGACTCAGTTACGCCAGAGCATGGAAATGGTGGAGGCGGGCATGGTGCTGTCACTCCGACTGGTGGAACAGGCGGCGGTGGCTCAGATCGATCGCTTAGCGGTGGTGTGATGGCACCGGCGGTAGTGACCAACCGGCGAAGGGTGGTTTCGGCGGCGGTGACGGCGGCATGGTTGAGCCATCGCGTATCGACGGGCGTGGATATTACATCCCCTCGGGTCGTAATAAAGATGGCGACGAACGGCGTAAGCGGATGGACTGTCGCCAGCAGTTAGTGACGTAGCAATCAACCCGCGATGACATAACGCCCCTGCGTTGCCACATTGAAAAGACGTTGCGGTGCGGGGGGGGGGGGGGGGGGGTGGGGGGGGGGGGGGGGGGGGGGGGGGTTTCTGGCGCGCTTGCTCTAGGACCGGCAGGGCAGCGCGCAGTTCTTTTCACCGGTTTTCAACTTTTTGGCGGGGCGGAAATCTAAATTAAAATGTGGGTTCGCAACTCGGGTATAGTAAAAGCGCGCTTTTGCAATTGTGATATTAAAAGCCGAAATAACTGGAAATAAACAAACTTTTCTATTGACATCAATATTAGTATGGGCTAACTTTTTGGGCTAAGGGGAGTGGAAACACCGTCACACATTTACCGTGCGGGTGTTCTGCGCCGAAGCGTTTCGAGCGAATGACACCCGGCACCAACCGGAGTTTTCGCATGTCCGAAATCAAATCACCATCCGACCAGCTCTTATATTCTCGTGACGATGCCGCCCGACTCTTGGGTCGCATTACACCTCGACGGCTCGATCAATTCACCAAAAGTGGGGAGTTGCGGTACATTCGCGTTGGTGGCCGCATCATGTTTGACCCTGCCGACTTGCGCCGTTTCATAGACGAACGTCGGTCGCAATCCGTCTTGGTCTTCAACGATAAACTCGCTTAGCAATTAGAACGAACATTCACCGCCGCCATCGCGAAGGAATGCGATTTTGGCACAAAAAAAGGTCCGACAAGCGGGGACAAATCGCCGTCGGACCGAACATTAAGGCTAATGGATACTAGCACGACTCTAAGTTTCCTTCCAGCAAAATATTGGTTTCGTCTGGCCATTCAACTCCCAATGAGGGAATTGTCACGGTTCAATGCCTACGCACGGTGTGCCCTAATTGGAATGCGGACCGGCGACATCCCGGCTGCAACGCGGCTTACATGTTTGGTGGCAAGGGTCGCAAAGGGGGGCGAACGATGACGATGCCCAACATAGAGCTAGCCGCCGACTGGATTATGGATCGAATGGTCAATCGGGTTGACGCTTGCGGCGCGTACTATCGGAGCGGCGGCAAGGTGATGCTAACCACCTGCAAGAAATCAGATGATAATTGGATCGACCTGCCCGAGCGAATCGTGCGGCACTTAGCCGCCAAAACTTGTGATGACCTTTTGGGTCTGCATAGCACGTCAACCGATCAAACGTCGAAGTGGCTGGCGTTCGACATCGACGCGCACGACCATCATGTGGACCGTGACGCTAACCGCCAAGACGCGATGGGATTGTTCGACGCTGTCGGACGACGAGGCTTCACGCCGCACCTTTTTGATAGCAATGGCGACGGCGGCTATCACTTATTCGTCTACTTCGATGAACCTGCTCCTACACATCGGGTTTACGAACTCGGGCGCATATTAGCTATGCCGTTCGATAACGTTCGTGAATGGTTTCCAAAGCAACCGAGTATTAAGCCGCATGGATATGGCAATTGGATACGGCTCCCTGGTCGTCACCACAAACGGGAATACCAAACGAAGTATTTCAACGGCGAAGGATGGGCGCAGAGCGTTTGGGATTATTTGCTGACGATCGAACCTGATTCGACGGACAACCTGCCCGACGGAGAAGCGGTAAAGATCCCAAAGAAGGACAACGGCCACAGCATGCACGGCGAGGCGACGGCATCAGAAATCGCCGCCGTTATTGAAAGACTAAAAAGCATCGCGCCAGCAACCGAAGGAAATGGCGGCGATGACCACACGATAAAGGTTTGCAATTTTGTTTTGGATTATGGTCTGTCGAATGACCAAGCAATGATCGCGATGGCCGACTGGGACCGTCGGTGTAATCCTCCGTGGGGTGACGAACTCCGCACGAAACTGGAAAACGCAAGGCAGTACCGGCAAAATCCGATCGGCTGGCGAGCTACCGACGATTCTTTCGGCCAATGGGGTGAACCCAAGAAACAGGCCGGACTTCCTAAAAAGACGAGCCCCAAAATTTCTGAAGTCGTGGCAAACGGCTTTTGTGAAATCACAAAACCCCGCTTTCCAGCTGGAGTAGCCGTGTTTTGTGAGAGGGCCGCGTCTGGAATCGGTTGTAGTCCGGTGCAGATCGAAGCGCACGTTTTGGCTATTCTGGCAAATGCCATTGGAACATCGAGGCGAATCGAACTAAAGAAAGGCTGGCAAGAACCGGCTATTGTCTGGACCGCCGTGGTCAACCGATCCGGCGAAAAAAAGTCGCCCAGTTTGAATGCCGCCCTTATTCCGATTCGAGCAATGCAACGGGAAGCAATGCGAGAGCATGAACAATCCATGCTCGAATATAACGCCGCGATGGTTCAACACGAGATCGACCTGAAGCGGTTCAAATCGAGATCGACGCAATCGCAAGGGTCACTTCCAGAGCAACCCACCAAACCCACGGCGACGCGATACTTTACAAACGATAGCACAATTGAAGCGCTGGCGGGATTGATTCGAGACAACCCACGAGGCATTGCCGAGATACGCGACGAGCTAAGCGGGCTGTTCGACTTTGGACGTTACACGGCATCCGGTAATGCTGAGATTGCACGCTATCTCGAAATGTTCAACGGCAACGACGTTTATGTTGATAGGAAAGGCGACGGCTGTACGTTCATACCAAAAGCGCAATTGTGCATTAGCGGAACGATCCAAGACGGAATCCTCGCCAAGTGTTTAGCTGGCCAGCATTGGGAGAATGGGTTAGCCGCTCGGTTCTTGTTTGTGAAGCCGCCGCGAGTTAAACAGCGATGGCAAGCCCAAAACGACTTACCCGAGTATGTTGTCGAAGCGTATTCGGCAATCGTCCGTCGCTTGTATGAATTGCAGCCCGGTACCCACCCCGAGAGCGGCGAACAGTATTCGCTCGTTCGCCGTCTATCCGATGACGCGATGGATGTTTGGGCGGATTTCTATAACGAACATGCTGAAGTCGTTGATTGCACGGACGGCGATTTGGCAAAATGTTTTGCTAAGCTAGAAGGATACGCTGCTCGCTTCGCTCTGATATGGCACTGTACCGACTGGGCCTGTAATTCCGACCAACCCGTCGATCCTGAAGAGATTAGTGCGGACGCTATGCGATTCGGCGTTGACCTAGCCCGCTGGTTTCGGCACGAGGTCGCTCGGGTCTATGAAATCTTAGCAGAGGATGGGCCGCAACGGCGTATGCGCGAACTTTTGGAACTTACCCGCTGCCAAGGTGGCAATATCACTCGTCGCCAGCTGATGACGCTCCGACGAGCCGAATATCCCGATTCCGCGTCGGCTAAATCCGCGCTCGACGGTTTGGTGGAAGCGGGGCTCGCAACCTATCAACCGAAAGCCGGGCCGGGACGCCCATCTGATGCGTACACATTAACACAAAACACAAAACCTCCGATTCCGCTCGACGGTAAGGGGTTTTGTGATTCAACGATCGGATTGAAGGCAGCGATATGACCAATACACAGACACTTACCGAATTCCCAATGCACGGCGAAGGCATCGTCGAAGGAGGCCAAACGTTTTCCAGTCGATTGCCTGCGGGGTTTATCAACTTGGCAAAACCCATCGACACGGAGGTATTCGTGCGACGTGTCTTCGAAACTAGTAAGGATTAACGAAAACGGCTCGTCGTGGATGGAAAGAACAACGACAAAATCTCAAAGCAGAGCACAACAAGGTCTAGCTGCCGTACCGGCGAGCTTGCTTCAATTGGGCGAACCGCTCAGCGATGAGGTGACGGAGCACGTTGCTCGGAATAACACCTAAATAAATGATGAGCAGGAAACCACCTGACGAAATTGGATCGAACCTTGCCCCAATGGAACCGCTCGCGGTAGACTCCGCGCGCGCCGCAGAGTTACTCGGAATATCGGAGCGGCTGTTGTGGACCAAGACAAACACTGGCGAAATCCCCCATGTTCGAATCGGGCGAGCAGTTCGTTATCCTGTCCACGAGTTGCGGCGCTGGCTTTCTGAAACGGTGAATAACTAGGGGTACCTCATGGCGAAGCGTAAGACGGACGAAAAGCGAGTGTACGGCACGGGTTCTTTATTCAAACGCCGTGAGGGTGGACCTTGGGTAGGGCGGTGGTACGCCTACGACGGGCGACGTCGTGAGAAATCAACGAACACGACCGACCGCCGAGAAGCCGAACGCCGCTTGCGTGGTTGGATTGCAAAAGAGCAGCTACGCAAGGATGGGACCGTCGATCCTGACGCCGAACGATACAGCGATCAGGGGCGCGAATCGTTCGAACGTCATATCACCGATTACATCGGGCACTGTCGGTTCGTTAGCATGGCCGACAAGTTGATTCGCCAGAAGCAAACGCAACTAGACCGCATCCGCATCGGCACGAAGGCGACGCGCCTTGTCGATCTACAGCCCGACGCCGTCGTGATGTATTTCGCGGACCTGCGGGCGAAGGGGCTATCCGCTCGCACCATCAACGACTATCGGCAAAACCTAATGGCGTTTATCGAATGGTGCGTTGAGGTGAACCGTCTCGAAAAGAACGAACTTCGCAAGGGTGTGAAGTCGTTATGTGAAGATGACGACCGCCGCTATCAACGTCGTGCGTTGACTGAAGACGAACTCGCCCGACTGTTGGAAGTCGCCGCGCCTCGTGGCCGTCGCCTTTGGTATCTGACGGCAGTACTAACCGGTATGCGCAAAGGTGACCTTACGCGGTTGCGATGGGGCGACATCAACTTCGACACGGGATACATGCGAGTTGCCAAAGGCAAGTCGAAAGAAACGCACTTGCCGATGCACCCGCAGTTAATGGAAGATCTTCAGGCGACTCACAGCGAACGCAATCCAAATCGGGCGGATAAGGTTTTCCCGGCAACGGTAGCGTCTCACACACGCGCCCGAGACTTCCTACGGGCAGGGATTGCACGCGAAGAGACTTACCGTGCGAAGGATGGCACGATAAAGACACGCATCACCACCGAAAACGAAGATGGCCACGTGGTTGACCTTCACGCCATGCGCACGACGTTTGCAACGAACTTAGCACGCACCGGCGCGCCGCAATCGGTAACGGCTCGGGTAATGCGGCACAGCGACTATCGGGTAACGCACAAGTATTACACGCGCCACGGCGACGATGAGATGAAAGCCGCTGTCCACCAATTGCCCGCCATCCCAACGAACGCCCACCTAAAAACCGCCTATTCAGGGGACGAACAGGTGCGAGACGGTCCGAAAACGGGCGACATATCACAGAACCGACCGACCACCGATGACAGTCGATCGTTCAACGACATTCGCCAATATGAAGCGGAAAACGGCGATTTTACCAGTAAAAACGAAGACGCCCGACCTGCTGAGGCCGGGCGTCCCGATACTTTTGAAGCTGCCGTGTTGCAGCCACGTTCGCTGCGAACTACGGCAGCATAATACACTCACTGGTCATGGATCACCTCCTATTTCAAGGGCGGGTTTCCCGTATCGCTCTGGAGTGTGACCTGCGAGCGAATAGGGCCTTGCCCATGCCGGCGACCGTCGTTACCGGCTACCACAGACAGGCACCTGCCCATCCGGCGGAAAGGTTCGCTCGATTGACCGACAGGCGCCCATGTTTTGCCTGCGGCTCATCGAGGAATGTCCTTCCACATCTATAGATTAGGTTTGCGATTGCGGAAGCGTCAAGAAAAAAACGGAGAAAGCGCGAGTTTTCAGAATTATCGCGGGTTTTATATGGATGGTCGGCGTGGGGCGAGGTGTTTCAGCATGCATCGAATGAATAGCGGCACCTTTGCGCGGTGATGTCCCCCAGCCCTGGAAGGGCAGGGGCACCCGAGTGTCTGCGCTGTGGCACCGGTTTGTAACCGGTGATCGGCAAAGCGCGGCAGTCTTGGAACGTGAAGGAAACCAACAGGCGCTATTTAAGCCGAACGCTGAGGACTGCGAAAAATCGACAATCTGTGGGCGGTTCTCGGCGCACCGTTCGGAATTGTGCGCGCGAGAAATTGTCCCCCAGCCCCAGAGGGGCAGGGGCACCGTGACATTGTCGCGTGCAACGTTGCAGCAGGCGGTTACACTGCCGGGCCTTGAGATGAAGTGTGGCAGACCACCGGTATCAAACCGGTGCCACAGCGCGATCCATCGGTTTAAAGCCGGTGGAAAATCGCAACGACGGGTTCTTGCCCGTGCTTGCGGTAAGACGAAATGAGAGCACACTCGACAACGAGTTAAAAGAACGCTTGGAGGAGCGGCCCGGCATGAAGCTTTACACCAAGGGCGGTGACGACGGATCGACGATGCTGTTCAACGGCGATCGGGTGGCCAAGTGCAACCTGCGCGTCGATAGCTACGGCCATGTGGACGAACTCAACTCGTACGTGGGCGTTGCGGCTGGTGAGTTACGCCGCGCCGACAAACGGCCCGAGTTTGACGCGCTGTTGGAAAAGCTCAGCACTGTGCAGCATCAGTTGTTCGACGTCGGAGCTGATTTGGCGACGCCGCTTAATACCGATGCTCGCAAACATATTCGCCCGATGTCGGAAGCAGCCGTATCGCAATTAGAAGGTTGGATCGACGAAGCGACCGCCGCATCGCCGGAGTTGAAGGCGTTCGTCCTGCCCGGCGGGTCGATGGTGTCCGCGCATTTGCATGTCTGCCGCACAGTATGTCGTCGCGCAGAGCGGGCGGTGGTCTATCTCGCCGGTCAACAAGAGATCAACGAACAGGTCGTCATCTATTTGAACCGCCTAAGCGACTTGTTTTTCGCGTGGGCGCGCTGGGTGAATCACGTGACCGGCGACGGCGATGTTATTTGGGAAGGGCGGTAGGGCTGAGCGGCGCGGCGGCTGCCGGTAAAGATAATAATGCATCGTCGCCCAGATTTGCCCCCGGCCATTGGCCGGGGGTTATGTGTCTTGCTGCTAAAACGCCTTAATCCGCAGTTCACCCTTCTTGGCGATATCGAGAACTTCGCGGACATCGTCGAGCGCTTTCGTAAGGCGTCGCGCTGCGAGAATCATCTCTTCATATAGACGATTGTCATTTAACAGCGATCCAATCGTACCGCGACGGTCGTTGAGACTGGCAAACGCATTATCCATCTTCGCCAGCACCGACGACATCTGATCCATACGATCCGTCATCTCCTGCAATAGCTTGGTGGCATTTGCGGCGACTTCCTGGCTTCGGGCCGAAACGACGCGAATATTCGCCATCGCTTCGGCACCTTCTTCCGACATGGCGCGAGCGTTGGCCAGCGACGCGCGGAAGTTGGTCAGGTTCTCTTCATCGGCGATGATCGTATTGAAGTTCCGTAGCGTCACATCGAAACGCTCAATGACCGTCGCCACATTGGCGACGAGTTCCTGATTGTCCACCGTGTTGATGGAGCGCGGGGCGAGCAACGTTTCGAGGTTCATGGCTACCGGTTTGAGCGACTGCGCCAATTCCGCCATTTCATCGGCGACGCGCAGAATGCTATCCTGCATTTCGCGCGGCACGACCTGATCCTGCATATTCATCACATTGCCGAGCAGCTTGGCGCTACCGTCTTTCGCGAGTAGGTCGGCGGCGGCACCCGTCTCGGGTAGCACGATGCGAATCGGCGGACGACCGAACTGAATCAGGCCCGGAACCACCTCGACTTTGGCGTTCGCAGGGATGCCGTACTTGTCATCGATTTTCATCGTAATGCGAATGCCTCGGCTCACATCGTTCTCATCCCAAAAGCTGATCTCCTTGGTTTCACCGACGCGCTTGCCGATCAGCGTGACGGGTTGACCGATGCTGATGCCGTCGACGGATTCGGCGAATTGCACGTTAACTTCGTACGACCGATCGAGAATCGACGTGCCGCCGCTGAACATCATCGTGAGCACAAAGATCAGAATGAGACTAGTAAGGGCAAAAACGCCGACGATGGTGGATTGATGTTTATGATCGGCCATGGTTAGTCCTCAGGCTCTTTTTTTTTTCGTCCGTTTGTCCCCCATCCTTGGAAAGGATGGGGCACCCAACTCTCGGGTGCCCCTGCCCCTCTGGGGCTGGGGAACTATATGCGCGCGATTGATCCCGTCGCGTTCGTTCCTGTTCTCGCGCCGGTTGTTAGTCCCCCAACCTTTGAAAAGGGTGGGGCACCCAAACTGCGGGTGCCCCTGCCCCTCTGGGGCTGGGGGACTATATGCGCGCGATTGATCCCGTCGCGATTGTTCCTGTTCTCGCGCCGGTTGTTAGTCCCCCACCCTTGGAAAGGGTGGGGCACCATTAGGCGCTAGCCATTCTCCAACGCTTCCAAATCTTCCGGTCCGGCTTTGCCGTCGACAAACCGTCGCACGCGCGGGTCGTCGCACGTCTTAAACCATTCCGGCTTATGGTCGGCAATGATCTTGCCCTTATCGAGCATCACGACGCGATCGCCGACCTTGAATGCGCTAACCATATCGTGCGTCACGACGAGGCTCGTCACCGACAGTTCGCGCTTCAGTTTCAAAATCAACTCATTAATCACATCGGCACGCACGGGGTCCAAACCCGTCGTCGGTTCATCGTAAAAAACGACTTCCGGGTCGAGCGCTATCGCACGGGCCAAAGCGACGCGTTTCTTCTGACCACCGGATATCTGACCGGGGCGCCGCTCTTGTAAACCGTCGAGGCCGACCATGCGCAGCTTTTCTGCCGCGATCGATTCGATCTTGGCTTGGTCGAACTTGCTGTGTTCGGTCAGCGGAAACGCCACGTTTTCACCGACCGTCAGCGAGTCAAACAGCGCCGCCATCTGAAACAAAAAGCCCATGCGTTTGCGAATCGGAACGAGGTCGCGCTCGGGCATTTGATCGATACGCTGACCGTCAAACCAAACCTCGCCCTCGTCGGGTCGAATCAGGCCGACGATATGTTTGAGCATCACGCTCTTGCCCGTGCCCGATTCGCCGATCACGACCGTCGTGTCGCCGCGGTTAAGGCTGAGCGACAGATCGTCGAGCACGACAAGCTTGCCGAAGCGCTTGCTGACGTGTTTCAACTCGATCAATGGTGGGGCGGTCGGTGGCATGTTGGTTCGGGTTACAAGACGGGCTGAAATCCGTAGATCGACAATTGAATATCCTGCAGGACTTGAGCAAGCACGAAGTCGAGCGCGAGAATGGCGATAAACGAAATCACGAACGACGTGGTGCAAGCCTTACCCACACCTTCTGCACCGGGGCGACAATGAAAGCCGGAATAGCAGGAGATCAACCCGAGGGCCGCGCCGAAAAACACGCTCTTCACAATGCCGCTGTAGAGATCGAAGTTCGTCACGCTCTGCCGCGTGAAATCCCAATACGGCCCGGCGGGCACGCCTTCGACGACGACCGAGACAAACCAACCACCAGCGGCGCCGGTGAAGTCGGCAAAGAACGTAAGCGTCGGCGTTAGCACGGTGCACGCGAGTACGCGCGGGGCGACGAGATAGCGAATCGGGTTTACGCCCATGCTGCGCAACGCGTCGATCTGTTCGGTCACATTCATGGTGCCGAGTTCGGCCGTCAGAGCGCCGCCGATGCGACCGGCGAGCATGATGCCGGCCAGCACGGGGCCGAGTTCGCGCACGACGGAGAGATTAACCAGCGTGCCCATGCGTTCTTCGAGGCCCATCGCCCGAAACTGCTCGACGGCCTGCACGGCAATGACCATGCCGACGAACGCGCCGGTGATCAGAATGACGGGCAACGAGCGATAGCCGACTTCGTAGAGCTGCGGAATCAGCAGCCGCCAATTTCGCCGGTCAAACCCTCCGCGAAACATCGCCGCAAACGCCTGCCAGGCGAAGATGAAGAAATCGCCGAGTTGTTGAATGCTCTTCATGCGTAGGTGGCTGCCGTTCTAACGCCCGCTCGGTGGTCCGTGGCCGGTTAATGATAGTGCCAATCAACTTCCTTCAATAACGGCAAGGTTATACCGGATTTTCGAGGGGGATGGGGGGAGGAAGAGAACAGGCGCTCAAGAATGGAATAGGCTCTCGGTGGGTGAGCGAAGGGGACGCGGGATAGGGCTATTGTAAGGTTTGGTAGTCAGTGTTAACGAACGCTAAGGCGGAGGCATGTGGATACATTGAGGCGTGCGGACGAAGCCATCATTTTGGGCGGATGGGAAACCCAGATTGCCGAACGTGAAAGACAAGCGCGCCGACGTCAGAGCCGCGGGCTGTGCCCGCATGTTATTTCGATGAGGCGTCGATCATCATCTGATTCAACTTGGAAAGCGGCGTGCCACACTCCGGGCAGATGCCGCTGATGTTATCGCGAAGATCGAAGGCGCACTTGCGGCAGGCGGTGGGGTTGAAACGGTACCAGCGAACAAGAAACACAATTGCCAAGATTAGGCCCGCAGGTAATTGGATGACCCAGAAGGGGATGATCAATAACCTAGTATTGCATGAAGTCGTTTGTTGCAGACACGCAGCATTCGAACAGGGACGCCAAGATGCCCAATTCCATTTTTCGTAGTATGGCCATGTAGGTGTATGCGAGCCTTGATCTCGCCATCCGTGATCCAATTCCGTCCGCCAGCCGCAATCTTCTCCTGTCCATAGAGTCGCTTGCGAATGGTTTTCTTTAAATTCTGCGAATTCGGCATCGTTACCAAGGTAGGCTTCCCAATAGAAGTGAAATCCGTTGTCTGCAAGCCCAACTCCCCAACGGTGTTTTTGAGGGCATACATTGCTATACCAGTGTTCGCGGTCGCTTACTTGCCTCGAGAGTGCGAACAGTAGGCCAAGAGTAAGGGTGCAAAAAATGACAACTTTGCTTGCGCAGTATTTATAACGCTGAATGAGAACCATCCGGCGTAATGAGCTATTGTGCTGATCGTTCATTTTGGGGCGTAGTGCGCAGATCGCGATATGTGACAGTTGTACCGTTCGAATCTAACAAGGCCGTACCGCTTCTGCGTCGACACAAAACTATGTAAGTCTCCGTGGCCATCGGCACATATTCTATGCAATGGCCAAGTGACGATGAATTCTGAAATTAATCTATAACTACAGCGTTCCCCGTCGCCGTAAATCCCTGCGGGCGATAGCCCGCGGCTCTGACGGTGCGACACGACATGCCCAAGCGCGGCGATACACGCGTCAATGTGTCCAAATCAGACATCGCGCATGGCGTTGCAAAAAAAATCACCAAATCAAAAAATCGCCCGATCGCCAAATCGCATCAAGCTTCCTTCAGCGCCTCGATCATCTCCTGAAACGCCTTCTTACCGTCGCCGAAGAACATCAGCGTGTTGTCGGCGGCGAAGAGGGGGTTGGGGATGCCGGCGTAACCGGGGCTGAGGCTGCGCTTGATGACGATCACCGTGCGGGCCTTATCGACATCGATGATGGGCATACCCGCGATGGGCGAGTTGGGGTCGGTGCGCGCGACGGGGTTCACGACGTCGTTGGCACCGATGACGATGGCGACGTCGACCTGATCCATTTCCGGATTGATGTCGTCCATTTCGCGCAGTTTGTCGTACGGGATGTTCGCTTCGGCCAGCAGCACGTTCATGTGGCCGGGCATGCGACCCGCAACTGGGTGAATCGCGAAGTCAACGTTCGCGCCAAACTTCGATTCGAGCAGGTTGGCCAAATCGCGCACGGCGTGTTGCGCTTGCGACACGGCCATACCGTATCCGGGAATGATGACCACGCGGCGTGCGGTTTCGAGCAACATGGCGACTTCATCGCCGGAGGTGCTTTTGATCTTGCCTTCGTAAACGTCGTCGGCCGAAGCCGTGCTGCTGCTCGCACCCATCGTGGCGAACATCACATTGGCGAGGCTACGGTTCATCGCCTTACACATGATGCTGGTAAGGATGAGGCCGGAGGCACCGACGAGCGAGCCGGCGATGATGAGCACGTTGTTGCTGATGACGAAGCCGGTCGCAGCAGCGGCCAAACCCGAATACGAGTTGAGCAGCGCAATGACGACGGGCATGTCGGCACCGCCAATGGGCGTAACGAGCGTGACACCGAGGATGCACGAGACCAATACGATGCCGAGGAAGAACAAACCGTTGTCAGGATTGATAACGGATTGATAGCACAGAAAGAGGCCGAGCAGAACGAGGGCGGCGTTGAGGATCTTTTGCGCCGGGATGAATTCGCCTTCGGGCACCCACTTGAGGCCGGCAAGCTTGCCATAAGCGACGAGGCTACCGAGTAACGTGACGCCGCCGATCAGTGCCGATGCCGTTGCAGCAATCGCGCCTTGCATGAGAGCGATTTGCGCGCCGGCAGTTTCAACACCGATCAAGTCGCGCGCCCCGCGCACCAAGCCTTCCTTGAAACCTTCATCGCCACCGGACAGCATCCATGCGGCGGCGACAAACACCGACGCGACACCGCCGAAGCCGTTAAACAACGCGACGAGTTCGGGCATGCCCGTCATCTCAACGCGAATCGCGAGAAATGCGCCGATGCCGGTACCAATGACGAGACCGGCAATCATGACCGGGAAGCTGACGATGTGTTGATCGAGCAGCGTCACGCCGACGGCGACCAACATGCCCAGCGCGCCGAGCAGGTTGCCGCGCACGGCCGACTTCGGATGCGTCAGCCCCTTGAGGCCGAAGATGAACAGGATCGATGCCAGCAAATAGGCACCGTTAATGAGTAGTGCGTTGGAAGCTGCCAGCACGAGCTTATCCCTTCCGCTTAAACATGCTGAGCATGCGATTGGTGACAAGGAAACCGCCGACCACGTTGATGGTGGCGAACAAGACAGCCAAGAAACCGAGCGCTTGCGGCAAGACGGGGACGTCACTGCCGGCGGCAACGACGGCACCGATGAGCGTGACGCCGCTGATCGCGTTGGAGCCCGACATGAGCGGCGTGTGCAACGTCGGCGGAATCTTGGTGATGATTTCGAAACCGATGAAGATCGCCAATACGAAGATCGTTAATAGCGTGATGATCGCATCCATGATTTATGCGGGGCTCCCTTCGGCGGCGGCCAACGGTTCGAGCTTCATCGTTTCGCGCGTCCGCGCGTGAACGATCTCGCCGCCTTCCGTGATGACGGTGCCGGTGACGCACTCGTCGGCTTTGTCGAGTTGGATTTGGCCTTCCTTCGTCAGGTCTTGCAGGAACGCCATGATGTTGCGCGAGTACATTTGGCTGGCGTGATACGGAATCGTCGCCGGAATGTTCTGCGGGCCGAGGATTACAACGCCATCGTGTACAACGCGTTCGCCGAGTTGCGTTGATTCGCAGTTACCGCCGCCTTCTGCAGCAAGGTCCACGACCACCGAACCGGGTCGCATGCGACCGAGCGTTTCGTTGGTGATCAGGATCGGCGCTTTGCGTCCGGGGATAAGGGCTGTCGAAATAATGATGTCCGACTCGGCGGAATGATCGGCGATGAGTTGCGCCTGCTTCTGCTTGTATTCTTCGGACATTTCCTTTGCGTAACCGCCCGCGTCCTCGGCGTCTTCGTTGGACGCCGCGACTTCGACGAAGCGGGCACCGAGCGATTCGACTTGTTCTTTCACGGCAGGGCGTACGTCGAAGGCTTCAACGACCGCACCTAGGCGGCGCGCCGTGGCAATGGCTTGCAAACCAGCAACACCAGCACCGAGGATCAGCACCTTGGCGGGGGTAATCGTACCCGCGGCAGTCATCATCATCGGGAACATCTTGTCGAGTTCGGACGCGGCCAACAGCACGGCCTTGTAACCCGCGATGGTGCTCATCGAGCTGAGCACGTCCATCTTCTGTGCGCGACTGATACGCGGCATCATGTCCATCGCGATCGCAATCACGCCATGATCGGCGAGGCGCTTCACGAGCTCGTGATTCACCAACGGTTGCAACACGCAAAACAGCATCTGGCCGCTGCGCAACCACGTGAATTCGGAATCAGTCGGCGGATGCGTCAGAACGATCGCGTCGCATTGATTGCTCAAATCCGAAGCGCTGTCGGCGATGGTCGCGCCGGCGGCGGTATAAGCGTCGTCAGTAAAACCAGCGGCCATACCTGCGCCGCTTTGAATGACGCATTCGAGGCCGAGCTTTTTGAGTTTGGTGACAGTCTCGGGCACCAGGGCGACCCGGTGTTCCCCTTCGATATAAGATTTCGGCGCGCCGATTTTCATGCAGATCTCCGATCGGGTGTTTCGCCTTATTTCTTCGGCAATTGCGGCGTGCGGGCGCAGCTATATACACGGGCGAAAACTTCCCTTCAGTGTATGCGCCTAACAGACCTAGCCAAGGGGCGGCGGGCGTTTCGCAAACGTCTCACACAAAGCGTTACGCGCAGGTGATGGTTGCGAAGTGCTGCGAACAAATGCGCGGGATGTTAGTCGGTCCATTCGAAACCGACGTAAATCGTCAAAGTTGCGCCAAACCGGTGCCCGCCAAAGTCGTGCCACTGCTCTATGAGCAGTGCCGACCCTGACAACGGGCAACCCCTGTCCTATCTCTTACATTGAGCAGAAAGAGTCCGCGCAGCAGGGCTCCGGACCTCTACGGCCCCCTAAGTCAACATAACCACCCATCTCCCAAAGCCACCGCACGGTCAGCCCGATTTACCAGTGGTATAGATGACAAACCCGCCGAATTGCCCTCAAAGGTAGCGAGGTCGGCTCTGACCGGTCAGAATCAAGGGACGTATGAGCGAACCGACCGTCCGTGAACTTTGTGAAGCGCTTGCCGGAGGCGACGACCGTGCGTTTGAGCGGTTGTACGACCGGTATCACCAGCGTGTGCGGCTGGTGGCATGGCGTATTTCGCATCGGGCGGACTGGGTGGACGATCTTGTAAATGAGGGCTGGACGCGGGCGTTTCACCAGCGCTCGAAATACGACCCGAAGTACGACTTCATGGTCTGGGTGGTCGGGATCGTCCGAAATGTGTACCGCGAATATTGCCGGCAAGGCCGGTTAACGATCCAGCATAATGACGATGTGGACGTGGCGGCGGACGGGCCGACTGACGATATGTCTCCTGAGGCACTCGCGCAAGAAGCGGAAGTACTTTTTTCGCTGAATGAATGCGTGTCGAAATTATCGGACGAAGACGGGGTAATTGTGCGGCGGCGGTTCTTTGAAGGTGCGTCGTTAAGACTGATAGCACAAGAACTTAACATCCCGGAGGCGACGCTGAGGGCGTCGCGCGTGCCAGGGGTGTTGGACCAGCTTCGTCGGTGCCTGGCGAAAAAAAATATTGAGATTCCTGCAGAATTTTCTGCGCGCGCCCTCGGTGATACGCAATAGCGTATGGAGTTCAATGATGACTACGCGAAATGGCAATTTGGAATCCCTGCTCGTCACACTCGGTGACGCCCGCCAGGCCGGTGCGTTCGACAGTGCGACGACCAGTTACCCGTGGCAGGCCACGACGGTTTCGGCTCAGAGTCCGAAGCAATCATGGCAGGCTCGGCTCTGGAAGGTGGTTCCGTTGGCTGCGGCAGCCGCAGTCGCTGTTCTTTTCGTGGGGCCGTCTTGGGCGCCTGAGGGGAGCGGCAGCCCGATTGTCCAAAACACGATCGATTCCGTCACAGGCCCGGAAACCTGTAAGACCATCGAAGGCGACTTCAATGGCGACGGTGTCAAGAATGGGAAGGACATCCCGGTGATGATCGAGATGATGCGAAACGGCGAGATTACGATGTCGCCGGATGAGTACGCTCGAGCACTGCTAAACGGCTAAGCTCGCTATCATAAAAATCTCTTGCAATGTGAGGCCGGGTTGGTGTCTAGGACGCCACCTCGGCCTCGCGTTATTTTACGGGTCGGTTTCTCGTAGCTTTGTAATCGACTCGACTTATTTTCTTCCTATCAAGTGGCTATCAATTCGTCCATGCGACCTCGCCGCAAAATTGGTTCAGACTCGTTGAACCATTGCGATTAATGTACGAGCAGATGTAAGAGCGAACTGATTCGTCGATGTGCGCCTATTCCCACCGAAGCCGTGGGTAGGTGTTTGGCGTGATTTGCCAAATAGACGAAAAATCCCAACCGCTATAGGTCGATTGCTGTTTCATCTGAGCGGTCGTCTTTCCATCACCGCCGGCGCTGGCGTTGGTTGTGCTGGTTTGAGTATCCCAATAACAACTCAATACCGTATGTGAGCCGATGGTAGAGCCAACGAGACCGCCGGTGCTACTCGACCCTATCACCCGGCCGGTCGAGTAGCAGCGAACATAAGTTGGCGAAAGGAACGATACGCCGGCAAATCCGCCCACGCTTGATGACCCGGTGGTTTCGACCATCGCGTAACAGTCCTGCATTAACGCACGGTTATCGCCAACGAACCCGCCCACGAACGTTGCCCCCTGCACCGTGCCCGTTACGTAGCATCGTTCGATAAGCCCGTCGTTTTCCGCCGCGAAGCCGCCGACACAAAGCTTGCCGTGCAAATCAACATTTTCGACACCCAAGTCGCGGACAATCGCATTCGGACCGAGCTTTCCAAACAGGCCAATCACGTCGGTGTTTGACTGTTGGATCGATAGGTTACGTACGCGATGATGATTGCCGTCAAAAACGCCATCGTAATGAATGACGCTATCGCCAAAGGTCGTAAAGCCAATCGGCGTCCAATTGATGCCGGCCAAATCGATATCGTTGACCAAGATAAAATTGGCATTCAGAAAATCATCCACCCGTTGTAACTGAGTCGCATTGCAAATCTGATACGGATCGGCCGGCGTGCCGCTGCCGCCCGCGAAACCGCTGCCCAACGTTTCGCATACGTCGCATTGAGCGGTATTGATTATCTGGGTGAGGAACGCGTCAACATCCAACCCGTCAACGCGACCGTTACCGTCAACGTCGGCGGCGGCTTGAAGTGTCGGCGAATTTTCATTGCCGACGAAGACGGCCGCGAATGGGGCGATATCGTCAAGATTGACTACGCAATCGTTCGTCATATCGCCGGGCAGTTGAGCATGGGCGACGGTTAATGACAAGCTGAACGCGATTAGGGTTACGAATCGGATTTTGGTTTCAAACATATCAGGCATCCGGCGGAGTTGGCGGGCTAGTTTCAACAGGAAGGCGATTCATATTCTCACAAAAACTGCTTGGCAACTCAAGGTTCAATGAAGACAAATGTGGTAGTCGTGATTCTCGGCCATTTTCTCATTTAGCGAAGCTGGCATCCGTATCGACTATGCGCCGCTGACTGCGTCAATCAGGCGTCGCCAAAGTCCCAAGGGGTGAATCGCAGCGTAGCCGCTTTCTTGGCCGTCATTCAATTCGATGACGATCCAGTCGCCGGTCTCAGTTTGTGCCAAATCAATCACTTTAAAAGGTGCGTCGATTCGTTGCGACGCATCCCGCCCGACACGTAGCGCACGCTCCTGTTCGCTTTTTGAAATCGCATATGTGGATTCGGTCCAATAGCGATCGAAGCCAACGCACGTGTTATGCCACCAGAAACTTCGAAACTCAAAAGAACTGGGGATTCGCTCGGGATCAATATCTTCTACTCGACGAAGCGGCACGAATTGGCGACAGACAATCTCTTGCCATTGAAGTATCGGATCATTTTCGTACGCATCAAACGCGCGTTCGCATTCGTCTGGATTGTTACCGATTGAAAGGGCACGCTGATGGCGGCTTGTTTGTCGAGCGCCTTTTATGAAGACTGGCCAACCTAACTCGTTGCCGACATCCGTAGCGGAGGGTCGCTTGTTAAACCATAGGCTGCGTGGCGTAATGTCGCGTAGCGGCTCGTACCAGTATGGCAACTGACTGCATGCTAGGTGTTGTTGAGGCGTGTGTACGAGACGAATGCCGCGCGCGAGCAAACGCTGATACGCATCGTCGTATTCGTCGATCGCACCGACACGCGCGATTGCCTCAACAGGGTTGCCATCGGGCCGAACAACGCGGCAACCGAACGACCCTCGAAAATCGAAATCATATTTCGGGTTTCCAATAGGGCACGCTAGAACGTGCAAAGCGTCTTCCAAACAGAGCAGGTCTGATTGTTCCAGCATGTCGGTCAATTGATTACCGGGTTTAGGAAGCGTGAAATCATGGGATTGTACCTCATACAGATTAGAAAAGTGAGTGACGTCTACTCACTCTCCCTCGCCGGGAGAGGGCTGTGGTGAGCGTTCTTGCCACAGCGCAAAACTTAAGAACCCACACAATTAATTTGGATGAAGGAGTAGGGTGGGTTGCACTCAAGCAATCACACGACGCTTACTCCGGCTGCTCCTCCCGCATCACCACCGTCATCATCGAACGCTTCGGGCTGGTCAGTTCCGCCGCGTGGCCGTTCATCGACAGGCCAATCTCGTGATCGTCTTCCGTGGCGTTCATGAGGATGGCGACGACCGAACCGTCGGGATTGACGAAGGCCGTTGCGAGCAACTCGTCCCACATGGCAGACGCGATCACGCGTCGCGCGCCGGGTTGCACAAACTTCGAGAAGTGCCCGAGATAGTAATACGAATTCATGAACGTCAGTTCGCCCGTCTTCGTGTTGGCGTGGATGGGGGCATAGCAGAAGTTGCCCACATGGTTGGGGCCGCCACGTTCGTCGAGCACCACGTTCCAGTCATTCCAGGCCACCGCACCGTTGTTGAAGTCGTGCATCATCGACTCACCGTAGCGCTCGCCCCATTGCCAATCACCAATGCGCTTGCCATCGTAATGCTCGGCGCAGCCTTCGGTGAAGACGAGCCCGATGTTAGGGTAGCGCTCGTGCACGAAGCGTACATTCTCAAAGCGATCGGCAAGATACCAGTGGAAGCCGACGCCCCAAACGTATTGGGCCGCGTCTTTGTCGCTCAGGATTGTATTGGCGCGATGGTACATCAGTCCGCGGTTATGATCCCAAACGATCAGCTTCTTATCGCCGAGACCGGCCTTCTTGAGCGTTGGCCCCAAGTGGTTCTTCACGAAGTCGCGCTCTTCTTCGGCGGTGTACACGCACGACTCCCAACGCTGCACGGCCATTGGTTCGTTTTGCACGGTCAGCCCCCAAATCGGCACGCCCGCCGCTTCGTAGGCTTTAATGAACTTCGCGTAGTAATTGGCCCAAGTGGCGGCATGCTCGGGCAAGAGCGAGCCGCCTTTGAGCATGCTGTTGTTGGTTTTCATCCACGCCGGCGGGCTCCACGGGCTAACGAACAGCTTAAGCGGATGACCGGCCTTTTCGGCTTCGGCCATCGCCGCTTTGATGAACGGAATGCGATATTGTTTGTCGCGCGCGATATCGAACGAGCTTAGCGCGCTGTCGCCATCGTCAACATAGGTGAAGCTTTCGCTGGAAAAATCGCAGCTATGAATGCTGGTGCGAGCCATGGTGTAACCGATGCCTTGGTCGCGGCTGTAGTAGGCTTCGAGGATCTTGCGTTGCGTGGCCGGCGGCAGCTTGGCATAGGTCTCGGCAGCCGCGTCGGTCAGCGCGCCGCCGATGCCGACGACGGTTTGAAACTTGGCGGTCGGGTCGATGAAGATGAACTTCTGAAACTCGGTCGGTTGCGCCACGGGTTTGGGCGTGATGGTTTTGGCTTTGGTCAAGCGCTGATCGGTATCGCGGGCAGTGATCCAAACGTCGCCGCGCCAGCTTTGGGCGTGGGCGAGCGTGGTGGTGCAAAGCGTGAATAAGGTGATTAGGTTCAACCGTTTGGTCATGAGATTTGCTCCATGATTCTGTTGTCGCTAAATCGACTGCCCTGTTGAGCGTTTAATTTTTGGATGACCGAGTGTAAAGGAAGTCGGCGAGCGAATCGAATGTCGGAACAGTTTCAGAGGGTAGGGTGGGCCAAACTATACAAACGCGCGCAAACGTGCGCAAATCTTGTTTCGGTTTGTGAGCATGGGGTAGGTATCGAAAGAAGGACCTGCTCGGCGCGCCGGTGGGTGGGATTGTATCTGGGGAAGCTATGGAAATGATGGGCGGGCGGCGTCGTTATGTCGATATGGGGTTTGCGACTTTGTGTTGACCTTTGTTCACGTTTTGTAGTTGTCTCAGGATCGAATCGTGACCCCACGTTGGTGTACCAACATGGGTCACCCGGCCATGCCACCGGCCACTAGCCCGGTGTTGTGCTGAATGGGCAGTTCCGCGGGCGCTTTGGAGCAGTTTTTCCACGTTCAATGCGATACTTGGCGACGCGCATAGTTATCGCCATGTGCGCCTTAATTCCTAAAGTGAGTAATGGTTGCCCAACGCGAATATACCAGCGATTCGGCATTACGATTGAGTTTACTTGCGTCCAACGGGTTCCGCCGTCGATCGCGTCATATCGCCAACTTCCGCCGCCCGCTAAGACAAAAGGGGAGTTGCTGTCGACAATCGCGAGCGACGTTCGACGCGGTCGGTCGAACGCCTTATATCGAAATGCATAGCAAAGTCCGAAGCGCGCGCGGATCTTGACGAGTCGGTGCGGCGTCACTGCAATGACATCGCCGCTGCGAATGGAGAAGTCCCAATCGGGTCGGCAGGCGTAGTCTTGCGTGTAATCCCAAACGGCTTCTCGTGAAGCATGGATATTCGACGTGTTCTTGACCGTGATTTTTTTGGACATTTTTATTCAGGATATTTTAGGGGGATCGGGAATACAAGTGCTGTGGCAGTTCGGGAGCCGGGTAGTACGCCATCCACAATAAGAAAGTGGGGGACCACTACTCCCTCTCCCTCGCAGGGAGAGGGCTGGGGGGAGGGTTTCAGCCGCAGCGCAAAGTTTAGTAACCCACACAAGCAATGAGGATGACGTAGTAGGGTGGGTGGTACTCCACCCACCGAAACAGGGTTGACGTTTGGCGCCTCGCGATATCGGTGCTGCCGTCTGGGGAGCGTAATAATACCTAAACGCGCGCAAACATCGTTTCGATTCGTTAGGATGGGCACTGTTATCTGGGACGGGGTATCGACCCGACGGAGATGGGACTCGTGCTTCGCGCGGGTGCCATGCAACGCCGTTAACCAAGTGCCGCGTCGCGATGGCGAAACGCCCTTTGTAGCTTGGCCCATTCGCGTTTGTTTAGCCTGTGGAAACGCGGTGCCGAAGGCGCGGTGGTTTGGTTCTTCCGCGGCCAGT
>Ga0207422_1000257_pt1 | contig 194063 bp, 149 predicted proteins | sample MarCyaLeptolynsp_FD_187757 | JGI IMG/M metagenome (GOLD analysis project Ga0207422, IMG submission 187757) | Marine cyanobacterial communities from Panama - species 1 Leptolyngbya sp. (SPAdes) | ecosystem: Environmental > Aquatic > Marine > Unclassified | place: Panama: Panama City | collected...
TTGTCGTGAGAGGCGGGCTGGTGAAAGTAGTGGAAAACTATGTCGATAAAGGTAAAGAAATTGCCGTGGAAGGCAAACTCACCAACCGCAGCTGGGAAGACAAAGACGGAAACAAACGGTACATCACCGAAATTCTTTGTACAGATTTATTATTGATAAGCAAGTAACGCTTCATTAAGTAAAATTTGAAATCTCGGCACTAATTTGTGCCGGGATTTTTTTTACCAAAAATAGATCTCCTGTGCCAACCTGTAGGTATTGGCATGAGCCTCCACAATAATTTTTATATCGGGAGAGTAGCCGCCTCCCATACTGCACGTTACGGGAATCTTGTGGTCTTTACAGATTTGCAGGACAAACCGGTCGCGTTCCTTGCAACCGGCCAAAGTGCAGCCCAGCCTGCCCAGCTTGTCTCCAGCCAGAATATCGACCCCACATAAGTAATAAATAAAATCGGGCTGTTGATCTTTAATTAACTTGGGCAAGGTTTCTTTGAGGGTTTGTAAATAGGTCTCATCATTTGTGCCATCGGCCAATCCAATATCCAAATCTGATGTTTCTTTTTGAAAGGGATAATTCCCGGCACCATGCATAGAGAACGTAAATACTGAAGAATCTCCTTGAAAAATTTCAGCCGTACCATTGCCTTGATGCACGTCGAGATCTACAATGAGGATTTTTTTTGCCAAGTTATTGTTCTGTAAATAACGCGCTCCAACCGCTTGATCATTATACAAACAAAAGGCTTCACCGTGGTTTGAAAAAGCGTGGTGTGTTCCACCGGCAATGTTCATGGCAATTCCGTGTTCCGAAGCATATTTGCTCGCGGTTATGGTTCCCTGCGTGATGATGCCTTCGCGTTTTACCAAAGCTTGCGATAAGGGAAAGCCAATTTTTCGGGCAGCACTTTTAGTGAGGTTAAGGGTGTTGAGGTCGGTGATGTATGCCTTGGTGTGAACAGCGAGGATGTCTTTCTCATCCGGAATTCCGGGTTCAAAAAAGTTTTCAGGAGAACAGCTGCCTTCGTGCAATAGTTGCTGCGGGATCAATTCATATTTCTTCATCGGGAAACGGTGTCCTTCCGGAAGCGGGTGTTTGTAAATGGGATGGTAGGCGATTTTGAGCAAGAGATTTATTTATGTTATGTGTCAATCTGCAAAATCAGCGGAATAAAAGTAAGCCCGCAGATCGCGCAGATTTTCGCAGATATTTATTTATAAATTATTGACTTTTCTAAATATTCCATCATTAATTTCTGCTACATTAAAATTCACAAGAATTCCTAATTTTAGTTCAGCTAATTTTAAATAAGTCAATACCTGTTTGTGATGCACCTCGGCTAAATTTTCAACAGATTTCACTTCTATAATGACTTTGTTTTCAACTAAAATATCAATTCTGAAACCCACAGCGAGTTTTTCATCTTTATAGTATACTGGAATAGGTACTTCAAGTTTAACATCCAAGCCCTCCTTTTTTAATTCAGAAGCTAAAGCTAAAACATAAACCTATTCTAAAAGGCCGGCTCCAAATGCGTTATAGACATTGTATATGGTGCCTCTTATCTTGTATTATATTTCATTTTCTACCATAACGAATCTTTTTCTGCGCCAATCTGTGTAATCAGCGGGAGAAAAAAGGTTGCCCGCAGATCTCGCTGATCTTCGCAGATTATTTAATGCTAATATATAAATAAAAGTTTAGTGATTTCTGCGCTAATCTGCGCAATCTGCGGGAGAAAGATAGCCCCTAGATCTCGCTGATATTCGCAGAATTTTTCAATACTAATATAAAATAAAAGTTAAGTTATTTCTGCGTCAATCTACGGGAGATTACTTTCCTCTAAAGCTTATGCAACTTCAACTGAATCCGTTTTCTTTCTGCGTCCACATCGAGTACTTTAACAACAATCTGCTGATGCAGACTCACGTGTGCACTTACATCACTCACAAAGCCATCTGCTAAATTGGAAACGTGTATCAGCCCACTTTCTTTGATGCCGATATCCACAAAACATCCAAAATTGGTAATATTATTGACAATTCCCGGAAGAAGTTGGCCCTCTTTCAGGTCGTGGATGGTTTTTATGTTTTGGTTAAAAGTAAATACCTTGGCCTGCTCGCGGGTGTCGAGTCCCGGTTTTTCGAGTTCGTTGATGATGTCTTCTAAGGTGGGAAGGCCCACCGTTTCACTCACATAGTTTTCCTTTATTATGCTTTTTAAAACTTCGGTATTGCCAATCAAATCGGAAACACCCATTTTTAAATCTTCGGCCATCTGCTTGACCAAATCATAACTTTCCGGATGCACGGCAGAATTGTCCAATGGATTCTTCCCGTTTTTGATGCGTAAAAAACCGGCGCTTTGTTCAAAGGCTTTTCCGCCCAGTCGCGGCACTTTCTTGATGTTTTCTCGAGAAACGAATGCTCCGTTTTCTTCACGATAGGCAATGATGTTTTCTGCCAGCTTGGGTCCAATACCCGAAACATAACTAAGTAATGAAGCACTTGCTGTATTGATATTCACCCCCACGGCATTCACACAACTCTCTACCACACGGTCGAGGGTGGTTTTGAGTTTGGTTTGGTCCACATCGTGCTGGTATTGTCCCACACCAATGGATTTGGGCTCGATTTTCACCAGTTCGGCAAGCGGGTCTGCCAGGCGTCTGCCTATAGAAACTGCGCCGCGCACCGTCACATCATAATTAGGGAATTCCTCCCGTGCAATTTTGGACGCCGAATAGACCGATGCACCTGCTTCGCTCACCACAAACACCTGTATGTCATTTTTAAATTGAATTTTTCGGATGAGACGTTCTGTTTCGCGTGAAGCGGTCCCGTTACCGATGGCGATGGCTTCAATTTTATGGGCATCGGCCAGCGAACTGATTTTCTTGATGGCTCCTTTTTCATCGTTTTGAGGTGGGTGGGGATAGATGGTTTCGTTGTGTTTCAGGTTGCCTTGTGCATCCAGGCAAACCACTTTACACCCCGTTCTGAAACCGGGGTCAATGGCCATAATGCGCTTTTCACCCAAAGGTGCCCCGAGCAAAAGTTGCTTGAGGTTTTTTGCAAAGACTTGAATGGCAGTTTCATCGGCGGCTTCTTTGGCGGTGTTGAGTCGTTCATTTGACAAGGCCGGAAACAACAAACGTTTGTAACTGTCTTTGATGGCGAGTGTGATTTGCCCGGCGCAGTCGTTTTGGGATTTGATAAGCCTTCGTTCTATAGCAGAAAGGGCTTTATCCTCGTCAATTTCTATTTTTACTTTGATAAACCCTTCAGATTCTGCGCGCAAAATAGCGAGCAGACGATGGGATGGACAGTTTTTCAAAGACTCTTCCCATTGAAAGTAATCCCGGTATTTCTGGGCTTTTTCGTCATCGGTTTTGTCTTTTACGGCTTTTGTTGTTATTAGTGCATGACGTTCCAGTTGATTTCTTAGCAGGTTTCTGATGTCTGTGCGTTCATTGACCCACTCTGCGATGATGTGTCTGGCACCTTCCAATGCCGCTTCCGCGGAAGCGATTTCGCCTTGCGTATATTTTTGTGCAATCGATTTTATATCGTTGGCGTTTTGTGCCATGATGATTTTGGCGAGGGGTTCGAGTCCGTTTTTGCGGGCAGTTTCGGCTTTGGTTTTTCGGCTTTTTTTGAAAGGCAGGTAGAGGTCTTCAAGCGTAGTAAGGTCTGCCACATTTTCAATAGCCTTCTGTAATTCAGGAGTTAAAACATCCTGTTCTTCCAGGGCTTTTAAAATGGTTGTTTTGCGTTTTTCAAGGGCTTCAAATTGGTCCTTAAACCGCACAATGTCCTCGATTTGTACTTCGTCAAGATTGCCGGTGCGCTCCTTTCTGTAGCGTGCAATAAAAGGAATGGTGCAGTCTTCATTTAATAGCTGAACGGTGTTTTTAATACTGCCAGCGGGCAGTTGGCTGTTTTTGGTAATGTATTGGAGGAGTTGCTCCATGATTTTAAATTAGGTCTTTTTCTGCGCCAATCTGCGAAATCTGCGGAAAAAAAAGGTGGTCCGCAGATTGCGTTTATTTTTAATTTATTGTCATTCCATTCCCCACACCATCCACATCCGGGTTGAGGAAAACAAGTTTGCCTTTGGCATTTTCTGTCATCAAAATCATTCCCTGGCTTTCTACGCCACGCAATTTTCTGGGGGCGAGGTTGATTAAAATAGTGACTTGCTTTCCAATAACTTCTTCAGGAGTGAAACTTTCAGCAATGCCTGAAACCACGGTGCGCACATCGAGGCCGGTATCTACTTTTAATACTAGTAACTTATCTGCTTTGGGCATTTTTTCTGCTTCGATGATGGTGCCTACACGCATATCGAGTTTGGTGAAATCGTCAAAATTTATGGTCTCTTTTTGTGGCATGAGTTTCGGTTTTTCTGAAGTGTTTTTTTCGGTTTTGTTGGATGCTTTGGTCGCTTCCAGTTTGTCTAATTGTTGCTGAATATGCTCGTCTTCTATTTTGGAGAAGAGTAGTGCGGCTTCGCCTATTTGATGTTGTGTTGGTAAAAGTCCCCCTCTGCCTACCGGCATCTCCCCCGAAGGGGGAGAAGAAATGTCGTTCCAACCAAGTGAAGGACTTAGATTCAGCATTTTCTTCAACTTTTGCGAAGTAAACGGTAGAAACGGCTCGCTTAAAACAGCCAGTGCCGTGGCGATTTGCAAGGCGACATACATCACTGTTTTGGTGCGTTCTTCATCAGTTTTGATGGTTTTCCAGGGTTCTTCATCGGCTAAATATTTGTTGCCTAATCGTGCCAAATTCATCAATTCGCCTTGCGCTTCGCGAAAACGGTAGCGTTCAATCGAACTCCCAATCACCGCTGGATAAGCTTTCATTTCTTCAAGCGTTTGGGTGTCAATATCCCTTAATTCGGAAGGGTGAGGTACATGGCCTTCATAGTATTTATGGGTCAACACCGCCACACGGTTGATGAAATTTCCAAAAATGGCAACCAATTCATTATTGTTTCTCGCCTGAAAGTCTTTCCAGGTAAAGTCGTTGTCTTTTGTTTCAGGGGCGGTTGCGGTTAAAGTATATCGCAATACATCTTGTTGCCCGGGAAAATCCTCGAGGTATTCGTGCAGCCATACTGCCCAGTTTTTGGAGGTGGACAGTTTGTTGCCTTCCAGATTGAGAAATTCATTGGCGGGCACATTATCTGGCAGAATATAGCTTCCTTCGGCCTTGAGCATAGCCGGGAAAATGATGCAGTGGAAAACAATATTGTCTTTACCAATAAAATGCACCAGTTTGGTATCTTCACTTTTCCAGTAGGGTTCCCAGTCTTTTCCCTCGCGGGCGGCCCATTCCTTTGTGGAAGAGATATAACCGATGGGCGCATCAAACCACACATAAAGTACTTTTCCTTCAGCGCCTTCTAAGGGAACGGGAATACCCCAATCGAGGTCACGGGTCACTGCACGCGGGCGCAAACCGTCGTCAATCCAGGATTTTACTTGCCCGTAGACATTGGGTTTCCAGTCTTTTTTATGGTCAACGAGTATCCATTGCTTTAAGAAGGCTTCATAATTTTCCAACGGTAAAAACCAGTGTTTGGTTTTTTTTAGAATTGGAACAGCACCACTTATGGTTGATTTTGGGTTGATGAGGTCGGTAGCGTTTAAGGAGGTGCCACATTTTTCACATTGGTCGCCATAAGCTTCGTTGTGGCCGCATTTTGGGCAAGTGCCGGTGACAAAACGGTCTGCCAGAAACTGGTCTGCTTCAGGGTCGTAAAGTTGTTCTGTGACTTCTTCTATGAACTTTCCGTTTTCGTAGAGTTTTTTAAAGAATTCAGAGGCAGTTTGGTGATGGATTTTCGCGGAAGTGCGGGAATAGTTGTCAAAAGTGATTCCGAAGTCAACAAATGATTGTTTGATAATATTGTGGTATTTATCGATGACTTCTTGCGGTGTGATCCCTTCTTTTTTGGCTTTCATCGGGATGGCCACACCGTGTTCATCGCTTCCGCAAATAAAGGCGACATCTTTTCCTTGCAGGCGCAGGTAGCGTGCGTAAATATCTGAAGGGACATAAACTCCTGCCAAATGACCAATATGAATGGGACCATTGGTATAGGGAAGAGCAGCGGTAATGGTATAGCGTTTGGGTGTAACCATAAGTTTTTGTGTTTTTGAAGCAACAAAAATAGGAATTCACAAGGAGAAATTCTTTATTTTGCAGAGTAAGAATATTAAAGTAATGAACTCCATTCCAAATTTGCAAAAAGGGGACCAGGTTGCGATAGTGGCAACAGCTCGAAAAATTTTAAAAAGCGAATTACAACCGGCGATTGCTTTGTTGGAATCCTGGGGGTTGAAGGTCGTTCTCGGCAAAACAATTGGTGTGGAAGACAATCAATTTGCGGGAAAGGATGCTTTTCGCGAAAGCGATTTGCAGGAGATGCTTGACAATCCAACCATTAAAGCCATCTGGTGCGCGCGTGGCGGCTATGGAACGGTACGAATTATTGACAACCTTGATTTCACAAAATTTAAAAAGCATCCCAAATGGATTGTGGGTTATAGCGACGTGACGGTATTGCACAGCCACATTCATAATTTGGGGTTTGAAACACTTCACGCGCCTATGCCCATTGATATTGGAAGACAAGGGGATGAAGCCGTCTCTACTTTAAAAAAAGGCTTATTTGGTGAGGAGTTTATGATTCGATATGATTTAAAAGAATACCGTTCCCGTCCTGGAAAAGCTGTGGGGCAGCTCGTGGGCGGAAACCTTTCTATGCTTTATTCGCTTTGCGGAAGTCCTTCTGCCATTGATACCAAAGGGAAGATTTTGTTTATTGAAGATTTGGATGAGTATCTGTATCACATCGATCGAATGATGCAAAACTTGAAACGCAATGGTTATTTTGAACAACTTGCCGGTCTGATAGTTGGCGGAATGGATGACATGAGAGACAATACCAAAGCCTTTGGTTTTAAAACTGATAACCCTTTTGGGAAAACCGCTAAAGAAATTATTTCTGAAGCAGTATCAGAATATCATTTTCCTGTGTGTTTTGATTTCCCGGCTGGCCACACAAATGATAACCGAACCCTTATTTTTGGAAGAGAGGTGAAGCTTGAGGTGGGTAAAAGTGTTCAGGTTGATTTTACACACCCCTACATCCCTTTCATTTAAGAGGAGACTTTTTTTACTCTGTACCTCACCTATCACATCTCTTCACTGTAATCTGGATAGAGAAAGTTGTTGTATGGAAATCGTTTTACGTGGATTTCCCGCACTTTTTCATACACTTTTTTTCTAAATTCTTCCAGGTTTGTTTTTTCTGTAGCTGAAATAAAAACAGCTTCACCATTTACGCGGTTCATCCAGGTGTTTTTCCAATCTTCTAGGGTGTTGTGAGCGTCAGTTTTTTCAGTCACGAGGTCATCATCGTCAATGGTTTCCGGTTTATAGGCGTCCATTTTGTTGAAAACCATCAGGATGGGTTTGTCACGACCGTCAATTTCATCAAGTGTTTGATGAACCGAGTTGATATGATCTTCAAAATTGGGGTGCGAAATGTCAACCACGTGAAGGAGTAAATCGGCTTCTCGCACTTCGTCGAGCGTACTTTTAAAAGATTCCACCAATTGAGTGGGAAGTTTTCTAATAAAACCAACGGTGTCTGTCAACAAAAAAGGTAAGTTGCCAATGACTACTTTTCTCACGGTGGTGTCCAGTGTAGCAAACAATTTGTTTTCGGCGAAGACCTCAGATTTGCTGATGACGTTCATCAAGGTTGATTTGCCCACGTTGGTATAGCCCACCAAAGCCACCCTCACGAGTGCACCTCGATTGCCTCTTTGCACAGCCATTTGTTTGTCAATGGTTTTGAGTTTATCCTTTAGTAGTGCAATGCGGTCGCGCACGATACGTCTGTCTGTTTCGATTTCGGTTTCACCGGGTCCGCGCATCCCAATACCCCCTCGTTGACGCTCGAGGTGAGTCCACATACCTGCTAATCTGGGCAGTAAATATTCATACTGTGCCAATTCAACTTGGGTGGAGGCATAACTTGTTTGTGCCCGCTGGGCAAAAATATCGAGGATTAGATTTGTGCGGTCAATGATTTTGCACTTTAGTATTTTCTCAATGTTTTTTTGTTGTGCAGGGGAGAGCTCGTCATCAAATATGGCAGCGCCAATTTCGTTTTCTTCCACATACTTGCGCACCTCTTCCAGTTTTCCGGTACCTATAAACGTTTTGGGATTGGGTTTTTGCATTTTTTGCAAGAAACGTTTTAGCACCTCCCCACCTGCAGTAAAAGTGAGAAACTCGAGTTCGTCGAGATATTCAATGGCTTTTTCTTCGTCTTGATTTTGGGTGATTAAGCCAATGAGAATGGCTTTTTCATAGTCTATTTCGAGTTTTTCGAGCATATTTTCTTATTATTATTTGTAAAATTACATATTTAGAATCACAAAAGAAGAATTGTTGAACAAACTTAAAAAGACTTTACACATTCAAGCATTTTGTCGTAAAAAAATGCATTACAACTGATTTGAAAAGTTAACTATTTCTTAATCTATATTAATTTCTTACTTTAGAGCCCTCTACTTTAAAAATAACTCATTTTACTATGAAAAGACAACTACGCGACTTTTTTAAGTTTGCTGAAAATTTAAAAAACACACCTACACCAAAAACTAATTATACAAGTAAACTTGCGCTACTTGTTTTTCTTTTTATCGGTTATAATTCGATGGCTCAGGGTCCGGGAAGTTTATTTGTTGATGCGGGTCCGGATATCTTTATAGATTGTGATGATTTAGGCAATCCTATTACATTAACGGCAAATTTCCTTGAAACATTTGAAACAGCCAGTGAATTATATACTGTTTCATCCATCCCTTTTAATCCACCATTTCCGTTTGATGGTCTGGGGACTCAATTAAACCCAAATATCGATGATGCCTGGTCTGGTGTTGAAGATTTACCCTTTGATTTTTGTTTTTTTGGAAATCTGGAACAGCAATTCCAAGTAGGTTCAAATGGAGTACTTCGTTTTGATGTCGATCCTACTGATACCACAAACGGTTGGTCTTTTTCTGAAAACCTGCCAAATAATACCAACCCAACTCTTTCAGAAGCGAACGTATTTACACCTGTTCATGATATAGATCCCGCTGCCTCTACCTCAGAAGAAATTGCCTATGAGGTTTTGGGAGTGTTTCCCAATAGAGTGCTCGTTGTTTCCTATTTTGAAGTGCCTATGTTTTCTGGAGCTTGTAATAATTTGTTAGCGACACACATGGCTGTTTTTTATGAGTTCTCCAATGTGATTGAAATCTATATGCAAGACAAACCGGTATGTCCCAGCTGGAATAGTGGTAATGCCGCTTTAGGAATACAGAACAATGCCGGAACTATAGCTTATGTGCCTCCCGGAAGGAATACTTCAGACTCTCCCTGGACAGCCAATAATGAAGCCTGGCAGTTTTCTCCTGCCGGAGACCCCACTTATGTTTTTGAATGGTTAGACGGTGATGGAATTGTTGTGAGTACAGATCCCGATTACACCTTTACCCCTGATGCAGAAGAGACGTTTACCGCAAGAGTAACTTATACTAACAGTTGTAATGGTGAGGTAGTTGTTCTGGAAGATACCTTAACAATAACACTTTGTGAATCAACAGAACCCAATTGCTTGAGAACCGATTTTCTGGAAGACTTTGGTACCGGTGTGGGGCGTTTTGAAACCCCTTTTACAAATTATATTTTTGATGAATTTGGCGAAATAGATGGTGGTGAGTATGCCGTTTCTAATACAACTGCCGGAATGAATGCCGGTTGGCACATGATGACCGACCATACCGGAAACCCTGACGGCAGAATGTTTGTAGTCAATCCATTAGACCCTCAAGGTGTTGATGATGAATTGTATAGAAGGACTATTGATGTAGTGCCCAATACAGACTACACCTTCAGTTATTTTATGACAACAGTTTACAATACAAGTACTAACATTTGTCCGGGCACAGGAGACCCTTCAAATGTCTTGTTGCGAATTGAAGATATTGATGGCAATTTGATTGTTGAATCTGGAACCGGAGATGTTCCCAATGGACCGGAACCAAACTGGATAGAATATGTAACTAATTTTAACTCCCTGGACAATACCCAAATACAATTTGTATTTATCAATCAAGGAATTAATAGCTGTGGAAATGACTTGGCGATTGATGATATTTCATTGACCTACAGCTCAGATCCACCGGTGGTGGTGATTCCTGAAAACATAACGCAGTGTGATATCACAGGAACTACAAGCACTTTTGATTTGACTGCACAAATCCCTGTGATTCTCGATGGTCAAGACCCGGCTGATTTTAATGTATCATTTCACCTTTCAGAAATTGATGCAGCTACAAATACAAACCCAATTGCTACACCTGAGGGATATGAAAATACAGAAAATCCGCAAACCATTTTTGTAAGGGTAGAGTTTGCAGATTTTCCTTCTTGTTATGCGATAGTTCAATTTGATTTAATTGTTGAACCGGGCGTTGACTTAGAAACCAATTTGCCTGATTCGCTTTCTTATTGTGACAATGAACCCTCTCAAAGCTTAAATGCTACACCCATAAATCCCGGCATTGATTTGTCACTCGTGACTTATGAATGGTTTTTTGATGGGGTGTTGATTTCGCAAGAAGCAGAAATAACACCCGAAACAAGCGGTGTTTATATAGTAACTATTGTTTATGATGGCTGTAGTGAACTCACCGTGAATATTGATGTAACGATTCAAGAAGCACCTCTTTTAGATCTCGGTGAAGATGAACTTCTTTGTGATGGAGAGAATATAGAAATTGTCCCAATTATCTCAGGAAATTCTGCAAATACAACTTATTTATGGAGCACCGGCGAAACAACACCCACAATCACTGTTAGTTCTTCGGGTACATACTCTTTACAAATAACAGATGGTTTATGTGTGGTGAGTGATACTATCACCATAACTTTTGGAAATTTGCCTTCCGTTGAGTTAGGTTCTACCATTTTTTCCTGCCCGAGCGAATCGCAAACCATTGTTGCCATTACAGATGCTGTTGATGCCACTTTTACCTGGTTTGAAGATGGCGTTGAAATCCCGGGAGAAACCGGAAACAGTATTACCATACTTGTCCCCGGAACTATTTCAACATCTTCCATCATCTATGGGGTTGAAGTAACAGTTAATGGTTGTTCATCAACTGCAGAGGTGCTTCTAAGTGCCTATCCAAACAACCCCAACTGTATCATTTCACAAGGGCTTTCTCCTGATGGTTCTATTGGGTTTAATGACAATCTGGATTTAGAATTTTTGGCCGGCAGAACCGGAATTGCCAATCTACAGATTTTAAATCGCCACGGTAGAGAAGTTTACAGTTTGGATAATTATGTAAACCAATGGGTAGGTCAAACAGACAATGGAGATAAATTGCCCACAGGAACTTATTTTTACGTGATAAATTTTGCCGGGGAAGACCCTGTTTATGGAACTCAAAAAACCGGTTGGATTTATATCAACAGAGATTCTAATTAATAAAGTTTGAAACTAACGAAAAATGAAAAATTTTCTAATTTTTATTGCCTTTTTGATTTTTATTCCTAGCTCTCAAGCTCAGGTAATAACGGTCTCAACTACAGAGTTTACTCATGAAGAATTGGTTACTGATGTCTTGATCAATTCTCCTTGTGCCATTGTTGATAATATAACTACTGTTACAGGCACTAATTTTGGATTAGGAAATGGGATTGGTTATTTTGAAAATACCAACCCAAATTTTCCGATGCAAAATGGTGTTATACTAGCAACGGGAAGTGTTAATGATGCTCCGGGCCCAAACACCTCAAATACTTTTGCAGGAGGGGGATGGCCGGGAGATCCACAACTGTTTAATTACATACAAAACTTAGGAATCGATCCGGGTCTTACCTCCTACAATGATGCAACAATTATGGAGTTTGATTTTACACCTCTCACAGATTCCATAAGCTTTAATTTTGTGTTTGGATCTAATGAATATGGTACTTTTCAATGCTCGTTTTCTGATGCATTTGCTTTCTTCCTCGAAGATATGGTAACCGGCGATATTGTTAATATGGCTTTAGTTCCGGACACACCCGGTGAGGTGCCCATTTCAGTTACAACCATCAGAGACCAAGTACATAATGGGAGCTGTTCCTCAGAAAATCCTGAATTTTTTGATGTATTTTATGGAACCACAGGACAACCTCCTGCTTCTGCCCCTGTAAATTTAAATGGTTTGACAGTTTTAATGCAAGCCTGGCAGTTTGTTACTCCAAACAACCCATATAGAATGAAACTCGTCATAGCAGACAGAAACGACTCTTCCTGGGACTCTGCTGTGTTTATTGAAGGTGGAAGTTTCTTTATAGGAAATGCAGACTTGGGTGATGATTTGACCGTCGCAAATGGTAACGCACCCTGTGATGATGAGGAAGTCATCCTTAGTGTGGATACATCACCAGACTCAATTATAACATGGTTCTTTAATGGTGATATCATTCCCGATGAGAATGGTCCTGAACTCATTGTAACCGTATCAGGTACTTATGGCGTTGAAATTCAAAACCCGGATGCACCCGATTGTATCATTACAGATGAAGTTATTGTTGAATTCATAACAGCTCCAATTGTTGATCTGGGTGAAGATGTTTTAGTATGTGATAATGTTTTTGCACTTCTTGATGCCACTCCCTTAAATATTAACGATCTGGGAGGTGCAACTTATGAGTGGTTTTTAAACGGCGAGCTAATCCCCGGTGAAAATGAACCCACTCTCGAAGTAACTGAGGTTGGAGATTATACTGCTGAGGTTACCTCAGATTTAGGTTGCCTAAGAAGTGACACGGTCTCTGTTGTCATCGTTGACTTTACAGTTGACTTGGGTGAAGACACTACAGTGTGTGAATCCACTTATGAAATAATACCCACCATTGAAGGAATTAACCCAACAGACGCTACTTATTTATGGAGTACCGGTGAAACAACACCCACAATCACGGTAAGTGAACCCGGTAATTACAGTGTTGAAGTAACTTTTTCAGACTGTACAGAAACAGATGACATCAATGTAAGCTTTGCTCCTCAACCCATCGTTGATTTGGGTGGCGACTTCTATTTTTGTGATGAGTTATTAGGGGTACTAGATGCTACCCCACAAAATATAAATGAACTGGGAAGTGTCACTTATGAATGGTTCTTTAATGGAGTGTTAATTGCCGGTGAAAATAACCCAACCCTGGAAGTGACTGAAATTGGAGACTATGCTGTTGAAGTCACAACAGATTTGGATTGTGTGGCCACCGATGCGATCTCTGTTTTTGTTGCAGATTACACCGTTGACTTAGGAGAAGATGTTATCCTGTGTGATGGAGAATCCTATGAAATTATACCTGTTATTGAAGGTATTGACCCTTCTCAAGCAAGTTTTTTATGGAGCACAGGTGAAACAAGTTTTAGTATAGTGGTGACCGAATCGGGCAACTACAGTCTGGATGTAATCTTTTTTAACTGCGTTGAGTCTGATACAGTTTCTGTAAACTTTAGAAATATTCCTGAGGTAAATCTGGGAGAAAACACTTTAAAATGTACACAAGATGTTCTCACTTTAAATGCGACTCCTTCAGGTGAAACTTCTGAAAATGTAACCTATACCTGGTTTTTAAATGGTGGGGTTATCACAGGAGCAACCAGCCCAACACTCGATGTGACAGATGCGGGTATTTATGCCGTTGAAGTAAATGATGATGGTTGTATTGGTGGCGATGATATTGTTGTTTCCTTTTATGCCAATCAAAACTGTGTGATTACACAAGGAATTTCACCCAATAATGACGGCTTAAACGACTGCTTTGATTTACAGTTTTTAAATGATAAATCAGGTCCAATAGATTTGGTCATTCTCAATCGTCACGGCAGGGTTGTTTTTGAACAAAACAATTATGTTGATGAATGGTGTGGACAGTCTGATGATGGTGAGATACTACCGGTTGGAAACTACTTTTATGTCATCAAATTACAGAATGAAGACCCTAAGACGGGATATATATACTTAAATAAATAATCACTAACATAACAATCAAATAATATATAATGAAAAAATTCTCTCTTTTACTCATCTTAGTTATAGTCCTTGGCTTTCAGGATTTGAGTGCACAGCAAGACCCACAGTACACCCAATATATGTACAATATGAATGTGGTAAACCCTGCCTATGCAGGTTCTAAAGAAAGCCTTTCTTTAACAGCTTTGTACAGAAATCAATGGTCTGGCCTTGATGGTGCTCCTGAAACAATTACCTTCTCTGCACATTCACCCATTGGAGAAAAGGTGGGCTTAGGTTTATCTGCTATTAAAGATGAATTGGGTCCCATTAAAGAAACAAATGTGTATGTTGATTTTTCTTATACCTTGCGAATGGGAGAGCAGGCAAAACTTGCTTTAGGATTAAAAGCAGGAGCCACTTTTCACGATGTGGGATTGACCAGTCTTGAACTACAGGACCCAAATGATCCTTTCTTCTCTCAAGACATTAATAATACCTATCCAAATATTGGTGCCGGGGCATTCTTTTACACAGACAATTTTTATTTGGGAGTATCTGTGCCAAATTTCTTAAGCTCAGTTCACCTTGATGAAAATGAATTAAAAATTGGTTCAGAAACCCAACACTTTTTTGCCACAACGGGTTATGTATTTAACGTTAGTGAAACATTTAAGTTAAAGCCCTCTGTGATGGTAAAATCTGCATTTGATGCTCCTCTGTCATTTGATGCTAATTTAAACGCCTTGTTTTTTGACAAATTTGAAATAGGTGCATCATACAGATTGGACGATTCATTCAGTGGTCTGGTAGGGTTTCAGGTAACCGATAACATCAGAATTGGCTATGCTTATGACCACGTGGTTTCAGATTTAGACGTGGTAGCACCCGCTTCTCACGAAGTGATTTTAACTTTTGATTTATTTTTCAACAAGCGTGTATTACGCTCACCAAGATTCTTTTAAACAACTAAGCAAAACGACATGAAAAAATTATACACCATAGTATTTCTTTTAGTAGCGAGCACCACTATAGTATTTGCTCAAAACAGAGACACAAAAAAAGCAGATACTCACTTTGACAGATTTGAGTATGTGAAAGCAGCAGAAGAATATCAAAAAGTAATCAAAAGAGGAAAAGCAGACACCTATGTTTATACCCGACTTGCAGATGCTTATTTTCTTATCAATGACACCAAAAAGGCTGAACCTTTTTACAAAAGAGTCTCAAGTAGAAAAGGGGTGAGTCCCGAAACGATTTACAACTATGCTCAAACCCTAAAAGCAAACGGCAAGTTTGAAGAATCAAATACAATCATGAATCAGTTTGCGCAAATGAGCCCAAATGATTCAAGAGCTATTGAATACAAAAAAAATCCAAACTACATCCCACAAATTATGGACGGTAAACCCAGGTTTGCCGTTAAAACTGTGGGAGGATTAAACAGTTCTTTTTCAGATTTTGGTGTGCACAAAGTGGGCGATAAAATTTACTTTTCTACCGCAAGAAATACATCAAACAAAACCTATGGAAGAAGCCAAGAGCCTTATTTAGATATTTATGAAGCCACTTATGTAAACGGAATGGCTACTAATGTGCAAGCGGTGAAAGGAGATGTTAATACCAAATATCATGAAGGAATTGTTGCCGTAACTGCCGATGGTAAAAGAATGTATTTTGACAGAAATGATTTCTACAACGGTAAGTATCGTAAAGATGATGAAGGAATCAACCAATTAAACATCTATTATGCAGAGCTTATTGACGGACAGTGGAGAGACATTCAATCTGTTTCATTCAATAACTCTGAGTATTCTGTGGGCCACCCCGCTTTAAGCCCTGATGGTAAAACACTTTATTTTGTCTCTGATATGCCGGGCGGTCAAGGAGATTCTGACATCTACAAGGTAGCAATCAATACAGATGGTTCTTTTGGACAACCCCAAAACCTGGGTGCAGGAATCAATACAGAAGGTAAAGAAGTTTTTCCATTCATTGGTGATGATGGAACACTCTATTTCTCCAGTGACGGGCATCTGGGTCTGGGAGGACTTGATGTATTTAAAGCACCAAAATCAGGTTCCGGATTTGGAGCTGTTGAAAATATAGGCGTGCCTATCAATAGTACTGCAGATGATTTTTCATTTAGCATCAATGATGCAACTCAAGAAGGATTTGTCGCTTCAAACAGAGATGGAGGGGTTGATAATATCTACAGCACCAAAGAAATATGTGTTTCTACAATCAATAGTATTGTAAAAGACGCCAACACAAACAGACCCCTTGGCGGAGCTACTGTGGCACTTTATGACAGCAATCAAAACAGATTAACATCAAAAATGACCGGTGCCGATGGTAAAGCAACTTTTGAAGTAGAATGTGACCAAAGCATAAGCGTTCAAGCATCACTAAATGGTTATGAATCCAATGCAACTACTGTTTCCACTGCAGAGAAAACAGTTGCTACAGAAGTGCTATTGAGACCCATTGATGAAATTATTGTTGATGACCAAGTGGTTCTAAACCCCATTTTGTTTGATTTTGACAGACACAACATCAAACCACAGGCAGCTACAGAGCTTGATAAACTCGTTCAGTTAATGAAAAAGCACCCTGAAATGGTCATCAAAGTAGAAAGCCATACAGACATTCGTGGTGCTGTTGAATACAACAGACAATTATCAAACAGAAGAGCACAGTCAACCGTTCAATATGTCATTTCTAAAGGAATCGACGCCGGCAGAATTAGCGGTGAAGGATTTGGAGAGGACAAACCGGCTGTAAATTGTGGGACAAATTGTACCGAAGCACAACACCAACAAAACAGACGTTCTGAATTTAAAATCATAAAACGTTAACCAGTACACTAACCAACCAAAAACCCCCTATCTGTAATGGATAGGGGGTTTCTATTTTTAAACTTTACGAAATTAATTCAGAACTCATAATCCATTCTGGAACGATACTTTAAAAAAGTAAATATATATGTACTTGTATTACTACCTAAAAATGTCTAAATGAATAAATTAACAAAACATATTTGGATATTTAATAGGGGGAGGGTAAATTGCAAAAAGATTATATTGACTTAAACCCTAATCCTTGGCATTTTTGATTTGGCTCAAATTATCACTCCCGATGGCCCAATGGCAACTTCTCCCGGTTCCGGTGGTTATGTGAAAAAGAATAACAATGTAGCATCAAAAAATGTAACGGTCGTTGATATTATCCCAAACACACCCATTATTGGTGGAGTGTTGGCTGTAAGCAATCACTTTTCGACCAGTAAAACCTATACGTTGGAATTTTTTCCAGAGCCAGGTGAGGCCGGTTAAGCACTTTACAAAGAAGCAGAAATAGCAATCGAAATGGATGAGGTATTGTATCAGGCTTGGTCAAGAGGAAATAAAGAAAGAAGCAATCTAAAGCCAACTTCAAATGAAAAAAAATTTATAATAACTGATAGTTTGGCGCGCTTTGAAAACATACAGTTTGACCCCAATGAATATGGAACAGCTTACATTACTTTTAATTTTCTAACTAAAGAATTGACCGGTAAAAGAAATTACACCTACCATTTGGCTCAAATAGATGCATCCAATAATGAGACTCTAAGTGGAGAAACTTTCAGTATAAGAAAACAACCACGACCCGGATTTATTGCCAATGCCGGTGATGATAAAGAAATAGACCGTAGTGAGAGTACTACCTTGCAGGCAACAGAAATCAATGAAGATGCCATTTATAACTGGTATGATGTAGAGGGTAACCTTATTTATACAGGAACCTCGATTACCGTTTCTCCACAATTTACACAACAATACAAACTGGAGGTTATCTCAAGCTTGGATGGCTTAAAAGATTATGATGAATTGCAGGTTTCAGTCAATCCTTACAAAATTGAGAGTTTAGTACCCAACCCAGTCACCACATCGGTAACAGTAAATTATATTGCTGATGATGCATCTTCTGCTTACTTGATGGTAGTCCATCAAAATAGTGGAAATACGAGCAACTACATCATTGATACTCTTGAAAATTCACACACCATAGATTTAAATGGCTTTGCCTCCGGGCTTTACTCCATCATTTTAGTGTGTGATGGTGAAATACAAGGGTCAAAAAACTTATCCAAACAATAAATACTATGGCTATGAAAACATTTTTAAATATAAAATGGTTGAGTATAGCAATTTTTATACTCAATCTGCAATCTGCAATCATTAATACCCATTCGTCTAATCTTTATGCTCAAGACCTTCAACTTTTTGAACATACATGGTATTTTGTGAATGGTGAATTGAATGGTGAAGAATTTTTCCCAACTGAAAACTTAACACCGGAATTGTTTTTTATCGATGATTTTATTGATGTGGGTTACACTTTTTGTAGCGGGGGTGCAACATTTGAAGAAATAAATTATAATAATGATATTTTTGAGATTTTAGGTGATGTGTTTTTATTGGTTGACGAATGTTTTTTTCCAGACCATGAAAATGAATTATTGTTAATGCAAAAGCATAATTTATTTTATGGAGATTTTCAAATAACTGGCATCCCAAACAACCCCTTCACATATAATATAGAGTCTGTAGAGGATTATTTACAACTCACAATTGAAAATGGTGAGGGCGACTGGGCGGTATATAACAGTGTGTTGTTGTCAACAAACTTATTTCATCAAAACAGTTTTACTATCTACCCCAATCCCGTTAAAGATAACCTAAGCATCAACAATAATACTTCCAATCAAAGTGTCACAGCAACTATTTATGATGTGAGCGGTAAAGAGCTGCAAAGCTATTATGTTGAGGCAAACATCTCATCATTAAATGTTAAGTCTTTAATATCAGGTTTATATTTTATTGTTTTTGAAAATGAGGAAGGCGAGCGGGTGAGTAAGAAGTTTGTGAAGCGGTAAACCAACCCTTTCAGTCCCGAGGTTTCGGGATAAACCATGAGAGGGTTAAATTATTAAAACCGCTCCAAAACAATCAATGCTTGCTTCACAGATTTTACATGCTCAAAACTCAGCAGCAACCGCAATCCGGTGCGGGTTTGTTTTTCTTTAATTTTCACAAGACCCGACTGGCTTTGAACAAACTGCAACACCTTGTTAAATCCATCACTTTGGTAAAAACCGGATTGCTGGTCTGCTATAAAATAGCCAACAAATTTACCTTGCTTCATCACTACACGTTCCAGACCCATTTTAATGGCAATCCATTTTACACGCACGCTATTGAGCAAATCAACAACCTGCACCGGTAATTCCCCAAAGCGGTCCTCCAGTTCTTTTTCAAATTGTTGTAATTCTTCTTCGGTTTTTAATTCTGAAAGTTTGTTGTATAGATTCAACCTTTCGGTAATATTGTTCACATAATCATCGGGGAAGAGGATTTCAAAGTCGGTGTCAATGACGGTTTCTTTGAGGAATTTTTTGTCTTTTTCTTCCTGATAGAGATCCTTGAATTCTTTTTGCTTGAGTTCTTCAATGGCTTCAGCAAGAATTTTTTGATAGGTGTCAAAACCAATTTCGTTGATAAAACCACTTTGTTCCCCACCCAGTAAATCCCCTGCGCCGCGTATCTCCAAATCTTTCATCGCAATGTTAAGCCCGCTGCCCAGTTCTGAAAACTGCTCCAGGGCGGTGATGCGTTTTCGGGCGTCTTCGGTCATGGCAGAATATTCGGGTGTGATAAAATAACAAAACGCTTTTTTATTGCTACGTCCCACCCGGCCCCGCATCTGGTGCAAGTCACTCAAACCAAAATTGTTGGCGTTGTTGATGAAAATCGTGTTGGCATTGGGTACATCCAGGCCGCTTTCAATAATGGTTGTGGAAACCAACACATCAAACTCACCATTCATAAATGCCAGCATCAGGTTTTCCAGTTTTTTGCCTTCCATTTGCCCGTGACCAATGCCAACCTTAGCATCGGGCAACACGCGTTGAATCAATCCGGCTACTTCTGTGATGTTTTCGATGCGGTTGTGTACAAAAAATACTTGACCGCCACGCGAAATTTCATATCTAATTGCATCACGTATCAATTCTTCTCCAAATCTTATTACATTGGTTTCTATAGGATACCTGTTGGGTGGTGGGGTGGTAATCACTGATAAATCCCTTGCCGCCATCAAGCTAAATTGCAGCGTTCGCGGAATGGGTGTTGCTGTAAGCGTGAGGGTGTCCACATTTTCTTTAATGAGCTTCAATTTGTCTTTTACGGCCACACCAAATTTTTGTTCTTCATCAATAATCAATAATCCCAGGTCATTGAATTTCACCGCTTTGTTCACGAGCTGGTGTGTTCCAATAACAATATCCAGCTTGCCTGAAGCCAGGTTTTCCAAAGTTGTTTTTCGTTCCTTTGCTGTCCTGAAACGGTTGAGGTAATCGACATTCACGGGCATGTCCTTCAAACGTTCTGTAAAGGTTTTAAAATGCTGAAAGGCGAGTATGGTGGTTGGCACCAAAACAGCCACTTGTTTGCCGTTATCAACTGATTTGAAAGCAGCGCGAATGGCAACCTCCGTTTTGCCAAAGCCCACATCACCACACACCAGGCGATCCATGGGCTGCTCGCTTTCCATATCGCGTTTTACATCTTCAGTAGCCGTCATTTGGTCTGGAGTGTCTTCATAGATAAAAGAAGATTCCAATTCGTGTTGTAAATAAGAATCGGGGTCAAAGGCAAATCCTTTTTGGATTTTTCGTTTGGCATACAATTCAATCAGGTTGAATGCAATTTCCTTAACCCGTGCTTTTGTTTTTTGCTTTAAAGCTTTCCAGGCATTGGAGCCCAGTTTATAGATTTTGGGAGGCTTCCCGTCCTTGCCGTTGTATTTTGATATTTTGTGCAGTGAGTGGATACTCAGGTAGAGGATGTCCCGCTCTCCATAAATCAATTTGATGGCTTCCTGTTTTTTGCCTTCTACATCAATTTTTTGTAAGCCGCCAAACTTCCCTATACCGTGGTCGATGTGGGTGACATAATCACCAATTTCAAGATTAGTCAACTCTTTCAGCGTGATGGCTTGTTTTTTGGCATAGCCATTTTTAAGCTGGAATTTGTGATAACGTTCAAAAATTTGGTGGTCTGTATAACACACATTTTTTTGAATGTGGTCAATAAACCCTTGATGTATAGGAAAAACAACTGTTTCAAATTGTTTTACATCGAGGTGGGCGTCTTCAAAAATATCGTGAAAGCGTTTTGCCTGCTGTTCAGAGGAGCAGAAAATATAATTTTTATAGCCTTTTTCTGTGTTGTCATTCAGGTTTTCTATCAGTAAATCAAACTGTTTGTTAAAGGAGGGTTGCGGTTTTGTTTGAAAGTCAATGGCTTCCGCCGAAAAGCTTTTCTGCATGACGACAAATGTAAACTGCATTACCTCTTCTTTCAACAATTTTGAAGTGCAAAACAGGGTTTCGGGTTCCAGTTGTTTGATACCCTCGTTTATAACTGAAAAGGCTTCTTCCGCTTTCGCGAAAAGCGAATCAATCCTGCTGAAAAGCAAGTCAGGGTTTTTAATGAAAACAACGGATTTATCGTTGATATACTTTAAAAAACTTATGCGATTTCTTTGTGAAGTGGAAGCATCCACATTGGGAATCACACTGATTTTTTTGACCTGCTCAAGTGAAAGCTGTGTTTCTACATCAAAGGTGCGGATGCTCTCCACCTCGTCCCCAAAAAACTCAATGCGAAAGGGCTCATCGTTTGAAAAAGAGAACACATCCAGTATGCCACCTCGCACTGAAAACTCTCCGGGCTCGGTGACAAAATCGGTGCGGTGAAACTGGTATTCAAAAAGGACTTCATTCACAAAATCGATGGACAGGGGGTCGCCTACGCTTATTTTCAAGGTGTTTTTTTCCAGTTCTTTTTTGGTGACTACTTTTTCAAAAAGTGCATCGGGATAGGTGACGATTACTGCCGGTTTTTTTCGGGAGTTGATGCGGTTTAAAACTTCTGAGCGCAGCAATACATTGGCATTGTCTGTTTCTTCAATTTGATAAGGGCGACGGTAACTTCCGGGATAGAAGAGCACATCTTTATCGCCCAGGATGGCCTCAAGGTCATTGAGATGATAAGCAGCTTCTTCTTTGTCGTTAAATATAAGGAGAAAAGGGAGTTCGGTTTTTTTGAAAACTTCAGCCAGGACCAATGATGAAGCGGCACCAACAAGTCCTGTAATATGTATATTTTTTTCGGAACGGGTAATAGAATCCCCCAGTTTCCGAGTTTCCGAAGACTGTGCAAAAAGCGAATCGATGATGGCTTTGCTCATGGGCGGCAAAGTTAGTGTTATCCACTATTTTCTACAATAAAAAAAGGAGTCATTTGAAGTATAATTATGACTTTTTAAATTTTATTAATTGAAACAGACCTGTCAGGTTTTAAAAACCTGACAGGTCTAAACCTTTCACTATTATAGTAACAATAAATGAATGTTTAATTATTTTCTTTCATTTTCTTGTCTATTTTTTTTGCAGTAAACAAGATTGCCAATAGCAGTAATGCACAAATACAAGCCACAACACCAATGAGGGCAATGATACTTTCTTTTCCTGTCACATTAGAAAAGTCAATGATTGTAAGGTTAAAAATAAGGAGTCCCAGCGCGAGGACAGCAAGAATACTTTTAAAAATGTTCATTGTTATAAATTTTGTTGAAAGAGCCCCATAACGTTTGAGGCAAATAATTTAACCGCAATGGCGAGTAAAATCACTCCAAAAATCTTTCTAATCACGTTGATTCCGTTTTTTCCAAACAGGCGTTCAATTTTCCCGGAAGATTTTAAAACTCCAAATACAAAGATAGTATTTAAAACAATGGCGATGATAATATTGATGACTTCAAATTCAGCCCGCAATGATAAAATTGTGGTTAAAGTTCCTGCGCCGGCAATCAATGGAAATGCGATGGGTACAATAGACGCAGTTTCCGGGGTGTCATCTCGATAAAGCTTGATTCCCAGAATCATTTCTATGGCCAAAAAGAATATAATCATAGCTCCGGCAACAGCAAATGAGTTTACATCAATACCAATAAGGTTGAGCAATTCTTTTCCCACAAAAAGGAAGACCACCATTAAAACAGCAGCTACAATTGATGCCTTTTCACTTTGAATGTGTCCCACTTTTTTTCGTAAATCAACGATAATGGGAATGCTGCCAATGATGTCAATCACAGCAAAAAGCACCATAGTAGCAGTAAGCATTTCTCTCCAGTCAAATCCTAAAAACATAGCTATCTTATTTTGAAATTTTTAAGCCTGCAAAAGTACAAACAAAAACAACTTTTCACGGTATAAAAGAGTTAGTATTTTCACAAAAATAATTGTACCCTTTTTAGCCAAAAATGAGCTGCTAGAATTACTATCTTTGCAGTATGTTTCAAATTGGAAAAACGATTGTATCTGAAGACTTAATCGAAAAAGATTTTGTTTGTAACCTTAGTGCTTGCAAAGGGGAGTGTTGCATTGCCGGTGAGGCCGGCGCACCACTGGAAGAGGAGGAGGTTCAGATTCTTAAGCAAATTTATGAGGATGTAAAACCCTTTTTGCGTCAGGAAGGCATTACTGCCATTGAAAAACAAGGCACGTATATCAAAACCGATAAAGGAGCGCTTGAAACGCCCTTGGTTGAAGGGGCAGAGTGTGCCTATGTTACTTTTACAGACAATGGTATTGCCAGTTGCGGCATAGAAGACGCTTACAATGCCGGTAAAACCCATTTCAGAAAACCCATTTCCTGTCATTTATATCCCGTTAGAGTTCAAAATTACAGTTCTTTTGCGGCAGTTAACTATCACAAATGGCCCATTTGTGATGATGCGTGTACTTTGGGTAAAGAACTTCAGGTGCCGGTTTATAAATTTGTGAAAGATGCTTTAATCAGGAAGTATGGGCAGGAGTGGTATAGTGAGTTGGAAAGGGTTGCGCTTAAATTAAAATCTGCAGATTAGTAAAAAGTAAAACAGACCTCGGTTCCGGCAGGATTTCCATCATCATCTTTTAAATCAATAAACTCAAAAAAATAGTTTAGGTTTTGCTTTTTGTTGAAGAAGGAGAGGCGTTCTGAGGTCATTTTCAAACCTACAGAGTCCTTTTTGTAGGACTTTTTATTTTTTAACTCCAGCGATTTTTCTCTTCCAATGCCATTATCAACAAGGGAAAGCTTCACTACGCTGTTTTCTTCATAGACTTTAATAGTGATTTTTTTATCTTTTTTGCTAAGCATTAGCCCGTGCCAAATGGCATTTTCTACAAAGGGTTGTAGCAATAGTGGAGGAACTTTTATGGAGGACACCAAAACCTTGGGGTCTTTTTGAATTAAGAATTGAATGCCTTCATCAAAACGTATGTTTTCAATACTCAGATAAAGCGCAATGATCTCTAATTCTTCTTCCAGGCTATGGCTTTCTATACGTGAACTCTCTAGAATTTTCCGTATTAATTTTGAAAATTTATTGAGATAATAAACGGCTTTTTCTTTGTCGTTTTCAATAAGGAATACTTTGATAGAGTTGAGCGCATTGAATATAAAATGTGGGTTCATTTGGCTTTGTAAAGAAGCCAGATGAAGCATTTGCAGCTCATTATCAAATTCAGATTTTAGTTTGGCCACACGTTCTTCTTCAGCTTTTTTAGCCACTATGGTTAATTCTTTCTCTTTCTTTATAAGTTCATTTTCTAATTTTTTATTTTGCTCTGTCTTGATGCGTTCATTCTCTTTAAGCTGAGTTAAATATTGTTTTTGAATTTGCGCTTTTTCTAAATAAGCCTCCCTTTGTTTGATGGAAAGTGCATAAGTAAAAAGCAGGTTTTCAACCAAAAGAGAAACATAAAAAATCCAATAATATTTGTTAATAGCCTCTACACCTTGTCCAAGGGTAAATAAGGCTGTAATAAAAGCAGCAGTAGAAATGATAAACATCCCCAATAAAATATAATTCTTCACCGGGTCATTCATTTTTAAAATTAGAAAAAACGAATAAACAGTTAGAAAAAAGCCCAGGGGGATTATGAAATAAAAATAATAACCTCTTAGTAAATAATATCCGTCAAAAAAATACCTTCCAACAACAAAGAGCGTGAAAATAAAAGTAAGCAAGTACACCATTTGATAGACTCTCTTGTAGAAAAGTGGGTGTCTTGTCTTAAATTGTAATATTTCTAGTAGAAATAAAGAGAAAAAAATATAACTCAAAAATTGTAGTGGAAAATGAAGGTGATGAAAAAATATAAGGTAGTTTGAAATTACATCTTCTACAAATACGTTTTTTAAATACTTTAATAAATTAATTCCGTTTACAAAAGCATAAATGCTATAAAACAAATAAAACTTATCTTTTGCCCTGAAGAAGATAATTAAAAAATAAGCCGATAAATAAAATAAAACACAAACAATCCCCCAAGCTACTCCATTGAAATTAGAATTTTCAAGTATGTCAATTAAATCAAAGGAGCTGTACATCTGAGGGGAAAATTAAACACGGTCTAAAAAATTATTTTTACGGCTTCTCGATACCGGAATTTTTTTGTTATTGGTAAGAACCACATAACCATCTGTTTTAAAGTATTCTTTTACCTTTTCAAGATTAATCAGATAGGAATTGTGAATTCTATAAAAGCAATCAAAGTTTAAAAGGTCTTCTACTTCTTTCAACTTCTTGGTAATAAAAAGTTTTTCTTTATTTTCAAGAAAAATGGTACAATAGTTTCCATCACTTTTACAATAGATGATGTCCTGGGTTTTCAAAAAAACAAGTTTTCCATCAATAGGAATAGAAATTTTTTTTGGGATACCACTATTAGATTGAGAAATCTTATGTAAACTTTCTTCAAGCGTTTTGTTAAATTGAAACGATTTTTTAAACTCAAAAACCCGGTCTAAAGTAATTTTTAAATCGTCAGAATCGATAGGTTTTAACAAATAATCTAAAGCTCTTTCTTTAATGGCTTTAATGGCATATTGGTCATAAGCAGTTGTAAAAACAACGGCAAAGTCTTTCTCGTTAATCTTATCCAGAAACTGAAATCCGTCCATTTGTGGCATTTCAATATCTAAAAAAATACAATCAACCGAATTTGATTTTAAAAAAGTTAAAGCCTCTAAGGGGTTGGTGAATTTTGCAATAACCTCTATGTCATTACAAAAGTTTGTAAGCTCCCATTCTAAGCTAGTGAGTGATTTTGATTCATCATCAATGAGAATAACTTTAAGCATAAAACTTGTATTTAAAACAAATAAAGCTAAATCTTATTTATAAATGTAAAACAATAATTGTATTAACACACAAAAATGCTGTGTAAAAGGCTTGAAAATAAGTATGGATAGAAACCTATTGTTTAAAATCCTACTCTTTGTCAAAAAACCAATTGACAATTAAATACTGCAAAGTATACACAATTTCACTCAACGCTTACATTTTTTAGTGTTTTAGTCAATTAAATATCAAAATTTTGGGTGTTCATTAAAAAACTTTTATAAATGAAAACACCATTCAATTTACTAATCACAGTATGTTTTTTTGTTTTTAGTACTTCAGGGCAAGCCCAATTTTTAGAAAAACTCAAAAATAAAGTAGAAAAAAAGGTCGAGCAAACGGTCATCAATAAAACCGCAGACAAGGCAGCTCAAAAAACCAGCAAGACTATGGATAAGGTCTTTGACCCCAAACTGGGAGGCGGTAAATCTGGCAAAAAAGTAATTCCACAAAACGTGCCTGCTTCATTTGAGTTTGAGTACTTGTACCGTTTAACAATGACCACCAAAGAAGGCACTATGGATATTGATTACCACCTCAAACCGGGAGCCACCTATTTGGGTTCAAAAATGAGCACAGGGCTTGATATGTTTATGGTGATGGACGGGCATAAAAACCATACCTATATGTTTATGAATTCCGGCGGAAATAAAATAGCAACAGCTACCGCTATTGACTTGAGTGATGTTCCTGAAGACGATGAATTTGATATGAGTAGCTTCACCGTTACAGACCTGCCTAACAAAACCTTTTTAGGATATGATTGTATCGGTAAAAAAATGGAAAATGATGACTATACCTTCATCATCTACTTCACACCAGATGGCCCCGTGAGTTTTAATGATGTGTTTCCTTCAAACTCAGACCAGTTTCCTCCCGCATTGAGAAACCAAATGCAACAATATGAAGGATCTCTTATGATGTATATGGATATGAAAGACAAAAAAAATAAGAAAAAGAAAAACACTTCTGCGACGATGGAGTGCACCATCATCGAGCAAAATAATTTCAATTTCAATACCTCAGGTTACACTTTTATGTAAATCAAAAACCTTCAACAACTAACCCAATTCACTTATGAATGCAAAAGTTAAATACCTCATTTTAATCGTAAACTTCTTTATAGTTGCTTCAATGCAAGCGCAATTAACTATTACTATTGAAAACACTCAAAATCAAAAGCTTCCTGTGGCAGACATCCTGTCGGCAGATTTTATGACAGGCGAAATAACTAAATGGGGTGATATTGATGAAAACGGAAACGCGTCTTTTAATTTGGAGTATGACTATATGGAAAAACTACTTCAGGAAGCCGAGCAACAGCAAAAAGATGCACCAAAAGGCTGGACTTTATCCTTCCATACCGTAGGTTCAAAACACGAGTGTAGTTATAGTAGCGAAAACACCATTGAAATTGAAAATGAAGACGCTAGAATGTTTGGCCTACCACCTTTTTTTGTTGGTGATGAGGCCTCTAAAACCAATCACGGCACAATGTATATCGCTTCAAATCGAGATGTTGCCTCTTGGTTGGATTCTTATCAAATGGGCAATGCTGCTGCCGGGTATTATCTGGAATGGATTTATGTTGAAAAAGAAGCTTCAGTTAAAGGCAATTGCAGCATCTTAACAATGACCGGTCACGAAGACGAAGAAATGACAGTAACCACAACCTATGATTTAAATTTTGAAAAAGGCTGGAACATGCTAAAGTATTCCATAGATGAAGTTTTTAACAGCGCGTCCGGAAGAGTCTTTCTCAATAAAATGAGCGTTTCAACCAGTAAATTTTTTGATGATGATGCCCAGATTTTTTTATTCAATGATAACTAATTAATCCAGTATGAAAAATCAACTCTTCATACTCATTCTTCTTTTTGTATGTATTGCTTGTCAAGAAAACCAATCCCAAACAGGAAACAAAACTCTTGATGCTGTTATAGAAACCAACACCAACGTAAAAGAAAACCTAAAGCAAGCAACATCAAAAGCAAATGACGCAGAAGCTATAGCAGCTTGGTTTCCCGAGAAGTTGATGATGTATCAATTGGATACGAGTACTTTAGAATTAGGCAAAGGAGCAGAATCACGTGCAAAAGCAACATACACCCATCCTCAAGATTCAAAAATGAATGTAACCCTGGAAGTCTGGGACGGAAATGGACCGGCAGCCATGGCGGTTAAAAATATGATTGCGCTAAGTCTTGGAGAGATAGGAGAAGAAAGCACTACACAAATGAGACGAAAAGTATTTGAAAGAAAAGGTAGAACAGCTGCTGAACGCGAAATTTACCAAAACAAACAAGCCAATATTTCATTTGAAGTTGAGGAACGATTTTTCACAACACTGCGAAGCGACAGAAATTCATTGGAAACACTGTGGCAAATGGCAGACTTGTTAGATTTTGAAAAACTTAAACAAACTAATTAATTACAATGATGGAAAATACAAACACAAAACAACCGCAAACGGCTCAAGCTACAGAAAACTCTTTAAGTATCGCCGTGATAGCATACATCACAATCATAGGGCTCATCATTGCCTTTGTGATGAACAAGGATAAAAAAGAGGACTTTGCAAACTACCACATAAAACAATCTTTAGGAATAGCAATCACCGGGTTTGCAGTTGGTATTCTCAGCGTCATTCCTTACCTGGGATGGATTGTTTGGATTGTTGGATTTCTAGCTCTTACCTACATGTGGGTCATGGGTTTAATGAACGCTATCAACAAAAAAGAACAGCCCGTTCCTTTTTTAGGTGAAAAATATGCAGAATGGTTTAAAAATATATAAACACGATTATCAATGAAAACAAGATTTAAATTCACTCTATTAACACTTTTTCCCATTTTGCTTTTTTCCTTTGGCAATACAGACGAGAAAATTGATAAGAATCAACAACCCTCAGAGGAATCCTACATAAAAGCAAAAATCAATGGAGAAGAAGTATATATCAACGCACAAGAATACTTCAACACCTTTTATGGTGAACAGTCTGATGGAAGATGGTATTTAGGAATTAGTGGAGGAATGCCGGAAGAAGAGAATATCGGCTTGATAAACTCCATAACGGTTCAAATTTGGCAACGCAATCCTGTTAAAGAAGGAAATTATAAAGACGGGCGCTGGGAAGAAATAGGCTTTTTTGGCAATTTATATGTAGGCATACTCCTGGGCTATGCAAATAAAGACCTCGGCTTGACGGCATTTGTCACAGATATGGAAAAACCCCAAGCCACGCTCCAAATTACAGAGCTAACCCAAGACTACATACGTGCAACCTTTGCCGGCACTATTTACGACCCGGTATCTCGCCAAAGCAAGATGCTCACCGATGGAGAATTGTATGTAAAAAGAACCGATTAAAATTTATGTCCTATGAAAAATAAACTTACGACATTACTGCTTTTGCAATTATGTTTCATCACAACGATTTCGTGTAACCAAGCCGCCGAAAAATACACCCAATCGGTAGAAGAAAAAGTAGAAAGAGCAGAAAAATCTGCAGAAAAAAGTTCCTGGCTTCAAGAACTAATCGCTACTGAAGCACATACCGAAGAAGAACTCTTGTCTAAATTCCCCAAACAACTTACAGGTTTGCCTTTGAGAAGTTCAGCATCTCCGGCTGCTCAAACCGCAGCAGGATCTTACAGCACAAGCCCGGAAACCAGCCACGAAACCCAACACATAACCCTTAAAATTGTGGATGGCGCAGGCAATTATGGCTTTGGACACGTCAATGCCATCCATAAAATGATTTCAATGAACGTAAACAATCAAGAAACCAACAATTGGGCAAAAACTTTAGAGCATAAAGGAGTTAGAATTTTACTCAAAGAGGAATTCAATAAAGGTGTTCAATTTTCTGAACTTCAATACATAAAAGACAATCGCTATCATATAACCTTAACCGGACGTAGGTTTAATAGTGATAAACTTTTGGAAGCAATGACCGAATTAGAAAAAATTAAATTTTAAGCAATGAAACGTCAATTATACCTTATAAGCTGTTTGCTCCTTTTATTATCTGCCTGTAAAGACAGATCTCAAAACAAAAACACTGGAGAAGACGCCATCAATATTGTTAAAGAAGCATCCAATGCCGGGCAAAAAAAACTTCAAAACAAAATTCCACTCAACAGGCAAGAGTTGGAAGATACCTTCCCATTTCGAATAGGAAATTATGAACGTGATTTTTTAGAAGTTTCTGAAGATTTAGCAAACGCGCAAGGATCCTTTGGAGACAGTAAAATACATTTAAAAATTACCGATGGCGCAGGTCCTATGGGTCAAGTGATTACTATGTTCAACGCCATTTACAATCAAAAAGAACCCGAAAATAGTGCGGCAAAAAAAACGGTAAGAAACGGTCAAAAGATTATCGAACACCATTATACCGAAAACAACCAATCCAGCATAGAATTTATTTACATCGATCGCTTTCATGTTTTTTTGGAAGGAAAACAAATGACTCCTGATGAACTTTGGAACCTTTTTGAGTTTGATAACTACCTCTCATCATTACAAGTGCTCGATGATTATGACAATAAAAATATAGACAGAAATCATTAATAAAAACTAACTAACCAATGAACCCAAAATTAGACAACGGCACTAGCAGACGCGAGTTTATTCAGCAAATGTCCATGTTGGGAATGGCATCTATGCTGCCGTTATCTTTTTTTAGTTGCGGTAAAAATACACCAAATATTGACTATCAAGGTTCCGGTCTAGCTCCATACAAGGTCTGGGAAGAAATGTTGATGGCCGTTAAAACCAGTCCCGATTTTCTGGAAGGCAGAATGCAAACGCTTATCAAAAGCAAAAATCCGGAAGCCATGCTTGCTTTTGTAAGAGATGAAATACACCTCATCCCCAATGAAAGCAATTCGTTGAGAGGAATGGGAAAAATGATGATAACAGGTATTCCAGGCGTGTTGCGAAGCGGTTTTGCCACCCCTAGAGAAAAAGCAGAATTGCTAAACACCATGCTCCATAAAGCCGGCTTTGATTGTCAAGTGGTTTATGAAAAAACCGATTTTCAGCCGGAAGAAGTAATGGCTTTCTTTTTCAAGCCCTTTGAACGAAAGTTTGAGCCACTCGTTAATCAAAAAATTCTAGACCGTTGGAATGAAGAACTCCAAGTGAGTCCAAACAAAGACAAACAATATAAGATAGACCAAAATGAACGGGAAAGTAAAGATCTTGCCAATCACCTTTTTGGATTTTTACCAAAAGAGCATCTGAACAGAATACATACCTTTGATTACAGATGGGACAATAACCGAACTCCTTGCATCAAGCTAAAAAATGAATTTGACTACGTTCACTTGCACCTTTTTGACCCCAATGTAACCTTTGGCGCACTAAAAGAAGGTGAAAATGGCAAAACATTTGAAGCTGAGCCGGCTGAATTTATAGACAAAAAAATACAATTAACCCTATCTGTTGCCAGTGGTGAACAACAAGAGCATCAAATCCTTCAAGGAGAGTGGTCGCTACAAGAACTTACAGGGAATCAAGTACTGCTGCATTTTGGCAATGGACTCACCCTTGTGCAACAAATGCAAACCGCCATTGGAAGCTTGAATACCTTTACGCCTTCTTTAGCACTACAGTCCTACTTTTTGGATGCTGCCTCTATGAGTGAGAAAAGTGTGGTCGGTAAAACCATTACGCTGCAAGGTGATGTTATAGACACAACCGGCGATGTGGTAAAAGTTAATGAATTGCCCATAGCCCTGGCTCCCAATAATGACTTGCAAAAGCAGGTAGAACAATTATCCGTCAAGGCGATGCCCGGCAAATACCCATTTTTAAAATTGGAAGTGGAACCTTTAGACGCCAACGCACAACAAGTAACGCAGCTATCGGCATCAGATTTTAAAATAAAAATAAACGATAAGCCTGTTTCGGCCTTGATGCATAATAATGTAAAAACACCTAAAATCATATTGATGTATGATGTTTCAGGAAGTATGCCCGGAGATTATAGCGGTGCTAAAATAGAAGAGTTTGTGTCACAAATGGAAACGCAAATACTTGACCAATATCCTGCGGCAAAAATTCAAAAATGGAAAACACCCTCAGAACTTTACACTTGGCTGCATAAGGCTTCATCTACAAGTGCAGACCTTATCATTTATGCCACAGATGGCGATAATGGTGACAGCTTGAAAGAGGAATGGATTCAAACCTATGAAAGTGGAGCGCCAGCTATTATTTTGAATGTTAAAAACAGCTCAAGACCTTATCACTTGACCACGTTTGAAACTATGGCAAAATTAACAAACGGCATCGTTATCAACGCAAAGGATCAGGAAGAAACAATAGGAAAAATTGTTGACTATTTAAAAGATTTTAAAATTGCGCCCTATGTGTTCACATGCAACACTCTCAATAAGCAAAAAGAGAATACCGTATCCATTTCAATCGACACTGGAAGGGTTGAAGCAAGCACCACTTTTGAATTTAAGATTTTCCCAAATGAAACCTCTTCATTAAGCACAGAACTTTCGGGAGTTTATCTTCAAATAGATTACGATAAATTTTCGGTCAAAAAGACCTTGGCAGGCTATGACCCGCTTTTACACAAATACAGAAAACCCAATCATACTGATTATTTAGATGTGCAAAGTTTATTGTTGGGGGGTGCCATAATGGGTATCGAAGGACAAGGTCCCACATTTGCAAACCAAATGGCAGATGTACTCCAGTACAAACTAAGCAGCCGAAAATGGGGTGAAGCTTTATTGAACAATCAAATTGAGGAAGCAAAAACACACTATGAAAACGGACTATATGTGTATGACGACCGATTAGCGTCTCTATTGCAGCCACTTAACAATCAAGTCACTGACCAATCATTGACTTTTGCCTCAGGCCCCAGAATGGGAATTGTGAAGAATAAAGTCAGCCTGGGCACTCAGCAGTCATCTGTAAATTTTGACTATGTACAAACCTCAAATTTTGTAACTCTGGCCAAAGACCCCTTAGAAGCTTACAGAATCAATATGCAAAAAACGGCTCAAATGGCCTTAATGGAAAACACCCTTTTTGAAGAAGCCACCTTGAGCCAGTTAAAAAACAAACCGCTCATTGAGGTGTATGCCGCCAGAGACATTAGCAGGTTTGCTCAATATTTACAACCAGATCAGATAAATTACTGGAACGAAAAACTCTACAAGGTCAAAACAGAATTTAAAATATTTGACCAAAACATTGAATCTAAGGCATTTTGGAGTATCAATCGCCAAACAGGTGAACTTTATGGCATCCTTGAAAACGATACCGCCGGTGGTGTAGAACGCATCCAAAAACAACTCGACGAAATCTTAAAAGTGATGGATGCTTACCTGATGGTATTAGGGCTCATGTCTGTAAGTGGCGGAATCCCACTTGCTATTGTGGGTGGTTATGGCAAAACACTGGTAAAACTTTATGCCATAGCCTCAGAAGCAATTGTGGTGATGGATACTGCAGGGATGGATGAAGAAGTAAAAGCAGCACTCGCAGAACTTGCTTGTGAAACCTACAAAACCATTGTTTTAGGAATGTTTGGAAATGCAGGTACAGCAATGGGTGGGTTGGAGTACCTGATTGGTATGATTACAGGTAAGAGTTTTTGTAGTCTTAGTAATTAAAATAAATAACTCAAAAATATTAATATGAAACAAACAACTCTATTTTTTTGTATTGCATTCAGTTTTTTAAGCCAAGCTCAAAACTTGGACACAGAAGGCACTGATGAAATCAACTTTTCTAATCTAGAGAAAACACCACTTTTAGAAAGTTTATACACGCAAGCCAAATTACTTCAAGATAATCCGCTTGCTACAGTTCAAGAATTAGAGCAAAACAGACTAGCAATTAAAAACGCCTGGATGGAAGTAAACCCCGCTATATCTGCGCTGTATAAGCCCGTTGAAAATAGCGGAAAATTACCCGAAATAGAAGAAAACATCCATATTAACGGTGTTTTTATTCCGGCTGAAATTAAACAACGAGAAGATCCTTTACCAACAAGAGACTGGGGTCAAGACAACCTCCTTCTAGATGATTGGGTAGATGGAGGGATTGATATGGAGGTAACTCATCAAGGGCATATTTATATTTCGCATTATAAAAATGATATTGCTTTTGGAGGGCCTTTTGACATCATCTATGTGCATCGCTCTCTTGATGGAGGTAATACTTTTGAACTTTGGAAAACGGCAAACATCACCGCTCCCATAACCCGTGCAAAACTAATTTCAATTGATGGTCTGGGCTCGCCTTGGAATTATGTAAACGTTTATTATTTAACAGAAACAAATACTTTTCAAATGCTAAAATGGGGGCTTGAAGACAACAGCTTTGAGGCAACTACAATTGCTACCAATGTGAACTATTTTGATGTAGACAGAAATTTTAATTCAAATACCGATTTGCAACGTGTGTTTGCTGTGTATGATAAATTATCGAGTGGAGGATGTCACAGAATTTATAGTGCCCGTACCACAAACGGTACTTATGGATTTAATTGGGTAGATGAGGTTACGGTTCAGAATACATGTAGCGTTGACGTGAGTGTTGCCTATGGATTGAATGGCTCGGTTTATACCTCACATCTAGGCCAAACCTCAAATTTTTTATACTACAATGCAAACAACAATTACAATGACCCGGCTTCATGGAGTCCAAGAATAACTATTGAAGACAATCCGACTTTCAACACGAAAGAAGCTTCGATCATTGCACAAAGAAACGCGGCTCCAAATGACCTCGTAAATATTGTCACAAATTCAGAGATTTCAGGCGAAAATTACACAATGGGTTATTGGGTTGAAAACAATGTGCTTACACTCGATGATATTATATTATATGGCGCAACCGATTTTGAATTTCGATTGCCCGACCTTTGGATAAAAAGACAATCCGGACAAACAGAGTTTTCTGTATCTGTGGGTGTAGATGAATTTACAGCCAACAATAAAGTATTTGTATTAAAATTTGGCACAGAGGGTCAAGTCGTATCAGACAGCGGGAATAATGTTTTTGTGGGAATTTCAACGGCCGTCGCTGAAACACTCGACGGCTTGCCTTGTATCGCTTTTGCTGGCACTTCAGGGTCTTTTGGAAGAGGGCTTTATTTTGATGCTGAAACAGAGTTGTTGAATACAGAGCGTTTTGAAAACTCACAAATTTCTCTTTATCCAAACCCAGCTCACAATAAAATAACAATTAGCATTGGTATCTCAATAGACAAAATTGAAATCTTCAACAGTTTGGGACAATATGTAATGCAATTAAAACCTGAAAACACAAAAGTTGATGTCGACATTACAAATCTCAACCCCGGCATTTATTATGTAAAAATCAGTTCAAATAATTTAATAACAACAAAAAAGTTACTAAAAATCTAATTTTGTTGTTCTTAAAAGAGGTGTATGGGGATGCACCTCTTTTTTTTTCCTTTATTTAATTGTAATTTAGCTAATGAGTAAATTCTTTAAAACCAAAAAACTATGAAAAACTTAATTCTAATTTTATCAATAGCGATGCTATTATTTGCATGCAAAGACAATCCGGTAGTCAAAAAAGCAAAAGAAGTGAAAGATAATGTCTCAAATACCCAAAAGGTAATCAAAGAATCTACAAAAATGCAGGATGATATCAAAGAACTATCAGAAGCAACACCACTCACAAACGATGAAATGAAGGCGTGGCTACCTGATGAGGTTGATGGTATGAAACGCACCGCTTTCAAAACAGGAGCTATGGGCATGATGAACATCGCCTCTGTGGAAGCAACCTACGCAGCAGAAGACAAAAGCCGCACCTTTAAAGTAGAAGTTATTGACGGCGCCGGCGAGATGGGAGCACTTTCCACTGCAGGACTAAGAATGGCATTCTCAATGGACTTTGAAGAAGAAACCGAAAGTAAAACCAGAAAAACTGTTACAAAAAACGGTGTGAAAGCCATTGAAGAATATGACAAAAGAAGAAACCAGGCTGTCATTCAATTTATGCAAGACAATCGTTTTTATATAAAAGCCACAGGCACTAACATGGAAATGGATGATCTCTGGGACCTCATTGATGAAATGGATGCAGATGATTTAGTATAATCCAAAAATGAACTGTTTAAAAGTCGCCTCAATGGCGACTTTTTTCATGGCTAAATACGCCAATTTTTTATTCAAATATTTTGACTAAAAACCGGGCTATTCAGCCTTGTAGCAAGGGTTTGAGCCATCACTTTTAAATCGGTTAACAAAGTCAGTAAATAATTTTTAAATAACATATAATCAGAAAGATACGCCTAAATTTTAACATAAACTCATGAACGCTCGTTTGTTGATATGTTGAAAACTTTGTTGACAACGTTTCCAAAAATTCCTTTCAAAATCAATAGTGATTCTTCATATTTGTTAGTCCCGACAGGAAGCAAAAAAACATCAAAAAAATTTTAAAACCGAAAAGAAATTATGAATGCAGTAGAGCCCATTTTAACAGATAACCCAGGACGATTTGTAATATTTCCCATACAACACCATGACATTTGGGAATGGTATAAAAAAAGTGAAGCCAGTTTCTGGACAGCAGAAGAAATTGACCTCCATCAGGATTTAACAGACTGGGCAAACAAACTCAATGACGATGAACGCTACTTCATAAAACACATTTTGGCATTTTTTGCTGCTTCAGATGGGATTGTCAATGAAAACCTCGCAGAAAATTTTGTAAACGAGGTGCAGTATCCCGAAGCCAAATTTTTCTATGGTTTTCAAATTATGATGGAAAACATCCATTCAGAAACCTATTCCCTTTTGATTGATACATACGTGAAAGATGAAACGGAAAAAGACAAACTCTTTAACGCCATTGAAAACTTTCCGGCTATCAAGAAGAAAGCAGACTGGGCTTTAAAATGGATTGAATCAGATTCTTTCGCCGAACGGCTGATTGCCTTTGCCGCCGTAGAAGGCATTTTCTTCTCAGGAGCCTTTTGCTCTATTTTCTGGTTGAAAAAACGCGGGCTCATGCCGGGACTTACTTTCTCCAATGAATTGATTTCACGTGATGAAGGTGTGCACTGCGACTTTGCAGTTCACCTTCACAACCACCATCTCAAAAATAAAGTTTCAAAAGAACGCATTCGCGAAATTATTGTAGATGCCCTAAATATTGAACGAGAGTTTATCACAGAATCGCTTCCGGTGAGCCTCATCGGGATGAATGCAAAACTCATGACACAATACCTCGAGTTTGTGACAGACAGATTGCTTGTTGAACTCGAATGTGAAAAAGAATACAACGTCACCAACCCATTTGACTTTATGGACATGATTTCACTTCAAGGAAAAACAAACTTCTTTGAAAAACGCGTCTCAGAATACCAAAAAGCAGGGGTGACCAACAAGGATAAAGAAACAAACAAAATTAGCTTTGACGAGGACTTCTAGAAGCTAAAAGGGTTTAAAAATATAAATTTTACAAGAAGAAAATAATGTGCTTTACAAAGCGCAATGGCATTTTTTTCTCAAATAACTAACCTCCCAACTAAAAAGTAAAGCGTATGTATGTAGTAAAAAGAGACGGCAGAAAAGAGCCCGTGATGTTTGATAAAATCACATCGCGCATCAAAAAAATGTGTTATGGATTAAACGACCATGTTGATCCTGTTAAAGTGGCTATGCGTGTCATAGAAGGTCTTTATGATGGAGTTACCACATCAGAACTAGACAACCTTGCAGCAGAAATCGCAGCTACCCTCACCATCTCACACCCTGATTATGCAAAACTGGCAGCACGCATCTCGGTGTCAAACCTGCATAAAAACACCAAGAAAACCTTTTCTGAAGTGATGACAGACCTCTATGAATATGTCAACCCCAGAACCGGAAAAAAAGCTCCCATGGTGAGTGATGAGGTCTATGAAGTCATCCAAAAAAATGCTGATGAACTCAACTCTGCCATTATATACAACCGCGATTTTAACTACGATTACTTTGGGTTTAAAACCTTAGAGCGTTCCTATTTACTAAAGGTAAACGGAAAAGTGGCTGAGCGCCCCCAGCATATGTTAATGCGGGTATCTATCGGGATTCATCTCAATGATCTGGAAGCCGCAAAGGAAACCTATGAGTTGATGTCTAAAAAATATTTTACACACGCCACACCAACGCTTTTCAATTCAGGGACACCCAAACCGCAAATGTCGTCCTGTTTTCTTCTCGCTATGAAAGATGACAGTATCGACGGTATTTATGACACATTAAAAAACACGGCAAAAATTTCGCAATCTGCCGGAGGAATAGGACTTTCTATTCACAACATAAGAGCCACCGGATCTTATATCGCCGGCACCAATGGAACCTCAAACGGTATTGTTCCTATGCTGCGTGTTTTTAATGACACAGCACGTTATGTCGATCAAGGTGGCGGAAAACGCAAAGGCTCATTTGCTATATATGTTGAGCCCTGGCATGCCGACATATTTGACTTTCTAGACCTGAAGAAAAACCACGGTAAAGAAGAAATGCGTGCCCGTGACTTGTTTTATGCCATGTGGATACCCGATTTGTTTATGAAACGCGTGCAGGAAGACGGTAGCTGGACATTGATGTGTCCCAATGAATGTCCCGGTCTTTATGACTGCCACAGTGACGAGTTTGATGCCAAATACCTCGCTTATGAAGAAGCCGGAAAAGGTCGAAAAACCATCAGAGCAAGAGAACTATGGGAAAAAATCCTGGAATCGCAAATAGAAACAGGCACCCCTTATATGCTCTACAAAGATGCCGCAAACCGCAAGTCTAATCAAAAAAACCTGGGAACCATCCGCTCCTCAAACCTTTGTACAGAGATTATGGAGTACACCTCGGCCGATGAAATCGCAGTGTGCAACCTGGCATCTATCGCCTTACCCATGTTTATCAAAAACGGCACATTTGACCATAAGGAACTTTTCAAAGTAACAAAAAGAGTAACTAAAAACTTAAACCGGGTCATTGATAGAAACTACTATCCTGTAAAAGAAGCCGAAAATTCAAATATGCGCCATCGTCCCATTGGTCTTGGGGTTCAAGGATTGGCAGATGCCTTTATTATGCTTAGGTTACCCTTCACCAGCGATGAAGCAAAAAAACTGAATCAGGAAATATTTGAAACGCTCTATTTTGCCGCTGTTACCGCTTCTATGGAAGAGGCAAAAACAGAAGGACCCTACCAATCCTACAAAGGTTCGCCCATCTCACAAGGAGAATTTCAACACAACCTTTGGGGCATTAAAGACGAAGAACTCAGCGGAAGATGGGACTGGGGCAAACTGCGCAAAGATGTTAAAAAACACGGTGTGAGAAATTCACTACTTGTAGCGCCCATGCCAACAGCATCTACTTCCCAAATTTTGGGCAACAATGAAGCGTTTGAACCTTACACTTCAAATATTTACACCAGAAGAGTGCTTTCTGGAGAGTTTATTGTAGTCAACAAACATCTGCTCGAAGATTTGGTGGAATTGGGCTTATGGAATGAAGACCTTAAACAGGAAGTAATGAGAGCAAACGGCTCTATTCAACATATTGATGAAATTCCACAGGACTTAAAAGAACTATACAAAACTGTGTGGGAATTGAGCATGAAAGACATCATTGATATGTCACGTCACAGAGGGTATTTTATCGACCAGTCTCAATCATTGAATTTGTTTATGGAGAATGCAAACATGGCAAAATTAACCTCCATGCATTTCTATGCCTGGAAGAGCGGTTTAAAAACCGGAATGTACTATTTGAGAACCAAATCTGCCGTTGATGCTATTAAGTTTACACTCAACAAAGAAGTTAAAAAAGAGGTGCCAAACCCAAAAGAAGCCATCTTGGAGGATGCTACCAGTGGGGTAAATAACAAACCTTTGTCGCCTCAGGAATTGAGAGAAATGCTGGCAAAATCCAAAAACGCAGACGAGGATGATGACTGCCTGATGTGTGGTTCTTAATCAAATTTTCTAAATGGTAATGAAAAATGGAGGGCAATACCCTCCATTTTTTGTTTGAATAATTAACAATTTGAAAACATTAGAAAATAAAATGAAATACTTTTTTAAAGTAATATTGCAGATTGAAAAGCAACCTTTTGTTTAAAAATTAATGAAAGAAAAAATACACAGCAGAAAACGGCCCTATTTAAACGTGCTTGAATATCTAGTTCAAGAAAAAGTATTTTTGGGTATTATTATTTTAGGGATACTTCTATCGATTGTATCTGTGAATTTTGGCCAATCTGCAATGTGGGTTGGTTTTTTCTTTGCTGCTTATGCAGCTGTTGCAAACGATAGTATTCAGTCTTTAGGAACTTTTATAGAGAGCAACAAACACAGAAAATGGTGGATTTTGTGGCTTTTTACAGGAACAATCTTTGTGGCTGTAGTTACTTTTAGTTGGTTCTATTTTGATGGAGATGTCACCTATCAACGACTATTAAATGACGAGGGCGTTACAAAGTATCCCCACCCAAATGAATTTAGTTTTTTTCAAATAGTAGCGCCTTTGGTGCTCATAATGCTCACGCGGTTGAGAATGCCGGTATCAACTACATTCTTGCTGTTAAGCGTCTTTAGTGCAAGCTCAGACGGCATTACTTCAATAGTAATTAAAAGTTGGTCAGGTTATGTAATGGCTTTTATCTTGTCATTTTTAATTTGGTATTTATCTTACAATTTAATTAGAAAATATTTTAAAAGTAGAAAAACACACATTGGTTGGACAGTCGTTCAATGGATTGTGAGCGGTACTTTGTGGGGGGTCTGGGTTATGCAAGATGGAGCAAACATAGCTGTATTTTTACCACGCCAACAAAGTGGATTTGAATTTATCATTTTTGCTTCAACCATTTTCATAGGGCTTGGATTATTATACTATTTAAGAGGTGATAAAATTCAGCGCGTTGTAAGTGAGAAAGTGCGAATTTCAGATGTAAGAGCGGCAACACTTGTGGATTTTTCTTATGTTATTCTACTCATTTATAAATTATTCATCAGCACTGTACCCATGAGTACAACCTGGGTGTTTTTAGGAATCATTGGCGGTAGAGAGATTGCAATAAGCATGATACGCAGAAAAACCGGTAAACGACACAAGAAAAAAGCCTGGCGAATGGTGGGGAGAGATTTCTCTTATGCCATGATAGGTCTGTTTATTTCTGTAGCCTTAGCCTCTGGAGCTAATGAGGGTATTAGAAACGAAGTGTGGGGATTTTTTGTGAATCTTTTCAGCAGTTAAATTCGCTTAAAGTTCAATTTCATTTGGAATGCTTTTAATAGCTACTTTCTCATAAAAGGCAACATATCTCTTCACCAAAAGGAGTTGGTGTTTTGTGTATTCAATTGACTTTTTCTGTAGCCTCAAATACAGCTTGATGTTTTTAGGGCTTGAGTGGGATGTGTTAATACTATCAATATGATTTTCAAGTTGATTAGTAATCTCATCAATTTGTTTGATAGCAAGTTTTATTGCCGCGTCAAACAGCTTAGAATCCAACCGCTCGATTGCTACTTCAATTTTTTTTGAGAGAACTTCGTTTGTATTCACAATATTTTTTAATCCTCTAATCTGATTGAACGTGAGGTTTTTATGATAGTTATTCACATGTCCATAGCTGCTTTTAGCAATTTGTAAAAGCGCTTCAATCATATCTTCTAAACTTCCTAAATTTAAAACATAAAATCGGTTTGCTATAAAAAAAGCACCTTCTTTCAATTGGATATTAAGGATAATGTCATCTTTTAACGTTTCAACTTCAGTAGCCAGTTTTTGAATATTTTTGTAGTTCTTCTTCAGCTTTTTTTTGTTTTGTGTTGCTAAGTTTTGAACGATATCTTCATACAAAGCAGTCAATTTTTTCAGTAAAACAATAATAGTTTCTGAATTATGAGCAGTTATCTCTTGAACGGTTTTTAGTTCCTTAGAAAGCATACCCAACTTTAATTTTTCATTTTTAACTCTTTTTCTATAAGAAAGATAGCTCTTAAACAAAACAAAAAACAGCAGAGACAATATCGGCAACACAGCCAGCCACTCTCCATAAAAAATCAAAAAGGTCACACAACCGGATAAAAGTAATGCCACTAGTGAGGTTAAAAACCAGCTTCCTATTACATTCAACACCCCTGCAACCCTGTATACAGCAGTTTCTCTTACCCAGGCTCTATCTGCTAAAGCTGTGCCCATAGCGACCATAAATGTCACATAAGTTGTAGATAAGGGTAAGTTTAAGGAAGTTGCATAAGAAATCAAAACACTTGCCACAGTTAAATTTATAGACGCCCTTATCAAATCAAAAGAAGGTCTGGATGAATCGCCCGCTTTATCAATAGTTAATGCAAAACGACTGTCTAATTTGGTTTTTAAACCTAGAGGCAATGTTTTTTCTATGAAGGCAAGCACAAGAATAGAATTTTTTATGAGAACTCTGGAGAACAAGTTTGATTTAAATCGTTCTTTTGTGAGTTGTTGACTTGCCAAATCTATTTCAGTTTCGGTTACAAATAAAATTCTTTTTGAAAACCAAAGTGTAAGAATCATGATGACTCCCGAAATAACTAAAAAACTGTAAGGTATAGAAGAGCTAAATGCCAGGGAGTCCATATAAAAATCTAGTCCCGAAATACCTGTTGAATTGTTTGCCACTTGCCAAATTTCAAAAGATTGAAATGCGGCAATAGGAACCCCAATAAAGTTTACCAAATCATTACCCGCAAAAGAAAGTGCCAAACCAAACAACCCCAATAGAATAATAAACTTTAAAATAGGAACTTTAAAATACTTTATAGCTATGTGAGAACAAAGAGACCAAAAACAAAAACTTAAGAAGAAGAGTATGGGAAGCCTTTCAAAAGTCCAGTCAACAAACGCATCATCAATTAAGTTTATTCCCTTAAAACCTTTTATAACAATAAAACCGGTTACACAGCTTATGGCAAAACCTGCGAATAATGCTCCAAAGTATTGAATGTTTTTTTCATATTTAAAAGTGAAAAAGAGACGTGTGATAAATTGCACCAAAGCACCTATGATAAAGGCTGAAAAAATGGAAAGAAAAATACCGACAAATATTTGAGTAACTTTAGCAACATTTATAAATTTCTTAATCTGCTCATAATCTTGTGAAGTGTTCCAAAGGGTAAGCAACCCCATCGCCAATGCTGCACCCAAAACACAAAAAAGAACCGAAACGGTTGTAGAGGTAGGAATCCCAATGGTATTGAAGAAGTTTAGTATAAAAATGTCTGCTATCATTGCTGCCAGAAAAACAATGATGATTTGATGGAAAGTAAAAAAAGAGGGTTCAAAAATTCCTGTTCTGGCAATTTCCAGAAGACCCGAAGAAAAGAAAGCACCAATCCCCAACCCCAAACTCGCCACAATTAAAATGTTTCTCTTAGAAAACGCTTTTGAACCCAAGGCAGAGTTTAAAAAATTAACGGCATCGTTACTCAACCCTACTATTAAATCAACAATAGCTAAAACGCCTATAATGGCAATTAGAAAAAAATAGAATTCTTCCATTATTTATTTCACAATTAAGATTTCTGGTTTAGTTCATAGCGCTTAAGGATTATAAAAGTACATATTCAATAAAGCAAATATCGCAATCAAAAGTTAAATTTAAAATTCATTTTATTTTAATTTTATAAAGTTTAAAGCACTGAAAAACAAGGATGTATATATCCTATGTAAAATTAATGTTACCAAATAGTGTATTTAATGTAAAATTTTACATACATTTGTAAAGTAATTATTAATTAAATCTTTTAAGTTATGAAAAAGATACTCATTTTGCTGGTTGCATTGATATGCGCAGCGGGGCTTTTTGCCCAAGAAACTCAAAAACGAGAGTTAGTGAAAAAAGGTGATGTGATAGAAGCTAAGATTTTTCACAACAATGGAATTGTAAGTCAAGAAGGTCAATACAATTTAGATGGAACACTACAAGGCACCTGGATTAGTTATGATGTCAATGGAAACAAAACAGCCGTGGCAAAATACAACAATGGAGAAAAAGTAGGCACTTGGTTTTTTTATGAAGGCGATGTGCTTAAAGAAGTAAGATACACAAACAGCAAAGTTGCTCAAGTCACTACCTGGAAAGAAGGGGAGACGCAAATTGTGAGTAATTTTGAATAAACAACATGTTTCGTTAAATGAAAAAGGCTTCCAAATTTTGGAAGCCTTTTTTTATTTGGTAACATATATAAAATTAAAAACTCATTGAATATTTTAAGGAAAATTCCCTACCCGGGCTATAATTGCTAAAAATTTGATTCTCAGCACCAAATGATTGATAAAAGGATTGTCTCTCATCATCAAGTATATTATTTACTTGAAGGGTAATAGTCTGACCTCTGTTTTGACCAAATGACTTTCCAATGTTAAAATTCAAACTGTGGAATGGATTTGAAAATACATCAGAAACCTGACCAATACCAACAATTTCAAGTGTTTCTCCTTGTACATTATAATACAAACCCGACTGAATTCCATTAGCTTCACCTTGATAAGTCAAACCGGCATTGACTAGATAAGGTGCTTGACCTTGTAATTGTCTGGTATTCTCAATATTTTCTCCTTCACGGGCTGCAGACAAACGACCTTCAAATTCGGCCTCACTCATTGTTTGCTCAGACTCAATAATTGAAAAGTTTGTATTAATAGTAAAGTTGGATAGACCAGGGGCAATGAACTCAAGATTTCTTCTCAATTCAAGTTCAGCTCCAAAAATATCTGCTTCACCAATATTTCTAGGTATTACATCGTTAATTGCTTGCAACCCAAAAATAGTTAATTCAATAGGATTGTCAAATTTCTTATAAAAACCGCTTACTGCTATTAAGCCTGCATTATCACTATAAAGTTCATAGCGAATGTCAAAATTGTCGATGTAACTTGGTTTTAAATCTATATTCCCATTAAAAGTAATATTGGTTATAGGATCAAAAATTTGTGCTATAGAGGCTTCTTTAAAAGAAGGTCTAGCTGTTGAGCGCGCATAAGATAGACGTAGATTTGATTTTTCGTTTACACTATAAATAAGATTTACCGATGGAAAAATATCTGCTTCATCTATAATTTTTTCTTCAACAAAATTAATATCACCAATGGTATTTGCTCCTGTATAAAAGTTGTCAAATTTTTCAAAACGAAGACCAAGAACAGTTTTTAATTTATCCATAATACTAAACTCTTCAGAGATATAAGCTGCTAAAGTGGTGTTATATGCTTCAAATGTATTTGCGGGTTCAAAATTTGAAGTAATATAAGTACCCCCACTATTGTCAACTCTCCATAAGTTGTCTGGTGTTAACAACTGGTTTGGGTCTCCGTTAAAAGGCAGTGCTGGTTGCCCGGAAATTCTAATAGTATATTGATTGATATCAAAATTTCTTATTTTGTAAAGTCCTGCAACACCCATTTTTAATTTAGACTCTCTGTTAAACAGCTTATGTTTGTAGGTAAAGTCTAATTTAGATGAAAGGTTTTCTTCTTTAAGATTCCTCCAAATTCTTCTTGGCTCGCCTATACTAGGGCGGATGATAAAAGCGCCATCATCAAATTCAAAAAGAGTAGATCTTACATCTTTGTCTTCAACTTTTACTCGTGTCCCTGATATTTTCCAGTCAATTTCAATATTAGATTCCGCAGAAAATACATGATCTCCGGAAAGTAAAAGGTTAGATACAGCTTTTTGAGTGTATTCTAGATTGTCACTGAAGAAAGTCGCAGCATTGGTTATAAAACTTTCTTGCTCAAACTCTCCGGTTTTAGTAGTTCCATTTTGAATGCGGGTAAATAAAATTTTATACTTAGCAAAATCTCGTTTGTAAGTTAGCCCTAACAAACCATTGATTAAAACATTTTCTTCACTTAAAAAACCTTTTTGAAGTCTATTGGGAACCAATTCAAACTCATTTAATTGTTGTGGTTTGAACAAGAAATTTTGAGTATAATCATCATAGAGTTTTACTTCATAATCATAACCAATACCGCCAATGTATCCCAATTTGTTTTTACCAATGTTTATTTGATTTGAGGTGTTAAAACCCCAGTTAGAGTTCATTAAACTGGTACTCATACTTGCACCCATTTCTGGATTAAAGCGACTGGTAAACTCTGTTAATTCCGGATTGTTTTCAAATGGTCTGGGAAGACGAATCCCTAATGGGATTGGGTCATTACGCAGGCCGTTATCAAAACCAAGTATATCTGTTCCACTTCGTTTTTGCGTAATAAATTCATTATTAAAGTGCATATCAGGATTGTAGCCCACACCAAAATTTATACTATTTTCTTCCCGATTTGAAAAATCACGGGTAACTACATCTACAACACCACCGGTAAAATCTGCCGGCAAATCTGCTGTTAGTGTTTTATATACAATGATATTTTCTATTAAGTTAGAAGGAAAAATATCCAGTTGAACAGTGTTTCTATCAGGGTCTAAGCCCGGAATGTCCATACCGTTTAATATCGATTTTGTATAACGGTCTCCAAGTCCTCTTACATAAACAAACTTCCCTTCCTCCAGAGAAACTCCCGGAACAGTTTTAACCGCAGAAGCCACATTGGAGGCACCAGTTCTTTTAACACTTTCTAAGGACAATCCATCAAAAGTATTGACAGAATTTTTTTGAAGATTCAAAACAGCCTGTTCAGATCTTTGTCTGGTTGTTGTAGTTATAAATACATCATCAAGTGTAGCAGACGAAATTTGAAGAGTAATGTCTAAGTTAGTATCCTGATTGGGTTTTATTTCCACATTTTCTACTACTTGTGATTGATACCCCACAAATGAAAAGGTTACAGAATATACCCCGGCCTCTAACTCAAAGACATATTTTCCTTCAAAATCTGATGTTGTCCCTCTGTCGGAGTTAGCCACAAAAATATTTGCAAATGACAAAACATCATTATACTCCCCATCATAAACAGTACCGGTTAAACTACCGGTTTGTGCGAAGAAAAATGAGGAAAAAAAAAGTCCCAGAAAAGTAATTAAAAGTTTTTTCATTTTAGATTTTTTAAATAGTAAAACTCACCCTAAAAAATTTAGAGTGAGTTTTAAAGTTTTTTAAAGTAAATTAGAATGCATTTTTTTGTGCTGCAAACGTCCAAGAGAAAACACTTAGGTTAGCTCCTGTATTTTGCTGACCTGCTTGAATACCTGTAGACCAGGTATCTGCATCAATTGGAAATGTTGGCGCAGCCCCCGTTGTGTCATTCCACATTGTTGCATTGCTATCACCTGCCGGGAAAACCACTTGCCAGTTTTCAAATACAAGAGTTCCATTATTGTAATTTGCTGCAGTATCGGCATCATCAATTTCAACATCAGAACCTGGACGCGAGCCAAATGCATATACATTTTTAATGGTAGCAATAGCACCATCTCTAAAATCTGCATACTCTCTACCACCACTCACACCTTCAATTACAGGGCTGTTATCCCCTATCAAAGTAAGACCGTTGATTGTTCCTCCCCTTTGAAAAGATCCTGCAGGACCATCATACTCTATATGGTGGTCAGATTCATTGGTTTGTATGGATACTGCGTTTGTAATAGTACCACCCCAAGCTTCATCAAGGTCAAGCTGGTCATCTTGACAACCCCATACCAATACGTTGGTTACATTAACCATTCCGCCAAATATTTCCAAACCATCATCATCGTTGGCAACAATTTCAATATTTTCAACTACAGTTGAAGAACCAACCCCTCCAAGTGTGATTCCATTGATTTCATTATCTGAACCAATCACAGCACCACCGTGACGCACAGAGATGTATCTCAAACGACCTGAGAAATCATTGTCGTCTGTACCACCATATTGACCGGGCTCATTGGCCGGAATACCTTCAATTTGTATAGAAACGGCATCACCGGAAAAAGAACCTCTTGCTTTACCAAGAACCAATAAACCACCCCATAATCCTCTTTCATTAACGCTTAAGTTAGTTCCTGCCGTTTGACCTACTTGGATGTTGTCAAGAACAGAAGTAAAAATAATGGGTTGATTAGGAGTACCTTCAGCAAGTAAAACACCTCCCTGTGCTACTATTAATGCAGATGCATTTGAACCGGAAGATTCTGTACCTTTAATAATGGTACCTTGTTCAATAGTTAAAGTAACACCGTCTGGCACATACACTTTACCGTCTAGTGTCCAAATTATGTCATTTGTCCAAGTCTCATCTTCAGTTAAAAAGCCAGATCGAACACCGGTCTCAATTGGATCTGGATCTGGATCTGGATTTGTATTATCATCATCTCCACTACAACTTGTCGATAATCCCAAAACTGTTATTGAGAGTATTGATAAAAAGAATTTTTTCATAATTTTTTGTTTTTAAAACGTATTATTAATATGGTTAAATTTGATGGTACAAAGAAACCCCACTACTGTAAAGTTGAGGTTACCTAAAAATTAATAGTTTGTCACATTAAGGTTAGCTTAATGTTAAGGCAGCCTATTTATCATAAAACAAGAATTTTATTTCAAGAAATGGTATCTTGCCACCTTATTCTAAAATTTTTTATAACAAACATAATTCTTTGAAGTCCCCCTCTTTGGGAAGGGGATTTAGGGGGGGGATCATATGAACCAACAAATAATGAACTGGGAACAACTCTTATCACTCAAAAAACAAGGTGATACCACCAAACGAATCCGCATTGAGCAAGATGAAACACGTCTCGCTTTTGAAGTAGATTATGACCGCATCATTTTTTCATCTGCTTTTAGAAGTTTACAGGACAAAACCCAGGTCATTCCCCTGTCAAAAACAGATTTTGTCCATACCCGTTTGACTCACAGTCTGGAAGTTTCGGTAGTGGGTCGATCACTGGGGCGTCAAGTTGGCAAAGCGATTTTGGACAAACACCCTCATTTAAAAGATACATTGGGTTATACCATCAATGATTTTGGGGCTATTGTTGCTGCCGCTTCATTGGCACACGATATTGGGAATCCGCCCTTTGGTCATAGTGGCGAAAAAGCCATTGGCAATTATTTCCTTAACGGAAACGGGAAACGTTTTAAAAACCATCTTTCTGAAAAACAATATCAGGATTTGATTGACTTTGAAGGCAATGCCAACGGTTTTAAAATCTTAACCCAAAGCCGGGAAGGCGTAGAAGGAGGTTTGCGACTCACGTATGCAACGCTGGGCGCTTTTATGAAATACCCCAAAGAATCCCTTCCCAAAAAACCCACAACTGATATTTGTGATAAAAAATTTGGAGTGTTTCAATCTGATGCTCCCTTTTTCAATGAAGTCGCTCAGGAACTGGGATTACTAAAACGAGGCGACAAAAATGATATTCATTACAACAGGCATCCACTCGCTTTTCTTGTAGAAGCCGCAGATGATATTTGCTATACCATTATCGATTTTGAAGACGGAATCAATCTGGGGTGGATTGATGAAGAATATGCGCTGGAGTATTTAACAAAACTGGTCAAAGACAGCCTTAATACTTCAAAATACCATCAACTGCAAAACACCTCAGACAGAATAAGCTATTTGCGTTCACTTGCTATCAACAGACTCATCACTGAGGCAGTCAGCATTTTTATCGAAAATGAAGATCAAATCCTCAAGGGTCAATTTAACCAGTCGCTTTTAGAAAAAAGTGTTTTTCAAGCACAAATCAATGATATTATTAATATTAGTATCCAAAAAATTTATAAAAGCCGGGAAGTCGTCGATAAAGAAATTGCCGGCTATAAAATATTATCAACATTACTGGATGCTTATTCTCAAGCCATTGAAAACAACTTTCATGCTAAGATCTCTCATTATGACAAACTGCTACTTGAAGACCTGGATTTTTTTGTTAAGGATGGAGAAACCACACTTTATGACTGCCTTATAAACACCTGCACTTACATCGCCGGATTAACAGATGGCAATGCTTTGTTAATATTTAATAAGCTTAACGGTAAAAATGTTTAATAATAAAAATAAAAGTTAAAACAAAACAAACATTTGTTAGTTTAATAAGTTTCTACTATATTTAACATTCTAATTTTAAAATACTTATTTCTAACGGTTTAAAACCACTATCCTTTTTTTAAATGAAAAAAATTACTCTCCTCATTGCGCTTATCTCCTTTGTTTTTGTGGGCGCACAAGATTTTTCAGGAATTATCGATTCCTATTTCAATGAAAACCGATCGGCACTGGGACTCACTTCTCAGGATGTGTCAGACATTCAAATTTACAGTCAGCATTACTCAAAAAGCACCCAGGTAAACCACGTTTACAGTGTGCAGCGTCATCAGGGTATTGAGGTTTTTAATGCCATTGCAAATTTTGCCATTGCAAATAACAATGAGATAAAACACCTTACGCAAAGTTTTATTCCACTTCTTTCCCAGAAAGTAAATTCCACAAGCCCCGGTCTCACACCCCAGCAAGCCATTTCTCAAGCGGCTTCTCAATTGGGGTTAAATTCTCCAACTGGTTTGGAACTGTTAGAAAATCCGGAAAACAATAAATATGTGTTCTCTAACGGCTCAATTTCTCAGGAAAATATAAAAGTAAAACTAGTTTTGCAACCCAACGAAGAGCAAACAACATTGCGCCTCGCCTGGGATTTAGACATTCTCATCCTTGACGGAAGTCATTGGTACAGTGTTCGTATTGACGCTCAGACAGGACAATTATTAGAAACTCACGACTGGGTGGTAAGTTGTAATTTTGGGGAAGCTCATTTAACAGAACACAATAAGGCTGCTTCAAGAATCATTGAAAAAAGTATTCTTGAGGTCAATACCACAAACCGTCTCGTTGACGGTGCTCAATACCGGGTGTTTGCGATGCCCAATGAAAGCCCCAACCACGGCAATGACCAATTAATTTTGGAACCTGCAGACCCCCTTACTTCTCCTTTTGGATGGCACGACACCAATGGTGTTGTCGGACCTGAATTTACAGTAACCAGAGGGAACAATGTAAGAGCCAGAGCCGATTTAGCAGGAAATAATGGTGGAAACTCAGCAGAAGGAGGGCCCGATTTAAACTTTGATTTTCCTTTTGACCTCAATCAACAACCTGTGGGTTATGTTGATGGTGCTACTACAAACTTATTTTATTGGAACAACATCATTCACGATGTGTTTGCAAGATATGGTTTTGATGAGGCCAGTGGAAACTTTCAAGAAACTAACTACTCAGGCCAAGGGCTTGGTAACGATTCAGTAAATGCAGATGCTCAGGATGGTAGCGGTTTGAATAATGCCAATTTTGGAACGCCTCCGGAAGGAAACAGACCCAGAATGCAAATGTTTTTATGGAGTGCACAAGGACCTCCTGGTGAAGTATTAACCATTAACAACGGCCCATTAGCAGGAGGTTATGGAGGAATTGGAGCCAATTTTGGAGCACCTTTGCCAACCTCGCCACTCACAGCAGACCTTGCATTGGCCGTCGATGATAATGCAGGAGCTTCAACAGACCCTAATGACGCTTGTGACCCCATTATCAATGGTGGGGATCTAAATGGTAAAATTGCAGTGATTAGAAGAGGTGAATGTCAGTTTGGATTTAAAGTTCTGGCTGCAGAAAACCTAGGCGCAGTTGCTGTAATTATCGTTAACAATGTACCTGGAGCCCCAATAGCTATGGCGCCGGGAGATGTTGGAGGAAGTGTTACGATTCCCTCACTAATGGTCAATCAAGCTGACGGTGAAGCTCTTATAACAGCTTTAGATGGCGGAGCAACAATCAATGGAACTATCGTTGATGCCGGTCCTTACAATATTGACGGAACTTTAGATAACGGAATTATCGCTCATGAATATGGTCACGGAATCTCCAACAGACTCACCGCAGGTGCTTTTAATACCAATTGTCTTCAAAATGCAGAACAAATGGGTGAAGGATGGAGTGACTATTTTGGACTCATACTCACGATGAAAGAAGGGGATACCCCAGAACAAAGAAGAGGAATAGGCACGTTTGCTATTGGACAACCCATTGATGGAAACGGAATAAGACCCGCACCCTACAGCACGAGTTTTGCCATTAACCCCTTTACCTATGCGGCAACCAATAACCAAGGCATTTCTCAGCCTCACGGCATCGGATTTGTTTGGGCAACCATGTTGTGGGATTTAACCTGGGCATTGATTGATGAATATGGCTTTGACCCGGATATTTATGGAGGAAACGGTGGAAATAACATCGCTTTGCAACTTGTTGTTGACGGACTAAAACTACAAGGCTGTAATCCCGGCTTTGTGAATGGAAGGGATGCCATACTTCAAGCAGATGTTTTGGCAAATGGAGGGGCAAACCGTTGTTTAATATGGAGTGTCTTTGCAAACAGAGGCTTAGGACTAAGCGCAAGTCAAGGAAGTTCAAATAACCGTTTTGACCAAGTAGAAGCCTTTGATGTGCCCGAAGATTGTTTATTGAGCACTCAAGATCAATCACTCAATAACTTTATGATATTCCCCAATCCTTCTCAAGGAGATATCAATATCGTTTCAAAACAAGACATGGGACAAAGTAATGTCTCAATCTATGATATTAATGGACGTGTTGTATTTTCTCAGGAAGTGAATATGTCTGGTACGGTCAATCTTCAAGCCGGAAACCTTAAAACAGGCGTGTATATCATTCAGATAGAAGGTGAAAACTATACCCACAATTCAAAATTAATCATTAGATAAATTTTTGTAGTTTAATTGTTTATTAGAAGAAGACTGTCAGAAATGGCAGTCTTTTTTATTGAAGACTCTCTAGAAAAGTCGCTATTTTCTTTGAAGAAATTCCACACAAATCTTGAAGTTCTTCAATAGAGCCCTGTTCAGGAAAAGCATCAGAAATCCCAAGTAGATGCATGTTGTTTTTGTAGTTGTGCGAAGCAGCAAACTCAAGCACAGCACTGCCAAAACCCCCGGCTTTAACACCATCTTCAACAGTGACAATGGTTTGATAGTTTCTGAAAATTTCACCTAACAAGGATTCGTCCAGGGGCTTTACAAAGCGCATATCATAAAGAGCAATATCGTTTTTACCCATTGATTCCAATGCATCCATAACATTGTTGACTATCGTGCCAATAGTGAGTACAGCAGTTGACTTCCCTTTTTTGATTTGTTCCCCTTTACCTATTTCAATTTTAGAAAAAGGTTGTTTCCAATCTAAATTTCTTCCTCTTCCGCGTGGATATCTAATGGCGATGGGTAAATCCAGCCCTAGTGATGCGGTGTACATTATATTGCGTAGCTCAATTTCATTTCGCGGAGCAAAAACAATCAAATGAGGAATGCACCGCAAATACCCCAAATCAAAAATGCCGTGGTGTGTGGCTCCATCCTCACCCACAATTCCCGCGCGGTCAAGACAAAAAATCACCGGAAGTTTTTGCAAACACACATCGTGAATCACCTGGTCATAAGCGCGTTGTAAAAAAGTAGAATAAATATTACAAAACACGACCATTCCCTGAGTCGCAAGACCTGCAGAAAACGTGACCGCATGCTGCTCGGCGATACCCACATCAATGGCACGGGCAGGAAATTTATCCATCATAAACTTCAAAGAACTCCCGGTGGGCATCGCCGGGGTGATGCCCATAATTTTTGAGTTTTGTTCGGCGAGCTCGACCATCGTAATCCCAAAAACATCCTGAAATTTTGGAGGTTGAAGCACAGCAGATTTAGGCAATAAATCACCGGTATCTTTGTTGAATTTTCCCGGGGCATGGTATTTTACCTGATCTTCTTCCGCTTGGCGCAGGCCTTTTCCTTTTTTAGTAATTACGTGAAGTAGTTTAGGACCCGGTGCTTTTTTTAAACGCTCCAGCTCTTGAATCAATTCCAAAACATTATGCCCGTCCACAGGGCCGGAACAATCAAAATTTAAAGCTTCAAAAATAGTATCTTGATTGGGTGTTTTTTTCAAGGTGGCTTTGGTCAAATATTCTTTTAATGCCCCCACGCTTGGGTCGATACCAATGGCGTTGTCATTGAGAATTACAAGCAGGTTGGTATTAGTAACACCGGCGTGATTGAGTCCTTCAAAAGCCATCCCTGACGCAATAGATGCATCGCCCACCACAGCAATGTGTTGCCGTTTTGTGTTTCCGTTGAGTTGCGCAGCAATCGCCATTCCCAAAGTGGCAGAAATGGCTGTCGAACTGTGCCCAACACCAAACACATCATAGACGCTTTCACCTCTTTTCGGGAAACCGGAAATGCCATTCAAACGGCGGTTTGTGTGAAAAATATCTTTTCGACCGGTTAGTATTTTGTGTCCATAGGCTTGGTGGCCCACATCCCAAACCAAAATATCCTCAGGCGTGTTGAAAACATAATGCAGCGCAATGGTCAATTCAACCACACCCAAACTTGCCCCAAGATGACCTTCTTTCGTGGCAACAATATCGATGATAAATTTGCGTAATTCTATAGCAAGCTCAGGGAGTTGACCGGGAGCCAGTTTGCGTAAATCTTCCGGAAAGTGAATCTCGTCTAATAAAGATGTTGCCATACTGCAAAAGTAAACATTTGAAGTTGTATTTTTGAAATTTAGATTAAAGACCATACACAATAGATATAAGACCTGATGATCGAACCATTTGATGACAGTTATTTTATGAAACGCGCTTTGCAGGAAGCTGAAGTTGCTTTCGCGAAAGGTGAAATCCCCATTGGTGCAGTCATTGTTGTGGAAAACAAAATCATTGCCCGGGCACACAACCTTACCGAAACTTTAAACGATGTCACCGCTCACGCCGAAATGCAGGCCATCACCGCTGCCGCAGATTATCTGGGCGGGAAATACCTGAAAAAATGCACGCTTTATGTTACCATTGAACCTTGCCAGATGTGTGCAGGCGCTTTGTTTTGGAGTCAGATTGATCGGGTGGTATTTGGCGCTCGTGATGAGCAACGCGGCTGCATCATAATGAAAACGCAACTGCACCCTAAAACCAAAATGGAAGGCGGCATTTTAGCTGAAGAAGCTTCAGGGTTATTGAAACGGTTCTTTATTGAAAAACGGAATTTGAATTAATTTTTTAAAAGTCAATAATTCAAGTTAGCCCTTTCGTTTACAAGTGTTAAATCCAAAAGGCGCATAAAGTGGATAAAACCCAACAAAACTTACCAAAACGAAAACGACAGCTAAAACGAGCAATACAATTCCCAAAGTACCACTAATTGTACCGGAGTAATAAAGGTAACCTATAATTGCAGCAAGTATCAACCTGACAACTCTGTCTGCAGTTCCCATATTTTTTTTCATAGGTTGGTGAGATTAATGATAAAACTAAATATTTTCACTTATTTACAAGAAAAATTAGTAATAAAATTACTGCCATTTTGATCTTCATCTACAGTCATTAGCAAAAAGTACTGACTCATATAACCTCTTATAAATTTATTTTCATTGTTTTCTTCCATTTTACTTATAAGCTAAGTACAGTCAGAAAAATATTTCTTAACTTCTTCAATTGCATTTTGACCTTTTTTCTGTGTAGTTGAATGTAAAATTTGCTTTTCTATTATATTATGGTCTTAGTCATAAACATAAAAATAATTTAATCCATTAGACATTAAATTAGTTAAAATGTATTTGTCATTTTCGGCAATTAATTGATGAAGTCTTTTTTTATTTTTGCTGATAGGCATATTAAGCAAAATAATTTCCTCAGATTCAACATTTACGGTTGCAAAATATTCCGTTAATTTAGTCTTGACAATTGTTAAAGACAATTCATTAAAGGTTTTAGTGTCAATTTTCACAATTTTAATATCATCTCCTTTAACTTTTTTAATTTCACTTTGTTCATCGAAATACAACAAAACATCCCCGTCAAGAGTAACAAGTCCTATATTTGATTTTGTTGACATTGACCTTCCTTTTTTCCTAATTTTGAGGTGGGGCTCATCAACTGCACTTCCATCAAAAGCTGTAATAGTCTCCCCTGAGGTTAAATAAATCTTTGCATATTCTTTTTGAGAAAATGCATTAAAAAAAAACGAAAAGTAAAATGAAATATAAAATAGGTTTCATAAAATTGAATTTTTGTGTATGCTAAAATACATTTTATAATTAATTAAAAACTCATTTGCATTTATCAATTAGGAAATTTCTCAATAAAAATTTTCTAATTGATAAGTTTTACCAACTTCTCATAATAAGGTAAACACTCCTCCAGTAAAGGCTTCAGTTTTTCAGGAAAAGGGGTGGTTTTTGCACGGTAAGGGTTAAAGCTGTTTGATTTATGAATATTGCCATACCAGTATTTGGCCCAGCAACCGTCTTCGGGTCTAGCGCCTGGAGTCCAACTCAGCATGGCCGGGTCAAACGTAATGTTTATGGCGTCGCATAATTTTTTTAATTGCTCCTTGGGGTTTAGTAAAACCGCTTTGGAGTCCAATACAATTACGGGTAAGTTTTCAGCTTGTAATTTTTCAACTATATCGAGATGTAATTTGTAACCCACGTCATACAGCGAGGGTGTTTCAACCACTTCAGCATAGGAGGGGAGCATTTCCACCGGGTCGCGGGTGAGAATGACGTTGACCATTTGTTTTAAAAAAGACCGGTCAAGCCCGGGCAGTAGATGGTGTGTCATATTTTTAAAAAACAATACCGGTTTTTCTTGGTTGGTAAGCATCATATCCACCACTTTGCTGCCATCGGTTTCCATGGCATTAATGATTTCTTCAGCACCTGGGTGGTACTCTTTTGCTTTGCTGTTTTTTAGGTAATAGCCATAAAGCGGTTCATCAAATACTTTGGTGTCCTTTCGCTGTGCAAAAGCATACATTATCGCAGTGGAAATATTTCGCGGACCTGACCAAAGCGAAATGCGGGTGACGGGAGCTTCCATTTAAACCGATTTAATTTCGTGTTCAATCAATTCCTGATAGAGTTTGCTTAATCTTATGGTAAGGGGTCTTTGTTTTCCATCACCAATGGTTTTCCCGTCAATTTTCACGACGGGGGTGAGCCCGCCGAAAGTTCCGGTAACAAATGCTTCATCAGCACCATAAACATCAAAAAGCGAAAAGTTTTTCTGCTTGCAAACAATGTTGTTTTGCTTGCAAAGTGCAATCACATTTACCCGGGTAATACCATTCATACAGTATTGTCCGGTTGAGGTCCATACTTCACCATCTTTTACCATAAAAAAATTAGTAGCATTGCAGGTAGAAACAAAACCGTGGATGTCGAGCATCAAGGCTTCATCGGCACCGGCTTCCAGGGCTTGCATCAAGGCTTGCACTTCGTGAAGTTTGCTGTGGCAGTTGAGGCGCGGGTCGAGATAATCTGGTGAACCTCTGCGAAAGGTGGAGGTAAACAGGGTAATGCCTTTGGTTTTGGTTTCCGGTGAAGCGGTTTTATGTTCGGCAATGATGACCAGATTGGGTCCTGAAATGGTTAATCGCGGGTCTTGTGAAGGTGTTTTTTTGAACCCCCTTGTGAGCATCACCCTCACGTGAATGTTGTCTTTCATCCCGTTTGCATCCAGGGTGGTTTGAATATTTTGCAACAATTCCTCCCGACTGAAAGGAATAGAAATCCCAACCACCTTAGCTGATTGCCAAAGACGGTCGAGGTGTTTGTGCACAAAAATCATTTTTCCCTGATGTACTCTAAAGGCTTCCCATACACCATCACCCACGAGGTAGCCGCTGTCAAATACTGATATTTTTGCCTCCTCACGAGGGTGAAAATGCCCGTTGATAAAGATTTTGATGTCTTGATTGCGTGGGTCTTCCAGTGCGTTGTGGGTGCCGTGGGTCATTTTTTTATTTTGGTACTTTAAAAGTAACAAAAAACCCGAAAAGAATTGCTTTTCGGGCAAGGAACTAATTCTTCTTTTTTAGTTCATAATTTTATTCTAAGGTGTTTTTATAAATAAACCCATCTTTCATTATCAGTTTAAAATTTTGAGCGGGGTTTTCAATGAGTTGAATGTTTTCTAATGGGTTTTTGTCCAGTATTATTAAGTCGGCATAGGCACCTGCTTCAATCACGCCCAGTTTTCCTTTTTTATAGGGTCTTCTATTTCCGCTGAGGCTTAGCAGTTCAGCATTGGTTGAGGTCGCCATTTTAAGAATTTCATAGGGAGAAAACCACCGGGTGAGTTTGGTTAATTTTTTTCCTTGTTTTTTAGCATTCACAGCGTTGAAGAGGTTATCTGTACCCCAGGCGGTTTTAATCTTGTATTTTTTGGCGAGTTTATAAGCGTTATCTGTTCCATCTGATACTTCGATTTGCTTTATTCTGTTTGCAGAGCCTTCAGGATAGGCGTTGGCTTCTTCATCATCGAGAAAAGGTTGCAAACTCCACCAGACGCCTTTTTCAGCCATTAATTTTGCTGTCGCTTCATCAGCGAGTTGACCGTGGTCTATGCATTTCACACCGGCTCTAATTGCGGTTTGGATGGCGTTTGGTGTATAAGCGTGAACGGTGACATAAGTCCCCCAGTTTTCTGCAGCACTTACTGCGGCTTTGAATTCGGCTTCGGTATATTGAGTGACATCTAGCGGGTCATAACTTGAGGCGACGCCGCCTCCGGCCATCAATTTGAGTTGTGTGGCTCCTTGCCTTAATTGTTCTCTGGAGCGCATTAGTACTTGATCCACACCATCGGCAATGGCGACGATGCCGTTTCGTTCTGCATAGGAGAGTTCGCCGGTTTTTCTGGGTACATCTGTGGGAAGACCAAAGTCACCATGACCACCTGTTTGAGAGATAAAAGCCCCGCTTGAAAAAATGCGCGGTCCTTTTGCCAAACCCATATCGATGGCTTTGGCAAGTGAGAGTGAACCCCCTCCTAAATCCCTTACGGTTGTAAATCCACGTAATAATTGCTCCTCTGCAGCTTTTGCTGCAAATAAATTTAAAAAACCAAAGTCTGAAAACATAGCTTGCTGTTGCGGAATGCTCTCAAACATCACGTGAACGTGTGCGTCTATTAAACCTGGCATCACATATTTTCCGGTTCCATCTATTACCAAGGTTTTTTCAGATACGATTAATGGGGAAGGCGAAATTTGTTTAATTAATTGACCTTCAATAAGAATGTTTGCGGTGGTTGTTTTCTCGTTTTTACCGTCAAAAATGTTGATGTTATTGATGAGAATTCGGGTTGGCTCTTTTGAGATTTGGGCTTTCGCAAAAAAAGTGACAAAAAAGAGGAATACTAAAAGAAAAGGCATCATTTTTTTCATAGCGGAAGGTTTTTAAGAAAGTTTTTTATCAAATATACTTATTTAGCATTTTATAGTAAGCACTTCTATAAAAAAACAAACCCGAAAAGCAATTCTTTTCGGGTTTTAATTAATAAGTGTTCCCCTCCTTAGGAGGGGTTAGGGGAGGATTAGAGCTCCAATGCTTTTTTAACATCATTGTTCATCAACAGTTCTTCCGGGCTTTCGAGGGCTTCTTTTATTGCAACAAGGAAACCAACAGATTCTCTGCCATCAATGATGCGGTGGTCATAAGATAATGCTACATACATCACGGGAGCAATCACAATTTCACCGTTTTTCACGATGGGGCGCTCCACAATGTTGTGCATTCCCAGGATGGCACTTTGTGGCGGGTTGATGATGGGTGTAGATAGCATCGAGCCAAACACACCACCATTGGTGATGGTAAAGGTGCCTCCGGTCATCTCATCTACGGTGATTTCGCCTTCTCTGGCACGAATTGCCAGGCGTTTTACTTCGTTTTCAATTCCTCTGAAAGAGAGGTTTTCAGCATTTCTAATAACGGGAACCATCAATCCTTTGGGTCCTGAAACGGCGATACTGATGTCTTTATAATCATAGGTAATTTTATAATCGCCATCAATCATAGAGTTCACATCAGGATACATTTCTAAAGCTCTCACCACTGCCAGTGTAAAAAAGGACATAAAACCAAGACCCACACCGTGTTTGTTTTTAAAGTCTTCTTTGTGTTTTTCGCGTAAAGCGAAAATAGCACTCATATCCACTTCGTTAAAAGTGGTCAACATAGCGGTTTCATTTTTAGCACTTACCAGGCGTTCTGCTACTTTGCGACGCAACATAGAAAGTTTTTTGCGTTCTTCACCTCGTTTTCCGGGTCCCGGTGTTCCCATTGCCGGTTTTGAAGCTTGTGAAGCATCTTCTTTGGTGATGCGTCCACCGCGTCCTGTACCCACAATGTCTGAAGGAGAAACGCCTTTTTCATCCAATATCTTTTTAGCTGCCGGAGAGGGCGAACCGCTGGCATAGCTGCTCTCTTTTTTCTCTTGTGTGGAGGCGGTGTTTTGTTTTGGAGCTTCCGGGGTGTCTTTTTTAGTTGCTTTCTCTTTTTCAGGAGTTTTAGTCTCTTTGTCTTTTGACGAACTTGAAGGGGCTTCTGCACTCGTGTCGATCAAACAGACCACTTCGCCCACGGCAACAGCATCGCCTTCTTCGGCTTTGAGTGTGATCGTTCCGCTGGCTTCTGCGGGGAGTTCAAGTGTGGCTTTGTCGCTGTCAACCTCGGCAATGGCCTGGTCTTTTTCAACATAATCGCCATCGGCAACGAGCCATTGGGCAATTTCTACTTCGGTGATGGATTCTCCCGGTGAGGGAACTTTCATTTCTAATATCATGGGTGATTGTTTTATTTGTATGCTATTTTTTTTCTTAATTGTTGTTCTTTGTCGGAAATGTCTTTTTGTAATAAAAAATTAATGGCTTCAGAGATATCCTTAAATTGTTTGTTGAATTTACTTTCTAATTGATTCAATTCTTCACTTAAATCTTTATACGTAAGAGCATATTGCCTAATGTAAACAAAGGCTCTCATTATGGAAATATTAATTTCTATGGCGGCTTTGCTCCGCAAAACACTTGATAGCATTGCAACGCCTTGTTCAGTAAATACAAATGGCCTGGACGGACTATATTTTATGTTTTCAGGAAGGTTATCACAAATTGTGATAAGCTCATCCCATTCTTTTTTTGACAATTCAAACATAAAATCATCAGGAAATCTATCTAAATTTCTCCTTACTGCTTGTTTTAAAACACGTGTTTCAACTTGATACAAAGTAGCCAAATCAAAATCAAACATCACATTTTGATTTCTGACGGTATATATTTTACTTTGTATTTTTTGCAGCTGCATATTTATTCCAAAGTTAATGATTTATCAAACACGCTGTCAATAACACGTTGGTGACGACGTTTGGAGCGCACAGCACTTCCGGCGGCCGGTGCACTGTAGAACTTGCGGCTGCAAATCCTGAAGCTCTTAGCTTCTTCAAAATGCATCATCAAAAAGCTGTAAGCTCCCATGTTTCTGGGTTCTTCCTGAGCCCACACCACATCGTCTGCATTTTTGTATTTTTTAATGAAAGCGCGCATCTTGTCAACCGGCAAAGGAAATAATTGTTCAAGTCTTACCAATGCTATATCGTCTCTTTTGTTCTCTTCTTTAACTTCGAGCAAGTCATAATAGAATTTCCCTGTACAGAAGACCAGCGATTTTACTTTTTTGACATCTGCTGTGGGGTCGTCTATCATTTCCTGAAAACTGCCTTTGGCCATTTCTTCTTTGGTTGAAACTACTTTGGGATGACGCAGTAAACTTTTGGGTGTAAACACGATCAAAGGTTTTCTGTAGTTGGTTTTCATTTGCCTTCTTAGTAAATGAAAGAGGTTGGCCGGTGTGGTTACATCTGCAACAAATAGATTGTCTCTGGAGCACAATTGCAGATAGCGTTCCATGCGTGCCGAACTGTGTTCTGCGCCTTGACCTTCATATCCGTGTGGTAAGAGCATCACAAGACCGTTTTGAAGTTTCCACTTGTCTTCTGCAGCAGAGATGTATTGATCGAGCATGATTTGAGCTCCGTTACTAAAATCTCCAAATTGTGCTTCCCAAATAGCCAGTGTGTCTGGGCTTGCCATTGCATATCCATAATCAAAGCCCACCACACCATATTCTGATAGCAGTGAATTGTAGATATAAAAATCGCCTTGTTCTTCCTGAATTTGATTGTGCAAAATCACTTCTTCTTCACTGTCTTCCACTTTAATGACGGCGTGGCGGTGTGAAAAAGTGCCACGCTCCACGTCTTGTCCGCTAATGCGCACATCATAGCCTTCAGTTAAAAGAGAGCCATAAGCCAGCAACTCGCCCATTGCCCAGTCGAGTTTGTTGTCTTTAAAATACATGGCCTCCCGGGCTTCTATGAGTCGTTCAATTTTGCGCAAAAACTTTTTGTCTTCGGGCAGTTTGGTGATGACTTTAGCAATTTCTGTGAGTTTTTTTAGGTCAAAAGTGGTGTCCACTTCTTTGCGCATGGCTTCTTGATTGGCATAATCAAACCCTTGCCACTCATCTTGCATGAAAGGGGTTACAATTGTTTTTTCTTGCTTACGCGAAATCTCCAGTTTTTCCTCCAGTTGGTTTTTATAGGTTTCCTCCAGTTGGCTCACAAATTGATCGTCAATAATGCCTTCATTTTGCAATTTTTCAGCATAAATATCACGTGGGTTTTTATGTTTTGCAATGGCTTTGTAAAGTTTGGGTTGGGTGAAACGGGGTTCATCGCCCTCGTTGTGACCATACTTTCTATAACCCAGTAAATCGATAAACACATCGCGCCCAAATGCCATTCTGAACTCCAATGCAAAAGTAGTGGCGTGCACCACAGCCTCCACGTCGTCTGCATTGACGTGAAGAACAGGAGAGAGGGTTACTTTGGCCACATCTGTACAGTATGTTGAGGAACGACCGTCAAGATAGTTTGTGGTGAAACCCACTTGGTTGTTGATAACAATATGAATGGTTCCGCCGGTTTTGTAACCATCGAGTTGTGCCATTTGAACGATTTCATAAACAATCCCTTGACCGGCTATGGCGGCATCGCCGTGCACCACGATGGGAAGCACTTTTTGCAGATTGCCTTTGTAATGACGATCTTGTTTTGCTCTGGTAATTCCTTGCACTACAGCACCCACGGTTTCCAGATGCGAAGGGTTGGGAGCTATGTTGATGTTTATTTTTTTTCCGGTTTGGGTTTCTTGATTGGCTGTCCAGCCAAGGTGGTATTTCACATCGCCGTCAAACAACTCTTGTTCATAATCTTTGCCGTCAAACTCGCTAAAAATGTCTTTGGCGCTTTTGCCAAAAATATTTACCAAAGTGTTGAGACGCCCCCGGTGTGCCATTCCCATTACAAATTGTTCAACACCCATAGAGGCTGCTTTTTCGATAATCGAATCAATGGCAGGGATAAAGCTTTCGCCACCTTCCAGTGAGAAGCGTTTTTGACCCACATATTTGGTGTGCAAAAAGGACTCAAAAGAAACGGCTTCATTGAGTTTTTCAAGAATGTGTTTTTTTTCTTTTTCTGAGAAATTGGGGTGGTTATCATTTTTATGTAACCAGTTTTGAATCCATTGAATTTCTTCGGGTTTTCTAATGTAAGAATATTCAACGCCAATAGATTGACAGTAAATATTGTTTAGGTGAGCGATGATTTCGCGTAAGCTTGCCTGGCCAATTCCAATGAGTTCACCTGCATTGAAAACGGTATCGAGGTCTTTTTCGCTTAAAGCGAAATTTTCCAAATCTAAAGTGGGTGCATATTTTCTACGCTCTCTCACGGGGTTTGTGAGCGTGAAGAGGTGCCCGCGTTTGCGATAACCTTCAATGAGTTGAATCACCCGAAATTCTTTTTCGAGATTTTCAAGTTTGGGTTCGCAAAAAGCATCGGGGTTTTCAATTGTGACGTGGTTTGTTGAGCTTCCGTTTTGACCAAAATCAAAGCCCTGAAAAAAAGCGCGCCAACTGGGTTCTACGGAATCGGGATTTTCAAGATATTGGTCATAGAGGTCAGCAAAATATTGAGTGTGTGCTGCGTTTAAGAAGGAAAATTTATCCATAATATGAGTACGTACTTAACGTTTCAAGTAAATTTTGACAAAAGTACAATAATTCCAAATCATACTAAAAAAATGTTTTTATATTTAGGAATCATTTAATAAAGCTAAAACTATGAGACATAAAGCTATGCTTTTACTTATTGCCGCATGTTTTTTTAATTTCAATTTGTTTGCTCAAATTGATCTCTCCTCTGTGCAATCTTCTAAAAAAGATTTTTGGAAGCAAGTGAGTTTTGGCGGGGGTGTGGGTCTCAATTTTGGAGATGGTTATTTTTCGGGAGGTATTTCACCCAGTGCGGTCTATAACTTCAATCAATATGTGAGTGCGGGTTTGGGCTTGACCTATAATTATTTGAGTGATAAACGCAGAAATCCAGATTTTAGATCTTCTGCCTATGGCGGAAGTGTCATCACCTTGTTTCACCCCATTAGAGAAATTCAACTTTCTGCAGAGCTGGAAGGCATTCAGGTTGATCGCACCTTTTTATTTGCTGAAGGCAATGTAAAAGATGACTTTTTTCAGGAAGCCCTTTTTCTGGGAGCCGGCTTTAGAACCGGAAATGTAACCATGGGACTCAAATATGACGTGCTTCACGATAACAGGCGCAGCATTTATGGGTCGGCATATTTGCCTTTTGTAAGAGTGTTTTTCTAAACGTTTCTATAAATCAATTGATTTGCAAAGTCTGTGAGTTGCTTTTTTCCTGACTCACTTATTTCAATGTCTTTGAGCAGGTTGATGGCAATTTCGGTAAAATGTTTTATTTTTAATTTTGTTTTTTCTTGTGCACCAGAACTCACAAAAATTTGGGTAACCGCTTCTATTTTATCAGCCGCGTTTTTGGGATTTATGCTGTAAAGATGATTTAACTCTTCTTGATTAGCTGCAGTTGCATCCTTTTTTGCGGTGAGATATAAATAGGTTTTTTTGTTGGAAATAATATCACCACCCACTTGTTTTCCAAAACTTTGAGGGTCACCAAAAACATCCAGATAATCATCTTGTATTTGAAAAGCAATACCCAAGTTTCTTCCAAACTCATAAATAGCATGTTGGCACTTTTCTGAAGCACCTGCAACAATGGCTCCCATTTGCATAGAAGCCCCCACGAGTACCGCAGTTTTAAAATTAATCATGTGCAGATATTCTTCTAAAGAAACACGTTCCCTTTCTTCAAAATCAACATCATACTGTTGCCCTTCACATACTTCTAAAGCAGTTTTACTAAATAATTTTGCCAACTGCTGAAAGGTGTTGGGTTCATAATTTTCAAATAATTGATAGGCCAATATTAACATTGCATCCCCAGATAGAATGCCCGTATTCACATCCCATTTTTCATGAACTGTTTCCTGCCCTCTTCGCAAAGGAGCATTGTCCATGATGTCATCATGTATGAGAGAAAAATTGTGAAACAACTCAACAGCAAGAGCAGCATCCAGTGCCTTGCTGTGTGGCGTGTTAAAAAGTTCACAAGACATTAAGGTGAGTATGGGTCTCAAGCGCTTGCCGCCCAGAGAAAGGATATAGGAAATGGGCTCATAGAGATTTTGAGGTTCTTTTTTGTTGATGCTTTCAGAAAGGTGGTTAAGAAAAGTAGTTCTATAGTTTTCTAATGAAATCATGCAGTTCAATTTTTTTGCTAAAATACCCTTTTCTAATTAATCCTTAAATACATCAATAGAATTCTATGTTAATTTTAAGTAAAACTTTGGAAACTATTTTTGTATCTAAAGTTTCCATTGTATATTTGCCGACATTTATGAGAGAAAAAATTATTGAAATAGCAAGCGAACTGTTTTTAAACCTGGGGTTTAAAAGTGTTACCATGGATGACATTGCCAATGAAATGGGCATCTCCAAAAAAACCATTTACCAGCATTTTGAAAATAAAACCAAACTGGTGGAAGCCACAACAGATTTTGTTTTTCATTTTGTGTGCACCGGAATTGACTGTATTAGAGCTGAAAACAAAAACCCCATTGCAGAGCTTTTTCAGATTAATACATTTATTAAACAATTACTGAAAAATGAAAAAGCTTCCCCACAACACCAATTGCAAAAGTATTATCCCCGCATATACAAAAAACTAAAAGCAAATCAATTTTCAATTATGCAAGAGTGTGTTATAGGAAATCTAAAAGCAGGAATTGAAATGGGCTTGTATAGAGATTGTATTAAACCCGAAATCATCAGCAGATTTTATTTTTTAGGAGCCACAGGCATTAAAGATCAGGATTTATTTCCGCCCGATATTTATAGTCCTAATGAAGTTGTAGATTTGTTTTTGGAATATCACTTGCGTGGAATTGTAACAAAAAAAGGAGAAAACGAACTCATGAAATACATCAATCAAATCAATTAAATCGACTCACTTTCCTATGAAAAACTTCTTGACAATCAGTTTGCTTTTGATAAGTGCTATGGGATTTGCGCAGGAGCAAAAATCCTATAATTTCTCGTTGGAAGAGGCTATTAATTTTGCAATTGACAGTAATTATACCGCCATCAATGCAAAGCGCGAAGTGTTGGCGGCACTCAAACAAAAATGGGAGACCACGGCCACGGGTTTGCCTCAAATCAATGCCGGTGTTGATTACAGAAACAATCTAAAACAACCTGTAAGCTTAATCCCGGCTGAGTTTACCGGTGGAGAGCCCGGTACTTTTGAACCTGTTATTTTTGGAGTGCCTCAAACCATGACCGCTACCGCCACACTCAATCAATTGCTGTTTGACGGTTCCTATATCGTAGCTCTTCAGGCCTCAAAAACCTTTTTGGAATATTCAAAAAACCTCGAAGAAAAAACGACTTCAATGGTTAGAAAAGAGGTCGTAAACGCCTACGGCACGGTGTTGCTTTCGCAAGAAAATATCAAAATTCTGGAGAACAATAAATCAACCTTGGAAAAAAACTTAAATGAAACCTCAGAAATTTTCAAAAATGGCCTTGCTGAAGAAGAAGATGTCGAGCAATTGCAAATTACACTTTCAAATATTGAAACCCAGTTAACCAATTCAAAACGCGTATTGGAACTTTCAAAACAACTTTTTAACATCACGCTGGGAATTGACTTAGAGACAACTGTAACACTCACCGAAAGTCTTGATAACCTAATAATTCAAAACATTGATTTGCAATTACTGGCAGAAAATCTAAATCTTGAAAACAATATTGATTATAAAATTGCAAATAATTTTACAGAACAACGCCGTTTAGAACTCAAACTTGAAAAGTACAAAGCCCTGCCCACGCTTAGTGCTTTTGTAAATTATGGCACACAGGCAAACAGTAATACCTTTACGTTTCTCGATTCAGATCAACGCTGGTTTCAATCCTCTATTGCTGGGGTGAGCTTGCAGGTTCCCATCTTTAGTTCCTTGGGAAGAACCGCCAAAACCCAACGAGCCGAAATCGCTTTTGACCAGGCAAAAACCGAATTTGACGAGACCGTTCAACGCATTAAACTCGAAGCCCATTCGGCAAAAAACAACTATCAGTTTGCTATTGAAAAATATGAAAACTCAAAAAGCAACCTCAATCTTGCAGAACGCATTGAACGCAAAAATCAAATCAAATTTTTTGAAGGGCTAAGCAGTAGCTTTGACTTGCGACAAGCACAACTCCAGCTCTACACAGCTCAACAAGAATACCTTCAGGCAGCACTTGATGTCATTGTCCAAAAGGCAGAACTGGAACGCATTTTAAATACCACCAACTAAAAAAAACAAACCCATGAAAAAGACCCTATATTTTTTACTTACCGCTGTTATAGTTGCTTCTTGTTCAAACTCCAATACAAACCAGAGCGTTCAGGAAGCAATCGATTCGGGTGATTTGAACACGATGGTTCAAAAAAGAGAACAAATCCTTTCTTCTTATGACAGTATTGGCAAATTATTGACTCAACTTGAATTGGCTATCGCCGAAAAAGATACCACGTTGAGATATCCGCTGGTAACTGTTTTTGAAGTGAATGACACTGTCTTTTCAAGATTTGTTGCCATACAGGGAAATGTTGAAACTTCAGAAAATATCCTTATCTATCCTGAATATCAGGGAGTGCTTTCTCAAGTGTATGTGAAGCAAGGGCAGCAAGTAAGCAAAGGGCAAATCCTCGCAAAAATTGATGACGGGGGGCTGTCAAGTCAACTGGCTCAATTGGAGACCCAATATGAATTAGCAAAAACAACCTATGAAAGACAACAACGTTTGTGGGATCAGCAAATTGGTAGTGAAATACAACTGCTTCAGGCAAAAACCAATATGGAAGCCTCAGAAAGTGCGGTAAAGCAATTGCGTTCCCAATTAGGAAAAACAACTGTTCGTGCACCTTTCTCGGGAGTCATTGATGAGATTATTACAGAACAAGGAAGTGTTGTGGGACCCGGAGCAATGGCATTGATGCGCTTGGTAAATTTAAGCAATATGCGCGTGAAAGCTGCAGTGCCTGAAAATTATCTGCAAAGTGTGGCAAAAGGTGATCCTGTGAAAATAAATTTTCCTGCCATTCAGGAAACGGTTGATGGAAAAATTTCAATGGTGGGAAGTTTTATCAACCCTACAAATAGAACTTTTCAGGTAGAAATAGAAATTCCCAACACACAACAAAAAATAAAACCCAATTTGATGGCAAACCTTCAAATCAATGACTATACAAATGAAACGGCACTTGCCATTCCCTCAAATTGTATTATTGAAAATGCAACAGGAGAAACTTTTGTTTATGTTCTAAAAGACAGAGAAGGAAATAGTGCCCAAGTAGAACGCACACAAATAGAAACCGGAAAAAAGAACAATGGCTTTGTAGAGGTTTTAAATGGCCTTTCAAATGAAGATGTTATTGTCGAGGGCGGAGCTTTGACTTTAAAGGATGGAGCAAGAATCACAATTCAATCAACAAACTAAAGCGTTATGGCAGAAAAAAAAATAAAGTATTTTGGGCTTTCAAACTGGTCTATCAACAACAGAATGACTGTGTTTGTCTTGATTGCCATTGTGACTTTTGGCGGGCTTTTGTCTTACTTAAATTTACCCCGTGAATCGTTTCCTGAGGTGATTGAAAACAAAGTATATGTGAGTTCACTCCTTCCCGGAAATTCAGCAGAAGATGTAGAAAGACGCGTTACCAAACCACTTGAAGACGAAATTAATGACATTTCAGGAGTATTAAAAATCACCTCAAACTCTCTGCAGGATTATTCTATGATTACAGTTGAGTTTGAAGAAACCTTAACCATTGAAGAAGCAAAAACAAGGGTAAAAGATAAAGTAGATGCGGTAAAAGCACTTCAAGACTGGCCCACCCTTGACGGAGGTGTAAAGGTAGAGCCCAATGTGTTTGACCTCAATATTTCTGAGATTATGCCCATTGCACAGCTCAATTTAAAAGGTGATTTTACAAAGGAACAACTTAAAAAATTTGCAGAAGACCTTCAGGATCGCATCGAGGAATTTCCCGAAATTAAAGAAGCCACCTTGCTGGGAGTTCAAGATAAAGAGGTTGAAGTCGCAGTTGATGTCTATAAAATGATGGCGGCAGAGGTGAGTTTTGGTCAAATTATTTCTGCTATTCAAGATGAAAACAAAACCATTTCCGGAGGTAATGTCATTGAAAATGGCTTACGCCGAAACATTAGAGTGATTGGTGAAATTCAAAGCCCCAGTGATCTCGAAAACATCGTCGTGAAAGAAGACAAAGGAGCCGTTTATTTGAGGGATATTGCGACTATTAACTTCAGACCCAAAGACGCCACCACCTATGCCCGGGAATATGGACAACCGGTAGTGATGCTCAGTATCAAAAAGAAAGCCGGAGAAAATATGATTACGGCAATGCAGAAAATCAAGGAACACATTCCTGAAGCCCTGGAAACATACCTGCCTTCAACACTTGATATTACCATCACAAGTGATGAATCTACAAGAACTGAAGACCAGGTGGCAGAGTTAGAGAACAGCATTATTTTTGGAGTAATTCTCGTGATTAGTGTTTTGATGTTTTTTCTGGGATTTAGAAATGCACTCTTTGTGGGGATTGCAATTCCCTTATCGATACTGCTGTCATTTTTAATCTTGCCCATTGCAGGAGATATAGTGGGCGTAAATCTCACGTTGAATACCATGGTGCTTTTTGCAACCGTAATGGGTCTGGGAATGTTGGTTGACAACGGTATTGTAGTGGTGGAAAACGTCTATAGATTGATGGATGAGGGAGTTCCCAGAATGGAAGCCGCAAAACAAGGTGTGGGCGAAATTGCCTGGCCCATTATTGCATCAACTGCAACCACATTGGCGGCATTTTTACCACTCGGTTTCTGGCCGGGAATTATGGGTAAATTTATGATCTTTTTTCCGCTCACGCTTTCTGTGGTCTTGTTTTCTTCCTTGTTTGTGGCATTGGTAATCAATGCGACTTTGACTTCGGCTTTTATGAAAACCCAAGAGGAAGAAATGACCCGAGCAACTATAATTAAAATAAGTGGAAGTCTTTTTATTTTTGGAATCTTGTTACTGATTTCAGGCCTTTTTGATACACATATTATTTTTAAAATTTTGGGGTCAATCATTTTATTGGGCTCCCTTGTACTCATATTTAGAGGCTGGAAAGACAGAACAAAAACAGCCTTATTAAAAAGAGGTTTAGGTGTTTTTGCCGTGGGTGTTTTGTTTTCGATTTTAGGCTTTGTGGGTGGTCCCAAAGCACTTATTGGTTTTGGAAACCTTTTTATTTTTGTGTCCATTTCGTTGTGGTTTTTCAAATATTTATTGATTCCCGCTTCCAAGCGTTTCCAATTCAAAACACTTCCCAGAATTGAAAGAACCTACCAGCGATTTTTAGATTTTGCTCTTAAGGGGAGTAATGCGTATAAATTCTTTTTTGGAACGGTTGGCTTGTTAATCGTGGCAATTGGTGTGTTTATGACTTTTACGCCACCGGTGCTTTTCTTCCCTGAAAACCAGCCCAATCAAGCCATAGTTTATATTGAATATCCCGAAGGAACCGATATTGAAAAAACCAATGAGCTAACGGCTATTGTGGAGCAGCAGGTATTTGATGTTTTGGATCAATATAAATACACCACTGAGGACGGTAACACCTATAATTATATGGCAGAGTCCATAATTTCTCAGGTGGGTGAAGGCTCGGGTAACCCAATGGTTGATGGAGCATCTCAAAATGAAATGCCTCACAGAGGAAAGGTCACTGTTTTGTTTAGACAATATAAATACCGATTTGACGAAAACGGCCATAAAATAAGCAGTAGTGATGTGCTTTCAGAAATCAGAAATGCCGTTCAAGGATATCCCGGTGCCAGCATTATCACAGATAAAGACCAGGCGGGACCTCCGGCAGGGTATGCCATCAACCTGGAATTGAAAGGAGAAGATTATTATGAACTGATTGAAGAAGCTAGAAATATTCAAGCTTATATCACAAATCTTGGAATATCCGGCATAGAGGAGTTAAATCTCGATGTAAATCAAAGCAAACCCGAAATGGAAGTAGTGGTTGACCGAATGAAAGCCGGTGAATTGGGTGTAAGCACATCACAAGTGGGGCAAGCGTTGCGCTCTGCTATTTATGGTTTTGACGCTTCCACATTTAAAGATGGTGATGATGATTTTGATATTATGGTGCGCTTTGATGGTGACAGCAGATATGATGAAAGTGCATTGTTTAATCAGAATATCACTTTTAGGGACAATAAAGGAAACTTGAAGCAAATTCCGCTTTCTACTCTGGTTACTACCAAAAATTTGGCCACTTTTAGCTCTATAAAAAGAAAAGATTTAAAACGTGTAATTACTATTTACTCAAATGTTTTGGAAGGTTTTAACCCCACTGAAACCGTGCAAAAAATTGAAGCAGCTCTTGAGAATTATCCCATGCCCAGAAACATTAGTTATGCCTTTACCGGTGAACAGGAAGAAATGGCAAAAAACATGGAGTTTCTGTCTGGTGCTCTGGTGATTGCGTTACTTCTCATTTTATTAATCATTGTGGGACAATTCAACTCCATATCAAAACCCATTATGATTTTTGTAGCCATCATTCTGAGTTTTATAGGGGTGTTTTTTGGTTTGGTTATTTTTCAAATGGAGTTTGTCGTTTTGATGACGATGATGGGTATTATTTCCCTTGCAGGAATTGTAGTCAATAACGCCATTGTTTTGATTGACTATACGCAACTACTCATCGACCGAAAAAAGAATGAGCTCGATGTGCCAGATGATCAATTTCTCACCAGAGTACAATACAGAGAAGCCATTATCGCAGCCGGAACAAACAGGTTGCGCCCGGTATTGCTTACTGCAATTACAACCATACTAGGGTTGTTGCCACTTGCCGTGGGCTTAAACCTGAATTTTTTCACCTTATTTACTGAGTTTGACCCACAAATCTATGTGGGTGGTGATAACAATATCTTTTGGAAACCGATGTCATGGACCATCATATTTGGATTGACTTTCGCTACGTTCCTTACCCTGGTTATCGTTCCAACGATGTTCTATTTATTAAACAGGGCTAAAATCAGATTTTATAATGATAAAAATGGAATTATAGTCGAGAATATCGCATAACGGTTGATGTAAATTGTTGTTCTTCAGACCTGTCAGGTTTTAAAAACCTGACAGGTCTAAAATTCAAAAAAACAAGAATTTAAAATTTGACCCCAAAAAGTAATAAATCGTCCTCAACTTCAAATGGGGATTTTTTTTATATTAAATTTGCACCTCAAAACAGCAAAAGCATGTACAGATCACACACTTGTGGCGAATTAAGAGCTGCACATATAGGTAATGAAGTAACACTGGCAGGATGGGTTCAAAAAACCCGTGATAAAGGATTTATGGTTTGGGTAGATTTGCGCGACCGTTACGGGATTACGCAGCTCATTTTTGATGAAGAGCGCACCCCTAAAGAAATGGTTGCTAAAGCCAGAGAATTGGGGCGTGAATTTGTTATTCAAATCACCGGGAAGGTGATAGAACGTGAGTCAAAAAACAATCAGATACCTACCGGCGAAATTGAAATTTTAGTTACACATCTTGAAGTCTTAAACGCCTCTTTAACCCCGCCTTTTACCATAGAAGATAAAACCGATGGGGGTGATGATTTGCGAATGAAATACAGGTATCTGGACATACGCCGCAATCCCGTGAGAACCAATTTGATTTTTCGCCATAAGGTGAGTATGGAAGTGAGAAAATACCTTTCAGATAAAGGATTTGTAGATGTTGAAACACCTTATTTAATCAAATCAACCCCAGAGGGAGCACGTGATTTTGTGGTGCCTTCCAGAATGAATGAAGGGCAGTTTTATGCTTTGCCACAATCACCTCAAACCTTCAAGCAACTCTTGATGGTGGGCGGAATGGATAAGTATTTTCAAATCGTAAAATGTTTTAGGGATGAAGATTTAAGAGCTGATCGCCAACCCGAATTTACTCAGATTGATTGTGAGATGGCCTTTGTCGAACAAGAAGATATTTTAGACACTTTTGAAGGATTGACCAGACACCTTTTGAAAGAAATCAAAGGAGTCACCATTGAAAAATTTCCAAGAATGACCTATGATGAGGCGATGCGCAGGTATGGAAATGACAAACCGGACATTCGATTTGGGATGGAGTTTGGTGAACTCAATGCTGTTTCACAACACAAAGAATTCCAGGTTTTTAACGACGCAGAACTGGTAGTAGGGATTGCAGTTCCTGCCGGAGCAGCCTATACCAGAAAAGAAATTGATGCCCTCATCGACTGGGTTAAACGGCCCCAAGTGGGAGCACTTGGGATGGTTTATGTGAAATTCAATGAAGACGGTACCTTTAAATCTTCAGTAGATAAATTTTACAATGAAGAAGATTTTGCAAAATGGGCAGAAAAAACCGGAGCAAAGCCCGGTGATTTAATTTGTGTGCTTTCGGGAGAAAAACCTAAAGTTCGTGCCCAACTAAGTGCTCTCAGAATGGAGTTGGCAAACCGTCTGGGATTGAGAAAATCCAATGAATTTGCGCCATTATGGGTTATCGATTTTCCACTTTTAGAATGGGATGAAGAAACACAGAGATACCACGCGATGCACCATCCGTTTACTTCGCCAAAACCCGGTCAAATGGAACTTTTAAAAATAAACCCCGGTGACGTAAAAGCCAATGCCTATGATTTGGTTTTAAACGGAAACGAAATTGGTGGTGGTTCCATAAGAATTCACGACCGAAAAGTACAGGAACAAATGTTTGATTATTTAGGTTTTACGACTGAGGAGGCAAAAGCTCAGTTTGGGTTTTTGATGGAGGCATTTCAATATGGAGCGCCTCCACATGGCGGCATTGCTTTTGGTTTGGACAGGCTGGTGTCTATTTTGGGGGGGCAGGAAACCATCAGAGATTTTATTGCTTTCCCTAAAAACAATTCGGGTAGAGATGTGATGATCGATGCCCCTGCGACCATTGATGATGCACAACTTAAGGAGTTACATTTAAAGTTGGATTTATAAAATTTTTTATAAAGATGAAAATCGCTATTCCTTTCTTCTTTTTTCTCTCAGTAGCGCTGGTTGTTTTGGGCTTTTATTTTAAAAGTGAAAATCTTGCCAAAGGCGAACTCTTTATTGGTCTTGGAGTTGTTTGCGGATTTTTAATAACCATGCCACTTTTTTTATACAATCGCTGGAAGGACAGAGACGTTAAAGACTATATGCTCACCAAAGACAGCTTCAAAAAAATGAGGGAGTATGAAGCTAATAAAGACAAGGAAAAAGCGAATACAAATACTAATGAAAGCAAAGATGCGTGATTATTGATCACGCATTTTACCCACAATAGAATCAACTTTTCTTCTTAGTTTGTTAAGACAGGATACAAATGATTTTCCAACATTATCAGAGTGATCTGTAACAATAATGGGTTGCCTGTTTAATAAACGAGCCTCCATGAGACACTTTTTATCGTTTAAACCAGATTTGTCACTGTTTTCATCACTTAAGTGAACTTCAACACGTGAAATGAGGTTGTCAAAGCGGCCTAATCTTTTTTCAACTTTAGATTTTAAGTCATCTTTTGCCTCTTTGGTAATTTCTATGTTTTTGTCTGAATTGATTTGGATTTGCATCTGTTTTTTAATTTTCTCGAGTTTGGCACTAAAATAGGACCTAATATTTTAAAGGGCTATCATTTAATACAAAATTAAGAATATTCTTCAAAGATTTAATAATTAGGGGGCGTTTTAAACGGATTGATGGGGTGGCTATTTTATTTAATTTTAAATATGCTCAACAAGCTTTGTAAAATGGCTTGATGAGGCAATTTTAGACAATCTGAATTTGGTTTAAATCAACTTATTTAATATTAAAAAATGAAAAATTTTTAGTTTTTTTTAACAATTCAGCCATTATTCTGTTATATTTACACTTTATTAATTTATTTATTTATTACAATGGAAGGAACAGTAAAATTTTTTAATGAGTCAAAAGGTTATGGTTTTATAACCAACGACGAAACAGGTAAAGACATTTTTGTACACGCCTCAGGTCTTAATGGTGAAGCATTAAACGAGGGTGACAAAGTAGAGTACGTTGAAGAAGAAGGAAGAAAAGGAGTGGTTGCAGCTCAAGTGAGAGTTATCCACGACTAAAGAGATATACTTTGAGAGTTTTTTCAAACCCACTTTCTTAAAGTGGGTTTTTTATTTGAGGTAAATTTGTGTTATGAAATACATTCCGGTTTCATTTTTTAAAACACTAATTCCCGTATGTGTGTTATTTGCCTCAATGGCTTGCCGGTGTGACGGGCTTTGGAGCCAGGCTTCAATTAAATGAGAAACACTATCAATACCCTTTGCAACATTTTCTTTCACACTTGTGAAACCTAAGGACAGAAAATAATGTTGTCTATCTGAAAAATTATTATGATGAAGAGCATTGCTTTCAATAAGATGCTTTGTGTGTTCAAATGCTACTTGATTGGCTTCGGGACTTAATGTTAGTTCATTTTGATTTATGGATACTAGATAGTCATTTAGGGCTTGAAGTAGGTTACTTTCAAAGACTACATCTTTTTGAAATATAACTTGAGCTTGAGAAACATCATAAGTTGTAGTTTCATCAACCGGGCTATCTTCAACAGTACAAGATTGTATTATGAAAGATGAAACTAATAGAATAGAACAAATTCTAAAAAGACTTTGGGGATAAATCATAGTTTGTTTGTTACTGGAATACACAAACAAAACATCCAAGGTTTGATTTACCCTACCCGAAAGTTTTTAAAACAAAAAAATCAAATTAAGAATGATAACAATGGCTGCAACAATAAAAATTGCAACTAATTGATTTTTACTAATAATTAATTTTGATGTAGTTATTTTATCTCTTGACAGCATTATGACCTAATTTTGATGTTATAAAAAAAATGAAATTAGGTTAAGTAGTATGACTAAAATTGAGGCAGATTTAATAATGTAAGGAAAAGATGGTTTCATAAAAATAATTTTAGAGTTTAACAATACATCGTCTAAATATCACTTTTTATGGGGAGGAAAAAGATTAACTGACTTATTTTCCTACAAATATAACATATTTTAAGAAATTAGATATACGTAGAATTACGTATTTTAAAAATTTATCTTGTCTTGGTTCTCTTTTGCCCAAATAAGCAGCGAATTTGTTTTGGGTTCCAGATTAAGTTTTTGAATGATGTTACTGCGATGTTTTTCAACCGTGCGGGGAGAAATAAACAAAACATCTGCAATCTCTTTATTGGTTTTGTCTTTTGCAATGAATTTTAATATTTTTCTTTCTGAGGGAGTAAGCGATTGTAAATCGATGTTTTTTGGTGTGTTGAGGTCTAGCAACTCCTTGATTTTTTTGCTAAAATAGGGTTTGTTTTGTAAAACAGAGGCGATGCAATTTTCAATTTCCTCAATAGCAAAATCCTTTAATAAGTATCCATAAATATGCAATTCTTTTGCTTCAAAATACAGTGAGGCCTCTTTGTGAAACGTCATGAGAATCACTTTGGTCTTAAGGCCTTTTTCGCCACATTTTTTTGCTATTTCTACTCCTGAGAAATAGGGCATTTGAATGTCTAAAATGGCAATTTCCGGACTTAATTGTTCAATCAATTCAAAAGCTTTTTTCCCATCTGTTGCACTTCCAACAATGTTGTATTGTTTTTCAATTAAAAAGTCATTAAGGCCTTTTAGTAAAAGGGGGTGGTCATCTGCTGTTATGATAGAATTTGATTTCATTTTTTGGGGATTATAAACGTGATTGTAGTTCCTTTGCCTGAGGTTTCTGAGTCTATTTTCATTACACCTTGTAGAAATCGTGTGCGTTCTTTCAAAGTTTTTAACCCCAGACTGTTAAAATCATTTTTTCGCTCTGAAAAATCAAAGCCAACGCCATTGTCTCGAATACGTAATTGAACGTTTTTTTCAGTATTTGTAATTTCAACCTTAACAGCAGAGGCTTTTGAATGTTTTAATACATTATTCATGCTCTCTTGAACAATGCGATAAAGATTCACTTCTTTTTCTATACTGAAAATACCGTCAATATTTTCAATTTCTGTGGTGATAAACAACTCTGAGGATTCATCAATTTGATAGAAAATATTTTCAATGGCCTTGGTAATTCCGAGTTCCTGTAATTGAAATGGATGAAGTGCTCTAGAGATAGATCGAACTTCTTCAATGGCGTTCTCTATCAGTTTTTTTGTTGAATCGTTTTTATTCAACACCACTTTATTTTTAATTAGAAGCAAACTTTGTCCTATTCCATCGTGCAAATCTTTTGAAACTCGTTTACGCTCTTCTTCTTGCGCCAAAAGTAAATCTTGTGTATATTTTTCTTGAAGCGCTTTTTTAGACTTTAAACTTTGCTGGTTTTTATAAAGAAATAATAAAAGAAAACCAAAGGTCAATGCAACTCCTCCAAACAAATACTGCCTTTTGATTGAGGTGTTTTTTTCTTCCAAAATAGCAATACTGCTTCTTTTCTCATTGAGTTCTTTTTCTTTTCGCTCTGTTTCATATAGTGTTTGGTAGTAAATCAATGCGTTTGTGTTGCTTTGATTATATAAAGAGTCTTTAAGTTTTGAATGTTTTTCAAGATGATAAAAGGCTCGTTCATTGTCATTCAAAGAGGAGTAAATTTCAGAAAGTGTTTTATGTGTGTTGATATTTTCTTCATCAAGGCCAATACTTTCAACAAGCTCAAGTCTTTTCAGGCTATTTTCTTTGGCCTCAATCCACTGCCCGTTTTCTTTTTGATAGTGAATTAAGGCCATTAAATAAATGGAATTGGCATATTTGTCATTTGGAATTTCACTAAGATTTTCTTTGGCTTTTTCTAAGTAATGCAATGCTTCTTCAGGTTTATTAATCAGACTAAAGTAATCGGATAGTGCACTGTATGTAGCAGTATAAACAAAAGGAGGGTTCAAAGCTGAATCTGCATATTTTAAAGCGTCTTGAAGGTTCTCATAACGCAAATCATGCTTGTGGAGTTTTTTATAATCTAAAGATTGGTTGTAATGCTGGGTACTTAGGTATTGAAATAATTTTAAATCTAAAAGGTTGCTAATTAAAGAAGCTCTTTGGCGAAGTGATTTTTCTAAAAAGCCATTTTTACTGTACATGACAATTTCACCACTGCGGGCATGGAGCATATATTCATAATCTTCTTCTTTTTCAAAAAGGTCATAAGCCGCTTTATAGTCCTCGCTGGCAGCTACAAATTGGCCCAAAGCAGAATGGGCTTGACCTCTAAATAAAAAGGCATCTGCTTTGTATATGGCGTCTTTTTCTTCATAGATTTCAATGGCCCTGCTGTAATCGTCAATCGCTTTTTGAGTGTTGATGTTAAAATAGGCCCCTCCACGTTTTAAATAAATCCCACCTCTTAAAAAGCTGTCTGTTAAGTTTTTTTCATACGCAACAACCCGATTTAATAAATCAATAGATTTTTGAGGGTTGCTGAGATTGTTTATCAATGGAAAAGAAACATTCATGGCTTTCTTTGTCATGTCCTCATAGCGTCCCACTTTCTCTGCCAGGTCAATATAACTGACGGAATAATCTACAAATTCAACAAAATTATTCTGGCGCCATTGAATAGTCAATAAAGAGTCCATTGAGGCTAGTTTTAAAGCCACATCAGAAGTTGTGTCAATCACTTTTTTGTAGTATTCAGTATCTCCTTGAGCTAAAGATGAAAAAAGTGATAAACAATATAATGATATAATCAGAGAGAATATTTTTTTCACTTGGGGCAAAATTTATTTAAATATACAAAAAACAACCATTTATGAGAGCTATTTTTTAAAATACACACAATTTCTTCCATAATCAATCACTGCCCTTGCTTGCTTTAAAACATCAGCACCAATGATTCCATTAACGGCATCTGCTTCAGCAATTTGAAGTGCCTCGTTTACGTGGGTTAAATCAAAAACCACAAAATCAACTTTTTTATGTTTCCATTCGCCGATTTCAAGAGAATATCCTTCAGCAATCTGGGTGAACATATTTGTAGCACCGGCCCCGGCCGCTTTTACCTCGCTTTCCATGACCTCAAGTTTAAATTTTGCAATACTATCCATCCCAATGCAGCTGTTTGAAGCACCTGTGTCTAGTATAAATGTGCCGGTAACTCCATTCACCTTTGCCTTGAGTTCAAAGTGATTTGAGTTGATTTTTTTTAGCGCAACGCGCTTAAAGTTTTTGGATTCTAAGAATTGACGTAAGCTCACCACTTTTGTATTGTGTTTTTATTTGGGTTTGAAAAACTCTTTATTTTTTTGGATTTCATTTGGGGCGTTCACAAAGATAACTCAACAAAATCAATTAGATTTGCATTTATGATTTTAACTGACACGCACACACACTTATATAGTAAACAGTTTGATGAAGACCGAGACGCTGTGATACTACGTTGCTTGAGTCAAAACATCAAACGTTTTTTTATTCCGGCCATTGATTCAAGCTATGCAAAGGCAATGTATCAATTAGAAAAAGACTATCCAAAACAAGTTTATTTAATGATGGGGCTACATCCCACTTCGGTGAAAGAAAACTATGAAGATGAGTTGGCTTTTGTTGAAAAGCAATTTGAGGAACGCGATTTTTATGCCGTTGGCGAAATTGGCATCGATCTGTATTGGGACAAAAGCACATTGGCTCTTCAGCAAGACGCTTTTAGAAGACAAATCAAGTTGGCAAAACAAAAACAACTTCCCATCGTGATTCATTGCAGAGATGCTTTTGATGAAATATTTGAAGTGCTTGAAACCGAAAAATCTGATGATTTATTTGGGATATTTCATTGCTTTACAGGAACTCAGCAGCAGGCAAAACAAGCCATTTCTTACAATATGAAACTGGGTATTGGGGGAGTAGTCACATTCAAAAATGGTAAAATCGATCAATTTCTCAATCAAATTCCTATTAATCATATTGTTTTAGAAACAGACGCCCCATATCTGGCACCGGCACCTTTTCGCGGTAAGCGAAATGAAAGCAGTTATTTAAAACCTATTGCAGAAAAAGTAGCAGAATTGTATGGAATGACTCTTGAGGAGGTCGCAACAATTACAACACAAAATTCAAAAGACGTCTTTGGTGTTTAGCTAATTCTTAAAAGTTATATTTTTGAAACCCGACACAAACAACTGTGTTAAGAAAAACCAGAAATCTGAAACATTGAACAAAAAACCCAACATATTACTCATCTACACCGGGGGAACCATCGGGATGATTAAGGATTTTGAATCTGGCGCCTTGAAAAGCTTTAATTTTGATGAATTATTAGCTCATATTCCAGAATTGAAATTATTAGACTGCACCATTTCAACTATAAGTTTTGAAAACCCCATTGACAGTTCAAATATGCATCCCAAATACTGGGTTCAAATGGCAGAAATTATTAGAGACCACTATAAGGACCATGATGGTTTTGTTGTTTTACACGGTAGTGATACCATGTCCTACAGTGCCTCTGCCTTGAGTTTTATGCTTGAAAACCTTGACAAGCCTGTTATATTTACAGGTTCACAATTGCCCATAGGTGATTTGCGCACAGATGCTAAGGAAAATTTAATCACCAGTATTCAAATTGCAAGCTTACGCGAAAACAACAAGCCAAAAATAACAGAAGTGGGCTTATACTTTGAATATAAACTCTACCGTGCAAATCGCACCACAAAAATCAACGCAGAACATTTTGAAGCCTTCGCCTCTTTAAATTACCCACCCCTAATTGAAAGCGGGGTTCATCTTTCTGTAAACGAAAGCAAACTTTGGAAGAATAGTAAAAAGAGAAAATTTAAAGTTCATACCCAACTTGACACCAATGTTATTCTCATCAAGCTTTTTCCCGGCATATCTAAGGAAGTATTAAATCAAATTTTTTCGTTGTCAACGCTAAGAGGAGTCATTTTAGAAACCTATGGTGCAGGAAATGCTACTGATGAAGATTGGTTTGTTGGTTTAATTCAACAAGTAATTAAAAAAGGAACACCCGTCATTAATGTCACACAATGTTCAGGTGGCAGTGTAACAATGGGTCAATATGAAACAAGTGTGAAGTTGAAAAAAATTGGAGTTATTTCCGGCAAAGATATTACGACCGAAGCTGCTATTACAAAATTAATGTATCTGCTTGGACAAAATATTTCTGCTAAAGTCTTCAAAACCATATTTGAAACTTCCCTGAGAGGAGAAATGATGTAAAATTAACCAAAGAAAATTTCACTAAGTAATATTTTTTTTGTTATTTGGCACGCTGTAATACATCAACCATTCTGGTGGCGTGTGAAAATATAGAGAGGTGGCCGAGTGGTCGAAGGCGCACGCCTGGAAAGTGTGTATACGCCAAAAGCGTATCGAGGGTTCGAATCCCTTCCTCTCTGCAAAATATTTAATTGTATTTTAAATAATAATTTTTATATCTTTAAACCCTTAACTAATAACAAACTTTAAGACGATAGCAATGAAAAGATTATTTTCTATTTTAACAGTTGCAGCAGTAATGCTTACTGTATCAGTAAATGCAAATGATTACAATGAACCTCAGGTTTTTCCTGAAGACATTCAAACAATCACAACAACAGTCAGTACAGCAGCATCCCTTCAAGAGGATATGCCGGAGGCTGAAGAATCCCTAGGGTTTCATCAAGAATTAAAGAAACGTTTTATTGAAGGTGGTCCCGGATTTATGGGTATTGTCCTTTTATGTTTGATTTTAGGTCTGGCAATTGCTATCGAAAGAATCATATACCTAAACCTTTCAACAACAAACACAAAGAAACTCGCTCAGGAAGTTGAAGACGCTTTACAAAGAGGTGGCGTTGAAGCTGCAAAAGAAGTTTGTAGAAATACAAAAGGACCTGTTGCTTCCATTTATTATCAAGGACTTGACAGGGCAAATGAAAGCGTTGACGCGGCAGAAAAAGCCGTTGTGTCTTATGGAGGTGTCCAAATGGGGCAACTCGAGAAAAACGTCTCTTGGATTTCCTTGTTTATTGCATTAGCACCTATGCTAGGTTTCATGGGGACGGTAATCGGGATGATTATAGCCTTTGATAGAATTGAAGCAGCCGGTGATATGCAACCTTCACTTGTTGCTGGTGGTATTAAAGTAGCACTTTTAACAACAGTATTTGGTCTTATTGTTGCCATCATTCTTCAGATATTTTACAACTACATCGTTGCAAAAATTGACAGAATTGTAAACGATATGGAAGATGCATCCATCACTTTGATTGATATTTTGGTGGCACACAAAAACAAATAATCATTAATACCATAATTCTTTACTATGGCTTTACATAAAATAATTCGAATTGTAGTTTTGATTTTATCACTCATAGGCATTGCGCTTTTAGCTACAATTTTAACAGGAAATCAAGATACGATTTCAACTTACATGACAATTGCATATGTGGTGCTAGGGATAGCAATCCTTTTTACGTTGCTTTTCTCCTTTGCACAACTATTCACTCATAAAGACACATTAAAGAAAACACTCATTTCACTTGGACTATTTGTACTTGTAATCGTGATTTCTTATGCACTTTCAGAAGGAGTAGAAGTTTACAAAGACGGTGTTCTCGTTGTTTCTGAAAGCGGCTCTAAATGGGTAGGAACAGGATTGAGAACCTTTTACATCTTAACCTTCGTAGCAATTGGGCTCATGATTTATTCAGGAGTTAAAAAATTAATTAAGAACTAATTATGGCTAAACGATCAGCACCAGAGGTCAACGCAGGCTCAATGGCAGATATCGCTTTCTTGCTGCTCATCTTCTTTTTGGTTACCACAACCATTGAGACAGATAGTGGTATTTCAAGAAGATTGCCTCCCATTGATGATGTGATTGATCCTCCAGAAATTAGAAAGAAAAACATCTTCATTGTTTTGGTTAATAAAGACGATCAATTACTTGTTAATAATGAATCGGCTGAACTGAAAGACCTTAGAGCAAGAGCAATGGAGTTTCTTGACAATGGTGGCGGCGTCGGGGAGGAGGCCTGTAATTATTGTCAGGGAGCAAAAGACCCAACCTCCTCAGATAACCCAGATAAAGCCATTATATCATTGCAAAATGACAGGCTAACCAGTTATAAAATGTATATCGCTGTTCAAAATGAACTCGTTGCGGCATATAATGACCTTCGTGACAGGGAAGCTCAAAGGCTTTATGGACAGTCTTACAGGGGAATGGAAAAAAACTTTGCAGATCCTACCTGGAGAGGTGACAAAGAAAAGCTCAAAGAACAGCTTGACGTACTTAAAGCAATGTATCCTCAAAAACTTTCTGAGGCAGAACCTAAAAAAAGAGAATAAAAATTCAATAAAAGACTATGTCTAAGTTTAAGAAAAAATCAGGTGGCGGAACACCGGGAATTTCAACAGCATCCTTACCAGATATTGTATTTATGCTCTTGTTTTTCTTTATGGTGGTAACCGTGTTAAGACAAACTACACCCTTAATTGAAAATGTATTACCCACAGCAGATGAAGTTGAAAAACTCGACAAAAAGGATTTGGTGATGTATATTTATGCCGGAAAACCTCTGCCAAGATATCAAGAACAATTTGGAACTGAAGCAAGAATTCAACTCAATGATAAGTTTGCCGAAGTGAGCGATGTTCAAGCCTTTATTGAAGCAGAACGCGCTAGTAAACGTGAAGAATTAGTTCCTTTTCTCACAACAGCCCTCAAAGTGGATGGTGAAACCAACATGGGGCTAATCTCTGATATTAAACAAGAACTGAGAGAAGCAAATGCTCTCAAAATTAATTATACTACTAGAGATGGAACTGCTGCAGCAAACCTCCAATAATTCTGTTATTAGTATTTTTAAAAACGCCTTGATTGAATTTCTCTCAAGGCGTTTTTTTTTGTTCTCAAATAAAGTATCTTAGCAAGGCGTTATGATTTTTAAATGTCAAAGCATAATAGCCAAATTACATAGATTGTAAACGGTAAAACAAAAACTATCTTAAGAAATGAAATTCAGTCTTTTCCTCTTATCTGCTTTGCTCATTTCTCCGCTTTTCTCCACTGCGCAACCCACAATGCTTAAAAATGGTCAAACGATAGATTCACTCTATAGAGAAGATCAAATATATCTGGGCATAACCGTTAATTTTTTAAACCAAAGACCCAAAGGAGTCTTAACAGAAAGCTTTGTTGGAGGAATTAACTTTGGGTTTTTAAGGGATATGCCATTGAATAAAAGAAGGAATGTTGCCATAGCTGCCGGCTTGGGCTATGCTTATAACAATTATGGGCATAGTCTCTTTGTAGGCAAAGATGCCTCAGGCCAGTCTATCTTTACTGTTTTAGATAGTGACCTTATAGATTATGATAAAAACCGGTTTGAAACCCACGAAATAGAACTTCCCGTTGAACTAAGATGGCGCACATCAACCCCTGAAGAATACAAGTTTTGGCGCATATATGGAGGCGTTAAACTGGGCTATGCGTTTCATTTTAAGTCGGTCTTTAAACAAGATGGCAGTAAATTTAGAGAAACTAAAATTGACGAATTTGAAAGATTGAGATACACCGCTTTTTTAAATTTTGGCTACAACACTTTCAACCTTCAAATTCAATATACAATCAACTCCTTTTTCAATGATGAAGCACAAATAGAGGGAGTGCCCATAAATATGACTGCTATAAAACTGGGACTGATGTTTTACATTTTATAACCAGTAATTTACCAAAATAAGTTGCGGTATAAAACCAATTAAAAATCCAAAAATCAACTCAACCGGGCTATGCGATTTTGTGTGAAGTCTTGAACTTGCTACCCAGCCATTTACTAAAAAAAGAGCACTGATTAAAACCAAAGTATTGATTTTAAAATGAATACTTAAAGCTATCAAAAACATCGTGACCCCTGCAATGCCAATCATGTGTAAACTCACTTTAAATTGAATCAAAACAAGCACAAAGGCAGAAATGGCTGAAATGAGTGTGGCCACAAAAAAATAATACAACTCAGGGTAGTGGTAAGGCTCAAATACCATCTTTATCACAATCACAAAAAGAAGACATTGCAGCATTAAGGGAAGCCTGCGTTCTCTTACTTCTTTTAGATGAATTGAGTTAATGACTCCTAAAGTTTTAAGCAGAAAAAAAAGCAACACCGGAATTAAAAACGTGAGAATAAAAACCACCAGCAATTTTGAGTACATCATTTCTGGAATGATAAAGCGAGGAGTAACTCTGTAATAAAGTGCGACACCCAGAAGAGGCATCAACAAGGGGTGAAACAACCAGGCTCCTATTTTGAGGAAGAGATTCATTAAATTTCTTTGCGCATTCTGGCAACGGGAATATCCAGTTGCTCTCTGTATTTTGCGACGGTGCGGCGTGCAATAGGATAGCCTTTTTCTTTTAAAATCTTTGCAAGTTTATCGTCGGTAAGTGGCTTCCTTTTGTCTTCTTCGCCAATAGTGATTTCCAATATTTTTTTAATTTCGCGTGTAGAAACATCCTCACCCTGATCGTTTTTCATCGATTCTGAGAAAAACTCTTTGATGAGTTTTGTGCCATAAGGCGTGTCAACATATTTGCTGTTTGCAACCCGAGAAACGGTAGAAATATCCATATTGATTTCGTCTGCAATGTCTTTTAAAATCATGGGTCTCAATTTGCGCTCATCACCACTTAAAAAATATTCTTTTTGGTAATGCATAATGGCATTCATCGTCACAAAAAGGGTTTGTTGGCGCTGCTTTATAGCATCAATAAACCATTTTGCAGCATCGAGTTTTTGCTTGATAAACTGCACAGCATCTTTTTGTGATTTTGACTTTTCATTGGCTTCTTTATAGCCTTTGAGCATATTGGTATATTCTCTGGAAACGTGGAGCTCCGGTGCGTTTCTTCCGTTAAGGGTAAGATCGAGCTCGCCGTCCACGATGCGAATGGCAAAATCGGGAATGATGTGTTCTACCATCCGGTTGTTTCCGGAATAAGTCCCCCCGGGCTTGGGGTTGAGTCGTTCTATTTCGCTAATAGCTCCTCTGAGCTCGTCTTCAGTAATTTCAAATTTTTGAATTAATTTATCATAATGTTTTTTGCTGAACCCATCAAAAGCTTCGTCGAGGATCCTTATAGCCAAAATTACAGAAGCAGTAGGTGTTTTTCGCTCCAGCTGCAGTAATAAACACTCCTGTAAATTGCGAGCACCCACTCCCGCCGGATCTAAATCCTGAACGATATGAAGCACCTTTTCAATGGCTTTTTCGTTAGTGAAAACGTTTTGCGTAAAAGCCAAATCATCCATGATATCCTGAATGGGTCTTCTTAAGTAACCACTTTCATCGATACTGCCCACAAGAAATTCTGCAATGTCTTGTTCTTCTTCTGTGAGTTGAAAAGTGTTGAGTTGGGTTTGAAGATATTCTGTAAAAGAAACCCCTGAAGCATAGGGCACGTGCTTGTCCTCATCATCAGCACTGTAATTATTTGCCTGAAGCTTATAGTCGGGAACATCGTCGTCACTTAAGTATTCATCAATATTAATGTCATCAGCTTCTATGTGTTCACTATCGCTTTCAAACTCTTCATTACTAAAATCATCATCATATTTTTCCTCTTCATCTTTACCGCCTTCCAGCGCCGGGTTTTCTTCCATCTCTTGTGAAACGCGTTGCTCAAATTGCTGCGTGGGCAATTGAATCAACTTCATCAACTGTATTTGTTGAGGTGATAGCTTTTGTGATAATTTAAACTGTAAGTGTTGCTTCAGCATTTTAGTGACTTCTTTTGCAATCCTTAAATTACATTAGTTTGTTTATTTAAGCAAGTGTTTTTGATTTATTTCTTTTCTTCTACCCATTTTTTTTGCATCACATAGAAACCAATGGCACCAATAACATACAAAACACCATCGATGGGGTCTGAAGTGTATCGTTCATTTACTTTGGGTAAATACCATTCAAAATACAGTATGTAATAAAGCGTAATACTTGCTATAGCAAAGATAGGGATTGTTAGTCTATTGTTTTTCTTAATGAACTGTAAAACTATCAAGCAAACAGTCAAAACAAGTGGCAAGCACAAAAGGTTGTTGTAATAATTGTTGATTAATTTAGGCAATTGAATGCCAAGGTGTTGCATCAAATAGACCGTAAATGCCGAAAAAAATATAAAAAGGACGATGGGTTTTTTAAGTAAAATCATGCGGCAACGGCTGCAAACAACCAGGCAATAAAGGCACCAATGGCCATTATGATAAACCAAATACCATACAACAGTTGAAAAAACAAGCGTATAAAGATGTTTTTGTGATTGCGGTTGCGTTCAATAAAAAGTTCAAAATTGCTTTTGACCCGGTTTCGTTCCTCCTCTTGCCGATTTTCAACTCTTTTTTGATCGGCTAGCTTGCGTTTTAATTTTGGATTGATGAGTTCGCCACAGTTTTCACAATAGTCACGATTGGTATTAAAGTGCCCGCAATTACTGCATTTTATGGTGCTTTGGAAGGTCAAAAAGTTTTATTTAAAGTTTATCACTTAGCGGTTTTTCACTTTGCCACAAAGGCACTAAGTCACTAAGTTTCACAAAGTAATTTTTTTTTTCGCTAAAACTCTGCGTTCAACGGAGTTCTTGGATAAGGAATCACGTCTCTCACGTTTGTCATTCCGGTGACAAACAATACCAATCGTTCAAAACCAAGTCCAAAACCACTATGGATGCAGGTGCCAAATTTTCTGGTTTCCAGATACCACCACAGTTCTTCTTCATCAATGCCCATATCGGCTATTTTTTGTTTTAGTACATCATAGCGTTCTTCACGTTGTGAACCTCCCACAATCTCACCAATACCCGGAAAAAGAATGTCCATCGCCCTTACGGTCTTTTTGTCCTCGTTCAATCGCATATAAAACGCCTTGATTTTTGCGGGGTAATCAAACAAAATCACCGGGCATTTAAAATGTTTTTCAACTAAAAAGCGTTCATGCTCACTTTGCAAATCGGCACCCCATTCTTCAATGAGGTATTTGAACTGCTTTTTCTTATTGGGTTTTGAAGCTTTTAAAATATCAATGGCTTCGGTATAGCTCACACGTTTAAAGTTGTTTTCAAGAATGAACTGCAATTTTTCCAACAACGGCATCGGGCTGCGTTCTGCTTCGGGTTTTGTTTTGTCTTCCTCGATTTGCCTATTCTCAAGAAAAGCCATATCCTCTTTGCAGTGTTTTATCACATAGTTGATAACATATTTGATGAAATCTTCTGCCAGATCCATATTGGCAGCGAGGTCGTTAAAAGCCACCTCGGGTTCAATCATCCAGAACTCGGCAAGATGCCTTGAAGTGTTTGAATTTTCAGCCCTGAAAGTAGGCCCAAAGGTATATACCTGCCCAAGACCCATTGCATAGGTTTCTGCTTCCAGCTGTCCGCTTACGGTCAGGTTGGTTTCTTTTCCAAAAAAATCTTCCTTGAAATTGATGCTGCCATCTTCATTCTTTGGCGGATTGTGCAGGTCTAATGTGCTAACGCGAAACATCTCACCCGCACCTTCTGCATCGCTACCGGTGATGATGGGGGTGTGGACATGAAAAAATCCTTTTTTACGAAAATAGTCGTGAACTGCAAATGACAATACCGACCGCACGCGCATCACGGCGCCAAAAGTATTGGTTCTTATTCTTAAATGGGCTTGTTCCCTTAATTTTTCAAGTGAGTGACGCTTAGGCGAAAGGATGGTCAACTTTACATCTTCGGTATCTGCATCGCCCAGGATTTCCAGTTTACTTAGCTGCAATTCTACTTTTTGACCTTGTCCCTGGCTTTCTACCAAAGTTCCTGTGACTGAAACGGCAGCTCCCACAGTGACTCGCTTTAAAAGTGCCTCATCAAAGTTTTCAAAATCAACCACACACTGCAGGTTGTTGATGGTCGAACCGTCATTGAGGGCAATAAATCGATTGCTTCTAAAACTTCTCACCCAGCCTTTTACATTTATCTCAATCAATGAAGGCTCTGAATTCAATAAGGCTAAAACTTTTTTCTGTTGCATGTGTCGGTAATTTAGGCTGTAAAGATAAATTTAAGTTTTTTAGATTACAAGATTAATAAGATGCTAATTTTCACCCTCATCATCAATAATATCCAAAGCAGGTTCTTTCAAAGTCTTCTGATTGGCAATACTTTTTTCCAGCGAAAGCAATAAAGAAGGCAACAACAAAAGATTGGATAACATCGCAAAAAGCAAGGTTGCAGAAACCAGTCCACCCAGTGCGACGGTGCCGCCAAAGCTGGAAATCATAAAGACCGAAAACCCAAAAAACAACACGGTGGAGGTGTAGAACATACTCACTCCGGTTTCTTTTAAGGCGGCGTAAACAGAGCGTTTGATCTTCCAATTGTTAGCGATTAACTCCTGCCTGTATTTAGCCAAAAAGTGAATGGTGTCATCTACCGAAATTCCAAAGGCAATACTAAACACCAGTATGGTTGAAGGTTTGATGGGCACGCCCAAAAAGCCCATCGCTCCTGCAGTGATTAGCAAGGGAAGTAGATTGGGTATCAATGAAATCAATACCATACGCACGCTTCGAAACATCCACGCCATAAAAATAGCAATGAGAAGAATGGCTAATGACAACGAAATGATGAGGTTGTATATCAAGTAAGTGGTTCCTTTTTGATAAAGCACCGCTTTTCCTGTAAGGGTAACCGTATAGCGGTCTTCCGGAAAAATCTTGGCAATTTTAGCCAGTAGGTCTTCTTCAATGCGCAGCATACGGTCCATCTCTGTGTCTTTCATAAACGTAGTAATGCGTGCAAATTGTCCTGTGGAATCAATATAACTTTCTAAAAGATTATTTTCATTGATGCTGTTTTTAGCATAGGGCATAATAAAATTGCGTTCTTGAGAGGTTGGCAGTTGGTAATATTCCGGGTTCCCGTTGTAAAAAGCCTGTTTGGCATATTTCACGGTCTCCACCACAGAAATGGGTTTTGAATATTCAGGAATCTCCATAATGAAATTCTGCAACTCATCCATTCTGCGTAGGTTGGCAGCTGCCATAACGCCCTCTTTTCGTTGGGTATCAATGAGGATTTCCAGAGGCATGATGCCATCATATTCTTCCTCAAAAAACCGAATGTCCTTGAAGAAATCGGCACTTTTTGGCATATCTTCAACGATACTTCCGGAAATTTTGATGTTGTAAATACCCACAATACTCAAGCAAAGTAAAATAACAGTCGTTGTGTAAATGGCAAATCGATGATGCCGCACCATCACTACCAGCCATTTGACAAGTTTGCCTATCCAGTTTTTATTCAAATGTTTTAAATGCTTGTATTTTGGGATGGGCATATAGCTGTACACTATCGGGATAATAAGGAGCGACAATACAAAAACAGCTAAAATACTCAGGGAAGCAACGGTTCCAAACTCAATTAAAAGTGAGCTATGAGTTAATGTGAATGTAGCAAAACCCGAAGCCGTTGTCGCATTGGTAAGTAGTGTCGCATTTCCAATTTTTGTAACGACCCTTTGCAATGATTTAGCTTGATTACCATGAGTTTTGATTTCATTCTGGTATTTGTTTATCAAAAAAATACAATTGGCGACTCCAATAACAATGATTAATGGAGGAATTAAAGCAGTAAGTACAGTAATTTCATATTTAAGCAGACCCAAAATTCCAAAACACCACATCACACCAATAGCAACAGTAACTATCGTGATAAATGTCGCACGGAATGATCTGAAAAAGAAGAAGAAAATCAACGAAGTGACGAGCAAAGCTGCTGCGATAAACAAACCTATTTCATCGATGATGTTTTGAGAATTCAGCGTGCGAATGTAAGGCATGCCTGAGGTGTGCACATCGATATTGTGGTCTTTTTCAAAAGTTTCAATGAGTGGGATGAGTTCATTGAGGATAAAATCCTTTCGGGCACCGGTGTTAACAATGTCTTTTTCAAGGTATATAATAGTCCTGAAACCTTTTTTATTTGGACTGTAAATCAAGCCTTCATAAAAAGGCAACCGATTGTATAACTGATAGTGAATTTCTTCAATATTTTCTGTTAAATAAGGTTTTTCTTTTAAAAAAGGAACAAGGTCAAAACGCAGGGAGTCTTCATTTTTTTGAAGTTCCATTAAGTTGTTTAAACCAATGACAAACTCCACCTCATCATAATTTTTTATTTTATCTGATAGGGCATTCCAGGCATTGAGTTTTTCAGGGGAAAAAATAGTGCTGTCTTTCACTCCCATCACAATGAGATTGCCTTCTTCTCCAAAAGTGCTCAAAAAGTCAAGGTATTCAAGGTTTATGGGGTGGTCATCGGGCAAAAGATTGGCTTCAGTATTTGAAAAGCGCATGTGTTTCCACTGCATTGCAAAAAATACAGTTAAAACAGCGATAAGTAGCAGAAGTAACGTTCTGTTTCTAAGAATAAGACGAGCCGTTTTACTCCAGAAGGGACTTTGTTTTTGGACTTTCAGGCGCTTGTTCATGGGGTTCCTCAAAAATAGCTGCAAAGGTAGAAATCTTTTGGAAGAAGATGCTATCTAGAAGAGCCTTTAGTCGTTAAGGTTTTGTGAATTTTGTTTAGAGCTTTAGGTTAAAGGTAAATTTAAATGAGATATTGTCCTCAAGTTTTGGCAAATGATAGGCTCCATATCTATAAGCCAAACTTGCTCCAAAACCAAAAAGGAGTTTGTTGATTTCAATACCGGATTCTGAATAGCCTTTGTCCAACGTTTTAAAATTGATGTTTTGGTGGTTATCAAGATTAGACGCTGTGCCGATAGCGTGGCGGGTGATGAGCACCACTTCTGGCTTAAGCCAGGAAGCAATCAAAAAAGGATTCAAATGGTGTTTGATATGAATTGTTGCTTGTTTATCTGAAAAAAACTCACCAAAATACATGGTTTCAAAACTCTTGATTCCCGCTACAGAAAAACGTCTTAAAATGGTTTCTTTATTGGGACTGTTGGGAAAAGCGTGGTACATATGCGTCAAAGGAATGTCTCCAAAACCCACATTTCCTTCCAAAATGATTTCAGTAGAGGATTGATTGATATGATTAGCCAGATAATCAATCCGCACGTCAATTTTTGTAAAGCTAAAATCGCTATCAAGAACACCTTTAAAACTTTGTGTCACTTGCGTTGAAAATCGCGGATAACCCATTTTAAACTCTACAATATCTGTAGGAGTTTTCATAAACTCACCAAATGGTGACCAGGAAGCTGAAAATAGGGCCTGCGTGAGTTTGTATTCAGAAAATGTAGTGCCGTTATTTAAAAACTCATAAGAAAGCGTTTGACCGATATCGCTTTTTGATAATTGAACTTCGCTGTATAAAGTGGGGTTGATATGATGTCTAAAATCCAAATCCCAGGTTTGATGTTCATAAAACTGAATGATATTTACAAGTCTGGGCTCAAAAAGTGAAAACAATCTACGGTCTGTTAAAAATTCATTTGTGCCCAGCTCTGAGATGTCGCTTGTATATGCAAATCCAGCTGAAGTTCTATTTCTTTTTGAGAGATTAAAGTTTGTAGCAACTTGATATTTAAAGGCTTCATCTTTAAAGCCTCTCACAAGATAACCTCCCAGATTAAAAAATTCAGAAAGCCGCTCATTGGTAACCCCTCCCAGTCCCGATCTAATCCCTTCATAATTGTTGTACTTGATTAAATATTTCAAGTCTAAATCAAAAAAGCCAAGTTCAAGAAATCCCATTTGAAAATCTTCAATGCGTTCAATACGTTTTTCAGTCCCTTTTTCTTTAATAAGCTGTGCAGCTCGGTCTTGTATATCGATTTCCATTGGTGAGAGCTCGCTTTCGCGAAAGCGTTTCCAGAATGCTTCATCAACTTCATTATTTTCAATGTTTGCAAGGACATCTATTTGTGATTCAAATTGAGGTTTATCAATTGAAAACTTGATTTCAGAAAAATGAGACTCAATGTAAAAAACAGTTGACTTTTCTTTATCAAAATCCAATCGTCCTGCTGTTATTGCTTTTCTAAACAAATAAAAAGTTTCCAAATTATTTCTAAGAGTAACTTCTGCGGTGTATTTTGAAGGAAACCACAGTGCTTTTTCTTCATTATAAACAAAGTCATATTCTATTTTAACTTCCTTATTGTTTAAATAATTGATGCTTGCTTTTTGAATGGCATAACTCGTTATGTCAACATGAAAAACACCACTTAGTTGGCAATAGGTTGATGTATTGGCAGGAGAAAAACGGATGATATGAAAGGGTTTGTTAGTTTCAGATTGGGTTTCAATAAGTTCAAAAGAGTAATTCTTTAAACCAATTTTTGAAAGCGGATTGTAGAAGGGGTGTTCAAAAAGAGTAAACGCTTCTTCATACACAGAATCAGGAAAAAACGGTGTTACAAATAAAGGATAATAGGGGGTTTCAAACCCCGGAAAATTAGAACCTAAAACAGTTTTTTGAAGGTTTTGTTTTTGGTCAAACCGAAGAATAGCCGCTTCTTCAAAAAAATAATCATTTTCTGAGGGAATGAGTTCGCCGGTGTTCTTATCGTGGGTTTTGATGATGCCCTTGGTATATTTTTGATATTCAAAGGAGTCTAGGACAAGAGAGGGATTGTTAACAGCAATTTGGTTAATGACTCTTTGAATCATTTCCCTGGCATCAGAATTGGAATTCTGACCAAAAGAAAAAACCGACACATAAAAAAAAATCAGTACTATTTTAAACCGCATAGTCTCTTATAACAGTTGGGCGCAGTAAAAGTATTAAAAAAGCGACCCTTAAGTCGCTAATTGTTTAAAGTTTAACTAAACCGTCATAATTTCTTTTTCCTTTACGGTAAGAATCTCATCAACACGAGCAATGTAGGTGTCTGTCAATTTTTGAATATCAGTTTCAACAATTTTAAGTAAATCTTCAGAAATTTCTAGTTCTTTAGCTTCGCTGTTGGCAACTTTGCGATCATTTCTAATGCTGATTTTTGCGTCTTCTGCTTCAGATTTTGCCACTTTGGCGAGTTCGCGTCTGCGTTCTTCCGTCAAGGGCGGTATATTGATAATGATGTTATCTCCATTGTTCATGGGGTTGAACCCAAGGTTGGCCTTTAAAATTCCTTTTTCAATTTCAGGAATCAAGTTTTTTTCCCAGGGTTGAATAGAAAGTGTTCTACCGTCGGGTGTATTGATGTTTGCCACTTGTGAAAGTGGAGTGGGGGTGCCATAATAGTCTACCATCACACCACCCACCATACCGGGGCTCGCTTTGCCGGCTCTGATGTTCAATAATTGTTTTTCCAGAAACCTCAACGCTTTAAGCATTGACTCTTCAGTAGAATCCAGTAAAAATTTTATTTCTTCGGTCATTGTTGTATTCTTTAAAATGGAAATTAAACTCTTTAAACACAAAAATATTATAAATTTACTTTAGTGCCTATTTTTTCACCGTTTACAATGCGCAATAGGTTTCCTTTTGTGTTCATATCAAAAACAATGATGGGCAATTCGTTTTCCTGGCTTAAAGTAAATGCTGTTGTGTCCATGACTTTGAGTCCTTTGCGCAATACATCATCAAAGGTAATATAATCAAATTTTGTTGCTAGTGCATCTTTTTCGGGGTCGGCGGTATAGATTCCATCTACGCGTGTGCCTTTTAAAATGACATCGGCGTGAATTTCAATAGCTCTCAAAACGGCAGCAGAATCTGTGGTGAAATAAGGGTTGCCTGTTCCTCCTCCAAAAATTACTACTCTTCCTTTTTCCAAATGGCGAATGGCGCGGCGTCTAATAAACGGTTCTGCCACTTCATTCATTTGAATGGCCGATTGCAAGCGTGTTTGCAGTCCGGCATCTTCACAAGCACCTTGAAGCGCAAGCCCATTAATAACTGTTGCCAGCATACCCATATGGTCGCCCTGCACGCGGTCCATTCCTTTACTGGCTCCGGCAACACCTCTAAAAATATTTCCACCACCAATAACAATGGCTACTTGAACACCCTTATCGACTACTGTTTTAATTTCTTGAGCATATTCTGCCAGACGTTCCGGGTCAATTCCATATTGCCGGTTGCCCATTAAAGCTTCACCGGAGAGTTTCAATAAGATTCTTTTGTAGTGCATGGTCTTGTGATGAATTTTTAAACTGCTGCAAAAATAGGGAAAAATAATTTGGATGATCCTAACGAAAAAAAAAATAGTCGAGTTCAAATAATAGATATCATAATCGCTTCAGTTTGTTTTTTTAAAAATAAAAAATAGTTGGGTTGTTTTATGTGGAAAGATATGTTTTATTTGTCGTCAAATCCGGGTCTCATAAAGTTATTCACCTCGGGAAAGCTTTTAAAAATTCCATTTCTTATTTTTTCAAGCAAAAGTAAAATGTTCAGAATTTCATCTTCCTGCTCGGGAAGTTGTTTGTGCAAGACGCCCCAGGCACCCAGTGATCGTTCTGTGCCAATTAAAGCCACTTTTGCAGAGCCGTTGGCGTCGTTTTGAATGACGTCTTCAAAATCTAAATCGGGTTCACCGTGGCGCAACGCACGCGTGAGTTTTACGTGAATTTGAAAACAGTACCAGCGAATGATTTCTAGGGCATCTTTGATGGATTCAAATTTGCTGATAGTGTTTTTGTTGGCAGTACCTAGCTTGATGGATTGGTTGATTTCTTGGGTTATTTTTTCGAGTGTTGTTTCATTTTGGTCAAACCATTTTCTTACGAGTTTTGAATACTCCATGCTTTGGGTTGATAAAATGTGATTCTTTGCTAATTCTTCAAGCTGGTCTTCTTTATCATCTATTTCATGGTCTATAGCGTTTAGGTCAATTCCTTTTTCTTCGGCCATTTCAAGAAGCATTTCCATGACGATTTTAAAGTTCTCGCTCACTTGATTTATGAAGTCTCCATTTTCAGCATCGGTATTGTGTTCTCTCTGCTGTTCCATAGCATAAGAGCTGCATTTGGAAGTAAAATTACAGCGCTCACACCACCGATCACAATAATTGTAAATACCGGGAATAAATTTTTCTTTGTTTTTTTCAAAAAAATCCTGAAATTCTTTTCTGTCCATATTGAAAATAAAAGAAATACTAAAGATACTAAAATCAAAAAAAAATCCGTCCCAAAAATTTGAAACGGATTTTTTATTTATAAGCTTAAAGGGAAACTACCCCAATGCCACTCTTTCAAAACCAACAATTTCTGCACTGGCTTCTGCTTTTGCATAAGCTCCCACACTTTGTTTGTTGTCTTTGATAAAGTCTTGATTTACCAAGGTATTGTCTTTAAAGAAACGGTTAAGTTTTCCTTTGGCGATGTTATCGAGCATCGCTTCCGGCTTACCTTCTTGACGCAATTGATCTTTGGCAATTTCTATTTCTTTGTCTATAGTTTCTTGGTCAACGCCTTCTTCATTGAGCGCAACAGGATTCATGGCTGCTGCTTGCATCGATACGTTTTTAGCAACTTCTTCTGCCTTGTCACCGCCTTTTGAAAGACCGGTTAAAACAGCAATTTTGTTCCCAGCGTGGATGTAAAACCCAACAAATGGAGCCTCCAAAGTTCTGTAATCTCCAATTTCAATTTTCTCACCAATCACTCCGGTTTGTTCAATTAACTTTTCTGCAACGCTAATGCCTTTGTATTCTTTTGCTAGCAATTCTTCTTTTGTTGAAGTGCTTAAAGCCAATTCAGCAAGGTCTGTAGCTAAGTTTACAAACGATTCATTTTTGGCAACAAAATCTGTTTCACAATTCAAAGATACTATCACACCTCTGGTATTGTCGCTGTTTACTTTTGCAATAACAGCACCTTCAGTTGATTCGCGGTCTGCACGGTTTGCAGCCACTTTTTGTCCTTTTTTTCTAAGTAGTTCGATGGCTTTGTCAAAATCACCATCAGCTTCTACCAATGCTTTTTTACAATCCATCATACCGGCACCGGTAGCTTGTCTTAATTTATTTACTTCTGCGGCTGTAATATTTGCCATAGTTTTGTGTTTTTTTAATCCACGTCCCCAAATTAATTGGGGAGGGATCTCGTTAATCAATATATCTATGTTGTAAAATTAAAGAATGGGTTCCCGTTTTCACGGGAGTTTTTTTATTCCTCTTCTCCAGATTCAGTTGCCTTTTCTAAAGTCTCCTTTTTAGACTCAAGCTTCACCTCTTTTTTGGCTTCTTTCATTGCTTTTTTGTCTTCAGCGTCAGTTGAAGGAACTTCAACATCTTCTTTTTTGGTTTTTCTGACTTTTTTTGCAGGTTTTGTATCTTGTTGATCATCTTCTGCAGCATCTTTTTCTGCTTTATCAGCCTTTCTTTCTGAAAGTGCTTCAGTAATTGAAGCGCTTACATAACCAAGAATCTTTTCAATTGACTTGGAAGCATCGTCGTTAGAAGGAATTGCAAAGTCGATATCTCTGGGATCAGAGTTGGTATCAACCATTGCAAAAATAGGAATGTTTAACTTTTGTGCTTCTTTTACAGCGATGTGCTCGCGCAATGTATCAACAATAAAAAGTGCAGCGGGTAAACGACTCATGTCTGCAATAGAACCTAAGTTTTTCTCAAGTTTTTCTCTTTGACGAGTGACTTGCAGACGCTCTTTTTTAGAAAGGGTTTCAAAAGTACCGTCTTGTTTCATCCTGTCGATTGCAGCCATTTTTTTTACGGCTTTTCTAATGGTAACAAAATTGGTAAGCATACCACCGGGCCATCTTTCTGTGATGTAGGGCTGGTTTGCATTTTTAGCATGTTCTGCTACAATGTCTTTTGCTTGTTTTTTTGTTGCTACGAAAAGGATTTTTCTTCCGCTTCCTGCTATTTTCTTTAAAGCTTCAGCAGCTTCTTCAAGTTTTGCAGCAGTTTTGTAAAGGTTGATGATGTGAATCCCATTACGCTCCATGTAGATGTAAGGAGCCATGTTTGGATTCCATTTTCTGGTTAGGTGACCAAAATGTACACCTGCATCAAGTAATTCTTTTACTTCGATTTTTTTTGCCATTTTTTAATAGTTTACGTTCTGTAATTTAGCAATGTACAAGTAGCCGTTATAACGAGGTCTTGTGCATTTAGATGCTAAACTAATTTTCTCTTTCGCTTAAAGCGAAAAAGAGAACAGCGTTGTTTTAATAATTTTAGAACTTTTTTGCCAAGATTGTTACAAACTTGACGAGATTCCGCAACAAGTGCGGGGGGATTCCCAATCAAGTTGGGAACTAGCGTTTAGAGAACTGGAATTTCTTACGCGCTTTTTTCTGTCCGAATTTCTTGCGCTCTACCATTCTTGGGTCTCTTGTCAATAAACCTTCCGGCTTAAGGGTTGCACGGTTTTCTTCGTCAACTTCACACATTGCTCTAGATAAAGCAAGACGAATCGCTTCAGCTTGACCGGTGATTCCTCCCCCAAAAACATTTATTTTAATGTCAAAGTTTTCTGCATTGTTGGTCATAGCCAATGGCTGCATCACTTTGTACTTTAAAGTATCTGTTGAGAAGTAGTTGTCAAAGGTTCTTTTGTTGACGGTGATTGTTCCTTTTCCGGGAGACAAATAGACACGTGCTACAGCAGTTTTTCTTCTGCCAATTTTGTGAATAACTTCCATTACTTAATTTCGTTTAAGTTAATAGTTCTTGGCTTTTGTGCTTCGTGATCGTGCGATGCACCTGCATAAACCTTTAAATTTCTAAAAAGTTCTGCACCTAATTTATTTTTAGGTAACATTCCTTTTACCGATTTTTCAATCAATCGCTCCGGATTCTTAGCGAAAAGTTCTTTAGCAGTCAAACTTCTTTGTCCTCCGGGATATCCAGTGTGACGGATGTATTCTTTTGCATCCCACTTTTTCCCGCTTAGGTTGATTTTTTCTGCGTTGGTAATAACAACGTTATCACCACAATCAACGTGAGGAGTGAAGTTTGGCTTGTGCTTTCCTCTCAAAAGTTTTGCAACTTCTGAAGAAAGACGTCCTAAAGTCTGACCATCAGCATCAACATGCAACCACTCTTTTGTAACGGTAGCCTTGTTTGCAGATACTGTTTTGTAACTTAATGTGTCCAAACTAATTTCTTTTTAAACCTGTCTCACAACAGGCGTGTTAAACATTCCTAATGAATTCTACTTATGAGAATTGGGGTGCAAATGTACAACTATAAATTTGATTTGCAAATGGGGCAAAATGAATTTTTTTATCACAAACCAAAATTTTCATTTAGATTCTATGAAATTGGTTAATTTCTTGCTTTCAATTAGACTAGTTTAGGTGGTTAACGCTCTGAAGTTGTTTTAACTTATTTAAATTTAAATCTTTGAACTAATTGTTAATTCACCTTGTCATTTCAAATAAAAATGCTTGTTTTGCACCAAATTTAAAATTTAAACTACTAGTTATGAAAAAAGTATTTAGTTTGGTTCTTTTTGCAGTGCTATTTGCAAGTTGTTCATCAGATGACGATAATAGTGTAGCAATTGAAGGAACCTGGAAAATGACGGCATTTAAATCTCAAAATGCTTATGATTTGAATGGTGATGGAATTATTTCAAATGACATTATGGGTGAGACCAATTGTTATCAAAATGAAACATTGGTTTTTAATTCAAATGGTACGGGAGCAAATTTGTCAACATCCTATGCAGAAATCTCATTAGAGCTCGTTCCCGGAACGACAGATGAGTATCAGTACTCAGTTGCGTGCATTAATGAAAACTTTACTACTGCATTTACCTGGTCTCAAGATGGAGATGTGGTAACTGTCACTGAGAGTGGTGTAACTGCGTCTGCAGTTCAAGATGGTACTAAATTAACACTTGTTATTCCTAATGGCTTTCCTATAGAAGTGGAGCAAGATGGTGTAATTGTGGAATTGAATGAAAATTTAACAATTGAGTACACAAAACAGTAAGCTAGTTACCGTTTTTTAAATAGTAAGCCCCTTGAAAGCAATTTCAAGGGGCTTTATTTCTTTTTAATGCGCCTCCAGCCAGTTGTCACCTTCACCCAAATCCACATCCAAAGGCACCTCCAGCTTGAATGCGTTTTCCATTTCGGTTTTAATCAGGGCCTTTACTTTGTCAAGCTCAGGCTTGTAAGCGTCAAAAACCAATTCATCATGGACCTGTAACAGCATTTTGGTTTTGTAATTTCCTTCAACAAGTTTATTGTAGATATTTATCATTGCAATTTTGATAATATCAGCAGCACTTCCCTGAATGGGTGCATTCACTGCGTTGCGCTCTGCTCCACCCCGCACCACGGCATTTTGGGAGTTGATGTCTTTTAAATAACGCCTTCTGCCCAAAACCGTTTGCACATACCCATGTTCACGGGCAAAATCAACCTGTTCTGCCATGTAACTTTTTAGCTTAGGATAGGTTTCATAATAGGTGTCAATCAGTTCCTTGGCTTCAGTGCGGTTCAGATCTGTTTGATTGCTGAGTCCAAAGGCCGAAACGCCATAAATAATCCCAAAGTTCACCGTTTTTGCATTGCCACGTTGCTCACGGGTCACTTCTTCCAAAGGCACGTTAAACACCTTGGAAGCTGTGGAAGCGTGAATGTCTTCGCCGTTTTTAAACGCTTCAATCATTTTGGGTTCCTTGCTCAACGCTGCAATAATGCGCAGCTCTATCTGAGAATAATCGGCGGCTAGCAAAATGTAGTCTTCATTTCGGGGAACAAATGCTTTTCGCACTTCGCGTCCGCGTTCTGTTCTTATCGGGATGTTTTGCAGGTTGGGGTTATTACTGCTCAAGCGGCCGGTAGCGGCCACGGTTTGCATATAATCTGTGTGCACCCTTCCGGTCACGGGGCTTACTTGACCGGGCAAGGCGTCCACATAAGTACTTTTCAGTTTGCTCAATCTGCGGTATTCCAGAACGTCCCTGATGATTTTATGGTCTTTTGCCAACACCGAGAGCACATCTTCAGCAGTTGAATATTGGCCGGTTTTGGTCTTTTTGGGTTTTTTTACGAGTTGCATTTTTTCGAAAAGAATTTCACCCAATTGTTTTGGGGAAGCAATATTAAAAGTCTCCCCGGCTTCTTTGTAAATTTCTTTTTCCAAATGCAAAATGTCTTCGTCCAGCTTTCGCGAAAGCGATTTTAGAAAATCAGAATCCAGTCTGATGCCTTCCAGTTCCATATGCGCCAGCACAGAAACCAACGGGATTTCAATCTCGTCAAACAGTTTTTGGGTATTGGCCTCGCCCAACTCTTTTTCAAAATGCTCTTTGAGTTGCAGGGTGATGTCTGCATCTTCAACGGCATATTCGGTTTGCTGCTCAATGGGCACATCCCGCATCGACTGCTGGTTTTTTCCTTTTTTACCAATCAGTTCGGTAATGGAAACAGGGGTGTAGTTTAAATAAGTTTCTGCCAGCACATCCATATTGTGGCGCATATCAGGGTTGATGAGGTAATGCGCGAGCATAGTGTCAAACAGTTTTCCTTTGAGGGTGATGTTGTATTTAGCGAGCACTTTGATGTCATACTTTAAATTCTGACCCACTTTTTCAATGCCTTCAGCTTCAAAAAACGGACGTAATTGCTCGATGATTTCCTGAGCTTCGTCTTTGGCTTCAGGAAAGGGCAGGTAAAAACCTTTACCTGCCTCCCAGGAGAAAGCGATACCCACAAGTTCGGCCTCCAATGGATCCAGACCGGTGGTTTCCGTATCAAAACAGACAGAGGTTTGTTTCATCAGGTTTTGAAGAAAGAGTTTGGTGCCCATTCCGGGTTGTACGGTTTGGTAAAAGTGGTCGGTGTCTTTAATAGTCCTTCTGGAGGAGGTCATTCTGATGTTTTCTATAGTGCCACCTTCAGTATCAAACAATGAAAATTGACCGGAACCTGCAGTCCCCTCCCTAGCCCTCCCCGAAGGGGAGGGAACAGACTCTGATTGGGTTGCTCCCCTCTCCTTTGGAGAGGGGTTGGAAGTGAGGAACAACTGCAAAAACTGATCTTTTAGCCTTCTGAATTCAAGTTCTTCAAAGATTTCCTGTACTTTTTCGCCGTCGGGCATAGAGAGTTCATAATCTTTGGCGTCAAAGGTGACGTCACAATCTATTAGGATTTTTGCAAGTTCTTTGGAAAGTAACCCCAACTCTTTATTTTCCTCAATTTTCTCTTTCATTTTTCCTTTTAGCTTATCGGTATTGGCCAAAAGGTTTTCCATAGTTTCAAATTCGGCAAGGAATTTTTTGGCTGTTTTTTCGCCAACACCGGGAAGCCCGGGAATATTGTCTGAGGCATCACCCATCATCCCTAAAAAGTCAATGACCTGCTCGGGTCGCTTGACGCCAAATTTTTTCTGTACCTCAGGAATTCCCCAGATTTCAATGCCGTTGCCCATTCTGGCAGGGCGGTACATAAATATGTTTTCGGAAACGAGTTGGGCAAAATCTTTATCGGGCGTGACCATATAGACTTTAAAACCTTCTTTTTCGGCTTGTTTGGCCAGGGTGCCAATCACGTCATCTGCCTCACAACCCGGAAGCACCACCACCGGAATGTGCATGGCCTTTAGAATATCCTGAATATAAGGAACGGCAAGCATAATGGGCTCAGGAGTAGCGTCGCGGTTGGCTTTGTATTCGCTGTAAAGCTCGTTGCGCACATCGCTGCCGCCTTTGTCAAAACACACCGCCAAGTGGTCGGGCTTTTCCCTTCTGATGACGTCCAGCAACGAATTCATAAACCCCATAATCGCCGAGGTATCCAAGCCTTTTGAATTGATTCGCGGGTTCTTGATAAAAGCATAATACCCCCTGAAAATAAGCGCATAGGCATCCAGAAGGAAAAGTCGTTTTTGTTCGGCCATGGGTGATTGAATTTTAGCTTATAAAATTACAAAACTTATGTGGTAATTTAAATGGAAATTGTATTTTTCAAATGAAGGTGATGGGGTTTTTGTTTCAGGTTTCAGGTTTCAAGTTTTTTTTCAAGTTATGGGCGTAGGTTGAGCGGAGCCGAAACCGGATTTAAAAATCCAAAATTCGTTATTCGATATTCTTCCTTGCGTTAGGGATAGAAGCGGTAGCCCTCAGCGAGGAAGATATGACGAGCGAGGACAATAGCGCATAGACCGACCCGAAGTTTACGTGGGGGTAACGACCAAAATGCCTAATGCAGAGGCAGAATGGTTCTAAATTAATTTAAGTAAAAATAGTTTACCTTTGTAATCGTTTTGATTACAGGTTTTTATTTTAATAAAATCGTTAATGTATCTAAAAGATTTAAAAAATGAATTACAAAATATCCTTTCAGGAAAGAGTGTCTCTAGCTATGATGTCGTTATCCAAGCAGTTGCCGGTCACCTTAGAACAAGCCAAAGAGCAAGCCCAATGGCTGAAGCAAAGCACCAAAACAAAAAAGAAGAAACAAAGAAGTTAATTGAATTTGCTTCAAATCATAATTTATTCATTGATGCTATCGATGAATCTAAATTTATTTCCCAAGGGGCTGAACAAAAAGTTTATATACAGAATAGCCAATATGTTATAAAACTCAACGATGCTATCTATTATGCTTCTTGGGAAGATTATTTTTACAATCTATTGTTGCATAATTATTTCTTCGCTGATACGCATTACCAATTGTTGGGGTTTTATAAAAATGAGGATACTCTTTTTGCTGTTGTAAGACAATCTTTTATAAAAGCAGATAGCTTAACTAAGCTTTCAAAAATTAAAAATTTTCTATCCTCAAATGGTTTTAAAAATACAAAAAACCACGACTATTACCACCCTACTTTAGGCATAATTTTAGAAGATTTGCACGATGAAAATGTTTTAACCCAAAACAGCATTCTGTTTTTTATAGATACTGTTTTCTATATTAATCCTGACGTTTTTTGGGAATTATAAAATTGAAAAGATTAGCAGGGAAAAACATTCACTGCCTTTACAATAAAAAAATCACACTTTATTGACTAAGGAGAAAAGACATGTAAACAAAAAAAGTTTCTATGTCTTGTCGAGAACTAAAACGGTTAAGTTTTGAAAATTAGGTTTAATTAATAACGGGATTTCCGCCCCTGTCTGCCGACAGGCAGGTTCGCGGGAATAGGAATATGAAAAAATATACAATTGCGATCCACGGCGGAGCAGGCACCCTAATCAAAGGAAAAATGACCCCCGAAAAAGAAACCGCTTACAAAAATGCTTTGCAAGAAGCTTTGGACATTGGCTATTCATTACTTGAAAACGGCGCTTCAGCAATTGATGCTGTAGAACAAGCGGTGGTTACCCTTGAAAATACCCCTCTTTTTAATGCCGGTAAAGGCAGCGTGTTTACCCATGCCGGTACCCACGAGATGGACGCCTCCATCATGGAAGGCAAGCACTTAAAAGCAGGGGCGGTATCCTTGATTACAGGAGTAAAAAACCCGATATCGCTGGCCAAACAAGTGATGCTTAAAAGCGAACACGTCTTCCTCGCCGGGGAAGGGGCGATGCGTTTTGCGAAAGAGAATGGTTTTGGAATTGAACCCCCTGACTATTTTTATGACCAGTTCAGGTATGAACAATGGCAACATATAAAAGACAGCGATTCATTTCAATTGGATCACAGTGATAAAAAAGATTCCAAGTTTGGGACTGTGGGCGCCGTTGCCTGTGACCAAAACGGAAACCTGGCTGCGGCAACCTCAACAGGCGGAATGACCAATAAAAAATGGGGCCGAGTGGGCGACAGCCCCATGATAGGTGCCGGAAATTATGCCAATAACCAAACCTGCGCCGTGAGCTGCACCGGCAGCGGCGAATTTTTCATAAGAGGCGTTGTTGCTTATGATGTGTCGTGTTTGATGGAATATAAGGGACTATCTTTACAACAAGCCGCCGAGGAAGTCATTATGAAACGTGTCTTAAAATTAGGTGGTGACGGCGGACTCATAGCCGTGGATGCAAAAGGGAATGTGGCGATGCCTTTTAATACAGAGGGTATGTATCGTGGTTTTAAAACCTCAAATGGAGATGAGGGAGTTGCTATTTATAAAGATTTAATTAATCAATAAAAAAACTGAGGCTGTTTAAAAGGGAATTGAAAATATAAAAATGCCACAAAGACACTAAGACATCAAGGAACCACAAAGGTTTAAATAACAACCACTTAATTTCTTAGTGTAACTTTGAGCCTTGGTGCCTTCGTGGCAAAACACGTCATTTTAGACAGTCTCTTAGGGTGAGGATCCTACAACAAACTCTTCACCGCAGGCAACACATCAACTTTTCTGCTCTCAATATCATAACGATCACCGGCTGAAAGCACGTGGGTAATGAGATGGGTCATTGTCAAAGGCGTACTGTCTTTTAAAATGGCAATATTGTTATGGATCAATTCTCCTGGGTCAAAAACAATGACCATGCCGGAGCCTATTACTTCCATATTATTGCCGTTTTTGATAATAAGACCTGTGTCTTCAGCCAAACCAATCCCAATGCGGTTGGGGAATCTTGCAACGGCTTCTGAAAGCCTTCCAAAACGACCGCGCTGAATAAAATGGGTGTCGATGATGAGTTCAGGGATGAGGTTCAGACCGCGTCTCATTTTTGTAGCCCCTTTAATAAACGATTCTTTACTGCTCCCGCCTGAAATCATTTCTTTGGACATACACATGGCCCCGGCGCTGGTGCCAGCAATCACAAATTTTTCGTTGTGATACCTTTCCTTGAGCAATTTATGAAATGCGGTATTTCTTATGAATTTGGTAATTTTAGACTGATTTCCACCGGAAAACATAACACAATCACAAGATTTGAGTAAGTTTATTGTGGATTTTTTTTCAGCCATTTCTGTGGAGTCGATATAAAGCGGTGTTATATCATTACAACCTAATTTTTTAAAGGCTTCTATATAATTTGCAGCTACTTCTTTGGGAATTCCTGAAGCAGAAGTTATAACCAGTATTTTGGAATTTTTTCCACCGGCTTCAAAAACTATTTTAGAGAGTATGCCTTCACTTATAAAATCCAGACTAAACCGGTCTTCATCGTGAAAACCCTTGTCTTCATTTCCTCCTATGGGGATAAGAGTTCCTTTGATCATAAAAATATATTTAATAGTTTGCAAAAATAGTTTATATTTAAACAGTTTCAAACACAATTGAACTGTTTGCCATTTTATTTCACAAATTAAAATCACAACCCTATATGAGAATTAGAGAAATTAATGCGATGCGCGGCCCCAATTACTGGTCGGTCAGACGCCATAAATTGATTGTTATGGTGCTTGACCTGGAAGACCTGGAAGAAAAACCCACTAACAAAATACCCGGTTTTAAAGAACGACTTGAAAAAATGTTCCCCACTATGTATGAGCACCGCTGCTCTGTGGGAACTGCAGGCGGTTTTTTTCAACGTGTAGAAGAAGGAACCTGGATGGGACACGTCGTTGAACACGTTGCATTAGAAATTCAAACGCTCGCCGGAATGGATGTGGGTTTTGGAAGAACCCGTGGTTATGGTGAAGAAGGTGTTTACAATGTTGTTTTCGCTTATATGGAAGAAAAAGTGGGTCGCTTTGCAGCGAAAGCTTCCGTAAGAATTTGTGAAGCATTGATTTCAGGGGAAGACTATGATTTGGAAGCTGATATACAGGAAATGCGCGAAATCAGAGAAGCAGAACGTTTGGGGCCCAGCACCGGCTCCATCGTTGAAGAAGCTGCCAGCCGAGGAATTCCGTGGATTCGTTTGAATAAATATTCCCTATGCCAGCTCGGCTATGGTGCCAATCAAAAGAAAATACAAGCCACAGTAACCAGCCAAACCAGCAGTATTGGTGTTGAGCTCGCTTGTGACAAAGAAGACACCAAATTCCTTTTGGAACAATCGGAAGTTTTAGTGCCCAAAGGCGAAATCATTCGCACAGAAGCCGGATTAAAAGAAGCAGTGGATTATATTGGCTACCCTTTGGTGACCAAACCCATAGATGGAAATCACGGAAGGGGAATTACTGTTGATATCAACAATTGGGAAGAAGCCCTGGAAGGTTTTAATGCTGCCAAGGAAGTCTCCCGCTCTGTGATTGTTGAGCGCTTTATCACCGGTGAAGATTACCGCATTTTGGTAATCAATCATCGTCTGGTTGCTGCTGCAAAAAGAACCCCGGCACACGTGATAGGCGATGGGAAATCAACCCTGCAACAACTCATCGATAAAGTAAACAGCGACCCCAGACGGGGCTATGGTCACGAAAAAGTACTCACCCAGATCACCGTTAATGATTTGACCAAAAGCATCATCGCTTCATATGGATATACCCTGGAAACGATACCCAAAGAAGGAGAACGTGTTATCTTAAAAGACACGGCAAATCTAAGTACAGGAGGTACTTCAGAAGATGTAACAGATATTGTACACCCTGCCAATGTGTTTATGGCAGAACGCATTTCAAAAATCATAGACCTCGATATTTGCGGAATTGATGTGATGACTACAGACATCAGTAAACCTCTTGAAGAAACCGGTGGGGCTGTTCTTGAAGTCAATGCTGGTCCCGGATTTAGAATGCACTTGGCACCTTCAGAAGGGCTTCCACGAAACGTGGCCGCAGATGTGGTCGATATGCTATTTCCTCCCGGAAGTTCCAGTAGAATTCCCATCGTTGCCATCACCGGAACCAATGGAAAAACCACCACCACCCGACTCATTGCACACATCGCAAAAATGAAAGGCTATAAAGTGGGTTATACCACCAGTGATGGTGTGTATATTCAAAATAGAATGTTGATGAAAGGCGATTGCACCGGACCCACCAGTGCCGAATTTGTTCTCAAAGATCCCACGGTGAATTTTGCTGTTTTGGAATGTGCAAGAGGAGGCCTGTTAAGAGCCGGACTTGGTTTTCACAACTGTGATATCGGTATTGTGACCAATGTGGCAGCAGACCATTTAGGACTCAAAGGCATACACACCATTGAACAACTCGCCAAAGTCAAGGGAGTCATTCCCGAAACCGTTGTAAAAGACGGCTATGCTATTTTAAATGCCGATGATGAACTGGTTTACGCTATGCGAAAAGATGTAGAATGCAACGTGGCATTATTTTCTATGGATGAGAACAATCCGCACATAAAGTCAATGGCACGAGTGGGCGGAATTTCTGCCGTTTATGAAAATGGACATATAACCATTTGTAGAGGCGAATGGAAAATACGCGTCATCAAGGCGGTGAATGTGCCGCTTACCTTTGGCGGTAAAGCCACTTTTATGATTCAAAATGTGTTGCCTGCTGTGCTCACAGCTTATCTGAGAGGCTTCAGTATTGAAGACATCAAAGTGTCCTTAGAAACGTTTATTCCCTCACCGGGTCAAACACCGGGAAGATTGAATCTTTTCAATTTTGAAAACTTCCAGGTTTTACTCGATTATGCTCACAATCCTGCAGGTTTAAGAGCACTACAGGATATGATTCAAAAAATGGATGTCACTGAAAGAGTGGGAATCATTGCCGGAGTAGGAGATCGCAGGGAGGAAGATACTCAGGAGTTGGGTGCTGTTGCCGCTGAAATGTTTGACGAAATTATTATCAGGCAAGACAAGCACTTGAGAGGCAGAACTGAAAGTGAAATTATTAAAATGCTGGAAGACGGAATAAATAAAGCCGGATTAAACAAAAAAACAACCATTATTCCTTCTGAAGAAAAAGCTATTACTCATGCCATTAAAAATGCTAAAAAAGGTTCTTTAATTGTAATTTGTAGTGATGTGATTCCGGAAGCATTGGATTTGGTAACCAAATTTAAAGAAGAAGAATCCAATCGTTTGTTTAAGTTCTCAACAGATGAAATCCCAAATAGGTAAGTAGAATTTATAAATGTTTTAAACCTGTTAAACCTTAAGTTTGACAGGTTTTTTTTGTTTTATAAGTCCAAACAAAAGGATATACCCATAACAGGCAATCAATAAAAATAAAGCCAATTTAAATCCAAATAGATCGGTTAAATAGCCATAGGCAGGAGGGATAATGGCGCCTCCCACAATAGCCATACATAGCAATCCCGATGCTTGTGGTTTTAAATCGCCCAACCCTTCCAGCGTAAGCGTAAAAATAGTAGGAAACATAATAGAATTAAATAAGCCTACTGCCAGAATCGAAAACATAGCAAGAACACCTCCACTATTCATAGAAATAAAGAGCATGCTTATTGCCAGCAAAGCAAAAACTGCCAAGACCCTAGCAGGTTTGAATATGCGGGTGAGATAAGCGCCTATGAATCGTCCCACCATAGCTCCACTCCAGTATAAAACAACAAAAGCGCCAACGATGGCTTTGGGGTCTTTGCCTTCTAAAGGACTGTTTAATATGCGTTGAGCTAAGCTGTTTAACGTATTGTTTTCCAAAATGACTGCAGCTAGATTCATATCCAGAAAGTAGTTAACCAGATAACTGCCAATGGCAACTTCAGCACCCACATAGAGAAAAATCCCCAAAACTCCCAGAACTACCATTTTGTTTTTTAGCAATCGTACATAACCGTCTTTAGGGCTTTTTTCAATAATTTGTGGAAGTTTTATAAAAACAAAAAACACCGCTAAAATTCCTATCGCCGCTGCCAGAAAAAGAAAAGGCGTTTGAACTGCTGCGGCTTCTGAAAGTAAATAGCTGCTTTGTTCCGTTTCGCTTAAAAGCGAAATTTCTTCTGAAGATTTAATCGAATCACTCAACAAAAACATGGCACCCACAACCGGAGCGATTGCCGTTCCGAGGGAGTTAAAAGCTTGCGACAAGTTCAAACGACTCGATGCACCATTTTCATTTCCCAACACCGAAACATACGGATTTGCCGCTACTTGAAGAATTGTGATTCCTCCTGCCAGTGTAAAGTAGCCCAATAAAAATACAGAGAACAAACGCTCTGAAGCAGCCGGGTAAAAGAGCAAGCATCCCAGTGCCATAGTGCTCAAGCCCAGAACGACTCCTTTTTGATAACCAATGCGAGAGAGTAAAAAGCCCGCAGGGACAGAAAACACAAAATAAGCTATAAAAAAGGCGAACTGCACCAGTCCCGCTTCAAAATAACTCAGTTCAAACACCTCCCGCAATCGCGGTATCAAACTGTCCACCAAAACGGTAATAAAACCCCAAAGAAAAAAAAGTATGGTAATTATGGCAAATGCCGAACGGTAGTTGTTTTTTTGTTTCATTAGGTTTTATTTTAGCTATAGGTCAATATTTATTAAAAAGGAGGTTGTTAGAAAAAAATCGAGTTTAGCCACAAAGACACAAAGACTCAAAGTTACACTAAAAAATTAGTAATTAGTATTTAGGCCTTTGTGCTTCTTTGTGTCCTAGTGTCTTAGTGGCCTGTTTTTAATAACTTTTTAGAATGCCTCATACTATTTCAAATAAAAATCAGGGAGGTGTTTTTTGTTTTCACCATTTTGATAAACGGTATAAACAAAACCTTCGTGTATGCCATAGGCTCCCGTTTCACCTTGTTTGTTTACAGCGATATATCCCACTTGAAAATCTTTAATCCGGTCGCCATTTTTTTTAACGATACGATTTACGGCTTCTTCACAGGCTTGCTGGGGCGATTTCCCCTGTCGCATCAATTCTACGATTAAAAAGCTGCCTACTGTTTTTAAAACCTCTTCGCCCAATCCTGTTGCGGTGGCTGCACCCACTTCATTATCGACAAACAATCCGGAGCCGATAATTGGTGAATCTCCTACACGTCCGGCCATTTTATAGGCGAGTCCGCTGGTGGTGCATCCACCTGAAATATCTCCATTTTCATCAATGGCGAGCATCCCGATTGTATCGTGATTTTCAATATTGATAATGGGTTTGTATTCTGAAGTAATTTTCCATGCTTCCCAGGCTTTTTTTGAAGCCTCGGTAAGTAGGTTTGTTTTTTTAAAACCTTGTTCCAATGCAAATTGTTCTGCTCCTTTACCGGCTAGAAGCACGTGGGGCGTTTCTTCCATGACTTTTCGGGCTACCGAAATGGGATGAAGGATATTTTGTAAATAAACCACGGCACCATAATCGCCGGCTGCATTCATAATACAGGCATCGAGTGTAACATGACCATCTCTGTCAGGCAAACCACCAATTCCAACCGATTGCCCGTCTGCATTGGCTTCTTCTATTTTACAGCCTTCTTCAATGGCATCCAGCGAGCTGCCACCGTTTTGCATGACCTCCCAGGCTTTGGCGGTTGCTTCCTTGACATCCCAGGTAGCAATAACGATGGGGAAATTTGGCGAATCAACTTCCTTTTTTAATGGAACGTTTTTTTCGGAACTATCAGCACAAGCCACGGCAGCAAGTCCGGTTGTGATTCCAATTCCGCCAATGGCTGTGTTTTGAATAAAGGTTCTTCTTTTCATTAGTATCATATTTTTTTTCTCCCGTACCAGCCTGTGGCGGGCAGTGATTTCGCTGAAATGCGCAGAATTTTTTCTATTTCAATTTAATTTCGTCAGCAAACAGCCATGCTTTGCCTTTAAAAGGTGCGCCCAAATGCCACTCGGGTAACTCGCCAAAGTTTTTGGCTATAATTTTTAGATGCTGAATGTTTTTGCCTTTCAACTCGAAAGTGATGGTTTTAATAGCGGTTTCAGTAAATGGCTCGGCTGCATTGATGTTTTGGGTTTGATGCAACGCGAAATCCTTACCGTTTTCTGAGAAGTATAGACTCACTTCTGTGGGATAAAATATCCAGCTGCGTTGGTCTATCAAAAAGTTGATGCTTACTGAGTTTAATGGTTTTTTATTACCGCGGTCTAGCGTAGCAACAAGGTCTGTATCTTGATAGCCTTGCCAGGCACCGGTTCTGAAATCGCGGGTGCCACGCAAGCCGTCAATCAAGGCATCGGGACCGCCACCGTTGTATTGATTGGCATATTCAGTGCCGAGTGTAATACTCAAATCAGGATCCATTTTGTAGAACCGGGTGGTAATTTCGGCGCTTTTAATACCGTTTTTTTCACTATAAATAACGAGTTGGGTGTCTTCAGAAATGGAATTGGGATTTTCATATAGTTTAAAATTTTCTTCGTTTACACGAAAATAAATATCGGCTTCTTTTTCGGCGCAAGCCAAAACCACTTCGGTCGATTCTTTGAATGCTACTTCGCCTTGCGCAATAAATGGGGAAGGAATGATGAGGTGCTCTTTGATTTCGGTTACCGGAATGTTTTCGTCTTTGGTGCCCCAAGCACTCGGTTGGTTAGTCATTGTGAAAACCATCGTGCCGCCATTCATAATGGCGTCGTGATTGATAAACGATTTGTTGTGGGGTTTTCCGTTCAATGTCACCGAGGAAACATACAGATTTTCCGAGCTGTTGTTTTCTGCAACCACGGTAAAGGTTTTTCCATTTTCCAGATACATAGTGGCTTTGTTAAATAAGGGCGCGCCAATGATGTACTCATTGCTTCCGGGTGTCACCGGATAAAAGCCCAGTGAACTGAAAATGTACCAAGCACTCATTTGTCCGCAGTCTTCATTGCCCGAAATACCATCGGGATCGTTGCGGTATTGCTCGGTAAGAATTTGCCGGATGCGCTCTTGGGTTTTGTGGGGTTTGTTGACAAAATTATAAATGTATGCCATATGGTGACTCGGCTCGTTGCCGTGCGCATACTGCCCGATGAGCCCCGTAATATCTACCTGATGCCTGCCCGAGGTTTGGTCTTCAGCGGTGAAAAGTTGGTCGAGATAATTTTCAAGAGGTTTTTTTCCGCCCATTAAATGCATCAAGCCCGAAAAATCTTGTGGGGTATATAAACTGTATTGCCAAGCGTTGGCTTCGGTGTAATTGGAATTGACTTCATAGGGGTCGAAAGGAGAAAACCACGTGTTGCGAAAACGGGCGCGCATAAATTGAGATTCGGGGTCAAACACATTTTTGTAGTATTGGGCGCGTTCGGTAAAAAGTTTGTAATCGTCGGTTTTGCCGAGTGCTTTCGCCATTTGAGCGATGGCCCAATCATCATAGGCATATTCTAAGGTTTTAGACACCGATTCGCTTTCTTCTTCCATAGGAATAAACCCAAATTTTTTATAGGCTTCCAAACCGAGTTTGTCTTGCATCGCGCTGTGTTTCATCGCCTCAAAGGCTTTTTCGGCATCAAAACCATCAATCCCTTTTAAGTAGGCATCGGCAATCACGGGAACAGCGTGGTAGCCAATCATACAATGGGTGTAATTGCCCGCCAAATCCCAAATGGGCAGGATGCCGCCTTCGTCGTATTTGGCTAAAAATGTGTTCATAAAATCCCTGGTGCGTTCCTGCTCAATAATCGTATAAAGCGGATGCACAGCTCGGTAGGTATCCCAAAGCGAAAACACGGTATAGTAGTCAAAATCGGTGGTTTGATGAATTTCCAAATCCATTCCGCGGTAACGACCATCCACATCTTGATACAAATTTGGCGCAATCATCGCGTGGTACATTGCGGTGTAAAAAATTACTTTGTTGTCGTGATTGGGCGTTTCGATGACAATTTTTTCGAGTTGTTGTTCCCAAATGGTTTCGGCTTCGGTTTTAACAGTTTCAAAGGTTTTATCGCCAATTTCGGCTTCTAAATTTTTTTGTGCACCGGCTTCATCTACCGGGCTAATGCCTATTTTAACAAAAACAGGCGCGTTATTGGGGTTGTCAAATTCAATGGCTGCCTTCGAACTTTCGAACTTGTAATTTTTTGAGGAAGTGGCGTTTTCAATTTGGTAAGTGATGTTTTTAATAGGATGCGAAAAGGTCATAAAATAAAACAAACGTTGGTCCTCAGCCCAAGCTTTTGAATGGCGAAAACCACGGATAGAAAAATCATCTAATTGCTGAATTTTGTGGTCTAAGAGCATATCTCGATGTTCTAAATCGAGTATTAAAAACTGATTTTCAGCCGAAGGAAACTGATATTTATGAATACCACTTCGGTAAGAAACCGTAAGTTCAACCTGTACATCAATCGAATCTAAAAGCACTGAATAATAGCCGGCAGTTGCTGTTTCGTTCTCGTGAGAAAAGGGCTTTCGGTAGCCTTTTTTTCCATCAAAGCCGTTATTGAAAATCACCTCACTACTTGGCATTAAAAGTACATCGCCATAGTCTGAAACGCCGGTGCCGCTAAGGTGCGTATGCGAAAAACCATAAATGTAAGTATCGCTGTAATGGTAGCCGCTGCAGCCCTCCCAGCTGCCGTCCACGCGCGTGTCGGGGCTGAGTTGCATCATACCAAAAGGCAAAGTAGCTCCAGGAAAGGTGTGACCTGTGCCATCTGTACCAATCATTGGGTTTACAAAAGAAATGAGTGGCGCGTCTTTAGATGCAGGAGTTATTTCAGGGGTTTTGGAACAACTGTTTAGAAAGAGTAATAGGATAAAAATCGGACTTAGTTTTAGCGACATTCGATAGAGATAAGTATATTTAAGGCAACTAATATAGTAAAATTGTATTGGAAATTTCACCTACACAATAGTGCTCTCAATTTGAAAAGTTGCTCCATTTTATCTGTTTTTCATTTGTTGTATATTTGTTTAATATCATTGCTTTCAATAATAACTATAGATAAAATTAAGAAGAAATTGTATTTAGCTGCCCGCAGAGAGTGAAGAATTTCGCAGATATTTTAAATGATTACATATTTTCTGCGATAATCAGCGAGTTCTGCGGGAGGTTTTTAAGCAGACATTTATTTAATTATCAGGATAATCAAATCATTTATGAAAGATGAATTACGCAATGTCCTTTCAGGAAAGAGCCAAGTTAGGATTGGAACAATTATCCAATTAGCCGCCCGTTACCTTACAGATGGCACGCAATCAAGCTCAGCAATTAAAAATACAAAGTTCTTCAAAAAAGAAAAAAAAGAAAATTTAGAACGGTATGTTTTACAAAATCAATTTTGTTTACAATTGATAAATTTTAGTGGATATAGCCGAAAAGTTCCAAGAAAAATTAATTTTTTTAGTTTCAAAAATTCTATTTTAAATCTATTAATTGTTTTTACGCTTTTTAGTAGTTGTGCCATAGAACCACAACCGATTTCATCGTTTATGGTTATCCCAAAACCCCAAATACAAAACCTTCAAAAAGGCCACTTCACACTCTCCTCAAAAACACAACTCATCGCCCCTGAAGATTTTCAAGTTTCGGCAACTTTTCTTAAAAATTTTATAGAAACGGGCAGTGCTATTCGCTTAAGCAACAGCGATTCATATACCAAAATCAGATTTCAATTGGATAGCAGCATCCCGTCAAAAGAAGGCTATAAACTCAATATAACTGAAAACGAAATCACGATCGCCGCATCAACCGATGCAGGTGCTTTTTATGCCGCGCAAACCTTACGACAACTCTTGCCCGAAGGTTTGGAAAATCAAAATTTTAAAAACGACAAAATCCATCTGCAAACGCAATACATCGAAGACGCACCTCAATTTGCCTATCGCGGAATGCACTTGGATGTTGGCCGTCATTTCTTCCCGGTGGAATTCATCAAAAAATACATCGATATGATGGCATTGCTTAAAATGAACACCTTCCATTGGCACCTCACCGAAGACCAAGGCTGGCGCATCGAAATCAAAAAATATCCCAAATTGCAGGAAGTGGCGGCTTGGCGCGACGAAACGCTCATTGGTCATTACAACGATATGCCTCACCAATTTGACGGCAAAAAGTACGGCGGATTTTACACGCAAGAGGAAGTAAAAGAAATTGTGGCTTTCGCCGAAAAGCGCCACATCACCATCATTCCCGAAATCGAAATGCCCGGACATTCGCAAGCGGCCATAGCTGCTTATCCCAACCTGGGTTGTACCGGCGAAAATCCGGGTGTCGCTAAACTTTGGGGCGTTTTTGAAGATATTTATTGTCCCAAAGAAGAAACCTTCGCCTTTTTAGAAGATGTTTTGGATGAGGTGTTAGCCCTTTTCCCTAGTGAATACATACACATTGGTGGCGATGAAGCACCCAAAACCCAATGGAAAAACTGCGATTCGTGTCAGGCATTAATTAAGAAGGAAGGCTTAAAAGACGAACACGAGTTGCAAAGCTACTTCATCACCAGAATGGAGAAATACCTCAACAGCAAAGGCCGACAAATCATAGGTTGGGACGAAATTCTGGAAGGCGGTCTCGCGCCCAATGCCACCGTGATGTCGTGGCGCGGCACAGAAGGTGCTGTGGCAGCGGCAAAACAAGGCAATAAGGTAGTAATGACACCCACTTCCCATTGTTATTTTGACTATTACCAAAGTGATAATGATAACGAGCCTCTTGCCATTGGCGGATTTTTACCCTTGGAAAAAGTCTACCAATTCAACCCCATTCCCGATGGTTTAACCCGAGAAGAAGAACAATATGTTTTGGGTGCGCAAGGCAATGTGTGGACCGAGTATATGCAAGACGAAAAACAAGTGGAGTATATGGCGTTTCCAAGAGCCATCGCAATGAGCGAAGTGCTTTGGACTTCCAACCAAAATAAAGCGTATGCCGATTTTGTAAAACGTCTGGAACACTTCCACAAACGAATGGATGCGCTCGATGTGAATTATGCCAATCATTTGTACGAACTAAAAGGTGAAATGCAATCCACTGAAAACGGAGTGCAGTTTGTATTGAAATCAGAAAGTAGTTCCAATCCCATTTATTATACCACTGATGGCAGTGATCCAACTTCACAATCTGTCAATTATGAAAAACCAATAGTTGTTTCAGAAGACCTTCAGCTAAAGGCGGCTGTTTATGATGAAACCGGAAAACAATTAAGTTCGGTTTTTGAACAACAAATTAAATTTCACAAAGCAGTTGGTAAGCACATCCAACTTAGTGTTGCACCCAGTGAAGTCTATAGTGGCAGTGGTGCCGAAGGTTTAATCAACGGCATTCAAGGCAGCGAAAAACGCTATGGCGATGCAGAATGGCTGGGCTTTTGGGGCGATGATTTGGTGATACAGATTGATTTGGAAGAAGACACCGAAGTCCATACGGTAAAAACCCGATTTTACTACGCCATTGGCCAGTGGATTTACACACCTGCAAAAGTTGAAATCGAATTTTTAGATAGTGATAAAAAAAGGCTGTTTATTCAAGAAGCCGTTTTAGTTGAAGGCGGTAAAAACTTGAAAAACTTAGAGGTTAATGTTAATCAAATGAAAGCGCGATACCTTCATTTAAACATCAAAAACTACGGCACCATTCCCGAAGGCGCACAAGGTGCCGGTCACAAAGCCTGGTTGTTTGTGGATGAGGTGGTGGTGGAGTGAACCCTCAAAGATCTCCTATTAAATGCATAAGATGCAGTTACTTATTTGATATACAGTCAAAACGATTTCTTATTGTTATTTAAAAATTTAATTCCGAATAATTTTTAAAGTTTCATTCTGCATTCTTACATAATAAATCCCTTTAACAAAGTTTGAAAAGTCAATTTTATTCTCATTTTGAGTAAGTTCGCCAGTCAACAATTGTTGGCCTAAAGCATTGTAAATGGTGTATGCTGCTTTGTTTTGGATATTTACATTCACGATGTTTTTGGTTGGGTTTGGATATACAAGAGTTGCAATGCTGTTTTCTGGTAGTCCAAGTAACTCACACTCAAAACTCGAGAGCACTTTAGAAGCTGCCGGAGGATCAACTAAAAGTGAATCTGTTAATAAAGGACAATAACAATCATCTTCATCTACAAATAATTTAAGCCACGAAAGGGCAATTTTTCCAACTGCACCATTGCCACCATTGGGTGTATTGGCGACGGAGTGATTTCCATTTGCAACTTCAAAAAGAAGCTTATCAGTTGTGCTTGGAGTAGCGTTATAGTGGAGGTCTGCGTGTTGAGCTGGAGGCGCTGTGGGGTCATTTTCACCACTAAATATAAGTACCGGACTCTCGTGATTTAGGGAAGGATTTGGTAACCAGGGGCACAACGCTACCACACCTTTTAAAGTGTTGTCTAACACCGCTGCCCTTTGCGCACCACCGCCACCCATTGACCATCCGCTTACGGCAAATTTATCCTCATCAAGTTTATTTTCCAATGGCGATGTATTTCTAAAGTTTTCTTGGCGCATGGTTTCAAGAGCATCTAATAGAGCCAGAGCTCTTGCTTCAGGAAAGTCAAAAATGGAGTTGGTTCCAATAATAATAGCAACGATTCCATGGGAAGCATAAAAAGGCCCCCATTCTTCAACACTTGAGGGCAATGCAGTAAATCCCGGGACAATTGCAATACTCGCATAAGGAGGGGTTGCATTTGTGGGATAATAAATTGTGGCACCTTGATAATCCGGTCCGTTTCTAATGCCATCAGCTTCAGTAAGTGTAGCTACTTCATAAGGCCCCGGGTTTGTTAAACTCTCAATTGTTACACCTTCACATTGTGCAAAAATATCATTCGATAAAAATGATGTTACTGAGAAAAGAAGGGCAATGATGTAGGTTTTTTTCATTTGTTTATAGTTTTATGAAAGTTGCAATGATTTATATTAAAAGGGTTAAAGAAACTGTCTTTGATTTTTGAAAATTAAACTTTTTAAAGATGAAAACAAAATTTAAAATCAGAAGCAGTTTGATAGAGAAAGGTTTATGACGGTGTTTGCCCAATTAAGAGGATGGAGTTCAAGTAGAAAAAAAGTTATTTTCAAATTAGTAAGAACATCACAAAAAAACATACCTTTTTCAGAGTGAAATACCAATAAGTTACTATATTTTTAGTGTCAAATTCAAATAAGAAAAATCTAAGAATGTTACTTGAAATCTGCGCAGCAACCATCCAATCAGCCATCAATGCAGAAAGTGCCGGTGCGCAACGCATTGAGCTGTGCAACGAGTTGGCGGTGGGTGGCATCACCCCATCTTTTGGAATGCTTAAAACGGTTTTAGAAAAAGTGTCAATACCGGTTTTTGTGTTGATTAGACCGCGCAGCGGAAATTTCACTTATACAAAACAAGAATTTGAGGTGATGAAAGCAGATATTATTCAATGCAAAACAATGGGTTGCGCCGGTATTGTTTCCGGGGTTTTGAAAGAAAACAACACCGTTGATATTGAAAGAACACAAGAATTAGTTGCACTAAGCCAACCTTTGCCGTTTACTTTTCATCGCGCTTTTGATTGGGTTGTAAATCCGGTGCAAGCATTGGAACAACTAGCAGAAATAAGGGTCAATCGAATATTAACTTCCGGACAGCAACCCGCTGCAGTTCAAGGTTTGCAATTGCTTTTGCAGTTAAAAGAAAAAGCAACCAACAGATTAATCATACTTCCCGGTGGCGGCATCAATCCTGAAAACGCACATCTTTTTAAACAAAACGGATTTTCTGAAATTCACGCTTCGGCTTCAGCCTTAAGTTTAAAAACAGAAAAACCCAAGATACCCATGAACAGTGCAAAGTTTTTTGAGGAGGAAAAATTATACGTTTCTGATATTGAAAAAATGAATGCTATTTTAAGAATTATTGAATAATTTTAAAGCCCGCAGACGGGGCAGAAACACGCAGAAGATATTGCGGAAAAAATAAATAAAACTTTCTGCGAAACTCTGCGAGTTCAGCGGGATAAAAAGAGTAAAAAGCCCGCAGACAGCGCAGAAACACGCAGAATAAATCGAGGTTAAATATAAAAAAACCCTTCTGCGAAACTCTGCGAGTTCAGCGGGATAAAAAGAGTAAAAAGCCCGCAGACAGCGCAGAAACACGCAGAATAAATCGAGGTTAAATATAAAAAAACCCTTCTGCGAAACTCTGCGAGTTCAGCGGGATAAAAAGAGTAAAAAGCCCGCAGACAGTGCAGAAACACGCAGAATAAATCGAGGTTAAATATAAAAAAACCCTTCTGCGAAACTCTGCGAGTTCAGCGGGATAAAAAGAATAAAAGCCCGCAGACAGCGCAGAAACACGCAGAAGATATTTCGAGAAAAAATAAATAAACCCTTCTGCGAAACTCTGCGAGTTCAGCGGGATAAAGGAGAACATTATGACTGAAAATGAGTTGTCTTACAAAATTAGAGGTTCAATATTCAAAATTTATAAAACTTTTGGTCCGGGTCTGTTGGAGTCTGTTTATGTTGCAGCATTACAATACGATTTAAATAGTGAAGGTTTAAATGTGAAAGCAGAAGTTCCTATTCCTGTATATTTTAACGAAGATAAACTGGGCGTTGGTTTTAGAATGGATTTACTTGTTGAAAATAAGGTTTTAATTGAAGTTAAATCGGTTGAAAATCTTGCTGAAGTTCACCACAAGCAAGTCATCACTTATTTAAAATTATCAAATCTAAAATTGGGTATTTTGGTTAATTTTAATGTAGATGATATAAATAATGGTATTTTTAGAAAGGTGAATAATTTGTGATTATCAAAAATAAAAGCCCGCAGACAGCGCAGAAACACGCAGCATAAATTGAGAAAAAATAAAAAACCCTTCTGCGAAACTCTGCGAGTTCAGCGGGATAAAAAGAATAAAAGCCCGCAGACCGCGCAGAAACACGCAGAAGATATTTCGAGAAAAAATAAATAAACCCTTCTGCGAAACTCTGCGAGTTCAGCGGGATAAAAAGAGTAAAAAGCCCGCAGACAGCGCAGAAACACGCAGAAGATATTTCGAGAAAAAATAAATAAACCCTTCTGCGAAACTCTGCGAGTTCAGCGGGATAAAAAGAATAAAAGCCCGCAGACCGCGCAGAAACACGTAGCATAAATTGAGAAAAAATAAAAAACCCTTCTGCGAAACTCTGCGAGTTCATCGGGATAAAAAGAGTAAAAAGCCCGCAGACAGCGCAGAAACACGCAGAAGATATTTCGAGAAAAAATAAATAAACCCTTCTGCGAAACTCTGCGAGTTCAGCGGGATAAAAAAGATGAAAAAAAGATATTTTTTAGTTTTTTATACATTCGTGTGCATCCTATTTTTAGGATGTGAATCATCTGTTAATCAAAGTGTAGAAAAACACACCCTACACGCCAATTGGCAATTCAAAAACCTCAATGAAACCCTTTGGTTGCCGGCAACCGTTCCCGGGAATGTGTTTTCAGATTTGTTAAACAATGAGCGTATTCCCAATCCGTTTGTGGGAAACAATGAGCACCAAGTGCAATGGGTATCTGAACAATCTTGGGAATATCAAACTCAATTTTCGGTAGATAAGCAAACACTTCAAAAAACCAATCACCGTCTAAGTTTTGAAGGCTTAGATACTTATGCTTCAGTGTATTTGAACGACAGCCTGATTCTGAAAACCAATAATGCCTTCCGGAAATGGGACGCTGATGTAACATCGCTTTTAAAAGGAGAAAACACTTTAAAAATCATCTTTGAACCTACCCACATTTTTGAAGAAGCCGAAAAGAAACAACTCGGCTATGAGCTCCCTGAAGGCAACCGAATTTTTTCGCGCAAAGCGCAATTTCAGTACGGCTGGGATTGGGGGCCAAAACTAAACACTGCGGGAATTTGGCGAGATGTTTATTTAGAAAGCTGGAACATTGCTAAAATGGAGGATGTTTATGTAAAACAACTTTCCTTAACCGATGAACTCGCGCAACTGGAAGTCGAAATCGCAATTGCTTCCTCTGAAACCGCCGAATTAGATCTGGAAGTTTTGGTTTCAGAAAAGGTAATTTACACTCAAAAAGCGAATGTTTCACAAGCATACCATTTATGGAAAATTCCTTTTACCATTGAAAATCCCAAACGCTGGTGGCCCCATAATCTGGGCGAACCATTTTTGTATGATTTTGAAATTCGTTTAAAACAAAAAAATAAGTTACTGGATGTGAAACGCATCAAAAAAGGATTACGAACCATCGAACATATTGCCGAAAAAGATACCATAGGCGAGTCGTTTTATTTTAAGATAAACGGCGTGCCGGTTTTTATGAAAGGCGCCAATTACATTCCTCAAAACAGTTTTCAAAGTGAAGTTTCCGATCATCATTACGAGCAATTGATCAACGATGTGGTGGCGTCCAATATGAATATGCTGCGTGTTTGGGGCGGAGGCATTTATGAAAACGATATTTTTTACCAAAAATGCGACGAAAAAGGCATTTTGGTCTGGCAAGATTTTATGTTTGCCTGCGCGATGTATCCGGGTGACGACGATTTTTTAAACAACGTGCAGCAAGAAGTTATTGACAATGTAAAACGATTGCGAAATTACAGCAGCATAGCGCTATGGTGTGGCAACAATGAAAACAGCGAAGGCTGGCAGCGCTGGGGTTGGCAAGACGGCCGAAGCGAATCTGAAAAACAAGAAATTTGGAAAAATTACTTAAAAGTGTTTGACAGTATTTTACCTAATACCGTGCTGCAATTAACCGATGTGGACTATTGGGAAACTTCACCAAAATTCGGGCGTGGCGACGCGAGATATACCACCGAAGGCGACGCCCACGACTGGTGGATTTGGCACGACGGCCATCCGTTTGAAGATTTAGAGAAAAAGGTGCCGCGTTTTATGAGCGAATTTGGCTTTCAGGGATTTCCTAGTTTTGAAGTGATTCAGTTCATCAATCAAAGCGATTCCATCGATATCACATCCGAAGGTTTTAAAAACCACCAAAAACACCGCATCGGTTTTGAAAGAATCAAAGAATATATGGAGCGCGATTTTCCTGTTCCTGAAAACGCTGAAGATTATGTGTATGTAAGTCAGTTATTGCAAGCCTACGGCATAGGCAAAGGCATTGAAGCACATCGGCGCGCGAGACCTTATACTATGGGCAGTTTATACTGGCAACTCAACGATTGCTGGCCGGCTGTGAGCTGGTCGAGTATTGATTTTTTTGGAAACTGGAAAGCTTTGCATTATCAAGCCAAGCGCAGTTTTGAGAATGTCTTGATTTCATCAGAAATTAAAAATGACACCCTTCAAGTATATATTGTTAATGATGAACTAAAGGCACATCAAGGAGATGTAAAAGTAGAAGTGATAGATTTTGAAGGCAATAAGCTGCAAGAATATTCTAAAAGTGTCTTGATTAACCCCAATAGTAGTGATCTTTATTTAAAAATTCCTGTAAAAGGATACAGCATTGTAGCAAATAGAATTGTCTTTGTGGCCACTTTTAATGATAAGCAATCGTTATTTTATCTGGTAAAACCCAAAAAATTGATGTTGCCTTACGGCGAAATTAAGCAAAGTGTGCGAGAAGTTTACGGAGGTTTTGAAATTACACTAACCAGCCAGGTGCTTCAAAAAAATGTATTCCTTTATGCTTCAGAAAAGGGCAGTTTTAGTGACAACTTTTTTGATTTATTGCCGGGTGAGCAAAAAGGCGTTTTTTTCAAGACAGAAGCGGAAGAAGTTAAGAACTTAAAGGTTAAATCTTTGAATATTATTTAAATCACAGTTTTTATTTTGATTGTTCAGATTTTTTTTGGAATATTTGTTTCCCCTAAATCAAATGAAATTCAAAGTCTTAGTGTTTTTAAATTACAGTTTTTTAATTTAAACACTATCATTATGGTAATCCCCAAATCTGTTTTAAGCAATAATATTGCTTTTCTCCTACTTGCAAACTTATTTTTTATTAGCTCTTTTTCTCAGGTTGGTATTGGAACTTTAAGTCCTGATCCTTCTTCGATGCTTGATGTGGCATCAACATCACAGGGAATTTTAACACCCAGAATGTCAAGTGCACAACGACTTGCTATTACAGACCCTGCAAATGGATTGCTGGTTTATGATCTTGATGAACGTGCTTTTTATTTTTTTGAAGAAAATGGAGATAAGTGGGTCAGGTTGAACTCATCCTTAGAGAAACGCGAAAATTTTGTGCTTGTAAAAAGTGAGACAGATTTTCCAGCTCCCTCAGGAGGGGTAATCACCTTAGATGCAAATACTTATTATGAAATTAACGGAACAATTGTTTTAAACAATACCATCAACTTAAATAATGCTTATTTATCAGGTTTGGATGCTAACGAAGATAGATTGCTCAGAACTTCCGGAACAATTTTTACAGGTTCAACAGGAGGAAGTATCAGAAACATCACCTTGTTAGGAGGAGTCACTGCAGGCAGTGGCACAGGAACAGCATTTAATATTACAGCTACTACAACCGAAAGACTTTTGGTTCAGAACACCATCATAGCTAATATGTCGAGCGTAGGTACAATTTCAGGTTTGGGACTTTATTTTTCAAATATTGTTCAATACTCCGGTAATACAACTGGAATTACCTACAACAACATTAACAGTTTATTATTGAGTAATCAAGGATGGTTCTCAGGAAATGCAGGAACTTTTGAAACTTTTACCGGCTCATTTGATTTGTTGCAAAAGGTGAGCGGATTTAGTACTGTTGACGCCACTGCTATTGGAATGGATGTTAGCTCAAATCCAACTGTAGGTGAGGGAATTCTTTTAAGCACTTTGTTTACCGGTGCCGGGACTTATATAAATAAATATACAGTAGGTTCTTTTACGGGCTTTAATTTTAATAACAATTGGGTTGTAAACTGTCCCGGGTTACCCAGAGAATCTGATGATGTTGCAACGATAAATATTTATTATGATGGAACTATCACAACCGGTTTTGTTCAAACGGTAACTAACAATAATGAATTTAATTTAAGAGGAAACTCAAATTCAAATACGACTACTGCTGTAAACGCTTTTAGAGCAAGTTCACCGCAAGACAATAGGTTGACCTATAACGGTAGAAGGACAAGAACTTTTCAAATCAACGCTGTACTTTCTGTAAGAGGAAACAGTGGAGTGGGAGATTTTTACGCCTTTTTTATTAAAAAAAATGGCACAACAACCTTGGTTGAAACCAATACAATTATGAGGGTTAATAATACATCAGATATTTCAAGCAATGGGATTTCAGGTACTGTTGAACTTGCGCCGGGCGATTACATTGAAATTTGGGGTCAACGATTGGTAGGTTCAGGGACGACTTCAATTACTGTTTTCTCTCTCAATATAAATATTAAATAGACTGTGGATTTAAAATTTCCCTAAAAATCACCACATTTCGGCATAAATACTATATTTGTATAACTAAAGAGGTTGTACTATGTCAAAATTTGGTGAATTAATCAGTGCTCCGGTGCCTGTTCTGTTGGATTTTTATACAGACTGGAATGAGCAATCCACAGCAATGCATCCTGTTTTAAGAGATGTAGCGGCTGCCCTTGGTGACAAAGCCAAAGTCATTAAGATTGATGTTGAAAAAAACAAAGATTTGGCCGAAGCTCTTCGCATAAAGGGGCTGCCCACATTAATGATTTACAAAGACGGTGAAATGAAATGGCGCCAGAGCGGTGAGCAAGATGCTAACACACTCATTGGTTTAGTAAATGAATATGTCTAAGCAATAGCCTGAAAGGTAAATCCTTTCTCAGAAAAGTGCTCCAAAACTTTGGGTAACACATAGTTTAGATTTTTTTCTGCTTTTTTACTGTCGTGAAAAATGATAATACTGCCGTTTTGGGCGTTATTTATTACATTTTTTAAGCAAGATTCTTCTGTGATCGTTTGGTCAAAATCTGCACTCAAAACATCCCACATCACGATTTTATATCCTTTCTTGTAAAGTTTGCTCGCTTTTTTAGCGCTTAGTTTTCCATAGGGAGGGCGAAATAATTTAGGGCCTTTTTCAAAATAAGTATCAGCTTTTAAAATATTTTCTAAATAGTCTTTATCCGAAACACTGTTTGCGTTGAGGTGATTAAAAGTATGGTTGCCAACAGTATGCCCTTCCATGGACAATTGCTTGAAAATACCGGGATTTTCCTCAATGTTTTTTCCAACGCAAAAAAAAGTAGCTTTGGCATTGTATTTTTTAAGCTCGTTCAAAACCCAGGGAGTTACCTCAGGAATGGGACCGTCATCAAAAGTTAAATAGATGGTTTTTTCTGCTCTTGGAAAATGCCAAATTCTTTTTGAATAAAAAAAAGGAACAAGAAACGGAATTTTTACCACATACTTTTTCACGATTTATTCTTGGTTCAATGCTTTTTCCATAGAATCAATCATCTTTAAGAGTGTTTCTTCATCAGGAAAGTCAATGGGAGGATTTTCTAAATCTACTTCCAGGCTGTCCTCTTCAAAAATCTCATCCTCTAGTTCATTGGCATAAAAATGTTGAAACTTTTTGAGGTAGTCGTTAAAGATTTCGGCTTCGGTTTTGAGCAATTCCTCATTTTCGCTGTAAAGCAAAGTGCCTACTAAGCTTCTGTACCGCTCTACGTCCATCAAAATAGTCTCAAGATAATTGCGCTGGAGTGTGAAACTAAATGTAGCGTAGTAATCAAGTTTTTCCTGATATTTTTTCACCACTTCTTTGTATAGCCGCACCCCTTTTTCTTCTTGATTAACTTCAAAATAGCCTGTTATATAGGGTTCAAGCAAGGTGTAATATCCATAATACTGAACAGGCATATTTTCCATAGCAAGGTCTAGCATTTCTTCAGCTTTTTCAAGTTTGTTCTCCTGAATGAGTTGTTCTGCAAGTCGAGCGATATTGCCTCTGTAAGATATTGCATTTTTGCGGGTTTCAGGATCGTGGTAAATATCAGGGCTTCCAGAATTTCCCCAGTCCCAACCTTTAACAATACTATACATTTTTTCACTGTCAATGCGGCCCATATCAAATGGGTTTCTTTTATCAATTGGGGTTTTTATAGGAACAAGCTTATAAGCCAAACCATCGAGTTGAAGGTAGTCTTTCATCCATAAATATTCTTCATCGTTAAAGGCACCACCGGTAAAATAAATGGGCCGTTCCCAATTATTATTGGCGATGATATCAAACATCATCATTCTGTTTTTATACAACACATCACTTTTTATAGTGACATCCAAATAAGGTAAAATGAGATGCGCATCTTTTTCTGCAACAATACCATTTCGCAATACAGCTTCTTTGTCAACCGGAATTCGGATGTTTTTTGAAGGAAAGGTTTGCAATTTTTGTCCGCTTTGCATTTCGACGGTTAGCCTTGGATCATCGTTGGCAACCCAATCCATCCATCTTTTAATTGAAAGTGTATCGTCGCCTTCAATCTGCGGGTGTTTTATGATATAATCACGAGTTCCATAACGATACTGCTCATGGGTGAGTTGTGAGGGAATGGGAGCACTTTCAAAAGCGGCTTTTTTCATGTCATCGATATACCAGTCTGTATTAAATAAACTGGTGTTGATGGGTCTCACATCTCTGCGGTATTCTTCAATGCCTTGTGCATACCAAATGGCAAAAGTATCGTTATCACCAATGGTGAATATGATCCCATTGGGATCTACAGAGTCCAGATATTTTTTTGCCATAGCCATGGCCGTGTAGCGATCAGAACGGTCGTGGTCGTCCCAGTTTTGAGATGCCAGCAAAACAGGAGCGGCAAGAAGTCCAGCAACAATTACCAGGGGGACAGCGATTTTGGGTTGTATGTATTTTTTGATGATGTCAAAAAGGGCATAAACCCCAAAGCCCATCCACATGGCAAACACATAGAAGGAGCCCACCAGCGCATAATCACGTTCTCTGGGTTCAAAAGGCCTTTCGTTAAGATAAACTTTTAACGCAAGTCCTGTAAAAAGAAAGAACACCATTAAAACCCACCAACTGCTTTTGTCTTTTCCATAGTGAAAAACGATTCCTAAAAGGCCTAAAAGGAGTGGAAGGAAATAATAAGTGTTTCGGCCTTTGTTGTTTTCAACATCGCTTGGGAGATTGGTTTGTGGCCCCAGTCTCATTTCATCAATAAAATTGATGCCACTCAACCAATTGCCGTCAAAAATATCATTTTTGCCTTGCACATCATTTTGCCTTCCGGCGAAATTCCACATAAAATAACGCCAGTACATATACCCAAACTGGTATTGAAACATGTACCTCATGTTTTGACCAAATGAGGGTTTTTGGATATCCAAATAGTCGCTAAATTGTCTTAAAAAACCGTGGTATTCTTCACTGTCAATTTCACCACGGCTAAAGCGGTGTTTGAAGGCTGCAACTTCATTAAGCAGTGCCTCCTCACTGCGAAACTCCCTTTTTACATTAAAATCAACGCCCCCCACAATGTTAAAATAATTGGCCGCATGTTCTTGGCTCCACATGCGCGGAAGAAAAGTCTTATGTGCGTCATCAAGATTGGGAATGGCATTTTTATAGTTATTAACGATGGTGTATTTTCCGGTGGATTCATCACGTTCATAGTTGGGCTTGTCGTCCTTATAGGGGTTATTTCTGTCATAGCCGGCATACATTTCGGTAAACTGAGCATCATAGAGCAGGCTTTGGGACCCATATTGCTCTCTGTTATAATAAGCCAGTAATTCCTGAGCGTCACTGGGTCTGTTTTCGTTGATTACGGTTCCTGCATTTGCCCTGATGGGCAGCATCAACCAACTTGAGAAACCTATAAATATGAAGAGGAAACAAAGCATCAAGGTGTTTAATTGAACATAACCTCTTTTGCGGGTGAATTTTAATAAAAAGTAAAAAAGAGCAATCATTGCCAGTCCTGCAATAACAGTACCTGAGTCAAAAGGGAGTCCAATAGTATTGACAAAAAACAGTTCTGAGGCAGAAAAAAATCGCATGGTCATGGGCAACATAAACATAAAAATAAACAGTAAGATGCCAACAACAGCAAGGTGAGCCAAAACAAAGTTTTTAATCGTTATGGTTTTGTAGTTCTTGAAATAATACAATAATCCCATAGCCGGAATGGTCAATAACCCCATAAAGTGCACACCAAAGGAAAGGCCGATAACAAATGCGATTAATATAACCCATCGATTTCCTCTGGGGGTATTCATCTCTTTTTCCCAGCGTAAGGCCAGATAAAATAATACAGCCATCAAGAAAGAAGCCATTGCATACACTTCGGCTTCTACAGCACTATACCAGAAACTATCTGTAAAAGTGAATCCCAATGAACCCACAGCAGCACTTCCAAGGATTAAAACTTCTTTTGATGTATCTAATTTTTCTGTTTTTAAAATGATATTTTGCAAAATGATGGTTATTGACCAAAACATGAATAAAACGGTAAACGCACTGGCAAAGACAGACATCAAGTTTACCATTAATGCAATTTGAGAAACATCTGAGGCAAAGAGTGAAAAGAATGCTCCAATCATTTGATAGAGGGGTGCCCCGGGTGGATGACCCACTTCCAGGTTTGACGAGGTGGTGATGTATTCGCCGGCATCCCAGAAACTCATTGTGGGCTCAACAGTGAGCCAGTAAGTGGTAAGAGCAATAAAAAAAACAAGCCATCCGCAGATGAGATTCCATTTTCTGAAGTCGAAGTTATTCATCAAGTCTAAGGTTTAAAGTGGCGAATTTACGCATAATATTCTTATTTGGCTTATAGCTATAGTTAACATAAAAATGCGGGAATTATTTTTAAAGCAGTATTTTTTTGATAAATAGTTTGTAGAAGAAAAACTTTGTTATAAATTTGCAACCGCTAAAAAGCACTGGCTCATGGTGTAACTGGCAACACGTCTGGTTTTGGTCCAGAAGAGTCTAGGTTCGAGCCCTAGTGAGCCAACAAAAAAAGTCAACTTCTAAACGAGTTGGCTTTTTTTTTGTGAAAAGGAAAAAAATTATGTGGGCGAGAAGTTTATCCCGATTGTAGCGTTAGCGAAATATCGGGAAGCCCTAGTGAGCCAACAAAAAAAGTCAACTTCTAAACGAGTTGGCTTTTTTTTTGTGAAAAGGAAAAAAATTATGTGGGCGAGAAGTTTATCCCGATTGTAGCGTTAGCGAAATATCGGGAAGCCCTAGTGAGCCAACAAAAAAAAGTCAACTTCTAAACGAGTTGGCTTTTTTTTTAATAAGAAATAATTTGTGTGGAGGAGAAGTTTATCCCGATGCATATCGGGAAGCCCCAGTGAGCCAACAAAAAAACCGATTGGAATATTCCAATCGGTTTTTTCTTCTATGGGGATGTTTATTTTAAATTTTAAAGGTGATTACAGGTCTTTTGGCGTGATTGACCAAATCTTCACTCACGCTTCCATTAAAAAAATGAGAAAGTCCTTTTCTGCCGTGTGTTGCCATACCAATCAAATCTGCATCGATGGCTTGAGCATAATTTAAAACTCCTTTTTCAACAGAGGTGTCATTATAAATATTAAGAGAGTAATTTGACAACTCCATTCCTTTGATAAATTTATCCATAATCTCTTGAGCTTCAGCTGTTGTTAAAAAATTGGTTGCGGTATTGATGTAAAGTAAATGAATTTTGGCTTTAACAGATTCTGCAAACTTAATTGCCTCTTTAAAGGGTTTTTTGCATTCTTTTGAAAAGTCTGTGGCAAAGACAAAGTTCTTGATGGAAAACTTGGCATGTTCGTTTTTTATAACCAATACCGGAATCGTAGAAGTGCGCACCACTTTTTCAGTATTACTACCAATAAACATTTCTTTAAATCCACTTGCGCCGTGAGATCCCATTACAATTAAATCTACCTTGTTTTTGTTTGCTATTTCAATAATCCCATCAAAAGCCTCTTGAAACAATACCGTTTCATAAACTTTTATCCCTTTTAAGTAATCTGAGCTCAAGACTTCTTTAAACCTTTTATGAGCGAGTTTCATAAAGAAAAGTGATTCCGGTAAACTACCGCCTGATTTTGCTTTGTCAACCAAGTTTAACGGGAGTTCTAACATGTGGAGCAGATAAATCTCGCTTTTGTGTTTTTTTGCTAATTGGGCAGCAACCTTAAGGGCTTGTTCAGCTTGCGTTGAGAAATCTGTTGGGACAAGAATTTTTTTCATTGAATTGAGTTTGTAATGTTAATTTTCAAGTTAAATTACAAAAAAAAATCCACTTACATCCTTTTTTTTTAATGAGAATTAATTCTTATATTTGCGCCATTGAAAAACAGGATGTTAGATGAGGGGACAAAAAGTCCCCTCTTTTTATAGAATAAAATGTTGAAAGAAAAAGTGCTGCAATTGCTGGAAGATGCACTGGATACCAATCCAAATTTGTTCCTTATCGATTTTAAAATCGACGCAAATAACAATATCAAAATAATTATTGATGGAGACGATGGAGTTGCAGTAGATGATTGTATCGCTGTGAGCAGGGCTATCGAGCACAACATTGACAGGGAAGAATTTGATTTTTCGCTAGAAGTTGCCTCCTCTGGAGCAACATCTCCCTTAATCAATAAAAGACAGTTCAAAAAACATATTGGAAGAATCCTTGAGATTAAAACAAATGACGGAACATCTCTGGAGGGAACACTGACAGCAGTTTCAGAAAATGAAATTGAAATACAGTGGAAATCAAGAGAACCCAAACCGGTTGGAAAAGGAAAAGTTACAGTTGATAAAAAAGCCGTTATTTCCTTTGATGACCTTAAAGAATGTAAAGTAAAAATAATATTTAACTAAGTACAGATATGGAAAATATCGCATTAATTGAGTCTTTTTCAGAATTTAAAGACGATAAATTTATAGACAGAGTTACCCTTATGGCGATTCTGGAAGATGTGTTTAGATCGACTTTGAAAAAGAAATATGGAGATGATGACAATTTTGACATCATCATCAATCCAGATAAAGGAGATTTAGAAATTTGGAGAAACAGAGTAGTAGTACCTGATGGTGAAGTTGAAGATCCAAACCAAGAAATTTCACTAAGCGATGCCAGAAAAATTGAACCCGATTTTGAAGTGGGGGAAGATGTGCCGGAAGAAGTCAAATTGATTGATTTGGGTAGAAGAGCTATTTTGGCTTTACGCCAAAACCTGATTTCTAAAATTCACGAGCACGACAATACAAACATTTACAAACACTTTAAAGACCTTGAGGGAGAACTTTATACGGCAGAAGTACACCATATTAGACACAGAGCTGTCATTCTTCTTGATGACGAAGGAAATGAGATCATCCTCCCAAAAGAAAAACAAATCCCATCAGACTTTTTTAGAAAAGGAGACAATGTGAGAGGAATCATTGAAAGTGTCGAGCTAAAAGGAAACAAGCCTACCATATTGATGTCAAGAACCAGTAACAAATTCCTTGAAAAACTTTTTGAGCAAGAAATACCAGAAGTTTTTGATGGATTAATTACCGTAAAAAATGTAGTGAGAATTCCCGGCGAAAAAGCAAAAGTAGCCGTTGACTCTTATGATGACAGAATAGACCCTGTGGGAGCTTGTGTGGGGATGAAAGGATCCAGAATACACGGAATTGTCAGAGAACTTGGCAATGAAAATATCGATGTGATTAATTACACATCAAATACAAATTTATACATTTCAAGAGCCTTAAGCCCTGCCAGAATTACTTCAATTTCAATTAACGAAGAAACCAAACACGCAGAAGTGACACTCAAACTTGAGGAAGTTTCTAAAGCCATAGGCCGTGGAGGTCATAACATCAGACTCGCCGGTCAATTAACCGGTTATGAAATAGATGTTATCAGAGAAGGTGTAGAACAAGAGGAAGATGTTGAGTTAAGTGAATTTTCTGATGAAATAGAAAGCTGGATCATTGAAGAATTTTCAAGAATAGGACTCGATACAGCAAAACAAATATTAGAACACGATATTGATGACTTAGTAAAACGCACAGATCTTGAAGAAGAAACAATAAGAGACGTCATCAATATTTTAAAAGAAGAATTTGAATAAAATGCAACAATCAACTGGTTGCACTAAATAAAAAAAAGGAAAATACTTTATGGGTGAAGTAAACACAATGAGGTTAAACAAGGTATTACGTGAATTCAACATTTCGCTAGACCGTGCAATGGAATTTTTAAAAACCAAAGGCCACGAGATTGAAGCACGTCCTACTACAAAGATTTCTGAAGAGGTCTATCAAATCCTATTTGATGAGTTTCAAACAGACAAATCAAAAAAAGTGGCCTCAAAAGAAGTAGGAGAGGAAAAAAGAAAAGAAAAAGAAGAGCTCAGAATCGCAAGAGAAAAAGAACTTGAAGAAAAGCAAAAAGTTGCAGAAGCCAAAGAAAAACAAGTTATTAAAGCTCAAACAAAACTCGACGGTCCAAAAACGGTAGGTAAAATTGACCTCAATCCCAAAAAAGTAGAAGAACCCAAAAAAGTAGAAGAACCAAAGGCTGAAGAAAAACCAAAAGCAGAAAAGCCGAAAGAGGAAACTCCTCCAAAAGAAAAAGAAGCTCCAAAAACTGAAGCCAAAAAAGAAGAACCCAAAAAAGAAACTTCAAAATCCTCAGAGCCGGTAAAGGAAGAACAGCCAGAAAAGGAAGCGTCAACCTTAACCGAAACAAAATATACAAAACTTGAAGGGCCAAACTTTACAGGTAAGACCATTGATTTAGATCAATTCAAAAAAACCAAAAAGAAACCTGATAAACCAAAACCTTCAGGAACGGCTGCTTCAAAAGACAATAAAGGAAAACGCAAAAGAATAAGCAAAGAGCCCGGAAGAGGAACGCCTTCTCAAGGCACAACCTCTGATAGAAACCGCCCAAGCAAAGGAAGAGGACGCCAGGTTACTCACAAAGAAGAACCCAGCGAAGAAGATGTGCAAAAGCAAATCAAGGAAACCCTTGAAAAACTTCAGGGAAAATCTTCAAAAGGAAAAGGAGCAAAATACCGAAGAGACAAACGGGATACCCACCGTCAAAAATCTGAAGACGAACAAGCCCAACAAGACTCACAAAGCAAAATTATTCAGGTAACTGAATTTGTAACGGTAAGTGAACTGGCAACCCTTATGAATGTTCCGGTCACAAATGTGATCTCAGCCTGTATGTCATTGGGACTTATGGTAACGATGAACCAGCGACTCGATGCAGAAACCCTCTCAATTGTAGCAGATGAATTTGGTTTCGAAATAAAATTTGTTACCGCAGACTCTGAAGAAACAGTTCAAGTGGTAGAAGAAAACCCTGAAGACCTGGAACCACGTGCGCCTATTGTAACAGTCATGGGTCACGTTGACCACGGTAAAACCTCTTTACTGGATCACATTCGTCAGGAAAATGTTATTGCCGGTGAATCCGGTGGAATCACCCAGCACATTGGTGCCTATGCAGTGCAACTTGAAAACGGACAAAAAATCACCTTTCTCGATACTCCCGGTCACGAAGCCTTTACAGCCATGCGTGCCAGAGGTGCAAAAGTGACAGACCTTGCCATTATTGTAGTCGCTGCAGATGATGATGTGATGCCACAAACCAAAGAAGCCATTTCGCACGCTCAGGCAGCCGGTGTGCCCATCGTGTTTGCAATCAATAAAATTGACAGACCCGAGGCAAACCCCGAAAAAATAAAAGAAAAACTTGCAGGAATGAACCTCCTAGTTGAAGACTGGGGTGGAAAAATTCAATCACACGACATCTCTGCAAAAACAGGACAGGGAGTCAATGAACTTCTCGAAAAAGTACTGCTTGAAGCCGAACTATTAGAGTTAAAAGCAAACCCAAACAAGCACGCAGTAGGAACAGTTGTTGAAGCCTTTCTCGATAAAGGAAGAGGTTATGTTTCTACCATACTTGTGCAATCAGGAAGTTTGAAAGTAGGCGATTATGTTTTGGCAGGACAGCACAGCGGAAAAGTAAAAGCAATGCACGATGAGCGCGGGCACAATATTAAAGTAGCCGGCCCTGCAACGCCTGTTTCCATTCTTGGTCTTGACGGTGCACCACAAGCCGGTGATAAGTTTGCAGTATATGAGGATGAAAGAGAAGCCAAAGCCATTGCTACAAAACGCACACAACTGCAAAGAGAACAATCTGTAAGAACACAACGCCACATTACACTTGACGAAATTGGAAGGCGTATAGCACTGGGTGATTTCAAAGAACTGAACATTATCCTTAAAGCAGATGTTGATGGTTCTGTAGAAGCATTGACAGACTCATTCCAAAAGCTGTCCACAGAAGAAATACAAATCAATATCATTCACAGAGCAGTGGGTCCCATTACAGAAAGCGATGTCCTCTTAGCCTCTGCTTCAGATGCGGTCATTATTGGTTTTAACGTAAGACCGATGGGTAACGCGAGGCAAATAGCAGATAAGGAAGAAATCGACATCAGATTGTACTCCATTATCTATGATGCCATCAATGACCTGAAAGATGCGATGGAAGGCATGCTTTCGCCCGAAATGAAAGAAGAAATCACCGGAACAGCAGAAGTGAGAGAAACTTTCAAAATTTCAAAAATTGGAACCATCGCCGGTTGTATGGTAACCAGCGGAAAAATAATCAGAAACACGGGTATTCGACTCATTCGTGAAGGGGTTGTGATTCACACAGGCACCCTTGCCTCCTTAAAACGATTTAAAGACGACGTGAAGGAAGTTTCCAAAGGCTATGACTGTGGTATTCAAATCAACAACTACAACGACCTGGTAGAAGGAGATATCATTGAAGGATTCCAGGAAGTGGAAGTGAAAAAGAAGTTGAAGAAGAACTAGAAGTAAACTTACTTTCTAAAAACACAACTGCCGATTCCCTTAAAGAGTCGGCAGTTTTTTTATTAGCAAAATAGAATATATTATAATTCAATTACTTCTCAACCACCTTCCAAAACAAAGCAGCTACAATACCACCCACAAGCGGAGCGACAATAAACAACCACAATTGTGAAAGGGCAGCACCACCGGCAAAAACAGCAGGGCCAAAACTACGAGCCGGGTTTACAGAGGTGCCTGTAATTGGGATGGCAACCAGGTGAATCAACACCAAAGTCAATCCAATGGCCAATCCCGCCATCGTGCTGTTTCCCCATTTTGATGTGGTTGCAAAAATGACAAACAAAAACAAAAAGGTAAGCACCGCTTCAGCGATAAAAGCAGCCGTCACATTGAAGTTGTTTTGATAATTTTCTCCCCATCCATTAGAGCCCAGGGCATATTCACCCATCTCAAATCCGGATTGCCCACTTAAAATTTGCATCAACACAAAAGCTGCTAATGCGGCGCCAATCATTTGAGCAATGATATAAGCCAGTGCATCTTTTAAATCAATTTTACCCGCAACGAGCATCGAAATCGTAATGGCAGGATTGATGTGACAACCCGAGATACCCCCAATAGAATAAGCCATCACCACCACCGCCAGACCAAAAGCAAATGAAATTCCCAATAGGCCCAAACCCGATAAGCCGGCAAGGGTGTCAACCCCCGAAACGGCTGCAGCACCACAACCAAAAAGAACCAATGAGAAGGTGCCCACCAATTCTACAATAAATTTTGTCGAAATTTTTGTTTCCATAAATTTGAATATTAGTTGGTTAATAAATTAAAATTAATAAAATAATTCCTATAAAAATGATATTTCAATAATAAGAAACTTAATTTATTAGATAGTCACAAATATTGTCTTTGTTTGTTTTGAGACTTATTTGTCCAAAAGCTTAAAAAAATTGCAATAATAGTGTAACACAAAAGTTTTTAGGATGTCTTTTTATAAATGGTATCCATGAATAAATTTGTGAACTTAACCCTTCTTATAAGCTTTTTGCTTTCATTAAATGGCTTTGCGCAAACACTCGACTCACTTGAAAGAAAACAGCTTACCATAACTAAAATTTCTAAGGCTCCACACATAGATGGAATTCTTGACGATGAAGCATGGGAAAATGCAGCCATTGCAACAGATTTTGTAGAAAGACAACCTGTAAATGGCAGACCCATACCAGACAGTTTAAAAACCGATGTAAAAATTGTTTATGACGATTTGGGAATTTACTTTGGAGCAAAAATGCATGACCCAAATCCTGCTTTGATTCCAAGAGAATTGGTGGAACGCGACCAGATTGGCAATCAGGATTTTTTCTTTATCCTTCTCAATGGGTATAATGACAGGCAGCAAAGTTTGCAGTTTATTATAACGGCTTCGGGCGTTCAATATGATGCAAAAATGACCAATCAAGGTGAAGACAGTTCTTGGAATGCAGTATGGTATAGTGCTGTAAACATAAATGATGACGGCTGGACGGCAGAAGTATTTATTCCTTATTCAGAAGTGCGGTTTCCCGAAAAAGAGGTGCAGGTTTGGGGATTAAACATGGAAAGGGAATTTAGAAGAGAACGCACCCGGTATAGTTGGAGCCCAATAGACAATACAAAAGGTAGTTTTACCATTTATGACGGCGAAATCTATGGAATTCAAAACATCAAAACACCGCTTAGGCTTTCGTTACAGCCCTATCTTTCTACCTATGTCAATAGCTTTGATGGAAAAACTGAAACGGTTTTAAATGGCGGAATGGATCTTAGATATGGTATCAATGATGCTTTTACCTTAGATATGGTTCTTGTGCCCGATTTTGGACAAACAAAATTTGATGAAGCCGTTTTAAACCTCTCTGCTTTTGAAGTGCAATTTGAAGAACAAAGGCAATTTTTCAATGAAGGCACTGAGCTCTTTTCAAAAGGAGATTTGTTTTATTCAAGAAGAGTGGGAGGAGTGCCATCAGGATTTCCGGCTTTGGAAGAGGGTGAGGTGATTAAAAATTTCCCTTCCCGAATTGACTTACTCAATGCTGCAAAAATCTCCGGACGAACTTCAAAAGGTCTGGGAGTGGGTTTTTTTAATGGAATTACTAAAAATACCTATGCAACCATAGAACATGTTGAAACAGGAGAAACCCGAAAAGAAATTGTCGAGCCCCTCGCCAATTACAATGTGCTGGTTTTGGATCAGCGATTTGGTGAAAACAACTCCCTAACACTAGTAAACACGAATGTCTTGAGAGAAGGTAATTTTAGAGATGCCAATGCCACAGCATTGTTGTTAGACATCACAAATAAAAGCAATACATTTCGGTATTATTCTTATTTAAAAAGTAGTTGGGTCTTGACCGAGAGCACCAAGTTTGGTAATGCAGGACGGGCACAAATTTCAAACATTAGCGGGAAACACCGTTACACAGGGTCAATAAATTTCAGAACAAAAGACTATGATATCAATGACCTGGGGTTTTCGTCAAATACTAATTTCATAAGTTATTATGGATATTATGGCTATCGTTTACTTCAACCCAAAGGCGCATTCAACAACATAAATCTGAATTTTAATTTAAATTTCAACAGAAGACTGCAACCCGATTTGTATAACAACTATAACTTTAATTTCAATTCAAATTTTACAACAAAAGAATTTATCGCCTTTGGCGGTGGTTTTGAAACCACACCTTTTGGTGTAAATGATATTTATGAACCCCGCACAGAAGGAAAGTATGTAAAACAACCCGCATATTACAATCCCTGGGTATGGATTTCAACAGATTATAGAAAAAAATTTGCACTTGATGTGAATCTTGAGTTTGTGGGTTTTGATGAAAAAAATAGGGATATAAAAAGTGTTAGGGTTTCACCCAGATATCGGTTTTCAGATAAATGGAAAGCAAACGCCGGCATGAATGTTAGCTATTCTTCAAACGAGCAAGGATTTATTGGCAAGCAAAATGGGGAGATTAATTTTGGACAAAGAGACCGCAATACAATTATTACCTCCTTGGAATCACAGTATATTTTCAATACCAAAATGGCAGCTAGCATTTCATTTAGGCATTATTTTTCTGAAGTAGAGTATCACCAATTCTACACACTTGAAAACAACGGAACGCTCACTTCAAACCCCTCTTATGAAAATACTCACAACACTTCATACAACAGTTGGAACATAGATTTGCGTTACTCCTGGTGGTTTGCTCCCGGCAGCCAACTCACATTTTTATACAGAAATGCAATCGACAGTTTTTTTGATGAAGCCGGTTTTGGATTTAAAGAGAATTTTCAAAACTTATTTGAGCAGCCACAACTTCATAGTTTTTCTGTAAGAATCAGTTATTTTTTAGACTACAATCGTGTTAAAAATGTGTTTCAGAAAAAACAAGTCAATTCAGAAATAGGAGACTTGCTTCCGCGAAAAATGAACTTAGGAATGGGTGGTTTTAGGTCTTAGGCAGTAGGTCTAAGATCGTAGGTGTTGAGTATAAAATACTGTAGATTTTTTTTAACCTGAAACCTGAAACTTGAAACCAAAAACTTACTGTCGTCTTTCAGGTTTCAATACAAAAGCATTAGGGAAGCTTTTTTGAATTTCAAGCAAAGCTCTGTCTGCTTCAAGGCGTGTGCTGTAATTACCCACCCACACTTTATAATTTGGAGTTTCATATTCAATGGTGGCAGACCAAACAGAAACACTCCTGTTGTAATTTCTTATCACACTATTGGCCTCTTTTAACTCCCCATAATAGAGTTGAATCGTATAACCATCAGAAATTTTATTGTCTTTTGATAAATTTGATTTAAGGCGAAGAAGCTCGGTAATTTTTTCATCCTGATTAATTTGCAATGTGCCCTGTTGAGAATACCCAAAACCCACAAAGGAAAAGATTATTGAGACGAAAAAAAAATGTTTGAAATTCATTTTGAAATACCTTGTTTTAAGTAAATACAAATCTAAATGATTATAACTTAAAACAAAAGTAATTTATTATTTAGAATTAGTATAAATTATTAGTTAACGTTTACTTTCAATTCCTAAAATGGACTTAAAATGTTACTTTTGTACAGTTATTTTGAGGGTTGGTTTCATAACTCTTTTTTTTTGAGCTATTAAGCTAAATTTTATCACCTTTTTCAAAATAACAGATTGTAGATTATCAATGGTTTACAGTGAAAACAAAAGGATTGATTAATCCAATTTTTTGTTTTATCTGGATAAAAAAATAATAAATAGAGACACATGAAAAAGGTGGAATACCCAAATCTATTGTTTAAATTTTCTTCATTTGTTTTAACAGCCTTGCTGTTAATTTTCACAAACACTCTTAGCGCGCAGGAAGATGCAACGGCTGAAACTGAAGAACCGGCTGCTGAAACAGTTGTTGATCTTGGTGGTGACCCTGCTGCCGGAAGACAATTGTTTAACAGTAATTGTGCTGCTTGTCACCAATTGGACAGAAAGGCCATTGGTCCTGCATTGAGAGGAATGGCGCAAAAATATGAGAAAGAATGGTTGTACAGTTGGATTAGAAACAGCCAAGCGCTTGTGCAAGCAGGTGATCCCATAGCTGTGGCGCTTTTCAATGAGTATAACGGTTCTGTGATGCAGTCATTTCCTCAACTTACAGATAAAGATCTTGATAATCTGGTTGCTTACACCAGCCAGCCAAAAGCAGAGCCTGTAGCTGCTGCAGCCGAAGGAGGAACAGCTGCAACCGCTTCAGAAGGGGGTATTTCAAATAATTTGGTTCTTGGATTGCTCATTGTTGTGATGTTTATGCTTGTCATTATGCTTTTTATGGTGAGTAATGTCCTCAAGAAAATCGCTCAAGCAAACAATGTCGTTTACCCTGAAAAAGAAAAAACCACTCCTATTTGGAAAGCCTTTATTCAAAATCAATTCTTAGTACTTGTCACGGTCGTCTTTTTAATGCTTGCCGGGGCTTATTATGCTTACGGTTTCTTTATGCAAGTAGGCGTTGATCAAGGCTATGCACCCATTCAGCCCATTCACTTTTCTCATAAAATTCACTCTGGTGATAATCAAATAGATTGTAACTATTGTCACTCCTCTGCCAGAAAAAGCAAACACTCAGGAATTCCTTCTCTAAATGTATGTATGAGTTGCCACGAAAACATCTATGAATACAATGGTGAGGTAGATTTAGCTCAAGGATACACCAAAGAATTCTATGACGCAGAAATTCAAAAACTTTATGCAGCTGTGGGCTGGAACCCGGATGAACGCGTCTATACCGGTGAAGAACAACCCGTAAAATGGGTGCGCATTCACAACCTGCCTGATTTGGCTTACTTCAATCACGCTCAGCACGTAAACGTAGCCGGGATTGCTTGCCAAACCTGCCACGGTCCTGTTGAAGAAATGGAAATCCTCTATCAATATTCGCCCTTAACAATGGGATGGTGTATCGATTGTCACCGCACCACAGATGTTGATTTAAAAGGAAATGAATACTATGAAAAAATCCACGCCGAGCTTTCCAAAAAGTATGGTGTAGAAAAATTAACAGCGGCCCAAATGGGAGCTTTAGAATGTGGTAAGTGCCACTATTAAAATTAAATTAAAGACAAATTTCAATCCAAAATATGGCATCAAGCAAGAAATACTGGAAAAGTGTTGAAGAACTGAACGAAAACAGTTCCATTGTTGAGACGCTAAAACAAAACGAGTTTGTTGAACAAATACCAACAGATGAATTTTTAGGCGATAAACAAACGCTTGAAACTTCTTCAACCACTCGTCGCGACTTCTTAAAATATGTTGGCTTTACAACAGCAGCTGCATCTCTCGCTGCCTGTGAAGGACCGGTTATCAAATCAATTCCTTATGTGATACACCCTGACGAAATCGTTCCGGGACTAGCAAACTTCTATGCAACAACAATTGCAGACGGATTTGACTTTGCTTCCATCTTGGTGAAAACCAGAGAAGGAAGACCCATAAAAATTGAAAACAACACCTTGGCATCCACAAATGGAAGTGCCAATGCCAGAGTTCAGGCTTCTGTGTTGTCTCTCTATGACAAAAACAGATTACAAGGACCATTGGCTGATGGAGAATCTGTTGATTGGGATTATTTTAACCCGCTTGTAGCGTCCAGATTGGATACATTAGCAGGAAGTGGCAGCGAAGTAGTTTTACTTACACAAACCTTTGCCAGCCCATCAACAGCAAAATTAATCAAAGAATTTACTTCAAAATATTCAAACATACGTCATGTAACTTATGACACAGTTTCCAGTTCAGAAGCACTCGATGCTTTCCAAATGAAATATGGAAGCAGAGGCCTTGCAGATTATGATTTTGCTAAAGCGGAAGTCATCGTTTCTGTGGGTGCCGATTTTCTGGGTGATTGGCAAGGGGGTGGTTATGCCGCCGGCTATGCAAAAGGACGTATTCCTAAGAACGGAAAAATGTCACGCCACATTCAGTTTGAGTCATTAATGACCCGAAGTGGTGCAAACGCAGACAAACGTGTGCCCGTAACACCTGCTCAACAAAAAGAGGTTTTAAAAGCGCTCGCCGGGAAAAGTGCCAACTTACCGGAAAACATTCAGGAAGCAGTTGCAAATGCAAAAAGGCAACTTCAAAAAGATGGTTCCAAAGCCGTTGTTATTTGTGGGTTGATGGATGTTGAAGCACAAACGATGGCTCTGGAAATCAACGAGTCTTTAGGTAGTCAAGTAATCGATACAAACAACCCAAGACTTATTAGACAAGGTAAATCACAGGATGTCCTTAATGTCATTCAAGGTGTGAAATCCGGAGCAATAAAAGGATTGATTACTGTGGGTGTTGACCCCTTATACTCTTTCCCCAATGCAACCGATTTTGCTGAAGCCTACCAAAATCTCGATTTTACACTTGCTTTTGCAATGCGTGAAGATGCCACTGCCTCTCAAGCACAATTTGTAGCGGCAACGCCACACTATTTAGAATCCTGGGGAGATGTTCAAATTAAAAAAGGACATTTTGCATTGTCACAACCCACCATAAGACCTTTATTCAACACAAAACAATTTCAAGAATGTGTGTTGTCATGGATTGGTGAAGAGAAATCTTATTTCGATTATATAAAAGAAACAACAGAGCCCTTGCTGGGATCTAAATCCTGGAACGAAGCACTCCACGATGGTACTTTTGAAAGCAATGCTGAAGTAGCAGTTGAAAACGAATCCCTTTCCGGAACCATGGAAAGTGCATCTGCCCAAGGAGGCTTGTTAAATTCATCCTTATCTGAAGGGGATTTTGACTTGATTTTCTACACCAAAACCAATATGGGTGATGGTCAAAATGCCAACAATCCCTGGTTACAAGAATTCCCTGACCCCATTACCCGAGTTTCCTGGGACAACTACATGACCATTTCGGCTGCAGATGCAGAAGCATTGGGTTTAAAAAATTGGCATGTTGCAACCGGAGCACTCAATGGTAGCTATGCAAATATTACAGCCAATGGCCAAACTCTAGAAAACGTTCCGGTAATTATTCAGCCTGGACAGGCAAGAGGCACAGTGGGTCTTTCGTTTGGATTTGGAAAAACACACAATATTCAAAAAGAAATGCAAGTGGGCGTCAATGCTTACTCGCTCTACAATAACTTTCAAGAAGTGCAACGAGTTTCTATTGAAAAAGCAGGTGGCGAACACGAATTTGCTTGCGTTCAGTTGCACAACACGATGATGGGTAGAGACATCATAAGAGAAACCACTCTTGAGGTATTCAACACAGTTGATTATAAGGAATGGAATCCTATGCCAAAAGTGTCTCTCAATCACATTCCAACACCTGTAGATTCACCCGAAGTTGATTTGTGGGAATCCTTTGATCGTTCTGTTGGTCATCACTTTAAACTTTCTATCGACTTAAATGCCTGTACAGGATGTGGTGCTTGTGTAATCGCATGTCACGCCGAAAACAATGTGCCGGTAGTTGGTAAAACCGAAGTGAGACGCAGTAGAGATATGCACTGGTTGCGCATTGATAGATATTACTCATCAGAAGAAACGATACTTGATGACGCTGATAAGAAAAATGCTATTTCCGGCTTAGGAGAATCCTTAAGTCAGTTTGCTGAACTTGAAAGTCCATCAGAAAATCCGCAGGTTGCTTTCCAGCCGGTGATGTGTCAACACTGTAACCACGCTCCTTGTGAGACGGTTTGTCCTGTTGCTGCAACTTCACACGGTCGTCAAGGTCAAAATCAAATGGCTTACAACCGTTGTGTGGGAACTAGATATTGTGCAAACAACTGTCCTTACAAAGTGCGTCGTTTCAACTGGTTCTTATACAGCCAAAATGACGAGTTTGATTACCATATGAACAACGATTTAGGAAGAATGGTTGTCAATCCTGACGTAACTGTGCGCTCCAGAGGGGTGATGGAAAAATGCTCTATGTGTATTCAAAAAACGCAATTGACCATTTTGGAAGCGAAAAAAGCAGGAAGACAAATTAAGGATGGAGAATTCCAAACCGCTTGTTCTTCAGCTTGTGATAGTGGAGCTATGGTCTTTGGAGACGTAAATGATGAAGAATCACTCGTTGCAGAAAAATATAACGATAAAAGAAGATACCACTTGATAGAGTATTTAGGTACAAAACCCAATGTGATGTATCAAGTAAAAGTAAGAAATACAGAAGAAGTATAATTTAGAAACATTTAATAAAGGATATGTCTCATTACGAAGCACCTATAAGAAGGCCATTAGTTTTAGGAGAAAAAACCTATCACGATGTTACTGTTGATGTAGCAAGACCCGTTGAAGGTAGAGCTAATAAATCTTGGTGGATAGTTTTTTCTATCGCCTTAGTCGCATTCCTTTGGGGGGTGGGCTGTATCGTCTATACCATTTCAACCGGTATTGGTGTTTGGGGTTTAAATAAAACTGTGGGCTGGGCCTGGGATATCACAAACTTTGTATGGTGGGTAGGTATCGGTCACGCCGGTACACTAATCTCTGCCGTGCTTTTACTTTTCCGTCAAAAATGGAGAATGGCTATTAACCGCTCAGCAGAAGCGATGACTATTTTCTCTGTAATGCAAGCCGGTTTGTTCCCGCTAATCCACATGGGTCGCCCCTGGTTGGCTTATTGGGTGGTTCCCATTCCAAACCAGTTTGGCTCTCTTTGGGTAAACTTTAACTCTCCCCTACTTTGGGACGTGTTTGCAATTTCTACTTATTTATCTGTATCACTCGTTTTCTGGTGGACCGGTTTGTTGCCAGATTTTGCAATGATAAGAGATAGAGCCATCACACCTTTTACAAAAAGAATATACAGTATCGTCTCTTTTGGTTGGAGCGGAAGAGCCAAAGACTGGCAACGATTTGAAGAGGTATCTCTCGTGTTGGCCGGTTTGGCAACACCACTTGTACTTTCTGTTCACACCATTGTATCCTTTGACTTTGCTACTTCGGTTATTCCCGGTTGGCATACCACAATTTTCCCTCCTTATTTTGTTGCCGGAGCGGTATTTTCGGGATTTGCGATGGTGAACACCCTTCTTATTATAATGAGAAAAGTGTCAAACTTGGAAGACTATATTACCATTCAGCATATTGAATTGATGAACATCGTTATTATGATAACGGGTTCCATTGTGGGGGTCGCATATATAACCGAATTATTTATCGCCTGGTACTCCGGGGTGGAATATGAGCAATATGCCTTTTTAAACAGAGCAACCGGACCTTACTGGTGGGCATACTGGGCAATGATGACGTGCAATGTTTTCTCGCCTCAGTTTATGTGGTTTCCTAAGTTAAGAAGAAGCATTATGTTCTCGTTTATCATCTCTATTGTGGTAAACATCGGGATGTGGTTTGAGCGTTTTGTGATTATCGTAACATCTCTGCACAGAGATTATCTTCCATCTTCCTGGACGATGTTTTCTCCCACCTTTGTTGATATAGGAATTTTTATAGGAACCTTAGGATTCTTTTTTGTACTGTTTTTATTGTATTCCAGAAGCTTCCCGGTAATCGCTCAGGCAGAAGTAAAATCAATTTTGAAATCTTCCGGAGCAACTTATAAAAATTTGAGAGCAGAACACGGAGATGATGTAGATCATTCTACTGTAATTGTTAAAGACAACACTAAAAATAAAGAATAGCCATGGCATCAAAAGTTATTCACGCACTATATACAGATGATGATGTGCTTATGCAAGCGGTAAAGGATACCCGCAAAGCACATTACCACATCGGTGAAATATATACTCCTTTCCCGGTTCACGGGCTCGACAAGGCCATGGGTCTTGCGCCCACTCGACTTGCTATAACATCCTTTATGTATGGGGTTGTGGGTCTAGCCGTTTCAATCGTGATGATGAATTATATTATGATTGAAGATTGGCCACAAGATATTGGAGGAAAACCCAGTTTTAGTTATATTCAAAACATGCCGGCATTTGTGCCTGTAATGTTTGAGTTAACAGTGTTTTTTGCTGCGCATTTAATGGTGATTACATTTTATTTAAGAAGTAAACTTTGGCCATTCAAACAAGCTGAAAACCCCGATGTAAGAACAACTGATGACCATTTTTTAATGGAAATTGATGTTGAAAATCACTCTGTTGAAGAACTTTCAAAGTTTCTTCAAGACACAGGAGCCGTAGAAGTTAATTTAGTAGACAAGCAAGAATAATTCCTATGAAAAACATAGTCTATATATTCGTATTTTCAATTTTTATAAGTTTGACTTCTTGTTCAGACAGCAAAAGTCCAAACTACCAGTTCATGCCAAATATGTACCAATCTGTGGGTTATGAAGCCTATAGCGAGGGGGCTATTTTTGCCGATGGGCAATCTTCCAAAAAACCCGTTGAAGGTTCAGTGCCTAGAGGATACACTCCCTATGACTATGAGGACACCAATGAAGACAGACTTCGGGCAAAAGCTGAATTGAAAAACCCGCTTCCGGTTACGGAAGAAAATTTAGCTGCCGGTAAAGAGTTATATGGCTATTTTTGTGCCGTTTGTCACGGAGATAAAGGAGATGGCAAGGGTATTTTAGCCCAAAGAGAAAAGTTTTTAGGTATTCCAAGTTATGCTGACCCGGGAAGAGTCATCAATGAAGGAGGAATTTATCACGTTCAAATGTATGGTCTCAACGCTATGGGAGCGTTTACACCACAAACAACTCCCGAAGAACGTTGGCAAATTGCAATGCACGTCCTAAACCTCAAGGCAGAACTTGAAGGAACACCAAAACTGGTTCCTGTTTCTGAAGCTGAAGCAATTTCTGATCAAGAAAATGCAGCCGGTTTAGGAAATGAACAAATAGAAGAATAACAGTACAATTAAAGAGATAGTTAAAGATATGTACACGCTACCTAACAAATTAAAACTTTTTGCAATCATCTTTATGGTCGTTGGTGCCCTTGGAATGGTTGTTGGTTTAATGAACGCACCCGGCTCAAAAGAAGAGGTGAAAGAAATGCTGGCCAATCAAGAAGCACATCACGGAGCATCTTCAACACATGCAGAAGACCTTCACCTTGATGATGAACATGTGTACCACCTCTATCACCAATTGCAAAACAGACCCTGGTCTGCCATTTATGTTGCTGCATTTTTCTTTTTTATGATTGCCTTGGGGGCACTTGCCTTTTATGCGATTCAACATGTTTCACAAGCCGGATGGTCACCGGTGCTCTTTAGAGTGATGGAAGGAATCACCGGTTATTTATTACCCGGTTCAATTATCATGTTTTTATTGTTAGTACTTTCGGTTTTTGGTATAAACCACATCTTTCATTGGATGGATCCTGAACTTTTCAATCCTGAAAGTGAAAAATATGACTACCTCGTTGCCGGAAAGGCTGCTTGGTTAAATACTCCAGGGTTTTTAATAAGAGCCGCTATCTATTTAGCCGGATGGAATCTTTACAGATATTTCTCAAGAAAGTATACATTAAAACAAGATGAAGTTGGTGGAACCCATTGGTTTAAAAAGAATTTTAAAATTTCAGCGGCATTCTTGGTATTCTTTATAGTAACAGAATCTATGATGTCTTGGGACTGGATAATGGGCTTCGACCCTCACTGGTTTAGTACCCTTTTTGGATGGTATGTTTTTGCAGGAATGATCGTTTCTGCTATCACTGTGATTGCGATGGTCACTGTATTTTTAAAATCACAAGGTTATTTAGAATATGTAAACAACAGCCATATCCACGATTTAGCCAAATTTATGTTTGGATTTAGTATCTTCTGGACATACTTATGGTTTTCTCAGTTTATGTTGATTTGGTATGCAAACATCCCCGAAGAAGTCACTTATTTTGTATCTCGAATTGAAGATTACAACCTCCTCTTCTTTGGAATGGTCGCCTTGAATTTTGTTTTCCCACTATTGCTTTTGATGAACAGTGACTTCAAACGCGTAAACTGGCTGGTAATTGGTACCGGAGTTATCATTCTTGTGGGACACTACATTGATGTTTATGTGATGGTAATGCCCGGCACGGTTGGAGCTTCATGGTATATTGGAATTCCTGAAATTGGAGCAATGCTTTTCTTTTTTGGCTTGTTTGTTTATGTGGTATTCAGTAGCCTTACAAAAGCACCGTTGCTCGCTAAAGGAAGTCCGTTTTTAGAAGAAAGTAAACATTTTCATTATTAATTTAGAACTGTAAAGAACCCGAATAAAAATGACAGGATTTTTAATAATAGCCGTTTTAGTACTTTTTGCTGTAGCAGTTTGGCAGATGAAAGGTATTTTTCAATTGTCTCAAATCAATAAAGGTGATGATTCACAAGTAGCAAATGACAAAGACAATCGTTTCAACGGCAAGTTGATGCTTTGGTTTTTAGTTTTTTTCTATGTCTTTTTAATTTATGGATTTTGGAAATGGTCAAGCGTTCTTTTACCCGAAGCCGCTTCTGAGCACGGAAAAGACATTGATTTATTGATGCTTATCTCTATGGTAATCATCATGTTTGTTTTGGTAATCACGCAATTTTTACTCCACTATTTTGCTTTCAAGTACCACGGTAAAAAAGGACAAAAAGCGGTCTTTTTTGCAGATAACGACAAACTAGAATTTATATGGACCATCATTCCGGTAATAGTCCTTGCAGGTCTTATCATCTATGGATTGTTTACTTGGACAGACATTATGAATGTTTCGGAAGATGAAGACACACTTGTTGTTGAGCTCTATGCCCAACAATTCACTTGGCAAGCACGCTATTCCGGAGAAGACAATACTTTGGGAGAAGCAAACGTAAGATTTATAGAAGGTATAAACACTGTGGGAATAGACGCTTCAGACCCTAACAGTCTGGATGATGTGGTTACAAGAGAATTAAGACTTCCGGTGGGAAGAAAAGTGCTTTTCAAAATGCGTTCACAGGATGTATTGCACTCTGCTTACATGCCACACTTCAGAGCTCAAATGAATACAGTGCCCGGGATGATTACTCAATTTGCGTTTACACCCTCTATAACTACTGCAGAAATGCGTCAAAACCCCGAAATAATATCCAAAGTTGAAAATATCAATCAACTTAGAAATGATAAAAATGTGGAGCTAACCGCCAAAGGTGAAGAAACATTGGAGCCCTATGAATTTGATTACTTATTGTTATGTAACAAGATTTGTGGTGCCTCACATTACAACATGCAGATGAAAATTATAGTTGAAACACAAGAAGATTTTGATGCCTGGATGGCAGAACAAACTACTTTTGGAGAAACACTAAACCCCTAATTTTAAAGATTAAGATTTAAGATATGTCAACAGAAGCACACAACCATACAGCAGATCACCACGACGATCACGGGCATCATCACAAAGATACTTTTATCACGAAATACATTTTTAGTATTGACCATAAAATGATTTCAAAACAATACCTTATCACAGGTTTGTTTATGGGAATTATTGGAATTGCAATGTCTCTATTATTCCGTTTGCAACTTGCCTGGCCTGATAAACAGTTTACTGTTTATGAAATCTTTTTAGGGAAATGGGGAGCAGAAGGAATTATGGATCCTAATGTATATCTTGCCCTGGTAACCATTCACGGCACCATCATGGTATTCTTTGTGTTAACAGCCGGATTAAGTGGTACTTTTAGTAACCTTCTCATTCCTTTGCAAATAGGGGCACGTGATATGGCTTCCGGATTTTTAAATATGGTTTCTTACTGGTTGTTTTTCCTTTCGAGCATTATTATGGTGATGTCTTTGTTTGTTGAAGCAGGACCTGCAGCAGCGGGATGGACTATTTATCCTCCACTTAGTGCATTGCCACAAGCAATGCCCGGCTCTGGAGCAGGGATGACCCTCTGGCTTGTTTCTATGGCTATTTTCATTGCTTCCTCTCTTTTAGGTTCACTAAACTATATAGTTACTGTGATTAACCTAAGAACAAAAGGAATGTCTATGACCCGACTTCCTTTAACTATTTGGGCATTTTTTGTAACCGCAATTATTGGTGTGGTTTCATTCCCTGTTTTATTTTCTGCAGCCTTGATGTTGATTATGGATAGAAGCTTTGGGACTTCATTCTTCTTATCTGATATTTATATCGCCGGAGAAGTATTGCACAATCAGGGGGGGTCACCCGTGTTGTTTGAACACTTGTTTTGGTTTTTAGGACACCCCGAAGTATATATCGTTATTCTACCGGCATTAGGAATCACCTCAGAAATTATTGCGACAAACTCCCGAAAACCCATCTTTGGTTACAGGGCGATGGTCGCCTCAATTCTGGCAATCGCATTTTTATCAACCATTGTATGGGGGCATCATATGTTTATTTCCGGTATGAATCCCTTTCTTGGTTCGGTCTTTACCTTTACAACTTTATTAATTGCCATTCCTTCTGCAGTAAAAGCTTTCAACTATATCACCACCCTTTGGAAAGGAAATTTACAACTCAACCCTGCCATGTTGTTTTCCATAGGACTGGTCTCAACCTTTATATCGGGTGGTCTTACGGGAATCATTCTGGGAGATAGTGCTTTGGACATAAACGTTCACGACACCTATTTTGTAGTAGCTCACTTTCACTTGGTAATGGGAATTTCTGCACTCTATGGTTTATTTGCCGGCGTTTATCATTGGTTTCCGAGAATGTTCGGGAGAATGATGAATAAAAACCTAGGGTATATTCACTTTTGGGTAACCGTTATTGGTGCTTATGGAATCTTTTTCCCTATGCACTTTATAGGTATGGCAGGTCTTCCAAGAAGGTACTACACCAATACTGCTTTCCCATATTTTGATGACTTGGCAAACATCAACGTAGTGATTACTATTTTTGCGATAATAACCGCAGCTGTTCAATTGGTGTTTTTATACAACTTTATAAGCTCTATTTTCTACGGAAAAAAAGCACCACAAAATCCGTGGAAATCAAATACCTTAGAATGGACAGCTCCCGTAAAACACATGCACGGAAACTGGCCAGGAGCAATACCTCACGTTTACCGCTGGTCTTATGACTACAGTAAACTCAATAAAGCCGGAGATGACTATGTGATTGCAGGTCAAGATTATGTTCCTCAAAACATACCGCTACAGGAAGATGAGGAAGAAATGAATCATTAAGGTTCATTCATCTTATTATAACTACTAACCCCGCTTTTATCTTATAGAAGCGGGGTTTTTTATTTTGAATTGATTTAGTCTATTTCCTTTTAATGGGAGTCACCAAACCCAAAAACAGGGGTGCGGTCTTTCCATTTCCCTTGAGTGAAGTCTGGGATTTCTTGAACGGCGCCATTGTTTTTAATAGAGGCTTCACTTAGCGGAGTGATGGCATACCAGGTGGCTAGGTCATAAACATCAAGCGGAAATTCGATGTTTTGTTTGATGCATTCAATAAAACTATTGCACAACAAAAAATCCATGCCGCCGTGTCCTGAGTTTTTTGCATCTTCAGAGAATTTTTTCCACAAAGGGTGATCATAGTTTTCCATCCAGTCTTGAGTGGAGTCCCAACGATGGGACTTTTCCATTTTACTTTCAAAATAAATAAATCCCTGGTCAAATTCACCCCACCCGAAATCCTGCCAAATTCCGTCTGTTCCTTGAAGTTTAAATCCAAGATTGTAGGGGCGTTGCAAACTGGTATCATGAGTGAGTAAAATCGTTTCACCATTTGCACAAGCGATTTGGGTTGTTACCACATCGCCCTGCTTAAAGTCTGCCAAAGCGTTGGGATGATTGGGACCACCTTTGGGGTGATTTTTTACATAATGATTCAGGCCAATGGCTTTGGTAGCAAATGAAGACAATCGCACTAAGCGGTTGCCTCTGTTTACGTTGAGATACACTCCCACAGGTCCCAGACCGTGAGTGGGATAGAGCTCACCATTTCTATTTAGGTAGTGGTTGGTTCTCCATTTGGCTTCGCTATAGGCTTTTTCGCCAAATAGCACCCCAGAATTATAGGGTGTCACTCCATCATTGAATAAAACCCCTCTTAAATCGTGGAGGTAGCCCCCTTGTGCATGAACAAGTTCACCAAAATATCCTTTTCTCACCATATTGAGAATCGCCATGACATCTCTTCTGTAACACACATTTTCCAAAACCATAATGGGTGTTTTCGTTTCCTCATAGGTCTTAACATATTCCCAGCATTCACCCAGATTGAGGGCGCCTGCTACTTCCATACCCACAATTTTTCCGGCGCGCATAGCTTCTACACCCTGAATTTTGTGCCATTCCCACGGTGTGGCAATAATCACGGCATCAATGTCATTTCTCCTAAGCAGGTTTCTGTAATCATAATCACCCTTTCCATATTCAACAGCTTTTGGAAGCCCTTTTTCTAAAAGTAAATTTTGAGCCAATTCCATCATACCGAAATCTGGATCTGCAAAAGCAATCAATTCAACATCATTGCGTTTAAGCATTTCTCTGATAAGAGATTGACCCCTTAAGCCCACCCCAATGAACCCAAGCTTCACTTTGTTAGATGATTTTGTCAATAAATTTGCTGTAAGCGTATTTGGTAGTACGAGTGAACCAAAACCGGCAAAAGCTCCGGCTTTTATAAATGTACGTCTTTCCATGATTTTGTGGGTTTTAACAAACTAAATTTATAAAAATAAAAGGACATTTATAATAAATAGGTCTTTTTGTTACCAAACCATTCCCGTGAGTTTACCTTTATGTTATATCTATGGGTTGAGGTTTTTTAATAGCTGGTAAAACCAAAATGCGTTACTATATTTGTGGTATAAATGAATTAAAAATCTTATTTTATTTTAATTAGTAAAGAAAACCACGTTTGGGGAAGCGTGGTTTTTTATTTGGATAGTGCATCCCAAAATCTCAACACAATTTCGTTATCTTTGTTTTTATGAATGAAAACTTAGATCCAACAGGTGAAAACTTCACGCCCGAAGAACTCGATATAGAACGCAAATTAAGACCGCTTTCTTTTGATGATTTTACCGGTCAAGACCAAGTGTTGGAAAACCTGAAAATATTTGTGCAGGCAGCTAATTTACGTGACGAGGCTCTTGATCATACTCTTTTTCATGGCCCTCCGGGTTTAGGGAAAACCACGCTAGCACACATTCTTGCCAATGAGCTTAATGTGGGAATCAAAATTACATCGGGACCTGTGCTTGACAAACCCGGTGATCTCGCCGGCTTGCTTACCAATTTGGAAGAAAGAGATGTCTTGTTTATTGACGAAATCCACCGCCTTAGTCCCATAGTGGAAGAGTACCTCTATTCTGCGATGGAAGATTATAAAATTGATATTATGATTGAAAGCGGTCCCAATGCACGCACTGTTCAAATTAATCTCAATCCGTTTACTTTGGTGGGTGCTACCACACGCTCCGGATTGTTAACAGCACCCATGCGTGCCCGTTTTGGAATTGCTTCCAGACTTCAATATTACAACACCGAACTTTTAACCACCATCGTGCAACGCAGTGCCGAGATTCTCAAAGTAAAAATTGGTATGGAAGCCGCCATTGAAATCGCAGGTAGAAGCCGTGGAACCCCGCGCATTGCCAATGCCCTTTTGCGCCGCGTGAGAGACTTTGCTCAAATAAAAGGAGACGGCACCATTGACATTAAAATTGCTAAATATGCGTTGGAAGCCTTGAATGTCGATGCATTTGGTCTGGACGAAATGGACAATAAAATCCTCACTACCATTATCGATAAATTTAAAGGAGGCCCCGTGGGAATTACTACTTTGGCGACAGCCGTAAGCGAAAGCGCAGAAACCATTGAAGAAGTCTATGAACCCTTTCTCATACAGCAAGGATTTATCATGCGCACACCCAGAGGACGCGAAGTTACTGAAGCCGCCTACAAACACCTGGGAAAACTAAAAGGACCCACGCAAGGCGGACTCTTTTAATTAAAAAATTAGAAATGAATCACAAAATGAAGATTTAGGTTCAAATCAAATCTGCGAAAATCTAAGCCATCTGCGGGAAAATTATAAAACTATTTTGGCATCTAACAATAATTACACCCAACTCATAAAATCTGAAGCCAAACGCCTCGGTTTTTTGTCTTGTGGTATCAGTAAAGCCGGTTTTTTAGAAGAAGAAGCACCCCGCCTTGAAAAGTGGCTCAACCAAAACATGCACGGTGAGATGCAGTATATGGAAAACCACTTTGACAAACGCCTCGACCCCACCATACTGGTGCCAGGAGCTAAAAGTGTCATTTCGCTCTTGCTCAATTACTACCCAAAACAATCCCAAACCGACAAGACCTATAAAATCTCCAAATATGCCTATGGCACCGACTACCATTTCGTCATCAAAGACAAATTAAAACAGTTGTTACAATTCATAGAAGTGGAAATTGGCGAAGTGGATGGCAGAGCATTTGTGGACTCAGCACCTGTACTAGACAAAGCGTGGGCTGCCAAAAGCGGTCTCGGTTGGATAGGAAAAAACAGCAACCTGCTCACCCGGCAAGTGGGTTCGTTTTATTTTATTGCAGAACTCATCCTAGACCTGGAACTGGACTACGACAGCCCGGTAACAGACCATTGCGGGACTTGCACCGCCTGTATTGACGCCTGCCCCACAAATGCAATTGTCGAGCCTTATGTGGTGGACGGCAGTAAATGCATTTCTTATTTTACCATCGAGCTAAAAAACGAAATCCCCAACGAAGTAAAAGGCCAATTTGACGACTGGATCTTTGGCTGTGACGTCTGCCAGGATGTATGCCCCTGGAACCGATTTTCCAAACCACATAACGAACCCCTTTTTAACCCAAAACCTGAACTGCTTTCTATGACCAAAAAAGACTGGGAAGAAATCACCCGCGAAGTGTTCCAAAAAGTATTTCAAAAGTCGGCAGTAAAACGCACTAAGTTTGAAGGTTTAAAACGAAATATTGAATTTTTGAAAGAGTAAGGGGAGTCTCTTGAATGGGTCTTAGATGAAAAAATTCAAATTAGAAAATTAAGTTATTTGGAGTAATTTTATTAGTGCAAGTTGATACATTCCATAACAAAAACATCACCTATAACCATCTCAATCTACCTTTTGAATTCACCTTTGAAAACAACAAACAATAAACAGAACACACCTTGTCAAGTTTTTAAAAACAGCTTAAATCTAAATATGCCAAGCCTTAAAAGATTAACAAATTAACTTTCCAAATTTCAGGGAGAAACTTACCTTTGCTAATCAGACAAACAAACAATCTAATGAGTAAAGAAAGCAGCCGAAGAAGAGAAGCATTAGTTTATCATGCCAAACCAAAACCCGGCAAAATCCAAGTAGTCCCCACAAAAAAGTATGCGAGCCAGCGTGATTTGTCATTGGCTTATTCACCCGGTGTGGCAGAACCGTGTCTGGAGATTGCAAAAGACAAAGAAAACGTCTATAAATACACCACAAAAGGAAATCTTGTCGCCGTTATTTCAAATGGGACAGCCGTTTTAGGATTGGGAAATATTGGTCCCGAAGCCTCAAAACCCGTGATGGAAGGCAAAGGACTCCTCTTTAAAATTTTTGCAGACATCGATGTGTTTGATATTGAAGTTGATACAGAGGATGTTGAGTCTTTTATTCAAACCGTAAAGAATATCGCCCCCACTTTTGGCGGGATCAACCTGGAAGACATTAAAGCCCCTGAAGCATTCGAGATTGAACGCCGTCTCAAAGAAGAACTCGACATCCCCGTGATGCATGACGACCAGCACGGCACGGCGATTATTTCGGCAGCAGCTTTAATCAATGCACTTGAACTGGCCGGTAAAAAAATCAACAAAGTAAAAATAGTTATTAGTGGTGCAGGGGCTGCGGCGGTATCGTGTACACGACTTTACAAAGCTTTTGGCGCTAAGCCAGAAAATATTGTGATGCTGGATAGCAAGGGGGTCATTAGAAAAGACCATCCCAACCTGAGTCCAGAAAAAGGAGAATTTGCAACAACCAGAAAAATCGACACACTCGAGGAAGCTCTTAAAAAAGCAGATGTGTTTGTAGGGCTATCAGTAAGGGATATTGTGACACCTGCAATGCTCAAATCGATGAACAAAAACCCCATCGTTTTTGCGATGGCAAACCCAAATCCTGAGATAGAATATGATCTTGCCATCAAAACCCGCGACGATATTATTATGGCAACAGGACGGTCAGACCACCCCAATCAGGTCAATAATGTCCTTGGGTTTCCCTATATCTTCAGAGGAGCACTTGATGTGAGAGCTACAAAAATCAATGAAGAAATGAAAAAGGCTGCGGTACTGGCTCTTGCTAAATTAGCCAAAGAACCGGTGCCTGAGCAGGTCAATATCGCTTATGGCGAAACCAAACTCAATTTTGGAAAAGACTATATCATTCCCAAACCCTTTGATCCAAGATTAATTACCAAAATACCTCCGGCTGTAGCTCGAGCTGCAATGGACAGTGGAGTAGCTAAAGAACCAATTGAAGACTGGGAAAAATATGAAGACGAACTTTATGAACGAATGGGCTCTGACAATAAAATGGTTAGATTGCTCGCAAACAGAGCTAAAACAAATCCCAAACGAGTTGTTTTTGCAGAGGCAGACCATCTGGATGTTTTAAAAGCCGCTCAGATTGTTCACGAAGAAAAAATGGGAATACCCATTTTACTGGGAAGAAAAGACATCATCCTTGAATTGATGAAAGAAATTGATTTTGATACAAAAAACATCCAAATCATCGACCCCAAAGAGGATAGTGAAGAAGAAAAAAGAAATCATTATGCAACTCATTATTGGGAACGCAGAAAAAGGAATGGTGTAACACTTTATGATGCTAAAAAATGGATGCGAGAACGCAATTATTTTGCTGCGATGATGGTAAATTTAGGTGATGCAGATGCATTGATAACCGGCTATTCAAGATCCTACCCTTCCGTTTTAAAACCTATGCTGGAAGTGATTGGAAAAATCGACGGAGTTGATAAAGTGGCTGCAACAAATTTAATGATTACAAAGCGAGGGCCCATCTTTTTGTCTGATACCTCAGTCAATATCGATCCAACCGCAAAAGAATTGGCTAAAATTGCACAAATGACAGCATACACAATGAAAATGTTTGGAATGACGCCGGTGATGGCAATGATTTCTTATGCAAACTTTGGGTCATCAAAACATGATAAAGCCAGAAAAGTTAGAGAAGCAGTTGCGTTACTTCACAGATCAAACCCCGAGCTGATAGTCGATGGAGAGGTGCAAATGGATTTTGCTTTAAATAAAGAAATGCATCAAAAAAACTTTCCCTTCTCAAAGTTGGCCGGAAAAAATGTGAATGCACTCATATTTGCCAGCTTAGATTCTGCAAATAGTAATTATAAATTACTAAAAGAACTCAATAATGCAGACTCAATTGGCCCAATTTTATTGGGAATGAAAAAGCCTGTACATGTTTTGCAATTGGGTAGTAGTGTAGAAGAAATTGTTCATATGGCAGCGGTAGCTATAATCGATGCCCAGCAAAAAGAAAAAAGAGACTTAAAACATAAATTAAAACCCGGAAAACGATAGCTTTTTAATTCAATTTTTAAGCTCTTTAAAAAGGGATTGATAATAAAAATACTATATTTGACGTTTAACATTAAGTTAACAAATGATAACTCACATTCAGGGAAGATTAGTAGAAAAAAATCCAACCAACGTAGTGATTGATTGTGGTGGAGTGGGTTATGAAATTCATATTTCGTTACACACATTTTCAAGTCTTCCGCAGTCTGAAAATGTAAAATTGTTTACCCATCTTTTAGTGAAAGAGGATTCTCATACACTGTTTGGATTTGCTGATCAATTTGAACGAGAAATTTTTAGACTATTGATATCAGTTTCAGGTGTTGGAGCCAGCACGGCAAGAACCATGCTTTCCTCCATACACCCCAACGCAATTAAAGAGGCGATAGCTCATAGTGACGTTGCAACGATTCAATCTATCAAAGGAATTGGAGCCAAGACTGCACAAAGAGTTATTCTTGATTTGAAGGATAAAATACTCAAAGTGTATGCTATTGATGATATTTTGAGTAAAACAAGCAATACCAACAAGGAAGAAGCGTTATCAGCATTGGAAACATTAGGGTTTTTGAGAAAACAAGCTGAAAAAGTTTGTGAAAAGATTTGTAATGAAAACCCCGATGCAACTGTAGAAACAATCATAAAATTAGCTTTAAAAAATTTATAATAAATTGGGCACAAAAAATTATTCTAGAAAAAGTATTCAGGTTTACCATTTCATTTTATTAGTTAGTTTATTGCTCCTGTCGTTTCAGCTAACCGCTCAGGTGCCAGACCCTGAACAAAATCCTGAGATTGAACAAGACTCACTGAAAACAGGACATTCCATGGGTCAAATGATTTTGCCAGACCCTCCCAGCATAAGAGAATTATATACTTTTGACCCCATTTCGGGAATGTACATCTACAACCGAATGCTCGGTAATTTTTCTATTTCTTATCCCCTTGTGCTTACTCAACAAGAATACCAAGACCTTATTTTAAAAGAAGAAATGAGGGATTATTTTAAAACCAAAATAGATGCAGCAGACGGAAGAAAAGAAGGATCTGAAGAAGAACAACGCAATCTATTACCCAGTTTCTATGTTAATTCAAACTTGTTTGAAACCATTTTTGGAGGAAATGTCATAGAAGTCATTCCTCAAGGATCGGTTGAAATGGACCTAGGAATCCTATTTACCAAACAAGACAACCCCTCTTTTTCTCCCAGAAACCGAAGCAATCTCACTTTTGATTTTGATCAACGCATCAGTCTGAGTTTATTAGGTAAAGTAGGGACCCGACTTCAAATTACCGCAAACTATGATACCCAATCTACCTTTGATTTTCAAAACCAAATCAAATTAGAATATACCCCCACAGAAGATCAAATCATTCAAGCAATAGAAGTAGGTAATGTGAGCATGCCACTTAACAGCTCTTTAATTCAGGGAGCACAAAGTTTATTTGGAGTTAAGACAGAACTGCAATTTGGTAAAACTAAAGTAACCGGGGTGTTTTCTGAACAAAAATCTGAAACCCGCAACGTAATCGCTCAAGGTGGCGGAACCATCAATGAATTTGATGTGTTTGCACTTGAATATGATGAGGATAGACACTTCTTTTTAAGTCACTTTTTTAGAGATCAATATGATCAAGCACTTGAACAATACCCTTTTATCAATTCAAACATTCAGATTTCAAGGATAGAACTTTGGGTGACAAATTTGTCTAATAATACTGAAAATGTTAGAAACATCGTAGCCATTCAGGATATAGGTGAATCAGACCCTACACGCATTGGGCTCACATTTCCTCCCGGAGGCTTTATCAACAGACCCCCAAACTCATTCCCCGATAACGGAAACAATGATTTTAACCCCTTTGGCATTGACGGTGGGGCTCAATCTATATTAAATTCAAATATTCGAAACGTATCTACCGTTCAATCTGGTTTTGGAGGAGTACAGGTGAGTGAAGGAAAAGACTATGTCACTCTGGAAAATGCCCGTCGTTTGATGCCCAATGAATATACACTCAATAGTCAACTTGGATATGTTTCTCTCAATCAAAGACTCAGTAATGATGAGGTGCTGGCTGTATCATACCAATACACTGTAAACGGACGCGTTTTTCAAGTGGGTGAATTTTCAAATGATGGCGTAAATGCAAATACTGAGGGAGGCATAGGTACAGAGCCAAACCCAGACCCCAATGGGCCACAACCCGGGGAGGCTCAGAATATCGTTGTTAAAATGCTGAAAAGTAATATCGTTAATGTCAATCAACCCATTTGGGACTTGATGATGAAAAACATCTACAGCCTTGGTGCTTTTCAATTGGAAAGAGAAGACTTTCGATTAAACATACTTTATACAGATCCCTCTCCATTAAACTTTATAACCCCAGCAGCCGGTTCTATTGATTTTCCTGCAACACCATTGCCTGAAGATGTTGACCAAACAACGCTTCTGAGAGTTTTTAATCTCGACCGTTTAAACTTCAACAACGACCCTCAACAAGGTGGAGACGGCTTTTTTGATTTTCTTCCGGGAATCACAGTCGATACCCAAAACGGGCGAGTCATTTTTACGACGGTTGAGCCCTTTGGTGAACATTTGTTTAAAAAGTTAAGAAGTCCGGGAAGTTCAGAAAACTACGATGTACCCGCTACCTATAATGCCAATCAGAATAAATATGTATTCAGGTCACTTTACAACTCCACAAAAACAGTTGCTGAACAGCAAGAAAGTGATAAAAATAAATTCCAACTCAAAGGTTCCTATAAATCTTCAGGAGCAGATGGAATAGCCATTGGAGCATTCAATATTCCTCAGGGCTCTGTAACTGTAACCGCCGGAGGAAGATTGCTTGTGGAAGGTGTTGATTATACTGTGAATTATCAATTGGGGAGAGTGCAAATTCTTGATCAAGCCCTTTTAAATTCCAATACACCTATTCAGATTACTACAGAAAACAATACCCTTTTTGGACAACAAACAAAACGATTTACAGGGCTAAATGTAGAACACCAGTTTAATGAGAATTTCCTGATTGGAGCCACATATCTTAATCTTAATGAAAGGCCATTAACACAAAAAACTAACTTAAATTCAGAGCCTCTTAATAATACAATTTTTGGATTCAATGCAAATTATTCAACTCAGGTACCTTTTTTAACCCGATTGGTCAACAAACTACCCAATATCGATACAGATGTAGAGTCAAACCTTTCTTTGAGAGGAGAATTTGCTTATTTGCAACCCGGGTCACCCAAAGTTGCCGACTTTGATGGAAAAACAACCGTTTATGTAGATGACTTTGAAGGCTCACAAACCCTTCTTGATATAAAAGCCCCCTTATCTTGGCAACTAGCGAGTACTCCTGTTGACTTTGGAGGTGAGCTTGAAAACAATAACCCGGCATACAATTACAACAGGGCAAAACTATCCTGGTACACCATTGACCCCATTTTTTACAGCACTCAAAGACCTCAAGGAATCTCAAATGACGATTTATCGACATACTCTGCAAGAAGATTATTTATCAATGAAATTTTTCCTGATACAGATATTGTTCAAGGGCAAACACAAGCCTTATTTTCACTTGATTTAACCTATTATCCGGGCGAAAGAGGACCCTATAACTTCAATCCCGAAACTGGAGGTACAAACATCCTACCCAACCCGGCATCTCGCTGGGCTGGTATAACACGATCCCTTGCAACAACCGATTTTGAAAAATCAAATGTTGAGTTTATACAGTTTTGGGTATTAGACCCCTTTATCTATGAAGAAAATGCCGGGAATAATGGCGGAGAGCTCAGATTTAATCTGGGAAGTATTTCTGAAGACATCCTCAAAACCGGAAGGAAACAGTATGAAAACGGACTCCCCAGAGATGGTGGAACCCAAGGCACAACACCCACTGTTTACGGTAAAGTACCCACAAATCAATCTTTGGTATATGCATTTGATACCGAAGGGCAAGAACGCACAAATCAAGATTTAGGACTCAACGGCGCTTCAGATGTTGAAGAAGCAGCATTATTTCCAGCTTTTGCAAGTCTAGAAGATCCCGCAGGCGACAATTACACCTATTTTTTACAAGCAGAAGGAGATATTGTTAATCGTTATAAAAACTACAACGGCACACAAGGAAACTCCCCTTCTGAAGTGACGCAAACAAATCGCGGTTCAACCACACTCCCCGATGTAGAAGATTACAACCGTGATAACACTATGAACACGGTGAACAGTTACTTTGAATACACCGTTGAAATGTTTCCCGGGATGAATGTGGATAACAACCCTTTCATCACTGATGTAAGAGAACTGGAGGTAAATACTCAAAACAATGAAACCCAGCAGGTAAGATGGGTGCAGTTTAAAGTGCCGGTAAGCAACCCAACAAGGGCTGTAGGGGGTATTACTGACTTTAGATCCATTAGGTTTATGAGAATGTTTCTCACAGATTTTGATCAAGACATTACCTTAAGATTTGGATCTTTAGACTTAGTAAGAGGAGACTACAGAAGATATACACAAAGTTTAAACCCCTCTGGAATTCTACCGGAAAACAGCAATACCTTGTTTGAAGTGCAATCTGTGAATATTGAAGAAAATGCCAGCAGGCAACCCATTCCTTATGTGTTACCTCCAGGAGTTGTAAGAGAAGAATTGATAAATAATAATTCAAATATCAGACAAAATGAACAGTCTCTTGCTTTAAGAGTTTGTGGTTTAGAACCCGAAGATGGACGCGGAGTATTTAAAAATTACAACATTGATATGCGTCAATACAAAAACCTTGAAATGTTTATTCACGCAGAGTCCTTGTTAGACCAATTACCTTTGTCTGACGGTGAACTAGTCGCATTTATTAGGTTGGGTAATGACTTAAATCAAAACTTCTATGAGATAGAAATACCCCTCAATCCAACAAACTTTGGCGCCACAAATCCGGAAGAAATTTGGCCCATCGAAAACAGACTCAATTTGCCACTCAAACTATTGCAAGAGGTAAAGTCTCGAGTTTTAGGAGATCCGGAAGCATTTGATTTGAGTGAAGTTGTCTATTTCAATGAATCTGAACTCGATGGAGGCAATGCGGGTCCTGAAAATGAAATGCGAATTGGTATAAAAGGAAGTCCAAGTTTTGGAGCAGTAAGGACGATTATGCTGGGAGTCAAAAACCTTACAGATAACAATATTTGTGGAGAAGTTTGGTTTAACGAGTTGCGTCTTTCTGAATTGGAAAATCGCGGAGGATGGGCTGCAATAGCAAGTATGGATGTGAATTTAGCAGATTTTGCAAATGTGAGTGCCATTGGAAGAAGAACTACCGTTGGTTTTGGTTCTATTGAACAAGGACCCAATCAAAGAAGTTTAGAAGATGTTCAGCAATATGATGTTGTAACCAATATAAATATGGGTCAATTGTTACCCAAAAACTGGGGTATTCAACTTCCATTCAATTATGGTATTGGTGAAGAACAAGTAACACCCTTTTATGACCCCGAATTCCAAGATATTCAACTTGACACCAGACTGAACAATGCCGCAGATGCTGCAGAAAGAGATCAAATTAGAGAACAATCTATAGAATATACCAAGCGGCAAAGCATTAACTTTATTGGAGTTAGAAAGAATAGAACCGGTGATAAAAAACCACAACCTTATGATGTTGAAAACATAACACTCTCTTATTCTTATAATCAAATAGACCACAAAAGCTTTGAAATAGAAGAATCACTCCAACAAAATGTAAGATTGGGAGCAACATATGACTACAGCTTTACACCAAAGCCCGTAGAGCCTTTTAAGAAAAACGATTCCTTATTTAGAAGTCCCTATTTGCAATTACTAAAAGATTTCAATTTTAATTACTTGCCTACTAACATTTCGGCAAGTTCAAATATCACAAGACAATACAATGAGCAAAAATTCAGGGAGCTCAATTTATTGCCAGGAAACATTGGCGTTCCCACACTCTTTCAACGCAATTATATGTTTGATTGGCAATATGCGATGAATTATAATTTGACAAATTCACTACGCTTTAATTTCAATGCCTCTAATAACAGAATTGTCAAGAATTATATTGATAATGAGGGAATAATTAACAATGATATAGGAGTTTGGGATGGGATTTTTGATGTGGGAGTTCCAGACAGGCATTTTCAAACACTACAAGTAAATTATGACTTGCCTTTTAGTAAAATACCCTTTTTAAAATTTGTAAGAGCTACTTATTCTTATACCGGAAATTACCAGTGGCAACGTGGCAGTGATTTGTTTAGAAACATAAAGTTAGAGTTGGAAGACGGTACTGAGGGGGAATTTGATTTAGGAAACACCATTCAAAACTCAAATACACACCGAATCAACTCAACCCTCGATATGAATAATTTCTATCGATATATTGGTTTGACAAAGAGGAGGCCTACAAGAGCTACCGGTCGTGATGGTGGGGGAGATGATACCAAGGGCACCCAAAATGAACAAGGGCAAAAAGATTCAAGAGGCGGTGACGAGACACTCTCTGCCTTTACAACAGGTGATGGAAGTCCCGGTGGCAGAGGAGGAGGTCAACAGCCCGGTCAAGGAGCACCCAGACTAAGTGGAGGTGACAAGGCATTTAATACAATTGTTGACCTTATAACATCAGTAAAAAGAGTTCAGTTTAATTACCAGGAAAACAATGGTATTTACTTACCCGGTTATTTGCCATCTGTAGGCTTTATGGGCTCTCTAAGACCCACCGCCGGATTTGCTTTTGGGGGTCAGGGAGAAATCAGAGAGCTGGCTGCCAGAAACGGCTGGTTGACTGTTTACCCTGAGTTTAACGAGCAATACACTGAAGTTGAAAACATCCAGCTTGATTATCAAGTCAATGTTGAGCCGTTTCAGGATTTAAAAATTGATTTAACCGGTAGCAGAACTTATTCTGAATCCTTTGCAGAAAACTTTATAGTGTCTAATGACCAATACCGTTCTTTAACGCCACGAACCTTTGGTAACTTTAATATTTCTACCATATTAATTAAAACAGCTTTTGCGCAAAGTGATGAAAATTCTTCTCAAACCTTTCAGGACTTTAGAGACAACAGATTGGTAGTCGCAAACCGCCTTGCAACAGATTTTTACGGCACCACAAACTTTCCTGTTGATGCTGATGGTTTTCCTGAAGGATTTGGAAAAAATAGTCAGGCGGTTCTCCTGCCCTCTTTCTTGTCTGCTTATGAAGGCAGTGACCCATCAAAAATTAAAACAGGAATTTTTAGAGACTTCCCACTTCCAAATTGGGAGTTAAGATATACAGGGCTTATGAAAATCAACTGGTTTAAACAAAACTTCAGGCGTTTTTCGATACAACATGGATATAGAGCAGATTATACTGTAAACCAATTTGAAACCAATCTTGACTATAACAGAAATAACCCCACCGAGGTTGATCAATCGGGTAATTTTAAAAACAGAACCTTACTCTCAAACATCAATTTACTTGAGCGGTTTAGCCCCTTAATTAAAGTTGATTTTGAAATGCAAAACTCAGTTAGAGTGCTTGCTGAAATAAGAAAAGACCGTGCACTTTCTCTAAGTTTTGCAAACAATTTACTCACAGAAATCCAGGGAATGGAATATATCGTGGGATTGGGATATAGAATTAAAGACCTTAGAATAGGTACTAACTTTGGTGGAAACCAACAGATTTTAAGAAGTGATTTGAACTTTAAACTCGATCTGTCAATGCGTGATAATAAAACTATAATCAGATATCTTGATGTGGTGAATAACCAAGTGACTGCCGGTCAAACCATATATGGTGTTCAATTTACGGCAGATTATGCATTGAGTAAAAATTTGACTGCCTTGTTTTATTACGACCATACCTTTTCTAAGTTTGCAATTTCAACGGCTTTTCCACAAACTACCATTAGAAGTGGCATTACACTCAGATACAATTTTGGAAACTAAATTATTATACTTTTAACCAAACACCATTAAAAATTATGAATATTCCGGCAAATTTAAAGTACACAAAAGACCACGAGTGGATTAAAATAGAAGGAAACATTGCAACAGTTGGCATCACAGACTTTGCTCAAAAAGAACTGGGAGATATTGTCTATGTTGAAGTAGACACCCTTGACGAAACCCTACAGATTGAAGAGGTTTTTGGGACTGTGGAGGCTGTAAAAACTGTTTCAGACTTATTTTTACCCCTTTCTGGTGAAATTATTGAATTTAATGAAACCCTAGAGTCTGAACCAGAAAAAGTCAACATAGACCCATATGGCGAAGGATGGATGATAAAACTCAAATTTTCTGACCCATCAGAAATAGACAATTTACTGGATGATAAAGCTTATAAAGAAATTGTTGGGGGATAAGTCCCTTTTATTTATCGCACTAAGCTATACCACGATTATAACCATTGGTTCTTTGATTAACCCGGAAACGCTACCCAAGATTGATTCCAACTTTTCTGATAAAACCCTACATATTATTGGGTATGCTTTCTTAACTTTTGTTTGGGGTTTTTATGGAATTATTAAATTCAGTGATACACATTTTAAAAAAATTCTCCTCACAATTGGTGCTTTATCTTTTCTTTATGGTATGGTAATTGAGGTGTTACAGAGTGAATTAACCAAAAGCAGGCAAGCAGATATTTATGATATAATTGCAAACGGGGTGGGAATAATTTTGGCTGCATTACTCCTAATTCTCACTCAAAAAAAAATAAAAAAGTTAAAAAGTAATTTTTAGCTTTATTTTAAAATAGATTTTACATATTTTAGCAACAACTAAACAAGGATAACTATGGAGCCTAAAAAAAATCCAAAAGCCGATTTAAACAAGAAAAGTGTACTTTTTTTCCAGATAGGATTGATTGTAATGCTCTTTTTTACTTGGCAAGCTATTGAGTGGAAAACTTATGACAAATCACAAATTGACATAGGGTCCCTCAATTTGGAAGATGAAGATGAGGAAGAAATCCCAATCACAGAATTTACTCCACCGCCACCACCGCCACCGCCACCACCACCGGCACCTGAAATTATCGAAGTGGTTGAAGACGATGAAGAAATTGAAGAAACCATTATAGAATCTACAGAGACCTCACAATTTGAAGAAATTGTTGAGATAGAAACTATAGAAGAAGCAGTCGAAGAAATTTCAGATGTTCCTTTTGCCGTTATAGAAAACGTGCCTATCTATCCGGGTTGTGAAAACATGAAAAACAACCAGCAAAGAAAAGACTGTATGTCTGAAAAAATAGATGCCTTTGTTAGAAGAAATTTCAATTCTGAATTGGCCAATGATCTTGGACTATCAGGAAGACAAAGAATTTCTGTCATGTTTAAAATTGACACCAAAGGAAATGTCGTCGACGTTTTAGCACGTGCACCACACCCAAGGCTCGAGTCTGAAGCCAAAAAGGTTATTAGTGGATTACCTAAAATGACACCAGGAAAGCAAAGAGGAAAAGCAGTGAATGTAACCTATAGCTTACCCATACTTTTCCAAGTCGAAAATTAATACTCCAAACTATTTTATATTAAGCCATTAACATTTTGTTGATGGCTTTTTTGTTTTTGGCACTCTTGTTGATTTATGAATAACACAACATAAATTCAGCAGATATGAAAACAATAAAAAAAATATTACATTATTTTAAGAAAAATAATGTAATAGAGTCAAAAGGCAAGAAAGATGCCAATTTAAAATACAACGCAACTTTGTATTTTCAATTAAGTTTAATCATATCAATTACTTTGGTAGCCATAATAATAAACGCTAACTACGGGGTGAAATCACAAATTGTTGCAAAACCAATTCCTGAAGACACAATTGAAGTCTGGTTGAATGATATTGTAATTATAGAGCCAAAAGCAGTACCTATAATTGAGGAAAAACCCATTAAGAAAGTGAACCCGGAAAAAATAATAATTGTTGATAAACTTACTACCATAGAAGTTGGTCTTGATACAGACCCTGAACCTGTGGTAATTCCTGTGGACACCCCAATAAAAACCGTTCCGCAGCCCAAAACGTTGCCTGTAGAGGAAAAAACCTATTCTTTTATGGGCGTTGAGCGAGTTCCTGTATTTCCCGGTTGTGAATCCTTAAAAAACAACGAGCAGAGAAAAGATTGTTTGTCTTCTGAAATTGGTAAATTGGTGAGCAAGCGTTTTAATACAAGCTTTGCAGAGAGCCTTGGGCTAAAAGGTAATCAGCGTATTTATGTAAGTTTTGTCATAAACAAAAATGGGCAGGTAGAAAATATTCAAGTGAGAGCCCCTCACCCAAAACTTGAGAATGAGGCAAAACGCGTTATCAATATGATTCCGAAGATGATCCCTGCTTCACAAAACAACAAAGAAGTTGATGTGATGTTTACTTTGCCTATTGTTTTTAATGTCCAACAATAAAATAAATCTTCAAAAATGTAAATCCCGAAACCCTCTCTTTTCGGGATTTTTTTTAGGCTATTAAAAAAGCATAAAAAAACGTATCTTTCGGCTACAATTTTAGTTTTATATATGATATTTAAAGCCCTGCCTGTTTTTGTTTTTCTTTTTTGCCAATTGACAAATGGACAACAAACAATCACCGAATTTGAGAAATATCCCGTTTTTCCCGAATGTGAAAACATAAGTGTAAACGAATTGAAACCTTGTTTTGAAGCTACTTTGCAGCAGTTTATTTGGGATAACTTTAAAACACCTCAACGTGTTTTTGATGAGGAATATAAAGGACAAATAGTCGTCTTTTTTGAAGTTGACAGAGAAGGCAAATTTAAAATCTTGGCAATGGACGCTATTTTTCAAGAACTTAAAGATGAAATTCAAAGAGTCTTTGATGAATTGCCTCAAATTCAACCTGCTACTTACAATGCAAGACCTGTTTTTGCACAGTTTACACTGCCTATAAAAATTCCGCTGCAAACAAATTTAGAAACCTCAAAAAATGAAAATCAACTCGTTTTGAGTCTCAAAAAAGACCTGTCTGATGAGTATGAAGGGATTAAAAACCTGGGATATTCAAATGAAAAGTATGCAAGCAACATCAATATCCCACTTTCACATCAAGAGTATGCACGTTTTGATTATTATTTAAATCAAGTTGGTAATAATGCACATACAGCTCAAAGGCCATACTTGTATAAAGAAGTGAGCAAGCATTATGATATGGAAGCCCGCGACACTTTGTTGTTTAAGAATAAAACCTCGTGGTTAGGAAGAAAATGGTGGAACGAGCATATGGTGAGTTTTAAGGGTGATGGTTATTGGTTTACTTTAGACCCCGGAGTTGATTTGCAATTAGGTACTGAGTCTGATACTGATTTCGACTATACTTTTAACAACACCCGGCTCGCAGTAATTCAAGGAGGCTTGGGTAAAAACTTTAACTTTCACGCAGTTGTTTATGAAAGTCAAGGGAGATTTGCTGAATATTTTAATCGCTATGCAGAATCTATAGCCTCAGATAGCGGAGGTAATCCGGCTATAATCCCGGGTTTTGGAATTGCCAAAGAATTCAAGGAAACAGCTTATGATTATCCTTTGGCAACCGGTTATCTATCCTATAGTGCCGGTGAAATGTTTAATTTTCAGTTTGGACATGGTAAAAACTTTTTGGGTGATGGATACCGCTCTTTATTCCTCAGTGATGTTGCCAGCCCCAGTCCTTTTCTTAAAATAAACACCGCCTTTTGGAAATTAAAATATACCAATACCTGGATGTCGTTGCGCGACGTGAGACAAGAGGCTACTGTAGATGGTGCATTTACCACAAAATATATGGCAACTCATTATTTGAGTTACAATGTCTCTAAAAGGCTCAATATAGGCTTGTTTGAAAGTGTGATTTGGGACAATAGTAATAACAGAGGTTTTGATGTTAATTTTCTCAATCCCATTATTTTCTACAGAGCCATCGAGTTTTCTACAGGCCCGCGCTCCGGGAATGCACTTGTGGGTCTGAGTTCAAAATTTAAATTTTCTGACAATTTTGTCTCATATGGGCAATTCATTATTGATGAGTTTTCTACAGGTGATATATTTGGTGGTGAAAAAAGCTGGAAAAACAAATTGGGCTTTCAACTGGGAGCAAAATACTTCAGACCTTTTAATATTGATAATTTATTTCTTCAATTTGAATACAATCAAGTGAGGCCCTATACGTTTTCACACAATACCATTGTGCTAAACTACGGTCACAACAATCAATCGATGGCGCATCTATGGGGAGCAAATTTCAAGGAGTTTATCGCGATTGCCCGTTTTGAAAAAAACAGATTTTTTGGAAATGCTAAAGTAATATTTGGCGAACGAGGTTTTGATTTTAATGATAACGAAGACAATTTTAATTACGGTGGCGACATATATAGAGATGAGAGAGACCGGCCGGCAGATACAGGAATTGAATTAGCTCAAGGAAACACCACTTCTGTTTTTCACGGAGAGCTTCAAGCCGGTTACTTGATGAACCCCTCAACAAACTTAAAAGTATATGCAAGTTTAATTTATCGTGATTTCAATCCCCAGGTAAATACAGCTACTGAGTTTAAAAATTCAACCACTTGGTTAAACTTTGGAATAAGAACAGATATTTTTAATTGGTATAATGACTTTTAGACTTCTGGATTGTTAAATAAATAATCTAATGTTAAATATTGTGAAAGCTTGCTTCTTGCAGTATCTTTGCACCGATTTATGGAACTGTAGTTTTCCGTAAACGAAAAGCTTAAAAATTTGGAAACCAAAAAATTGCAAGCCACTTCAAACACACTGGTTAAAGACTTTTTAGAACTCACTAAAGTGCGTCTTTCTGTGAGTGTTGTGTTTTCTTCCGTAGCAGGTTATTTGCTTGGGGCAGAACAGATTAGCCCATTAGTTATTTTGCTTTTAGCCATTGGCGGTTACTTGATGGTGGGCGCCTCAAATGCGTACAATCAAATCATAGAAAAGGATTTGGATGCGTTGATGAATCGCACAAAAAACAGGCCCATTCCTTCCGGAAGAATGTCTGTTAATACGGCTTTTATTGTGGCCTCTGTTTTTACCATTGCAGGCATTGCTGTTTTGTATGCTATCAACCCCAAAACGGCCATGTTTGGAGCCATTTCAATCTTTATGTATGTGAGTTTATACACCCCATTAAAGACCAAAACACCGCTCTCGGTTTTTGTAGGTGCATTTCCCGGAGCCATTCCTTTTATGTTGGGTTGGGTTGCGGCGACGGGAGAATTTGGAATTGAAGCAGGCACACTGTTTATGATTCAATTTTTCTGGCAGTTTCCTCATTTTTGGGCTATTGGCTGGTTTCTTTATGACGATTATAAAAAAGCAGGGTTTTATATGTTGCCCACCGGAAAACAAGACCGTGGTACTGCCACTCAGGTGGTTCTTTATACCATTTGGACTCTCCTGGTTTCTCTAATCCCTGTATTAGGCGTGACCGGAAAATTTTATATCACTCCAATAACAGCTGTTTTCGTTTTTCTACTTGGAATTTGGTTTTTAGTTCATTCTTTCAAGTTGTTTAAACTCAAAACCCAACAGGCAGCAAGAAAATTACTGTTTGTGAGTGTAGCTTATATCACACTGCTTCAGATACTATATGTTTTAGATAAATTTATAAGATAATGGCCTATACAGACGACACTCCCCAAGTAAAAAAACAACGTGCAAAAAAAATGATGCTTTGGTTTGCCATGATAAGCATGACGATGAGTTTTGCCGGGCTTACTAGTGCTTATATTGTGAGTAAAAGCAGACCCGATTGGATTTCGGGATTTGAAATTCCACAGGCATTTTACATTAGCCTTGTGTTGGTTTTAGTGAGTAGTTTAACCATTTTTATGGCTCGAAAATCAATTCAGAATGAAAAGCACAAACAGGGGATGGGTTTATTAATTACCACTTTTATTCTGGGTGTTTTATTCATTTTTTTTCAATTTCAGGGCTTTTCAGAATTTATACAAGCAGGCTATTTTTTTACCGGTAGTGAGAGTACCATTACGACCTCTTTTATATATTTGGTGGTAATCCTGCACTTGGGCCACATAATCGGTGCATTAATAGCACTTTTTGTTGTAATTTATAATCATTTTAAACAAAAGTACCACAAGGGTCAAACCCTTGGTATTGAACTCGCTGAAACGTTTTGGCACTTTGTAGATTTTTTATGGATCTACCTGTTTTTATTTTTCTATTTTGTGAGATAATAAAATTGCTTATTTTTGACACTTATTTAAAACCAAAATTACTCTATGGAAGCTACTGTTGTTGAAACAGGTACCGAAGGAAAAACCTGGGGAGGGGGAAATCGCCCTTTAAAAGCAAGTTATGGCAAGTTAATGATGTGGTTTTTCATCCTCTCTGATGCATTGACTTTCTCAGGATTTCTTGCTGCTTATGGTTTCTCAAGATATAAATTTATAGACTCCTGGCCCGTTGCCGATGAGGTTTTTAATCACTTTCCGTTTCTACACGGTGTAGATGCACCTATGTACTATGTGGCTTTGATGACTTTTATTTTGATTTTTTCATCTGTAACGATGGTTCTTGCTGTAGATGCAGGGCATCAAATGAAGAAAAACAAAGTGGTTTTTTATATGTTTCTTACTTTGATTGGTGGTATTGTTTTCTTAGGCTCTCAAGCCTGGGAATGGAAAAATTTTATTCAAGGAACTTATGGAGCTGTCGAAACAAAAAGTGGAAGAATCATTCAATTTCTAGATACAGATGGAAAGCGGGTGGGACTCAGTGACATCGCATTAGAGTCCACTCAAAGAGCAACTCTAGAAAGAAGCTCAGGTTTGTGGTTTACCGGTGAGGAAGAAACCCTTTCAACTTACACCATCGAAGATATCAAAGCCGGTTTTGCAGCCAATGAAAATCTTCTTGTAAGAATTCAGAAACTTGACGAAAATGGACACCCCATAGTTCTTAGTAGAGAAGAATCTATTGCCACTTTAAACAGTGACGCAGTGAGGGTGGTAGAAGGAGCTAATTTGTACCGTAATGAATATGGCCATCCTTTATTTGGTAACTTCTTTTTCTTTATCACAGGATTTCACGGTTTTCACGTTTTTACCGGAGTTTTAATCAACTTGATTATTTTCTTTAATATTCTTCTGGGAACTTATGAACGCAGGGGAAGTTATGAAATGGTCGAAAAAGTGGGTCTTTACTGGCACTTTGTAGATTTAGTTTGGGTATTTGTTTTCACATTCTTTTACCTCGTTTAATAAAAAAAATAGTTTGATTTATGGCACATGGCGCTACACATGAGAGTTCTGTAAAACGCATTTGGTTTGTATTTACACTCCTTTCAATTGCAACGATTGTTGAAGTCGTTTTAGGAATTATAAAACCTCAGTTTCTAGTAGAGACAAAATTTCTTTCCATGAAATTACTCAACTGGATCTTCATTTTACTTACAATTTATAAAGCATATTATATTACCTGGGCGTTCATGCACATGGAAGGAGAAACCAAAGGATTGAGACGTTCTGTCGTTTGGACTGCGGTATTTTTGATTGCTTACCTGTGCTTTATACTGCTTATTGAAGGAGATTATATCTATGAGGTTTACAAAAATGGATTTGTGAAGTACAATTTTTAAAATAGGTTAAATAAATAGTTAAAAGCCCTGTAAATTACAGGGCTTTTTTTATTTTTGTACTCCACAAAATTTAGGTTCTTACGTGAAAAAATATATAGTACTTGGTGTTCTTTTTATACTGCCTATCACGGCATACTTGTTTTTTTCATCTGGAGTCAATCACTTTGCAAAGCTTCCGGTTTTAACTCAAGAAATCAATGAGTTAACAGAATTTACAGCCCTCGATGGTGAGCCGGTAACTTTTGATGGAAAAATTACTGTTTTAGGCTTTTTTGGTAGTGACATCAAATCAAAGTATGGAAATGTCTTTAACTTAACCCACAAAATATACAAACCTTATCACGAGTTTGAAGACCTTCAGTTCATAACCGTTTTACAAAAAGGAAATGAGCCTCTTGTGGAAGAACTTTTGGTGGAACTAAATAAACTCACAAACGCCAAAAAATGGATATTTGTTTACGCTGAAGCGGAAGACATTCAATCACTATTTAATTCACTTGAAACAGATTTAGAACTCGATGAAAACCTCGGTGCACCTCAGGTTTTTATTATTGATAAAAACAGAAATCTTCGCGGAAGAGATGATGACAAAGATGTGGGAGTTTTATATGGCTATAACACTTCCTCTGTAGCAGAGTTAAACAATAAGATGGATGATGACGTGAAAATTATTCTGGCAGAATATAGAATGGCATTAAAAAAATACAACAAACGAAAAATTTAGATCTTGAAAAACTACTCATATATAGGTATATCATTTGTGATTCTTGTTTTTGGAATCTGGGCGGTCAATGAATTTGCCAATCGGCTCAAAGGACCTGATTTTTATACCGGAGGTCAAGTGCCTGCTTTTTCATTTACCAATCAACACGGTCAAACAGTGACCAATGATACCTATAAAGGCAAAGTGTATGTGCTGGAATTCTTTTTTACCACCTGCCCAAGCATTTGCCCCATTATGAACCAAAACATGAAAAAAATTCAAGATGCATTTTATGGTAACCCTGAATTTGGTATTGCTTCCATCACTATAGACCCCAAGCATGATACCCCGGAGGTGTTAAAAAAATATGCTGAAAACTATGGAGCAAAACACCCACATTGGCACTTTTTAACGGGTGATAAAGAGGCGATTTACAAACTCTCAAATGAAGGGTTTAAATTGTATTCTGCTGAAGAAGAAAACGCCCCCGGAGGTTTTGAGCACTCAGGTTTGTTTGCGCTTATCGATCAAGACGGTAACATTCGTTCGCGTTATGATGAATTTGGAAATCCAAAGATCTATTATAATGGTTTAGAAGATGAAGAGATTGAACTCTTAAAAGAAGATATCAAAAAATTACTTTAATGAACAAAACCTTAACTCAAAAGGAAAAGATGTATAATAGATGGATTGTGGCTCTTTCCGTTTTAATTCCTGTGGCGGTTGCCGTTTTATTTACGATAAAAATTGAAATACCCGGAGTAGAACGCCTTGGATTTTTACCGCCCATTTATGCTACTATCAATGCATTTACTGCGATTATTTTAATCCTTGCCGTCATTCAAATTAAAAAAGGAAACCGTAAAGCTCATGAAAATTTAATGAAAACGGCTATAAGTCTTTCAGTGCTTTTTCTTTTGATGTATGTGTTGTATCATATGACTTCCACATCAACACCCTATGGTGGTGAGGGTGCTATTAGAACAGTTTATTTTATCATTCTTATTTCGCATATTCTGCTTTCAATTGCTGTGATACCCCTTGTTTTGATTTCTTTTGTAAGAGCGTTGTCAAGGCGTTTTGATAAACATAAAAAAATTGCAAAAATCACTTTTCCCATTTGGCTTTATGTGGCTGTAAGCGGAGTAATTGTATATATAATGATTTCACCTTATTATTGATGAGGAATAAAACGTTTATACTAGTTGTCTTATTGATGTTTCTTTCCATAGAAACAAGTGCCCAATGCTCTATGTGCCGTGCCGTGCTCGAAACCGAGGCAGACGGCGCAAAAGCTGAAGGCATCAACAACGGCATTGTCTATTTAATGGCTTTCCCTTATTTGCTTGTGGCTGTCATAGCTTACTTCATTTATAAAAGCAGAAAACAAGCAAAAAAAGAGACAACCCTATAGCTCGTTCCAACTTTCTGCTTTTAATTAACACCACTTTCACATTATTTTGTGTAACTATCTATAATATTGTAAACTAGTAAAAAAAACTTATTATTTCTAAATGTTAAAATCATGATTGAAATTAAATCGCTACACAAATCCTATAAGACAGGAAGCACTTCATTGCACGTTTTAAAAGGAATTGACTTTAGCGTGCAAGAAGGCGAAATGGTTTCAATTATGGGTTCTTCGGGCTCAGGTAAATCTACATTGCTCAATATACTGGGAATTCTTGATGAAGCAGACGAAGGCACTTATACTCTGGATGGTGTCTTAATCAAAAACCTAAACGAAAAAATTGCTGCCCGTTATCGCAATAAATTTTTGGGCTTTATTTTTCAGTCATTCAATCTCATCAATTACAAAACAGCTCTAGATAATGTTGCGATGCCTCTTTATTATCAAGGTATGAAACGTAACGAGCGAATGGAGCGCTCGATGCATTATTTGGAGAAAGTGGGTTTGGCAGACTGGGCTACTCATTTACCCAATGAGCTTTCAGGAGGGCAAAAACAACGCGTTGCCATTGCAAGAGCACTCGCTTCAGACCCAAAAGTTTTACTTGCAGATGAACCCACAGGAGCACTAGATAGTAAAACTTCTTATGAGGTAATGGAAATTATTCAATCCATAAACGATGAAGGTAAAACCATATTAATCGTAACTCACGAGGAAGACATTGCGCACATGACCAAACGCATTGTTCATCTCAAAGATGGTTTGATTATTGACGATGCACCCGTAAAACAAGTAAAAGCTAACGCTGAAACCTATGTTTGATATTGAAAGATGGCAGGAAATTTTTGAGGCGATAAGAAAAAACAAGTTGCGCACTTTCTTAACGGGTGTGTCTGTTGCATCTGGAATTTTTATTCTTGTCATTCTTTTGGCTATTGGAAAAGGCATGGAAAATGGTGTTGCAAAACAGTTTGAAGGTAATGCCGCTAACCGCATAAGTGTTTGGACCGGAGTGACTTCACAAGGCTATAAAGGTCTCAATCCCGGAAGATATATTCAATTAAAAAACAATGATTTTGAACAAACGCTTCAGAATAGAGAAGAACAGATTGAATATAAATCTTCTGTATACCGCATATGGTCTGGATTGACAACACACAACAATGAAAGTGGAAGCTATCGCATTGAGGGAGCTCTGCCAGATTACCAGTTTTTAGAAAATGCATCACTTACCTCAGGACGTTACTTAAATCAATATGACCAGCAAAATTTTGAAAAAGTTGCCGTGATTGGTCATAAAGTGTTTACAGATTTGTTTAAAGGAAAGAATGCCCTCGGCGAATATATTGAGATCACAGGCATAAAATTTAAAGTAGTGGGGGTTTATACAGACCCCGGAGGTGAACGCGAAGAAACAAGAATAGTCATCCCGCTATCTACCAGCCAACGTGTTTTTAACGCAGGAGAGAACATTAGAAATTTGGCCTTCACCTTACACAGCACAGGAAATTTTAATAAAGATGTAGAAGCCTCTGATGTTTTCATAGCTCAATTAGAAAATCAATTAAAAACAAAGCATACCATTGCTCCCACAGATACCAGAGCCATCACCGTTAGAAGTAACCTGGAAGAAACAAAGCGATTTTATGATTTAAACAACATGATTAGTTTGTTTTTCTGGGCCGTGGGTATTTGTACCATCATTGCAGGAGTAGTGGGAGTGAGCAATATTATGCTCATTATTGTGAAAGAAAGAACCAAAGAAATTGGGATTAGAAAGGCTATTGGCGCTACACCGCAATCTATCATCTGGATGATTTTGCACGAGTCTATTTTTATCACGGCCATTGCCGGTTTTACGGGGCTAATTTTTGGTCTTGCATTGCTGGAACTCGCCGGTCCTGCCGTTGAGACTGATTTCATTACAAATCCATCAGTTGACTTTAATATTGCCATCACAACAGTGTTTATTTTGGTCATTGCCGGAGCTATCGCCGGATTTTTCCCCGCCTACCGCGCAGCGAGTATCAAACCCATTGAAGCCTTAAACGATGAGTAGCTTATTTAGTAAAGATAGTTGGAGTGAAATTCTCGAGGCACTCAGCTCAAATGGGTTTAGGACACTTTTGACTGCTTTTGGTGTGTTGTGGGGCATTTTCATCCTTGTTATCTTGCTGGCAGCCGGCAACGGTTTAGAAAACGGTGTAAAAAAAGGGTTCTCTGGAATGGCAACCAACTCGATGTTTATGTGGTCGCAAACAGCTTCAAAACCTTATAAAGGACTCCCACAGGGAAGAAGGTATAGTTTTAAAATAGATGATGTAGAAGCACTCAAAACACAGGTTCCCAACTTAAAATATGTTTCACCCAGAAATCAACTGGGCGGCTTTGGCGGAGCCAATAATGTAGTAAGAGGCTTAAATACAGGGGCATTTAATGTTTATGGTGATTACCCCGAATATATAGAACAACAGCCCATGGACATTACATCCGGGCGGTTTATCAACTATTCAGATATTGAACAAAAGCGAAAAATTGCCATTATTGGAGCTTCAGTCAAAGATGAGCTCTTTGATAAAACTGAAAACCCCATTGGAGAATACATAAAAATCAACGGGGTCAATTTTATGGTGGTAGGCACCTATAGAAAAAACAGCAACGATCGCGGTGATATCGAAGAAGCTCAAAAAGAAATTTATGTTCCCTTCACCGCCTTCTCACAAGCATTTAACCGGGGAGAAGATGTGGGGTGGATGGCAATCACCGCAGTAGATGGAGCTTCTATTTCTGAGTTAAAAGAAGAAGTCTTTAAAGTAATGAAAAGCAGGCACACCATTCATCCTGAAGATGATCGGGCTATTGGACATTTTGATTTGTATGAACAATTTTCAAAAATAAACGGGCTCTTTATTGCGCTCAATGCCATTGCTTATTTTGTGGGTATCTTGATATTACTTTCGGGCGTGATTGGTATCAGCAATATAATGTTAATCGTGGTCAAAGAAAGAACAAAAGAAATAGGAATCAGAAGAGCTTTAGGGGCTACTCCCTGGGGCATCCGCTCTCAAATATTACTGGAATCCATTTTTTTAACCATCATTTCAGGCATGACCGGAATTGTTTTAGCAACAGGCGTTTTAGCTCTTGTTAATTCTATTCTGGAAAGTAACAGTTCATCAGATACTATGTTTGCAAACCCCAGTGTTAATTTATTTGTGGTAGGAGTAGCTTTAACTATATTAATTATTTCCGGTTTGCTGGCAGGCTTGATTCCTGCACAAAATGCCATTAAAGTAAAACCCGTTGACGCACTTAGAACAGAATAACTTTTTATAATAAACATACAATGAAAAAATCTTTAACAATTTTAATTTTAATTCTCATCGTTGTAACCTTTGTTGGTGCTTTGTATTATCTCTATCAGAAAAACGCTCAGGATCCAACAGTCTATCAAACTGAAACTGCGCAAACCACTTCCATTATTAAGAAAACAGTAGCCACCGGAAGCATCGTGCCCAGAGATGAGGTTTTGATTAAGCCAAATATTTCAGGAATTATAGAAGAAATTTTTATTGAACCCGGTCAGATTGTAAAAACCGGTGATTTGATGGCGCGATTGCGCATTGTACCCAATGTATCAAACCTAGCAAATACCAGAAACCAAATCAATACCGCTCAAATTGCTTTAGACAACGAAAAGAAAAATTATGAACGTCAAAAAGCACTTTTTGAAAAAGGAGTCATTGCCGCAAACGCTTTTGATCAAGCGGAGGTGGCTTACCGTCAAGCGGAACAAACTTTATTGGCGGCAAAACAAACCTTTGATATTGTAAAAACCGGAACCACAAGTGGGATAGGTAGTGCGGCCAATACCGATATAAGAGCTACCGTACCGGGAATGATCCTTGAAGTGCCTGTAAAAGTGGGAAATCAAGTTATTGAAAGCAACAATTTTAATGAAGGAACCACCATCGCTGCGATTGCTGATGTCAAAAAAATGATTTTTGAAGGAAAAGTTGATGAATCTGAAGTTGGAAAACTCAAAGAAGGTCTTCCGCTGGAAATTACCGTTGGAGCTATTGATAATAAAACCTTTGAGGCTGTACTCGATTATATTGCTCCCAAAGGAAATGCAGAAAACGGAGCCATACAGTTTGAAATAAAAGGAACAATAAAAAATCTAGATTCTACTTTTATCAGGGCCGGATTAAGTGCAAATGCTTCGATAATTCTTGAAAGAGCCGATGAAGTGATGGCTCTCAAAGAAGGACTCATTCAATATGACGCAACTACCCAAAAACCCTTTGTTGAAGTCGAAACAAGCACGCAAAATTTTGAAAAAAGAGAAGTGGAGTTGGGGATTAGCGACGGTATCTTTGTCGAAATTAAAAGTGGGATTTCAAAAGACGATAAAGTGAAAGTCTGGAACCCCATTGTATATCCTTTTGCAAATAGATAAAATTTGGTGTAACAAAATAAAGTTGAACAAGACTCATAGGTTGAAAATTAAGTTTTAATCAAAGAAAATGGGTTTAGAATATTTAGATAGATGAAAAAAATAGCCATTACATTTTTTATAGGGATTGTATCCTTTTCTGTTTTTGCACAAAAAAAATGGACTCTGGAAGAAGCGGTAATTTATGCTGTTGAGAACAATATAAGCGTTAAGCAATCTGAACTGGACTTACAGCTGGCTGATATACAAAAAGACGATGCCATTGGGAGATTTCTTCCATCTCTTAACGGAAATGCCAGCATCAATTCAAACACTGGAGCAAACATCAACCCGGTAACAAATAGCTTTGAAAACACAACTTTTACTTCCTTCACAACTGGCTTTCAATCAAATCTTACACTCTTTGATGGTTTACGTAATATAAGACAACTTCAAAGAGCAAAAATGCAACAAATTGCCTCTCAGTACAACTTAAGCCAAATGAAAGACGATATTGCTTTGTTTGTTGCAAATTCATTCCTTCAAATTTTATTTGAAAAAGAAAACCTTAAAATCATTGAAGCCCAAATTGAAATAACCAGAGAGCAACTTAGCAGAACCAACGAACTGGTTGATGCCGGTGTAGTGCCGCGAGGTGACCTACTTGAAATAAAATCAACCCTGGCAAATGATGAACAACGCATTGTGAGAGCTGAAAATCAAATTAGAATTGCTCTCATTGGGCTTGCCCAAACATTACTCATTAAAGATTATGAAAATTTTGACATAGATGATTCAGGCTATGAAGTTCCCGTAAGCACAATTATTGACCAACCCGTTACAGATGTAATTCAAAAAGCAAAAGAAACCCGGTATGAAATCAAAATAGCTTCACAAAATTTAGACATCGCTGAGAAAGACCTTCAAATAGCAAGAGGAGCCTATTATCCAACGCTAAGTGCATTTGCCGGTTACAATACCCGATGGGCAGATAATGATTTTTTTAACCGAGATTTTATTACCCAGTTGTATGAAAATGATGGAACTTTCATTGGAGCTCAATTACAAGTGCCCATTTTTAACGGATTGGGTGTTAGAAACAACGTAAAACGCAGTAAAATAAATATAGAACGAGCTAATTATCAAAAAGAACAAGCAGAGCTTGATTTAGAATCCAATGTTTACCAGGCATATACAGATGCTCAAGGAGCCCTCAAAGCCTATGAGGCAGCGATAGTAGCAGAAGAAGCGCAAGCACAAGCTTATGAATACTCTAAAGAACGTTTTGAAGTGGGGATTATCAATTCATTTGAATTTAGCCAGGCATTATTGAGATATGAAAATGCTCAATCTGAAGCCATTAGAGCCAAATATGACTATATCTTTAAATTAAAATTATTAGAACTTTATTTTGGAATATCACTTTATTAATCACAATCGATTATGAACAAAAAAACACTCATCATTATTATTTCAGTTATCGTTGTAGCAATACTTCTGCTGGTTGTTGGAAAAAAACAAGGATGGTTTGGTAAAACCGGAAACTTCAAGCAAGTAGAGATTTCTAAAATTGAACCCATTACTATCATTGAAACAGTAGCAGCAACCGGAAAAATTCAACCCGAAACCGAAATTAAAATATCCTCTGAAGTATCTGGAGAAATTATTGAGCTTCCCATTATTGAAGGTCAACAAGTCAAAAAAGGGGATTTATTGGTGAAAATAAATCCGGATTTATACCAATCGGGTTTACAACGCTCTCAGGCAGCACTTCAAAATGTAAGGTCTGTTTATGACCAAACACAAGCAAGTCTTAAAGAAGCTGAATTAAATTATGAAAGAAACAAAACCCTTTTTGATAAAGGAATTATTTCTAAAGCAGAATGGGACAGAGCGGTCTCTGCCTATGAAGGAGCAAAGGCAGCAAATCAATCGGCTTACTTTAACATCCAAAGTGCCGGGGCTACTGTAAATGAAGCTCGAGACAATCTTGCCAGAACAACCATCTATGCGCCCATTGATGGTACCATCTCAAAACTGGGGGTTGAACTGGGTGAAAGAGTTGTAGGGACACAACAAATGGCAGGAACTGAAATTTTGAGAGTCGCCAACTTAAACAGCATGGAAGTGGAGGTTGATGTAAACGAAAATGATATCGTTAAAGTTTCTATTGGCGATTCAACAATTGTTGAAGTTGATGCCTATTTGCGAAGAGAATTTAAAGGAATAGTGACCTCAATAGCAAATTCTGCAGAAGCAACTTTAACAGCAGACCAGGTAACCAATTTTAAAGTTAAGGTTAGAATTCTTAGAGAGTCTTATCAAGATTTATTAGAAGACAAGCCGGAAAACTTCTCACCCTTTAGACCGGGAATGACCGCCACAGTAGATATTATCACTAACAAAAAGACAAATATATTGGGTGTTCCCATTAGTGCCATTGTTATAAAAACAGACACAACATCAGGTACATCTGCCACAAAACCAACAGATTTAATAAATTCTGAACGATTTGAAGCTCTTTTTGTTAAAAATGGCGATGAAGCAAAGTTGAGAGTCATAGAGACCGGCATTCAGGACAATCAAAATATAGAAATTACAAAAGGTCTTGAAGAAGGAGATGAGGTTATAATAGGGCCTTATAATACGGTAACCAAATCATTAAAATCTGGTGACAAGATTGAAGTTAAGCAGGAATTAAAATAGATTTTAATTGAATTTCATCTTCTTTGTTCATCCCTATTTTTTAAAAGAATGACTTACATCCTTTGTATTGAAACAACTACGACAAACTGTTCAGTTAGCATATCTAAAGATGGGAGTTTAGCTGCTTTAAAAGAACTTAATAGTGCGAATTATTCCCATTCAGAGAAATTACACCTCTTTATTGAAGAGGTTTTACAAACCGCAAAAATCACTCTAAAAGATTTAAGCGCTATCGCAGTTAGCAAAGGGCCCGGAAGTTATACAGGTTTGCGTATTGGCGTTTCTGCTGTAAAAGGACTTTGTTTTGCACAGGACCTGCCATTAATTTCAATAGATACTTTACAATCGTTAGCACATCAAGCGCTCAATCAATCTGATTTTATCATTCCTATGCTCGATGCCCGCCGAATGGAAGTTTATACAGCTGTTTTTGACAAGAATTACAACCAAATTGAAGAAACCAGCGCAAAAATATTAACACAGCATTCTTTTTTATCTTATTTAGAAAAAGGAAAAGTCGTGTTTCTGGGAAATGCAAACGAAAAGTTTAAAGCGATTTGCACCCATTCTAATGCATTATTTTTGGACGAAAAATTACCTTCAGCAAAAGAGATGTGTAAACTAGCAAATATAAAGCACAAAAAAAGCGACTATGAAAATGTCGCTTATTTTGAACCTTATTATTTAAAAGACTTTATTGGAGGCTAGAAGTTCTGGTTGTAGTATGCTACTAACTTGATTAAATCTTCTTCTTTGTTTGCATTTAAATTACTTGACTTCGCATATTTTTTAAGTTCATTTCTCTTATCACCGGCAATAGCTTGTAATTTTTTATTCTTAGATTTGGGAAGTTCTGAGAGTTCGCCTTTGCTAGATACAATATAAAAAGTACTTTCATCAACTAGCCTGTTTGGATGATTTCCGGTCATCATGTTTACAGACTTGGTGCCTTCAATAAATTTTTTGGAATTTTTTTTGAGTAAACTCTTTTTTTCTCCCTCAAAAAGAATATTAAAATATCCTCCAATGCCATTTGCAGGTAGGATATAAATATATACCTCTTCACCAACTTTTAAATAAAAGTCGTTTGATTTTCTTACTGCTTGCAAATCGTTATCACTGGTATTAAAGTTTTGTTTTACTTGAAATTCATCGTGAAAGGCATTATATCTTAACAGAACATTAGAAACGAGAGCTCCCTCTTTATTCAAGATACTTCCAATTTCAAAACTTTCTTTTAAAAAGGGTGAGCCCAACGTGTTTTCTTGAACATATCGAGTTGCTCTAGAGGTAAAATTCTCAAGTTCCTGAGAGTTGTTTGCATCGTTTTGATCAAAATTCTCGGTATATTGTTGAGCATATTGAGTAGTTGATAATAGAACTAGGGCTATTAGGGTGAGAAGGGTTTTTTTGTGCATTTTTAGTTATTTTGAAATTAAAAAATATGAAAGGGACGAATATAAGGTATTTATATGGTCTGAATTGTTAAAAATTTGGTATACTATTGTTAAATTAAATTTTTCACAAAAAAAAAGAGGAGAATTATAAAAACTCCTCTTCATTAAATTTGTTAAAAACAAATTAAATAATTGAATTATAATAAATCACAATTTGAATAATGTGATTTTCATCTTTGATATCTAGCTTATTGTCCTTGATAAAATCTTTTATCTCTTTTTCTCTATCAATAAAAGCATCTGGAAAGTTTCTGGCTCTACTGGGTATTTCGACAAATCTTCCGTTTTGTAAAACTAAATAATAAACAGGATTGTCTCTAAATCTTGCCGGAATATCTTTTGACATCGATGTTTGCGCTTTTTGTTCCGGAGTGTATTTTTTATTGAATTTTTTAAATAAATCAATCTTTTCACCTCTTAATAATACTTGAAAGTATCCTCCTTTTTCAACGCCCCCTTGATAAGGAACAAAAATGAAAACTTTAGCTCCTATTCTCACATCAACTTCTGGTGATTTCATTAGTGCACTAGACTCACTATCCGGGGTTTCAAAAGTAGGCTTAAACTCCATTTCATCCATAAGTGCATTGTATCTCAATGGGATATTGTCTGCTATGAGTTTGTTGTTGTGGTAAATTTCTCCAGCCAAAAAATTTTGATTTTCATAAGGACTTCCCACATAGTTCAATGTTTCAATATCTATATCCTCAAATTTGGTCGTTTTATCAAATTGAAATTGCAATAAATATTCTGTAATCGCATTAGCGACTCCTCTTTGAGAATAAGACTGGAAAAATAAAAAACTAAATAGTAGTGTAAGAGCAACTTTTTTCATGACTCTGTTTTTTTTAATTAAAATCTTTACTGTTTAATAACACAAATCTACAACAAGTTTGCTAAGACCAAAATTTTACTACATTGAATTTATAAATTGATGACTCGTTTTTATGAATTTATTGAGCAACTTTTTTCATAATCAACCCAAATAGAGAGGTTTAAATAAAAAATACTTAATTATATTACTTTACTGTGCTTTTAGCTATGATTGCTTTTTAAATATTTACTAATTTGCTTTCGTTTTGATAACTAATGTTAAAAATTGATGACGACTTTTTTTTCACTCCTTTTTTCTTCCTTTCTTACTTTAGCAATTTATACTCATTCATTTGGGGTTTTTGAAATACCGCCTTTTAAAAATGATATTGTTACTAAAGACAAGATTTTAAAAAAGACAAAAAGCTCATTTTTACAAATCAATTCCAGTTTAAATCAAGAGTGGAGTGGTTTTTCAGGAATTGTATATGAAGAACAAGTTGCGGAACCAATTCTAAAAGAACGTGAAATTCTTGAATATCTGGACGAAGCCTCAAAATATCTGGATGCTTATGAATTTAAGAAGTCATTAAAGACCGCTTTAATAGCCTACAAGCTCGCTAGAGAAGAAAAAAATATTGTCCTCGAAATAAACTCCTTGCTACTTGTTGCTCAAATTAATATGTATTGGGGAAATACCGAGGCAAGTGAAAAAATCTATGAGAAAATTGATAGTTACAGAAAGGACATTAGTGATCATTTGCCTCAAAATATGGATTTGATTCTTGATTTAGGAAAGTCAAGTGTGCTTTTAAAGTCAAATAACCCCAATGATGCCATAGAATTGATTGAGCAGGTTTTTGAAAACCACCAAAATGTGAATCAAACTTTATTCTATCAAGACTTTTTATGGAATACTGGAATTGCGTATTTTCAAAAGGAGGACTATCAACAAGCTTTTGATAGCCTTAACAAAGTAGTTGCAATGGTGCCATCAAATTATTATGACGCTCTTTTAAATTTTTATACCGGAAAATTCTATGAACAAACCCAGGATATAGAGACCGCTTTGCCCTATTATTTCAGGCTGGATTCACTAGTGACAGGACAAAAAGAAATTGTTCCCGAAATCAAAGAAATTTATGGAACGATTAACAACTATTTTTTAGAAAAAGGGGATAGGGTGCGCCAATTTGAATATTTAAATAAATTTCTAAAGACCCTCACGATTCATAATGATATTTCAGATTATGTTAAAAACACTACAAGGGAACAGTTTGAAATTCCTTTACTCATTGAGGAAAAGCAATTGGAGATTGAAAAGTTAAAAAATCAAAAAATTCAAAACAAAAGAGATACGATAATCATCATAAGCGTTTTGCTGGTTGGCCTATTCATTTCAATCTATTTTGTGGTTAAGCAACTAAAATATAAAAAGCGGTTTGATAAATTAATTTCAAAAGACTTTAAAAAGCCTGTTTCTACTGAGGAAGAAACTATTCAGTCCAACATATCTATTGAAGTTATAGATGATTTGTTAAAAAAATTAGACTTGTTTGAATCCAAAAAAGAGTTTTTAGCAAATGAGGTGTCGCTCAATGAAGTTTCAAAGCAATTTCAAACAAACTCCTCTTATCTTTCTAAAGTCGTAAATCTCAAAAAAGATAAAAACTTTTCAAACTATATCAATGATTTGAGAATTGAACACTGCTTAGAGCAATTAGATAAAGAGTCACGATTGAGAAACTATACCATCAAAGCTTTGGCAGAGGAAATGGGTTTTAACAATGCGCAGTCTTTTTCGACAGCTTTTTTTAAATACACCGGAATTCACCCTTCTTTTTTTATTGAGCAACTCAAAAAGTCAAAAAAAGAATGAGTTCAAAAGGTGAGCCTAAATGCTTAGATACTTTTAAGATTATAATAATAAATCAAGATATCTCACTAATTTTAGAAGATCTTTTTCTTCATCTAAATTGATTTTGTTTTCTTTTAAATAATGATTTAGCTCCTTTGACCGGGATCCAAAAGCTGCAATTTTTTTCTTTTCAGAAACCGAAATTTCAATGAGCTTACCTTGAGGATTGACAAAAAAATAATCAAACTGATCTTTAAACCGTCTTGGAAAATCAACCTCAAAACTTGTCCTTGCTATTCTGGCTTCAGTAAACTTCTTTGTTATTCTTTTATATAAATCAACCTGTTCACCTCTGTAAAGAATCTCAAAATATTGCCCCTTCTCAATAGAACCGCTAAAGGGGACAAAATCATAAAACCTGTCGGCAATTTTTATGGTAAATTCGGGTGTTTTTTTCACAATTCTTATGAGTGAATCTTCTTCATTAAGTGATTCTTTAAACTCCATTTGATTCTTATAAGCATTAAATCTTAAAAACAGATCAGTCAAAGCTGTTCCATCATTTAAATAAATTACAGCAGATTGGAACTCTTTATTGACATAGGGAGAGCCCACTGTTTTTACTTCGGGCATTTCAGCTCTGTTTGAGGAAGAAGAGGTGTACAGTAAGTCGATGTTTCTTCCGTCCGGACTTCTCCATTTTGTATATAGCTCATACTCATCCTGGGCTGCACCAAAAAATGGAGGTCAAAAGAAAAACTAACATAAACGTTTTTTTCATTTTTAAAAGTATTAAGTTGAAATTAAAAGTTATTCTATTTTAGATTTGATGCGTTTAAAAAAACAATATTAAAATTTCAATCACTTATTCTCTTGAAATAAATGTACATCTCTTTGTGGAAATGGGATAACGATACCCGCTGCTTCCAATCTGGTTTTGGCCTCTTCAATGGTGTAAAAATGACAATCCCAAAAATGTTCATTCAATGCCCAAAAACGTGCTGAGAGATTAACAGAACTGTCTGCAAGTTCTGCAACAAAAACAACCGGCTCTGGGTCTTTGAGGATGTTTTCCTGCTCTTTCATAAGCTCAACCAAAATTTCTTTGGCTTTCTTGATGTCGCTATCATAAGAGATTCCAAAAGAAATGACATCTCTTCTTTTACCTTCTGAGGTGTAATTTTTGATGTTTTCATTGGATAATTTTCCGTTTGGTATCACCACGAGTTGATTGTTTATCGTCAAAAGATGAGTATAAAAGATGCTGATTTCCTTAACTGTTCCACTTTCGCCTTGAGCTTCAATAAAATCTCCCAGCTTAAATGGTTTGAATAAAATGATTAAAACGCCACCGGCAAAATTGGAGAGAGAACCCTGAAGTGCCAAACCCACAGCAAGTCCCGCAGCACCAAGTATGGCTATGAGTGAAGTGGTTTCAATTCCCATTTGGGAAAAGACAATAACAAACAGAACAAACTTTAAAATCCAGCTTATTAAATTCAGTAAAAATTTTTGAAGTGATATATCGACCTCTTTTTTTAATAATAGTTTCTTCAGCATTCTAATAATGAGTTTCACAACCCATAAACCCACGATAAGAATTACTATTGCAGAAATGAGGCTTGGAAGATATTCCATAAATTTTTCACTAAAAATGGTAGCGTATTCTTTTAAAAGTTCCATTAGACAATTTTTTTTATAATATTAAAGATGTAAGTTACAACTCGTTTGAAGACCATTAAGGCTTTGATTTTTCAGTCTAAGCTTGGGCAAAATCATTTTTTAATCGATTTAAATGCCGTTTTTAAGTCCTCGGTGGGCAAACCACAACGTCCTTTTTCACAAACATAGAAAAGCGTTTTATCTTTTACAAATCTTTTGGCTAGCAATGGCAAATCATTTTCTTTTGATGACCCTGCAAGTAGTTTATTTGGTGTGTAGAAAGTGTTTAGTTCTTGTGACTGTTTCAAGGCAGCTTCTCCACAAATGACTATTTCATAAAAAGGATTTGAAAAATTAAGACTAAGGTCCAGCCAGTTTGAAAAACCGGGAGGGTAGTTTTCAACTTCAGGGAGTACATTCAAGAGCATTTGGCGAGCCGTTTCAATTGATCCTTCATGGCAGTAAAATGTGCCCAGCCAAAAAATGTTTTTTGCCATTACAGAATTTGATGACGGCAATACATTATCCCTGAATTCTGTAGTTTTTGAAATGAGATTTTGTGAGGTCTTTGAGGTATAATAAAACATGGATGTGTTTTCATCATAAAAATGTTCAAAGCAATAATCAATTAATTTTTGGGAGAGGTCAATCCATTTTTTATCAAAAGTAATTTCATAAAGTGAAATAAACCCTTCAATAGTGAATGCATAATCATCCAGAAATCCATCAATGCTGGGTTTCCCCTCGGTAAAACAACGATACAAACTTCCGTTTTTCTTCATAAGAGTTTCTGAAACAAACAAGCTACATTTCAAAGCAGTTTCTAGAAAAGAGGGTTCTTTAAACACACGGTATCCATCAGCATAGGCTTTCATCATTAACCCATTCCAGGAGGTGAGAATTTTGTAGTCAAGTCTGGGTCTGGCTTTTATTTTTCGGTGGTTTTGCAAAAGAGATTTCCAGTGTTTTTTCTTTTCTGAAAGCCTGTCTAAAGAAATTTGATGCTCTATACAAAATGCCTCATCCTCCTTATTTCTGATGAGTACATAGTTGTTTTTTTCCCATTTCCCAAAATCATTGATGTTATAGTAATCTTCAAAAAGTGAAAAATCTTCTTGAATCTGTTCCTGTAGTTCATCTTTCGTGAAAACATAATAAGCCCCTTCTTCAAGAACGCCATATTCATTTATACTGTCAGCGTCAAGCGCACTGTAAAATCCGCCCAATTTATCTGTGAGTTCGCGATTTACAAACTCAAGCGTTTCATAGACCACCTCCTTGTAAAGTGGTTTTTGATTTTCTAAATAGGCATCACAATACAAGCTAACGAGTTGTGCATTATCATACAGCATTTTTTCAAAGTGTGGAATGTGCCACTTTTCATCAACTGAATATCTTGAAAATCCACCGTTGATGTGATCAAAGATGCCTCCAAATGCCATTTTGTTAAGTGTAAGATGCACAAAGTCTAATAACTCTTTATCGTTTGTCTGAAACCCATATCTCAAGAGAAAATGATAATTATTGGGCATCATAAACTTAGGGGCACCTTTTGTGCCACCATTTTTAAAGTCAAATTGCCGGGCCCAAAATTGAATTGTTTCTTTAAAGTTGAATCCCTCAATAGTGTCATCCTTATTTAAGGATACAACATCCATAGATTTGATCCCGTGCTCAAGTTTATCAGCATACTCAACCAGCGTTTCAGTTTGATTTTTGTAAAGTTTTTGTAGTTGTAATAAAACATCAATCCATTGGTCTTTGTGCAGGTATGTAGCTCCCCAAACGGGTCTTCCATCGGGCAGTGCAACAATATTGAGTGGCCAGCCACCACTTCCGGTCATTAATTGCAGCGCATTCATATAAACCTGATCCACATCAGGTCTTTCCTCACGATCTACTTTGATGTTGATGAAGTGAGTGTTCATCACCTTAGCCACTTCTTCATTTTCAAAACATTCCTTTTCCATCACATGACACCAGTGACAGGTTGAATAACCAATGCTTATCAAGAGTAATTTCTTTTCTTTTTTCGCTGTAGCGAAAATAGCATCATTCCAGGGTTTCCAGTTAACCGGGTTGTGTGCATGTTGAAGCAAATAGGGACTGCTCTCTAAAGCAAGATCGTTTCTAAATTTTTTAGACATCATAGAATTTTAAAACGAAAAAAAGCAATACACACTCTTTTGGCGAGCTGGTATTGCTTGAAATAAAAGTTTTAAAAGTAAATTAATTTACTTCAAAAGTGATTTTTGCATTTACGCGATACTCCTTGATTGTGTTGTTTTCAACCACAGCACTTTGCTCATTGATATATACAGAACGAATGTTAGATAAAGACTTTGCGGCGTGAGAAACGGCTTTTTGAGCGGCATCTTCCCAACTTTTTTCAGAGTTTGATAATACTTCGATAACTTTTAATACTGCCATAATTTTTTATTTTAAATTAATACTGACTTAAAGGTACAGAAAATTTTATACCTAATGAAGTTATCAATCCAATTATTTAGAACACTTAGCCATTTAGTGCTTCAACTCTAAGACCCTCATCGTTAAGCATGTCTCTTAGCATAGTTTCAATTCCATTTTTTAAAGTGATTGTAGAAGAAGGACAACCACTGCAGGCGCCTTGAAGTATGACCCTAACTGTTTTGCTTTCTTTGTCAAATGACTGAAAAGCAATATTACCACCATCACTTGCTACAGCAGGTTTTACATACTCATTTAAAATTTCAACAATTTTTTGAGAAAAATCATCAAGGGGTATGGGTTGCTTATTTTCTGAAGTTTTAACCTCCCTGGCTTTAGAAAGTATAGCGTCATTTAAAATCTGTTTGCCATCTTCAATGAAAGTTCTAATAAACTCCCTGAGTTCAAGACTAACCTCCTGCCACTCTACGATATCAAATTTTGTAACCGAAACATAATTAGCACTAATAAAAACCTCTTTAACAAAAGAAAAATGGAATAAGGATTGCGCTAAAGGAGCATGCTTAGCCTCGTCAATATTTTTGAACTCAAAAGTCCCGTCAACCAAAGGCTTGTTGGCAACAAATTTTAAAACGGTAGGATTTGGAGTGCTTTCTGCATAAACGGTCACAGGTACTTTTTTTGAAGTATCAGATTCTTCCACAAGCATTTTACCCGAATCTAAATAATTTTCAATTTGTTCAGCAACCTCATTTTCAACATCAACCCATTCTACAATGGAAAATTTTTCAATGGCGATGAAATTTTGAGCGATATAAACCGTTTTAACAAATGGAAGATAAAAAAGCTCTTGAGCCAAGGGGCTGGATTTTGCCTCGTCAATGTTCTTGAACTCATAACTCTTTGAATGTGTTAGGAATTGATTGGCTACAAATTTTTTTATCTCTTTGTTTGAAGTAGGCTCGATTTTTATGTTAAAAGTGGTCATAGTGGCTATTTTTTTGCAAATTTATAAAATAAAAAGGGAGCAATTCAATATATTTGGCAACTTAACACTTTTTGTGATTATTACTTTTAAAGAGAAAATAAATAAATCTTATTGACTCATAGAATTAAAGTCAAAAAAAAAACAGCCCCAGTATGAAAAGATTATTACATATTCTACTTTTCTTAATTCCAATAACCGTTTTTTCTCAACCCTATATTACAGTTGATGAGACCACCTACACAAACGAGCAGCTAGTTACAGATGTTTTAATTGGAAATACCTGTGCTGCGGTTGGTAATATTACAAGCTCAACCGGAACCGATTTTGGAAGCTTGAATGGAATTGGTTATTTTGAAAATACAAACCCAAACTTTCCAATCGCTGATGGAATCATCATGATGACGGGAAATGTTATGGAAGCACCGGGTCCAAATGGAAGCCCTCAAGCAGCAGGAGGATGGCCGGGTGACGCTCAAATTGAAAATTATTTAAATGCCATCATACCCCCATCTACTTATCTTGATGCATCCATTCTAGAATTTGATTTCACTCCGGTGACTGATTCTATAAGCTTTAATTTTGTTTTTGCTTCCAATGAGTACGGAACCTTTCAATGTGATTTTTCTGATGCTTTTGCCTTTTTCTTAGAAGATATGGATACAGGTGTTGTAACTAATTTGGCTTTGGTTCCCGATACTCCCGGCGAAGTACCCATTTCTGTCACAACAATTAGGGATCAAGCCCACAATGGAAGCTGTGCTTCTGCAAATCCAGAATTTTTCAGCACTTATTATGGTGCTACAGGTCTGCCTAATGTTCAAGCGCCTATCAACTTCAATGGGCATACCGTTTTGATGCAAGCCTGGTCTTATGTTATTCCTAACATAACATATAGAATGAAGTTGGTTATAGTTGATAGACTCGACAGTTCATTCAATTCAGCAGTTTTTATTCAAGGAGGAAGTTTTTTCTTAGGAAGCGTTGATCTCGGAGTTGATTTAACGATTGCTAATGGTAATGCTCGATGTTTAGGGGAAACCTATACTATTGACACCCAATTAGGAACTGTACCTCCCGGGACTACCTTTTTATGGGAATTTGAAGACCCTCTCGGTTCCGGAATTTTTGTGCCTTTTGTTCCCGCTGAAGAATCTTCCATATTGAATGTCACCGATACCGGAAATTACAGAGTAACCGTAAATTTTGCCGGTGTTTGTGAAACTCAAGGCGAAATCTTTGTTGAGTTTGACCTTCCCTTTACTGTCAACGATACCCCCACCCCCTTAATCTTATGCGACGACGACAACAACGGATTTGGGCTATTCACTTTAAGCGATGCCGATGATGACATCACCTTGGGTGATCCTAATTTAACGGTGACCTACCACGGCACCGAGTTAGACGCGATCAATGGCGTCAATATTTTACCCACGCCCTATGAAAACGACGACCCCTACTTTGACGTGGTATGGGCCCGTGTAGAGAGTGCAGTGAGCAGTTGTTTTAGCGTGGTAGCTTTAAACTTAGAAGTAAGAAACACCCCAGAGATTGTAGAACCCGCTCCCTTGCGTTTGTGTGATGTCAACAATCCCGGCGATGGTGTAGAAGTTTTTGATTTGACATTGGTAGAGCCCGAAGTACTCAACGGTCTGGATCCCACACATTATGATATTTATTACTACGTGAATCAAGCCGATGCGATAGCTGCGGGCGAGTCCGTATTGTTAGCCCCTCCGGGTGATTTTACAGCCGCCATTGCCAATCCCGGTGCCTATCAAA